>Ga0265316_10000020_pt1 | contig 189456 bp, 161 predicted proteins | sample 4522metaG_FD_202092 | JGI IMG/M metagenome (GOLD analysis project Ga0265316, IMG submission 202092) | Rhizosphere microbial communities from Carex aquatilis grown in University of Washington, Seatle, WA, United States - 4-5-22 metaG | ecosystem: Host-associated > Plants > Roots > Rhizosphere... | reverse complement strand
TCGTCGCGTACGACGTCGGACCGGCTTCTCGGCGGGAGGTGGTGTGAGCGTCACAGCCCTCTGATCTCATGTCTCCAGATCTGCGTCAACCTTATTTTGAGCGACCCTGGAAGCGCGCGGGGTGGGCAGGGGTGGGCGGGCGTCCCGAAGTCCCCGTAGGGGGAGCTCGCCTTCGCCAACGCGGTCATGATCGTGCGGCTCCCCGCGCGAGCGGCAACTGGCGGCTCTGGTTCGTGCAATAATCCGCGCAATGCGTATTGGATTTCTCGTCAGGCGCGGCAATCCCGACGGGCTGGCTTTGGCCACCACGCTCGCGGATGGGCTGCGTGGTCATGGAATCGATGCCGTCTTCGTTAGCGACTACGGCGAATGCCCTCCGCCAGGTTTCCCCAGCGGGCCTGGCGCCGACGTGGCCAGGGACGCAGACATGTTGGTTGCGCTGGGCGGCGATGGAACATTCCTGCACGGCGCAGACCTGGTTGGGGATCATGATGTCCCTTTGCTTGGCCTGAATCTGGGCAGCCTCGGGTTTCTCACCCCCTACGCCACATCCGAGGCGAGCGCGGCGCTTGTCGACGCCGTGGAAGGCCGCCTGGGCGTCGAGGAGAGGATGCGGCTGCAGGTGACCCTGCGATCATGTGGCGGACGAGTCGAGGGCCACAGCGCACTCAACGAAGCGGTCATCACGCAACGGAATCTTGCTCGTTTGATGGATCTGGCCGCGTCTCTCGACGGAGACACCATCGCGACCTACAAGGCCGACGGGCTCATTCTCTCCACGCCGACGGGCTCCACGGCCTATAACCTGTCAGCCGGTGGCCCTATACTAACGCCCGATCTCGAGGCCATCGTTTTGACGCCAATCTGCCCCCACACGTTGACCAACCGTCCCCTGGTGGTTCGCGCCGACCGGGGGCTATCGGTCACCAACGTGTCCGCTGACCACGCGATTTTGACGGTGGACGGCTTGTGGAGCCGAGAGGTGGAGCCCGGGGACGTGGTCGAGGTGCGCAAGGCGACGCGGCCTTTGCGCGTGTTCCGGCCGCGCAGCTCGTTCTTCGGCATTTTGCGCCAGAAACTCTCTTGGGGAGAACGCAAGGCATGAGGCACGCAACTGGCGAGGCCCGCTTGCCGAGACTCTGGTCATGCTGAACCTTCTGCGCGTATCCGGCTTCGCCCTCATCGACGAGGTCGAGGTTCCCTTGGGTCCGGGCTTGACCGTCATCACCGGTGAAACCGGGGCTGGGAAGAGCATCCTGGTCGAGGCGCTGGGCCTGCTGCGCGGGGGCCGCGCCAGTGCCGAGATGATCCGCGCGGGCTGTGAGGAGGCGCGGGTGGAGGCCGTGTTCGAGCTGCCGGCCGGATGGGAGGTGCGCGAGCGCTTGCTGGCCGAGGGACGGGCGGTGGAGGAGGGGCTGGTGGTCCGGCGCGCGGTCGCACGGTCTGGCCGGGGCCGCATCCATCTGGGCGGCAGCCTGGCCAGCGCCACCGATCTGGCCGCCAGCGTGGGGAAGCTGGTCGACATCACCTCACAGCACGACCAACACCTGCTCACGGATCCTGACAGCCAGCTCGCCATTCTGGACGCATTTGCGGGGAACGGCGCAGCGCTGGCCGAGGTGCGCGAGGCGTACCAGGTGTTGAGCAGTGCGCGCACCGATCTGGCCAGTTTCGATGCGGATGCGCGGGCGCGCGCCGAGCGCGAGGACCTTCTACGTTTCCAACTTTCCGAGCTGGAGCAGGCTGAAATACAGCCCGGTGAGGACGATGCCTTGCGGGCTGAACGAGAGCGCACCAAGGGTGCGGAGAAGTTCTTGGCTGCTTGCACACGCGGCGAGGAAATCCTGTACTCCTCGGACGACGCTGTCGCGGGCCGCATCGCGGGTGTGGCGCGCGAGATTGCGGCCTTGGCGCAGCTCGATCCGGCCCTTCTGCCCGTGGTGGAAACCCTTCGCTCGGCCCAGGCCCAGGTGGAGGATTCGGCCGGCGAGCTGGGGCGCTATGCCAGCGGCATTCGTTTCGATCCAGAGCGGTTGACCGAAATCGAGGAACGCCTCTTTCTCATCGGTCGCCTGATCCGCAAGCACGGCGGCTCAGTGGCGGCGGCCATAGAGCGGCGCGAGGCGATCAGCCGGGAGTTGGCGGCGCTGGGTTCCTTCGAAGAAGGGCTGGAGGCGCGCAAGGCAGCGGCCGAGGCCGCGATGAAGCGCATGACGGCCCTGTGCGAGCAGATCTCGGAGCAACGGCGCAAGGCCGCGCGGGTCCTGGGCCGGCGCATGGATGAGACGCTGCGGGATCTGGGCTTGGCCGGGGCGCGGGTGCCCATCGCCGTCGAGGATCGCGACGAACCTGGTCCGCGCGGCAAAGATCGGGTGCGTTTTCTTTTCGCGCCCAATCGGGGCGAAGAGCCGCGGCCACTCGACCGTATCGCCTCAGGTGGTGAGCTGTCGCGCGTAATGTTGGCGGTCAAACAAGCCTTGGCCAAGGAAGACGAAGCGTTGACCTACGTCTTCGACGAGGTCGATGCCGGCGTGGGCGGTGGTACGGCCGAGGTGATCGGCCGCATGCTCAAGTCCACCGCGGCCCATCGCCAAGTCCTGGTCGTGACGCATTTACCGCAGATCGCTGCCTTTGCCGACCACCACATCAGAGTGACCAAGGAACCCAGCAAGGGGCGCACCACGATCCGCGTGGCCGTCCTGTCTGGCGCCGAACGCGGGGTCGAGATCGCTCGCATGTTGGGTGGTTCCAGCCCTTCGCCCGAAGCCGCGGCCCACGCGGACGAGATGCTGAGACGCGCCAGCGCCACCTCTCGAAAGTTCGTAACTGGTTGAGCAAACGGGTTGACGGCGGCGGGAGCCGGAAGCCGGCGGCCGGCAGGCCGGTGCCGGATCCGACGACCGGAACCGGATCCGGCAACCGGTCCCGGCCCCCGAGCCGGCCAACTGAAGGGGGGGCGGGTGGGGGGCTGAAGGGCGTGGAAACCCTTTGAGGGTTCCCATTACTAAGTTGACGGATGGCCGACGGTGTGGTGGTTTCATAGGGTGGCTCGTTCGTTAGTTCCCAAACGAAGAAAGCGGCGATCGTCGCATGTGCGCAGTTCTCTGGGCCTAGGAACCCTGCTCGTCGTTCTCACCGGGGTGAACGTCTACTTCTTCTTTTTCCGCGCGGACACGGCGGTACGCAAGCTGATGCAGCCCGTGTCCACGGAGCGGACGCTGGCTGACAACCGGAAGGATCTGGCCCAGGAGTCGATTCCGCGCTCGCTTCTTGGCGCTTCGTGGAAGGCCAAGGAAGGCGCAGGCGGGGCCCAGGCCACGGCAGCGGGGTCGGATCGACTGGGCTCTGCTGCGTCGCATGCGGCCAACGGAGATAGCGACGGGCATATACTGGAAGGCGAGTTCGGACCCTCGGACACGCTCAGCACAGTCCTGGCCAAGGAAAACTTCGGATCAGCGGCTGGCGCGGTAACGCGGGCTCTCTCCAAGCTGGTCGATCCCAAGTTGATCCGCTCCGGCGAGCACTACGCAGTGATTCGCGATGACGAGGGCGCGGCCACATCGTTTGAATACGCACCCACTCCCGTGCTCCGCTACGTCGTTGGCCAGAAAACCGACGGCACATGGCAGGCGCGTAAGGAAGAGAAGGCTCTGGTGGTGAAGACCACCGATGTCTCGGGGACAATCGATTCGTCGCTGTACGAATCGGTGTCCAAGGCGGGTGAGTCCGGCGCGCTGGTGAGCTTGCTGGTCGACCTGTTTGCCTGGGACATCAACTTCTACATCGACACGCACCCTGGCGATCACTGGAAGGTCGTGGTGGAAAAGCAGTATCTCGGCGGGCAGTTCTACAAGTATGGCAGCCTGCTGGCCGCGGAGTACGGTGGCAAGGCGGGCACCTTCAAGGGCTTCTACTGGAATCCTTCAGGGCAGCGCGGCCGAGGGCACTACTACGATGAGAAGGGCCAGGCCCTGGCCAAGAGCATGCTCAAGACGCCGCTGCGTTTCGTGCGCATCAGCTCGAAGTTCGACCGGCACCGCTTTCATCCCATTCTGCACCGGATGAAAGCCCACCTGGGCATCGACTATGCGGCGCCGGTCGGAACGCCGGTGTGGGCGACCGCCGGCGGCAAGGTGGTTGAAGTTGGTATGAAGCCGGGCTCGGGCAACACGGTGGTGATCAACCACGGCAGCGGGCTGCAGACGCGCTATTACCACCTGTCCCGCTTCGCCAAGGGATTGAAGCCGGGCAAGCCGGTTCAGCAGAAAGAGGTCATCGGCTACGTGGGAACCACTGGTTTGTCCACCGGCCCGCACTTGCATTTCAGCGTCACGCAAGGCGGGGTGTTTGTCGATCCCAGCAAGCTCACTATTTCGCGCGAACCAGCCGTGGCCAACCGCTCGGCCTACCTGGATGCCATCCGTCCCCGCCTGGCGGCCTTGCGCAATCTGCCGCCTGTCGTCGCCAAGAACTGAGCGAGGGGTATACTGGCCCCATGGTTCGTGTTTTCCTCGGCCTCGTCAAAGGCGGCATCGTAGGGGCCGCTGTTGGTATTGCAGCCTCGCGTGTCGGCTTGGGCGTGGGCGCCACGGCCTGGTTGGTCTACGGCGTGGTGGGCTTCTTGGTCGGCCTGGTGTGCGGCAAGCCTCCCTGGCAGCAGGAAACCCTCTGGACGTCCATCGTCAAGGGTGTCATCGGTCTAGCGGTGTGCATGGGCCTCTTTTGGGTTTTTCGGAAGGTGTTCGGGGGCATGCAGGCACCGGCACAGTTGCTGGCGCCACTGGGCCTCACCGACGGGCAAGCCCTGGTGTCGGTGCCTGCCTTGCTGGGCCCACTCATCGGAATCGTGTACGGCGTGTTCGTCGAAGTGGACGACGGTGGCAAGTCGGCCCCGACGGGCAAGGGTCGGCCCAAACCTGCCAAGCAGGATTGATGTGGGAATCAGGCGTGGCGAGGGCCGGCCATCGGATCCTTGACGGGATCTGACTCCTCATCGTCGCCGTCGAAAGCGCCCAGCTCACGCAGGACTTCCTCTTCCTGCGTCGGCACTGGCTCGGGTGGAGGGGTGTGGAGCTCGCTGCGCTCCTGGGCGCGCCGTCGTCGAAAGAAGATCACCTCTTCCGCCAAGCCCAGCACAACGTAGGCAAGCACAAGAAACAGGAAGATGAACGCCTTCTCCAGGCCCGCCATGACGATGGCCGCGCAGGCGCCCACCACCAGCAGGAGAATCGCAACCGTCTTGAGGTTGAGGCGGAGTTCCTTGAAAGAGCGAAAACGCACTCGCGACACCATGAGGGCCGAGAGCACCAGCACGATGAGCGCCGTCGAGCCCTCGCTCACCAGCTGGTACGAGCCGGCGTTGTGGCTGACGATGACCATGAAGACCAGCACGCTGGCTGCGGCCGGAATGGGCAGGCCCAGCATGAACTTGCTAGGCTTGACCTTGCCAGAGGCATGGTCTCGCCGGGAAAGGACATTGAAGCGGGCCAGGCGCATGGCCCCGGCGCAGACGTACAGCCCGGCCATGAAGATACCCAGCAGACCGAAGTGGTTGAGCCCCCACTTGTACATCAGGAGAGCCGGTGCAGCGCCGAAGGTGATGACATCAGCCAGCGAGTCGAGGTCGCGGCCCAGGTCGGTCTGTGTCTTGGTCAGGCGGGCCACCCGGCCGTCGAAGGTGTCGAAAAACAACCCAAAACAGATGGCCAGGGCTGCGAGATACAGGTTGGTTTCAGCCTCGCCCGAGGCGGACAGCGCAAGCGACGCGAACCCGCTCAGAACGCATGACAGCGTGAAAAGGTTCGGAAGGACATAGTAGGTCTTCCGGAAATCCACCGACCGAGGATACCATGCGGTCGTGCGTTTCTTGCGATCCTTACTCACGATTCCCTTCCTGGCGATTGTGACCATCCTCGGCAGCCTGGCGGGGCTACTGATGCGCCTGCGCGACCCCACGGGCGACTGGGTGCTCGATGTGACGCGCTGGTGGTCCAGGTGGGTGACCAGATTTGCAGGCGTGCGTATCAACGTGGAAAACCGAGCCAATCTGGCCCCCGACCAGCCCTACGTGTTCATGGCCAATCATGCCTCGACGGTCGACATATGGGCTCTGCTCCTGGGGATTCCGCGCCGCGTGCGCATGATTTCCAAGAAGGAGCTCGCGCGCATCCCCTTTCTTGGCTGGGTCATGTGGGCGGGCCGCTTCATCTTCATCGACCGGCAGAATGCAGTGGCCGCGCGGCGAAGTATTGACGAGGCCGGCCGGCGCATTCGGGGTGGTGTCTCGGTCGTGATTTTCCCTGAGGGCACGCGCACGCGCGACGGGCAAATGGGCCCCTTCAAGAAGGGCGGCTTCCACCTGGCCATGGAGGCGGGGGTTCCCATCGTGCCCATCGGTCTGCGCGGCACGCGCGCGCTCATGCCGCCGGGGAGTCCGCTCGTGAAGAGCGGCCAGGTGTTCGTCACCATCGGCGCTCCCATTCCCACCAGCGGGCTCACCATCGACGACCGGCCGGCGCTCATCCAGCACGTGCGCGACGCGATTGCAGCCATGGTTGCGGAATCCGACGGGCAATCTGGTCAGTAGATAACCTTGGCCAAGGTCAGCCCGCAGGCCGGCGCGGTCATGCCGGCCTTGGTACGATCACCGTGAGTCAGCAATTCGTGAATCGTGGCCACGGTCATCTTGCCGTGGCCCACGGCCACCAGGGTGCCGACCAGGATGCGCACCATGTTCTTGAGAAAAGCCGTCCCTTCCACCTCGCAGGTGATCAATCCACCGTCGCGGTGTACGTCGAATCGGCGCAGCACCCGCACGGTGGTTCTGCGTTCGCAGTCGGCAGCGCGGAAAGCGCGGAAGTCGTGCTCGCCGCACAAGAGCGCCGCGGCCTCGCGCATGGCGTGCACGTCGAGCAGGGCGAACACGTGCCAGCTATCGCGCGCACGGCGGGGTGACCGCACCGGGTGATTCCAGATTTGGTAGCGGTAGATCTTGCCGCGCGCACCCCAGCGGGCATTGAAGCCCGCGGGCATGTCGGCCACGTCGAGCACGGCGATGTCTCGGGGAAGGTTGGAATTGAGGCCGCGCATGAATCTCAGTGCGGGGATGCGCGAGGCCAGCTCCACACTGGCGACCTGGCCGTCGGCGTGCACGCCCGCATCGGTGCGACCAGCGCCGCGCACGCACACCGGCCCGCCCGTCATGATGGCAAAGGCTTCTTCCAGACACTGCTGGACCGTGCGCTGGCCCGTCTGGCGCTGCCAGCCCGCAAAGTCCGTCCCGTCGTATTCGATGATCAGGCGGAGGGTCCGCAGGGACGGGGCGTCGGCAGTCACAATCTGGTCATACTACCTCACTCTGTCCCGAAGCCCTGCCGAGCTCGCCCCGCGACTAGAATTCGAACATGAAACCGAGCACCCACCGACTGTCGCCCACGTGCAGCTTCTTGCTCATGCCCAGTCCCGAGGCGTCCACGTTGTTCCACTCGAAAAACACGTAGCTGTGGTTGACGCCAGTCTCCATGTCCAGGCCGCGCGCGGCGTCCGGGTCGAGGATGTCGAGCAAGAGAGACATCCCAGCCGCTGCTTGCCAACCAGCGGTACCACCCGAGCCGTGCCCGCCTTTGTAATCGGGCACGTTTCCGTTGCCGTTGCTGATTTCCCAGAAGGTGTAGTTCAGGCCTAGCTTGGCGTAGGGCACGAGCGGAATTTTCCAGCGTTCGGCCGCCACGTCCCAGCGGTACACCAGAAGAGCGGCAACCGGGATGAGCCGCAACGAGGTCGTGTCGCCCGAGAGCAAACAGGCGCCCGTGGTCGAGCTGGGGTCGGTCTGGCACGTGCCGGTTGTCGGATCGAAGACGAAGGCCTTGGCGCTTTGGCTGTAGTAGCCGACGACCACGCCGACGCCGAGCGAGCCGAAGGCCTGGAAGAACTGCCAGTCGAACTCCAATTGCGACATCAGGTGTCGCTTGCTGCCAAAGATCGTCTTGTAGGGGGTTGCGGCCGGATTGCCTGAGAATTCGGAATCGACGTCGGGAGCGTAGGGGCCGAAGCGCAGTTCGATGGCCCATTCCCTCGGGCTTCGGAAGTCTCCGAGCTGCGCGGTCGAGCTCTCCTCGGTTTGCACCTGACTCACGACTTGTGCCTGCGCCGGACCCGCCGCCAGCGTCACCACAAGCCAGGGCAAACCACGAGACAGGGCGCGGCGGGCACGACGGCGTCGACGGAAAATGACCAAGCCCAAGAATCCGATGCCAGCCAGAAATGAAATAACCCCGAGCCGCGCGTTCTGGCCCGCCAGCGCGCAATAACCGCCGGGCGACTGGCCACCTGCGTCCCGGTACGCCTGATAGAAATTGATGGTTGGCACCGGCCGCTGGACGAAGCCCATCGCGATGGGACTGGCGTTTCCCGAGGTGTCGACAGAGGCCACGCCCACGGTGTAGGGAATCCCATTCTGCAAGATGCCGATGCGCGCGCTGGATTGCGTGGACGGCAAGAGGTCCGAGCAAAGGTACTTCGTGTCGAGGTTCTGGAAGATCGCTGGTGCCGTGACCTCAACCGCCGTTGTTTTTCCGGCTGCAGTCGCAGTGGCGGTGGCGGTGGTCGACGTGCCGGGCGGACACAGAATCTGGCTGGTCTGGTATTGGCTGGTGTAGTAGCTCGGGTCAAAAACCTGCAGACCGTCCCCACGCATGCAGAACACCAGGTAGCCCGCCAAATTGGGATAGGTGGATGTCGATAGCAATGCCCACGACACCACCAGGGCTTCGTCGCCGCCCTCCACCGTGATGCCGTTGGGCGCGGCCGGGGGCGTGCCGACTAGTGGAACGGACAGGCTGGGCGCGCTGCCGCCAGTCACACCGGAGTCCGGTTGCTGTTTGCCTGACGTATCGAGCCAGAGCCAGATCGTCGTGCTGCTTTCGGTCGGGCTGCAACCTCCGTAAGGTGCAAAGAGCTTGTCCGCGGTGGTCGGTACCTGCCAGGGCCCCTGCGACAACGTTGTGATGCCGTTGATCTCGCCGAGCATCTGACTATCGAGGCATTGGGGGCCGGTGCCCGTGCTGTTCAACTGGGCGCAGTTGTCGCCCACGTAGAGTCGTGCTTGGGTTAATAGCTGGGTCACCGTCGACAGCTTGGACACCGAGGCTGTCGCCATCTGCACCACGATCTGCACAGGCGTGGCGCACTGGCAGCGCGCATGGTTCAGGTATGTGGCGGCGTCTGCCTGGGACAGGTCGGAATAGCTAAGGTCTGCATTTTGTTGCTGCAACGTGAGCGTGAAGTCAGTCGTCGTCAGGGCTATACCGGCCGTTCCACCGGTACCGCCGGTCTGGGCCAAGCCTGGGTTGGCCCAAAGCACAGCGCTCAAGCCAAGCAGGGCCACAAGCAATCGGCGACAAAGAACCATGGGTAGCTCTGCTTTCTGCAACGGTCGTGCCGTCCAGTCCAGGCCGAAGTGCCGCACGGCCGCAGGGTCGAGCGAGGTCCGACAGCCCGGCCTGGCCTTCGGGCTGATCCACTGGCGCTTTTGAGCTCGTTGTCACGCCAATTTGGCAACGCATTTGCGGGCTACGGTTGGTGTCGAAATGGGACCGCGGCGTCGAGAGGAACACGACCGTGACCGCGAGTAACACTATGTGTCTCGGGCGATGGACGCGGCTTCGACGCGCATCTGCGAGACGATCTCGGGAGGAACCTCGATGTCGCCGTAGCGGGCTTCCGCGTAGCAGTCCGTCAGGTGGGCCAAGGCGTCGGCGGCCACCACGCCTTGCTGGCGTACGCGAGCGAGATACTCGTGGGGCGTTTCTTCTGGGCGTCGGGCGAGGCCTCGCGCTGCCAACCGGTCCAGGGTCTTCTGGTAGACGCGAAAGATGGGCGCCTCGCCGCGCTGTCCGCGCCGCGGTCCGCTCGCCACCGCCCGGCGCCGCGGCAGCTTGCGCAGAGCAAACGCGACCACCAGCGCCACCGGGATCGCGGCCACCGCCAGCACCTGCGATCGGCTGAGGCGATGGTGCTGGCCACGCGGGAAGAAGCCGGGCTGCATCCAGCCGAACTCGCGGCTGAGCTTGCGGGCCAGGAAGAGTTGCTGACTGGCGCTGTATTCGATGACCCAGCTGCTCCAGAACATCTCCACGGCGTCCATGATTTGGCGAAAGCGGGTCATGTGCGCAGCCCGACCGGCAGCCGGCGTGGCGTCGACACGGACCCAGCCGTTGCTGCCCAGGTAGGCCTCGACCCAGGAATGGGCGCGATTGTCTCGCACGGTAATGGCCTGGCGCAGGCTGTTCCATTCGCCACCCAGAAACCCATTCACGTAGCGCGTGGGCACGCCACCCAAGCGCAGCAGAATGGCGGCGGCTGAGGCGAAGTACTCGCAGTGACCGGCCGACTGGTGAAACAAGAAGTCTTCCAGTGGGTCGGGGACGTTGGCGTCGCGCTTGAGGTCGGTGGTGTAGCTGTGCGTGGCCTGCAGCCATTTGGCCACAGCATCGACCTTGGCCGCGGCGTCGGACTTGTCGTGTGTCAGCCGCAGCGCCAGTTCCCGCACCCGAGGTGAAAGTGATCGAGCGGCGCGCAGGTACGGCGCCAATGCACCGGGGGCGAGTTGGCTTTCGGGTACGCCCGCGCCAGGACGCCCTGCCAGCAGCCGTGAGTAGGCGCGGTAGCGGGCTCCGGCGAATTCTGGCATGGCGGAGCGGCGATCGGCATAGTTGAAAGGACTGACTCGGAACATGCGCAGGCCCAGCTCGTCCGACCAACGGGCTTCGACGTCGACGGAGGTGAAGGCACCGGGTGGCGGGGGCGGCATTTCCACCGCGGTCGGCTGGTCGAGGGCAAAAGCCACCGCGTGGACCAGAGCGACCACCTCGATGTCTTGTTCGACGGCTCCGCTGACGGCTGCCGTGCGTCCCGGCGGCGGGCCGGGTGCTTGGGGGCTGGCCAGAACGTAGGTCCGTGTGTCGCTGCTGGATGGATGGGAGAGCGAGAGGCGAGTACGGGTGCGCTCGTCTCGCGAGCGGAGCCACTCGCCGTTTTCATAGGTGTCGTAGACGGTTCCCCGCCAGTAGAGCGAGGCGATTTCGCTTTCGCGCGCCTCATCGTTGCGCACGGCCGCGATGCGCGGAACCTGAGCGCGCAAGACCACGGTCTGGTTGTCGAGCGACAGTACGCCGTGCATGCCCAGCTTGACCTCGTCGGAAAATCCGGCCACGCTCGTCTGGCGGCGCACGCCGCCCAAGAAGAATCCCACCCCGACACGCGGCACGCTGACGAACACCAGAGCCGCGCCGCCGAACACCAGCACGGCCACCAGCCCGGTGGTCAGGAAGAAAGGCCAACCCACCACGCGGCGGGAGTTGAGCACACGCGTGACCGTCACCCGTGCTCCTGCGTCGTCGCCGGTATGTCGGACCAGGTAGTTCTCCTCGATCTCCCGTCGCAGGTGGAAGAGGATCAAGGTCCACGTGGCCAAAAGGACGTAGACAAAGAAGCCGACGATGAAGACAGCGCTGGTGGCTTGCCAGGCGGCCGCCAGCATCACCAGAAACGACAGAATGTAGACTTGCAGGTAGTCGCGGTTGTTGCGTCGCTGGCACAGCTTGTAGCCGAGCAGGAAGAGCACGAAGTCGAGAAAGGGCGAGAGGTCGACTTCGGGAAAACTGCGCGCCACCTGCAACACCGCCAGGGCGAACAGCGCCACGGTGGCCACGTTGAACAGCGGCACGGCCCGATCGAACAGTGTGCCCAGACGCGTATCGGGATCGAGAAACCAGGACAAGGCCGCGGCCACCACCAGTACAGCCAGACTGAGCCACGACGCGGACTCCGAGGTCGCGAGGGAGGCGAGCGCCGTGGCCACCAGCAGGTAGGACGTGAGCTTGTGAACCAGGCGGAACTTCACGACGGCCTCTTCGCGGTGGCTCGGGCGGCTTCCAGTCGCGGTGCTTGCCGGCCTTGCCGCACGTGCAGGACAGCCACGCCCCGCAGGGCCGCGGGCAGCACGGTGTTTCCTGCTCCGGTTTCGGCGGCAGGCTGCATCTGGACCAGCGCTAGGTGCCTCAGAATGCGGGACGCCTGGAGGTTTCCTGCGCCTGGGGCGAGCAAAGTCCCGCTGCTGACCAGGCCAACCTGGAAGCCCTGCCGAAGCAGAAGCAATGCCGCGGACGCAGCCAGCGAGACGGCGGCTTCAAAGGGCGCCGAGGAATCTCGCCCCGGCGGCGGGTCGTTCGTCTGTGTGTCGTCGAGAGCCAGCACCACCGTTCGTCCTGTGTTGCCTTCGAACTGGCGCACGAAGCGCCGTCCCCGCCGGGCCGAGGTGCGCCAATGGATGTCCCGCGGATCGTCGCCGGGCCGGAACTCGCGCAGGCTTTCGAATTCGCCGCGACGGGTGCGGGCGGTCGATTGTCGGTCATTCAGTTCGGCGAGACCCGAAGACAACACAACCTCGCTTACCGGCAACAAAGCCGGGTAGACCAGCAACTCGGCCGGAGCGTCCACATCCATCGACCGGCGCAGCAGCCCGAAGGGAAAGCGCGTGGAGACACGCAGACCCGAGAGATGGTGAACTCCGCGGCGGGGCAGGGAGCGGCGGTAGGCAGTCTCCTGCTCGCGACCGGCCGGGACCTTCAGGTAGAAGCAGCGCCGATCCACGGGCGTGCGCGCCACCATGTCCTCGACTTCCAAGGAAAAGGCGGGGACGCGTTTCTTGGTGTTGCGAACCGCGATGCCCACCAGAAAGGGCGTTCCGGCGTGGATGGCGGCGGGCAGACGCCGGGTCACGACCAGACGGCGCAGGCACGCCTCGGAGAGCACGCCGTTGGCCAAGAGCAGACACAGCAACATGCCGAAGATCAGGAAGAGCAGGTTGATGCCGCCGTTGACCGCCGCGAAGCCGAGGACGAGCGTAGCGCCGATGAACCATTTGCCTTCGCGTGTGAGGCGGAAACGCCGAGGCGGCCGGAGCCAGCGCTTCAGGCGGGAGATCAGGTGGGTCAAGGCTTGCCTCGGGGGAAAGGCCGGGAACTGGGGGCCGGTACAGGCATAGGCGTTAAGCGGATCAACGGCGGAGTGAAATGGCCATTCGTGATTCGAGGACACAAGCCTTCGGTGGGTCGCCCCTCTCCCTTTCGGGAGAGGGGCCTGGGGGTGAGGGCGAAACTTCCTGTGAGCCGGACGCGGAAGTCACCCAGGTGCTGTGACCGCGCCCGCAGCACGCTTCGACGTGCAATGCAGTACCCTCACCCCGGCCCTCTCCCGGAGGGAGAGGGTGGTCTACCTGCGGCCGCTTAACGCCTGTGGCCGGTACAGGTCGGCTGGAGTGGGCGTGGGCGGCAGCGGTAGCGACCAGCGTGAAGCGGGCGGCGTGGGCGAATGGCGTGAGGGTGAGCGGCCTGCGGCACGCTCTCCGTCTCCCCGCAAGACGCGCACGAACTCGCTCACGCGACCCGCGGTCCACGATCCGCGCCCCGGCCTTCCGGGCCGGCCTCGAAGCTCCCGACAGGCCGTCGCTGGCGCCGAGGTCGAGAGGAGGGCTGCCCGGCCCTTCGTCCACGAACATCCCGATCACCCCGGGATAGGCAACCGATAGAGGACGTCCATCACGACGCGTTCCGCTTCCTCGCGCACGCGCCCGGTGGAGTCGAGCTGATTGGCCAGGACCAGCCGGTGCGCCAGAGCGGGCAAGGCTAGTTGCTTGAGGTCGTCGGGCAGCACGTAGTCGCGGCCGGAAACCAGGGCCGAGGCGCGCGCCACATTTCGCCAGGCCAGCTCTGCGCGCGGGGACAGGCCCAGGGCCAGAAACGGCGAGCGGCGTGTCTCGCGTGCGACGTCCACGATGTAGCCGGCCAGCTCGGGCGAGATGCGCACGCGCGCAGCGGCCTCCTGCAAAGAGATGATTTCGGAGAGCGAGAGGGCGGGCTGCAGTTTGGCCAGGGCATCTTCAGTCACGGCCGGTGCTTCCAGGATCAGACCCTTCTCATCCTCGGCCGAGGGGTAGTCGATGCGAATGCGAAGGGTGAAACGGTCCATCTGCGATTCGGGCAGGGGGTAGGTTCCGTAATGCTCTTCCGAGTTCTGGGTGGCGACGACCATGAAGGGCGGTTCCAAGCGATAGGTGTGCCCGTCCAGTGAAACCTGGCCGTCGTTCATAGCTTCCAGCAACGCGCTTTGCGTGCGCGGGGTGGTGCGGTTGATCTCGTCGGCCAGCACCACATTGGCGAACAAGGGCCCTTGGCGAAAAACAAACTGGCCCGAGGCAGTGTCGAGCACCGATACGCCGAGGATGTCCGAGGGAAGGAGATCGCTGGTGAACTGGATACGATGAAAGGTGCCGCCCATGGAGAGGGCCAAGGCACGGGCCAAGGTCGTCTTGCCCACGCCAGGCACATCCTCGATGAGCAGATGTCCACGGGCCAGTAGGGCCAGAACCGCGTTGCGGATAGCCGCGGGCTTACCGCGGATGACCTGGGCGATGTTTCGCTCAAGTCGCTGCACGAGTTCGGCCGCGGGGCGCTCACGTTCGGCCGGCATAAGTCGCGTCATCACCCCCATGATACCTCAGCACGGGGCTCTCCGCTTACCTGCCCACAAGTGCTGTCGCCAGTGTCGCTTCGTATCCGGCCGACAAGCCGGGCTGCTGGCAAGGAGGGCCGAGAACCGGACCGGAATGTACTGATGTACTTGAGGACCGGAAGCGCAGGCCCGACGCCGCCAGCGGCCCGGATCGTCGGCCGTCGTCGCCTCGGTGGTTTTGGGGCGGCGATTTCCTAGCCCGCAGCCTTGACGGCCTTGATCTGGGCAATCAGCGGCGGAACCGTGGACTCCCAGGTTGCGCACAGGCCGTAGTCGGCCACCTGGAAGATGGGCGCCTCCGGATCCTTGTTGATGGCCACGATCACCTTGCTACTCTTCATCCCGGCCAGGTGCTGGATGGCACCGGAAATTCCCACCGCGAAGTAGAGCTCGGGAGCGACCACCTTGCCGGTCTGGCCCACTTGCAGATCATTGGGCACCATGCCCGCGTCGCAGGCCGCGCGGCTGGCTCCCAGGGCCCCGCCGAGGAGGTCGGTCAGCTCCTCCAGGACTTTGAAGTTCGCGGCGTCTTTCAATCCACGGCCACCAGATACCACCACCTTGGCCTCGGTCAAATCTGGGCGCGTGCTCTGGCTGGCGCGCAGAGCCACCAACTCGGAGCCGAGCGCATCGATGGCGCCAGGGTCGAGGGCCTCGACCGTACCCGCACTGGCTGCCGGGGCAGCGGGCGGAAACTCAGTCTGGCGTACGGTCGCCACGACCACCGGGGTCGTGACCTCAACGTCGGTGAGCGCGTTGCCTGCGTACGTCGGCCGACGGAATTTCTTGGGGCCGGTGACGCCCACGATTTCGCTGGCCATGCCCGCACCCATGAGGCCCGCGGCACGCGGCAAGATGTCCTTGCCCATGGATGTCGCCGACGCGATCAGCGCCGCGGCGTCGATCTTCTTGATCGCGGCCGCCAGCACCGGTGCCCAGGTTTCGGCCAGCGGCGCGGCCAAGGCCGCGTTGTCGCAGCAGAGAACCTTGTCCACATAGCGGGCAGCATCCTGAGCGGCAGCGCCAATGCCAGAGCCGATCACGATACCGACCACCGGCCCACCGGTGGCTTGGGCCAGCTTGCGGGCCGCGGAAATCGCCGGCAAGGAGGCCGAGCGCAGGTTTGCAGTCGTGGTTTCCAGGAGAACGAGTGTCGCAGTGCCAGGCATCAGATCACCTTCGCTTCGTTGTGTAGCTTTGCCACCAGTTCCTCGACCGAGGCCACCTTCACCCCAGCCTTGCGCGCGGGCGGCGCCTCGTGGCTTAGGGTCTTGACCAAGATTCCGCCGGTCACGCCGAGAGACTCGACCGTGATCTCGCGCAGCTCTTTCTTCTTCGCGGCCATGATGCCCTTGAGCGACGCCAGCCGTTGGGTGTCTTCCCACTCGGCGGTGGCCGGGGCTAGGGCCTCGTTGCGCACGGCCTTCTTGCCGATGATACGCAGATCCACAGTCATGATCGCGGGCAGTCGCACGCGGCGCTCTTCCACGCCCGCGTCCACCTCCCGCGTGACGGTCGCTGACTTGCCGTCAGGGGCCAAGAGAATGCTGGCCAGGAAGGTGGCCTGCGGCCAGCCAAGCGCGGCGGCCAGGATTTGGCCTACTTGGTTGTCATCGCCGTCCACCGCCTGCTTGCCCATGATCACCAGGTCAGGCTTCTCGGCCTCCACCACCACGCGCAGGATGCGCGCCACCCGGTCAGGGTCGAGGGCACTGTCATCGCCAGCGATGAGAGTGGCGCGGTTGGCGCCCATGGCCAGCAACTGCTTCAACTGGGCCGCGGTGTCCTTGGGGCCAATGCTGACCACCACGACCTCGCCCACGCGTTCGCCGCCTTTGCCTTTCTCGGTGAGGCGCAAGGCGGTCTCGACCGCGTACTCGTCGAAAGGATTCACCTGCCAGGTAGTGCTCGCCAGGTCGACGGAGCCGTTGGCGACTTTCAACTTGAGGTCGGGGTTGGGAACTCGTTTACAGGGAACAAGGATCTTCACAAGAGCCTCCTTCGGAACAGGTTCTTCGAAAGACGACGGCTAGCTGGTCGCGGATCGCAATGCCCCTTCCAGATAGGCCAGAATGTCGTCGTTGGTGTCCACCAGGTACACGGTGGTTGGCTTGGGTTGTCGATGGGCCCGCAGCTCGTCGACCATGGCGCGGGCCGCTTCGGCGAGGTCGAGGCCACCCAGGCCGGTGCCCAGGCCGGGAATGGCAATGACATCGAATCCGCGAAGAGCTGCTGCGATGAGGGCCGCACGGGCGGCACGGCGGGCGTTCTCGACGCCGACCTTGGTGCCGGGTTCCTCCATGGTCGGGGCGTGAATGATGTATTTGGCCCACAACCTGCCGGCGGTCGTGACCACCGCGGCTCCGACCGCTATGGGTGCCAGCGACATGGCCTCTCTTTGAATGGAAGGCCCACCCTTGCGGGACAGGGCTCCGGCCACGCCACCACCCATTATTCCCAATGAATTTGCAGGGTTGACTATGGCGTCGACAGCCATCTCAGTGATGTCGGCCTTGGCGATATGTATCTGCATAGGGTGGCGCGCCCTGCTATTTCGCGACGGCCCAAGGTAGCATCAACTTCGCCAATTCTTCAAGGGGGCTGTTCAGGTTCCGAGACTCGCGATAAAGCAACGGGGCCCGCAATCGGGCCCCGTTGGGAAGTGCCTCAGTCTCCAGTTTGGGCCCGGCAGCCGCTCAGGCGACTACCGGGTCTTGGCCCGCGACCACATCCGGGTAGCTGGTGTTGCTATTTTTCTTGGCCTAGCCGGTGCCGGTGCCGGTGTTCGTGCCGGTGCCCCTGCCCGTGCGTGTGCTGGTTCCGACGCCGGCGGTTCTCGTGGTGGTTCCGACGCCAGTTCTTGTGCTGGTGCTGACGCCGGCGGTTCTTGTGCTGGTTCCGAAGCCCGTGCGTGTGCTGGTTCCGAAGCCGGTGTTTGAGCCAGTTCCGACGCCGGCAGTTCTTGTGCTGGTTCCGAAGCCCGTGCGTGTGCTGCTTGCGAAGCCGGTGTTTGAGCTGGTTCCGAAGCCCGTGCGTGTGCTGGTTCCGAAGCCGGTGTTTGAGCTAGTTCCGAAGCCGGTTCTTGTGCTGGTGCCGAAGCCAGTTCTTGAGCTGGTTCCGAAGCCGGTGTTTGAGCTGGTTCCGAAGCCGGTTCTTGTGCTGGTGCCGAAGCCAGTTCTTGAGCTGGTTCCGAAGCCGGTTCGTGTTCCAGTGCCAGCGTCAGCGGTTTCACTGGGGGACGTGTCGGTTCCGGAGTTCCCCGCAGCAGCGGTGTTTCCGCCCATATCTGGGTTCCCCGCTAGAGCGGTGTTTCCGCCCATATTTGGGTTCCCTGCAACAGCGGTGTTTCCGCCGTTGTCTGGATTCCCCGCGACGCCGGGGTTGCCTGCAGCGCCGGCCGGCCCACTGGTTGAGCCACCGTTCTGTCCAGTCTGTCCACCATTGGTCGTTTGCCCGCTGTCGCCGGATCCCGGCAAACCGTTTTCCGACGAGCAGCCTCCGATTGAGATACCGACGAGCAATGCGCCAACAGCGCAAATCGACAAAACGTGTCTGGGCTTCATTTGTAACCTCCCCGGATTGAATCGTTTGTTTACTGTTGAACACCTTCCGGAACCAGAAGGCGCGCCACAGTGTCCAGATGGGCTTTACCGTTGTCGGGGCGTAAGAGCGCCCGCGGGGCCGAATGCCATCAAAAAAAAAGCATCACGCGCGTACGCGCAGAACGCCCGGCAGAAGCTCGAAGCTGGCAGGCAGGTGGCCCGTAGTTTCGCCATCGACCTCCAGGGGGATTTTCGCTTCGCGGTCGGCGGGCGCGACCTTCATGCGTCGGCCCCGCGTGCCCTGGACTTCCTTCATGGTCAGATGATGGCCGCTGTAGAGACGGTGAATGTTGGCCATGACCCCGACGCGGCCCAGGTTGCCGACGGTGACCAGATCGAAGAGGCCGTCGTCGAGCACAGCCTCGGGGCAGATCTTCATGCCGCCGCCGAAGAAGCGCCCGTTGCCCACCGCGGCCAGAAGTAGGCTCATGCGCCGTTCAGGCTGATCGTCCAACGACAAGACAACATCGACGTTGTCGTAGCTAACCAATGAACGGACGGTGGCCGAGAGAAAGGCGACGCGGCCGCCCAGCCGCTTCGAGGAAGAATTCGCCTGTCGCGCAACATCGCTGGAAAAACCGAACGAGACGACGTTGACGAAGTGGCGCTCAGCTTGCGAGCCGTCGTCGGCAACGAAGGACACGCGACCGGCGTCGATGAGACGGGCCGGCGTGTCGCGGATGCGGCGGGCAGCCCGGCCAAGGTCGTCGTCGAGATCCAGGCTGCGGCGAAAGTCGCCACCGGTGCCGCGCGGGATGATGCCCAGCTCGGACTTGCCGCCGGCGTCGAGAATGCCGTCGGCGACTTCGGAGATGGTCCCGTCACCGCCCATGGCCACGATGAGGCCGCGCCCGGCTGTCGTCTCTTCGCGGGCGATGCGCCGGCCGTCACCCTTGCCCTCGGTGAAGCGCACGTCGACGGGGCCAAGCCCATCGGTGAGCGGACCGAGCAGAGCCGCCCAGCGTCGTTGGCTGAGCCCGCCCCCGGAACGGGGATTGACGATCACGACTGGTTGTTGCACGCAGCGGCCAGGTTAGCACGAAGCGGACGCAGCACATGGGGACGGGCTGGCCAACCCCAAAGATCGGGTACACTACGCGGCCCATGGCTCATCAATACATCTTCACTATGCAGGATCTGCGGCGGATTCATCCGCCCAACAAGGAGGTCTTGAAGGGCATCTACCTGTCGTTTTTTCCGGGCGCCAAGATCGGTGTCATCGGCGGCAACGGCGCGGGCAAGTCTACGCTCCTGCGCATCATGGCCGGCGAGGACAAGGACTTTTTCGGCGAGGCACGGCCAGCCGACGGCATCACCATCGGGTACTTGCCCCAAGAGCCGAGACTCGATGCCAGCAAGACGGTGCTCGGCAACGTCGAGGAAGCCGTGGCGCCGGTGAAGAAGCTGCTGCTGCGCTTTGACGAGGTCAACGCGAAGCTCGGCACCGACATCACACCCGACGAGATGGAGAAGCTGCTGGAAGAGCAAGCCAAGCTGCAAGACGCCATCGACGCGGCCAAGGGTTGGGATGTGGATCGCACGCTGGAGATCGCCATGGATGCCTTGCGCCTGCCGCCGCCAGACGCGGACGTGACCAAGCTGTCAGGCGGCGAGCGCCGGCGCGTGGCCCTGTGCAAGGTTCTGCTGCAGCGGCCGGACTTGCTGCTGCTCGACGAGCCCACCAACCACCTGGACGCCGAGAGCGTGGCCTGGCTGGAGCAGCACCTGCAGGAATACCCCGGAACCATCGTGGCCATCACCCACGACCGCTACTTCCTCGACAACGTAGCCGGCTGGATCCTGGAACTGGACCGCGGCGAGGGCCTGCCCTGGAAGGGAAACTACTCATCGTGGCTGGAGCAGAAGCGCAAACGCCTGGAGGCTGAGGAGAAGGCCGAGTCGGCCCGGCAGCGCACCTTGGCGCGCGAGTTGGAGTGGGTGCGTGCTTCGCCGCGCGCCCGCCAGGCCAAGTCCAAGGCCCGCTTGGCGGCCTACGAGGAGATGTTGGCGCAGGACGCGCAGAAGCGCGAGGACACCGCCGAGATCAGTATTCCGGCCGGGCCGCGACTGGGCGACCTGGTGGTCAAGGCCGAGCATCTGAGCAAAGGCTACGGCGACAACTTGTTGATGGACGATCTGACCTTCAACCTGCCTCGCGGCGGTATCGTGGGCATCATCGGGCCCAACGGCGCGGGCAAGACAACGCTCTTCCGCATGATCGTCGGCCAGGAGAAGCCGGATAGCGGCGTTCTGCGCATCGGCGAAACCGTCAAGCTGGCCTATGTCGATCAGTCGCGCGATGCTTTGAAGGGCGACAACAGCGTGTACGATGAGATCGCGCAGGGCTCGGACTACATCCAGGTGGGCAAGCGGCAGGTGAACGCGCGCTCGTACGTGGCCGATTTCAACTTCAAGGGCGCCGATCAGCAGAAGCGGGTAAAGGATCTATCGGGCGGCGAGCGCAACCGCGTGCACCTGGCCAAGCTGCTGCGCAGCGGGGGCAACGTGCTGCTGCTCGACGAGCCGACTAACGATCTGGACGTGGACACCCTGCGCGCGCTGGAAGAGGCGCTGTTGGGCTTTGCCGGCTGCGTGGTGGTCATCAGCCACGACCGCTGGTTTCTCGACCGTATCGCCACCCACATTTTGGCTTTCGAGGGTGACAGCCAGGCGGTGTGGTTCGAGGGCAACTACCAGGACTACGAGGCCGACCGCCATCGCCGCCTGGGCGCCGACGCTGATCAGCCGCACCGGATCCGGTACCGGAAGCTGATACACGGGTAGGGGCGGCTACGCGGTCACCCGCGGTCACACGCCATTTGCAGGCCAGACGTCTTCCCGGTAGGCTTGTCATAATGATTCCCTACGCCGAATTCGAACGGGCCATCACGCAATGGAAGATCCGCCAGCAAGGAGGCCAAGTCGCCTCGCAGGCCACCGAGGAAGCCTCGGGAGCCGTGGTGGGAGAGATGCCGCTCGCGAACGCCGAGCCGGGCTTCCTGTCGGGAGAGATCTCCAGCGGAGAAGTGAACAGCGGTCCGACCCGGAACGACTTCGATCCTGAGAGCTAGTCGCGTGGGGAGCCGGCGAGTCTTGCTCGCCGCGCACCATCGCGGGAGGGTTTGGCGAGGCCGAGCGCGAGGGCGCGAGCGTAGCGAGCGGGTGTGGTGGGGAAGGTGCAGGTCACGAAGTCCCCGAAGGGGAAAGCGAGCGGGGAGGAGGTGGCGGGTGGGGGGCCGAAGGGCGGAGCGAACCCTCCCCGGGTTCCCATGTTAATGTTAGAAATACGCGCGCACGCCCAGGCCGAAGTCGATATTGAAGCCCAGCGGGAAGACCGCGATGCCGGGCACGACTTCCAGGTAGGCCTCGAGGAAGTCCGGGCGTCGGAAGGTAGCGGCGATTCCGACGGGAACGCGCGCGATGACCACGACGTCGTGGCTGAGGTTGTTGTTCCCATAGGCTGACATGATGACCCGGCCGCCCAGGCCGGCGTACCAATCCAAGCGGTTGGTCATGTTGACGATGTTCTCTTGGTACAGGTAGTCCGCATGCACGCTGATGTCGTGATTGAGGTCGTCGCAGCGGTAGGAGTTTCCTTTTGCATCTTGGCACCAGCCGTAGCCCCAGCCACCGAACCCGAGCCCGAAATCAAGAGCGTTGGCCCCCCCGATAAACGCTTTGGCCGTTATGGCTGTGGGCTCGCCAATCTGGAAGCCCAGGCCGAAGTTGCGCGAGGCTCCAACCTCGGTGGCATGCGCGAGACCCGCGCCGATGGACAGAATTGTCGCAAAGGCCAATGTGAGCAGAGTGGGACGCTTCATGGGACGACATCCTAGTACGTCTTGGCCCCGATCGATCCGTCGATTTCTAAACTCGCCTCCGGTCGGCCGAGAGGCTAGACATTGCATGTTTTGACCTTGCGCTCCTTTGCCGTCTTCTCTTTGCTGTTGCTGGCTGGCAGCCTGCCTGCCTGTCGTCGTGGGGGTTCGGGCTCATCGGCCCGAGCCCCCGCGCTCGCTTCCGCACCCGCGATTCCAGCGCCTGTGGCCCAAGCAGAGACGCCAGCCGCGCCGCCCAAGCCCGACCCCGACGCCCTGCCCGAGGCCACCCCGCCTGTCGAACGTCGTGCCATCCAGGTGGTGGCCGGCCAAGAGCGCGTGGTCGACGCCGAGCAGGCCGGCAAGCGTGGTCTGACCGTGGTGGATCTCTCCGACGAGTGGGCGCCCTACATCTTCCAGGACGGCAAGGCGGCCGACGGCGCGGTCTTGCCCAACCGCTACCGGGCGGTATTCGTCGGGTTGGCCAACGACCACAGCGACGGTGATGGCCAGGCCTTGCCGCCCGGCGAGCGCAACTATCTCGAGCTCTACGGCATCCCGCCTTCGCTCTCGGTTGTGCGGGCGCGTTTTCTCGCGGACGCAGCCCGCACCTGCGAGGCCAGCGTCGACAACGCGCGCTTGCTCGCGGTGGACAGCATCGAGACCTTCGGCCGCAGCACCGAAAAGAAGGAGGCGACCAAGCACCGGTTGCGTGGACTGCGGCTGGAGGCTGCTCGCGCCAAGGCGGGCGTCGCCACGTTGGAAGAGCTGGCCGCAAAAGACCCTCGCCACGCAGGCGACGTGAAGTCCCACTTGCGTGTGGAGGCTGAGCGCGCTGCCTTTGCCGAAGTGGAGAAGCGCTTGGCGTGCGAGGGATTGATGGATGCGGCCAAACACAAGCCAGGCCTCTACGACGCAGCCATGCGCTCGGCCGTGCTGGATTTTCAGCAAAAGAACGACGTCTTTGCCCAGGCTGACCTCACGCGCGCCACGCTGGAGGCCATGGCCCGGCCGCTCTTGGCCAACGACTTCGCGACCCTGCGCAGGGTTCTGGCCGAGCGGGCGGCCCACGCTGGCAACTTCGTCGAAGACGGCAGCGCCATCGGCGCCGTGCCGCCCGCCAAGCGCGGCAAGCCGCGTGCAATTCCGAGCTATCGGACGGCCGACGGGAAAGTGCTACCCGTGCCGGACCTCGTGGGTCAAGCCACCGATGCCTTGATGGCGCGGCTGGGCCTGTCCTCGCCCGAGGTGGCACTCGCCTTCTTTCGCCGCCACAGCGAAGGCGATTTTCACTGGCTGCGGGCGGCGGTGCGCTTTCCTGAGCCACCTGAGTACTACGGGCACAAGATGGACCTGGTCGCGGAGATCGACCGCGGCGATGTCTGGTACGACTTCCCCTTTGACAGCAAAGGCAACCGGGTGCCGCAGCCGCGCACGCGCTACCCGACCTTCAATCTCTACGTGCGCTGGCGAGGCGAGAAGGTTCCCTTGGTGAGTTGGCGCACCACCATCGGCGGCTGGCGCGCGGAACTCGCCGCCGACGGCGAGGAATACTACCGCTACAAGGATTCGGACGTGGGCAAACGGGTGTGGCGGCACATCGTGTCTGCCCCGGTGTGGCTGCCTCCGCCCAGCTCGCCGCTGGCGTCGATGGTGAAGACCAAGTGGGTCGCCGGCGGCTACCCGCGTGTGGTCAACTACGACGAGACCGGTCCGGGATTCTTGTCGGCCTATGGCCTGGTGGCGGGCATCCACGAGCAAGCCAAGCAGCGCAGCGAAGGCGTCGCCTATTTCGACAACGGCATTCGCACCCACGGCTCGTCCGACTATCTGTCGTTGCGCGGCCGCTTCTCACACGGCTGCCATCGCCTGTACAACAACCTGGCTGTGCGCATGTTCTCGTTCGTGCTCAAGCACCGGCACGCCAAGGTGCTCGGTCCCATGGCGTTGGGCTTCCGGCGCACCTTCTATTGGGACGGGGAAGTGTTCGAGATGCGCCTGCCCACGCGCGGCTTTTACTATGAGTTGGATCCGCCCATGCCGGTCGAGACCGTGAAGGGAAATATCGCAGGTGAGCGGGAACAAGCAATCACGGGATATGTGCGCAAGCCCGGCGTGACTTATGCCAACAGCAATTTGCCGTCGGCGCCCACCGGGCCGGAGAGCAAGGCGGGCGGCGGCCGCGCCGAACCCAATGCCGAGGGCAAATCACGATGAGCGCGCAGGCGTTTTGCTGGACCTGCCTGGTGCTTGTCCTTGGATTCAGTTGCCGCCGGCCACCCGTCGAGCGCGCGGCGCCACCAGCGACGAGCCCTGTTTCTCCCACTCGGATTGCGACGCCGTCGGCCGATTCGCTGCCCAAGACCGCGCGAGCGCCAGCCCCTGTCCCCGAGAGCACGAAGGCCGAAGACGATCTGCAATCCGAGGAACGAGAAGCGAATCCCTTGTCGCAAACCGTGACCCTGACCTTGGCCATCAGCCCGCCGGTCAAGGCCTTCGTCATGTGGGGCAGCAAGCAGCTCGCTCGCGTCGCGCCTGACAACCCGACCGTCGAGTTGCAGCGCCCGCGCAGCTCGGGCCCGCTCGATCTCGACATTCGCGCCGAAGGGTTCCTGCCGCACCACACGCGGCTTTACACCGACAGGAACGACAAGGTGAATGTGCACCTGGTGCGTGAGGCCGAGGCACCGAGCCTTCTCGGCTACCGCGCCCCGGCCGCCGCGCCGGCGGCCAAGGGAAAAGCGAAGTAGACGATCTCCTATCGTCGTCGACGAGGCGCCAGAGGCTTGGTGCTGCGCCGGCTGCCCGGGCGCGGCCGCTTGCTGCGTGTGGGCCCGGCGCCACCGGGGTCGGGCGCGCTCGGCGTGACCGAGGGTCGCCGCTTGTTCTCCAGGCCCTCAAGGCGCTCGCGTAGGCGGGTCGCCTCACCGCTCAGGCGTTCGACCTCCTGGGAAAGCTTGCGCAGTTTCTCGTCGGGCTTGCCCTTTTCGCGCAGCTCGCTGATGGCCTCGCGCATGCGCCGCTTGGCGCGGCCATCCAGCTCGGCGTGCAGTGCCGCCTCGATGGCGGGTACGGCGCGTCCGTCGGCTAGCACGGCCAAGGCTGAGGCCGCCTCAATACGCACGCGGAAATCAGGGTCGGCAAGCCAGCCTTCGATGCATTCGCGCGCATGGCGCACGTGCAGGGTGCCCTCCGCCAGGCGGGCGAGGGCGGCCACAGCGGCGCGACGGGCGTAGATCGAGGCGCCGGGCGCAAAGGCGGCTTCGACCAGCGGCAGCGCCGCCTCATCTCCCGTGGCGCCCAGTCCTTCAATGGCGCGGGCGCGAATCACATCCTGGAACGAGTTGCGCAAGAGCACGCCTGGCAGCACGGCCACTGCGCGGGGCGAGCGGGTGCGGCCCAGAGACAAGGCGGCAGTGGCTTCCACGAAGCAGCTGGCATCGCCCGCGACCACCCAGCCTTCGAGCATCTCGGCTGCCCGCTGGTTGCCGGGCGCGTGGGTGATCACGAAGTCACCCAGCGCGGCGGCCACTGCGCGTCGCACCCGCGGATTCTCTTGCGCGCGTGCCCTCAGCAAGGCGTCGAGCGCGTCCTGCCTTCGCGTCTTGCCCAGGGCAGCGGCCGCAGCGGCGCGCACCGACCAGAAAGAGTCGCTCTCCAGCGCCGCGGCCAGGGCTGCGACCGCAGCAGGCTCGGGCATTTCGGCAAGAGCGCGCGCGGCTAGCACGCGGTCGACACCCAGGTGCGCGGCCTGCAGTTGTCGCTCCCACAGGGCGCGCGGCTTCTTCAGCTTGATGCTCTTCAACACCACGTCGCCGGGATCGAAGATGACCTGAGAGGGACGAGCGGCCAGGGGGAACTCGAAGGCGTGGCTACGCTGGTCCAGCTCGATGCTTTCTTCGCGCTCCTTGCCATCCACTTCGAAACGAATCCGCGTGGTGAATCGATGCGGGCGATCGCCGGATTGCTTCTGCTCCAGGCGCAGCGTGCCCACCTTCTTGTCGGCGTCCCATTCCCAGGCGCCCTCCAACTCCGGGTGGCCAGGGCTGCCCACCCACTGGTCGAAGAACCAGTCTAGGTTGCGACTGGTCGCTTCCTCGATGGCGCGCACCAGATCGCGCGTTTCGACCGAGCCGCGCGCGTGGCGCTCGCAATACAGACGCAAGGCGCGCCAGAAGTTGTCCTCGCCCAGCTCGTGGCGCAGCATGTGCAGCACGCGACCGCCCTTTTCGTACAGGTGCCGATCGAAAAGGTCGATGGGCTCCTCGTACTGGCGGCAGAAGATCGGCCGTTGATAGGTGCCTGCCTCGCCGAGATAGGCGTCGAGATCGCCGAGCAGATCCACGTCGGCCTCGTCGCGCCCGCGCGTGTGCTCGCGCCACACGTATTCAAAGTAGGTGGCGAAGCCTTCATTCAACCAGGCCTCGGGCCATTCGCGGCAGGTCAGCAGATCGCCCCACCACTGGTGGGCCAGCTCGTGGCACACCAGTGACTCGACGTCGTGGTCGAGAGCGGCCCGCTGGTCGAGCATGGCCTCGGAGGTGAGCGTGGCGGCCGTGGTGTTTTCCATGCCGCCGAAGATGAAGTCGTGCACGAAGACCTGGCTGTAGCGCCGGTGCGGGTAGGGGACGCCAATCCGCCGGGAGAAGAAGTCGATCATCTCGGGCGTGCGGGCGAGGCTGCGTCGCGTGTCCTCGTCGCGGCCCTTGGGCGCGTAGTAGTAGACATCAACCCCGGTCTCGGGCGCGCGGTCTTTCAGTTCGCTGAAGGCGCCGCACACCAGGGTCACCAGGTACGGCGAATGGGGGAAATCGAGGATGTAGTGCCAGCGCGTGCGGCCGTCGGGCAGGTCGCTCTTGTCAGCGAGATCGCCGTTGGAGAGAACCATCACACCCGCCGGCGCGGTACAGAACACCTCGCTGGTGGCCTTTTCGACCGGCAGGTCGACGCAGGGCCAGTAGGTGCGCGAATCGTCATCCTGACCTTGACTCCAGCATTCCAGCGCGCGGTCAGGGTGGGCCTGGTCGGGCCCGACGAAGTAGAGACCCCGGCGCGGCGTGCAGCGGTAGTCGACTGCCAGGGTGAAGCGCTCGTCACGCGCAAAGGTCCGGCCCAAAGCGATGCGCAGGCGCTCGCCGTCGTAGTCGATTTCTGAGACCGGCTTTCCGTCGACGCTCACCTGCTCGATGGTCATGGCCACGGCATTCAGCTCGACCTCGTCCAGGCCGTCCTGGCGCGCGGTCAGGGAAAGGCGCGACTGACCTTGCAGCGTGCGCGCAGCCAGGTCGGGTTCGAAGCTGAGACGGACATGGTTGACCGCGACCGGGCGGTCGGGAACGTAGTGGGGCGCGGTGCCGGGGGGCGCGAACGGTCTGGGCATGGTGCAAGGGCCTCCGAAGGATCACTGACGTTAGCGCGAAAACCAGGGCATTCGCTACTCTACCCTTGCTATATCTCGATCAATGGATGCAAATCCAAAACCGGTTCGCCACAGCGCCCTCATGGCGGGTGTGTCGCCAGCCGAGGTCTTTGCCGTGGTGGTGGACTTTCCCGCCTATCCGCGCCTATTCCCTGAGATCAAGCAGGCACGCGTCCTGCGCAGCGAGGCAGGCAAGGTGCGCGCCGAGTTTCGTGGAAACTTGGTGCTGCCTTTTCGCTACGTGCTCGACCTGGACTGCGACGCGCAGGCGGGAACTGTCACCTGGACCTACGTCGAGGGCGAGATGGTGAAGGACTCGACGGGTGGCTGGCGTTTTGTCGCCGACGCGGGCGGAACGCGGGTGGACTACGAGGTGTCCCTGCGCATCGATGCCCCTGTGCCGGGCTTCCTGCTGCGCAAGATCACCGACGGCTTGCTCACGCTGTCCCTGCCCGCGATGTTTGCGTCTATCGAGCGCGAGGTCGGACGGAGAAGCTAGCCAAGTAGCAGGCGTTCGCGGTCGGCCTGGTCCACCAGGCGTGCGAGGCGGCCGTCAGCCTCGATGGCAGCCAGCAGGTCGGTGGCCACGCGCGTGTAGGTCGGCCGATCGATCTCGCCCACCAGCAGTCGGGTGCGCAGAAACACGAACGCCGTCTGCGCCACGTCGGACAGGCAGTACTGGCGCAGGATCTCGATCTGCCCCGCGCGATACAGGCCCTCGACCTGGCTGCCGTCCAGGCCCTCTTCTTTGCCGGGCAGCCCGATGAGACGAGCGGCACCGTGCAGCGAGCTCATGCGGGCTGCGCCAAAATCGGCGAGAAAATCGCCCAGATCCCAGTGCCCTTCGGCGCTGAAGCGGTAGCGGAAACCAGGCTCGCGGTAGTACCAGGGCAGGCTGATGCCCTGGCGGAGGCTGCGCAAGATCAGAACCGGCAAGTCGAATCCGCGTCCGTTCCAGGTGACCACGCGGGGTTTCCACTTGGCCATGAACTCGGCGAAATCCGCGAGCATGCCGGCTTCGTCCTTGGCTTCGCCGATGGTGCCCATCTTCTTGCACGCCATGTGCTCGTCCAGCCACATGACCCCGATGACCACGGGCTTGCAGGCGTAGAGCGGCGGAAAAGCACGTTCCATGCCCGGGGTAGGCTGGGGCGGCGTGTAGAGATCGCCGTCGGGAATGGTCTCGATGTCGAGTACGAGATAGGTCGCGGCTGACATGGCAAGCCACATTGTACCCAAGGTTGGCTACGGAAGGGGCTATTGAGAGTGCGCGAAGCGCGGCAACCGGCTAGTGTGAAGGTACAGGCCATGGCGACACGCGATCCGGACGAGAAGTCAGAGCCGGAAGGGACAGAACCGCCGGCGCATTCCTTGCACCAGGTGCGGGCGGCCCAGCTGCGGGCGCGGGCCACCCGCTGGGCCATCGGAAAGTCGGCGTTGGGGACCGTCTTCCTGATTGGCGCCTTGGCCTACGCCCTCGGGCCCGATCAACGCCTACCTTCGAGCCGGCTGTGGATGGCGCTGCTGGTGGTGCTGTCGACGCTCAACGTGGGTCTGGGGTTGCGCACGCTCTCGCGCTTGAGGCGCCGGGCTCGGCGCTTCTGGCTTCCCGCCACGATTCTCTGGGGCCTTCTGGCCACAGGTCTGCTGCGCCTTCTGGTTGCGCGCTAGAAGGTCGTGAACGCCATCGCGCTCACACCGTCGTGCGAGAACACCGGGGCGAAATGGAAAGACGAGCCGCGGGCATCGGCGGTTGCGCCGGAAGAATTCGAGAAGAAGCCGTAGTAGAACAACACGGCTGAAGTCGCCAGCAGCGCGGCACCCACGCCGTACCCGTACCACTGGTAGGTTGCGTACCTGTCGCCAAGGTCTTTGGTATGCAGCACCCACGCTTTCAGGGCCGGGTCTGTGATGGGGTCGGCTGGCTTTCCGCTCTTATCGCAGTAGCCAGTCGACGATGTGTTGCAGGGGAAACGCCGATACTGATCGAGCTTGTTGTTGGCATCGGAGACGTAGTAGCTGTAAACGCCTCCGACCACGATCCCCACCACTCCGACGGCCAACGAAGCCAAGGCTGCAACTTTGGCGCCGGTCCGGCCTCCGCTTGATTCGCCACTGGCCACTCCCTGGGTGACTGTCTCAGTCGACTCGGCGGGAAGCGTGGTTGCCGGTTCCACCGCAGGCGTCTCAGCGTTGGGCGTTTCCGTGGGCGCCACCGCAACCATCTCGATGGCAACCTCTCGTGTGTCCCCGGAAGACAGGGTGACCGTCTTTTTGGCCGGAGAATAGCCTGGCTTGGTCACGACGATCTCGTGCTTGCCCGCGGCCACGCTGGCGATGGTAAGCCCGCCCGCTCCCATGACCCCGGCGCTGACCCCGTCGACGGTCACTGCAGCGCCCACCACGCCGCCTTGAAGATGCAGAGTGCCTGGCAAGGACTGGCCGGTCAGGGTCGCGATCCACTTCTGCACCGGTGCGTGCAGGGCAGGGCCAGTCGCTTGCGCGCGGCTGAACTGATCCGTGGTCCACGACTGCACGACCTCTTTGTCGGCATCGAACAGCTTGAGCGTGACGCTGTAGGCGTCGGAACCGGCTTTCTTGACCGAGCCAAAGATGAGGAGCGACGAGCCCAGGCTCTTGGCCGCCTGGCTCATGCACGCCGGCGCCTCGTCGGGACAGGAGAACACCAACTTGACTTCGACGAGATCGCGGCCCTGAACCAGACGATAGCCGGGCATCGTCGACATACGCTGGCGAAGCGCCTCGGTTATCCCGACGGCCACTGAGTCAGGCACGCCCTCGCTGGCCTCCAGGCCCAGGACAGCCACCGTGGGATTGTCCCCGGCAAGGACTTGGCCGCTGGAGAAGAAGAACGCGGCTGCCGCGCCCATGCTGGCGATGAGAGACACTGGGAAGGAAGCCCGAGCACGTGGATTCTGCATGCCAAGATGATTGTTTTCCCAGGGGGCGTCCCTTGTCAATGACTAGGGCTTGGTCGCTCGCTGGCAGGGCCGGCCCGTGTTAGCGTATCCACCAGCGGAAACAACCATGCGGATCGGCGTCTCGGCCAAGATATTCCTCGCATACGCCGTCCTGCTGAGCGTGTTTGGTGCGAACAGCCTCTTCACTTTGCTCTATCTGCACCGTGGCCGCCAGGAGCTTGCGGCCAACCAGCGTCGCTTGGAGGTCCAGGTCGCCGTGGACGCTGCGTTGCGCTCGTTGGAGGACTTCTCGAGTTCCCGCGCCAACGACAGCACAGGAATTCCGCAGGGCCTGACCAGTCGGGTGGCGGCGCAAAATGGCATCGCTTCTGCGCGACAGAATCTGCGTGACGCGCTCGCCGCCGTCGACCAGTACTTGAACGACGAAGCGAATCCCCGGCGGCGGAACGAGTTCGAGGACTATCGCCGGGAGATCGTGGGCATGGAGGCGCGCGTGGTGGCGGTGGCGGCCGACCTGGGCGCCAGCGATTCGACCGCTGGTGAAGATGTCGGCCATCAAGCCGACCGCAGCCTCGCGAATCTTCTCTCCACCTTCCATCGGCTCAAGAGCAATCTGCGCGGCCGTGGCAACCAGATCGCCGCGGAGCTTTCCAACAACGAGCGTCGTGCGGTGGACGCGGCCATGGCACTGACGGGCCTGGGCTTGTTTCTCGCGGTGGCGGCTGCCCTGCTGGTTCTGCGGACGTTGTGGCCCTTGCGCGTGTTGCGCGAGCACGCGCGCCAGATCGCGGGTGGCGACTACGGTCGTCGCACGGGCGTCCGGTCACACGACGAGATCGGCGACCTGGCCCGCGAGTTCAACGCCATGGCCCACGCCATCGAGGAACGCGAGCACAAGCTGATTCGTTCCGAACGGCTGGCCACGGTGGGCCGCATGGCCGCGCATATCACGCACGAGATTCGCAATCCGCTGGCTTCGGTGGGGCTGTATCTGGAGCTGCTTTCCGACGAGATTGGCGAGAATCCTGAAGCAGGTCGTCTGGTCAAGTCGCTGTCCAACGAGGTCGACCGGCTGAGCGAGATCACAGAAACCTATCTGCGCTTCGTGCGGCTACCTAAGCCCAAGCTCGAGCGCGAGGATCTGGGCGCCCTGGCCAGCTCGGTGATGGAGTTTTCGCGCGGCGAACTGTCCCTGGCCCACATCGACCTGGATCTGGCCATCGCGTCCGGCTTGCCCGAGGTGGCGGCCGACGAGAATCAGATCCGGCAGGCCTTGCTCAACTTGGTCCGCAACGCCAAGGAGGCCATGCCCCAAGGCGGCCGTATCCGCGTGGAGGTGGGCACTGTCGACTCAAGTTGGGTTCGACTGGCGGTTGGCGACAGCGGGCCGGGCATCAGCCCGGAGAACCTGAGCAAGATTTTCGATCCCTTCTTCTCCACCAAGGAAAAGGGCACAGGCCTGGGACTGGCGCTGGTGCAACAGATCGTGAGTGACCACGGCGGACGCATCGAAGTGGATCTGCCTTCTTCGGGGGGAACCACCTTTGCCATCTTGCTGCCAGCCGCTGCGCGCTCTGAGCTCGCCCAGCCTGGCAGCCTGCCCGGCCCCGTCGAGACGGGCGCTGCGTCTGGCGCAGGGACTGTCAAGGACGTGGTACGATAGGGTCATGGCCAGCGACGAAGGTTCCCGCCGAGGAGATGACGTCCGCAATGACGTGTACGACGACTACGATGCTTTTCTCAAGCAGGCGATTCGCCAGTACTACGAGCGCGGCTGGAAAAGCCGCAAGGGGCACTTCATAGCCCTGGTCATCGCCTCGGGGCAGATGGCCTCCATGGCCAAGGACTCGGTGACGGACGGCTCGGGCCTGAAGAAGGCGGCCATTGGCGCGGCCAGCGTGGTCGCCTTGCGCTTGGCCTGGCGCTATTTCTTGGCAGGTCCGCTGGGCGTGATCGTGGGAGTGGCCGCCCTGGGCTCGGCAGTCGCGTACCTGGGCAAGCACCAGAAGGAAGTCACTGGCCAGATCCAGCCGTACCGGACTCTGGTGAGCGAAACGCGGACGCGCTTCGAGGAGATCCAAGGCGGCTATCGCGCCGGTCGCTACGACCAGGCGGGCCGCAATCTCATGGTCGACGGCCTTCTGCAGCAGTTCTTGAGGCAGGTCGACGAAAGCTAACTCAGCATCACCGACTTCATGCCGCCGCTGGCAAAGCGAACCAGCATGCTTGAGCGCAGAACCGTCTCCACCTTGCCGCGGCCAAACTCTGGGTGCCAGATGACCTCGCCGACTTTGTAGCGCTCGCGCGGGTTGAAGGTGCGCACGTCGGCTACGTCGGCCAGTTCGCGTCCCAGGGCGCGCAGTTCTTCTGCCTTTTGTTCCGCCCTGCGTGCGGCCTCGGTTTCCTGAGGCGAAGACGCCGGCGCAGAACCCTCCGTCGCAGAAGCCTTGCGCGCGGGCGTGGTGCGGTAGTTGTGCCGGTTGCCGCAGGCTTGGCACACGACCTGCTTGGGTGTCGCCCCGACCATGGCCACGATGTGGTGGGTGGTCAGTCCATCACAGGGACCGCACCAGGAATCGACCTCGCCGCCGACGCGGAAGGCTCCCGCTGCCAAGCCGCTGCCTCGATTCTCATTTCGCCAGGAAACCCCCGTGATCCGCCGCTCCTCGACTTCTGACGGACCAGAGCCGTGGCGATCCCCCGTGGGGCCCGAGGCGATGGTGCCGATGCGGGGCAGGAGCGAGGCCAGGCGACGCAGGTCAGTGACCCGCCTTCCGAGTTTGCGCTCGACCAGCACCCGCTCATTTTCCGGGACGGCCGCGCAAAGGTTGCGATAATTCTGCGATAGGCGCTCGACGGCCAGGTGAGCGGAGGTCACCAGGTCACGCTCCTCGGTGCGCTCCTGGGCGGAGTTAACTAGCAGCGCGACTTCTCGAATTTCCTCGGTCAGGTTATCCAGAGCTGAACTCATTTTTTTCCTGGCCAGTTCCTCCCATGGACGGGGCCAGAAAACAACTGTCCAAGTGATCCAGAGCTTGATTGCGTCGAAGACAAAGGACGTCTAACATGCGAAGCGCTTCTGCCCCCTAGGAGCTACCCACCATGCGCACCACGCCCATCTTCGTCTTTGGTCTTGTTGTGTCCTTGTCCTCGGCAGCGAGCGCGCAGATCGCGCCGCCTCCGGCCTCCGCTCCGCTAGCCCCACCGATGGCAGCGCCAGCTGCGCCACCTGCCGCGGCGCCAGCGCCAGCGCCGGTGGCCGCGCCGATGGCAGCACCTCCAGCGCCTCCCAACCTGGCGCCGCCTGCCGTTGCCGGCGCGCCCGCTGCCCCTGAGGGTGGGACGGATGACCGGCCACGCGGCTTCGCGCCGCAGAACTCCCTGGCTGGTTCGGTGGGTCTTCTGCGCATGGGATCGGCCGAGGTCGGCCGCCTGTGGCAGCTGCGGCTGGGCCTGCACGGCGAGTACTTCAAGACCGACAGAATGTTGATTGAAGACAGCGGCATGACCAACGGTGGTGATACCAACACCCGTCTGCAGGGCGCGCTGACCTTTGGCCTGACGCCGCTCGAATTCATGGAGATCTTCGGGGCTGTGCTGGGTTCGGGCAACAGGAATACGCGGTGTAGCGCGAGCAACAAAACCAAGTGTGTCTCCGCCGAACTCGACCAATACGGAAACGACACTCGGAGCGACCCCGAGGTCATCAAGGCATTCGGCGACCTGATCTTGGGAACCAAGTTGGCCTATGCCTTGCCCAGCGGCCTCAGCATCGGCGGCGAGCTGGGTTTCCGTCTTATGTCGTCAGTGGGCGGGCTGAGCTTCAGCGGCAATTCTACGTCGGTGTGGCTCACGGCGCTGGCGAGCTGGAATTTCCAGGCGCTACAGCCCCAGCTGCCTCTGCGTGCTCACTTGAACCTGGGCATGTACTTCGACAACTCCTACAACCTCCCGCTCTACGACGCGAACACCACGCTTTACTCGCGCTACGTTTCTTCCTTCGCGTACGGCCTGGGCAAGGATCGCTTTCGGCTCGCCCTTGGTCTCGACGCCCCGGTGGCTGATCTAATCGATGGTTTTTCGCTGCGTCCAATGCTCGAGTACCACTTCGAGTACATCACGGCCGATGGGGATCCCGCTTTCGCCGCTTACGGTCCCAAGTGCGTGCCCTCGCCGGTCCAGGCCTGCCGCAACAACAAGAGTCAGATGTGGCTGACCATGGGCCTCCAGGCTCAGATCCTGCGCAGCCTGACCCTCATGCTGGGCGTCGACATCGAGCTGGAGGCTGTCGGCTATCCCTACGGGCCGCCTCTGGCGCCGTGGAATTTCCTGTTTGGCGCCAGCTACCCGCTGGATGTCTTGCCGAAGGTGATCACGCGCACCGTTCCCGTCGAGAAGGTCGTCGCAGCGGCGCCGCCTGAGGGGTTGGTGGCTGGCAGGGTGGTCAGCAGCGTGGGCACGCCCATCGAGGGCGCGGTGGTTGGAGTGACTGGGCGCGACCACTCGCGTGTCGTCGCCGAGGCAGACGGGAGCTTCCAGAGTGTGCCGCTGCCTCCTGGTCTGGCGGAGTTGTTCGTGGCGGCTCCTAACTTCGAGAACGCCACCGCCCGGGCTGATGTGGTGGCCGGTCAGACCGTCAATGTGCTGATTACGATGACGCCGCGGGCCCCGGCAGCCAAGATCACCGGCCACGTGGTCGACGAGACCGGCAAGCCCGTGGTTGCCACTGTGAAGCTGGCGGGCCCGCAGATCGCCGAAACCAAGACTGACGAAGCGGGCAACCTGTCGGTCGGCCTGCAACCCGGTCAGTACGTGCTTCGCGTGGAGGCCGAGCAGCACCTGAGCCGAGAGATGTCGGCTTCGGCGGTAGAGGGCCTGGACGCCCCGCTCACCATCGTCTTGCATGCGCGGCCTGGTGTTGCGGGCGTGACCTACAAGGATGGGAAGATCACTTTGCGCCAGCCCATCGTTTTCAAGGCGAATCGCAACAAGCCCACGGCCGAACTTGCGCCCGGGGCCGCCCGTGTTCTCGACGAGCTGGTTGATCTGCTCATCAACCATCCCGAGATCCGGCAGATTCGCGTGGAAACGCACACCGATAACAGCCTGCCGCCGCCCAAGGCGCAGGAACTGACCGACCAGCAAGCCCAGGCCATTGCCGGCTACATCAACCAGCAAGGCGTTCCCAAGGACCAGATCCTGACCCAAGGCATGGGATCGACCAAGCCACGCGTGCCCAACCTGGGCAAGGCCGGCAAGGCCAAGAACCGCCGGGTGGAAGTCATCGTCACGCAATAGTCAGCCTGTCGGAAGACCGCGGGCCAGCACAGGTCGGCCCGCGGCTCGCGGCTCGCGTGTGCGAGGGCGTGTGGGTGGGCGAGTTCGCGTGCGGTACGCGGGAAGCGCAGTGGCGCCGCAGGCCGCTCACGCTCCCCACATGAGCGCCTGGCCTTCCGGGCCAGCGCAGATCGGCCAGCGTGAGCGGTCGCGACCAGCGGTGCCCGGCCTGCGTGGGCGACTCGCGCGACGGGCGCGCGAAGCGCGGGGCGGGTGGGGTGGGCTGTCCGGCCCGAAATCCCCTTGTGGGGTGTGCGGCCCGCGACACGCGGAGCGCTCACGCCCTCGCCCTCGCCCTCGCCCTACGCTTTCCGCATCCCGCGCACCCCACACGAACTCGCTCACGCCTTCGCGACCCGTAGCCCGCGGCCCGGCCTGCTGGGCGGCCTCGAATTTCCCGACGAGCCGTCGCTACTCGCGGCTCTTCAGGATGAGCAGGCGGTAGTTCGCGTACTCGGCTTGGCCGCAGGAGTAGAGGACTTCGGTGAGGAGACGGTAGGGCGTGTGCCGATCCGCGATGATGGTGAGCTCGCCGTCGAACTTCTGCCCGGTCATCTCTGCCACTTTCTTTTCCTTGCGCGCGACCCGGCTCAGGATGTCGACCAAAGGCGTGACGTAGTAGCCGTCGGCGCCGTCGCGCTTGAGGGCCGGATCGAACTTGCCACTGTTGATGGGCGCCACCGGCTCGCCGTCGACCAGCAGGACACGCTTCGTGACAGTGACCGCGATCGCCTGCTTGGCGTTGAGCCGGCTGTTGGACGTCGGCAGCAACATATTCTGGTCCTGGTTGACCAGCATGGCCGACGAGGTGAAGCTCTTGAGCAAGAACACCAGGATGATGGTCATCATGTCCATCATCGGGGTGATGTTCAGGCTGGTGATCTCTTCGGGGTCGGCCAGCTTGCGCGCATAGCTGCGGATCGCCTTCTTGCCCTTGAGGCGGGCTTCCACTTCGGGCGATACGCCGGCCTGAGCGCCCATCACAAGATCCCCGCTGCAAACACGATGTCAGGGAAGAGCATGTGGCCGTCCTTGTCCTCGCGCATGGCGTCCAGGGTCTTGATCACGATCTCGTAGGCCGTGCCGGCGTCCGCGTTGAAGGTGGCCTTGGTCTCATCCTTGAACTGATTCTTGACCTCGGTCAGCTTGGTGGTCAGCGCAACGTAGTCGTAGTCGCCGGCGGGCAGCTTGGGGATGGGTGGCATGACACCGCCCGAGCCCGCCAGGGTGAAGCCCGAGTTGCCCACGGTCACGGTCAGGTTGAGGCTTGGCTTCTCTTCCTCGCCCCCGCCGCCGCCGCCGCCGAAGGTCGGCGATGAAGCGTTCACCGTTCCCAGTGGCACCTGATTCACCACCGATGCGAGCAAGAAGATGATGATGTTGGTGACGATGTCCATGTACGGGACGAGGTTGATCTCGCCGGTATCTTCCTCCGCCTCGTCGTACTTTTCCTTCATCCGCCGCATGCGGGCCCGAACTTGACGTCTGGTCATCGCATGTTCGCCTGGTTGATGTGTCCGCTTGCTGGGCTAGGGGTTACTTGGAGGGCGCGGCCGCGGCCCCACCGGTGCTGTGGGCCGATTCCGCCAAGAGGTTTTCCAGCTTGAGCGAGAAGGCCTCGAGGTCAGACGTCTGACGCTTGGACATGCCGCCCAGGATTGCGTGCGCGATGATGCAGGTCACGGCGATGCCGAGACCCATGGCGGTGTTGTTGAGCGCCTCGGAAATGCCCTTGGCCAGAAGGGTGCTGCGTTCTTCCGGCTTGGCGGCAGCCACCGCGCCGAACGCGCGGATAAGGCCGACGACGGTACCGAGAAGACCGACCAGAGTGGCGATATTGGCCAGCGACCAGAGCACCTGGACGCGCTTTTTGAGCATTGGCGTCACATCCACCAATGACTCCTCGATGGCTTGCGCCACCGCGATCTCGCCCCGATGCACGCGCTGCAAACCCGCCTTGGCAACTTGAGCGACTGGCGCGGTGGTGGCCGAGCAAAGCTTGACGGCCCGGTCCACGTTGTTCGCCAGCACGAGCTTGCGGATCTGTTCGAGGAAGGCGCGGGCATTCACGCTGCTCTTCAGCAAGAAGAAGATCAGACGGTCGATGATCATGGCGAGCACGATCACCGAAACCCCCAGGTTGACGTACATGAGCGTTCCGCCCTGTTCTAGGAACTGCGCTAGTCCTTGCATCTCATCCTCCGCGAGCCCATCAGCCCGCCTGTGCGAGTCCGCTCGGGCAGGCTCGCAGCCAACAGCAACATTTTTCTTTTCTGGGAACTATACGGCTACAGCGCCCGCTATATTATCGGTCAGCCTCGCGGTGTCAAGAGACGCGAGGCGCCAGTCGGCGATTCTTCCTGGAGGGCGATTTCGGCCCTAGAACCGTTCATCGGAGAACCGGCCAGAACTTCCCGCGCGGAAGAGCGGCGGAAGCGTGCCCCGCTTGAGCGGCATGAGCCGGCTGCCAGGCTTGTCCGGCGTGGCAGGCACGCCCTTGTCGGGGTCGGCGCGCACGAAGATGACCCCGGGTGGCGGTTCGAAGTCGCGTGCCGGGATCGAGCGCAGGGCCTCCTGCATGTACGTAAGCCAGATGGGCAGGGCCACCTGGCCGCCCGTTGCGTCGTGGCCGATGGGCTTGAAGTCGTCGCGGCCGACCCAAACGCCGCAAAGCAACTCGGGCACGAAGCCGAAGAACCAGGCGTCGCGATAGTTGGTGGAAGTCCCGGTCTTGCCTGCGGCTGGTCGGCCCAGCTCGCGCGCCTTCTTGCCCGTGCCGATCTCGACCACGCCTTTCATCAGATCGGTGACGACGTATGCGGTTTCGGGAGACAGGCGATCTTCGCGCGGCTGGGGGGCCGTGTAGTCTTCCAGAACGCGGCCGTCGGCATCCACGATCTTGACGATGAACAGGGGCGTGACCAGCTTGCCGCCAGCCGGGAAAGCAGCCAGGCCGTACGCCACTTCCTGTAAAGTCAGATCAGGAGTACCGAGTGCCAGCGACAGCGATTGCGGCAGTTTGGACGTGATGCCCAGGCCGCGCATGACCTCGATGACAGGGTCGACGCCGATCTGGGCGACGATCTGGGCCGAGACGGTGTTGATGCTCTTGGCCAGGGCGGTTCGCAGGGTCACAGGGCCGAGGTACTCGGGCTTGTAGTTGTGAGGCGCCCAGATTCCGGAGGCGGTCTTGAACTTGACTGGCGCGTCCCACCTGATGGTGAGCGGGGTCAAGCCGTGGTCGATGGCGGCGGCGTAGACAAAGGGCTTGATGGCGGAACCGATCTGTCGGTGCGCCTGGGTGGCGCGGTTGAATTGGCTCTTGCCGTAATCATAGCCGCCCACCATGGAAACCAGGTGGCCGTTGGACGGATCCAGGGCGATGAGCGCGCCCTGGACAGTGGGCGCGGTGGCCAGGTGGGCGAGAAACTCCTCGCGGTGGCCGCGCTCGCCGCCGCTCTGGGTGCGAAAGTACACGGGCACAACGTCGCCGGTTCCCAGATGTTCGCCGCGCGGGCCCGCCCAGGCCAGGGCCTGCGTTTCGCTGGCCGAATCGAGCGGCGCGACCAATCCCCCGGATGCAACCACGACCTTCTTGCCCACGCTGGTCACCACGGCTGCGTAGATGGTGTCTGGATCCGTCTGGAAAAGCGGCGCATCGTGATTGTGAGCCGCGCGCCGTCGCTGCGCCCAGGCTTCACCTGCGGCGAGTTTGGCCGCGGAGTCGGGCAGGTGCGCGCCTGGCGTGGTCGCGTCCACCGTCGTAGCTGGCGGGTCGATTAGGGCCATCAAGTAGGGCGACTGCTCGCCGTCCAGATCGAAACCCTCTGGTCCCACGGGACGGGGCTGGCCCGCGCTCAGCTGGGGCCGCTGGTCCACGTCGAGGTGGCCGATGGGTCCGTCGAAACCGAGGCGCCGCTGCAGATCCTCCAGACCACGACGCAGGGCGGATTCGGCGGCCCGCTGTCGGCGCATGTCCAGGGTGGTGTAAATGCGGAACCCTCGGCGCAGAAGATCCTCGTCGCCATAGCGTTCGGCCACGTGCTTGCGCACCGTCTCGACAAAGTAGGGGGCGGCCACGTTGGTCATGGCGCGGGTTTGCCCGACCAGCATGAGCGGCTCGCTGGCCGCGGCGTCGGCCTGGGCCGCGGTGATGAAACCCAGCTCTTGCATCTGATCGAGCACGTAGCGCTGGCGGCTGTGGGCGCGGTCGAAGTCGCGCAAGGGCGTGACGTTGCCAGGCGCCTTGGGCAGTGCCGCCAGCATGGCAGCCTCGGCCACGGTCAGCTCAGCCACACTCTTGCCGAAGTAGGCCGTAGCTGCGGCCGCCAGACCATAGGCGCCATGACCGAGGTAGACGTGGTTGAGGTAGATGCCGAGAATCTGGTCCTTGCGCAGGCGCTTCTCGATACGCAAGGCGAGCAGCGCCTCGCGCACCTTGCGCGCCAGCGAGCGTTCTTGTCCGACGATGAGAATCTTGGCCACCTGCTGCGTGATGCTGGAACCGCCTTGCACCACCTGCCGCGCCCGCAGATTGGCCCAGGCCGCGCGCACCACGCCCAGGTAGTCGACGCCGCCATGCTTGTAGAAACGCCCGTCTTCTGCGGCGACAAACGCCTTGCGAACCAGGTCAGGCACCTGCTCGATGGGCACAAGCACGCGCTTCTCCACGAAGAACTCGCCGATGAGCTCGCCGTCCGCGCTCCAGATCTGACTGGCGCGGACGGGCTGGTAGTCGGTCACGGCGCTCAGGTTGGCGGGCAGGTCGGATTCGAATTGGCGGTACACCCAGTAGCCCAGGCCGAGGCCCAGACAGGTCGAGCCCAGCAGCAGGCCGCCGACAATGCGCAAACCGGAACGCAGGACCGCTCGGAGGCGAGACATTCGCTTTTCTTCCTCTGGTTCATTTGAGGCGGTGGCGGGAGGCCGTCAACATTTCAAGCGATATCCGGGATTCGGAGTGGGGACCGTGGCGGGGACGCAGACCCGGTCAGGATTGGGTTGGCCACGTGCTTCGCTTGACACTCCGCCTGAAAAGCCCCCTCTAATGAGGCGAGGGATGGCCGGTGCATTTCTTCGATGCCCGGGAGCCACAAAGCGTGAACGATCCAACCGAAAGCAGTCGAGCCGACGCCCTGGGGACGGGTGACTCCACCGCGCGCGCTGCCCTCATCGAGCGCGGCTCTCGATCGCTTGCGATGGCGGGTCAGGCGCTTGACACAAATTCGTCGAGCGGACCTGACCTCGTGCTGGCGCGCTTGTTGCTCGGCCACGCCCTTGCGGCTGCCGCCGGTGCGATCAAGCCCAACGCCGCAATCCACTCGGTGCGCGACGCGGCCGTCGCGCTTGAACAAGCTGGCGAGCTTGTGCGGGTGGCAGGCAGCTCCGCGCGTGGCCGTGCGCTTCTGGCTTGCCTTGAGATCGAACAAGAGGCGCAACTCACGCGATCCGAACTTGCCGAGGCCGAACTTCTCATCGGGAAGTTGATCGACGCGCGGCGGGGCAAGCCCGTGGCCAGCCGCTCTGTGCGACGGAAGTACGTGGGTCTCGCCTTGCTCGTCGTGGGGGTGGCCACAATTGTGACGACGCCAACCTTGCTGCGGGGTGGACCCTGGGAAAAGTACCGATGGACGGCAAGCAGCGCCGCGGAAGGCTTTTCCACGACCGGGACCCTGGGCAAGGTCGGGCCGTTTCAACTCTTGTTCCACACCGAGTATGAGGACGAGCCGTGGGTGGTCATCGACCTCGTCAAGCTTCGCCCGGTCCACAGCATCTCGATAAGAAACCGTGAAGACTGTTGCGACGAGCGCTGCATCCCTCTGGTCGTCGAGGTGGCGGGAGACGACCGGCAGTTCGTCGAGGTGGCGCGCCGAACGGAAACCTTCGACGTTTGGAAGGTGGAGTTTCCGGCACGAAAGTCGCGCTATGTCCGATTGCGGGTAGAGGCGACGACCATGCTGCATTTGCGGGAGATCAAGATCCTGTGAAGGCTTTGCTCAAGGGCGCCTTTCGATGGGCGCTGCGCTCTTGGCCCGAAACAACGGTCGTGCTCGTGTTCTTGGCATCGAGGCTGGTGTACCGCACGGTGTTTGACATCCGGTTCGACGCAACCCCCGTCTTTAGTTTCATCCAGTACATCGATCCGTGGTTTGTCGAGCACGACTTCATGCGAAGCCTTCTGCACCTTCATCATCAAGCGCCCTTGCAGATTCTCATCGTGCAGGGGTGCATGAAGATTCTGGGCGCGGCGCACGCCTTTGTCGTGCTCGAGGCTTTGTACGTCGCGCTCGGCCTCTTGCTCGCCATGGCGCTCTTGCGCATCCTGCGCCTGCTCGGGGCGCCGGCCCTGCTCTCGACCATCGCCGTCTCGCTCCACACGGCCTGGCCGACCAGCGTGGTGTATGAGAACTGGCTTTTCTACCACCTGCCGACGGCTGCCCTGTTCGTCTTCTCGCTCGTCGCTTTGCTGGGTTTCTATCGACGGGGAACGGCAGGAGCGGCATTCCTCTTCTTCGTCCTGGTCGCCACCGTCACCCTGATCCGTTCAACCTTCGGGCTGCTCTTTCTGGGAGCGGCGGCCGCCATCCTGCTCATCCATCCGCCGCACCCTTGCGGTCAGCGTGTTTCGCCACGGAGCATGATACTCAAGGCGGCGCTGCTGCCGTTTCTCGTGGTCGCTCTCAACTCGGCAAAACCACGGCTTCTGGTTGGACACGACTACGGCAGTGCCCTTCTCTGGGTCAATCTGAGCAACAAGATATTCGCAGAACTGCCCTCGAGTGAGGCGAATCGCCTGAGCGAGAGCGGCCTGTTGTCGGCCCCGGCCGGCTACGAGGGCCCGGTGACCCTGGTGAGTGCCTACGGCCAGTTCCAGATTCCGCATGCGCCTACCGGTGTACCGCTGCTCGACTTGGATAGTCTGCCGGGCGCCGTGTCCAATCCTCATGCGCTCGAACACGTTCTGGTTGCCGAACGATACTACCGGCAGGATGCCATCTATCTTCTGACCCACTATCCGGGCGCGTACTTGCGCAGCATATGGGATGGGCTGTCGTCCTCATATGTTTCGTCAGCGACGCTCATCCCTATCCTCCCCAGGCAGATGAACCATCGACGACTGGCCAAGCTCGAATCCTACGCCGGCCGCGCTCTGGGACGGCTTGCGGACGGACGACTCATACTGCTGATGGTGGGCTTGCCGCTCGCCTTGCTCTATGGTTTTCACAGGGTGCGGGGACCGCGCGCACGGCGCGAGAGCGAACGCTCGTCGGTGGCCGTCCTCTCGTACATGCTGCTTACGATAGTTTATGTGACGGGAACCACTGTGCTTATCTCGTATGGGGAGTTCAACCGCTACCGGTTCGACATTGATCCGTTCTATCTGGTCTTGTGCGTCCTGCTCCTGCGAGACATCGGAAGCTTGGCAAGGCAGCACACCGGGTTCGGGCGCTGTGACCGTGGCGGGTGCGGTGGTGGGGACAACCGCCAGCACATCTGACGGGGTCTCGCCGCGGATCCGCACTCCGAACTTCATCAAATACAGGCGGAAAATTTGCGCTCCGACCGGAAGCTCGGAGTATGGGCGTATGGGCTTGCTCTCGGGCCGCGCCTTGGGCGTGGCATTCGTCAGTTTTCTCGTCGGCGCGCCAGGCGTGGCGGCGGCCACGCCCGAGGAGCCGACCGCTGCGCGCGAAACCTTCGTGGTGGAGATGTTCAAGAACGGCAACGGCTTTCGCGCTCTCGACTACCTGGAAACCGGATTGCCTGCGCTGGTGGCCGAGCGGCTGGGCCATCTGGCGCCCCTCAAGTTCGTGGGCGGCGACACCCTGTTCGGTCACGTGGCCACGGTCACGCCGCGCTGGACAGTGACCGGCGAGTTCGCGCGGCGACCGGACTGGAAGATCGCGGTCACAGTTCGCATCAGGGGAACGGGCCGCGCATCTGCTGCCGCAGAAGTGACTCGCGTCGGGGGCACGGATGCCGCTGCCATGGTCGCGGTCGATGCGGCGTTGGCCGCTTTTCGAAAGGTGCTCGGGGATCGGGCGCCAACGGCCAAGGCTTCGCTCAGTCAGCGGTTTGGTCGCGATCCCTACGCCTTTGTTCTCTACGGCCGGGGCGTGGCAACCTACCTGGGACTGGGCGGCCGCCACCGCAGCCAGGAAGAGGCCATCAAGATCCTCGGCCGCTCGCTGGTCATCGATCCCAAGGTTCCTGAGACCCGTCGCTTTCTCGGCGCCATTCATCTGGAGAACGGCCGGCCGGGCCATGCGCGCGCTATGTGGTCAGTAGCCGTCGAGGCGCGACCCGACTACCTGGCCGCTTTGGCCGGCCTGGCCGCCCTGGACCGCAGCGAAGGATCGGCCGCCGCGCGCGATCGCTATGCGCGCCTGGTGGAATTGGATCCCGCGGATCTGGATGCGCGACGGGCCTACGGCGAAGTGTTGGCCGAGGCCGGGCAGCTCGTGCAAGCCCAGGCTGAGCTGAACAAGGTCTTGCAGGCATCGCCCGACGACCTGCGGGTGCGCCGGGCTTTGGCCCTGGTGCTGGCCTCGCGGCGCGCGGGTCCCGAGCTGGTGGCGGATCTAGAAGAGGTGGTGCGTTTGCAGCCAGACAGCGTCGACGCGCGCATGGATTTGGGCGCGGCCTACCTGGGCGTGGGCAAGCGCAGCGAGGCAGAGGCGGTCTACGACGAGGTCTTGCGCCGCCGTCCCCGCAGCGCGGCCGCCTTGAAGTTGTGCGGCGATCTGGCGCGCGCCCGCGGCGACTTGAAGAAAGCCACCTCGCTCTTCGGCAAGCTGCGCTGGATTGCGCCCGATGACCCTCGGCCGGCGTTCCTGCTGGGAACTTCCTTCTACGAGGCGGGGAACCTGAACGCGGCCGAGCGCTGGTTCACCGAGGCTTCGAAGTACCCAGGCATGTTGGGCGAGGCGTACGGGAACCTGGGAGTGATTGCCTTGCGCCGGGGCCAGCCCAAGGAGGCGCAGTGGTTCTTGAGTCGCGCGGCCAAGCGACGCCCACAGCGGGCCTTGCTGCGATACAACTACGCGCTGGCGCTGTTCTCGAACAGCCGGCCCGAGGACGCGCTCAACGAATTGCACGCAGCCCAGACGCTGGAGCCGAGTGACGCCGCCACCCAGTTTTTCGCCGGCGTGGTGGCGCTGAGGGTAGGGCTGGTTTCCGAGGCGGAGCGCTGTTTCCGTGAGGCCCTGCGCTTGGATCCCCAGAATGAAGACGCGCGCCACAACCTGGCCCTGCTGGAGCCGCTGGTCAGGCCAACGCGTGAGGAACGGCTTTCCCTGGGCGAGGCGGCCACGGGGTCGGTGCGGCCGGCACGCGTCGAGATCGACAAAGGGCCGTGAGGGCAGGGGGGCACCGGCCCTCATAGTGGGTGGACAGGCGGCGCCAGACATCGTCTAATGTGGTCTGATGCCTTCGAGGATTGACCGTACGACCACAGCGTCGCAGAAGACGGCTGCTGATGGGTCGAACTGGACTGTGCCGTCCGCCGCTCCCGCGCCAGGAGAATTGCGATGAGCGAAGGCGAGGGCGCGGCCAACACGCGCGTAGGAAAACTCCTGGGCGGCAAGTACCGCTTGGTGCGCCTGCTCGGCGCGGGTGGCATGGGCGAGGTCTACGAGGCCCAGCACGAACTCATTGGCCGCCGCTTTGCCATCAAGTTCTTGCATCCGCAGCTGGCCAGCAACACCGAAGTCGTGGCCCGTTTTCAGCGTGAGGCGCAGGCCGCCGGCGGTCTGGAGAACGAGAACATCGCGGCCGTGGTGGACGCCGGCACGGCCGATGACGGGGCGCCCTACCTGGTGATGGAGTATCTCGACGGGGAGGACCTTGCCCACTTGTTGGTGCGCGGTGGCGCTCTGCCCCTGCCGCGGGCCGTGTTCATCATGATCCAGGCTTGTCGGGGGCTGGCGGCCGCGCACCGCCGCGGAATCGTCCACCGCGACCTCAAGCCCGAGAACCTCTACATCTGCCGGCGCAACGACGGCAGCGATCTGGTCAAGGTCTTGGACTTTGGCATCGCCAAGCTGCACACGGGACGCGCGAGCACATCCCTGACCCAGACCGGGACGACCATGGGTACGCCCTACTACATGTCCCTGGAACAGGCTCGCGGCGCCAAGGAGGTCGACCATCGCACCGACATCTATGCGCTGGGCGTGATCCTCTACGAGATGTTGAGCGGCGCCAAACCCCATCCGGGCGAGTCGTACAACGCGATTTTGTACCACGTGCTGACCCAGGAGCCGGCGCCGCTGGATTCGATGCGGCCCGACCTACCACCCAGCCTATCCGCCATCGTGCAGAAGGCCATGGCCCGCGAGCCAGGCGATCGCTATGCCTCGGTCGCCGAGTTCATGGAGGCCCTGATTCCCCTTTCCGGCCGGACCCTGACGCCACTCCGTTCGCAGGCTGGATTGCCCGTCGTCCTGGGTGCGACCATGAAGTCTCCCGTCTCGCTGCGAGCGATGGCGGTGCCAGCCCCGCTCAAAGCGGAGACGCCGGAGATCCCCGACGATGTGCCAGCCGGCAGCCGGTCGCGCGTCGTGGTTTGGGCCATGTCGGCGGCTGTCGCAGTGCTGCTGGTGGCCCTCGGTCTGTGGTTCGGTCTGCACCGCGAGCCCAAGCAACAAGTCGCGGCGCCTGCGCCGCCAGCACTGCCGGTTCCGGCTCCGACGCCGGCCGCGGTCCCGGTTCCGGCCCCGGTCCCGGTTGCGGCACCGGAACCGGCCGCAACGCCGCCGCCTTCGCCGACGATCGCAAGTCCCCCCGGACGTCCACCGGGACGTCCACCTGGACAACGTTCACAGAAACGAACGACAGCGACTGCTTCTCCTCTTCCTGAGGTCAAGCCGCCTCCGGTTGTCCCTCCGGCTCCACACCCCGCCGAGAATCCCGAGAATGTGCTCAATGCTCGGCGCAAACCAGCGCGCTCGATCGATCGCTCGAATCCCTTTGCCGAATAGGCAGGGGGACTGGAGCAGCGCACACGCATTGCGACACCAAGGAACCCCTCGGATCGACCTGACGTGTGGACGCACGCCGAGATCCGTCGCGACGGAACGGCATTTTCGTCGACGGCGCCAAGGTGCAGGAAAACCCGATCGCGCCCGGCCAGGTTCTGCGCATGGGCGAATGGATCGGGATCGTGATCCAGGTCTCGCCAAACGCTGCCGACCCCGATTCGGTCTTCGATCTGCGCGCGGCCAATCTGGCGGGCGGGCCGGTCCTGCGTCCCATCCTAGAACAGGCGAAGAAGGCCGCGTCCAGCGCCCTGCCAACCGTCATCCTGGGCGAGACCGGAACCGGCAAGGGACGAGTCCATCCAGGAAGTGGCACTGAGTGAGGATGTCCTGCGGGACGCACGGCAATTGGCTCAGCGGTTTGTGCTGCGAACTTACGATGCCATTCACCTGGCGTCCGCCAGGGAAGCCAAGCGGATGCTGAGAGACGGCTTCGATGGCGAGGTACGATTTCTCGCCTTCGACAGCGGCCTGACTAGCGCTGTGAGGATGCTCGGCTTCACCGCACCTTAGCCCGTTTTCGGCGTGTCCACCTGCACGTCCACCTGGGCAGCTCCCGCGGTGGCCTCGACCAGCGAAGGTCGATGGGCTTTCGACCCCGCGCGACGTCCTGGACGGCACGCACCTTCACGGAGAGCGCCGCGCCGGGGCTAACCACGACAGGTGTGTGGACAGGCGGCGCGAGTCATCGTCTAATGGGCCCCGCATGGTCAGACAAACTGCATTCCTGGTCATCGTCATTGGAGCCTTGGCGGCTCCCCAAGCCGCCAGGGCCGGGGTAAAGGAAGAAGCGCGCAAACACTACGACCGCGCGGTGGAGCTGGTCGACGATGGGCAGCTGGAAGGGGCGATCGTCGAATTCCAGCGGTCATACGATCTGACCCATCACTTCGCCGTGCTGTACAACATCGGCCAGGTCTACGTCTCGCTGGCTAGGCCGGTTGAGGCCGTGGATGCCTACGAGCGCTATCTGGCAGATGGGGGCAGGAAGATTCCAGCGGACCGGCGCGCCGAGGTCGAAAAGGAAATCGTACGCCAGAAGGCCCGCATCGCGACCCTGGAGATCCACGGCTTGCCCCGGGGAGCAAATGTTCGCTTGGATGGCAACGAAATCGGCAGGGCGCCGATCTCCGCGCCTGTGCGGGTGGGCGTGGGCAAGCACACCATCGCGGCCTCGGCCGAAGGCTACGATTCGGCGGAGAAAGAAGTAGTCGTGGCGGGCGAGGACCACAAGGCCGTCGAACTGGTGCTGGCCAAGCGCGTGGTCGATTCGCCTGCGCCGCCATCGGTAACGTACGTGGTGTCGGCTCCGCCCACGGCATCGCCAGCTGTCGCACCGGCGCAACGTGCGCCGGTGGCCGGCGCTGCGGTCGAGCCGAGCGCGAGACCGATGAGCAATGTGCGCCTCCTCGGGATACTGAGTGGAGTGGCTGGAGTGGCGGGCATAGCCGCCGGGGGCGCATGCTGGTGGGTCGGGATGAGTCGCAACGACGAATCCAAGGACAACTGGAGCACGAACCCTGAGAAGGCGCAGAGTCTACGAGGAGAGGCGCAGGACTACTTGACCGCCGGCAACACGCTTTTCTACGGCGGCGGCGCCCTGGTCGCGTTGGGAGTAGTCCTCTACATCGTTGGCGCGCCCGATGGGCAACCCGCCACACCCAACACGCACGCGTACCTGATGCCGGCCCTGGCGCCTGGCTTCGCTGGCCTCAATGCAGGAGGGACCTGGTGACATCGATCACTTGCTTGCTCCTTTGCCGACGGTCTTTGGCGGAGCGACGCGAAAGAGCAGGCGAATCCCCTGTGGTGATCGGGAGTCAAAGCACGTGCACGTCGTCGAGCTTTCCCAATTCCCCGCCCATGCCCGCTGACATCGCTTCCTAGAGATCGTTTGCTCCGAGCTTTCGGTTCACATGCGGACCGGGTGTGATAGTGATATGCGCCACCGCGCGGATACACATTGTCCGAACCGCGCGAGACGAAAACAGAAAGGAAAGACAATGAGATCAACGAGGTCATGGATGGTCGTTTTGGGTTTGGCTGCTCTGCTGTCTCCGTTCTTCGGTTGCAGCAGTAAGAGCTGCGACGAATGGTACAAGGACGTCGTCAATCAGTGCTGCGCGGGGAAATCCAGCTGCTCGCTGAGTGTCGACCAGACCTCGTTCGACAATATGTGCAAGCCGATCGACGACAAGTGCGGTACGAGCCTCACGTGCAGCGGAAGCCCGAGTGGCTCGACCTGCACCGTTGAGTGCGGCTGCGGCTGACGGATGCGTGTCTGGTCCACTCGGCCGAGGAGCTGGGCAGCGGCGAGATTCTGACCCTGGAGCCTCACCCGAGGCTGCACATCTGGCAGCGATTGGTACTGCAGACGCGCCCACGCTAGGGCTGTGCCCACTCGTTTGGGCAGGGCGAGAGTGCGATTGTGTCGGGATCTTCCCGCCAGGCCGCGGCGGGCTACGCCGACTCGCCCGCGTTCCCGCCCGTGCGCATGCGCGCGGTCAGGTTTTGCACGGGCACCAGCTTGTCGCCGGGGCGCCACACGTTCGGCTGCACGTCGCCGCCGATTTGCACATGGCCACTTTGGCGCTTGCCGCTGACTGCGTTGTTGAGGAAGACCTCCAGGCGTCGGTTCTGTCCGCCGCTGCCGTCGTAGAACAGGCTGACAATGGGCACGTCCACGTCGGCCGACACGCGGCCGAACACGGCGGTGGCCACGGTCTCGGGCATGCAACCAAAGGGCGCGCAGTTCACCACCATGGCCGCGCCCTGTTGCGCGAACTTGATGGCGCGGCCGATGGACAGCTTGCCCTCGCCGCCGCAGTAGAACGCCATGTAGGGCGTGGCCAGTTTCATGCATTCCTGGAAAGGTGGCTCGTGCCGATCGTCGAGGAAGGGACTGGCGGCGCGCATGAGCTTCTGCTCCCAGTGCTTCATCCAGTGGTAGGTGACGAAGGTGTCAGCCTTGTCCCACGACATGATGGTCGAGGGAAACTCCTCCATGTAGTTCTCGATGGACGAGGTGTAGAGGATCCAGTCGGTGATCGGGATCATCCACGCCTCGCCGCCGAACATCTCGATGGCGCCGATCACGTCTTCGTTGGCGTAGACGTTGTTGCGCACGTAGATCTCGCCCACCACGCCCACCAGGGGCTTGCGCGCCCCGGCCATGGGAATCGCGGCGATCTTGCCGATGCCTTCGCGGATGAAGGCCGGCAGATCGCCGTCCTTTTCCAGCGCCTGCGCCACCGCGTCGGTCACCTCGGCCACCACATGATCGGTTTCGCCAGCGTTGACTTCGTAGGGCCGAACCTTGCACTGGGCCTTGAGGATGATGTCCGCGCAGGCAATCGCTTTGAACAGCGAGCGCCGCATCTGGCTGTCCAGCCCCTGGTAGGCATTGTTCGAGGCTGGCGCCAGAATGGCCACGTCATCGAAGCCTTCGCGGTCCAGGATCTGTCGGTGCAAGACGGTGTACTGGCCGAAGCGGCATGGACCCTTGGAACTGGGCATGAAGAAGGCGTGGCGGCCGCCCGCGGGCTGCTGGCGCAGCGTCTTCAACAGCGTCCCGATGGTCAGCGCGCAGGGCAGGCACTCGGACCCACGCGTGAGCGACCGGCCCAGGTCGAACGATTCCTTGTCCTCATCGGGCAAGGTACGCGCGTCGTAGCCGTGTTGCCGGAAGGCCGCGGCGAACAGGCGCGTGCCGAACTGGTGCATGGGCGGAACCCAGATTGTGCGGCCACGCAGATCCGAAGGCTCGATGTGTTCGCGCGCGCGCGGGCCGCGTTCTGGCCGCGGCCGTCGCAACACATCGAAGAACGCCTCCAGCCGGGTCATGTACCCAGCGTCGGCGCCGTGCTCGTCCAGCTCCAGCATGAGCAGCGGCCGGCGCCCCATGATCTCCTCGGCGAAGCTGAGCAGGAAGCTGTCTGGCCCGCAGGAGAAGTTGGTCAGATAGACGACGTCCAGTAGTTCCGCGTCGGCGGCCTGCTCCAGCACGGCCAGGATCTTCTGACCGTAGCTCCAGAAGGCGTTGCGGTAGCGCACGCCCAGCCGCGACAGGTCCGGCCTGACAAAGTCCATGGGCAGGACGGTGCGGCCCATGTCCGCGATCTTCTGGGGCAGGCCCAGGTTGGCGCCGCCGTCGTAGTTGTTGTACGGCCGGCCCACCAGCAGGATCATCTTCTCGTTCTTGGCCGTGGCCTCGGCCAGGATCTTGGCGCCCTCTTCCTGGCAGCGATCTTCGAACGCGGTTTGCGCCTGCAAGCCCGCGCGCCACGCTCGTCGCAGGTCGCGCGGCGAGCATCCGAGCGGCCGCGCCAGCTCGTCGCTCAGGGTCTTGATGATGTCGCGCTCGCGCATGCGCATGTCCACCAGAGGCGAGAGCAAGCGCGAGGTGTCCATGTGGTTCATGGCCAAGGCGGTGCGGCTGCAGGCCGCGGTGCCCTGCACGTAGGGGCAAACGGCCGTGCCCGTGGTTTCTTCGTTGGCCTGGGTGTTCTTCAGGTGCGGCACGAACACGAAGTCCACACCGTCGGTCACCGCCAACTTGGCCACATGGCCCAGCGCCAGCTTGGCCGGGAAACAGAAGTCGGCGCCCGCCATGCGCGGGCCCAGCTCGCGGATCTCGTCGGTGGTCTGGCCGGACAGCTGCACGCGGAAACCCAGCGTGTTGAAGAAACGCTGCCACAGCGGATAGTAGGTGTAGGTCAGAAGTGCCTGGGGCAGGCCCACCACCGGCGCGTTGTCCGGCACCTTGACGCCGGCGCCGCCCTCGCGCCACAGACGCTGGCGCAAGCGCAAGGCCCGGTCGTAGGGGCTCTTGCGCACTTTCTGCTCGCCCGGATCGCGGCCGCACATATAGCCCCACGAGGGCGAGCCCTGCACCCCCTCGATGTCGGCAAAGGTGATGGTGCAGTCGTTCTGGCAGAGATCGCAGGTCTCCTTGCGCATGGCGATCTTGCGTTTGTCGAGATCGAGGCCGCGGAAACGAGACTGGGTGAGGCGCTGTTCCGCCATGGTCTGGCGCACCAGACGGGCCACGCCGAAGGCGCCCATCACGTGGCAGTAGGGCGAAACCACAACCTCTACGTCGAGCAGGCGCTCGAACGCGGCCACCAGCGCCTTGTTCCGCGCGGTCGCGCCCTGGAACATGATGCGCTTGCGGCTGCGGTGGCGGTTGCCCACCACCTTGTTGAGGTAGTTCTTGGCCACCGCGACCATGACCGCGGCCAGGGCTTCGGGTCGGCTGGCCCCCGCCTCGATGAAGCGGACCACATCTTGCTCCATGAAGACGGTGCAGCGGTCGGTGGCGCGCGGAGGCTTCACCCCCAGCACGGCCTGGCCCACGTCAGCCACTTTGTAGCCCAGCTTGTTGGCCTGCTCCTCGATGAACGAGCCCGTGCCGGCGGCGCACACGTAGTTCATGTTGGCGTCGCGGATGTGTCCGTCAACGATGTGCATGTACTTGGCGTCCTGGCCGCCGATTTCGAAGATGGTGTCGACGCTGGGATCGGTGAAGGTGGCGCCGGCCACGTGGGCGCTGATTTCGTTGATGATAGCGTCCGCGCCGATGACCTCGCCCACGATCTTGCGGCCGCTGCCCGTGGTCCCGGCGCCCAGCACCTCGATGCGCGCGCCCTTTTTCTCCTCAAGCTCGCGCAGGGCGCGGCACAGCTTCTGCGTGGCGCCGATGGGATCGCCGCCGGTTTTGCGGTACACGTCGACCAGCAGCTCGTCTTTGTCGTTGACCAACGCCAACTTGGTGCTGGTCGAGCCAATGTCGATGCCCAGGTAGACGCGCAGGATCTGGCCCGCGGGCCAGGAAACCACGCGCACCTCGTTGCCTTCCGGATCGGTGTAGCACTCGGCCAGGCGAAAATCAGGGTACTTGGACTTCTCCAGCGTCAGCGGCCAGGGGTGGTATTCCACGTCGCTGCTGGTGGCGATGCGATGGAGCGATTCACGCGAGGGCAGCCGCCGTGGCACCGCGCCCAGCGCAGCGGCACCCAGGGCCGCCACCAGGTGGGGCGAGGACGGCGTGCGCAGCAGGTTGGGGAAAGCCGCGTCCAACCAGCGCAGGACTTCGCGGTTGAGCGCCACCCCTCCGATGATCGCGGTCGGGGAATCCAAGGGCCGCGCCCGCAGCAGGGTTCCTATCAAGGTGCGGGTCATGCCCCGGCACAGCCCGGACCACATGGCGGCCTTGCTGTAGCCCTCTTGCTGGCGGTGAATCAGGTCGCTCTTGGCGAAGACCGAGCAACGGGTGGCGATGGAGGGCGGCTCGGCCACGCTGCCCACCAGGGCCGGATCGGCGCAATCCAGCCCGAGCCGTGAGGCCTGCTCATCAAGGAACGATCCCGTGCCAGCCGCGCACATGGAGTTGGTGGCGTAGTTCTGAAAGTGCCCCTGGGCATCGAGCTGCACCAGGGTCACGGACCCGCCGCCGATGTCGATGATGTTGCGAACCTCGGGGAACTGGGCGTGGACCACGCGAATCTGACAGGCCGCGATGTCCAGCCGCCGGGTTTCAAACGCCTCGCAGAAGCGGGTGGCGTTGGTTCCGCAAAAGCCGATGGCATCCCCTGGCGCAAGGTCCAGCTCACGCAGCGCCCGCTCCAGTACGGGAGCCGGCTCGCCCTTGTGTCGGGCGTAGAAGGTTCGGACCACTGTACCGGCACCGTCGATCCGAACCGCCTTTAGCGATACGGCGCCGATGTCGACTCCTATTCTTCCCGGTTGCTCCAAAGTCGCACGTGCTTCCTGAGGTTGATGTAGGTGTCCGTCGGTGCGCCGCTTCCTTACCACATAACAGGCACCGAGGCTAACCCGAGGCTGGGGCGAGCCAACGCGCTGGGCTATTTGCCTCTGAATATTCGGCCCAGTCGCCGCCAGAACGACAGGCGGGCCTGGTGGGGCGCGGTGGGTTTGGCGTGCGCTGAGGTGGGCGGCGCTGCAGCGGGCGTGGGCGGCGCCGTCTTGCTCGCGGCAGTGGGGGGCGGTTTTTGCTCGCCCAGCGTGAAATCCTTGGTCACCGAAGCAGCCAGTTTCTGCGCGGTCTCGCGCAGCTCGGCCTCTTGCTCCTCGGTGAACCCCAGCACTTCACGTGCACGCGCCAGGGTTTCAGGAGCCACGCGGTCGCAGCGCCCAGCCCCGATCTCGACGCCATGGCCAAGATCACGACTCAATTCCTCGACCATGGCCACAGCAGCGCAGAGGGGATGAGGCGGCTCACCGGCGGCAAAACTGTGATGGTTAGCCAGCACGTGTTGCACGTCAGCCGGCAGCTTCCATAACTGGGCAATCATGCCGGAGACTTCCTGGTGGGTCTGGCGCAAGACCTCATCGAGCACTCCCGGACTGATGGACGGTTCATCCTTGGGACGATCAGACAGCACGAGCAAAGTGGCCGCCATGCCGATGTCATGGAGCAGGCCGCACAGGAATGCGGTCTCGGTATTGAGAGCCTTGCGCGAAGCGATCAGCCGGCACAGGTGCGCACACAACGTGCTGTGCGCGCGGATCTGCTCCATCACCGTGGCATAGCGGACCGAGCGAAAAACCCGCATGCCCGCCGCGACTTCCCACACCACGCTGGCCAGGCCGCGCATGCCCAGGCGGACCACAGCAACCTTCAACGAGATGTTGTCCTGGCCCCAGCCGCCGTAGGCCGCCGAGCCGGCAACGCGCAGAACCTGGGCCGCCAGCACGGCGTCTTTCTCCAGCACCTCGACCAACTGGTCCGCTCCCACGTCGGAGCGAAGCGACAGCTGATGGACTTCCAGCGCCACCGTGGGCAGAAGAGGCGGCCGGTAGCCGGGCGCGGAAAACACGCGCCGCAGTTGTGTGATGAAGGCGATCACCAGGGCCACGTCGGCTGACGGCGAGGTCACCTCCGATTGAAGTCCTGGCTCCTTCGGCGCAGGCTGGGCGACGGCCTGCGGATCGGGGTGAGAGTTCCGCTCGCTGCTCACGGGATGTGCCTCAGTTGATGATACACGTACCCTGCCACGCACGGCCAGAAACCCGTGGATAGGGGACTGGGAGCAGCGGAAAGCGGTGTAGGTGTGGGTGGCCGTAGCGGTGGCAGGGGCGGGTGCGGTGTCAGGGGCGGCGGCGGTGTCGGCTTCCCGGGTGCCAGCGACAGTGCTACCTTGTTGCCCATGATCATCGCTGGCGACATTGGCGGAACCAAGACTGTCCTCGCGCTCTTCGAGCCGGTGGGTGAAGACGTGCGCTGTGTGCGCGAGGCCACCTTCCCTAGCCTCGAATACCACTCGCTCGAGGCGGTGGTGGACGAGTTTCTCTCGGCCGGCGCGCGGCCCACGCTGACCGGCGCTTGCTTTGGCGTGGCCGGGCCGGTCGACGGCGGGCGAGCCAGGTTGACCAATCTGCCTTGGCTACTCGACGAGGAGCTTCTGGCCAAGGGCCTGCACGCGCCGCGCGTGCGTTTGCTCAATGACTTGGAAGCGGCTGCCTTCGGCATGTTGTTTCTTGCCTCCCAGGATTTCGAGGTGCTGCAGGCTGGGAAGGCTGCCGCCCGGGGCGACATCGCGGTCATCGCGCCCGGCACGGGGCTGGGTGAGGCCTTGCTCCACTTCGATGGCAAGCAGTACCACGCCATTCCGTCAGAGGGCGGACACGCCGACTTCGCCCCACGCACCGACGACGAGATCGTTCTCTTGCGCCACCTGCGGGCGGCGCTGGGCGGCCACGTCAGCTACGAGCGCATCCTCTCCGGCGCTGGAATAGGCAATCTCTATCGCAGTCTGCGCAACGAAGCCACCACCCGCGAACCGCCGTGGCTGGCTGAACAGCTCGCCAGCGGCGACCCCAATGCGGCGATTTCGGCAGCCGCCCTGGCCAACCGCGATCCGGTGTGTGTGCAGGCCCTGCGCATGTTTTGTGCGGTGCTGGGTGCCGAGGCCGGGAACCTGGCACTCAAGGGGCTGACCACCGGCGGGGTGATCATCGGCGGCGGCATCGCCCCGAAGATCTTGCCTGCGCTCAAGGACGGGGCCTTCCTGGCTGCCCTCGCCGACAAGGGGCGGTTCTCGGAATGGGCGAAGAATCTGCCCGTGCGAGTGGCGCTGGATCCGCGCGCACCGCTCATCGGCGCCAGCCGCTTCCTGGTCAGCAGCGCCATCCACCCGGGCGCAAGAGCGTAACTCCGCGCTGGCTGCAGGAGATCGTGGCCGTGGCCGCGGCCGCGACGGGCGCGTGCGAAGCACGCGGGGGCTCGTCCCGAAGCCTCCGAAGGGGGTGGCCGACGGTGATCACTTTGGCCACGGCCACCACCGATCGCTCCGATTGAGCGCGCAGCTTGACCATGGAAAGGCCTGCCAGAGCCTGGAGTGGTTGCCCAACGCTGCGACGGAGGTAGGCTTGCTGTCATGAAGACAGCCATCATCAAGAAGGTCGTGGCGCGCGAGATCCTCGATTCGCGCGGCAATCCTACGGTTGAATGCGAGGTGCATCTGGAGTCCGGCTTGTGCGGCATGGCGGCGGTGCCTTCGGGCGCTTCCACCGGCGAGCACGAAGCACTGGAGCTGCGCGATGGCGATCCCAAACGCTATCTGAAAAAGGGCGTGCTTAAGGCGGTGGCCAACGTCACCAAGATGCTGGCCCCCCAGGTGGTGGGTCGCGACGCCTTTGATCAGGCGGGCCTGGACGAGGCCATGATCAAAGCCGATGGCACGCCCAACAAGGGCAAGGCCGGCGCCAATGCCATTCTGGGCGTGTCCATGGCTGCTGCGCGCGCTGCCGCAGCCGAGGCGGGTTTGCCCCTCTACCGCTATCTGGGCGGCCCCAACGCGCGCGTCTTGCCGGTGCCGCTCATGAACATCGTCAATGGCGGCGCGCACGCGGACAACTCGCTCGATTTTCAGGAATTCATGATCGTGCCGCAAGGTGCGCCGACATTCCGCGAAGCGCTGCGAGCCGGCGCCGAGGTTTTCCACACGCTGAAGAAGCTGCTGCATGATCGCAAGGCCTCGACCGGCGTGGGCGACGAGGGCGGCTTCGCCCCTGACCTGCCCGGCGCCTCGACTGCCTTGGCGGTGATCAGCGACGCCATCACCAAGGCCGGTTACCAGCCGGGCAAAGACGTGGCTCTGGCCCTGGACGTGGCCGCCAGTGAGCTATTCGACGCCAAAACCCAAAGCTACACCTTGGAAGGCGAGAACAAGGACCTGGATGCCATAGGCATGGTGGCCTTCTATCGCAAGCTGTGTGCCGATTTCCCCATCGTGTCCATCGAGGACGGCATGGCCGAGGACGATTGGGATGGCTGGGTGATGCTGACCAAGGAGTTGGGCGGCGGTCTGCAACTGGTGGGCGACGACCTATTCGTCACCAACGTGGAGCGCATCAAGACCGGCATCGCCAAGGGCGCCAGCAACAGCGTGCTCATCAAGGTGAACCAGATCGGCTCGCTGACCGAGACGCTGGATGCCGTCGAGCTGGCCCAGCGTACCGGCTGGACCACGGTCATCTCGCACCGCTCGGGCGAAACCGAAGACGCGTTCATCGCCGATCTGGCCGTGGCCACTGGCTCGGGCCAGATCAAGACCGGGTCGCTGGCGCGCTCGGAGCGCGTGTGTAAGTACAACCGGCTGCTGCGCATCGAGGAGGAGTTGGGCGGCGCGGCGACATATCCGGGAGCTCAGACATTCAAGGCCAAGCGGTAGAAACGCGCTCACGGTAGATGAATCCGGCTGCCGGCCGTGTGGCATCCGTTGCAGTCTGCGGAAGTCGGGGTGGTCGGCATGGTCTGGTCGGCGTTGGGGCACATACTCACCGTCGGGGGACTGAGGGTGACCGCCGAGCTTGTGTAGAACGTACCGCCCTTGTCGGTGACCATGGTGGTGTTGCCAATCTTGACTGTGGCGCCGGCTACCGCCGTGCCTCCAGCGGCCGTGGTGTAGACGGTTCCGGCCGCGTAGATTCTGGGGGAATCGCCTCCGGCGCCGTGGCAGTTGATGCAGGTCTTTCCGGCATAGTGTTTCGCGGCGATGATCTTGGTGGCGACCGGAGTGCAGTTCGTGTTGCTCCCACCGGTGTCTGGAGGTGAGGCGTCAGGCCGCCCGATCGAACCGCCAGAACTGATCGAGCCACCGGCGCTGGTCGAGCCGCCGGCGTTGGTCGAGCCGCCGGCGCTGGTTGTGCCACCGGAGCGCGCCGAGCTGCTGGAGCTGCTCACGCCGCCGGCGTTGGTCGAGCCGCCGGCGTTGGTCGAGCCGCCGGCGTTGGTCGAGCCGCCGGCGCTAGTCGAGCCGCCGGCACGGGTTGTGCCGCCGGAGCGGGTCGAGCCACCGGCGTTGGTTGCGCCGCCCGAGTCGGTGGCGCCAGCGGCGCTGGTTGTGCCACCGGAGCTAGCCGAGCCGCCGGCGTTGGTCGAGCCGCCGGCGCTGGTTGTGCCACCGGAGCTAGCCGAGCCAGCGGCGCTGGTTGCGCCGCTGGAGCTGATCGGACCAGCGGAACCAGCCGAGCCAGCGGAGCCGCCGTTGCCCGTAGAAACGGTCGAGCCCCCCGAGCCAGCAGAGCTACCTGAACCACTCTTGCCACCGAAAATCGTGGGACCAAAATCAGTCCCGGAAGGATCCCCCACACACCCGTAGCACAGCAGTGCAAGCAGCAGACCGAGGCCCAAATTGCAAAGGATTGGCTTCATCGAGGAAACTCGCTGTGTCGAAACGCGAGGGAATCAAAGCTAGCCGTTGCTGTTGCGTGAGTATGTACTCTTGGGACGCGAATGGCAGGCAGACATTCGGGCCTATTGGAAATTCCGTGGGTCACTCTTGCCGTGGTGCGCATTCACACCGCCTTGTACATGAACCCATAGGCGATGTGCACGCCAGCCAGGGCGAACATGATGATGGTCAGTGCGACGTGAACCCAGTTCCAGTGGCGCAGCATCTTCTTGGTGCTTTCCAGGTAGCAGCGAGTGCGTTGCTGCGCGGCCCGGTCGGACAGGAATTGCAGGACCTGTCGACGGGTCTTGTGATCGGGAATGTCGCCCAGGCCCGCGACGCGCAGCCAAAGCAACACGGCGAAATCGCGTAGCTCGTGCCATAGCATGACCACGAGCAGCCCGTGCGACTTGGCCGCCCCCTCACGCTCAGGGGTCAAAATACGCATGGCGCGCGAGGGCCTACGGCGACCGACCATCGAGGCGACACTGCGCGACAGAGATTCCATCTCGAAATTCGCCAGGCCGATGCCTGAGTGGACCTTGCCGTAAAGGTAGCGGCCGATGGCTCCGGATGCGACGACGATCCACATCGAGATGCAGGACAGTCCCACCCAACGGTCCAGCTTGAAGGCTGCGTGATACGTGACAAGCGTGGCGCCAATGAACCCGACCCACAGGTGGACAGTAAGCCAGGTTGATTGGGCGCCCAGGTTCTTCAGCAGGCCCAGCCGGGTATGCAGCGGGTACAGGAAGGTCAGCAGCATGAACGACGTGCCGATGTACCCGAGCCAGTGGCCGAATCCCTTGCCCGAGCTGTACGCAACCGGTTCGACGCTTCCCAGCCACTGCAGAAGGGCGGCCAGCAGGCTGTGCTCGGGCAAAGTCCGGCGCAGGAAGGCCTCAAGGCCCACGGCAGCTAGGGCGAGAAACAGCAGGGTGGCCACCACAGTGCGGGCGGTGCGGTAGGTTTGCCGGGCACGATGTTCGGCGACGCCTTCGAGAAATGCGACACCCGAGAAGGTTCGGCCGCTCTCGTTGGATCCGGGCCTTGATTCTGTGAACAGCTCCCGGGGCGAAAGTTCCAGCAAGGCGCCAGTCGGGCAGGCGCGGAAACAGGCCCGATCGGCGAAGCCCGCGCAGTGATCGCACTTGACCGCCCGCTGGCGGTTCCGGCCCGCATCGGTGTAGCGCTCCGTCAAGATGGCGCCGTGGGGACACCGGCGTATGCAAGCGCCGCATCCCGTGCAGTGTTCGCTGATGCGAATTTCACCGTTCTCGCCGAGAGCCAGGGCTTCGACTTTGCAGGACACCAAGCACGGCTTGTCCACGCACTGCTGGCACACCTGCTGAATGGCCAGACGTCCGAGGCGCAGGCCGGCCCGCACTCCCCGCGCGAAACCATGGCGTTTGGCACATGCGTCTTGGCACTTATTGCAGTCGAGGCAGCGATCAAGCTGGCTGACCCGCACTAGCGAGCTGGATGCAAACCCATGGCGGAGGAAGAAATCCTGCACCAGACGCCGCGTGGGTTCCTGCTGGCTGAGAAAGTAGTTTCGGGAAGCTGCGATCTGTTGTCTGAGCCGCGTGGACCAGGCCGTGTGCCGGGCCATGAGTGCCGCCAGGGCTGGGCGGCTGGTGGCCAGCAAAGTGGCCGACGTGGAGGCCATGCAGTCGAGCACCGACTCTCCCACGCCGGGCGGGCAATCGAGAAAACCGTCGGAGAAGAGCTCGCCCGGTACAAAGAAGCCAATGTGTTCAAACGAGTGATCGTCGCACGAGCGCGCGGGAACAGTCGTGCCCTCTCGGTCGAGCGCGATGGAGACGACGCCTGAGAGGACGAAACAGTAGTTTTCGCCTTGGCTCCGTTCCAACGAAGACAGGCGCTGCTGACGGTCGAGATGGCGCACCTGGCTTCCGCGCAAGAGTTGATCGAGCGCTGAGCTCGGCAGTTCAGAGAAAACCGCCAAAGAGCGAAGCGCATCGACAGTGACCGCGTGGCTTGCTTCTTGTGCCATGGTCCGTGTCTCCTAGTGTGACATAGTCTATCTCTCCTATCGGGGAGGAGCTTGGTGACACGCCAGGCAATCGGCACGCCGGTGACAGACGTAGCAGTTGTCGTTGGCAAAACTGCCCGCCGCAAACCCGTGCACCTTGCCCCAGGCCCCACGGTGGTTGAGCGGCGCCGTGGTTCGGTGGCACTGAACGCACATTCCAGGCTGGTGACACACGCGGCAAGGCTCGGGATCGAAGGCCGAGGCTGGTCCATGCCCGCGCAACCGCCACAGCGCCGTGTGGCTCTTGGGCGGATGGCTGCGATGACAGCTGGTACAGGTTGGCGAGGCGTGGCAGCGGGAGCACGCACGTCCTTCGGCTCCGGCCTCGTCTTCGTCCCAGGGCAGATTGGCATGCGAGCGCAGCCAGATTTGATCGTGGTCGCGCGGTTTGATACGGCCGCCCGCGAGGAGGCCGCGGAAATCGCTCGTGGTGTGACAATCGTCGCACTTGAGCCCGGATGAACCCCGGTGCGGATCCGCGTGGCAGTCCGCGCAGGTCTTCCCCATGAGCGGGAACCGGCGATCCAGCGGCGGAGCCGTTTCTTTCTTGGTCCATCCCACAGCCGGAAGCGCATCGGGCCGCGGCCGATGGCAAAAGGAGCAGGCCAGATCGCGATGGGCGCCGTCGCGCACGAAATGGGTCATCTGGTCGTGGTTGAACTTGGGCGCTCCCTTTTCTGGTCGGTGGCACTTGCCGCAGTCCCGGCCCAGCTGGCCGCGATGCGGGTCATTCTTTTCGTGGCAGTTCACGCAGGTGACGTCGCCCAGTTTGTAGCGCCCGTTGACGTGGCACCCCTCGCACTTGGCGGTCTTGTGCAAGCCTTCCAGCGGGAATCGTTTGCTGTGTTTCCAGACGAGGCGCAGGTCTTTGAAATGCTGGGTGGGCGCGTGACACTTGGAGCAGTCGTTGCCGAGCTGTCCGTTGTGTTTGTCCTTGTCTTTGTGACAGTCGACACAGGCCAGCTTGTTGGTGCGGTAGATCTCGTTCTGGTGACAGTTGGCGCACTTGCTGCGCACCTTGGGCTCGTTGTGGAAGCCGACGAGCGGGAAGCGCGTATCCTTGTTGTGGGTGAAGGCCCGCGTGCGCGTGCCGCCCTCCACGTGGCAACCAGCGCACGGCTTGTCCACGAACTGGCCCTTGTGCACGCCCCGGTGCTGGTGACAAGTCACGCAGCCGCCTTGGCTGTACGTCAGCTGCGCGCCCTTGTTGTGGCATTTTCGACAGTCCAGCGTCTGATGCTTGCCCAGGAGGGCAAAGCCGAAGCGACGGTGGTCGACTTTGGCCTCTTTCCAGGGACGCCCGGTGAAGTGGCAGGACGTACACTTGGCGGTGTCGGCGGTCACTGGATGGAAGGGACGGTGGCAGTCGGCACACTTGCGCGGCGGGGTCCGGCCCGCCATCTCGGCCTTGGGGTGGCACTTGGTGCAAGGCTGTTCGAGGTGCTTACCGTCAAAGGCAGTTCCCGAATACCGGGTGTGCGGCTCAAGCCAGGCGGAAAGCAGCATGCCCTTCAGGACGTGACCCACGGGATGGCAGGTGTCGCACTTCTGCGCCAGCTGGGCCTCGGTGAACCCGTGAACGCCCTTATGGCAACTGCGGCAATCCTTGGAAAGGCCGAGATAGGTGATACGACCCGACTTCATGCGCCGGGTGTGGCAGGAGGCGCAGGCGAGCTTGGCGTGGTCGTTGAGGAGCGAGAACCCCGTCTGAGCGTGGTTGAAGGTCTCGTGTCCGCCCGCGTATTTCCAGTCGATGATGTTGAACTCTCGCCCCTTGTGTTGAGGATGGCAGTGCAGGCAGGTTCCAGTGAAGGTTGCGTGCAGACCGCGCCGTTTGGCCAGCTCCTCTCTGAGGGGCTTGTGGCAGTCGAGGCACTTGGCGTCTGTGACGCCGTGATTGGCCTCGTGGCACTTGGGACAGCCCTCCGAGTTGTCATTGGCAGCGTGACTCTCGTTGAGCGGCCCGGGCGCCACCCGGAAGAAAGACTGCTGCGCAACCACCAGGGGAATGGCAACCAGGCTCGCCAAGAGCGAGCAGCAAAGGCCAATGAGGCGCGGGCTCTTCGAGGACTGAAACCTCATTTCCTACGTCGCGCCTTTGCTTTTGTCTTGGCCTTCGCCTTGCCCCGGCTGGGCTTCTTGACCTGCCGCTTAGGCGTGGCCTGTGATTCGGACGCGGCCGGCGGATTGTCGGCCGGGCGATGCTCGGGCTCGGCCAGTCGGGCGACTCGCGCGTCGGCCAGCTCGGAATGTCGCGGCCAGGTCTCGAACGCCGTCAGGTCGCGCGCCAGCCCCATGGCCTTGGCCTCGACCAGCCAGTCGAACGCATCGAACACGAAGGGTGCTTGGCCATTCACCGCCGCAATCGCCTGTCCGAGACTGCGCCGGCCCGCGATGGGATCGCCGGCGCGCACCTGGGCCTGGGCTAGAGCGAGATTCTGATGATAGAGCGCGACCGCCGGGGTGGGGTGCTCCGACGCAGCCGCCGGGGCGACATCAGGCTTGGCAATCCGTGCGCCGGCGAACTGTTCCGAGGCCAAACGGGTCCAGGCCGACTCGGGCGCGACGAGCACGAGTCGGCCGACCAGCTTGCTGACCGCTTCTGCTTTGCCCTGGCGAGCCTCGAACCAGGCCTGTTCGTAGCGGTGGGCGAGCCACAAGGGCCCGAGTTCAAAGCCCCGATCCCAAGCCTGGCGAGCCGCCTTCACGTCGCCCAGGTATTCGAGGGCGGTGGCCAGCAGATAGTGGAACTCGGGATCTCGATCGAAAGCCGGGCGGATCGACTCCAGCAGAGCCAAGCGTGCGGCCCGCTCTTGTCGCGACGCCACGGCCAGGCTGGCCAGGATTCGCTCGCCGGATGCGGGCGCGGTGGTCGCCGACGACAGATAGGGCTTGATGCGGGCGAGGCGCTCGGGGTCAGCATCCTGGTATCGGTAGAGAGCCGCCTCGGCGCGGATGATGAGATCGAGGTGCGCATCGTGCGCGTCGAGAGGGGCATTCGGGCCGCGCAGAAGCACGAGGAATTGCGCGACCCGATCCAGCTCGCCCTGCTTGAGGAAGCTAGCCAGATTGCGCGCGACATGTTCACGGTCTTCGACCGTGCGGCGCGAAAGGCCTGCGCGCACAATCCAGCCAGCCGCAGCTCCCAAGCAGAGAACAGCCGTCAGCAGGGCGAGTCGCCTGAAGGGAGCGCTATGCCGCCGGGTCGTGCGGGTCGCGCCCAGGTACTGTCCCGGATCGAGCCAGGGCCCGAACACGCTCTCGCCGAACAGGCTGGCCAGTTGGCGATCGAAACCCGAATCCCCGCGGTCGGCCGCGACCGCAGGTCGGTGAGCACTGTCCGCTCGACTCGCATCCGGCCCGAAGGGAAGGGACGGGCGCCCACGGCCATTCACGGGCGGCAGCGGGGGAGGTTTCTGCGGGGTCACCATGGATTGCTCCCATGACAGCCGCTGGCGGTGTCGGTATCCGCGCAGGTTCTGGTCACCGGATCCCAGGAGCCGACCGCCATGCTGACGTCGACTTCACCGTCGACGTGAAGGTCTCGGTGAATGATGGTCAAGTCGGCAGAAGTCACCCGGGTGTGGCAGGTGTCGCAGGTGTATGCGGTATGCAACGGGTGCGAACCGCCCAGATCCACCGGCAAGACGCCGTGGCACGAATTGCATTTGATTTGCGAGCCGTCGACCTTTGTCCAAAGCGGAGCCGCTGGTTTGAACGTGCCGGGCAAGGTGGCGCCATGACAGTAGGTGTTCGTGCAGGTTTCCTTGGTTCGGTTCCAGGCCGGAGTTGCCCCTCCAGTCTGCGCCAGCGGACCGAGGAATTGCGTCACCGTCCCACGTGCCAGTGGATCCGGATGGGCGTCACCGTTCATCAAGGTGGGCACCGGGTGGCATTCTGCACAGGCGACTGGTGCGGAAATAGATCCCCCGGTCATGTGGGCCTGATGGGCGCCCACGCCGTTGTCACTCGTGCTGGTCGATCCGTTGAGCGCCAGCGGGGGAGCCGCATTGTCCTTGTTGCCATGACATGAGGAACAGTCCAGCTTGGCCGGGAGACCGTCGGTCAGCGGGCTGCGCTGACAGGTCAGCCCGCAAAATGGCAGGATCGCGGCCAGTGGCAGGATCTGGCGGAAGCAGCCCATCACAGATCCTCCCGAATCGAGAAGAACGCCGACTGAATGTACCGGTCGACGATCTCCAGGGTGTAGCGCGCGCGCAGCTCCAGCCAGGGCAGGGCGCGAACCCCGGCGCTTGCGTAGACGGTGCGGGCGTTCTGCAGCTCTTCCACGTCCCGGTAGTAGTTGACCTTCCACCGCTGATAATAGGTGCCGGCTTCGACTTTGATTCTGCGGATGGAGTAGCCAGCCGATCCCCCAAGGGCCAGGAACGAATCCCTGCTCACGGACCAGGGCACGTAGTTCCATTCCAGGATTCCCGTGGCGAAGAGACCCTTGACCGCCAGGTCGTTGAGTTCGCTCTGAAAGTAGATGCCGCCGTAGTTGCGGTTGAAAGGGCTCTCGGTCCCGCTCAGAAGCTGGCGCACACGCCATCCCGCGCGCAGCCCGAGCGTGGTGAGCTGGCCGAGCGCGATCTCCTTCCAGACTTCCACGCGGGCGCGCAGGTTGGGCAGGCTGGGACCGAGCAGTGAGTAGAATGGATTTTCGTTCTCGCTGATTTCGCCCAGGGTTCGCAGCTGCGCGCTCGCCTGAGCGTCGATCCCCGCGGCGAGCGACGGAAACGCGAGGCGCAAGGCGCCCCCGGCGTGGGATGCGCTGCGGTCGAGGCCGCGCACGAAGAGTTTGCCCCAGCTTTCTTGGAAGCGCGTCGACAGGGTCAGACCATAGGAATGGGCATAGACCCAGACCCTTTGCGGTACGTCCCGGGAAATGACCGTGTCGTGCTCGAAGCGCGAGTCGGCTTCGAGCCGAATGTGTTCGCTCGGCCGATAGACCGCGCCGGCACACGTCACCCAGTTCTCGAACAGGCCGGGCTGGGTCTCGAAGAAGTGCACCGTCCGTCCCGCGTAGCCAAACAGCGAGAGCTGGCGTTCCCACAGGCGCAGGCCCAGCGATCCTCCGTCGAAGGTGATGGGCAAGCCATGCTCGCTGACTTGCCGGCCGAGGCGCAGGTATTCCAGCGGAAGGCTGCGACGCCATTCAGCCGAGAGCGCGTAGACCACGAAGAGGGGCTGGCGGTAATCAGAAAACTCGCCGAACAGGTCGGGCTGGCCCGTCGGCACATAACCGTCGACGTCCCACCACAGCGCGGCCGAAATCTGGCCTTGCAGCCGCTCGCGAAAGCCCCTGCCTTGCCCATCGAGAGTGAGCCGCAGATCGTGGTCGGTTCTCGGGTTGACGGCGACTGGCACCCCCAGCACCCCGGTCGTGTCGGCTGACCCAGACGGAGCCTCTCGTATGCGATACTCCTGCACCAGCGACAGTTCGCCCGACCACGCGGGCGCGGGCTCGACCGGTAGCTGTACCGTCGCATCACCGGATGCCGGTGGGGCGAGGGTCGCGAAGAGGGTGAACGGCCAAAACAGCAAAGGATGACTCGGACGGAGGAATCAGTTTCGCGCCGGCGGTGCTTGTCGGCTCGCTGCGACCGAGCTCGCGAGCAGCGGCAGGTCCATGGCCGAAACGGCCTGTTCGCGCAGCAGCAGGGCGTGGTGGCGCATACAAAACAACTTCGGCCTGGCGTGCAGAAGCTAAGATCGTTAGGTGAGCCGATCCCGTTTCCCCTCCGGCAGGAGGATGCGGCCGAGGGTTCCCCCGCTCGCGCGCCAGCTTCGTATTGTCGGCGGCCGGCCGTCAAGCACAACAAGCTGAAGAACGACCTGGAACTCCCTGACCAACGACGTCTTGGAGGCCAGCAACGCCGCTCTCAGTCTCCCCACTACCTCTGTCCGCCAGTGGTCCGTCGGAGTTGCGCGCCAGCACAATCTGCAAGCGCTCGCCCAAGCGAGATTGCGGTAACGCCATGCGCTCAGGGCAGGAGCGAACGGATCGTTCTGCTCGGGGAGACTTGAGGGCACGCTTGTCGGTTCGTGTCCTCCCGCCCATGCGAAGCGGCACCACTTGCTCGTGGATCAGAACTTGATTGTCACCTCCAGCATTCCCTCGCGCGCTGACTTGGCGGTGGTCGTCGAGGATGCGCCGGTCAGCTTTCCCGTGATGGCAGCGGCGAGGATCTGGTCACCAGCTAGGCGCTCGACCTTGGTGACTCTTCCCGTTGCGTCCACCGTGATGCGCAGACGGAGCGTGCGGCCGGCTTTTGCGCAACCTTGTTGCTCGGCCACGCGGCGAATGACCGCCAGCAGAGCCGCGCTGTCGCCCAGGCTGTGACTCTTGCCGGGTATCACCTTGACCGAACACACCGGCGTCTTCCTGTCACGGGCGACCTCGTCGCTGCTCTTGGCGAGATCGTTTCCGGCTCGGCTCTTGCCGTTCGCTCGCGCAGTGGAGGATAGTTCCGAGATAGGATTGCTGGGCGCGACTGAAGCAGGCGCCGGGGCATACGCCCGCTGCGCCTCGGCGCGCTTCATTGAACGTTGTAGGAAGGCAGCCGGCGCGCCCGTGGCGTGCGAGTAGGCGATGCCTCCCAGCCCTGGCCCGCCTGATCCAATCGCGAGATTCGACACGCCCTCAGGCATGGGTAGCGGCTGGCGTACGGTTTCCACCTGGCCGCTGCGATTGGCGACCTGCGAGTCAACCGCCACGAACGAAGTGAAGGGAGTCAGCAGGCTATAGCCCAGGCCTAGACCGGTGATCGCGGCTTCGACCTCCTGGCCACCGCCCATGTGCAGCTCGTCTTCCAGAATCTCGACCCACTTGCGCGCCCACAGTGCGCGCAGGGCCGCGTTTTCCGCGCGCGCGTCGGCCGGACGGAGATCGATACTGTTGCCGAATTTCCCTCGGCCGTTGCGGCCAGTGATTGTGATCTGACCCGGCCGGTCGCCTTTGTACTTGCCGAAGAGCAGCAGCGGCCGCTCGGCCAGTAGGTCAGGCACCTTCTCGGGCGCGACGTCGTAGGCGTCAAAGCCTTGCATGCGTACTTCGATGTCGGTGAGCACCGGGCGCTCGATCATGTGGCGCAGTTTTTCCGCCTCGGCCGCGGCCTTTTCCGGACGGGCCACCACGAACGGCTCGCCCAGCCCCGCGCGCGCCATGCCCTCGATGAGCCCGCGGTTGACCGAGCTGCCGATGCCGAAGGCAAACAGGTTGGCCTGGTCCAGCCGCTCACGGATGAAGCGGAAGGCTTGCGCTTCCACGCCAACGTAGCCGTCGGTGATTACCACGACGGTACGCGAGGTCCCGCGGCCGAGACACGGAATCGCGTAGGCCGCCTGCAGGCCGCCCATCAACTCGGTGCCGCCGCCGCCGCTCTGGTGCTCGATCACGTCCAGCCCCTCGTGGATGTCTTCTTCGTTGGCCGGCTTGGAGCCCGATGGGCTCCACACATAGTTGGCACCCGAAAAGAGCGCGAGGTTGAAGTGGTCGGTGGGCCGAAGTCGCGACAGCAGCTCGCGCATAAGCGCCTTGGCCGTGTCGAGCGGGAACCCGTGCATGGAGCCGGACACGTCGAGCAGGAAGATGTACTCGCGCGGCGGGATGTCGGCGTCGCTGGGCCGGCGCGGTGGCTCGATCAGCAGGGCGAAGAACTTTTCGCTCGGGCGGTCTTGTCCGGTCGCTGGCTGTTCAAACAGCAGCAAACCAGTTTCGATTTTGTCGCCGGCCAGACGATAGCGGAGCACGAAGTCCTTGTTGCCGCCGCCCGCTTGATCGAGCCGGATGTCTGCGGTAGTAGGCCCGGCGTAGCTGACCGCGATCTTGTGCGAGGGCGACGATACTTCCTTCAGCGCAATGCCGGTCTGCATGTGAACCTTGATGTCAAAGGCGTAGGGCTCCTTCTCGCCCTCGGACAGGTGGGGATTGGCCATCCACTGATCGGTCTTGGGGTTGGCCCCGCCGACGTAGCGCGGACCCACCACCGTCGGATAGACGAATTCGTAGGTGGCGTTCTCGGGCAGGATCATCTCGCTGTAGTCCAATTCCACCTCGATGCGGTCGCCGGGCATGATGTTGGCGACGCTGGTGGTGAGGACATTGGGCCGCACTTGTTCCAGCAGCGAGGCTCGCTGCCCGGCGCGCTTGGCCGCCTCGTACTCGGCCCGCGCCTCTTGCTTGCGCGCGATATGGGCCTCGATGGTGCGTGCGCCGATCTTCATGCGCATGGCGTGCACGGCAGCTCGGGTCGACGCGGGAAACACGTACACCGCCTCGATGGGCTTGCCGGCGCTGTTTTCGAAAATCTGATGCACCTTCACCGCTGCGATGACGCCGGCGATGTCCACCTCCGCGCGCGTTTCCTTGAGTGGCAGGCGCTCGGTTTCTGGATTGCCTCCCGCCACGTAGAAGTAGGGCGCCAGCGTGTGATCGTCGGCCTGGTCTGCCTGATCGCCTTGGCTGTAGGCAACCCCGACGCCGCCCGTGTTGTGCAGTCCCTTGAGCACGGCGGCCGGGTTATTGGCAATGGAGTTGCCAGACCCATCGCCTGACTCGCCAGCCGCACGGCCCGTGAGCACGCAGGCCAGAAGACAACCGAGGCACAGAACGTCAACCAGTCTCAGAGTTCTCGTGCAACGCATGGTGGGAACCTCCTGCCCCGGAATGCAGTGGGGCGATAGGTCCTAGAACGCGCGGCCGAGCGGAAAGATCTTCAGCACACGATCGAACGTATCGGATAGGCGCGAATCCGCGCGTCTCGTGTCACCACGACAAGCTCATCGGCCAGAGCCTGGGCGACCAACAGTCGATGGGGACGGGAGTCAACTCACCGCGATGCCCGTCTGAATTGGATCTGCGCAACACCTGTGGTGGCTGAGGTGACCTTTGATTGGGAAACTACTTCACCCGCTGGCGCAGATCTTCGATCTCAGCCTCGATGCGTGCCACGCGCCGCCCGACCAGAAGGACGTAGGTAAACACGGCACCCCAGATGAAACCGTAGGCCAGGGCAACGTAGGTCATGTTGACTTCTCCTCTGCATCCTCGATAACGATGGTCAACTCCAGCAGGCGCGACTGGGCGCGCTCGACGCGCACACGCAAGGTCAAGAGCACGCCCCACAGGCCGCTGAAAATGGCCAGCGACAGGAAGAAGGGCAACCGCATCCCCGGGGCCAACGACGAAACCACCTTGGTCGTCGGGTGCAGGGTGCGCCAGACATTGACGCTGAGGTAGACCAGGGGCACATCCGCCGCTGCGAAGAGAGCCATGGCCGCCGCCAGCCGACGGCCGCCGGCGCCGCCATAGCGGCGAGCCAGGCCATAGGCGACCAGCATCAGCCAGAGCAGCAGCGAAGAGGTGAGGCGCACGTCCCAGGTCCAAAACACGCCCCACGCGGCTCGCGCCCACAGCGGCCCGGTCACCAGCACACACAGACCAAACAGCACACCCAACTCGGCACTGCACAGGGCTAGACGATCCCCGCGTTCTGATCCGCGAAACAGGTACGCCAGACTGCCAGCCGCGCACACGAAGGTGGACAGCATGAGCAGCCAGGCGCAAGGCACGTGGAAGTAGAAGATCTTCTGCACGATGCCCATGGTCTTTTCCAGTGGCGCGCTCGCGACCAGCAAGGTCACCACGAAGAACCCATGGAGAACCAGCAAGAGGCCGACGACGAAGGTGGTGTTGGACTTTCGGGCCGAGGGCATACTCGAAAGCATAGCTCACTCTCCCATGACGACGGGTTCGAAGGACCACAACCCGACCACGACGAAAATTACGTCCAGGGTAGCCAGAAAACGCGTCCACAGGAACGCTGGATCGAGATCCGGGACCGTCGGGTCGAGCAGGGTGGCCGTCGCGCGGCTGGCTGCCAGCAGCACCGGGATCACGATGGGAAAGAGCAGGGCGCCGAGGAGCGCGTCGCGGCTGCGCGCGCGCAGAAGCGCGGCGGAGAAGATCACGCCCACCGAGGCGAAGCCGATGGTTCCCAGCAAAAGCAGCAGGCCCAGCCAAAGCGCGTGCGGCCAGAGGGCAGCGGAAAACAGCGCCCCGAACAAAGGCAGCAGCAGCAATTCCACCAACAACATGATGGCCGCCGTGGCTGCCAGCTTGCCCGCATAGATGGCCGAACGCGGAACCGGGGACAGCAGAAGCGAACGGATGGCCTCGTTCTCGCGTTCGCGGTCGAAGGTGCGCGACAGGGCCACCGTGCCAGAAAACAACACCGCCACCCACAGGATGCCGGCGATCGCGTCGGGCCCAACCGTGACTTCTTGGCCTGAAATGAAGGCAAAAGAGAACACCAACACCACCAGCGCGGCCATGAAGCCCATGGTGTAGACCACCTCGCGGCTGCGTCCCTCGATGTGCAGATCCTTCCACGCGATGCGCGCGGCCTGAGAGACCCAACTAGGCCTTGCCACCGGTGGCCTCTTCATAGATGGCGCGAACCTCGTCGGCGGAGAAACTCGCGCGCGTTTCGTCGCGGGCCACTCGGCCACGGCGCAGGATCACCACATGCGTGGCCACGGCGGCGGCAGCCGCAAGATCATGGGTCACCAGCACCACCAGCCGGTTCGCCTCGCGCTCGCGCCGCAACTCGCCTGCCAGCCAGGCGGCACCGGCAGGGTCGAGAGCGGAGCCGGGCTCGTCGAAGAGCAGGATTTCCGGCTCGTGCAACAGGGCGCGCGCCAGCGCCAGTCGCTGCAACATCCCGCGCGAGAAGGTTCGCGCCGCGGCTTCGCGGCGGCCGCCATCCAGGCCCACGCGGGCCAACATCTCGTCGATGCGGCGCTCGGCACTTGCGATTCCGTAGAGCGAGGCAAACAGACGCAAGTTGTGCCGGGCCGTGAGATCTCCGTAGACGCCCGGCTCGTGACCCACGTATCCGATGACGGCGCGCAAGGGGCTGTGGCGCGACAGTTGCTCATCGCCCAGCGTGATGCGGCCCTGCGACGGTTGCGACAGCGTCGCCAGCAGGCTGAGCAAGGTGGACTTGCCCGCGCCGTTAGGGCCCAAAACCGCGGCCACCTGACCAGGGAGGAACGCCAGCGACACGTCGGCCAATGCGCGTTGCCGACCGAAGGTCTTGCCGACATTCATCAGGCGCAACGCACGCTCGCTCATGGGTTCACGCCGATCGGTCAGCCGCCTCGATCGCCGCCACCAGCTCGGCCCGTCGCTGGGCGAGCGGCGCATCGCCGGCTCCAGCGGCCCGCCGTGCGCGTTCCACCTCGACCAGCTCAGCAAAGAGTTCATCACGTCGGCCGCGGGATTTCTCTGGCCGTTTCTCGACCCGGGTGCGGCGCCAGCCCAAGAGCACCGCGAACGCCAGAGCCGCCACCAGCACCGTCGCGATGGTTTTGCCCAGAGCACCGCGCGTGGGCAGGCCCGACACGGTGATGCTGAGAACGCCGTTGCGAGGCACGCTGGCGAGTTGGAAGATTTGGATTCGCGCCCCTCGATCGTCCGTCTGGGAAACCATGGCTTGCAAGCCGGGCGCCGCCAGGGTCAGGTGAACGCTTTCCGGTACCATGACCACCGGGCTTTCGAGTCCGAGTGGCATGGGCTGGCGGAGCGTAATGGCGTTTTCGCCGGCGGTGGAGACAAAGAAGCCGAAGCGCGCCTGCACGGGCGGCGTGTGCGAACTTGCGGGTGGAATCGCCTCCCGCAAGAAGAGGGTCGAACTTTGCTCCAGTCGCATTCGCGCGCTGCCTTCGATGGCTTCCACGTCGTGCGCCCCGGCGGGAAGGGGGATGGCGATGCCTCCATGGTCAGCGCGGAGGATGCGATCAGATGTGTTCTCCAGCACCAGGTTCTCCATGATGGCCAAGGCGTCTTCACGCAGATCAATTAGCAGCTTGGACGAGCTGGACACGCGCACGACGGACAGGTCGCTGGTGCTTTCGGGCGCGCCGACGGCACTCTCAGTCGGGCTACCGCCATGCCCGTGCGCCCCTGCGTGTGGATTGGCGGGCGTGGCTGCCGCTTCGCTTTCGCCTTCCTCTTGGTCTTGTTGCGAGAGCAACATGAGACGCGCGCCTCCCTCAGCGGGGATGGCGAACGACGCGGTTTGCAGTCGCTGGCCGTCGACCACGGCCTGGGCTTGAAACTCGGCACCCACAGCGAGATCGGCGAAGGTGGCGCGACCGTCCGACTTGGTCTTCTCGGTTCGCATCGTGGCCTGGCCACCCGCAGCGGTCACCGAGGCCACGACATCGACCCCGACGGCCGCGTTGGACAGCGAGCCGCGACCCACCCGTACGGTCACGGTGCCCACCGGCAAGTCGCCCACCATCAGAGGACGCGCCGCCATGGCCTGCGCATCGCCCTCTTGCGCCGGCGGCTGCGCAAAGGCGGTCCCGGCAAAAAGCAGCAAAGCCGCCAGCGACCACCACCTCATTCTGCCGTCTCCGGGGCGGACTGAAGCCGCGCCTGTAGTTCTTCTTCGATGAAGGCGCGGCGTTCCCCGCTGGGGATGGCTTCCTGCCGCAGCAGCGGATCCAGCACGCGGTGTAGCGCCAGCGCGGTCAGGCCAAGAATGAGTCCGCCCACACTGAGTAGCGCCAGCGGCGCGCCCCAGGGCAGCCGCGCGACCACGACGCCGAAAACCAAAGCTGCGGCTGCACCCAGAAGCGTGATGGTTGCGCCACTGAACGAAAAGCGCGCGTGCGGCACGGCGCTCGCCCGTCGGCCGCCGGGCAGGAGCACGAGAGTCGTGGCTGCGGCCATGAGCAGAAATCCCAGCCACATCCAGTCGACCAGCGGGTTGCTGACTAATTTGAGGGCAGCCGTGCCCTGGTCGACATCGTGCTTGCCCATGGTGACGTAGAGATCCTCGACCAGGCCGCGCAGGATGGCGACCTGGGTGGCCGGCTCGTCGGGCCGCTTGTGGTACACCCAACGCGCAGGCAGAAGCTGGCCGGCGGGCTTGCCGTCGATGAGAACGGTCAGCTCGGCGGTGACCATCTGCTTCTGAGGGTCTTCGCTCTGGGAGAACCCGTCGAAGCGGATGCCGTACTTGCCGAAGCTGCGAGCCTGGCCGACAGACAGGACCACCGCTTCCTCGCGCTGAAAGGCCTGGCCAGCGAATCCCACGAACATGAGGGCCATGCCGAGATGGACCAGATAGCCGGCGTAGGGCCGTCGGACGCGAAAGATGAGCGCGCCCAGCGCCGTCACCGCCCCCTGGCCCGTGCTGCGGCGACGGCCGAGCACGCCCCGGCCCATCTCCTGGATCACCGCTGCGGCGATGAAGCCCGACAGACCGAGGCAGAGCAGTGCGGCCTTGGATGAGCCCAAACCGCCGGCGACGCACACGCCAGCGACGACGATTCCCGCGACCACCGGCGCGATCAGTCGCCGACGCAACTCCGGCGGTGCGGTTCGGCGCCACGCCAGAATGGAGCAGACCCCGGTGAGCAGCAGCAGCGCAATCCCGATGGGCACCATCCAGCGATTGAAGAAAGGCGCGCCCACGCTGATGCGCTCGCGGCCTATCGCTTCGGACAGGGTGGGGAACAAGGTGGCGAACATCAGCACCAGGGCCGCCAGCACGAACAACCAGTTGGTTGCCACCGTCGCCGCCTCACGCGACAGCCACGAATCCAGCGCCCGCGACGCCCGCAGGGCCGACAGGCGCGCGAAGAAGAATCCGAAACTGACCAGCAGCACCAGGCCCATGAAGATGGTGAAGATCCACGCCAGCCGCGTGTCCTTGCCAAAGGCGTGCACCGATTGCACGATTCCCGAGCGGGTCATGAAGGTGCCAAAGATGGTGAGAAAGAACGTCAGGATGACCAGGACGAAGGTCCATCGGCGCAGCAGTCCCCGCCGCTCTTGCACTTTCATCGAATGCAGCATCGCTGTCGCGGTCAACCAGGGCAGAAGCCCCGCGTTCTCGACCGGATCCCAGGCCCAGAACCCGCCCCAGCCCAGCACCTCGTAGGCCCAGATCATGCCGAGCACCAGGCCGAGGGTGAGCAGAAACCAGGAGGCAAGCGCCCAGCGGCGAATCACAGCCAGCCAGGCGTCGTCGAGCTGGCCGGATATCAGCGCCGCCATGGCAAAGGCGTAGGGGACAGTCAGGCCCACGAATCCGCCGTACAGCGCGGGCGGGTGGGTGACCATGTAGGGATTCTGCAAGAGAGGATTTAGCCCTTGGCCCGAGGCTGGAATTTCCACGAGGAAGGTGTCGAAGGGGTTCTTCTCGAAGATGATGAGGTAGAGGAAGAAGTCGGCGACCGCGGCCATCACCGCGATGGCGTAGGGCAGGATTTCGCGCTGGCGGTGCCGGTTGCTGTACACCGCGATGGCCGCGAACACGGCCAGCAGGGCCGCCCAAAACAACATGGACCCGTCGAGCCCGCCCCAGTACGCCGAGATCTTGTAGGCCAGCGGGGCCTGCGCATCGGAGTAGTGCTGGACGTACTTGATGCTGTAATCGCCCGACACGAAGGCCTGCACCATGGCCACGCTGGCCAGCCCGAGCACGGCGGCCAAGGCATACACCGCGGCCCGCCCGGATTCGAGCAGACGCGCATTCTTGTGTCGAGCTCCCAGCAGCGACGCCGCGCCAGCGTAAGTTGCCACCACCAAAGCGATGAGGACACAAAGGGCGCCGAAGTCAGCCATTCGACCTAATCTGTGTTAGATGTCGCCGCTGTCGACCGGGTTTCTCAAGTCGCCATGGTCGCCAGCTTGGCGCGAACGATCATCTTGAAATCCGCGGCGCCCGTGCCAGCCAGGGGAATGTCGAGCCACAGCTGCGACGGGCTGCCGTGGGCCGCCTTCTGGGCGCGTTGGCCAACCGGCGACAGGGCCTGCCAATCCACCGCCGCGCTGGCTGCAGCTTCCAGGGACACGATGGCCACCGGGAGATCGCTGTGCAGGAGCAGGGCACACAGGGGCTTGCCGCCGACTAGGTAGCGCAAGGCCCATCCGGTCGAGGGGCCGTAGAAGCAGACATCCTCGACGACTTCTTTCTGCTTGAGGAGGAAAGTGCGCGCCGCCTCGAAGCGCTTGCCCAGCGCCAGAGGCAAACGTGCCGTGAAGGCAGCCGGCGCGGGCGGCTGGTTCTTCTTGGGGAACGCGACCCGCGGCGGTGGTGGCACTCGGACCGGCCGTGGCGCGGCTGGCGCGGGTGGGGCCTTGCGCGCGGCGGGCTTCTTGTCAGGCAGCGTTCTTGGCATTTTTTCGGTTGGCCAGGTAGTTCCTGGCGTAGGCGATGATACCAGGCAGGAGCGACAGGAAGATGATCAGGATGATCAGCTTCTCGATGTGTTTGGTCACGCCAGACCATGTGGTCGCCAGACCGTAGCCGATGAGGGTCATGCTCAGCACCCAGCCGATGCCGCCGAAGACGTTGTAACTGACGAAGCGGCGGTAGTTCATGCTGCCCACGCCCGCCACCACCGGGGCAAAGGTGCGGATGATGGGAATGAAGCGCGCCAGGATGATGGTCTTGCCGCCGTGGCGTTCGTAGAATTCGTGGGTGCGGATGAGGTGCTTCTTGTTGAAGAAGAGCGAGTTCTCGCGCTTGAAGATCTTGGGCCCGGTCTTGCGGCCAATGTAGAAGCCCACTTGGTCGCCCACCACGGCTGCGATGCAAACCGCCAGGTTCAGCCACACGATATCGAGCAGGGGCTTGCCGGTGGGGTTGGCCGAGGTGCAGAAGATGCCGGCGGTGACCAGCAGCGAGTCGCCCGGGAGAAAGAAGCCCACAAGAAGACCGGTCTCGGAGAAGATCACCGCCACCAGAGCGGCCATGCCGCCCCACTGGATGATGCCCTGGACGTTGTAGATCTTGTGAAACAGATCCATCAATGATTGCAAGACGGCGGGTTCCTTCCGTTTGGGGGTATGGGGAAGTCGCTAACCTGCCCTGCCTCGTTCACAAGAGCAAGTCTTGCGGCTGACGTGATGGAAATTGGAGTCGCGGGGGGGCGGTGACGGTGGCGATGGTTTCGCGCTGACCCTGTCGTTGCGTCCCTGCGCCGGCGCAGGCGACCGTCGCGATGCCCCTTTGCATCCGGCCGACAAGCCGGGTCGCGGGCAAGGAGGGCCGAGAACCGGACCGGAATGTACTGATGTACTTGAGGACCGGAAGCGCAGGCCCGACGCCGCCAGCGGTCCGGATCGTCGGCCGTCGTCACCTCGGTGGTTTGACGGGGCTTTGCTAGATCCGCTGCCAGCCCATGAAGGTGATGGACAAGCAGTGGTACTCCAGATCCGATGACAGCGTCACCCGGGCGGTGAGACGGTCGAAGCTCTGGTGCTCCTGCAACCAGGCTGTGGCCAGCTCGTCGAGGCGGTCTCGGTCCTTGCGCTTGGTGGCGCTAAAAACCTTGACCTCCACCAGACGAAAGCCAGACGCGGCTTCGTCGAAGTCTTCGACGGCCAAGGCTGAAGTGGGCCACGATTGAGCTTCCATTGTTTCTAAGGCTACCCCATGTGTGGTTTCGGTCACGGCCAATATCACCTATTTGTCCGAAAAGGCCAACTGGTTCAGTCCAGCCGCGATATAGATGATATAGGTTATGATGCCGTCCCAGTCGATCGGGTTTCGCGGTAGAGCACCATCCTGCGGCCATGGCCCACACACTTCACATCGTACTTGTTTCTGTCCACGTCCAGCCTCACCTGGTCGAGGCGTTTCGCGCGGCCACGCTGGCCAATGCCTGCGAAAGCGTCAAGGAGCCGGGCGTGGCGCGTTTCGATGTCGTGCAGGATCTCGACGATCCTACGCGTTTCGTTTTGCTTGAGGCGTACCGCGGACCCGAGGGTGCGGCTGCGCACAAGGAGACCGCTCACTATCGCCGGTGGCGCGATACCGTGGCACCCATGATGGCCGAGCCGCGCACGAGCAAGAAGTATCTCAACGTCACCCAGGACGCCACGTGGTGAACTTCGAATTCGCGACCGCCGCGCGGCTGCTGTTTGGTCCCGGCAGGCTGGCGGAGGTGCCGGCTGCCCTGCGCGCGCAGGGTGTGCGTCGCATTTTGGTCACGACCAATCTGCCAGGCCCAGGCGCCGAGCGCTTGCGATCCCTGCTCACCGCGGCTGGCATCGAGTCGGTGGTGTGGCTCGTGGATCAGGAACCTACGGTGGAATCGGTGTCGGCTGGTCTGGCGCGGAGCCGGCGCGAGGGCTGCGACGGCGTGGTCGGGCTGGGCGGCGGCAGCGCCATGGACACCGGCAAGGCCGTGGCCGCTCTGGCCACCAACCGAGGTGTCCTGCTCGACTATTTGGAGGTGGTGGGTCGTGGGCAGCCCCTGCAGGCGCGGCCGTTGCCTTTTGTCGCCATCCCCACCACGGCCGGCAGCGGCGCTGAGGTGACTCGCAATGCGGTCATCGGTGTGCCGGCCGCCAAGGTCAAGGTCAGCCTGCGCAGTCCACACCTGCTACCCATTCTGACGGTGCTCGATCCGGATCTGCTCGACGGTTTGCCCAAATCCGTGGTGGCATCCAGCGGCCTGGACGCCCTGTCGCACTTGGTGGAGGCGCTGGTTTCAGGTCGGGCCAATCCCTTGACCGATGCGCTGGGCGCCGAGGGGCTGCGGCGTTCGGCGCGGGCTTTGCGGCAGGCCTACACCTCGGGCATGCACGCGGACACGCGCGAGAACCTGATGCTGGCGAGCCTGTGCGGTGGTCTGTGCTTGGCCAATGGGGGGTTGGGCGCTGTGCACGGTTTCGCGGCGCCGTTGGGCGGGATGGTGCACGCTCCCCATGGGGCTCTGTGTGCGGCCTTGCTGGGGCCCGTGATGGACGCAAACCTGAGGGCCTTGGCCGAGCGAGAGCCCGAGCATCCCGCCAGGGCGCGCTATCGTGAGATCGCCGAAATCGTGACGGGACGGCACGGCGCCGAAGCCAACGACGCTGTGGTCTGGGTGCGCGATCTCTGCCAGGCCCTTGATGTGCGGGGCCTCGGCCATCACGGTTTGTCGGCCGACGCGATCCCGGCATTGGTGGCCAAGGCCAAGGCCGCCAGCAGCATGGGCGGTAACCCCGTGCAACTTTCCGAGGATGAGCTAGGCGATATCGTCAGGGCTGCCCTATGATGCTTGATTCCTCATCCATGGAGGTAGAACAGCTCTTATGTGGTTAAACGAGCGAGCCGATACGCCTGTCGGGAACTCCATGGCCCCACTTCCATTGCCCCGCGCGGTTCCCAAGCCTCGTCCGGGGAAAGAAACTGTTGCACCAGACGCCCAGCTCGTCCTGGGGCAGTGGGCGGAGATTTTCGCGAACGGCTCGCTGACGCCGCTGCATGGATTCGTCTTCAGCTTGCGGCCCGGCGAGGTGCTCTTTACCTTTCCCGACCTGCTCGCGGCCCCGGATGGTCTTGAGGCGGGGCATGACGTGGTGGTTCGCTACGCCGGCGGCTCAGGTCGCCACACCGGCCATGCGGCTATTCTGCGCGTGTCTGGCGGCCCACCGGTCACGGCGGCCCTGCAGCGACTTGTGAGGGTTGAGACCGAGCAGCGCCGACGATTTTCACGCCTCAGCGTGCGGCTGCCAGCGACGCTGGCCGCAAGGGACGAGTCCCCGCAAGAGGTTAGCGAGCAAAGTGATGCGCGGGCCAGTGTCCGCAATCTGAGTGCGGGCGGTGTGTCGGTAGAAACTTCGTTGCCGCTCGCGGCCGGCGATGGCGTGAATCTGACCGTGCCTGAGAAGGCCAGGACTGTGGCCAAGAACGCACGTCGAGTCGCTGGGAAAGTCCTGCGCGTGGAGAAGAGCGGCAAACGCAAGCGCGCACCGCGGGTGGCCAGCGTGGAGTTCTCGTTCACGTCGGACGACGAGCGCAATGCCTGGGCACAGCTGGTCCTGGCCCTGCGGCGCAAGCGCAAGTAACGTCGTCGCGTAGCTCTTCGATTCACCGACGGCCGACGATCCGGGCCGCTGGCTCGCCGGTCCTGCGCTTCCGGTCCTCACGTACCGTAGTACGCTCCGGGCCGGTTCTCGGCCCGGCTTCGCCATCGACTCCGGCTTGTCGGCCGCTACTCGAAGGCGAATCTTGATGGAGTCGAGTTAGGTCGAAGGGGCGAAGTTTGCAGAGCTGGAAATCAAGAAGGTCGACCGCAGGGCTGTCCTTGTGGTGAAGTAGGTTGCGATGGACAGCGAGCGACGCCTCGGGCTGAGCAGCGCCACAGCCCTGGTGGTGGCGAACATGGTGGGCACGGGTGTGTTCACCACGAGTGGTCTCCTGATAGCTGATCTGGGTTCGGCCTGGCTGGTGCTGCTGGCCTGGGTTCTGGGGGGCGTGGTCGCGTTGCTCGGGGCTTTGTGCTACGGCGCGCTTGCCCGCCACATTCCCGAATCGGGCGGAGAGTACGTGTTTCTGTCGCGCACTCTGCATCCGGCACTTGGCTACTTGGCCGGCTGGGTTTCGCTGCTGGTGGGTTTTGCCGTCCCGCTGGGCGCGCTGGCTTTTGCCTTCGGGCAGTACATGTCCGCCTTGGGCGGCGTTGCTTTGGCCTCCCCGCGCTTGACGGGAACGGTGATCATCTTGGTTGCAGCATCCGTGCATGCGGTGTCCGTGACCGCCGGGGCGCGGGCGCAGGCGATCGCTGTGGGCATCGAGCTGGTGGTGATCGCGCTGTTCACCGGGTTCGGCATGGGGCAGCTTGCGCACGAAGGACTACACAACGTGGCGGCTCCGGGCCGAGTGGCGGGCTTGGGCGTGGCCCTGGTCATTGTCTCCTACAGCTACCAGGGCTGGAACGCGGCTGTGTACATAGGCGGCGAGGTGGCCGAGCCGAGGAAGAACCTTCCCCGGGCCTTGGTGCTGGGAACCGTCCTCGTCACCACGCTCTACCTTGGGCTCAATGCCGTGTTCGTGTTGGGGGCGCCGGCGTCCTTGCTGGCGGGAAAGGTGGACGTGGGCCGCATCACTGCCCTGGTCTTGGGCGGGCCGCGCCTGGCCAAGTTGGTTTCAGCCCTGATTGCCTTCGTGCTCGCGAACTGCATCTCGGCGCTTGCCATGGCCGGGCCCCAGATCACGGCGCGCATGGCGGCTGACGGCTCTCTGCCGCGGGTGCTGGCGGTGCGACCGGGCCGGCCCCCGCGCGTCGCGCTCCTCGCGCAGACGGCGATCGCTATCGTGGCTCTGTGGACAGCGGCCTTTGCCAGTATGCTCACCTATGTCGGCTTCACCCTGAGCCTGGTGGCCGCGGCCACCGTGCTGGGTCTAGTGTGGCAGCGGCACAGGCAAGGCTCGGCCTTGAAAGTTCCGGGCTGGCCCTGGGTGCCGGCCCTGTTTCTATTCTTCGTGCTCGGGTCCACCGCCTTCACCGTGGCCGAGCGACCGCGCGAGAGCCTGGTGGGTTTGTCGACGCTGGCGGTTGGCTTGTTGGCGTATTGGCTGCAAAAACGCAAGTAGCTTCCATGGTTGTCCGTGGAGTGGAGACGATCTGGCAATTGTGCGGTTTCTCGGTCGCGCTGAGGGCAGTCGTTGACCCGCGATGAATGCAAGGACATCGAACGCTTTGGCGAAGATGCCGCCGTGCTCAGCAAGATCATCGACCCGCCGTTATTGACGATCGCTTCCACTCGGGGCGGCTACGCCGTGGCTTTCCACGCCCGGCCCCGCTTTACCAGAGACATGGATTTGTGGGTCGGGAACCACCCCGACAACATCGTCCGCGTTCGCTCCGCCCTCGAAGCCTTCGGCGCACCTGCGGCGATGCTCGTGCAGCTCGAATCCGCTCTCGACGAGGACGTACTCTGGATGGGCGTACCTCCCTTGCGCATCGATATCGTCAAAGGCGTCCCTGGAGGCAACTTCTCGGAGTGCTACGCCCGGCGAATTGTGGCCGCCTGGGACGACGTCTTGGTTTCCATCATCGCTAGAGACGATCTCATCGTCATCAAGCGCGCAAGCGGGCGTCCCCAGGATCTCCTGGACCTCGAGGCCCTCGAAGCCGCGGAACCGTAACCCGGCGCCGTGTCGAGATGGTCCTCCATGATGGGACTTCGTTGGCGAGGAGCGGGCCAGCGAGAACTGGCTGAACTGACTGGCACCTCGGCGGGGTGCAGATGCGGTAAACTGCGCCGCATGCTCGGGACACCTCTCAGGACGCTCTGCCGGCGGTCAGATCCGCCTCGCGCAACCCCGGGGTGGCACGTCGGTGGGCGCGACGGCCCACGGGGGGAGGGTTCCCCGACGCAGAAGAACCCCGTTCGAAAGGGCTAGGCACCTATGAGCCTTCAGTTTCGTTCAGCGCCTCGGTCGTTGCGCAAGGCAACCCTCACTGCGTGCCTACTCGCAGTTTCGTGCAGTGGGGCCAGCCAACAGGCCTGGGAGAGAGCGGAAGCACTGGACACGCGTGAAGCGTACGAGAAGTTCATCGCCGCGTATCCCAAAGACAAGCAGGTGGCAGAAGCGGGACGAAGACTACAGCGACTATCCAAACCAGCCCCATCGGTCGCGCAGTCAAAGCCAGCCGTTCTTCCGCAAGTGGTGCCTGATTCCTCACCCACAGTCGAGGCTCCAGCCGTCCCAAAGCGGCTGGCTCTTTCGTGCGACGAACCTGGGTGCAAGGCTTTTGATTCCGTCAAGCTCTCCTTGGCCGCACTAGGGTTTGACTTCGTGGCCGCCCCATTTGCAGATCCCAAGGGCGTCTTGGCAATTGTCACCAACTTCACGCCGTTGTCGGATCTGTACGTCGAGGGGCAAGATGACCCAACGAGGGTGCCATATCAACCGTGGAGCAACTCCGAAGCGGATCCCAGGGTCCACAGGTGCTACAACGGAGCCCGGCTAAAGGTCACACTCGGGCTGGCGATGCCCCCGTCACGGCCCGTTGTGAGAATTGTCTCTTACGAGGACACTCCTCCCAAGAAGACCCACAAGTGCCTCAAGCTTCAGGAAGTTGAGAAGCCGAAAATATGGCCAAAGGATATCATGAGAGCAGTCCTCGAGCTGCTCACGGCAATTTACGGTCGTTCCGAAGTTGGCAAGACACTTCACGCGGCATTCCTCTTGGACTTTGGCCCGCGGGACGTGGGGTCTGCAGCCAACAGCTCCCTTATCGGAAAGGTTTGGACGGCGAACGACTTGCTCAGCGGGGAGATTATGAGGTTCCGTCCCGAGGTTGGCCCCGGCGAGGATGAGCCTGGCCCAAATGAGCCTGGCGAGATCAAGGAAGGTCTGATCCTTCTGGTTGAGCTCCTGGGTCTTTCGGAAGGTGGCTTAGTCCTCGAGCGGAATTGCAATCGTTGGTTGGCAGGCCTGCTACAAGAGAAAGGTTTCAGACCAAAGAATTCCGTGCAGCAGTTGCACTTAGCGCTGTCGCTCAGGCCCAGGTTCCAGACAACGGCACGCTGGGAGCAGGAGCCGCCACTTGACGACCTGCTTTCGGTACTGTCTGCGGGGCCTGCCAGTTGCAAGAGCTACGCTCTGGCATCTCTCAAACAATCGCTCTATTCGCAGTGGTGCAATAGCCCTGCCAGCCACGATACCATTTTGCGTCTTGTCGACAGTAGCGATCGGGACATCCGCCGCGCCGCAGCCTTCGCGATGGCCGGCTGTGGTGGCGAATCGGCGATCGCCTGGGCGCGCCAGGCATTTACGAAGGAAACCAAAGACAGTTTTCTGCTCAGTGAGGCGGCACTGTTGCTTTGCAAAGAAGGCGGGATGCAGGATGTGGAGCTTCTCATGGCCGCCCATGAGCGTGCGCCAGATCAGAGTGGAATCGAAGACGCCCTTGCCAGGCTCACGGGACGAAGTCCGTCTAGCGACTCCTTCCAAGGCTCGAAGCCGCTGGCGGGATGGCCCAAATGGAAGAGGTGGTGGCGAAATCTCTCTGAAGCCCAGCGGAGTGGCTTGCGCGGAGACACCTCTGTGAGGTGCTATTCTGACAGAGACATTCGCAGGCCCTGTCCATATCAGCCCCCATATCACAAGTCGCCACAGTAGTGTGGAGGCCTGGTTGCTACGACCAAGCAAGCTGGCCGGCGTGGCCATCCTGTCCCACCCGCAGGACTCCGCGAAGCCCGAGGCGGTATTCATCGATCCAGAAGCTCCCGTCATGGGTTTTGCCCCCAGCAAGAACGGATCGACCACGGTGCGCCCTGGGAAGCCGCTCACGTTGAGATACCGGTTTGTCGTGCTCGACGGCAAGCCGGACGAGAAGCTGCGGGATCATCTGTGGGATGATTTCGCGAATCCGCCGGCGGTCGACGTGCGCCTGCTGGCAAGCCCGTAGTCCACTTACCGCAGGCCGGGATCGTCGTGTATCCTAGTACTGCCGCATGTCACCCGGACCTCCCCCGAAGCCCCCCCAGGGAGGCGGACGAGCTGGATCGGGTGTGCCGACGTCAGGCGCACCACCTGCCCGGACGCCTGCACTGGACCCACGAGCGGGCTTGCCAGGAAGCAATCCTTTCTCGCCTGCGGCCCCGGTGGGAAGACTCCCGCAGACCGAAGGCGTCGCCCGGTCGGTGCAGACACCAGCTCCGCATTCCAATCCAGCGGCGGCGGCGGCGGTGCGCGCCCTTGCTGCTGCGTTGAAGTTGCCTACGGCTGGCGACGCCGCGGGATCGGGGGGCAGCGCCGGCGCGACCTCAACCGCAACACCACCCGCGTCGGGCGCCGGCGCAGGACCGGCCCCGCCGGCTGTCCACGCATCCCGCAGGCTGCCCACTTCAGGTGGGGATCCCAGCCCCCGTGCCGGCGGCATTCTGCCCCCATCATCGGCCGTGCGGCGGCCGTCAGGCAGTGAACCGCCGCACGACGCAGGGGTGGCAGGATCACGTCCGCTCGTGCAACCCGGCGTGGCTGGCCAGGTGAAACGACCCGGGGGCGTCCCTCTTAGCACTCCGGCAGCCCCGGCAAGGCCCGTGCTGACCCCAGCGCCTCGTGTCGGCGTCGCGACTCCATCTTCCGGCGCGATGAAGAAGCCAGCGTCGCCCGCGGAAAGTCCCAGCGGAGAACTCGCAAGCGCAGGGCCCGCGTGCGCGTCGGCGGCGCCGGCCCCGGCCGCCCGCGCTGCCGCGGCCCTTCCCGATTCGCCGCGGCCCGCTTCGCCGATCCGACCGCGAGCCCGCCTCGCCCTGGTGGTGGGTGTGATAGCGGGCGCGTTGCTTATGGCCGGGGCCGCGTTTCTGCTGGTCTACCGATCGGTTGAATCCTGGCGACAGGAAGGCATGGGGACAGACCCGCTTGGCCGCGTCCGGGCACGCAAGTCGGGATCCACCACGCTCGGGATCGAGTACCACACAGACGGGAATGCCTTGCGCGACAGCTTGCTGGTGGGTGATCGTATTGTCGCCCTGGGCAGCGCGGGAAACCTGCTGGTGTTCGATCACACCAGTTTCAGCCTGCTGGGCGAGCGGCACGCCCGACGCAGCTTCGTTTGCATCGGTCGCGGCGACGAGACGGGCACGTATGCGGGCCTGTCCAACGGTGCGATCGTCGAGGTCAACCCGGCCGACCTGTCGCTGACTGAAATGGGCGAGGTGGCCGGGCGACCGGAATGGATCGGCCGCCGAAAGGCCGGCGTGCTGGTGGCCATCAGCAATCCCAGTCGCGCTTCCTACGGGGCGGTCGCGGGCCGCGGATTCGCGCACAAGCTCAAGGATCTGGGCACCGGACGCGAATACCCCCTCGACGCACCGACGACATTCTTTCTCGACAGCAGGGATCGCCTTTGGGTGGGCAGCGATCACGATGACCACGGGTCCAAGCTGCACGTTGTCGATCTTGCAGCGGGCACCATCAAGGAGATCCCGGCCAAGGGCGGATGGGACGGGCTGCAAGGCATCAGCGAGATAGGCGACGGGCAAGTCTGGGCCTTTGGCGGCAGCACCCGGCCCGAGGGTCCTGCCAGTTTCATCGTCCGGGTCGATACCAGCGGGAAAGCTGTCACGCTGTGGTCCGCGGGCGCTGACCGGGCGAAGATGCCGTCGGGGGCGCCAGACACGCCCATCACGCAAATTCTGTTCGCGCCCGGCCGCGCGGGTGCCATCGTGGTGTCGGCCCATGACGTGGTGGAGGTCGATGCCAAGGTCAAAGAATGGAGGCCCATGGGGTCCGTGGGCTTCAAGGTCCAGCACGGCGCGCGTGCCGACTTGCGCGCGGTGGGCAGGGCCCATCTCGACGGCGAGCGGGTCATCCTGACCCTGGCCAGTGGCGGTTTTATGGACATCACCGCCGACAGCACGCATCGCCACCTCCTCGACGGACAGGATTCCGTCTCGCTCCCCACCGAGATCGAGAGCATGGGCGATGGTTTGGCTTTTTACGGAGCGGGCGGCCCCCTGCTGTATTCGCGCGGGGGCTGGCGTGCGGTGCCCGAAACCGTAGCGCCGCCGCGCGATCTGATGGGCGTGGGACGTAACCCAGGCGAGGAGCGCCTGTGGGCCGCCCTGGTCAGCATCCCGCTCGACGACAAAACCAATGTCATCGTGGCCAAGGCCGGGTCGCGCCGCTACCACCACGGCCACATGCACGGGCTGAAGGACACCTTCGTCACCGGGCAGTGGAAGGACGGCAGCTTCAAGGTGATGAGTCAGGAGGACATCGCGCTTGAGCCCGACGACACCTTCGCCGCGCCTGACAAGCAGCTGTGGAATGTGGACAACCAGGGGCTATGGAATTTTTCGGCCGGCAAGTGGCGCATGGTCATGAGCCTGCCGTCTTCTAGCCACGGCGCTTTGGCAGACGCGGGAAGCGCGCTGCTCGACGTGCAGGCCGGACGGCGAATCTTGTCGCTCAAGTCGGCCGTGGGCGAGCCGCTGCGCTTCGTGGCGGGGGTGGGCCCGCCCTGGATCGGCTTGCCGTTTGGCGCCTTTGCCTGGTCCCTGGCCCGTCTTGATCTCAACGAGGCAGGGGGCATCCCACTCATCGACGACGTGCCGGTCGCCATCGATGGCGTGCGCGTCCAGATTCGCGATGCGCTGGCCTGGAGCAAGGGCCGGCTGCTGCTCGCCACCAACCAGGGGCTGTGTCTGTACGACCTGCGCTGGGGCAACTGCAAGGCGCTTGCACCCAGCGGGCTGGACGACGAGGTGGGCGTCATCATGCGGGATCGATCAAAGCGCGTGTGGGTGGCGGGGCGCGGGCTGTGGCTGCTGGAAAGCGAAAGCGTAGCGCGGCCGCTTCACCCGGCGGTGCCGGCCTTGGCCGAGGCCGACGTGGTGTCCATGGCTGAGGCGCCCGACGGTCGGCTGGCCCTCGGGCTGGTGGGCCGCGGGGCGGTGCTCCTCGACGTGCCGTCCAAGTGGTCGCAGCGAGCGCCGAAGACGCCCGCGCCACATGAATCCTGGGAAGCGCCTCGGGCGTTCGAAGGTCACTTTTCGGATCAAGCGGTTGTCATACGGATCTGCCGGTCGTCCGCCGAGCGCGGGGCCGCTGACAGTCGAGAACTGGCCTTTGAGGGACTGAAGACGCAACTGGCAGGCGCCGTGCTGGAAGCGAACCCGCGCGTCCACCTGGGCGAGGAAAGTGCGCTTGACCGGCGCCCCGACATCGGGATCTACGGGACCGACGTTGACAGCCTGGAAGCGCCGGTGCTGGCGATGCTACGCAAGAGTCCGCTGTGGCCTGAGCTGGGTGTCGCCAAACGCTATGGCCCGCCCGGCAGCCGCACAGTCGAGGTGAAGCCGTGCGAAGCGGGCGGCGACAAGAAGTAGAGCCTGGTGGCGCGGCAGTCAAAATGAATGACTATCTCCTTCAAATCGAAGGAGACGCGAGCGGCACGCCGAGCGTCGGAAGGCTCGCCGTTGTCGATCACAGACCGGAGTTGCGGCGGATTCGTGGTATACGCGTCCGACCTGGGCTAGCGACTAGACATGGCCCAAGCCTTGCAGCGCCCGAAGGGTCTTTCTTTTTGCGTCTAGGGATCGGGGCAGGCCATGCAGTTGCTGTTGATCAATCCATCAAATCCGCTCGTGAGCATCGTCAACCTCGGCGAGAGTCGCTGGAACCAGTATCGCGTTTGGCAGCCGCTCAGTCTCATGGCGCTGGCCGGCCTGACTCCTCCGGATTGGGAGATCACCATCGTGGACGAGAACCTGGGTGTGCCGGACTACGCGGCCATGCCACGACCGGACCTGGTGGGGATCACCGCGTTCACCTCCCAGGCAGGCCGAGCGTACATCGTAGCGGCCCACTTTCGCCGTCTGGGTGTTCCCGTGGTCATGGGCGGTATCCACGCCACCATGTGCCTTGACGAAGTGATCGACCGGGTGGACTCGGTCGTGACGGGCGAAGCGGAGGGCATCTGGGCTCAGGTTCTCGAGGATGTGCGGCAGGGTCGCCTACAACGCCGCTATGAGGGCGGGCTGGCTTGCATCGAAGAGATGCGCCCGGCGCGACACGATCTCCTGCCGCCGCGCTACGCGTTCGGCGCCATTCAGACCACCCGTGGCTGCCCCTTGAACTGCAGCTTCTGCAGCGTGACCTTGTTCAACGGCGCCTCATATCGACAGCGCCCCGTCGCGGATGTCGTGCGCGAGTTCCAGCTCATCCCGCAGAAGCGGGTTCTGTTGGTCGACGACAATCTGGTCGGGACGCGCAGTGACCACATGGCTCGGGCCAAGGATCTGTTTCGCGCCATGGCTGCGGCGAACCTGGGCAAGGAGTGGATTGGCCAGGCCACCATCAATTTTGCCGACGACGAGGAGTTGCTCACATTGGCCGCCCGGTCCGGGTGCAAGGGCGTGTTCATCGGCTTCGAGACCCCGAGTGCCGAGGGACTGCGTGAGCTGGGCAAGAAGTTCAATCTGGTGCGGGGCCGCGATTTCCGCGCCTCGGTGGCGCGCATCCACCGCCACGGCATGCTGGTCGTGGGTTCTTTCATCATCGGACTGGACGCGGACCAACCGGGCATCGGCGGGCGCATCGCCGAGACGGCGACCCGCTACGGCGTCGACAACATCAATGCGCTCTTTCTCACGCCTCTGCCTGGAACGCAGCTGTGGGACAAGATGGCTGGGGAAAAGCGCTTGGCGGTCGATGATTTTCCCCAGGACTGGCAGTACTACACTCTGACCTATCCAGTGGCGCGCTATCTCCACCTGTCGCTCGACCAGGTCATCGCCGAAATGGATAGCTGCGGCCGAAAGTTCTACTCGATTCCCCGCATCCTCCGTCGCGCGGGCATCAGTCTGTGGCAGCGTCGCGGTTTCCTCATCAGCCTGGTCGCCAGTCTTTCCTACCGGAGCAACTTGCGCGTCGAACGCCACGCCTACGCCGAGTTCAAACGTGTGCGGGGCAGTCGCTACGAGGGCAGTCCGGCAAACCTTGGGCGCCGCCTCACCACCCCAGTTTCCGTCGACAACGAAGCGGGCGAGGGCGTGCTTTCCCAAGACATTCTTGGCCGCGACGGTGAAGAAGCGAGACCCCAAGGCGAGCCCAGCTGAGCTTGCACGCGACGTCGGGCCGGCGAAGGCGCTCCCGACCAGCTTCTCCGGACACCACCAGCCGCTAGGGCGGCCTCAGAATCCGCTCACCAACACCGGTAAGGTGCTCTTTTGGTTGGGGCCGCCAGTACCATTGCCCATCTGTCCGTAGTAATTGTCGCCCCAGCAGTAGACCGCACCACCATTGATCACGGCGCAGGTATGAAATTCCCCGGCGCCCAGGCTCGCAGCTTGCTGCGAGAGCGAAACGCTCACTGGAACGTCGTTCTCGGTTATGGAAGCGTTGCCGAGCTGCCCATACTCATTGTCGCCCCAGCATTCGACAGTCGAGTCAACCATCACGGCACAAGTGTGGGTTCTGCCGAGCGAAATCGACGAGGCATTCCGCAGGACCTGGGCGTGAACGGGCAGGTAGCCTGTGGATGCGGCGTTGTCGCCAAGTTGTCCATAGAAGTCGCTGCCCCAGCACTGCACGTTGAAGGGACTGACCGTCGTAGCAGTGACTACACAGCTATGAGTGCCACCTGCGGCGACGGCGGTTGCGGTAATGTTCTTGGCTTGCACGGCGACTGTAGTGGGGTCGGCATTGCCGTTCCCGAGCTCACCATATCCATTGTCTCCCCAACAGTAGACGCTGTTCCCGGATCGAATGGCACAGGTATGGTCGTGGGTTAACGCCAATACCAGTACGTTGGTCAGAGGAGTGGAAGGCGAGGAACTCGTGAGGACTTGCACGGGTGTCGTGCTCGAACTGTTGTTGCCGTTCCCCAACTGACCATCGTAGTTGTAGCCCCAGCACTTGACGGTCTTGTCCGACAGCAAGGCACAAGTGTGACCGCTGCCCGCCACGACGGAGGCAACATTGGACAAGAGACCATTATCGGCATTGCGAACAGACGCTGGAGTCGTGCTGAGGGCGTAGTTGCCCGCGTCCCCGTTGCCTATTTGACCGGTTGAATTTTCGCCAAAGCATTGGACTGTGCTGTCGGTGAGCACCACGCATGTGTGATAGGCCCCGGTTGCCAGAGAGACAGCCTGAGAAGCAATCTTTGCTTGGACTGGGGTGGTCTTAATAACAATGGTGGAGCCGTCGATACTGGGGTCTTCATTGCCAAGTTCCCCAGAGGTATTGTTGCCCCAACACCACACCGTGCCGTCCTTGAGCAGCGCACAGGAATGGCCGTAGCCGGCAGCCACCGCGGTGGCCACCAGTTTGGTCGTTCCACCCGTGCTCGTCGCTCCACCCGTGCTGGTTGTGCCACCAGTGGGCTTCGATCCGCCCGTGGTGGATGCGCCTCCTGTGCCGGTTGCGCCGCCGCCACCGGAATTTGAGAGTCCCCCGGAAGTCGTGACACCGGCGCTGCTGGTTGCGCCGCCGCTGCTGGTTGCGCCACTGCTGCTGGTTGCACCGCCGCTGCTCATGGTTCCGCCGGCGGTGGTCGCGCCGGCTGTGCCTCCAGAGCCTCCTGCTGTGCTGGGTGGAGCGTCGATGTTTGAGCCCGCATCGAAACCGGTTGCGCCGCCGCCTGCGTCTGGAGCGCCGCCGGTTGCACCGCCGGTGCTCAGGGTTCCGCCGGCAGTGGTCACGCCGCCGGTGGTGGTTGTTCCACCGGAAGTGACTACGCCGCCGCTGCCTCCGGAGGCTCCGCCTGTGCTTGTGGGAGCGTCGTTGCTGGTCCCGCCGTCAAACCCAGGTGCTCCGCCGGTATCGCTGGGACTGGCGTCAGCAGGAATCCCGGCGTCTGCAGGAAGAACAGACAATTTTACAGAGCACTCAAGCACCTTGCCAGCCGTGGCCGGACAAGTGGCTGTGCCTTTTGCCACGGGGGTGTTGTCGGCCGTCAAGCCGACCACGACGACGTCCTTGTCGCCAGGGCTGGTCTCGATGCCGAGGGTGCCGGGCAGTCCCTTGGACACGTCAAAGGTTTGCGTGGTTCCGTTTGCCGTCACGGCAAGCGACGTGATCGCCGGGGATTTCGGCACGGTGGTGTCGGTGTCGACCTTCAACAGGATTCCGGCCTTGTCAGACTGGCTGCAGGACGCCAGTGCCCCCACCAGCAGCAGCGCGGACAGGGCGGGCAGGCCGAAGCGTCTGGTTTTCCTCATGGCTAGAATCCCTTCGTCCCGAAGTCGGCATTCATCTTCAGGTTGTTGCTGGGACGAGTGAGAACGACGGTGAGGACGACTGCGCCCACCACCACGGCGCCTACCGCCGTCCAGAAGGGCCAGCCTTTGTAGAAAGGTGTCGACGGCGCTGGCTCCGGAACTGCGGGAGCCGTGACCAGTCCACCGAGCGCCTCGGTGGTAGAAGGCGCGGGTGTCGGGGCGCGTGCAGGGCTGGGCGTTTCCGTCGGCGGCGCCGCAACTGGAGTCGTCACAGGAGGCTCTGGCGTCGGCACTGGGGCCACGGCAGCGGGGGCGGGTGCGGGCACCGATGCAGAAGCCGGGGGTGGCGCGGGACGCTGCCGCTCGAGTTCGCGGATCTTGCTTTCGGCCAGGTGACGTTGCTCGCTCTCCGGAGCGGATCGAATGAAGGAACGATAGGCGGTGATGGCCTTCTCGCGATTTCCCGCAAGCCGGTGGGCCTGGCCGATGTTGAAAAGCAGGTTCGGGTCGAGAGTCTGCTCGTAGGCCGCCTCGTACTCCTTGGCAGCGTCGTCGTACTTGCCGAGATTGAACGCAGCCGTTGCCTTGCGCACATGGGCCGTTGCCACGTCACTGGGTTGCTCGGCCGCTCGCACGCCAGGAACCAGCAAGAGCGACAGGAAGACGACAATGAGAGAGCGCACAATGCAGAAAAAGCTATCACGAACACCCGGGTGATTCCAGGCGGGTTGTCGCGCCTCGTCGCGCAGCCGCCGACGGTCCCCATCCGCAGCGCGCAACACAGAATGAATGGCCGGGCCGTTGAAGAACGACCGGGGATCGGATGCTAGTTGGCGGGAGCCGTGACAGGATTCTCCCATACGTCGGTTGTGTTCCAGAGCGACTTGTTCGCGAACGGCGTGCCACTGAAATTGAGCGGCAGCACGTTGGCAAGGCAACTGGTGTCGAGCTGGGCTGTGGGGTCATCGAAGAACTGGTCCACAATCTCGATCCCGCAATCATGTTGCCACAGCACGTCGGTCGGCGACTGTCCCTCGGCTCCGTGCCCTTCATCCGCAAACGTGACGAAGGTTTGGTTTTGTCTTTGAAAGTGGTCTTTGACAGGAAGGGCCGTGGCCAGAGGAGTATGGCAAAGAGGCAGAGGTAGACGTCGCGGCCGAATCGGTTGCTGACCACGAAGCTGAATCCGTCGCCGTTCTCGACTCGCTCACCACCACGCATGGCCACGCGGTTCTTGTCGCGGCTTTGCGGATGGACAAAGACCTCAACACCAAGGTGGGTGGCTGGCTCGGCGAGGCCAGGTTTCGCATTTCCGCGCGCGACAAACTCGCCGTCGCGACGATGCAAGGACACGCCCCAGAAGACCACGAATGCAGCGGCAGCGGCCAATGCCAAGGCCACCAGCCAGCGACCAGGGTGGCGCCGACGGCTAGCCGGCAATCGATCGAGCAGCTGGCTGACAAAGTGGGGATCCTCGACTGCGCGGGCGAGCCGCAATTGCCCAATTGTTTCGCGTAGGCGCTCGATGGCCTGGCGACAACCGGCGCAGTCGGCCAGATGGATCTGCAGCTCCCCGGCTGCGTTGGTTGACAGCTCGCCCTCCATGAACGCCGCCAGGGTTTGTTCGTCCGGGCACTTCATTGAACCGACTCCTTGGGCAGCAGCTCGGCCAGCCGCCTGCTTGGCGCGCGCCTCGGAGTATTCGCCGGCGTCCGAATCGGGCGCCGGCTTTCCCACCAGCTTGAGGTGCGGCATCTCGTCCATGAAGGCGTCTCTTATCCACCATAACGCTCATCCCGGCGTTTTGTTGATGACTACCGTTGGAATCTCACTTCTCCACTTCTCCCTCCAGCAATGCCAGCGCCCGCGGCAGATCCGGGCGCAGTTGCAACACTGGCACCAGGGGATCCGCGTGTAGCCGCTTCATGCGCGCTGGCGCGGTTTTGATGGTGAAGGCCGCGGGATCGAGGCGGGCGTTCACCTCGGACCAGCGCAGGGGCATGGACACGCGGGCGCCGGGGACTGCGCGGGCGCTGAAGGGGCCGGCGATGGTTTTGCCGTGACCGTTTTGCAGACAATCCAGATACACGCGGCCGGCACGCTGGGCCACGGCGCGGGTCAGGGTGGCAAGATCGGGATAGTCGCGAACCATCACCTGGCCAAGCAGTTGCGCCAGGGTGCGCGACTCGGCGTGAGTGAGTTGGCCAGCCAATGGAATGAGAACGTGCAGTCCGCTGCCGCCGCTGGTCTTGGCAAAGCAGGGCAATTGAATGCGTTCGCATTGTTGGTGGATGGCGCGGGCCAATTGCACCACATGGGCAAAGGGCGCATCTTTGGGATCGAGATCCAAGATGCACCAGTCGGGCCGTTCCAAAGAGCCGACCCGGCTGGCCCACACATGCAGTGGAATCGTGCCTAGGTTGGCCAGGTACAGGATCGATTCCACGTCGTCACACAGGAAATACTCCAGCTCGCCCTGGCGCTCGTCGCTCCAGATGCGCACCCGGCGCACCCATTCGGGCGACCAGGTGGGCGCGTCCTTCTGAAAGAACGACGGCCCGGCGATTCCCTCGGGATAGCGGGTCAGCACCAGGGGTCGGTCGCGCAAGTAGGGCAGCAGCCACGGAGCAATGGCGCGGTAATAATCAATCAGATCGCCTTTGGTGAATTTCTCGGCAGGCCAGAAGATTTTTGTCAAATTGGTAAAGGCAATCCGTTTCTCGACGTCGGGCTTGGCGATTGGTGGCTCAGCTTGCGCCTGCGGGCGGACACATTCCTCGGGCCGCTTGTCCGTGCGCCAGCGCAGGAAGATAGGCTGGCGCAGAAGTCCGTCGCTGGTGATCTCCTTGTAGCGAACCTCGCACACCAGACGCGGCTTCATCCAGGTATGCTCTCGGCCGCGCGGAACTGGCCCCGAGCAAGGGGGCTCGGCCTGCACGTCGTCGTGCAGTTCCTGCGGCAGGCTCGCGAGATCCTTTTCGCCGAGGCCGCTGCCCACCCGTCCCACGTACACCAGTGCGCCGGATTCTTGCGCTGCCAGGTGCAAGGCGCCCAGCCCGCTGCGCAGACCGCGAGGCGCGGTGTAGCCCACCACCGCGAAATCCGCGCTTCGGTCGCGCCGGATCTTCAGCCAGTCAGACGAGCGGCCGGCACGATACGGCGACTCGGCGCGCTTGGCCATCACGCCTTCCAGGCCCAGGCGCGCAATCTCCTCGAACATCTCTTGCCCGCGCGTCTCGATATGGTCCACGTAGTGCAACGGTCCCACCGTCGGCAGCAGCCGGCTGAGCAGCGCTTTGCGCTCGGAGAGCGGCAACGAGCGCAGATCGCGATTCTCGAAAGCCAGCAGATCGAAGACGAACAGGCTGGCAGGCAGGCTCAGAGCCGCGTGTTCAATGTCGGGCTGTCGGGTGAGCAGCGCCCGTCGCTGCAGGCGCTCGAAACTGGGTCGGCCCTGCTCGTCGCAGACTGTGATCTCGCCGTCCAGCACCACGTCCGCCGGCAACGCGGCCAGGGCCGCTGCCAGGTCAGGATAGAGCGCAGTGGCGTCGTGGCCGTGCCGATAGAGCAGCTTGCCCCGTCCACCCTCGTGAGCGGCCAGGGCGCGGAAGCCGTCGTACTTGATCTCGAAGAGCCAGCCTGGCTCGGAAAAGGGCTGCGGCCGTGTTTCCGCCAGCATCAACTGCACCTGATTGGCCCGCAGAGGGGAGGGCGGCAGCTTCGCGACCTGCGCGCGCACCTCGGCCCAGCGGGGCGAGCCGTCGCGCAGCTCCTCGATGGTCAGGCCCGACAGCACCGAAGCCTCGGGCAAGCTGCTTTCGCCGCCGCGAACGACGTAGGCGTCGCGTTCTTTTATGAGCAGCCAGTCCTTCTGACTTTTCGCCAGACGCACCAGTGACCAGGCCCCGCGCAACTTGTACCCGGCAAAGGTAAAACGCAGTTTGCCCTTGACCAGGCCCTGTGCCACATCGTCAAGCGGCGTCCAGGTTCCGCGATCCCATACGATGGTCGGGCCAGCGCCGTAGTTGCCGGCCGGAATCACGCCTTCAAAGGATCCGTATTCGATGGGGTGGTCTTCCACTTGTACGGCCAGGCGCTTTTCGGCCGGGTCGAAGCTGGGCACCTTGGGCACGGCCCACGAGCGCAGCACACCCTCCATTTCCAGGCGAAGGTCGTAGTGCAAGCGGCGCGCAGCGTGTTTGTGAACGACAAACAACCTGCCCGGACCAGAACCGCCGCCAAACGGCTCATTGGTTCGGCCTGGCGACCGTTTGGCGCGATAATCCTGGAGAGGCAAGAGAACCTTTTTGCGCAAACGCTGCGCGTGCCTCGCTGCAAGCGTGCGCTACGATAAGATCATGGCGCGGGCAATGGCGGGTGCAACCATCTCGTTCGGGTTGGTGTCGATCCCAGTGAAGCTGTATCCGGCGACACAGCCGTCTGCTGGAATTGCGTTTCACTTGTTGCATGTAAAGGACGGCTCGCGCCTGCATCAGCAATACCTGTGCGCCAAAGATGGCCAGGTCGTGCCACGCGAGGAAATGGTGAAGGGCTACGAGTTCGCCAAGGACCAGTACGTGACCTTTACCAACGAAGAGATCAAGTCCCTGGAGGAGAAAGCGACCCAGGCCATTGCCATTGCGCAATTCGTGCCCGCGGACAAGGTCGATCCGATCTACTTCGATCGTCCCTATTACTTGGCGCCTGACAAGGGCGGCGAGAAGGCCTACCGTCTGCTGGTCGAGGTGATGCGCCAGAGTGGCCGCGCCGCCATAGCTCGCTACGCCGCGCACGACCGGCTGTACCTGGTGATGTTGCGGCCGGTTCCTGGCGCGCACCCGGGCAGCGGCGGGCTGGTCATGCAGCAACTGCTGTACGCCGACGAGGTGCGCCCCTTGGCCGAGGTGCCGATCCCCGAGGGTCAGGCGAGTGAGGCCGAACTGAAGCTGGCTAGTCAGGTGGTGGAGCAGATCGCATCCGACAGCTTCGATCCTGCGGCATATCGCAACGACGTACGCGATCGTATGCAGGCCGAGATCGAGCGCAAGGTGGCGGGTCACGAGGTTTCTGTGTCGGCCGCGCCGGAGCAGCCCGCACAGATCATCGATTTGATGGAGGCGCTCAAGGCCAGCCTGGCGGCGCGCGGCCAGCCGGCGCCGACGGGCGCGCCCGAGCTTGAACGGAAATCGGCCCGAGCCGCACCTTCACACGGCGCGCGGCCCAAGGCACACGCCTCACGGGGCTAGAAGGGAGGGCGGCGATGCGGGTGTGGGTCGGGACAAGCGGTTTCAGTTACCCGCCCTGGCGTGGCTCGTTCTATCCGGAAAAACTTCCCGCCGCTGACATGCTGGGCTTCTACGCGCAGCAACTCCCGACGGTGGAAATCAACAACACCTTCTACCGCATGCCCAGCGCGAGCTTGCTCGAACGCTGGTCTGCCGCCACGCCAGCCGATTTCGTTTTCGCGCTCAAGTGCAACCGACGCATTACCCACGAATTGCGACTGCACGAAGCAGAGAGCGCGGTTGAGCGTTTCGCCAAAGGGGCCGTGTCCCTGGGAAGCAAGCTGGGCCCGGTGCTGTTCCAGTTGCCGCCCTGGTTGCACAAGGATCTGGAGCGCCTGGATGCGTTCCTGGCCGTGCTGGCGCAGGTGGGGCAAGGAATTCGCCCGGCCTTCGAATTTCGTCACGCCTCGTGGTTCAGTGACGATGTCTACGCCAGCCTGCGCGCTGCCGGGGCCGCACTGTGCATCGCCGAGGCGGAAAAGCTGGAGACCCCGCTGCAAGCCACCACATCGTGGGGCTACTTGCGACTGCGCCGCGAAGACTATACGCCGGCGACGCTCGACGCCTGGGCCAGTCGCATCGCTGAGCAGCCCTGGAGCGAAGCCTACGTCTTCATCAAGCACGAGACGGCAGAGGCGCCTGGCCTGGCTCGCCGGCTGCTCGATGCCTTCCCAGATTCCTCAATCGCCCATGGCGGAGCGAAAGTGCAGACCGCCGAAGCCTCCGTCGGAAGACACGGCGCCCTCTAGCCCGAGCGCCAGGCGCGGGGTGAGATCTCGCCACCGGCCGCACAACTACGGCGTGGTGCCGAGAAAACCGTACGAGGAAACGGCGCCAGGTTTGTGGGATTCCAAACCCCACGCCCGGCATCCAATCAGCGAGACCCAAGGAGGCAAAGATGAGACGAGCCAGCGTTGGCGGGAGCTTAATCGGGATCACGGCCTACGTCTTCGTCGGCGCTTTGTTGACGGACTGTGTGTCGGACCTCCCCCCAGTCAGTCCTTCAGCGGGAGGTGCCAGCAGCAGCCCAAGAGAGGGTGGCACCAATGGCGGCGCAGCGGGAAGAGGCGGGAACGGCGCAGATAGCCAGAGCGCTATCGTCACGATACTTCCAGCCGGCGGAGCCAGCGGGAACGCTGGCAGCGGTGACGCCGCTGTGGCGCCGGCCGCCCCTGACGCAAATTGCGGGATGCAGACTGAAAACCCGACGACACAACCGGCGGATCTTCTGTTGGTTCTCGACCGCTCGGGATCGATGGACGACGACATCGCCTCCAACGCCCTCTGCGGTGGCAGAGGTTCTCCCGCCAACTGCACAGCGCGATGGCCTACGCTGACAGCAGCGGTCAATCAAGTTGTCGGCGCCTCGCCAGCCGGCCTACAGTGGGGCCTGAAGTTTTTCACGTCACCAGGCGGGGGAACTTGCACCGTCAACCCAGGGGTGGATGTTCCGATGCCTGCAACCGCTGCTCAGATCCAGGCGGCGATTGCCGGGACGACACCTGGAAACGCGACTCCAACCACTGCTGCCATCAACGCGGCGGTCGCCTATCTCAACACGTTGAACGATGGCCGGCCTCACTACATTCTCCTTGCCACGGACGGCCAGCCCAATTGCGACCCCGGGACGTCCGGCAATGTCACGACGACCTCGGTCAACAACGCCGCCGCAGCCATCGCCGCCGCAACCGCACCCGGCAGCGACATCAAGACGTACGTAATCGGTATCGGACCGTCGGCCGGCAACCTGGACGCCTTCGCCGCGGCCGGCGGGACTGGGAAGTATTTTCCCGCGAACTCCCCGGACCAGCTGACCACGGCGCTCGGCACCATCGTTGGCACTGTGGCGAGTTGCGTGTTCACGATGGCCGCAGCTCCGCCCGATCCGGGGAACCTCGGCGTGTACTTGGACAGTGGCACCAAGGTGCCGCTGGACCAGTCAAATGGCTACTCGCTCGCAACAAACAATCTGACAGTCACACTCAATGGCAGCTACTGCGACGGAATCAGAGCTGGAACCTACCAGCTCATACAGGTCTTCTTCGGATGCCCGGGAATGCCGCTGCCCCGTCAGTTTCGCGGCTTCTAATATTGTCCCAGAATGACGTAGCCCGCGGGGTTGGGGTGAACTTCGTCTGAGAGCAACGCGGTCTTGTAGTTCGGGTTGCTGACAAACGGGGTAAACATGTCGACCATGGCTACGTGCTTACCGGCGGCGACGCGCGCCTGCACCACGGCCGGGATTCCGTCGTTGTACGCCTTGATGAGAGCGGTTCTGGCGTCGTCGTTACTGGGGCCAATTTGGGCCACGACGACCAGTGCCTTGGGCGCGTCGGCAGTAATCTGGTCGATGAGGTTGCCCAACCGCGTGGGCTCGTTGGCAAGATCGTAATTCCACGGGATGTCGTTGGTGCCAATCATCAGTTTGCAAGCAGGCCGCCTGCAGCGATCTGCCCGCCGCTTGTCGGCTGTCCCCCGGTCGTCGTTGCCTGGCCGCCGCTGCCGACGGTTGTCGCGGCACCGCCATAAGAAATCGAGGCGTGCGCCGGGGAAAGTGTACGCCCCGAGGAAGACGCGCAGGAACACGTCGTCCGGCTGTTCGACATCGCACTCGGGCGTGACCTGCACCGTCCGGTGTGGCAACTTGCGGCCATGCCCGCCCCGACCAGCCCACGCAAGCAATCGCTCATGCCTTCCACGCCGCTGCGCCGCCTGCTGCGCGGCCACGGCCATGCCTTGCAGGCCATCGTTCAGATTGGCAAAGGCGGAACCAATGAGGCGGTCATGGCCCAGGTGGCGCGGGCGCTTTTTGACCACGAACTCATCAAGGTGAAGCTGGGGCAGGAGTGTCCGGAAACGCGCTTCGAGGTGGCCGAGCGCCTGGCTGAAGAACCGGGCGTCAACGTCGTGCAAATCCTGGGGCGCACCATCTTGCTCTACAAGCGCCACCCGCAAAAGCCGCGTTTCGAGGGCCAAGGGGCGCCTGGCTAGATCTTCGGCATGGACTGGACGAGATCGCGAGAAGGGAATCTATGAATTCACCGGCGGCAAGAGTTGATTCGATTTGTCGCACAGTTTGCTGTTTCATAGTCCTGGCATCGGCGGCGTGCGCAGGTTCGTCCACGCGATCAACGATCACGGGGGCCGATGCAGGTCAGGACAGCAACGTCGTGGAGCTACGCGATGTGGGCACGGACAGCAACGCTTGGCGACCGGCAGACGTCGGCCCAGATGGCAGCATCCTGGCAGAGGCAGGCCCGCCGCCAGCAGACGTCGCCCCGGCGTCCGCAGACGTCGCTTCCGACGGTGATCTCGCGGGCGCAGACGTGGCGCTGGCAGATGGGCCGCTGCCGGACAGGGCTCTTGCCGACACGACCCAGGCCGCGCCGGATTCTGCAACCCACGACCTCGCGTTTGACGGCCCTTACTCCGGCCCTGACCTGTTCACTGGCGTCACGCCGGTGACGTACGTGAACGATCCGAACACCATCTTCGCCAATCCCGAGCGTGGCTTCTACGCCATGTATGAGACCTACGCGAGCGCCTACGAGAACCTGTCGCAGAGCGAGCTGCAGAATCTTCGTGCGCAATCAGGAGTCAGCCTGGTGATGCGCGAATGGTACCTGGACAGCTTCGTGAATGCCGATCTCACGCAAGGATTCTTGGACAAGGTCGCAGCGGATTTCGTTGTCATGCGCCAGGCCGGTATGAAAGCCGTGCTCCGCTTCGCCTATACCGCAAACTCGACCAAGCCCTACGGCGACGCGAGCAAGGCGCGGGTCCTGGGCCATATCGCGCAACTCAAGCCGACCTTGTTCGCCAATAGCGATGTGATCGCGGTATTGCAGGCAGGTTTTATTGGGGCTTGGGGCGAGTGGTACTACACCGACTACTTTGGCGATAATGGCACAATCAGCGCTTCGCAGTGGACCGATCGGCAAGACGTGGTCACGGCGCTGCTCGATGCACTGGATTTCCAGCGCCCCATTCAATTGCGGACCCCGGCGTTCAAACAGCACTTCTACGGCGCGGCTGCGCTGACCTCGGCAGAGGCTTTTTCGGGCAGCGCCAAAGCACGGGTGGGCCACCACGACGATTGTTTCGTCGCGGACGACACTGACATGGGCACCTATACCGACGCGGCGGCAGACAAGGCGTATCTGGCCGCTGAGAATCTGTATGTGCCCCAAGGCGGCGAGACCTGTGCCACGTCCACCGTTTCCGGCTGGAGCAATGCCGCGCAGGATATGGCCACTCTGCACTGGTCCTTTCTCAATCAGGACTACCACCCGGATGTGCTGGCGAGCTGGGGCGCGAACATCGACATCGCCAAGCGCAAGCTGGGCTACCGGCTGAGTCTTGATTCCGGCAGCTATTCCACCATTGCCAAGACCGGAGGCCAGTTCGCGGCGACCCTCACCATCCGCAACGACGGCTACGCGGCGCCATTCAATCCGCGCGGACTGAGCCTGATCCTGCGCAACACCAGCCTGGGCACCGTCTATTCGGCCAAGCTACCAGACGATCCGCGCCGCTTTGCCCCTGGCGGCAATACCACCATTTCGCACAAGTTCTGCCTTCCCGCTGACGTCGCGGCCGGCACCTATGCGCTTCTGCTCAACCTGGCCGATCCTGCTCCGGGGCTGGCCGGCCGCCCTGAATACGCGATTCGCCTGGCCAACCAGAACACCTGGGAGGCCAGTTCTGGCTACAACAACCTCAATAGTGCCCTCATCATTCAGCCCAGCTTCAACACGCCTTCATGCACGGCAGATGACATCGCGGTGGCTGCCGGCAGTCACTGAGGGCGACTACTGCATTCCTTCCCACATGAGCAGGAACGAACCGATTCCATGCAGGTCGTTCGATGCGGTCGGGTGGGTCAAATAGTCCGCTACCGCGGCCGAGGCGTTTAGGCCGGTGCAGATCTTGGCAATGGTGGTCTGGTTGGTTGCGTTCTTGGTCACCATTTGCATGACGCCATTGAAACCCTTGGTGGCGACAGCGGCGTAGCTCGCATCCAGCAGCCCATGTTGATACGCCCACCAGATTGCGTAGCTATACATGCTGGAGCATGACGTCTCGACCCAGTCCTGTGCATTCGTTCCCATGTCGACAACCTGAAACCACCGTCCTGTGGTCGCATCCTGGTACTTGGCCACCGCGGTGAGGAGATCCTTGAGAATCGTCTCTATCTGGGCTCGACCTGGATCGGTGGCAGGCAGCATTTCCAGGGTCATCACGCTTGCCAGTGAGAACCATCCCATGGCTCGGCCCCAGCTTATTTGGTTGGACTTGGTCGTTGGCTGTGCCCAAGTCGCAGCGCCACTTTCATCGTAGGCATGCCAGAAGAGACCAGTAGCCGAATTCTTCAGGTGGGTCGCCGTGACGCTCAGGTTGGTGACAGCTATCGGGTACACCGTTGGATCGTTGAAAACCGTGGCGTAGCGAGTGAGGAACGAGAGAGACATGAATACCCCGTCCCCCCAAAGTTGGTGGTCGCGAGTTCCATTGTTGGCGTGCCAGAAGGCGCCGTCGGTGGTTGTGGGGTAGGTATCGAAGATTTTGCGGGTCGCATCGGCAGGAGCTTTGTAGCTGGCCGTCTGGGTGAATTCATAAGTGTCGCACAGTGCCGCCATGTGCATGATGTTGTCGAGGCTGGTGCCGTCGGCAACGCCCCAGCTGCCCACTGATTTCGTCAGGAACGTGAGATAGGTTGGATCCTTGAGTCGCTTGTAGGTCTTGGACATCCCGTGCAGGATCAGCCCCTCGGGATAGGTGGATCCAAGGGAGGTCTTGCCGGCGATTTCCGTGTCGATCACCAACTTGCCCCAGTCGACGCCACTCTGGGTAATCAATTGAGCCGCCGGACCTGGGCCGCCGATGAGCGTGCTGCCGCCTGTCGTGCTCGTGCCGCCGCTTCCCGCTGTGCCGGAAGTCCCTCCGCCTGTTGTCGTCCCACCGGCGCTACTGCTTGCCGAGGTGCCGCCGGTCTTTGCTCCGCCCGTGGCCGCGCCGCCTGTGGCGCTGCTGCCTGCCGTGCCGCCAGTCTTTCCGCCTGCGCCTCCCGAGGCGCTACTGTTTGCCACTGTTCCGGCGATTGCTCCGCCAGGGGCCGCGCCACCAGTGTTGCCCGTCGTGCCGGCGATTGCGCCGCCAGGGGCCGCACCACCCGTGTTGCTTGTGGCGCCGCCGGTTGGGGCGCTCGTGGCCGCGCCGCCTGTGTTGCCGGTCGTGCCGCCGACGGCGCCGCCAGGGACCACGCCACCCGTGTTGCTTGTCGTGCCGCCCGCTATCACGCCGCCGCCAGCGCTGCTTGATGTCGCCGCGCCACCTGTATTGGCGGAGGTGCTTGAAACCCCGCCAGCGCCACCTGCACCCGTGGCTCCTCCGGTGTTTGGTCCAGCACCGCCAGTCGCAGCGGGAGTACCGCCTGTCGTCCCCGGGCTACCATTTCCTGACGAGCAGCCAGCAGCAGCCCCCAGCGCCAAGAGAAGTGCGAACTGCGCTACAACACAAGATCGTTGGATGGTCTTGGTAAACATCCCGGGATTGTAACACTTCGATCAGAACATTGGACGAACCGCTTGCGCGGCCGCTTGGCGCGCCGTGCGACTTGGCGCGGGGCAACTTAGAGGGCCCTGTCCGTCACCCAGTTGGGAGGCGCTTCGACCGTACTCACTCTGGCTGGCCCCCCTGCCTGTTTGAGCCGCGTCCCACCGACAGGTTCGCCTTGCGCCGCATGCTTTGGCGTTCCTCGCCGAATGTCTCGATCAGCTTGGCCAAGACGCACGCGTCGAAAAAGGCCCATTTCGTGGGCCCGAGGCGCTGGCCTAGCAAGGCGATGGGGGCGGTTGCGCGCACCATCCACGCCCATCCCTCACGCGTCGTCATCGCCGGCAGCGTGTGCACGAGCTCGTGTACCTCGACCTTCGAAAATCCCGCTGCGGTCATTTCGCGACGGCAGTCATCGACGTTGCCCAAGGGAGGCGCCGAACCGCCGAGCGGCAAGTTGGGCAGGTGCTCTCGAACCGCGCGCCAGATCACGTTGCGCCAGGTGTCGCCATCCTCGGCGGCCCAGCTCGCCACCACCGCCACGCCGCCCGGCACCAGCACGCGCAGAAGCTCACGAAAGCCGAGGATTCGATCGGGGAAGAACATCAGGCCGAACATCGAGAACGCTCCATCGAACGATGCATCCGCGAAAGGCAAGGCCTGCCCATCACCGACGTGCGATTCGACGGTGACCGACTCGGCGGACGCGCGTTCGCGCAGCTTCTCGATCATGGCCGGTGAGAAGTCGATCGCCGTCACGCGCGCGCCGGACCGCGCCGCCAAGAAGGACAACGTCCCGGGCCCTGCGGCCACATCGAGCGCACGCGCACTCGGCGCGAGAACCGCGAGATCGATCGCCTTCTGGGCAAACCAGGCAAATATGGGAGCGACCTCCGCGGCGTAGTCGAATGCCACGAGATTCCAGGGTGCAGGACTGGAAAGTGGGTTGGAGGTAGGCATGGCGTAGGAACTTTACCCGAACTGCAAGGCGTTGTTCTCTCGCGGCGAACATTCTGGTTCCCAAAAAAGGCAGCGCACTTGTTTAACTCAGAAGCCCACTGCGCTTGCGTCGAGGCGGGTTCTTTGACGCAATAACCTATTCCCTGGGCGCGGGTCTTTCATTTGAAGCTTTGGGTCTCTCGCGGACACCATCCTATGAACGCCAAGGTCACTGCCGTGCTAACAACTACGAAAGAGGTTCCATGAACAACTGCGTTGGCAAGATACTCCTGGGTCTATTTGCGATGCTGCCGGTGCTCGCCGCCGGAGGATGCGCTTCGTCCACGTCACCATCAACGGTGCATTCAGGCGGAACCAGTGGCGGGCATCGCGCGACCGGCGGCGCGCCAGGAGCGGCAGGCAACACGGGTGGCTCGTCATTGGGAACAGGTGGCGCGAATCCCGCAACCGGCGGCGTACCGGGAATCGCGGGCGACACCGGGGCCGCGGGCGCTTCTGGTGGTGCCAGTTCTGAGGGCGGTATCGGCGCGGGCGGCGTGAGCACCTCCGGTGGTATCACGGCCGAGGGTGGCGCGACTGACTCCGGTGGCGTGACGGAATCTGGCGGCAAGACCGGCACAGGCGGCGCGACAGGCAGCTCGGGTGGCGTGAAGACTTCCGGCGGCGCGACGACCTCCGGCGGGGTCACGGGTTCTGGTGGTGCGGCTGGCAAGAACACAGCGGGGACAGCCGCGGGCGGCACCACGCCAACCGGCGGTAGCAAGCCAGCAGGCGGTACGACGTCCGCCGGAGGCACGACAGGAAACGGAAACACAGGGTCCGCGCCGTCAGGGACACCGGTGAGCGTGCATGGACAGCTCAAAGTCGTGGGAAACCAGATCGTCGATCAGAACGGCAAGGTCATCGCGCTGCACGGAATGTCGATGTACCCCTGGAATACTCAGGGAACGCAATTTTACAATGCATCCGCGGTTGGCCACCTGGCCAAGGACCTGGACTGCGCCATTTTGCGCATTCCCGTTCTGCCCAACAGTACGCAGACGCCGTTGGTCCAGGCGGTGGTTGATGCCTGCATTGCCAATGGCATCTACGCCATCATCGATTGGCATTCCGGGGCCGGCGCCGTTGCAAGCGCAGCATCGACCTTCTTTGTCAGTATGGCCACGGCCTATGGCAACACGCCCAACGTGATGTACGAGATCTGGAATGAACCGTCGGGCGTGACCTGGCCCACCATCAAGACCTATCATGAGACGGTGGTGGCGGCAATCCGCGCTGTCGATCCCGACAACATCATCCTGCTTGGCACTCCCAATTGGGACCAGCAGCCCAATCTGGCTGCCGCTGATCCGGTCACCACATCGACGAATCTGGCCTACACTTTCCACTTCTACGCGTACACCCACAAGTACGCTGCCTTCGGCTCGGGCGTGAGCAAGGCGCTGGCCAGCGGCATCGCCATCTTCGTGACCGAATACGGTGGATGCGCATCGACGGGGAACGGCACCTTCGATGCGGCGGAATTGCAGACCTGGTGGGACTTCCTTGATACCAACAACATCGGTTGTACCAACTGGTCGGTCGAAACCAATGGCGAGACCTCCGCTATCTTCACGACCACCGCAAACAAGACCGGCCCCTGGACCACCGCCGAAATCACGAACCCGGATGGCACAACCATTCTCAATTACATACAAAGCAAGTATGCCGCGACCGTAGCACCCTGAGCCGCGCGTACGGGATCGGCCGGCTTGATCCGGCTCTAGGTCGACATTCCGGCGTCTTCCGGAAAAGTGGTGTTCTGATAAGCTGCTTGCATGAACTCGCAATGGTGGTTTGCGGTGGCCCTTCTGTTCGGCTGCGGATGCTCCGACAGCAGCTCGGAACCGGTTGAGGGTCCTGACTACGCTGGCACATGTGCCGAATCTGGCCCGGTTGGCACGTCTTCGCTCGAGCACTGCGTTTCTGCGTCCGGGAGTTGCGCGTGTCCGGTGACGGATACTGTCATCGTCAATACCGCCAGTCCGGCGGGATTTCCCGCACCAGGGCAGACCGGGACTTACACGGACAGTGACGGCTGCAGCAATACCGGCACGCTCAGTGCAAACAACTGCCAATTCACCGACGTCCGGACCTGCCCCGACGGAACAACCGGGAACGCGTTGATAACTTGCAGTGCAAGTGGCGACAGATGCGAGATGACTATGTCCATGAACCAATCGGGCGCGAGCTGCACCATCCACGAGGTCATCACTCCATACGCCCAGAAGTAGACTGGGGCGCGGAGCGCTCAGCCGCCGACCTGGCGGCGCCCCCGCCGGCGAACAGCAGGGGACCATATGTCTGGCCATATGCGACCATACTGGCATACTAGTCCCATGGGACACGTGCGGAAGGTAACGGCCAACATACCCGAAGACATCCTCGAAAACGCCCAGCGCCTGACCGGGAAGGGCGTCACCCTGACGCTGGTCGAGGGGCTGAAGGCGCTCGACCGAGATGCGCGTCTCTCCGCCTTGCGCCGGCTTCGTGGCAAGGTGAGGTTCGATCTCGACCTGGACAGGACCCGGCGTTGATCCTGGTCGACACTTCAGCGTGGATCGCGTTCTTCCGCGACCGAGGTCCGGTTGCCGCCACCGTGGACCGGGCGCTGGAGGATGACGAGGCGGCACTGTGCGGTCCGGTGTTTACCGAACTACGTCGTGGCTTCGCATCCGCTGCCGAGCGCAGCAGGACGATCCCGCTTCTTCTTGCGTGCCACCAGCTTCCACAACCCACGAGCCTGTGGGAAGACGCTGGCGATCTCGGGTTCGCTCTCGCGCGCAAGGGCCTCACGGTCAAGTCCCTCGACCTCCTGATCGCGGCCTATGCCTTGACCCACGGAGTCCCCATTCTGACGGTCGACCGGGACTTTCAGCTGATCGCCCGCAGCGGCGTGGGTCTGCATCTGGTCGACGTCTGACCTCCTCCGACGCTACGCCAACAACGCCATCAAATCTTCTCTGGTCAGCGACGCCGCTGCGCCGCCGTCGCCTAGCGCGGCTTCGCCCAGGGCTCGCTTCTTCTCCTGCAAGTCCAGGATGCGCTCCTCGACAGTGTCCACGGCGATCAGCCGGTAGATGGTCACCGGGCGATCCTGCCCAATTCTGTGGGCTCGGTCGGCGGCCTGGTCTTCCACGGCGGGATTCCACCAGGGGTCGCACAGGAACACGTGGTCGGCGGCGGTCAGGTTCAGGCCGGTTCCGCCGGCCTTCAGTGAAATGAGCATGACCGGCGGGCCGTCTTCGGACTGAAAGCGTTCCACTACTTCGCCGCGGTCGCGAGTGGAGCCGTCCAATCGAGTGTAGGGGATGCCGGCATTGTTCAGTGCGGGCTCAATCAGGTCGAGCAATGAGGTCCACTGTGAGAAAACCAGGGCTTTGTGGCCATCGGCAGCCGCGGTTTCCAGGGATTCGAGCAACGCCTCGACCTTGCCGGAAGTGTCGGCCTTCTGGCCGGGCAGCAACCCGCGGTGACAGGCAGCCTGGCGCAAGCGCAACAGCGCCTCCAAAGCCTTCATTACACTGAAGCCCTTTTCGTCAGTCCCGCTCATCGAGGCGACCAGCTCGGCCTGGGTCGCGGCGCGGACGGCGTCGTAGACCGCGCGCTCGCGCTCGTCGAGCACGACCTTGAGCGTGGCCTCGGTGCGCGGGGGCAGCTCGGGCGCCACCTCGGCCTTGCGCCGGCGCATGACAAAGGGACGGATGCGCTGGCGCAGATTGGCGGCGGCGCCGGGAATGCCGTCAGCCACCGGGCGGGCAAACTCGGCGTCGAATTCGCGCCGGCCGCCGAGCAGGCCGCGATTAGCAAAGTGCATGAGGCTCCACAATTCGTCGAGTCGATTCTCGACGGGCGTGCCGGTCATGGCGATGCGGAAGTCGGCGGAAAGAGCGTACGCGGCGCGGGCCACCTGGCTGTCGGGATTCTTGATGGCCTGAGCCTCGTCGATCACCACGAGGTCGAAGTGCTTTGCAGACAACGCCGCGCTGTCGAGGCGCAAGATTGCGTAGGTCGTGAGAGTGACGTCGGCGCTCTCGTCGAGCTTGCGGGTCGGGCCGTGGTACACGCTGACCCGCAGCGAGGGGCGAAAGCGCGCCAGCTCAGCTTGCCAGTTGGGCAGCACGCTCGTTGGTGCAACGACCAAGCATTTTTTCTCGAAGAGACACATGGCCTCGATGGTTTTCCCAAGGCCCATGTCGTCGGCCAGGATGCCGCCCAGACCCACGCTGCGCAGAAAGGCCAACCAATTGACTGCGACCTTCTGATAGGGCCGCAGGGTGGCGCGCAGATCCGCGGGCAGCGTCGCCTCGGGCAGGCGTTCGAAGCTTTCGGCGAGAGGCGCCAGGCGATCCAGCCCAGCCGGGGGCGGCTGGTCGAGATCGTCGCACAGACTGCCCAGGGCGAGCAGGGCGTGGTTGGCAAGACGGCCGTCGGCCGCGCGAGCCGCGAGCAGGCGCGCCAGAACCCCGCCGTGCTGGTCGAGCCAGGCCTGCGGCAAAGGCGCAAATCCCCCTCCAACCAGCGGAACCAGACCCAGGCCATCTTCCCATGCGCGAATCACTGTGGCGGCGTCGACAGAATGTGGCCCCGGGCCGAGCGCGCGCTGCTCTGCCTCGGTCTCGCCCACCACAGTGAAGGTGAAATCAAAGCCAGCCTGCGGAACACCATTTCCCGACGCAGGCAGATCGCGCACGCGCATGTTGGGTTCCAGGCGCACGCGCGCACCGAGTAGGCGCGCCCCGTCGCCAGCCAGATCGCCGTGCCAGCGTTTGACCTTTTCCACGAAGCGCGCGGTGTCCGCGTCCTCGAAGGTCGAGCGTCGGCCCGGCATCAGATCGAGATCGGAGCGCAGTTTCTCAACCAGGCGGCGCTCCGCCGGCTCGTCGCGCACCGGCACCGGGCCAGACAGGTGGACCATGCGACCGTCGTCGATGCGCACGCAGGGCGGGTTGCCGTAGACCAGCTTGGGCAGAACCGCCAGCGACGATCCCAACTGGGTCATATCCAGCACCAGACGCGGGGCCAGGCCGCGCACGATCTTGGGCAAGCGCTTGCTGCGCACCTCGACGGCCATGCGGCGCGAGAGCTCGGGCAGCACACGGGTCGCCAGCTCGGCCAGCTGGCCAGGGGCGTAGCGTTGGACCATGGGCAGGTGCTGCAGCCAGGCGCCGCACAGTTCGATTTCGCCGTGCCGGGTGAGGGCGTCGCCGGCCAGCACCAACCCAGCGCTTGGGACCGAGGTGATGCGCGGATCGCGATGGATGGTGACCACGACCTCGTCGCCACGATCTTCGACGAGAGCGCTGGGCAGGAGTTCCTCCTCGGACATGGCCACTTCGCGGCCGTCGAGAAAAACCAGGCGCGCGCCCACCAGCGTGCGCACGAGGGCGTCCATTTTCTGTGGCGGCAGGGTGCCGTGGCTGCCGTATTCAAGGATTCGATCCGCTTGCAAGTCGTGTTGCTCGACCTGCAGGTTGCGGGCTTGGTCTGGACGGGAGAGCAGGGCGGACAGAGTGCCTTGCAGGGGCGTCTCGCTGCCGTCAGCGCGAACCACGAAGCGCCGCAGTTGCAGCCCGCCGGGAACCTGCGAAAAGCGGTACACGATACGCGCCCAGGCCTCTTCAGCTTTGGGCAAGGCCTTGGCGTCAGCGTCGCCCGTGCTCGCGGCCTCGCCCTGGCCCAGCGCAATGGCCGCCGCGGCCAGATGTTCGCACGGGCGCACCCGACCAGGACAGTCGCAATCCCACTCGTTTTCGCCCGGATACAACACCACGGTGGGCGCCACGGCCCGGCCCGGACTGCGGACGCGCAAAACAATCTCTTCGTCGTTGCGGGATTCGACGGCCACGGCCCCGGCGCGTACGAGGTTCACGCCGCTGGACCAGAGACCGCTCTTGCAGGAACGGCGCAAAGACGCCAACAGCTTGGTGAGAGGCTCAGGCATTCAAGAGATGGGCGGCTGAGAACACTGAGGGGAGAGGGGAGGGCACAGAGGGAAATTGGCGCTGGCCGCCATCACATGTTGGCTATGATGCGCGTGCCGAACTCGGAGCACGAGACTTCTTTCGCTCCATCGGTGAGGCGGGCGAAGTCGTAGGTCACGGTCTTCTGCGCGATGGTCTTCTCCATGGCGCGCACGATGCGCTCGCCAGCCGTGGCCCAGCCCAAGTGTTCCAGCATCATGATGCCCGAGAGGATCACGGAGCCCGGGTTGACCTTGTCGAGGTTGGCGTACTTGGGCGCGGTGCCGTGGGTCGCCTCGAAGATGGCATGACCGGTGAGGTAGTTGATGTTGCCGCCGGGCGCGATGCCGATGCCGCCGACTTGCGCCGCCAGGGCGTCGGACAGGTAGTCGCCGTTCAGGTTCAGCGTCGCGATGACGTCGAACTCGTCAGGACGGGTGAGCACCTGTTGCAGGGTGATGTCCGCAATCGAGTCTTTCAGCAGAACCTGGCCCGCGGGCGGCTTGCCTCCGCAGTCGTCCCAGCCAATCACGCGGCCGGCGTATTCGCGTTTGGCCAGGGCGTAGCCCCAGTCGCGGAACGCGCCCTCGGTGAACTTCATGATGTTGCCCTTGTGGACCATGTTCACGCTCTTGCGCTGGTGGCGAATGGCGTAGTCAAAGGCCGCTCGCAACAGGCGTTCGGAGCCTTCGCGCGACACCGGCTTGATGCCAATGGCCGAGGTGCCGGGGAAACGAATCTTGTTCACGCCCATTTCCGTCTGCAGGAAGGCAATCAGCTTCTTGGCCTCGGGCGATTCGGCCGCCCATTCGATGCCGGCGTAGATGTCTTCGGTGTTCTCACGGAAGATCACCATGTTCACCTTTTCGGGGCGCTTGACCGGCGAAGGCACGCCCGCGAAGTAGCGCACCGGCCGCAGGCACACGTAGAGATCCAGAATCTGTCGGATGGCCACATTGAGCGAGCGGATGCCGCCGCCTATCGGTGTGGTGAGCGGGCCCTTGATGCCCACCAGGTAGGTCTTGAACGCCTCGATGGTTTCGTCAGGCAGCCAGGTGCCGCACAGATTCTTGGCCTTCTCGCCGGCGTAGACCTCGGCCCAGGCGATCTTCTTCTTGCCGCCGAATTCCTTTTCCACCGCAGCGTCGAGAACACGCACCGAGGCGCGCCAGATGTCAGGACCGGTGCCGTCGCCCTCGATGAAGGGAATGATGGGGCGATCCGGCACGTTGAGCGTGCCACTCAACGACATGGTGATGGATTCGCCGCCCGCAGGAATGACAGGTTTCGCTGATGCCATGCTTTGGATTATCACGGACGAGGTCAATAGTCGACCGGGGAAGTCCTCAATCCCGGGCTAGCTACGTCGCCTTCGCGCCCGGCGGGACCTCGCGATCGAAGACACACAGGGCAAGGACGTTGTCCGCGCTGCCGGCCAGGATCATGCCCTGGGACATGACGCCGCGGATCTTGGTTGGTTTCAAATTGGCCAGGTAGAGCACCGTGCGGCCGATGAGGTCAGCCGGCGCGTAGGCACCGGCGATCCCTGAGACAACTGTGCGTTGCTCGCCGCCCAGGTCGAGCGTGAGCTTGAGCAGCTTCTCCGTCTTGGGCACCGCCTCGGCCTGCAGGACCTTGGCGGCGCGCAGATCCATCTTTTTGAATTCCTCGATGGTGATTTCGGCCACGGGCTGGCCGGACGCGCTGGCTGCGACCGCGACACTGACCGGCGGGGTCTGGTCGAGCCAAGTCGCGATCAACTCTTGCTGTCGTTCCGGCTCCAGTCGGGGAAAGATGGGCTTGGGTTCGCACAGCTTTCCGCCAGGCCAGCCGCCCCAGTCCTCAAAGGGCCACAGTCCCACATCCTGATCGCGTCCGATCTGGCGCAAGATCTCGCGGGCAGCCGCCGGCATGGCCGGCGCGACCATGATGGCCGCGCGGCGGATCACCTCGCAGGTGTTGGCCAGGACGTCGCGCAGCTCGGCGGTCTGGCCGGCTTTCTTCAGTTTCCAGGGCGCCGTGCGATCGAGGTACACATTGCCGGCACGGATCATGGACCAGGTTGCCTCCAGGGCACGCGAGGGCTGGAAGTCGTCCCACGCCTTGGACGCGGCCAGGGTGGCCTCGCGCGCGACGTTGCGCAGGACCAGCTCCTCCTCGGACAGCGGATCGCCGGCCGAGTACCCCGCTCGGCGGGCGGCATCGAGCCCGTCGCCGCCCAGCGTGCGGGCCATGGACACCGTGCGATTGACCAGATTTCCGAGATCGTTGCCCAGGTCGGATTCGTGGCGCTGAAACAACGCCTCGTAGGTGAAGTCGCCGTCGCCACCCAAGGAATACTCGCGCAGTACGAAGTAGCGCAGGGTATCGGCCCCCAGCGCACTGGCGATCTGGTTGGGGTCCACGCGCGTGGCCGGGATGGACTTCGAGATCTTCTGCCCCTTGACCGTGATGTAGCCGTGGCAGAAGACGCCCTTGGGCGGCGGCAGCCCGGCCGACATGAGGAACGCGGGCCAGTACACGGCGTGGAAGCGCAGGATGTCCTTGGCGATGAGATGGGTACACGCGCCCCACAGCGCCTGGCTGTGCGGGTCGGTGAGCACCCGATCCGGCCCGCCCAAGGCCGACACGTAGTTGGTCAAGGCGTCGAGCCACACGTACACCACGTGCTTGGGATCGTTGGGCACCGGGATGCCCCATTTCACCGAGGTGCGCGAGATGGACAGGTCGCGCAGGCCGCTCTTCACGAACTCGGTGACTTCGTTCTTGCGCGACTCGGGCCGGATGAAACCAGGCTGCTGGTACAGCGCGAGCAACTTGTCCGCGTACTTCGACAGACGGAAAAAGTAGTTCTGCTCGCGCACGCGCTCCACCGGCTTGTGGTGCAGAGGGCATACCTTATTGCCATCCTCGACCACCACTTCCTCTTCGGTCTTCCAGCCCTCGCAGCCCACGCAGTACATGGCATCGTAGTCGGCCAGGTAGATGTCGCCGTTGGCGGAAATGCGTTGCCACATGGCCTCAACGGCGGCGTGGTGGTCGGGGTCGGTGGTGCGGATGAAGCGGTCGTAGCTGACCTCCATGCGCTCCCAGGTTTCCTTGAACTTGGCCACGATGCCGTCGCAGTATTCCTTGGGGCTGATGCCCATCTCCTGCGCCAGGCGTTCGATTTTCTGCCCGTGCTCGTCGGTGCCGGTGAGGAAGTAGGTTTGGTGCCGGCGCGCCCGATGGTAACGCGCCAACGCGTCGGCCACCGTGGTGGTGTAGAAGGTCCCCAGGTGGGGCACGGCATTGACGTAGTAGATGGGCGTGGTGACGTAGAAGTGGTCGGCCATGGCGCCTAGGCTACCACTACTCTCGCGTTTCACCGATCAGGTCTGATGCATGTCGGAAATTGGGGCAGGGGCCGGGGGCGGAGGCGGGGTCAGAACTGGGCGGCGAGGATGACGTTGCCGACCCGGTCGGTGAGGACGAGCTCTCCCGTGGGCAGGAATGTCAGACCTGCGGGGGAAGCGATCTCCCCTGGCAGAGGTCCCAAGACGTTCTCCCAGCGTCCGGAGGTACCGACCACGGTGGTGACGAGTTGGGTCGCGACGTGGATTTTGCGAATTGTGTTCTTGCCCGAGTCGGCCACGAAGAGGTTCCCTGCGCTGTCGCAAACAAGAGCCCCCGGGGTGTCGAAGCGCGCGGCTGTTCCCACGCCGTCGTCGTCACCCGCGGTCGCAACAGAGCCGGCGAGCGTGCTGACGGCGGCCGTTGCGATGACCAGCTTTCGAATTGTCCGGTTGCCGGTGTCGGCCACGAAGAGGTTGCCGGCGTGGTCGACCGCCAGACCAGACGGGGTGTCGAAGCGCGCACTCGCTGCCATACCGTCGGCGCTGCCCGCGATCCCCGCAGAGCCCGCGAGGGTGGTGACGGTCCCACCGGCAATGACGATCTTGCGAATGGTATGATTGCCTGAGTCGGCGACAAACAGGTTGCCTGCGCCGTCGCACACCACAGCGAGAGGCGTATTGAACCGTGCGGCGGGCCCTGCGCCGTCGTCGCTGCCTGGAGTTGTCGGATCGCCGGCGAGCGTGGTGACAACTCCCGTGGCCACGACGACTCTTCGAATGGTGTGGTTGTCTGAGTCGGCAACGAAAAGGTTGTCTGCGCCGTCGCTCGCCACACCCTGCGGGTCGTCGAACAGAGCGGCGGCCCCGGTGCCGTCGTCGCTGCCCGCCTTTCCTGCGAAGCCTGCCAGCGTACTCACGGTTTGCGTGGCAAGGACGATCTTGCGGATGGCGTGGTTGCCTGAGTCAGCCACCAGAAGGTTACCCGCACCGTCGCTGGCCACGCCGATCGGGGCTTGGAAGCGGGCCGTGGTCGCTGGGCCGTTGTCGCGGCCCGCGCTACTCGCGGAGCCCGCCAGGGTGGTCACCGCGCCCGAAGCGATGACGACCGCGCGGATTGCATGGTTGTTGGTGTCGGCGACGATTAGGCTGCCCGCACCGTCGCTGGCCACGTCCCCGGGACCGTTGAACAGCGCCTTCGCCCCTGTGCCATCGCTGCCACCCGTGAGTCCCGCCGAGCCAGTGAGCGTCGTCACCGCCCCGGTCGCGATGACGACCTTTCGAATCGTGTTGTTGACTGAGTCGGCAACAAAGAGGTTGCCCGCCCCGTCGTTGGTTATCCCTTGCGGGGCGGTGAATCGCGCCTTCGCTCCGGTGCCGTCGTCGCTGCCTGCCGCGGGAGCAGAGCCGGCCAGCGTGGTGACCTTGCCCGTGGCGATGACGATTCTTCGAATCGTGTTGTTGCCCGAGTCAGTGACGTAGAGGTTGCCCGCCCCGTCGCTGGTTACCCCTTGCGGGAAGTTGAATCGCGCCGTTGCCCCGGTGCCGTCGTCGCTGCCCGCCGCTCCCGCAGTGCCTGCCAGTGTGGTGACTTTTCCCGTGGCGATGACGATCTTGCGGATGGTGTAGTTGGCCGCGTCAGTGACAAACAGATTGCCCGCACCGTCGCTTGCCACCCCTTGCGGGTAGGCGAACCGTGCCGCCACCCCGGTGCCGTCGTCGCTGCCTGCGGCCACGGCCGAGCCGGCGAAGGTGGTGACGACGCCTGTCGCGATGACGACCTTGCGAATGGTGTTGTTGGCCGAATCGACGACGAAAAGGTTGCCTGCGCCGTCGCTGGCCAGACCTCGCGGGGCGTAGAACTGCGCTGCTGCCCCGGTCCCGTCGGCACTGCCCGAGACTCCGGCGGAGCCAGCCAGCGTAGTCGTGGCCCGCGTGGCGACGGCGATCTTGCGAATCGTGTTGTTGGCCGAGTCGGCGACGAACAGATTGCCCGCACCGTAACTCGCCACACCGGAAGGGAAGTAGAACTGCGCGGCTGCGCCTTCCCCGTCCTGCGCCCCAGGGCCGCCGAGCACACCGGCGAGGAGCCAGAGCCGCGCAAGGCCGCCGTCGGAGGCACCGTGGGCATCGCCGAGGTCGGCTAGGCCGCCATCGAGCCGCACGTCGAAACTGCCATCGGTCGGCGTGCGCAGACTGCTGTCGGTTCGCGCGTCCACACCGCCATCGCCCCCATCGCCGAGATTGCCATCCGCCCGCATGTCCAGACTGCTGCCATCCGCGTTGGGGGCATCTGCTGCGGGTGCATCGTTGGTGCCGCCGCCGTCCGTTCCAGGAGGCGGGCCGCTGCTTCCGCCTGTGCTGCTGTCTGCATTCCCAGCGGTACCGCTCAGAAGCGGGGTACGGGCCCCGCAGCCCACTGACATCAGGACTGCAGCGGCCAAGAAAAGACGCGCAAGCAAGCTATCAAGACCGTGTACCCGGTGGCCGTCGGTTTCCATGCAACCTTGTCTCACTTTCGGCGAAAGCCCGAGTATGCCGTATTCACGAGATTTGGTCCTTGAGTTCTGCCTTGCCCAAGCCGCGCCCAATCTGGGGGAACCCGCCAAACGCCGGCGCGAAATTTCTCCGGGGTCTCAGGCCTTGAGTTACGCTGCTGCACCGAACTGAAGGAGTTCGAATCATGTCCACAGTTGTCCGGCCCTTTTTCAACTCGACGCCTGGCCACCGTACCGCCTGCATCCGCTTCGCACTCGCGGTCGCTGCCCTGGCTTTTGGCTGCGCGGTCAGCCCTCCCGGAGATCGCGGCGCGCCGGTGGCGGTGCCGGCGGCGCCCGCTGCCGCCAAAGAGTTGCCCTCTCCGACGGATCGTCAGGTGGAAGCCTGGCTTTCGGCCATGACTCTCGACGAGAAGATCGCGCTGGTTGCCGGCACCGGGTTTGAAACGGTCGGCGTTCCTCGGCTGCACATCCCGGCCTTGCGCATGACCGATGGTCCCGTCGGGGTGCGCGCTGGCCAGGCCACCGCGTTTCCCGCGGGCACACTCTTGGCTGCGACCTTCGATCCCGCGCTGGTCGAACGCGTGGGCGCAGCCATCGCGCGCGAGACCAAGGGGCACGGCAAGAACGTGATTCTCGGCCCGGCTGTGAACATCGCGCGCACAGCTCTTTGTGGCCGCAACTTCGAGTACTACGGCGAAGATCCCGAACTGGCCGCGCGCACGGCGGTGGCCTACATCAAGGGCGTGCAGAGCCAGGGCGTGGTGGCCACAGTCAAGCACTTCGCCGCCAACAACCAGGAGACCGAACGCATGTCGGTCAGCGCCGAGGTCGATGCACGGGCCCTGCACGAGATCTACTTGCCCGCGTTCGAGGCCGCCGTGAAGCAAGCCGGCGTGTGGGCCGTGATGTGCGCGTACAACCGCGTGAACGGCGTCTACGCCTGCGAGAACCCGGGCTTGCTCGAGCAAACGCTCAGGCGCGACTGGGGCTTCCGCGGCCTGGTCATGTCGGACTGGGGCGCGACCCACAGTGCGGCGCCAGCCATGCGCGCGGGGTTGGACCTTGAAATGCCCAAGGCCGTGCACTACACGCCGGCCGCCATTCGCGGCGCCCTCGACAAGAAGGAGATCGAGCCTGCCGCTCTCGACGAGATGGTGCGGCGGCAATTGCGCGCAATTGCTGCATTGAAATTGGACGAGGACGCGAGCGAGCATCCCGAGGCCACTGACACCCTCGAGCACCGCGCCCTCAATCGCGAGGCCGCCCGTTCTGGCTTCGTGCTGCTCAAGAACGACAACAACACCTTGCCGCTCGACCGCAGCAGGGTTCGGCGAATCGCAGTCGTGGGTCCGCGAGGCGGGCTGGTGGATGGCGGCGGCGGCAGCGCCCATGTCACGGCCACGCGCAAGGTTTCGCTGGTCGATGCGCTCCGCGAAGCCCTGGGCAACAAGGTGCGAGTCGACTTCGCACCCGGCGAGATGACGCCGGACGGACTGGAGCCGATCCCCGCGTCTGTGCTGGCGCCGCCAGCGGGCCACGCGGGGCAGGGGCTGCTGGGCGAGTATTTCGTCGGGAAAGAGCGTGCAGGAGTACCCAAGCTCGTGCGTGTGGATCCCACTGTGAATTTCCACTGGGAGCTCGCAGCTCCAGCCCCAGGCCTGCCCGAGGATGGATTCTCCGTGCGCTGGACGGGCACGCTCACGCCGCCCAGGTCCGGCCTGTATGCACTCGGGCTGCTCTCCGACGATGGCTCGCGCCTCTACCTCAACGGCAAGCTGGTCGTCGACGACTGGGGCGACCACCCCCCGACGCTCAAGACGGCACAGATGGAACTGGTCGGGGGCAAGGCCTACGACCTGCGTCTGGAATACTTCGAGGGCATCGTCGGCGCGTCGGTCGAGCTGCTGTGGCAGAGGGCGGACAAGGATCCGTTCCGCCGCGTGGTCGAGGTCGCGCGCGGAGCGGACATCGTGATTGCCGCTGTCGGTGACGGCATGGGAGACGAGACCGAGGGTGCCGATCGCGCGTCGCTGTCGCTGCCCGGCCGGCAGGAGGAGATCGTGCGCGCCGCCGCTGCCGTGAATCCCAAGATCGTGGTCATCACGACCTCAGGCGCGGCCATCGCCATGCCATGGCTCGACCAGGTCCGCGCCGTGCTGCACGGCTGGTTTCCCGGTCAGGAGGCTGGCGCAGCTTTCACGGACGTGCTTTTCGGCGATGTCAGCCCGTCAGGCAAGCTGGCCGTGACTTTCCCCAAGCGCCTCGAAGACGAACCCGCGTTTGGCAATTTCCCGGGCACCAACGGCAAGGTTGCCTACAAGGAAGGCGTCTTGGTCGGCTACCGTTGGTACGACACGCGCAAGATCGAGCCGCTCTTCCCGTTTGGCTACGGACTCTCCTACACAACCTTCGTCTATCGTGACCTGGCGGTTTCCGCCTGGGATCCCGAGCGTGGAGTCAGCGTTCGCCTCAAGGTGAAGAACAGCGGTGCGCGACGAGGCGCAGAGGTCGTGCAGATCTACCTTCACGCCGCATCCGTGACGGTTACCCGGCCCGAACAGGAACTGCGCGCCTTCGCCAAAGTCGACCTCGTCGCTGGCGAAGAACGCGAGATCACTCTGAAGCTGCCGGTGCGGGCTTTCGCCAGCTTCGATCCAAAACTTCCCGAGCGCGATGCTTGGCGTACCGACCCCGGTGCCTACGAGATCCGCGCCGCCAGTTCATCTCGCGACATTCGCCTGCGCGCGACGGTAACCGTGCCGGCGAAGTGAAGGAGTCCCGAGAGGGCGGGACGAGTTGTTATCCGGGCATCGGTGACTAGTGAAGCTCCCACTCGGCGTCCGTGCTCTTCTTGCTGTCCTGGCGTCGGCTCTCTTTGGCTGGGGGTGATGGCTTTGCCGCCGGGACCGCCCGAGCGGCAGCCGGCGCTGCGGATGAGGGCCTCGTGGTCGGCGTCACGACAGCCGACGGAGTCGCCGCAGCCGCCGCGGGCACGCCGAGCGTGGCCGGCACGGCCGCCGCGCCTTCCACGACGGGGAGGGCCGGAGCCGACCCGCTCGGCTGGGCAGTGGTCGCGGTTGGTTTCTCGGGCGGCTCTCCGAAGCGCGTGCTGCCGCCCAGGGTGAAGTAGATGGCCTCGGATTGAGCATCGCGGATCACTGGCGCGTCCTGGTCATTCCATCCATAGGATTTGCCGATGCCTATCGTCGCGATGATACCAAGCATCGTGGTCGAGCTTGCGCCCTTGCGAGAAATCCCAACGGTCATTCCGTACCGGTTGATGTGGGCGTGAAGCTCATCGATTAGGGCCGTGGGCTGCCCGGAAAAGTCAGTGAAGAAGCCTGCCTGAAGAGCGGTCTTTGCGCTCAAACGGTACTGCGCGCCGAGACTCAGGTTGACCACCGTCAACCGTCCCTGCTGAACTCCGATAGGTATCGCAGCGCCGATCGGCACACCACTGGCATTGTAGGCTGTGAGGCTAGTACTTCCGTCGTGGGCACGAACGCTCTCGTGGGTGGACTCGGGCAGCGACAGGCTGAGATCGGCTGCCAGCAGCCAGTCTGGCAGTTCGAGTCCTCCACCCAGGCGCAGGTTCAGCGGGAGACGCTGGTCGATGTTGAGATTGCCGTCGTAGGCGCGGCGGATGTAGCCGTTGTCCATGTCCGTCTCCATCACCAGGATGCGGCCACCGCCCCCGAGGGTTATGACCGGCGATCTCACGCTGAGACCAATCCACGTCTTGTCGCTGGCCTGGTACTGGGCGCCGACCGACATTCCCGCTTGAACCGCCCAGAACTCGTCCTGCTCAACGTACGAGTTAGCCCCCGCCAGCTCGGTGCTGTCAGCGGCCCACTGCTCAAAGTCCGAGTAGAGCCCGCTCGAACTCCAGTAGCCGACCTGCACAGAAGCGCCCGCGCAGAGCCGGGGGCCGAAGCAGGCGCCCCAGCCAGGCACGATCCACAGGGTCTGTTCCAGCAGACGCTCCCGGACGTGGTAGTCGTCGCCAGCCCACTTAGTGTCGTCGAGTGCTAGCTCGTGGCGGGCGAAGTCAGGTACCACCAAGGCCAGGCCGACCGCGTGGTGGATGCCATTGCCGAAGACACCCAGCGGCCTCACGTACCCGACGGAACCCGGGAAGATCGCGCTTGTCCACCCGGACAGATCGAGGCCGTCGACCCAGCCCTTGGTTCGTTCAATCTGTACCCCGTAGACGTTGAGCGTGGCCGAAATTCCCTCCTCCGTGACACGGCCCAGGCCCGCTGGATTGTACCAAGGCGCGGTACCGTCATGGGTGACGGCTACGGCGGCCCCGCCCATGGTACTCGACGTCTCTCCCACGGGGTACGGCTGATCGCTTTCTCCTGCCCGCGCATCGGCCGACAGAACCAGCAGAGCCCAAAGAATCACCGACCACGCTGCTCGACGTTGCCAATATCGCAAGATTCGACCTCCGCTCACAAGTGAATGGTGATGGCCCATGAAGGGCCGCTCGAAAAAGTGCCCGCGCGTCGACTACTGCGCTTCTGGATCTGGGTCTCCTCCGCTCCCCTCTGCGTTCTCAGCAGCGGGCGGGGGAGTAGACAAATCCTCACCCTTGGCCGTATCCGCAAGGTCCTCCCGCACGGACACTGGCGCCGGCGTGGGTGTGGTGTTGGCATCGAGCGCATGGATCTCGTCCGCATTGAAAGTCGCGGACGGCCGGTCCGGGAACGAAACCCGCACCTTGCGGGCCAGCACATCGAGGTCGTCCACCCGCCCCACGCCGTCGGGCGTGTGCACCTGCTTGCCCACCCTAGGCAGGCCCTTGCCTGCTTCCACGTACTGCGCGTCCTCGTACATCAGGCAACATTTGAGGCGCCCGCACTGGCCCGCCACTTTGGTGGGGTTGAGCACCAGACGCTGATTCTTGGCCATCTTGATCGATACCGGCACGAAGTGCGGCAGGAAGGTCGAGCAGCACAGCTCGCGGCCGCACGACCCGATGCCGCCCACCAGCTTGGCTTCGTCGCGCACACCGGTCTGCCGCATTTCAATGCGGGCGTGCAGGCGGGCCGACAGGTCGCGCACCAGATCGCGAAAGTCGATGCGTTTTTCCGACGAGAAGCACACCAAGGCACGGTCGCCACCGTGGCCGACGTCAACCCGAAACACCTTGATGGGCAGGTGCAACGCGTGGGCTCGGTCGCGGGCAAAAGCCAGGGCATCGGCCTCGCGCCGCTGTTCCTCTTCGGCTCGCGCCAGGTCGCGGGGCTCGGCCCTGCGCAAGATGCGGCCCAAGGTTCCGGCGCCCCTGCGCGTGGCGGTCGGCACGCTGACCGTGGCCACGGTTCCACCCGATCGGTCGTCCACCACCACCGCTTCGCCACGCCGAAACACCATTGTGCCCGAGTCGCAGTCGATGGTTGGGCTGGTGGGCGTGTACTTCACGCCCACGACTTTGCGATCTTCCGGCCGCGGGGCCGGCAGATCGCGCGGGGCAGGTTGCGGCGAGGACGGGGCTGGTAGATCGTTCATGACGCCTCCACGGTCGAGGAGCGAATGTCCATCATCATCTTCTCCAGCGCGGTGACCGCATTTACGTTGGCAGCCAGGGCCGAGCGAGCATCCAGCACCGCGGTCACGGCCCGGCGCAATGGCATGAAACTGTGTCCGCGCTGGCACGAGGCCGCGGGCCCGGCCATCTCGGCGCTGTGATTGCCCAAGACAACCAGATCCTGTGCTCCGGCCGCCAGGGCCAAGGCATCCCGGTAGAAACCGGCAAGCAACACCAGCGCTTCGAGCAGATCGTTCCGCCCGTCCTTGTCAGAAAAGGCCGCGGCGGCATCGAAGATCGGTCCCATCTCGCTGGCCGCCGCTGCCTCGCGGAAACCGCTGGCCACAGTCCAAAGATTGGACTCCTCCTCCGACGCGCACAACTCGAACAGGCGCGCCGCTGACCCGCCAGCCGTGGCCGCAGCGGTTTCGGCGCGCGCGCGATCGATTCCTTGGCGAGTGGCCAGCTCGACCAAAGTGGCAGGGGTGAGGCCGACGAAGCGCACGCGCTGGCAGCGCGAGCGAATGGTGGGCAGCAGGCGAGCCGGCGCAGCCGTCACCAGCACGATGAAGTTGCCGGCCAGTGGTTCTTCCAAGGTCTTGAGCAAGCAGTTGGCTGCGCTGGGATTGAGACAATCGGCCTGGTCGATGATCAGTACGCGGGCGGGTGCCTCGTGCGGCCGGGTCGAGGCCAGCGCCACGATGTCCTTGGCCTGCTCGATCAAGAATTGGGTGGTGTCAGGCACCAGCACGCGCACGTCAGGATGCTGGCCAGCCAGGATGCGCCGGCACACATCGCAGGTGCCGCAGCCTTGCTGGGGTTCCTGCGGGCAGCACAGGGCCAGGGCCAGTCCCAGGGCCGCGCTTCGCTTGCCCACGCCGTCAGGCCCGTCGAACAAGATGGCGTGGGCCAGACGTCCCGACGCAACCGCGCGCAAGAGCAGCGCGGTCGCCCGATCCTGGCCCGCGATGTCGCGTAGACGCATCGACGACAACGGTAGCAGATAGTTCCGGCCGAATCGACACGCGCGCGCGGTCCCAGTACACTTGGCCGCATGGGAATCCTCGGACGACTCTCCACTTTGGTGAAATCCAACGTCAACGACCTCATCGACTCCATGCAGGACCCGGCCAAGGAGATCGATCAACTTGTTCGGGACATGGAGGATTCGGTGCGCGAGGCGCGTAGCGAAGTCGCGCAGTGCCTGGCCGAGGAGAAACGCATGGGCAAGCGCGTGGACGATCTGGCCGAGGAGGTCAAGTCCTGGGAAGGGCACGCGATGCGGGCGGTGCGGGCGGGCGACGACGCCCTGGCCAAGGAGGCGCTGCGCCGCAAGGCCGAAAAGGAAGCTGATCGCATCGAAGCGGAAAAGGCGCTGTCCGATCAGCGGGCATACTCGGTGCAACTGGGCGCGGGACTGAAGGCGTTGCAGGCGCGGGTGCAGGACGTGAAGCTGCGTCAGGGAACCCTGCGCGAGAAGGCGCGTGCTTCCAAGCGAGGCGAGAGCCCGATTTCCAGCAAGACCTCCGCCTTCGAGAATTTCGATCGAATGTCAGGAAAGATCGAAAATCTCGAGGCCGAGGTGGGCCTCAATGACGAGCTGAGTGGCCAGAGCGCAGCCTCGGTCGCAGCCGAGCGCAAGCTGCGCGAGATGAGCGAGCAGAAATCAGTCGACGACGCGTTGGCTGATCTAAAGAAGAAACTGGGGGGATAGTTAGCTCTTCTTGCGCTCCAAACCAAGGCGGCGGGCGGTGACAAACAGCAGGACGGCCAATGTCGCAATGGCTGCCAGGCCGGCCAAGAGGATGCCCACTAGAAATTTGCGGCTGGCCGGATCCATCTTGAGCGGCCCGACGCTGGCCAAGTCCGGCGCGCGCTGCGATGGCACTTCTGTTGCGGGCGTGACCACCACGGCCACTGCTTCAGGCAAGAGGCCCGCCACGCTTCCCGCCACCAACTTCTGCACGTCGGCCTCGCGCAGCGGTGCTGGTGCCGGCCGCACCTTGAGCAACACAGCCGCCTGCGCGGCCACACGCGGCTTGCCGTCAACCGCCAGCGGATCAGGCTCGGGAAGCACCAGGTGCACCCGCGCCGTGACCACACCGTCGACCGTCTCCAGGGTGCGCTCGATCTCTCCTGCCAGCGCCTCCAGGTAGCGGGCGCGCTCCTCGGTGGGCGTGGGCACCAGGCTGGCCTGTTTGTAGACCTCGCCGAATCCGGCGCGCCGGCCGCGCGGCAGGCCCAGCGACTGCAGGATCTGGAGCGCGCGCACGGCATGGGCTTTGGGCACGCTGATGACAAAGGCCTCGCTGTTAGACTCGTCGGGGGCCTTGCAGGCCTCGACGCCGCCGCGCTCCAGGGCGGTCAACACCTCATTGGCCGCAGTTTCGTCAAGGCCATGCTGGATAGGCGTCGAACATCCGATCGCCAGTGCCACCGCGACTGTCCACAGAGCGCGCATGGGGGCTGACACTACCAGAAACCGCTTCGCACAGGGGCGACAAGTGCTCGGCGGCGGATCGAAGCTACCTATTTCACACAGACGGCACAGAGGACGCAGAGCCGGATGAGGAAGGGTTGGGTTTTGCGCGGCCCAGATTCCCTGTTCCCGACGGTGCTCCTGTCTGGTCCGAGCCCTTCCTTCCTCTTCCAACCTCTATGTCCTCTGTGCTCTCTGTGAGAAATAGCTAACCACCTACTCGGCGTCCGCGCCGCTCTCTTCTTCTTCCAGAACCTGGCGCAGGCGATCGACAGCGCGGGCGTGCAGGCGAGAGACCCAGGACTTGGACAGCCCCAACTCCGCGCCGGCGGCTTCCAGGTTTCTGTCCTCGAAGTAGTGCAACTGCAAGAGGCGCCGTTCCTTGTCCGGCAGCTTATGCATGGCTTTGCGCGCCCGTGCCTGCAGATGCAGACGTTCCAGTTGCTGGTCAGGGGGTGGCAGGCGTTCATCGGTCACGCTGGCGGCTGCCTCCAACGAGGTGATGTGGACCGTGGCCACACCGCTCAAGACTTCCGCAATTTCCGCCAGAGTCTCGGCCGCATCGCGAGCCTGGCCCGCACCCGCGGCGCCCTCCTGCTCAGCCCGATTGCGCAGATACTCATTGGCGCGCTCCTCGGCGCGATAGCGGGCGTAGTCAGCCCGCGAATACCATCCCATGGTGCGCATGCCGTCCAGCATGGCGCCGCGGATGCGGTAATAGGCGAAGGTGGAAAAGGCCGCGCCCTGCCGGGAATCGAAGCGACTGGCCGCCTCGACCAGACCCTTGGCTCCGTAGGCTACCAATTCGTCGAGGTCCAAGGTGCGGCCCAGACTTCGCCGAAGCTTGCCAGCAATCGATCGCACCAGATCGAGGTTCTCCTCGACAAGCCGGTCGCGGTCATGCCCCATAGCGCACCGAATAGAGCAGACGCCGGGCGGTGTTGACAAGAGAGAACTCAAGAGCACTCACACCGAGAAATTCAGGCCAATGGGCCGACACGTGTTGCCAGCGGTTCAAGCCGAATTGGCGGGAAGCTGACAACTGCAGTTCCAGGGGGTTGCGGCGAAGCCCGAATGGGGCGACCATGGGCCGCATGGTCGCGAGACTGCATGTCGTGTTTTCGGGTCTCCTGATGGCGTGTTCCTGCGAGGGGAATGGGCTGCGGATCTCGACCGCTCAGGACGCCGGGGCTACAGGCGGCAGCGGGGGGAGTCAAGCCACCAGCCCCCTAGGTGCTCATGCCGTCACGGGCGGCAGCGGCGGCTCTGCCGGAACGGGCGGGGGACTGGGCGGAGTCGGAGGAGATGGCGGCGGAACTGGCGGCCAGTTGGCCACGGCCACCAGCACCGCGGCAGGCGTCTGTGTTCCCGGCGCTAGCGTCGCCTGCGCGTGCGTCACCGGCCAGCAGGGAGCTCAGGTTTGCACTTCGGCGGGAACGTTCGGGGCGTGTGCCTGCTGGGTGCCCACGATGGATGCTGCGGGCGCCGTCGGCGGCGATGACGCCGCAAGCAGTCCAGGCGGAACGACTACGGCCGGTGGTGCCTCGACCACCGGCGGGACAAGCGCGACGGCCGGCAGCGCTTCGGCGACTGCTGGCATTGGTGCTACGGGCGGTGCTCCCGCCGCAGGCGGTTTGGCAACGACCGGAGGCGCAATCTCAACTGGCGGTGCTCCGGCCACTGGCGGGGCCACCGGAACGTCTGCAATGACATTGGCCGAAGCTTGTACAAACAATTGCGCCCTTGCGAGTGGGTTGGCCACTTGCTCCACCACAACAACTGTGTGCGAGCAGAGCTGCATATCTACGTACGACAACACGTCCGCTGTCAATCCGGACTTGGGACGGATGTACACAGCAATGATGGTTTGCATCGCGACCAAGTTCACCTCTTCCGCTGACTTCATTTGCGCCAAACCAAACTCCGCTATGAACAAGTGGTCGCCCGGACCCGACTCGGACTGTGAGCAGCTCATTTGTGATTGGAACTGCGACGACGCCGTACGCGGGGATATGGATCCCTGGGTGGATATCCGGTGTTATTGCACAAGTGTCTGAGCAACAACCTGTAGGTGAACACCGAGGCGGGAATCAATCGCGGGCTCTTGCATTCCACCCTCACCGCGCCAGGGACGACGATGCGCCGGATGCACCCACCGTCAAAGCGGCATTCGGAGAGTCATGGGCAAGCTCCTTCTGACCATGACTAGTTTGTGGTCGTGCTGTGGGATTTGCATCAAGAAGGATTGCCGCGCTGCACATTGCGGACTGGACCAACCCACGTTGGCTGCGCGCAGCTGGCAAGCCTTCCCGCTTTTCGTCAAGCCCGTAGAGCTGCCGCTCGGATTCGGACCGGGGCATGCCCCAGTTCATCGCATCGGAGCGTCGCGCCTCCGCCGACGAAGCAGGAAGGCGCCGACCAGGATGGCGATGGTGGCGGGCCATGCGCCGGACAAGCCTCGCGTAGCCACGCTGCAACCAGAGCCGGAGCCTGGGCTGCTAACTTGAATCGTGATCCTATACCCAACGCGCCACGAGCGTTGGCCATGGTGGGGTTCAGCCTTGAACCGCCCGGTCGTTTCCTTCACTATCCGCCCATGCTCGATCTCGTTTGCTCCTGGCTGCTGATTGCGTTCGTTTCGAGCGTCGCGATCGTCACCTTGATTCTCTACCTGGTCGGCAGACGAGCGCGCAGCGCCCGGTTGGAGGGCCATGGCGGCGTGATGCTGGGCCGCGGGTTGATGGAGTCCACCTACTTGCTCTTCCGTCCGGCGGAGAAGGTGCTGCTCGCCCTGCGGGTCACGCCCAACATGATCACCACTTTTTCGCTGCTTCCGGCTCTTCTCTCCGCAGTGGCCTTGGGGTACGGGCACTTCGGCGTGGGCGCCATGCTGGCTACCCTGTCGGCGTTTTCCGACATGCTCGACGGCATCTTGGCGCGCCATCTGAACTTGACCTCTGACGTTGGCGAGCTGTTCGACGCGGCGGCGGATCGCTACGTGGAGTTCTTCCTTCTCGCCGGACTGGTCTTCTACTTCCGCGATACGCCAGTCATGCTGATCCTTGTCCTGGCAGCGATTCAGGGGTCATTCATGGTCAGCTACGCCACGGCCAAGGCTGAATCCTTGGGCGTTCCGCCGCCCAGGGGGGCGATGCGTCGGGCCGAGCGGGCCGTGTACCTAATCCATGGATGTGCCTTTGTTCCCGTGACGGGTCTGGCGTGGCCTTCCGTGACAGGAACTTCCATCCTGCACCTAAGTCGAGAAATCCCCATCGAAGTTGCCGTTTTGGTGGTAGCAACAGTGACCAACGTGTCCGCAGTCCGGCGATTCTTCCGCATCGCCGCTTCCCTGCGGACCCGCTCCGCATGAACCCGTCGCAACCCAAGAATCAGAAGCCCAACATCGTCACTGCTGTTCCTGGCCCGCGCAGCCAGGCGCTGCGCAAGCGCGAGGATGCTCACATCGCGCCTGGCCTGCAGGGCTATGCGCTCATGGCCGGGATCGCAGTGGCCGACGCGCGCGGCAGCGCCATCACCGACGTCGACGGGAACACCTACCTCGACTTCATTGGCGGTATCGCGGTCAACGCCCTGGGGCACTCGCACCCCAGCTACGTCAAGGCATTGCAGGACCAGGTGGCGCGCGTGTCAGTGGGCGCACTCACCAGCGAGGCGCGCGTCGATCTGTGCGAGCGCCTGGCCACATTCTCGCCTTCGCCCAAGCTGCACAGACTGCAGCTCTATTCCAGCGGGGCCGAGGCGGTGGAGAGCGCCCTGCGTCTGGCCAAGTGTCACACGGGGAAGCACGAATTCGTCAGCTTCTGGGGCGGCTTTCACGGCAAGACCATGGGCGCGCTGTCGCTCATGGGTTCGCGTTTCAAGGAGAAGCTGGGGCCCATGCTGCCGGGCTCGCACTGTGTCCCCTATGCGGACTGTTACCGCTGTCCGCTCAAGCTGCCCTATCCGGCCTGCTCGCTGGCCTGCGTGGAGTTCGCGCGCAAGCAGATTCACATGAGCAGTGCGGGCTCCATCGCGGCTGTGATTGTCGAGCCCATGCAGGGCACCTCGGGCAACGTCATTCCGCCCAAGGAGTTCTTGCCGGCCGTGCGGGACTTGGCCCATGACCTGGGCGCGCTGCTCATCGCCGACGAAATGATCACCGGGCTGGGCCGCACCGGTCGCAACTTCGGCGTGGACCACAGCGGAGTCGTGCCAGACATCATGACCGTGGGCAAGGCATTCGGCGGCGGATTTCCGCTGTCAGGCATCGTGACCACCGACGAGATCTCCGCGGCCAAACCCTGGAGCCATCCTTCGGGTTCATCGTCGAGCTACGGCGGAAATCCGCTGGGCGCCATGGCCGGAGCCAGCGCGCTGAAGATCATTGCGGACGAGCACCTGGTGGAGAACTCGGCCCAGGTTGGCGCCGTCATGCTGCGCGAGCTGGAAGGTTTCGTGGAGCGCTATCCCTTTGTGGGCTGCGTGCAGGGCTCAGGCTTGTTCATGCGCGTGGAGCTGGTCAAGGACAAGGCCAGCAAGGAACCTCTGCCGCGGCCGGTGACCGAGCGGATTTTCCACGAGTGCGTGCGGCGTGGCCTCCTCACCATGTCCTACGCCGCCAACTTCCGCATCCAGCCGGCGCTGACCATGGACGAGGCCACGGCGAAGAATGGCCTGGCGGTTCTGCGTGAGGTGTTCGACAAAGTAGATCGCGAACGCTGGTTCGCATAGGAGCGGACAAAGAAAAAGCCCGGAGCCCCTTTCGGAGCGCCGGGCTGGTGAATCTGGCTAGGCTGCGAAGCGACTACTGACTGCGCCAAGAGGCGAAGACCATGATAGTACGTTCGTCAGCCGCGCCCATGCCGGAGTACGAGGAGCCCTTCGCCACCATGGGCAGCATGAACTCGAGGCCCACATCGAGGCCGTGCATCGCCAGGAAGCTGGCACCGATGCCAACGGGCAGCGTGTAGAAATCGCCGAAATGGCTGGTCGGCCCAAAGATGCCCGAATCTAGGAAGGCGGCGATCTGCGGCGTAGCCTGGACAGCGATCTGAAGTGGGACGGCAAGCTGTTCCTTGTTGTTGTCGGCGGTGCGCTTGTTGACACCGATGCCGATCTGGGGATTGAGTCTCACCGAAACCGGCGCAGCGACATACTTCACGCCAACACCCACATCAACGGCGAACAGCATGTCAGGGGAGAACTGCCTGAATTGGGCGGCGAGCAACCCGGACAGCTCCAGGCCGCTATTCTTGAAAAACGAGTATTGCCCACCAACGTTGACGTTGTTGTACACCTTGTCGCATCCACGACTCTTGCCACCGAGGCAGAGGCCTGCCGATAGAGTGGGTGCGCTACCCATGGCCGGCGAACCACCGGGAACCGTGTGGTTCACGAAGACCTCGAGCTGGTCAATCACGCCGAAGCGCAGATCAAGCGGAATGAACACCGGCTTGAGCAATTTGTTCTTGGAGAGATTGAGGACGACCGGGAGGGTGGCCTGGAACATCCCGGGCGCAAGAACGAGCGGACGCAGAGCGTACGCGTCTGGATAGCCTGCAGGTGCTGCAGCAGGCGCGGCTTCTGGAGCGGGCGCGGGCGCTGGCGCGGGTTCTGTTGCAGGTGCCGCAGCCTCAGGCGCCGGTGCGGCGCCTTCCGGAGCTGGAGCCGCTTCGTCCTGTGCCATGGCGGAGTAGGACATCAGACTCGTGGCAATGGATAGGATCGCAAGGTTCTTTCGCATAGTTCGATTTACCTCCATCAGAACACGTTTGTTCAGTGTCCGAGTGCGGTCAGGATATCCAAGCGACCAGGCTCGTCAAGTGCCATCAGGACGCTATGCGTGACCGGCGGCAGCCTCGATTGTGGTTTCCTCCAGGGTGTGTGTTCTCGCTCGCTGATTCACGTCAGCGACGCGCCAGGGCCGGCGCCGTGCTATGCCAAGCGAGGAAAGCGAGACGGACGTCATGAAATACGTGGTCTTCCTCATCGACGGCATGGCCGACTACCCGCTGCCCGAGCTGGGCGGCAAGACGCCAGTCGAGGCTGCGCGCACGCCCACCCTGGACTTGTTCGCGGAAGCCGCGCAGTTTGGCACGTTCGTGACTCTTCCCGAGGCGTTCCCCACGTCGTCGGACGTGGCCAACATGTCGGTGCTGGGCTGGGACCTGTCGAGCGCATACACCGGACGCGGCGCCATCGAGAGTTACGGATTGGGGGTGCCGCTCGACGAGCAAACCGTGGCTTTCCGTATGAACCTCATCACGGTCAAGGGCGAGATTCTCGAAGACTACTCAGCGGGCCACATTTCCGAGCCCGAGGCGGCCGAGATCATCGCGTTTTTGTCCGAGAAGATGGCCACGGACAAGATCAGATTTCGGAAGGGAGTGTCCTATCGCCACATCCTCTATCTTGTGGGCAAGGAATTCTCGGCTGACGTGGCCTACGACAAGCCGGATTCGTCGCATGGACTGGAATGGAAGAAGATTCTTCCCCGGGCAGCCAAACCTGAGGCCGAGGCAACGGCCGAGCTTCTGTGCCGGCTCATCTTCAAGTCGCGCGAGCTCCTGGAGAACCATCCCGTCAATGTGAAGCGGCGGGTGCAGGGAAAGAATCCGGCCAATTGCATCTGGCCCTGGTCCGGCGGTCGCAAGCCGCAGATGCCGTCGTTCGAAAAACTGCATGGCAAGAAGGGCGGCATCATTTCTGCGGTGGACGTGATCCTGGGCCTCGGTCTTTTGGGCGAGATGGAGTCGCTGCGCCCCGAGGGAGCCACGGGATTTCTCGACACCAACTACGAGAACAAAGCGCGCGCGGCAGTGGACCTCTTGCGCCGCAATGACTTCGTCTACGTGCACGTGGAGGCCGTGGACGAATGCGGCCACTTGGGCGACCTGGCCAACAAGATCAAGGGCATCGAGGACTGCGACGCCCGACTCATCAAGGTCTTCCTGGACGAGTACCGCAAGGTCCACCACGACCCTCTGCGTGTCATGGTGCTGCCCGACCATCCCGTGCCGGTCAAGCTGCGCAAGCACACCCGCGACCCAGTTCCCTTCATGGTCTGCGGCGAAGGCGTGTCCGGCGATCCGACCCTGCGAAGCTACAACGAAGCCAGCTGCGCGTCGGGCCGGTACCAGAAACTGAAAGGCCGGGCCTTGATGGATCTGCTTTTCAGTTCGACGATCCCCTAGAGTCCGGTTCCGCGGCTGGCCTGCCGCCCGCGGTTGAGAACACAGAGGGGAGAGGAGAGGGCGCAGAGCGGGCCGGGCTCCGCCCTTGTGCCGGGTGACAACCTGAGAGGCCCATCTTCGGAACGCCGTAGAGCGGCCCCGTTTTCTGCCTCTGTGTGCTCCCCGCTCCCCTCTGCGTTCTCAGCGATGGGCGTACCTTGGGATGAATTCACTCACCCAGGTCGCGGCCGCATAGTTCGCCCTGCGGAAGCGGCCGCGGGGCGCGCGGGCGCGCGGCTCGATCCATGGTGGCTTCCGGCAGCTCGACCACGCGGCTGCCCTCGGCGGCAGAGCGGTAGGCGCGTTCGATGAGCTCGACGCACAAACAGGCCTCGCGGGCATCCTTGCCCACGTACTCGCTGCGCGCGATGGCGCCGCGGAATTCGTCGAACAGGGAGCTGAACCAGCCCACGTGACTGGCATCCATCCAATCAGACTTCGCCACCCGGCGCTCGAAGCGCCACTGGCCCGGTGATCCTGGCGCGACCACGCCAGGGCCCGCTTCCAGCACGGCCAACTCGACATCCTCGTCTTCCACGCGGATGGCGCCCTTCTTGCCGTGCAGGGTGTACATGACTTTGCGCACGCCTGCGGTCCACGAAAGGTGGGCCGACACGACGCCAGTAGGGAAGTTCAAGGTGCAGCCGAAGACGTCCTCGGTGTCGTAGCCATTCGTCGTCGCCGAATGGGCAGTGAGGCTGGTGGGGTAGGCAGCCATCCAGTCAAAGGCCAAGTAGAAGGTGTGGCTGCCGTGATCCATGGCGATACCGCCGCCCGACAGCGCGCGCTCGCGGCGCCAGTCAGGCCGCCATTCGCTGACACCCTTGGCGTGGGTGTTGCGGAAGGTCTGCATGGTCACCAGGTGCACGGGACCGATGATTCCCTCGTCCAGAATGCTGCGCACAACCTTGACCACCGGCGCGTGTTTGTAGTTGTGGCAGGGGAAAAGCACCCGGCGGGCTTCGCGCGCGTGCCGAAGCATGGCCTGGGCGTCCTGTGCGCTGGTCGCCAGGGGCTTCTCGCACAGCACATGGAGTCCCTGGTTGAGGGCCGCGTGGGCGATTTCGGCGTGGTGCACCGGCGGGGTTGCAATATCGACGAAATCCAGCGCGCCAGCCTCGGCGGCGAGCAGCGAGGCGTGATTCGGGTAGATGCGTGCAGACGGAAACATCGCTTGGGCGGCCTGCCGTCGCGCCTCGCAGATGTCGGCAATGGCCGTGATCTCGACTGCCCGGCCGTTGCCCATGTGCTTCGCATACGTTGGCGCGTGGCCTTGGCCCGAGATGAATCCGTAGCCAGCTATTGCGCCGCGCAATGGGTGCTTCATGTGACCGGGATTGCTAGCATGAGATCGCTTGCGGGGAAACACCTTCTCGTCGGGACCTGGCTTTGCCAGGGCCGTACCTGGTGTGTGCGACGATACTTAGCTATGCCTCGCAAGGCTGTCGGGGGAGCGTAGGTTGCCCTTGGCCTCCGACCTTGCGGCACGTAGGCTAGGCCATGACCCGCGTCGCTGTACGTCGGGCTCTTCCCTCCTCGCAATGAAAAACCCCGGCCTTCCACCCATCGAATCGACCCGACCTCAGGAACCGCACGACCAGCGCGAGATCCCGCGCCTGGTCGCCATCGAGACCACCAACGCGTGCAACGCCAAGTGCGCGTTTTGTCCCAACGGCGTCATGAGTCGCGATCGCGAGACGATGTCGGAGGAACTCTACCGCAAGATCATCGACGACTGTGCCACCTTCCAGGTGCAGGCCATCGAGCCGTTCCTCAACGGCGAGCCGTTCATGGATCCGCAGATCGTCCCGCGCCTCAAGTACCTGCGCGAGCGGCTGCCAGCCACCAAGCTGCGGCTCTACAGCAACGGCAATGCCATGGTGCCCAAGCGGGTCGATGAGTTGCTGGGCATTGGCATCGACCACCTGTACATCAGCCTCAACACCTTGGACCCGGCCAAGTACCAAACGGTGATGGGGCTGCGGCTGGAACGCACTCTGCACAACATCGAGTACTTCCTCGATCCCTCGCGGCGAAGCCGGCTGGCGCGCGAGATCACGGTGCGCATGACCCGCACCGCCGACACGACCGCTGACGACCAGGCGCGCTTCGCGGCCTACTGCAAGCAGCGCAAGGTCAACTGCATGATCGTCGGACTGTTCAACTATCTGGGCAACGTGAACAGTTCGTTGCCGGTTCCGTCGTTTCCCTGCGAGCACATCACACGCGTCGATGTCCTGTCGAGCGGGCAGGTGACCTTGTGTTGCATGGACACGGAAGGAAAGTTCGGCTGGGGTGACGCGCGCAAGGAATCGATTCTGGACATCTACAACGGCCTGCGGGCGCGCAAATACCGCGAGATGCACCGCACGGGCCGGCGCAAGCAGATCCCACCCTGTGGCACGTGCAACCTGTTCTGGCCGAGCTTCGACGGGCTTTCGTGGCCGCGCCGTGTGCAATTCGGACTGGGCTACGCGTACTATCTTCTGCGCTATCGGCCCTTCATCAAGCACAAGGCCCGCGGGGTTCCCCGGCTGCCATGAAGATCGCCCACCTGAGCACCTTCTGGCCCATCGGCTACGGGCTGTCGCTCTACACAGATCTGCTCATCGCCGGCATGCGGGCCAATCGACCCGAGCGGCACACCATCCTGGCCGAGATCGGTTCGGCCGCGGCCCAGACCGAGGCGTATGAGTGCATTCCGTGCTACCGCCGCAATGAAGACTACGTCGAGCCCATCGTGGCCGCGGCGCAGGTCGCGCGGTCCGACGTGCTGATCATCCAGTACGCCCCCGATCTCTTCGGCCACGATAATCGCCTCCCGCGCCTGCTGGCCCGGCTGCGCAAGCTGGGGGTGCGGCCGGTGGTCAACGCCCATTCCGTGTATCCGGAAAACTGGCGCACCGGTTACCGGCCCGGGCGCAGCGCGGCCGCCTTTGACCGCGCGGTCGCCGAGCACGCGGCGCTCATCACCGTGCACAGTCCGCGAATGAAGCACGATCTCATCACGCGTGGGGTGGCGCCTGACCGCATCGCTGTGGTCCCGCACGGAAGCCGCATCTTGCCCGAGGGCGACGTGGGGGCAAGCCGCGCCCAGCTGCAGATTCCCCGGGATGCGAAGGTGGTGCTGTTCTTCGGTTTTCTCTGGCTGGGCAAGGGCATCGAGTTCCTGCTCGATGTCTTCCGAGGCGTGCTGCGACAGGTGCCCGATGCCTTTCTCTTGGTCGGCGGTCACACGCGCCACCGGCGCTGGTCTTTCTACGTCAGCTACCTGCGTGCACGCGCGGCCTTGCTCGGCATCTCACGCCGCTGTCGTTTCTGGGGCGGTTTCATTCCCCAGGACCTGGTTCCCACCGTGTACGCCACGGCCGATGTGGTGGCCATGCCCTACCGGCAAGACTACAGCTCGGTCAGCGGCGTGATGCACGAAACCGCCGGCATGGGCAAGCTGATGGTGTGCTCGCGCATCGCCAAGTTCGACGAGGTCGAGCTAAACATCGATCGCGCGCTGACCGCGGAGCCGCACGACCGCGAGGCGTGGATAGCGACCACGGTGCGCTTGCTGCGCGACGAGGAATGGGCGCGGCAGATGAAGCAGAAGATTCGACGCTTCGCCGAGCAGACCAGCTGGGAGAACGTGGGCAAGCTGCACCTTGATCTCTACCAGCGCCTGATCGAGGGGCAGTCGTGAGGCACAAGACCCTGATCCAACTGGTGTGCGTGACCGCCTCGCTGGTCGGGCTGGCGTGGCTGCTGGGCCGCATTGGCTGGGCCACCGTGGGCAGCGCGATCCAGCGCGTGGGCTGGCCGGCGCTGGCGATGCTGATGCTGCTCGGCTGGACCGAGTCGGTGACGGACGCCGCGGCCCTGTGGGTCGTCATGCACCAGCGCCTGGGTCTGGGATTCGCGGTCACGGTCAACGCGGCCGGCTCCATGCTGAACCTGATCCTGCCCTGGGAGTCGGGCGAGGTGTTGAAGGGGACTCTGCTGCGTGAGCGGTTCGGTACCCAGCCGGCCATCTCAGGCACAATCATCTGGAACTACGTGTTCAAGATTTCGCGTCCCGCGCTCTCGACGACAGCGGCTCTGTGCGGCTGGGCCCTGTGTCGCGAGATCGATCGCTTTCACGTGGGCGTGATCCTGGCGGCCAACGCGCTGGCCTTTCTTCCCTATGTCGGCTTGTGGCTCTTCATTCGCTACGGCGCGGCCAAAGGTTTCTTGCGCGTGGTGGACCTGATTCCCATCCTGCGCCGACATCCGGCCCGCTGGAGCGAGGTGGCGCGCCAGATCGACCGCGAGGTCAAGCTCTTCTGGCACGAGCGACCAGCCGCCTATCTCAAGGTGTTCTTTCTCCAGATGGTCGCGCGCACGACAGGATGGGCGAGTTACGCCGTGGCATTACGGGCGCTGGGCGCGCGCTACAGTTTCGGCCAAGTGGCGCTTGCCTATGCGACGCTGAATGTGGCCGAATTCGTGACCGCGGTTCTGCCGGCGCGCGTGGGCGTGTCCGAAGGCAGTTCCTTCTTCCTCTTCCAGTTTCTGGGTCTCGACCCCGTGCTCGGGGTCATCATGGCCGTGATCCTGCGCGTGCGCACCATTGTGGCCAACGGCGTGATCACGCCGTTCGCATTCTTGCACGGGAAGCCGGCTGGCCCGGTGCCGCCGCGAGACACGGGAACGCAGGGACCGAATCCCGGATCGCCATGACTTCATTTCACGAAGCTGCACCGTCGCTGGCCGGGGTTCACGCTGCGGTTCGTGTCTTGGCTTTGAACCCAATGTTTTCCTTGGTAGCCATAGGTTGACGTGCCCAGCCCCCGCAACCTTTCCATCACAGTCTACCGCGCCGCCCTCCTGAGCGGGGCTGCGGTGGGCATCGTCGACGGCATGCGGGCCGCGCGGCTGGGCCATCTCGGCGGAGTGCCGTTGCTTGCGTGCGTGGCCCTGGTGGCCGGGTTCGATCTGTTGATCGGCGCGGCGGGCGGCGCAGTCCTGGCCGTGCTACTGGGCCTGGCTGTCTGGGGGCGGCAGCGAGCGAGCCGGTGGGTGACGGCGGGGATCGGCTGGTTTGTGATCGGCGGACTGGCGGCTGCTGTGCCGGTTGTGGCCCTTTATGAGACAGCAAATCGCAACAACCGCTTCCTGGCCGCGGGCATCGTGGCCCTGGCATCGTTGCTGGCTGCGGCCGCCGCAGGAGTTCTCGGGCCAGCGCTGGCGCGTGTGCTGCCGTCTTCCCGGCCTGCATCGCAGTCCGGTGCAAGCGGCCCGTCGTCGAGGGGCAGGCCGGTGACCGCCGCGGGCCTCTTGCTGCTGGCACCGCTTGCGGCCCTGTGCTGCGAGGTTGCCGTGTTTCTTGTGGTGTGGCGCACGCGCGCGCCTCTGCCTCGGGACGTGAGGATCGTGCGCTCGATTCTCGGCGGGGCGATCACTGCCCTTCTGCCCTGGGTCCTGAGCCGCGCCAGTCTCGCCTGGCCTCGTCTGTCCTGGCCCAAGGCCGTGGGGGCCGCATTGTTGCTATTCGGCCTTCCCACCGGGCTGCTGATTCGCGCGCGTTGGGCGCAGGATTTTCAGTTCGTGGCGTGGAACGAAGTGCTGGTGGTGGTGGAACTGGCGCTGGCCACGCTGGTCATGGCGTTGGTCCTGCGACGAAGCGCCGTCGCTGGTCGCCAGTGGCTGCGTGTGGCGCTGCTGCTGGGCCTGCCGGTGCTGGCAGCTGCGACTGTGCTGGTGGTCAGCGAATCAGAGCCAGCGCGCAAGGCCGCCTCGGCCCATGCCGGGTTCACCGGTGAGCTGGTGGCCTTGGGCCAGCGCACCTTCGACTTTGACCACGACGGGTACTCGCGTTTCTTCGGCGGCGGCGACTGCGACGACCACGATCCCGGGCGCAACCCGGGCGCCCAAGACTGGCCCGATGACGGCATCGATCAGGACTGCGACGGCAAGGACGCCAGCATCGAGTCGCTGCGCTCGCCGCTTTATCATCCAGTGCCGGCCTCGGTGCCGGCCGACCTCAAGTTTCTCTTCGTGACCATCGACACCCTGCGCGCTGATCACCTCGGCTGCTACGGTTACCCCCGTCCGACTTCGCCCGCGCTTGACCGACTGGCCAGCGAAAGCGTGCTTTTCGAGAACGGCTGGGCGCACGCGCCCTCGACCCGCTACTCGATGCCGGCCATCGCCACCTCGCGCTGGCCATCAGCCATCAAGTGGGACGAGTCCATCTGGTGGCCGCGCATCGATCCCAGCATGCGCACCATCGGCGAGGCGCTGCACGACCTCGGCTACACCACCGCGGCCTTCTACGCCTATCTTTACTTCAAGCGCGCTGACCGGCGTGGCTTCGAGCGCGGCATCGATTTCTACGATGACGAATGCGCAGCCCTGCACGTCAACGTCAGTGGTCCCGCGGAGTCTGTTGGATCCTCTGCACGCCAGATGGCCGACAAGGGCATCGCGTTCTTGCGCGAGCACGGGCAAGAGAAGTTCTTTCTCTGGCTGCACTTCTATGACCCGCACCTCAACTACCAACGTCACCCCGAGGCGCCTGCCTTCGGCGAGCGCCAGGCCGACCTCTACGATGGCGAGATCTGGTTCACCGACCATCACTTCGGCCGCGTGCTCGACGAGCTGAAGACACTGGGCCTGTGGGACAAGACGGTGATTGTCGTCACCGGCGATCACGGCGAGTCGCTGGGCGAGCACGGCATCAACGCCCACGGCTACCACCTGTATGCGCCCCACACCAAGGTTCCCTTTATCATGCACGTGCCCGGCCTGCTGCCGCGACACTCGGCGGTACCAGTGGGCCATGTGGACCTGGCGCCGACCTTGGTCAATCTGGCGCGCGGCCCGCACCAGCCGGGGTTTCTCGGTCGGTCCATGGTGGACCTGCTGGCCGGTGGCGTCGACGGCACGCCGCCACAGCCCGTGTTTCAAGAGGTCAGCTACGAGGGCAACGTCAAGCGGCGGGCCTGGGTGACGGCCACCCATCATCTGATCTGGAACTGGACCCCGGACAACACCACCGAATGCTACGACCTGGCCCACGATCCGGCCGAAGCGCGCGATCTGTGGGGGACGCCCGCGGGCGAGCCCGAGTGCTCCCGGCTCAAGGCCGATCTGCGCGCGCGCGTGGCCCTGCTTTCACTTCCCGTGGGCTATGGCGAGAAGATCGCGGCGGGCGTATCCGCTCCGGGAGTGCCGGCGCCTGCGCCCAGTCATCCACTCGACGCTCGCATCGGCGATGTCTTGCGCGTGACCGGCTACGACCTTTCATCCCCGGAGGTTGCCCGCGGCGGTGACAGCGAGCTGACCGTGTACTTTGAATCGCTGGCACCCGTGCCGCGCGGCTGGCGGCCTTTCTTCCACCTCAACGGCCCCGGGGACAGTTTTCGCAACCTGGACCATGTCCCGGTCGACGGCGCCTATCCCATGGAACGCTGGCGGCCTGGTCAGCATATTCGCGACCGCCAGCGCATTGTGTTTCCCGCACCCACACCTCCCGGCCTGTACACAATTTACGTGGGCCTGTTCAAGGGAGGGGCGCGCATGCCGGTCACGCCGGCGCAGGCCCATGATGGCAAGGATCGCCTGCGCGTGACCACGATTCGGGTGGAGTGAGAAGATGATCAAAGCCGGAAGGCATCGTCATGGCTGAGCCCACCATCGTCTGTCCCAACTGCCAGAGGGAAATCAAGCTGACCGAGTCGTTGGCCGCGCCCCTCGTCGAGGCCACGCGCCGGGATTTCAACCAGCGGCTGGACTGCGTGAAGGCCGAAATGGCCGAGAGAGAATCGGCGGTGCGCATCCGCGAAGAGCAGCTCGTCAAGGCGCGCGAAGCCATCAATTCCCAGGTCGAGGACAAGCTCAAGTGCGCGCGCGCCCAGATTGAGGCTGATGCAGCCGCGCGGGCCAAGCGCGCGCTGGCCGGCGACATCGAGCAGAAAGCAAAGCAGATCGCAGAACTCGAGGACGTGCTGAAACAGCGAGAGGGCAAGCTGGCCGAGGCGCAGAAGGCGCAGGCCGAGCTGATTCGCAAGCAGCGCGAGCTGGACGATGCCCGACGAGAATTCGAGCTGACCGTCGAGACGCGCGTACAGCAAGGGCTGGAAACCACGCGCGCGCAGGCGCGCAAGGACGCCGAGGAAAAACTTAATCTCAAGGTTGCGGAGAGGGAGCAAACCATCGCCTCGATGCAGAGGCACATCGAGGAACTCCAGCGCAGGGCCGAGCAAGGATCACAGCAGCTTCAGGGCGAGGTGCAGGAGCTGGAGCTAGAGGGATTGCTGAAGGCGAAGTTTCCCGGCGACATCATTCAGCCCGTGCCCAAGGGCGAGCACGGCGGCGACGTGGTTCAACAGGTGCTGGGGCCCATGGGCCAGGCCTGCGGCACCATCCTGTGGGAATCGAAGCGCACCAGGAACTGGAGCGACGGCTGGCTGGCCAAGCTGCGCGCTGACCAGCGCACGGCCAAGGCCGAGTTCTCGGTCTTGGTCAGTCAGGTGATTCCCAAGGGCATCGATACCTTCGACTTCGTCGACGGTGTTTGGGTGACCCACCCGCGCACGGTGCTTCCCGTCGCGATCGCCTTGCGCCATTCGCTGGTCGAGGTGGCGGCAGCCCGCCAGGCCAAGCAAGGCCAGCAGGGCAAGATGGAAATGGTCTACCACTACCTGACCGGCTCGGCTTTTCGGCAGCGGGTGCAGGCTATCGTGGAAGCCTTCTCGTCAATGCAGGAGGATCTGGACCGCGAACGAAAGGTCATTGGCAAGCAGTGGGCCAAACGCGAGCAGCAGATCGAGCAGGTCATGCACGCCACGGTGGGGATGTATGGGGATCTGCAAGGCATCGCAGGAAAATCCCTGCAGGAGATTGAAGGGCTTGAGATGAAAGCCCTGGGCGAAGTGGACGAAGCAGAATGAAGTCCCCGGCACAAGACTCCCTGGCCCGGCAGTACCGCGAGTTTCTCGACTGGCCCGAGCTGTGCACGAGGCTGGCCAGCCAGGCGCAGTCGTCGCGGGGAGCGGTGGCGTGCCAGGCCTTGCCCTTGTGTGAATCGGCGGCCGAGGCGCGCGAGCGCATGGCCGACGTGAGCGAGCTGCAAAGCTTGTTGCGCCTGGGCGAGTCGTTGCCCGCGCTGGGCTTTCCCGAGATCGAGGCGCACTTGCAGGCGGTGGCACAGGGAGTGCCGCTCGGGCCAGAAGAATTGCGTCAGGTGGCCGACTTCTGCGAGACCGCGGCCAACGCACGCCGTTTCTATGGCCGCATCGCCAGTCAGGATTCACGCGCGCAGGCGCCCCGCATGTCCAAGCTGGCCGCGGGTCTCGATTACCACGACGATCTTGTGCGCATGGCGCGCGAAACCTTCGACGCCGCCGGCGAGCTGCGCGACGGGGCTTCGCCTGATCTGGGTCGCCTGCGCCGCGAGCGCGACATGGCGGCGTCGCGCGTACGCGGCGAGGCCGAGCGCCTGCTGCAGTCCGAGGAATACGCGCCCTTCCTGCAAGACCAGTTCGTGACCCTGCGCGAGGATCGCTTCGTGCTGCCGCTGCGGGCTTCGTTCAAGTCCATGGGCCTAGGCATCGTGCACGACACCTCACGCACGGGCGAAACCGTGTTCGTCGAGCCCACCGCACTGGTCGAATTGAACAACCGGCTCAAGGTGGCCGAGATCGAGATTCGGCGCGAGAGCCGGCGCATCCTGGAAGAACTCGCTGGCGTGGTGTCGCAGGCGGCCCAGGGGCTGCGCCAGGACCGCGAGATTCTCTCGCGGCTCGACGTCTTGGCTGCCGGGGCCCGCTTGTCAGTGCTCTACGACGGCGCGCCGGTCGAGATCGTCGACGATCCGGTCGTCGATCTGCAGTCGCTGCGCCACCCGCTGCTCGCCTTGCGAGCGGTGGAATCGCGCTCGAAGGTCACGCCCAACGACGTGGCGCTGGGACTGGTTCCCAAGCGCAGCACGGCCAAGGCACTGGTGGTTAGCGGGCCCAATGCCGGCGGCAAGACCGTGCTGCTCAAGTCAGTGGGCCTGGCTGCGCTGCTGGCGCGCGCGGGCTTGCCTGTGCCGGCCGCGTCTGGAAGCCGGGTGGGCTTCTTTCACCAGGTGCTGGCCGACATCGGCGACCAGCAGTCAGTCATGGGGGATCTGTCGACCTTCTCGGCCCACCTGGCGAATCTGTCGGGCATTCTCGATCTCGCACAGGCCGCCAGCGACGAGAACGTGCTGATTCTTTGTGACGAACTGATGGTAGGCACACACCCGGAGCAAGGCGCGGCCCTGGCGCGGGCCATGCTGGAGGTGTTGGCCGACGCGCCGGGTTTGGTGCTGGTGACCACCCACTTCGACAGCCTGAAGGCGTTGGCCGAAACCGATACGCGCTTCCGCAACGCGGGCATGGAATACGATCTACAGAAACTGCGGCCGACTTTCCGGCTTAGGGATGGCGTGCCAGGCCGCTCGTATGCCTTCGACATCGCCGCGCGCATCGGCATGCCGGCTGCGGTGCTCGACCGGGCGCGCGCGCTGATGGACGCCGACAACCTGGGTCTGGAAGAGACGCTGCGCAACCTGCAGCAGCGCGAGCAGGCGCTGGAACGATCGAATCAGGCGCTGGAAGCCGCTCGCAGCGAGCTGGAACAGGCCAAAGAGGATCTCGCGGCGCAAGCCGATGCGTCGCAGGCGGCGGCGGATGCTCTCACCCGGCGCGAACGCGATCTGGCTGTGCATTCGCGCGAGGCCATCGACGCGGCGGTGCGGGAGGCGCGTGAGGCCATCTCCGAGATCGTGCGCGAGGCCAAACGCACGCGGACCGCGCAGGCGGTGGAGGCGGCGCGGGCTGCGCTGGAGCGCAAGGCCAAGGAGACAACCGCAGCGCTGCCCGAGGCAGAGCCGCTCGACGTGACCAAGCTGCGCCAAGCCCTGGCCAATCGCGCGCTGGGCGTGTCCTCGACGAGCAAGAAGGCCAGCGCGTCGTTCGCCAAGGCGAGCGAGCGACCAGACGAGCCTGTGTCCATGCAAACTGGGGCCAACACATTGGACCTGCGCGGCCAGCGCGCCGACGAAGCCCTGGCTGAGTTGGAGGCGTTTCTCGATCGCACGGCGCTGGAGGGCGCCGACGTCGTGTTCGTCATCCACGGCCACGGCACGGGTGCGCTTCGCAAGGTCGTGCGCGAGTACCTGGCGACTTCGCCCTATGTCGGGCGCTTTCGGCCGGGCGGAAAGGGCGAGGGCGGTGACGGGGTCAGCGTGGTGTCGCTACGAGGATAGTCGATGACGGCAAAGACCAAGGAAAGAGTGATCGGCGCTTTGCTGGTGGTGGCGCTGGTGCTCGCGGCGATACCCGCGCTGGTGCAGCTCGGCTGGCACCTGCGCCTGTTCGCGGGCCGCGCCGGCTTCCCGCTCGACCTCGAGTGGATGGAAGGCGGCATGCTCATCCACGCGCAGCGGCTCGCGGCCGGGCAGGGGATCTACGTCAAGCCCACGCTGGATTTCGTCCCCTATCTCTACACGCCGCTCTATCCCGCGCTGCTCGCCTTGCTCTCATTCGTGTTTCCCCTCGGCTACCTGCTCGGGCGCGTGGTTTCGCTGCTGGCGCTTTTCGCTGCGCTGGTATTGCTCGGCGCGCTCGTGCTGCGTGAGGCGCGCGGGCTGGCGCGAGTGCGGCGACTTTTTGCCGCGCTCATTGCCGTGGCGGGCGCGGCGGCCTTTGTGGCGGCCTTTGACCTGACTGGCGGTTTCTATGATCTCGTGCGCGCGGACAGTTTGGTGCTGGCGCTGGAGGCGCTGACCTTGTGGCTCATGGTGCGCGGGAGCACCTGGAAGAGCGCGGCGCTCGCAGGCTTGGTGATAGCCGCCGCGTTCTTCACCAAGCAAACCGCCAGCATCATGGGCGTGGGCCTGGGCATCGGTCTGCTCATCGTCAACTGGCGGCGCGGTCTGGTCTATGGCGCCACGGCGGCCGCGGCCCTGGCGGCGGGAGTTGGTCTTCTGGTGAAGACCTCGGACGGTTGGTTCTGGACGTACATTTTCCAGTTGCACCAAAGTCACGGCTATCGCTGGGGCGTGATTTGGGGCCTCGTGTTGCCCGACACGCTCAAGTACCTCTGGCCGGCCGTCGCAGCGCTCGTCATTGCCACCGTGGTCCTGGCCTGGACGCGCCAGTTGCGTCGCACCGACATTCTGCTGTGGGTGGCGGCTCTCGCGGGCGTGGCAGCAGCCGGGGTCGGCTACTCGACGCGATGGGCGTTTTTCAACGCCTACATTCCGGGGATCTTTTTCCCCATGGTAGCGGCGTCCGTGTTGTCGGGACGGCTGTTGCTGCATGCGCTCGACAATCGTCGCTGGCCGGTGTTCGGGCCGACCTGTGCAGTCTTGCTGAGCCTGGCGTGGCAGAACCAGCACATCACGCGACCCCCGCTCGCGGCTCACGTTCCCCGGCAGTCCGACACTGTCGCCGCCGGACGCCTGCTCGATCACCTGCGCGGCGTGTCCGGGGATATCTTCATTCCTTTTCACACTTACTACGGCGCGCTGGCGGGCAAGCGCACCTTTGTCCATCGCATGGGCATTCGCGACGCGGAAATGGGGCTGGGCCGGCCCGAAGGTCTGGACCAGGCGCTGCAGAACCAGTTCTTCTCGGCCATCGTGCTCGACTGGAAGACACTGCCGGGCGAATTCCCCTTCGTCGATTCGCGCTACCATCGGTGGTGGTCGTTGCGCGAAGGCGTGGATTCGGTGCGCATGTTCGCGGGCGCTGAGACTTCTCCCAACGCATTGCTGGTTCCCACGCGCGAGCCGCCGCCCCTGCCGCCCGGTGGCCGTCGGCTAGCCGACTTCGAGGCTGGCACCTGGCAGATGTTTGTCGCCGAGGGACGGGCCTTTGGAAACAAGCCCGCGCCCGCGCCTCCTGGCATGTTCGGCCGCTTTGCCGCGGATTCCACCCGTCTGGGCCCGGCCGCGCAGGGGGCATTGCGTTCCACCGCTCTCGCCGTTGCAGAGGCGCACCTGCGTTTCGTCCTGGCCGGTCCCGCTGATCCGGCGTTGCGTGTGGTCTTGCTCGACCAGGGCAGGGTCGTGCGCACGGCATCGCCGACGGGCGCGGCCAAAGTGGTCGACTGGGACACCAGCGAGCTTGTGGGCCGATCTGTCGTATTGCTGGTGGAAGACCAGTCGGCGACCGGCGGGCTCGTCGTCGACGAGATTGTGGCGTACTAACGCCCCGGTCCCGCCGGGCGGGGATGGACTCCGGTCATGATGAAAAGATGCTCGCCAAATCGTCCGCCCGAGTGGTGATCGAAGTAGTAGTAGGTTTCGGAACGCGCGGCTCCGATTCTTTGCTGGTTGATGAGCGCGTCGACCAGGAGCGCATCGCGCTCGTCTGAATCAGAGCTGTCGGCGAAGCGCTGCCTTCCCTCGCGCGCCAGGGCTTCGGCGAGCGGCGGGTCGCTTTTCACGTGCGCGCGGATCTGCTGCATCAGGGTTGGTTCGTCCAAGACGCTCCGTCCGGTGTCAGCCATTCCCGCGTCCTGTCTTGGCTTCGCGAGCGCCAGGCGAGGAGGGGGCACGGACGGGACAACCTGCGCGCTGGTGTCGCCTGTACTCTTCGGTGACTTGGGCCGCGGGTGGCTCCTCTGCCAAAAAAGGAAAATGGCGCAGGCCAAGACCGCGAGGAAGAAGCCGATTTGCCGAGCACGCCGCATGATGGGAGGCCTAGCGGCGTTGGCCTGGTCCGGTGGGAGTGGGATGAACTCCGGTCATGACTGCGACGTGCGCCGAGTAGGGGCCGTCAGGGTAGCGCGCGAGGAATTGGAAGGCGCGCGAGCGGGCCGCGCCGATGCGATCGAGGTTGATGAGTGCTTGGATGGCCAGGGCTCGCCGCTCTTCGGCGCTCGGCGAGTCGGCGAAACGCTGCTCGCCCTCTTCGGCGAGCGCCAGGGCCGAGGCCGGATTGGTTTTCAGGTCGCCGCGCAACTTCTCCATCAGGGCCGGCTCGTCGAGTTTCGCTGGTCCCGCCGTCGTCGCGGCAGAGCCACTCGTGCTCGCGCACGTCGCCACGAGCAATGGCAACGCCAGCCAGCGCACGGCTGTCGAGGTGGTCATCTAGTAGTGCGTGTAGCAGGTGTGGGCGGTGGCCCAGGTCTTCACGTTGGCCTTGCCGTTGGACCAGTTGAAGGCGCCGGCGGTGTCCGAGAAGGCCCATCCTTGAGCGCCGGCATAGCCTTCTGCGAACCAGTCGTCGACGAGTTTGCCGTAGGTTGCGCCGCCGAACGCGAGCCCAGTCGTGTCGCTGGCCGGATTAAGGGGAAACTCGCCCACCACCACCTGCTTGTCATCCACGTGGTAGTACGCCGGGGGGTTGGTGTGCGGAAAGTACTGGTCGACCCAGCCGTACCAGTGGAAGTCGTAGAAATCGAGGCCGACTTGGCTCCAGGCCTTGGCCCATTTCACCGCGGCGCTGCCCACCGTGACTGGCGCGCTGCTGGCGCCGTGCAAGCCCGTGACCACATCCCTCACGAAGGTTTCCATTTGCGCAAAGGTCAGGGTCGTCGTGGTCTGGCCGCTACTGCCCGTCATTGTTGGGTCGAATGCTTGATCTCCGTAGGGATCTGAACCTACTGCGATGGACCACTCGGGCTCGTTGATCACGTCCCATGCCACCATGCGATCCTTGTTGGGGCTGGATTCAACTGCCTGAGCGACAGGAACTACGACATTCTTGATGAGTGCGGCCCGCTTGGTGGCGTCGGTGGCGATGGGCTGAAGCCCGACGATGGTGAGGCCGCTGTCGGTGTAGTCAGCGTAGAAGTCGTTGAAAGAGAACAGGGTGAGTTTGATGTGAATGTCGAGGGTGGCTGCGATATCCAGTGCCGCGTTGATGTCGGCCACCAGCGTGCCGCCCACGCCCGACGGTGTCTTGCTGCTATCGAGCTTGATGCCGTCCCCGCGAAGATCCGGGAACATCCACCAGCGAACGACGTCCACGCCGTTGTTCTTCATGTCGGTGAGGTCGGTTGTGCGTGCGGCCTTGGCGCCCGCGACGCCTTGCTGATTCCAGGCCGAGATGCCGCCGAAGTCACCGCCATAGTACGACCAGGCGTAGTTGACCCCATACATGAAGCGCTTCTTGCAGTTGAGCGTGATGCCGCCGTTCGGCGCTGGGCATGTGTCGCTGGAAGCGGAACAAGTCCCGGTTCCGCTGCTAGTGCTAGTGGATCCACCGCTGGCCGATCCGCCCGCACCTCCGGCGGAACCACCGGAACCCTTTGCGCCGCCCGTGCTGCCCGATGAACCGCCTTTGCCGGCAGTTCCACCGCTGCCAGCCGAGCTGTTGCCGCCGCTGCCGTTCAAGCCACCGGTGGCAGAGCCAGCGGTGCCACCGTTCGAGCCGCCCGTGCTGGTCGATCCGCCAGCGCCGGTCGAGCCGCCGACGCTTGTCGATCCGCCGGCGCTCGTCGATCCGCCAGAACTCTTGGATCCGCCCGCGCTGGTCGATCCGCCCGCGCTGGTCGATCCGCCGGCGCTGGTCGATCCGCCCGCGCCACCAGATGCACCTCCGCCGCCTGTCGCTCCACCGCCACCCGCAGAGCTGTTGCCGCCACTGCCGGCGCTGGTGCTTCCGCCTGCCGCATTTCCCCCGCTGCCACCGGACGGAGTTCCACCGTTTGCGCCCGCCACGCTTCCGCCAGGTGAAGTGGTACCGCTCTGTCCGGCTGCTGCGCTACCACCGGCAGCGACTTGCCCGCCGGTGTGTGTGCCGCCGGTGGAGGTCGCGCCGCCGCCTCCACCGCTGTTTCCGGGCTCGCAACCAGTTGCAACCAAAGCCGCTGCGCACACGGCCACCGAAAGGAGTTGAACAAGCTTCATGAGGCGAATCTAACCACGGCTGGCATCCCGCGCTCAACCGGATTTTGCCTGACCCTGACTGCACGCAACAAGCCTGATCCTGCGATCACCGTCGCCGGCCCGTCATATTTTTGCTAGCTTTTGTGTTTTCGTTTCCCCTAATGTGTCGTCGAATATGATTCTTCCGGAGGAACCATGAAGAAGCCGTTGCTACTTGTCGTGATGTTGGGCCTTGGCGCCTGCAGTCTCGCCGGAAGTGGGGGCACCACGCTCCAGGCTGATGCGGCTGGTGGTAGCGCCGGTTTGGCCGGCAACAGTGGCGCGGCTGGCAGCGGCGGGAGTGAGACGCCTGGCGGTTCACTCGGCAGCGCAGGCGCGTCCGACACGGGCGGCGTGCGAGACACGGGTGGCGTGAGCAGCGCGGGCGGGACAACCAGCTTGGCAGGTGCAACCGCCGCAGCCGGGACCACTAGTTTTGCAGGCGCAACGAGCGCAGGCGGGACCACCAGCGCGGGCGGTTCGTCTAGCCTCGGCGGCACGAAAGCCGCGGGCGGGTCGACAAATGTTGCTGGAACAAGTGGCAACGCAGGTACGACTGCCTCGGGCGGCGCGACGAGTTTTGGCGGCTCCACGGGCATTGGAGGAGCCAAGGGAGGCACTATCGCCAACGGCGGTTCCAGCAACAACGGAGGAGCCACCGCTAGCGGCGGCAAGACAGGGACTGGCGGTTCCACTAGCAGCGGCGGCGCCGCCGGCGGCAAGACCGGCTCGGGCGGCTCCAGCAGCAGCGGGGGAGCCACAGGAGGCAGCACGGGCGGTTCCACCGGTAGCGCGGGATCGACTGGCACCGGTGGCCCTGTCACCGTCTGCAATTTCTCTAGCGGCTTGAACGTGGCCTGGGTCAACTTCGCCAATGACGTCCCCAGTCCGAACCTCACCACGTTCAATACCATCTTCAAGAACACCTACACCTATGGTGGGCGAGTGATCCGATGGTGGTTCCACACCAACGGAACCGTGACCCCTGGCTACGATTCGAGCGGCATGACCCAGAAGATTCCGCAAAGCCACATCGACGGAGTCAAGGCCATCCTCAACGCCGCGGCTACCAACAAGGTGGCCATCAACATCAGCCTGTGGTCGTTCGACATGCTGCAAGCCGATGCCACCTGCACGGGCAATGCAAGCACAACGACCACAGTCTGCAAGAACAACCACGCTCTCCTAGAGCAGGATGCAAATCGCCAAGCCTACGTCGACAACTATCTCACTCCTTTGGTCACAGCGCTGAAAGGCACACCAGGCCTGTACTCCTACGAGATTTTCAACGAGGCTGAAGGAATGATGCAGAGTGGAGCCAACGGAGCCCAGCCATGGGGATGGGCAACGGAACGAACGCCAACGACAGCCGTGCAGAAGTGTGTCAACTGGTTTGCCGCTGCTATCCATGCTGCCGATCCAACGGTGCCCGTCACCACCGGCGCGCAGACATTTGACTACTGCTCCAGTGGGGTGAGCGGAAAGACCAATTACTACTCGGATAGTGCCCTTCGATCTGTGGGAGGCAAGCAGACTGGCACACTGGATTTCTACGAGGTGCACTACTATACGTCGAATGGCGCCACCGATTCCTGCTTCACGAACCCTGCATCGCACTGGGGCCTCGACAAGAAGCTCGTGATGGGCGAGTTCGCGGCCGCGGCAACCGACGGCGTCGCGCTGACCGCCTTATACACAAACATCTACAGCAGCGGCTACAACGGCGCGTGGGCATGGTCGTACGATGCGGACTGGCCGTGGCCGGACATGCAGACACCAATGCAGAACCTCTACACCGCACAGACGGCGACCGTTAACGCCTGTCCCTGATGAACGAGAGGTCCAAGAAGAAATTGGCAGTTCGGGCACTGATCGTCGGTGGCGTTGCGGCCGTTGCCTTGGTGACGGCCGCTCGCCGGTGTGACCAGCCCAAGCCCGGCGAGTCGGCGCAGGAGAACGCGCCTGAATCCTCCGCGCCGGTCAATCCGGCGGCCGCTGTTCCCAGGCCTCGCCCGCCTGCACTGGTGCCCGCAGCTCCGGCTGCTGCGCCTGTACCGTCGTCTGCGCCCGCTGGTCCGCTCAACGAAACTCAGCTCATGGCGCGGCTTCGCAGCATCAAGGACAGCAATTTCGCGGCGGCCATCGATCTCGCGCGCGATGGAAATCGCCGCTTCCCTGACAGCGCGGACGCGCCCGAGCGCCATTCGATTCTCATCCATGCCCTGGCCAACGCCGAGCAGCGTTCCGAGGTGCGTGGTGAGGCTGAGCAGATGGTGAACCACTACCCGGATTCCGAATGGGTGCGCGAGATCGAGCGCTTCACTGGCGCCCACCGCCATCGCAACGTCCGAGTCAACGACGCCGGCGAACTCGTGTATTACTGAGGTTTGCCTTTTCACCTGGGCATGAGGACCAGCCGATCACATGCCCCGGGTCGTGGTCATGGGCGAGCCCGGATGCGCTTGCACAGACGCATTGCAAAGATCGGTAAGCAGGGCAAGATTGGCGGCTGTCAGTATCCGTCCTGGGAGGTCCCGCCCATGCGCCCGATCCTATTCATCACTCTCTTTGTTCTCCTGCCTTTCTTCGTCTCACCCGCGATGGCCAAACCAGCCAACAGACAGGCCCTGGAAAAGGCGGCCAAGAAGGCGTGCATAACCGGCGACTATCGCAAGGGGATTGACATCTTGGGGGATCTTTTCGTCGAAACCAATGACACGGCCTATGTTTTCAACCAGGGCCGCTGCTTTCAACAGAACCACCGCTGGGAAGAGGCGCTGGACCGCTTCGCCGAGTACCTGCGTAAGGTGACAAACCTATCCGTTCGTGAACAAGCCGAGGTGGATCAGTACATCGCGGACTGCAAGGCCCACTTGCCAGAGAGCTCACCGCCCGCGCCGACTCCCGCCCCGTCCACAATTGTCGCCTCCGGGACTCCAGCCGCAACCCTCGTGAGCACGCCTGTTAAGGAGCCCCCGCTTGACTCGACGCTTGTGATGCCACGACCTGTTCAGTCCTCCCACTCTGGTTCGGGACTGCGTACGGCTGGCATCGTTGTTGGGGCTGTGGGCGTTGCGGGAGTTGTTGCGGGCGTGGTGATGTCGGTGAAGACGCAAAGCGTAGTCGATCAGATGTACAAGGATAACGGCTACACTCCGGGCCTAGAGTCATCCAGAAAATCCTACGAAACCTGGGGCTGGGTAGGATATGGCGTCGGGGCAGCAGGGATCGTTGCTGGTACTACGCTCTATCTCCTAGGGTGGCGCAGGCTGGAGACTGCCCCTGCGACAACCCAGGTCTCTTTCTTTCCGGTGCTTGGTCCTAACGGGACAGCTCTGTTCGTGCGAAGGACTTTTCAATGACATTCAATCTCGATACCTGTCCAGGTCGATCGGGTCTGGTCAAGGTCGGCTTTGCTATTCTCGTCCTTGCTGCGGGGTGTTTCGCCACCCCCGACGTGTCGAGGCTAACCTGCAAGAAGAGCGATCAATGTCCTCCCTCGTACCAATGCAACGTGAGTGTGACGCCAGGCAGGTGCTGCAAACCCAATGATGCTATCTGCAACGGCAGCCGCGCAGATGCTTCGTCATCCACGCAGGATGGCGGTTCTACCCCTGTTGACGCCACGGGCAGCAATCGGAATGAGGTCGCCCTGCCGGATGGGATAGCCAGCGACTCGTCGACCGATGCTGGCAAGGATCAGCCGACCAATGACGTGCTACCGAGCCCCGCGACCGGTACCAGCGACTCGGGCGGAACTGGGCCAGAGACTGGCCCCGACAGTCTGCTAGCACCAGATGCTCCGAGCATAGATGCCCCGCAGAAGCTAGATGCCCTGGACGGTTCCATGGACCTCCCGTCGATTGGCGATGCTCCCTCACTTGGCCCCGACGCCGCTGGCTCCGACTCCCGCATTGATGCAGGCCCAGACACGGCCCCATCCGGATCGCCTCCGGGTGCCACATGCTCAAAGGCTGCTGAATGTGCCTCGAACAACTGCAGCGATGGGGTTTGTTGCGATTTCGCTTGTACGGGATCATGCCAGTCTTGTGCGCTCAGCGGAAAGGTTGGAACTTGTAGCGCTGTCACAGGTGCTCCGGCTTCCGGGCACCCTCCCTGCGGCGGGGGCGGTTCTTGTGCTGGAAGCTGCAACGGACAGAGCGCCTCTTGTTATTATCCAGGTGTCACGACCACATGTGCTACGGCTGCCTGTGTAAATGGCAGCGCTACGCCGGCACGCGCTTGTGATGGTGCGGGCAATTGTTCTTCTGCTGGGGCGATTCCGTGTGGTGCATTCATTTGCGGGACTGCTGCATGTTTCTCAAGTTGCACCGACAACAGCCAATGCGTGTCAGGCGCAGCCTGCGTGAGTGGCAAGTGCACCGTGTGTTCCACAGGGCAAACCGTTTGCCCCAATCTGTGCACGAATTTGCAATCGGATAACTCCCATTGTGGCGCCTGTTCAGGGTCGGTGTGTTCAGCAAACCAGCAGTGCAGTGGCGGTGCGTGTCTGCTCGCAGATGGCCAGCCTTGCCTCAGCGACGTCCAATGTGCGGCTGGGAAATGTTCACTCTTTTATCAAGACGCGGACGGCGACGGCTATCCGACCATGAGCTACAAACTGGGGTGGTGCAATGTTTCCGCCTCGAAGACCGCTGGCTTCATCCCCGCACCGTCAAATCCCGCCAACTGGGACTGCTGTGATGGCACGGAGAATGGCTTCCCAGGTCCGGCGGAGGTTCATCCAGGCCAAACCGCGTATTTCACTCAGCCGGCCAGCAATTGCACTATCGGATATGACTATGATTGCAGCGGACTTGCTGAGAAACAGTCTGAGCCTGACGTGAACGACACCTGTGTGGCGGACTCTACCGGCACTAGCTGTGTTGTGATTCAGGCCAGTGGAATTCCCCCTGAAGATTGTGGTCAGCTGTACAATACACCTGCAATGTGTAATAAGCGCACGGGGTTCTGCGGATTTAACAATAACAATTCGAACGTCGGGAACGTGGCCTGTCACTGACAGCCTGCCATGCCCCGCGGGACAGCTCGGGTCCTATTAGGCGGCCCCGGCTGGATCACCATTTCGCCGCTGGTGAAGCGTCGTCGTCGCCACGTTTCTTGCCACGCAGGGCTTTGTCAGATGGCGCGACGACTCTTCTTGGTTTGCTGGCATTGTGAGGGGCGCGGTCGCGTTCCTCGCTGGCAGTTGATCGCGGGGCAGGGTCGAGGCGAACCTGCGTCGGGGGGGCTGTCGTCAGTCCCAAGCGAAATCGTCCTGGTCTGGTACCCCGGCGCCCAGACCCGAAGGACGTGAGACTCGCGATCGGCCGGCACGGCGGTGTGAAAAAGGCCGTTCATCGGTGTGCCGTTGTCGAGGGACACAGCTGCTTCCGATGGGATCGCCGTGACGTCGATGCCACACAACGCGCCGACTCTCGCCAGACCGCGGGAGCTGGTTTGTGCGCGCGCGCGGGACGTTCCCAGTGAATCCGCCCACTTAGACCCGCACTTTGGCGGAGTCTGCGCAGGCGTGCGATGCTCCGGCGCGATGAAGACGTCGCCGCGAGTTGCCGAGAAACTCTTGCCCACGCCACGTGAGATCGTCGCGTACCTGGATCGCCATGTGATCGGCCAGGAACGGGCCAAGCGCACGGTGGCCATCGCGGCCTACAATCACCTCAAACGCTGCGAGAACAAGACAGCCGCGGGCAAGCGACTCATCAAGAAGTCGAACCTCCTTCTCATCGGCCCCACCGGCTGTGGCAAGACCCACATCGCCCGCACCCTGGCCGAGTTTCTCGACGTGCCTTTCGCTGTGGCCGACGCGACCGAGTACACCGAAGCCGGCTACTACGGCAAGGACGTGGAGGTGATGATCGCGGAGTTGCTGCACAAGTGCGGGCAAAACGTCGAGGAGGCCCAGCGAGGCGTCGTGTTCATCGACGAGGTCGACAAGATCGCCCGCCGCACGCACAGCGCGCGCACCGGAGCGGGGGCTCGCGACATCGGCGGCGAAGGGGTTCAGCAGGGCCTGCTCAAGCTGCTGGAAGGCCGTGAGATCTTCGTTCCGCAGAACCTGACGCAGCACTGGAACAAGCACGACTTCACGCCGGTCGATACGCAGGACATTCTGTTCATCGCCGCCGGGACGTTCACCGATCTGCGCCTGTACCAGGAAAACCGCACGGTCGGGTTCGGCAGCACCGGCAGCGATGACCGTCGCTCGCCGCCCATCACCGAGAAGGAGCTGCTCGACTACGGCCTGCTGGCCGAGTTTCTCGGCCGGCTTCCCGTGCGGGTCGAGTTAGATCCTTTGTCGAAGGATGATCTCTTCCAGATCCTGACCGTGCCATCGGATTCTGTGGTGCGCGAGTATCAGGCGCTGCTGAAGCTGGACGGCGTGGACCTGCGCTTCGAGGACGAGGCGCTACGCGAGGTGGTGCAGTTCTCCTTGCGGCGCAAGACCGGCGCGCGCACCCTGCGGGCCCTGGTCGAAGAAATCTGCCACGAGGTGATGTTTGAGGCGCCCGAACGGCGGGGCGAGACCATCGTGATCGACGCCCAGACCGCCTCGACCCGGCTGGCGCGTCTGGGCGAGGGCGCCGGTGCACGCGACTAGCTAGCTTTCCCCAAACCGCAGGATCGATGTGAAGATCAGTGAACTTTTCGGCAAAGGCCGCCCGCTGTTTTCCTTCGAGGTCTACCCACCCAAGACCGAGGCTGGCGCCGCGACTCTGCAACGCACGCTCGCGGAGCTGACCGACCTCGCCCCGGATTTCGTGTCCGTCACCTATGGTGCGGGCGGCTCGAACCGCGATCACACGGTCGAGCTGGTGAGCCGCGTTCAGCACGAGCACGGCCTTCTCGCCATGGCCCATCTCACTGGCATCACGTCCGGACGGGCCGAGATGGCGGCGCTGGTTGCACGTCTGGTCGACGCCGGAATCGAGAATCTCGTCCTGCTACGAGGTGATCCGCCCGCCGATGTGGGCAGCTTCGTGCCGTCGACCGGCGGCTTCGAGCACGCCTCGGATCTGGTGGCTTTCATCCGGCAGCAGTACGGCGATCGTCTGTGCCTGGCCGGTGCGGGCTATCCCGAGGGCCATCCCCAGTGTCGCGATCTGGCGCTGGACATGCAGCACCTTGTGACCAAGGTGCGCGCCGGCGTGGATTTCATCATTACCCAACTCTTCTTCGACAACCGCTTCTACTTCGACTTCGTGGCGCGCGCCCGCGCGGCCGGCATCACCGTGCCCATCGTTCCTGGCATTATGCCCATCACCGACGTGGCGCAGATCCAGCGCATGACTCAGATTTGCGGCGCCAGCGTTCCGGCCGTCTTGCGGGCCGAGCTGGAAAGACGCCGCACCGACAAGGCGGCCGTGGCCCAGCTCGGTGTGGCCCAGGCGACCGCCCAGTGCGTGGACTTGCTTCTGGGCGGCGCGCCCGGGGTGCACTTCTACACGCTGAACCAGTCGCCCGCGACGCGCATGATTCTGACCGTGCTTAAAGCGCGGCTGTGAGCTCACCGAGGTGACGACGGCCGACGATAGACAGCGGAACCCTGGAAGGGTTCCGCACCTCCCGCGACGGGCTTCGGCGAGCAAAGCTCGCCTGCGCCGACGCGGCCTGGGCCGCTGGCTGCGTCGGGCCTGCGCTTCCGGTCCTCAAGTACATCAGTACATTCCGGTCCGGCGAAGCGCGCGGCGAAGCCGCGGGCAGGGGTGGCGGGGTGGTCCGTCGCTAGTCGGCCCTCCTTGCCAGCTGCCCGGCTGGTCGGCCGTGTGCAAAGGGACATCGCGATTTGTGCCTCGTCGAAGTGCCGCGAAAGTCTGACGCTTCGTCGTTGAAGCGAGGATATCGCGCGGCCCGGCTGTGATCGCGGGCGGGCTACTTCAGCTCTTCCTCGACGATGCGCTTGACCGTGGCTGGGTCGAAATGGCCCTTGTGTGCCTTCATGATCTCGCCCATGACCCTGCCTGCCAGCTTGGGGTCCTTGCCGCCCAGTCGGGTGATGGTCTCTTTGACGGCAGCGCGGACTTCGTCGTCGCTGGCTGCCTTGGGCAAGAAGCGCGCGCAGAATTCGATCTCGAAGTCGATTTGGGGCAGATGCTCGGCTCCCCGCTCGCCCAGGGCCGCATATTCTTCGCGCGCCTTGCGCATTTGCTTTTGGTAGGCGATGACCACGTCCAACCACAGGGCATCATCGAGCGGCCCCTTGAAGCCAGCCGCGGTTCGTCGCTCCATGTGCTTGGTCTTGATCATGCGAATGCAATCGGCCGTGCGGCTGTCTTTGGCGCGCATGGCGGCCTTGAGCAGGTCCTGAAGCTCGGTTTCTATGGCCATGGTCGTGTCCCTTTTTGCACCCTGACGGGTGAAGCGAGTTTGCCTCCCATCACCTCGGCCGTGAAGCAGATTCACACCACCCGCACGCATTTCCGCCACGCTTTTGCTGGCTCCGGGCATGGACCGCCTGTGTGCACCAGGACTCGTGTGCCGGGGTCGGCTGGAAACGGCCAGTTTTCAAGGCGAACCTGGCACTTGCGGTGAGCCGAGCCGTCCAGCTCCTTGGCCCGCAGCTTGCTGGTATCCTTGCTAGGAACACACTGCTCCTTGAGGTTGCCCATGCACCGTCTTGCAAGACCGCTCGCCCTGGCGCTCGTCCCTTGGTTCGTCGCGGGCTTGGGCCGTCTGGCCGTTGCGCAGGAAGAGACCGAGGAACAGATTCAAGTTGAGGCTGCTAACCAAGCGCAGCAAGTGCCGCCGCCCGAATACGGCCCGCCACCTAGCAACGCCGGAGAAACCGAGCCTGCGCCTCCGCCAATTCCCCCCAATGTCGAGGGATCGGCCTATGCGGTTCCGGGCGGAGGATACTGCTACTTTGGGCCGCATCCGGTCGACACGCGCGTCGCCGCCGGCGGACCCTGGGACGACACGCCAGGCGCGCACATGCACGCGTACCCGCCCTTGGATCTGCGGCTCTTTGAGTTGAAGGAAGGCTGCTACTACTTCGTGGGGGATCCGCGCGACTTCGGCTACGCGGGACCGACTTTCAGCTACTACGGCGCGCACCCGATCCTCGACGTCTATGGCGGCGGCTGGTGCTTCATGATCGGACCGCACACGCACCTGTGGCGGCCCTGGTCGCCGAACTTCGCGTTGGTTGGCTCCTGGTACTACTGGGAAGGGGCCTATGACCCGTATTTCTGGGCCTACTGGCCCTACTACTCGTTCTATTATCGAAGCTACTATCCCAACTACTACGTCGGTGGGCGCTTCCATCATGGCGGCTATGCCGTGGCGCCGCCCATCCACCGCGTGCCTCCGCCCGCGCACGTGGTCGGAAGGCCGACGGCCGGTGCGCAGACCTGGCGTTCCTCGCCTTCAGCCCCTCCCGCGAATGGCTGGCGCAGCTCACCGTCGGTGACGCGGTCAAGTGTTGGCGCGGTTGCCCCGGTCGCTCCGTATCGAGCCGCAGCCCCGGCGCCAGCCGCCGCCCCATCTCGACCCGCAGCCCCGGCTGCGCGATCTTTCGGCGGCGGCTTCTCGCGCGGCGGCGGTCGTCGGCGGTAGGATTATTGTGCCGGCTTTACGTTCACCAGCGTGAATACGTAATCCTGGAAATCACCGTCCCCGTCCTCGTCGACCACGACCAGCAGAGCGTCTGGAACCTGCGCGCCGCCTCGGCTACGCAGGGGGTAGACGCGCATCGCGTGCTTGGCGCCGTCGCTGTTGCGTTGGTCTTCCGAGTACAGCGTGCGCTTGGGCAGCTTGACGAAGATCCCGAAGGCCGCGTCGCCTGGGTCGAAACTGGTCTGCCCTTCACCTTCCAGCTCGGGGTTGAGCGTCTGGTTGTGTCCCTTGGCGATGTTGCCCATGGGCTTGGTGACCAGCTTCCCGTTTTGCGTGGAATAGGTGCCGTACGAGGAAACCTCGTCCTGCGAGTAGCGCGCGACCACGTACAGGCCCACGTTGCCGGGCTTGGCATGCTGGAATAGCCCTGACAGCCCTTGGCTGGCCGTATCCGACCCCGGAGTGGCCAACGCCTTCTCCGGCGCGTAGCCCAGCGTATCGAGGATCTGCTGCACAGGAGGCTCACTGGCCAGGTCGGTTCCCTTGGTAACCAGGGCCGACATGTCACAGGGCGGGCCATCGTCGTCGCCTGAACGCACGATGCGGAGGCGCGCACGATGCACGCCCGGCTCGGCATCGGCGGGCGGCGCAAATCCCACGCTCACCGTCACCGACAGACTGGGCCGCAACAAGAGCGGCAAGGGAGGCAGGTTGCTCAGTTTGAAGGTGATGGCCTGACTGCCCACGATCATGAGATCGCTTATCGCCACCGATTCGTCGCCGGTGTTGCGAATGGTCACCGACTCACTCGAGCTGGTCACGCCGTGCACGCCGGAAAAGAATAGCTCCAGCGGCAGGACTTCGAGTGGCTCGCGCATCTTCTCCAGATGCGGAGCGACCGGGGGCGGCGCCTCGGTCTTCTCGGGCGGTTTGGGCACCGTCGCGCAGGAGAAACTCAGCAGACCAGCGAACAACAACCAGCGGCGCGTTCCAACCATGGACAGCATGGAGCCAGGTTAAGGCTTTTCGCTGAATCTGGCTACTGTCGTAGGCGACCTGCGGTCACCCGCATCTGCTCAATTGTTCCCGTGTGGGAAGAAGGAATCGTCGTAGCTGAACTGGGTCAAGTGATCAAAGGTCATGGCGCCGAAGAGGTTGACCGCCACGGCCCACACCAGCAGCGCCTTCCACAGCAGGGTGAAGCGATGATTCCCCACCGCAAGCAAGATGATGAAGAAGATCATGTAGTCCAGGCTGAAGCGGTAGCCGAACTGGATGTAGCCGGAATTTTGGTAGAGCAGCGAGGGCAGGGCGGTGAAGAGGATGGTGATCCACAGGCCACGCGCCAGTGGGCTGCGCTCGGCTGGAACCACGGTGTAGGCCAGATTGGGCGACGTCACCAGCAACGACAGGCCGTGCGCCCCAACCTTGACGTAGGGGTATTTCGCGAGAAAGCGCGGCAGCAACACCAACGCGCAGGCCAGGTTGCGCGAAAGGAAGTGCAAGTTGAAAAGGCCCCATTTCTGAATCCGGTCTTGCCACGCGATGTTCAGGTACTCATGGCCGAATACGTAGAACTTTCCGAAGCGCAAGTAGTTGTGGGTGAGCAGCACCGCCAGGATCGCCCCGGCGGCCGCGGAAAAGCGCAGGCACTTTCCCAGCAGGTGGGAAGGCAAGCCCTCTTTCCGCCATCGACGCAGGCCATCCCACCCACCGGTCACCCGCACGGCTTCGAAGAAGAACAGCGGGAACATGAACCCGAGTGGCGTGCGCGTGGCAAAACCCAGGCCCACGAATAGACCGGCCAGGGCGGGGCGCGACGCTTCGATGGCCGCCCAGGCATAGCCAATCACGCAGGTCACGCCGATGACATGCGCCGTGTACCAGACTTGACCCAGCACCGAGCTGTAGAAATAGACTGAACCGGCCCCCAGGAGCACAGTCAGCCAAAGATCGTCAGACACACTGCGCTTGCTGTAGCCGCGGCGGCGCAAACTGCCGAGCAGCAGGAAGAGCAACACCGGATTGAGCGCCGCGCATATGACCGTGAAGAGCACGTCGTTGAAGGCGAGGTGCCAGATCGCCACGAAGGGCAACATCAGCACCGCGGGGAACGGCGGGAACGACACGTAGCGGATCCAGGAACGCGAAGCGATGTCGTCCTTGTCCACGGTGAGCGAATGGCCGTGCAAGGGATAGAAGCGGTCGGTGGGGCCGGTGCTGCGGAATTGGCCTTTGAGCGTGCGGCCGTCCTTGAGCTGGAGCACCTCGACCCGCGCCCAGTCGTTCTCGTTGGGCGGGCTCGCGGCCAAGTCCAGGCGGCCATGCAGCCAGCCGTCGGCGAGGTACACGAAATGGTTGTAGGCGGAGTGCTGCCGCAGCCGTCCATCCGAGGCGCCCAGGTAGGCGCCCAGAAACACGACGTAGATGATGGGCAGCCCCCAGCGACTGGAAAACAGACGTCCAAACCAATTCATGGCGGCAACGACTCCTGGCGTGGCGAAGGCGCCTTGCGCTGGTAGACGACGACGAAAGGCACGCCCTCGTGAGCGTACACCTGGGCGGGCTGGGTGGTCTGATAGGCCTCCCAGTGCAGGTACTCGTAGACTGCGAAATGTTTTTCCAAGATGACGACACCAAGATCGGCCTGCGCCACCAGGGGCTCGCCCACGCCCACGTCGCCAATCCCCAGCGGCAACCGGCCATCGCGAACATACATCAGGACAGCGTCGTGAAGAACATCATGCCAGTAGATGTGGTTGGACGGGGGCCGATGCGCCCTGATCCAGGGCAGCAGAGGCAGCACGGAATAGCCCCAGAATTGCCGGTTCATGCCCAGCGAAGCGCCACCGGCGAAGCCGCCCGCCAGAAGATTGTAGTGGCCGGTGCCGTCAGGATGCGAGCGTTGGGTTTCAGCCACCGCCGGCAGGCACAGCAGCACGGCCAGGGCCGCGGGTAGGGCCCGCCGCAGTCGCTCGGCAGTGACCAGCGACGCTGCCTGGCGCGTGACCCAGGCCAGCCCCACGCCAGCCAGAATGGCGACAAAGGGCATGGCAGCCAGAAAGTGCTTCACCCCGCCGAAGATCGGCGTCGCGGGAAGAGCCAAGGTTCCAAGCGGCCCCAGAATCTGAACCGCGAGAAAGATTCCGGGCGCGAGGTCCACGTCTGCGCCGGGACGCAGCCAGGAAGCGCGCGCCCCGGGCTCGGGCGGCTCGCAATTGATGATGGGAAGTTGGTCGTCTGGCTCCTTCTTTCGGCGTCGGCGGGCGAACACCAGCGTGCCAGCCGCAGCCAGGGCCAAGGTGGTGACCGGCACGGTGAACGCCGTCGATACAAACGGGAAGGTCGCGCGCAGCAACCAGCGACCGGTCTGCTCGGGCGCTGGGGGCAGATTCCAGTTTCGGCCCAGGTACTCGAAGTTGTAGTGCTCGTGCTGCGCGTGTCGCTGCATCCACTCGCGCACGCGCGGCACCGGCGCGTGCCACAGCCACGGCCACAACACAAAGAGCACGATGGGACCCAAGGTGGCCATGGACACGAAGGCCAGCGGGACGCGCGGCGGCCGCAGACGGAATCGCGTGGGGAGCCCGCCGGCACTTCGGGACGGACAGCCCACCCCGCCCGCCCCGCGCGCGCCCTCGCCGGCGGCGCACCATCGCGGGAGGGTCTGGGAACCCTTTGAGGGTTTCCATGAAGAGAAATCCCCCCTTCGCATCCACAGGTAGTGGACCAGCAGGAAACACGGAATCAGCCAGGCGTTGTGCTTGGTGGCCAGGGCCAAGCCATAGAAGACGCCGCACAGAATGCCCCAACGGGGCGCGCGCAGCGATTTCCAGTAGGCCAGCGCCACCAGCAAGGCCATGACCGCGATGGGCACATCGAAACACGAGATTTGGGCGTGAAAGAAGTAGTGCGGCTGCGCGACCGAAAGCACGGCCGCGCCCGCGGCGGCCCAGGGCCCGATCCATCGGCGCGCGAACCAGTAAACCAGAGCCACGCCCAGGCCGGCCAGCAGGATGGCGGGAAAGCGAAAGGCGGTCGACTCGCGAGCGAACAAGGGCAGGGTGCGGTGTTTGTGGACCGCGATGGGGTGCAGTCCCCGTTTGGGCCCCGTACAGTCGCAGCGATGGAACAGACGCCACGACAGGCCGTACAGGGTCTTCATCAGGGGCGGGTGTTCGTGGTTGTCGCCCCAGAAACTGTCGACCACGTTGCGCGAGAAAGCCTGCCCTGGCTTGCCCGCGCGCACGGCATCCCCGAGCGCTTCGAACCAGCCCCAGTAGCGCTCGCCGGCGCGAAAGTACTGGGATTCGTCCCGGGCCAAGCCCTGGCGACCCTCCACGGCCAGCATCCAGCCGCTGGTTGCCATCGCCAGCAGCAGCGGCACCATCCACGGGCGCCCCCACCGACGGCGGGTCTTCTGCCCGACCTCCATCAACTACGCGCCTCCGCCGCGAATCCGAGAGTGCGCGAGTTGGGGTCATTCACGGTGATCTCGAAGCGCACGCTCTGCGACTGTCCGGCCAGCGCGGAGGTGTCGAATTTGCGCAGAGTCCAGCCGGTCATGCTGCCAGCCTCGATGTGTCCCAGCTCGCGGCCCTGAACCAGCACGCGCAAGCTCACGGTTCCCCTGCCGGCCTTGCGCAGCCACACGTTGTGCAGCCCAGCCCCCACCGCCAGTTCGCGCCCCAGAGGAACGCGATCAAATTCGACGACCGTGGTGGCGCGGCCAGCGAGCGGTATGGACAGGGCGAAGCGCGGGCTGGTGTCGATCTCGAGCAGCTCGGGCTTGAGCGACTGGGACGGGGGATCCGGGCATTCGAAACGGTCGGGCGCCCGATAGCACAAACTCACCCGGCCACCGCCGTCGACGCGCGAAACCGCGGCGCGGTTCCACTCGGCCACGAAGTCGAACGACACCTGGGCCGCGGGCCGCTCGTAGCGCCGCAAGGTGAGCGCGCCCTGGCGGCGCGATTGCACCACGCGGCTGCCTTGGGTTTCGGGAGCGCGCGCGCCTCGTTGCGAGATCTCCCAGACGCGGCCGAAACGGGCGGCGTCGAGTCGCCCAGCCACGGTCAGCGGAATCAGATCGCCCAGGTGCAGACGCAGCAGCGGGTCAGCCCAGGCCGGCGCGGCGACAATGAGATCGCCCGGCCGATAGCCAGCGCGAACCGTGGCGGCGGCTGCGCGCCAATCCCGGTCCGTAGGCGCGCGCAGGGGCGCCAGCAGCGCGTTGCCAGTCTCGACCAGCGCCAGTACAACAATGCCTGCGGCGCAGGTGTAGGCCAGGCGATGTCGCCGGAAGGAATTCGCGTCGAGAAAACTGCCTAGTCTCACCGGCCGGCAGCGTACCGCAGTCGCGCCAGCAGGGCGAGCGCATCCGGAGGCCCATGCGACCGGGCCTGCCGCTGTCCACTCCCCGAAACTGTTCCTAGCCGAATGCTCTGACGGACCTCAGTGGGTGAGTCCGGTAGCGGCGTTCGCGGCGCGCTTGCGCAGGCTGCGGAAGCCTTCCGACAGCGAGTCGCGGACCTCGGGGCCTGACTTGGGCGTGAGCAGCAGCACGATGGCTGCGCCCACCGCCATGCCAATCCCCACCAGCCCGCCGCCGCCCAGCCAGGTTCGCAACGAGCTCTTGCGTCGCAGTCCCACCATACTGAGCACATTTGCTCCGGATATGTTCTTGATGTCCTGCAGTTTCATGACGCTACCCTCCACATCAAGTTCAAGATCATTCCTCTACCGTCATTGTGGATCCGATTCACGCAAGTGCTCGCTCCGGGACGAGGTGACGCTGGGGCTGGCCTTTCTCCGTCGCCAGGGATAGCTTGACGCGTGTCGTGAACAGCCGCCCCGCGACCCTGGAGCGCCTGCGCAAGCGCCTGCTGGAACTGCGTGCCGAAATCCTGAGCGAAGGCGATGTGGCCATCGAGCCAGCGCGTACCGACCCGACGGCCGTGGGCGGCGAAGACGAGGCGCAAGCGCTCGCCGAGATGAACCAGGTGATCGCGTCCAAGCGCAACCGCGAGCGCACGACCGCCCTGGCTCGCGTCCAGGCCGCGCTCAAGCGACTGGACGAGGCGCCCGGAGATTTCGGGCTGTGCGGCGAGTGCGGCGACCCCATTGGCAAACGACTTGAGGTCATGCCCTATGTCGAGCTTTGCGTGGAATGCCAGCACGCCCGCGACGGCAGCCCCAAGGGCCCAGGCCGCCGCCATTTGCGCGATTTTCGCTAGACCAGGAGGAAACCATGGAATTCCGCAAGGTAGTAGACCAACGTCGGGCGTTGCGCTCGTTTGCGCCGGTCGAAGTGAGCGACGCTGTGATCAAGGACCTCGCTGCCGTGGCGGGGCTGGCCCCGTCCTGTTCGAACAAGCAGCCCTGGCGCTTCGTGTTCGTGCGCAGTCCGGCCATGCTGGAGCGCATGGTTGCAACTCTGGCACCAGGGAACGCGACCTGGGCCAAACAGGCATCGCTGATCGTGGCGGTGTGGTCACAAGCCGATCTCGACTGCCGCACGCCCGATGGCCGCGACTATTACCAGTTCGATACCGGCATGGCGTCGGCGTTGCTGATGCTCGCCGCGACCGAGAAGAATCTGGTAGCCCATCCGATTGCCGGATTCGATCCTCAGGCGGCTCGGCAGGTCTTGGCGCTGCCCGAGGGCGTCCAGGTGATCACCCTCATCATCGTTGGCGGCCACACGCAGGAGATCTCGCCGGCGCTGACGGATTGGCAGGTGAAGGCAGAGAAGGAGCGTTCCGCGCGGATGGCGTTCGAGGCCTTCGCCAGCATCGTGTAGCGCACGATTACTTTCCCAACCGCGATGTCTCTGACTCGTGCTTGGCCGCGGCTGTCGCAGGCGCGGAAGCAACAGGTGTTGCCTTGCCCAGCGCCAGGCAAAGACGGCGCAATTGCGACACGCGCCGAAGGCGAAGGCTGACCGCTTCAGGCGACATGTCGACCTTCACGGCTCGTCCTCTTCCAGCCGCCGGATGTCGTCCTGATCCTGTCCCGAGCCTCGCAGCCGCTTCAGGCTGATGAGTCCTTGGCGCGAAACCACCCAGACCTCGCCTCGCTCCCACCGGACGCGCATTCTCGTCCGCCAGGCGGCCTCCGTGGCCGGCGTCACCAGGAGAAGATCGAGGCTGAGAAGGTCACGAGAAGTGGTGTCGATCTTCGTGACCCGCTTGATCTCGACCCCACCCGCGGCCAAGGTCATCGGGTCAGCGGGAATTGTGTAGCCGAGCGTGCGCGCAATCTCGAGCACGCGCTCGTCGGCTTTCGCCGGCGCGATAAGGTCAACGTCCACCGTGGCTCTCGGTAGCCCATGGATGGCCATGGCCAGCCCGCCACACACTGCGTACTCTGCCCCGGCTGTTTCCAGTGCGCCGATCAGGCCAGCGAATTCCTCGTAGAGATCAATCATGCCGCGCAATCCATGATGGCCCGCGCCAGAACGGGGGTCAACCAAGGAACCAGATCTCTTCTTCGAGTTGGCGTCGCCCGCTCGAACGGCTTCATTTTCTCAGCTGTCGGCTCGCTAGTTCCTCCATGCTTTGAGCCAGCTGCACGTCGAGCATCGTCACCCCACCGGCGTCGTGTGTCTCAAGGTCGATGCGGACCGTGCTCCAGACATTGAACCATTCGGGGTGATGATCCATCCGCTGGGCGACCAGCGCCGCGCCGGTCATGAACGCAAAGGCGGTGACGAAGTCGGCGAACTTGTACTCCCGATGCAGCTTGCCGCCTTCGAGTTTCCAACCGGGCAGCTCCGCCAGCGCCGCCGCAATATCGAATTCACTCAGCCTGCTTGGCCTCGACGCCATCGCTCTACCTCCACGGTAATCCTAGCGCATCGTCGGCGAAAGGCATCCGTCGCGCGCGATTCCAAGGCGCGCAAAACATGCGCGGTTGAGATCAAGCCAGCGGCGTATCAAATTCCTGGGGCTGACCCGAGCCATCCCTTGAGTATTCAGAGAGGAGCCGACCTATGCGAACCGTCGTGAAATCCGCATTGCTTGCTGCAGCCGTGGCCACGCTTTCAAGCCTGCAGGGGACCCCAGCGATCGCCGCCGACAAGCAGGACGCGCCGAAGGTTCCTGCGAAGAATGAACTCGCAATTGACCGGGGGCGAACCGCCGTGCTGATCATGGACTACGAGAACCAGATCTTGAGCATGCTGCCCGAGAAGACACAGGCGGCCGTGCTGGACAACGCGAGTGCCATCCTCAAGGAGGCGCGGCAGGCGCACTTGCCGATCATCTATGTGGTCGTGCGTTTTCGCGACGGCTACCCCGAGGTTAATCGCCAGAACAAGCGCTTTGCCGGCCTGAAAGAGTCGGGGCGTTTGCGCGAGGGCACGCCCGGGGCCGAGATCCATGCGCGGGTGGCGCCTCAGCTTGGCGACATCGTGGTCACCAAACGCCGGGTGGGCGCGTTTTCCACGACCGATCTGGAATCAATCCTGCGCGCCAACAACATCAGCACGCTGGCCCTGTTCGGCATTTCCACCAGCGGCGTGGTGTTGTCGACCGTGCGCTGGGCCGCGGACATGGACTACCAGCTCGTCGTTGTTTCCGATGCCAGCGCCGACATGGACGACGAAGTCCACCGCGTGCTGACCGACAAGGTGTTCCCGGGGCAGGCCACGGTTGTTTCCACGCGAGAGTTCGTGAAAGCGCTTGCAGCCAAGCCGGCGCGGGGCGGGAACAAGTGAGCGTGTGAGGTCAGCGGCTTGACTAGCAATCTCAGCAATGCGTAGCGTTGTCGGTGCGAGTTGATGCTGAAAAAATCGAATTGAATCGGGGTCGCGTCCGTCGATACAGTATGAGCCTAAGGAGAACGTCATGAGACACCTGGTTACAGCCACGGCTATCCTATTCGGGCTTGGAACTGCGCTGCCTGCGTGGGCAGACCGCGACGACGATCGCGATCAGGCCGCGCGGCGTGACAAGGAAGACCGCGAACGCAAAGATCGCGAGCGGAAGGATCGCGAGCGCCAGGACCGTGAACGCATGGATCGCGAGCGCCAGGACCACCAACGCATGGATCTCGATCGCCAACGCCAGGAACGTGAGCGCATGGACCGCGAGCATGCAGAGCAGCAGCGCGTGGAACTTGAGCGTCAGCGCCTGGATCTTGAGCGCCAGCGCGAAGCTCAGGATAGGCAAGGGGCTGCCGAACGCGACCGAGAGATGCGCGACCGGCAAGCGCGCGAGCAGATGGAGATAGCTCAGCAGCGGGAAGCCACGTACCGGCTGCGCATGGCGCCCCCTCCTCCCCGGGAAGAGATCCGGACGGCGCCGCCGTCGTCGCGTCACGTTTGGATTCGTGGCTACTGGGGGTGGGAGGGTGGACGCCACGTGTGGATGGGTGGTCGTTGGGAGTTGCCCCCCCAGCCAGGGCGAATCTGGGTCGATGGGCGCTGGGTGAATGAGGGCGGCGAATGGGTCTTCTATCAGGGACATTGGGCTGGCGCCGCGGCCCCGCCGCCTCCGCCTCCAGCCCCGTCGCCCGCCTGGGCGCCACCGCCAGAGGTCACCATCGGCATTGGCCCGCCGCCGCCCCGTCGCGCGGAGGGAGTTCCCCGGCAGCCTGGATACGGGTACGTGTGGGTTCCCGGTGACTGGATCTGGGACGGTCGGCAATACGAATGGTCGCCGGGCCGCTGGGAAGCTCCACGGCCGGGATGGGTGTGGGTGCCGCCGCGCTGGCAACCCGTCGGCGATCATATGCAGTGGCGGCCCGGCCACTGGGCGCGACGGTAGTGCGGGGAGATTGGCTCACGCCACCGGCGTGCACCATGTCCGGTACTTGGGCGAGCGGCCGCGCACGACATCGAAGAACAGCGAGCGAAGACGTGAGGTGACACTGCCCATCTGGCCGGTGCCGATGGGCCGGTGGTCGATGCGCGTGACCGCGGTGATCTGCGCGGCGGTGCCGGTCAGGAAGATCTCGTCGGCCAGGTAGAGTTCTCCGCGCTCCACCGGACGCTCCTCGACGGCCATTCCCAGCTCGTCGCGCAGCAGGGTGATGAGCGACCGGCGCGTGATGCCTTCCAGAACGCTTTGATCGAGCGAAGGCGTGACCGCGACCCCGCGGCGAATGAGAAAGATGTTCTCGCCCGAACCTTCGCTCACGCGTCCGTCGCGGTTAAGCAGGATGGCCTCGTCGAAGCCGGCCAGCTCGGCGTCGCTCTTGGCAAAGGCGCTGTTGATGTAGCTGCCCGTGATTTTTCCGCGCGGCGGAACCACGTTGTCGTCGGGCCGGCGCCAGGACGAGATCGTGCAGTGCGCGCCCTCGGCCTTGTCGATGTACAGGCCAAAGGGCAGGGCCACCACGGCCACAACAGGCTTGAGGCCGTGCAGCCGGACGCCGATGGCCTCGTCGGCATAGAAAGCCAGCGCGCGGATGTAGCAGTCTTCGCGCAGTCCCTCGGCGCGCAGCAAGTCCAGGATGGCGGTCGCGTTGGCGTCTTCTGAGAGGGCTAGGCTCATGCGCAGCAGGCGCGCCGATTCGTGAAAGCGGCGCATGTGGTCGGCCAGGCGAAACACGAAGAGCTTGCCCTCGTCTTTGTTCCAGTACCCGCGAATGCCAGCGAACACGCCGGTGCCGTAGTTGAGCGCGTGGGTCAGCAGGCCCAGCTGCGCCTCGGCGTAGGGCAGGATACGGTCTTTGAAAAAAGCCATGCGGGGAAGAGCCATCGGTGCCTCCTTGTGTCCACTTTTGAGTCCAATTGCGAATTGGTATCTGGTATGTTGTTGACTGTCTACCCAATGATTTGCCTGTTCAATAGCCACTTCCCGACAATTGGCCTGTCTTTGGACTGACCATGGCAAAGGACCATTCTTTGCTCGAAATCCTGGCGGGCTGGTCCTCAGGGCCAGGGCCACGCTATGCTCGTTTGCACGCCGCCATCGACGCGGCCATCACACGCGGCGAGCTTCTGCCCGGGGCGTCGCTGCCCCCGGAACGCACACTGGCCCGCGCGCTCAAGCTGAGTCGCACCACCGTGGTGCAGGCCTACCAGGATCTGCGCCAAGCGGGTCGCATCGACAGCCGTCAGGGCAGTGGCACCTGGGTGCGCCGCTCGGCACAGGATCTGCGGCCCAGTCCACAAGAGCACGACGTGACCTCGGCTTTTCGTCGCAACGTCGTGTTTCGCAGCATGCTCGAGCACGCGCACGATACCATCGGTTTGGTGGGCGCGTATCTGGCCCCGCTGCCCGCGGTGGAGGAGGCGGCGCGCTTGGTGGCTCGCCAGCCACTGGCTGCGCTCGCCGCCGAGCCTGGCTACTCGCCCATGGGCATGCCGGCGTTGCGCAAGGCGGTGGCTGATTCGTTGTCGCGCGCGGATTTGTCCACGGTGGCGGAACAGGTGCTGATCACCAGCGGGGCGCAGCAGGCCATCAGCCTCGTGGCGGGTTTGCTGGTCCCGCGCGGTGAGACGGTGGCGGTCGAAGATCCAACGTACATTGGCGCCATCGATGTCTTTTCCGCGGCGGGCGCGCGCCTCGTTCCCTTGCCCTCGGACTCGGAAGGAGTCGATGTGGATCGACTGCGGCCCATGCTGGAAACGCGGCCGCGCCTGATCTATCTGGTGCCCAGTTTTCACAACCCGACCGGCGCGCTCATGCCCGAGCGCAGCCGGCGCGTGATCGCGCGCCTGGCGGCCGAGTTTCAGATTCCCGTGGTCGAGGACAATGCGCTGGCCGGGCTGGGACTGGGTCCGGCCCTGCCACCGCCCATCGCCGTTTTCGCCAAGAACGCGCCCATTCTGACCATTGGCTCGCCTAGCAAACTCTTCTGGTCGGGGCTGCGCGTGGGCTGGATTCGCGGCCCGGAGGCGCTGATTGCGCGGCTGGGACGCTGGAAGGCCCTGGCGGATTTGGGCAGCCCGATCTTCACGCAGGCCATGGCGGTGCATCTGCTGACGGAAGAAGCCGCGGCCGAGAAGTTGCGCCGGCGCGACAGCAGCGCGCGCCTCGACTTGCTGGTGGCCCTGCTCAAGCAGCACCTGCCCGACTGGACCTGGCGGCGACCCGACGGCGGCTTGCTGCTGTGGGCGCGCATGCCGTCGGGCGACGCCAACGAGCTGGCCCCGATTGCCCAGCGCCATGGCGTGGCCATCGTGGCCGGCTCGGCCAATTCGCCCGACCATCGCTTTGCCGACCGGGTCCGTCTGCCCATCGTGGCCGACGCCGCGATCATGACCGAGGCCGTGGCTCGCCTGGGCCGAGCCTGGCAGGAATACCGGCCGGTCCCGCGACGGGCCGGCGGACGGCTGGATGTAATTGTCTGAAACGATCTATGGGCTGGGAAAGAAATCGAAGGCGTAGACCACGTCGACATTGCCTCCGCCCTGGGGCTTGGGGAATCTCCACGTCAGAAGGTGCGTGCGCAGACACTCCTCTATGGTTGGGCTCCCCACTGTCGATTCGCGCAGGATAACGTCGACGACGTTGCCGGCAGTGGAAATGGTGAATTGGCTGAGCACGCGGCCGGCAAGGTCAGGCTGCCTGACTGTCGCCATCTCGTAGCACGAGCGCACTTCCTTGCTGTGTTCGCGCATGACGTCCTTGATGACCTTCCTGTCCAGATAGCCGCGGGCTGGCGGTCCAGACTCGTCCGGTCTTGGCGGCCCGGATGTGCCACAACCCATCGCCACAGCAACTACCAAGAGAAAAGCCGCACATCTCATGGCTGCGGTGTACCACCGAGACTTCGTCCAGCGCAAGCGGCAGGGCGCGCGCCGTGGGCGACCGCAGGTCGCCCCTACCAGTCTTCGGCGTGCTACGCTCCGCCGCATACCAACCGTCTTTTCGAGGAGCACGCGCATGATTCTGCGAGACAAGGTCGCCATCGTCACCGGTTCCAGTCGCGGCATCGGCGCAGCCACGGCCAAGTTGCTGGCCGCCCACGGCGCCAAAGTCGCAGTTAACTATGTGCAGAACCGCGAAAAGGGTGAAAAGGTTCTGGATGAAATCACGCGCGCCGGCGGCAAGGCCATCCTGGTGCGCGCCGATGTGACTGTGTGCGAGGACGTGGAAGCCATGGTGGAAAAGACCGAGGACGCGCTCGGCGCGGTGGACATTTTGGTCAACAACGCCGCCATCCACTTTCCCGTCATGTCCTTTCTGCAGTACAAGTGGGAAGACTTCGAGAAGAAGGTGTTGGGTGAGATGAAGGCGCTTTACTATCCCTGCCAGGTGGTGGTCCCGGGCATGGTGGAACGCGGTGCCGGCTGCATCGTCAACATCAGCAGCGGCCTCTCGCGCGTGCCCGGTCCGGGCTTCGTCGCCCACTCCACCGCCAAATCCGCGCTCGACGGATTTTCCAAGTCGCTGGCCTTGGAGCTAGGGCCGCGCGGCATTCGCGTGAACGTGGTCGCGCCCGGCGCCACCGACACCGACGCCATCGCATTCATGCCCAAGGAGATGCGTGAGCGGGTCACCGCGCACACGCCCCTGCGGCGCTTCGGCCAGCCCGGCGACGTGGCGGGAGCGGTCCTGTTTTTCTGCGCCGACTGGTCGCGCTTCGTCACCGGCACGTACCTGCCGGTGTGTGGTGGCAACCAGATGTCGTAGCGGTCTACAGCTTGCTGCTGGCACCGCTGGTGCCGAAATCAAGCAGCTCGATCGTCCACTTGCCGTCGTCGGACACGCCCTTCACGGCCCCGTTGATGGGAACCGCGGGGTGGAACCAGGACGTCGATTTGTGGGTCGTGCCCAGGATCGAAACCTGAACCGCGTACTTGGCGCAATCCTGGAAGGTGCCGGCTGGAACGGTCACGGTTTCCTTGGGTGCCTGGGCCACGTCGCTGGAAACCATGCCGGCCTGAGCCACGGCTTTGAACTGGCTCTTGAACAGACTGGCCATCGGCGTGGTCGCAAAGTCGATGGTCTGGACCGGCTTGTCGTCGGTCTTGGTGACCACCTTCATCAGGACGTCAGCGGCCTCATCAGGCGTTCGTGGCATGTGGCTGTATAGGATCTTCGTGATGGTGTGGTGGAAGTAGTCCTGCCGGTCGATTTCCAGCCACATGCCACCGCCGTCGGCTCCTACGACGCTGATGCGCTGGATGGCGACGTTGCCCTTGTCGTCCACCGTGCGCTCGACAATCCACTGACCAACCGCCCACGGCGTGGGCTCGTAGGCCGCCGGCGCTGCCTGGTTGCGGGCTTGGGTCTGGAAGGAACCCGCCAGGCCGTCGGTGGCGGCTTTCATCTGGGGATTGATCGAGGGCGCGCAGCCCGCAAGGCTGAGCGCCAGGACGGCGGTGAGGATGTTGCGCATGAGATCGCTCCTTTTCGAGAGGTGACCCCATCATCGACATGAAACAGGAAAGCGCAAGCGGAAGTGTTGGCCTGCGTTTTCCGGGTCGCGTTTGTCTCGCGATCGCGCTAGAGAACTCGAAGAATCACCTGCCTCATGCGGCCACAGAAAGAGTCTCCATGAAACGCATCATCGCGCTCGCCCTGGTTCTATTCCCCGCGCTCGCCGCGGCCCAACCCATTGGCGCTCCGCAGTCCCTGCCTTTGGTTGTCGATCTGAAGGCCGCTGTGATCGGCAGTTGGGCGGAATACGGTATGACCTTCGGCGAGAACAAGATGAAGTCACGCTGGGCCTTGGTGGCTCGCACCGCCAGTTCCACCACGCTGGAAATGACGATGCGGGGCGGAGTGTTCGCTCGGATGGGCGACAGGGTGACGCTCAAGCTCGTCCTCGACCCCGACCCTTTCGGCTCGACCAACCCGGTCAGGGAAATCGCCATGCAGGTTGACGACGGCGATCCCATGCTGGGACCGCCGGACGCGCCGACGCAGAAATTCCAGAGACCCGACCCCAAGACCCTGGTGGGCAAGGAAACCATCAAGGTGTCGGCGGGAACCATGAAAACCACCCACTATCGGGACCACACGCCGGCGGGAACCGTCGACGTCTGGGTTAGCGAAGAGGTTCCGCCGCTCGGCCTGGTCAAGGTGGTGGCCACGCCTGAGCCCCCGACGGGCAAGTCCAAACTGCCCCGCAGCCCGCAGTTTTCCATGGAATTGGCCGCCACCGGCACGGGCGCCAAGCCCACGGTCACCAAGCCGGCCAAACCCTTCGACCTGAATCAGATGATGGGTGCGGCCCAGGGGGCTGGCGAGAGGCACAAGTAGCGGGCCCCTGGCCAATCTCGGCACTTGCTCGCGTGCGGCCCATCCCTGTAAACTCGCGTTCTCATGCAAGCGCCGGTTGAAATCTGTTATGCAGGCGTTGTGATAGCTCGTGCCGAGGAAGTGCGGGAGGGCGAGGGAGGCGAGTTCTTCGTTGTCATGAAGGATCCCCCTCCTGTGGGCACGCCGCTGGATGTGCGCTCGGCAGACTCGCCGGTTTCCGTGCGGGTCTTGCATGTGGTGGAATCTGCCGACGGGGCGGAAAGCGGCATGCAGGTGCGCCCGGTCAGGCCCGACGACGCCGGGGCGGCCATGTGGATCCCGCCGCCGGCCGCGGCCAAGACGGCCAGCACGCCGTCCGCGGCGGCCACACCCGTTGTCGCCGCGACGGCGGCCTCGGAGCCGGTCCAAGCCGCACCTGAGCCGGCGGCAACTGCATCGGCACCCGAAAGCCCGGTTGCGAGCGAAGAACCCGCGCGGACGCCAGCCGTCCAGTTGGCGTTCGAGGCGGTCGAGGTGGTTTCTCCGCCGGCCCCATCCGAGGAGCAGGCTGCCGACCAGGCGCCTGTCGCGAAAGCGGAGCAGCCCGCGGCGAGCGAGGCCGTCCCAAGCCAGCCGGTTGCGCCCGCGGGATCAACTGACAGCGCTGTTCCCGAGGCGGTTCCCGTGGCTGTCGCCTCCAGTCTGACCGGCGCATTGGAAGGGGCGGTGGGAAGAGACTCCGGAGAATTCTCCAGCGCCGTCGGGACGCCGGGCGAGTCGCCTGCCTCTGGGGATGCGGCAGCGCCGGCCAAGGGCGATCTTCCCCCGGCCCGGCCCGTGCAAGGCGCGAGTGGACGACGTCGCACCAAGCGGCGTCGCCAGTCGTGATTAGACCTCCCCATCTGCGACCTGGTGATGTGGTGCGCGTGGTGGCGCCTTCGGGGCCCATTCCGCCCGACGACTTTGCCCAGGGTGCGGCGGTACTGTCGGCCCGCTACCAGCTTCGCTACGACCCGGTTTCCCTGTTTCGCGCCACCGGGTTTACCGCCGGGCCCGACCAGGTTCGCTTGGCCGAGTTGCGGGCGGCGCTGCGCGATGCGGACGCGCGCGCCGTGATCATGGGCCGAGGCGGCTACGGGCTGCTGCGCATTCTGGCTGCGCTGGATCCGGATCTGCTGCGGGGAGCAGGCAAACCCATCGTGGGATTCTCCGACGGAACCTTGCTGCTGGCGCAGGCGGCGCGGGCGGGCCTGGCCTCGATTCACGGGCCGGTGGTCACGCAGCTCGGGCGCCTGGCCAGCGAGGATCACGACGCCCTCTTCGCGGCGCTGGAACAACCGGATGCGCGCCTGCTGCTTTCGGGTCTGGAGGTGCTGGTCAAAGGCCAGGCGACGGGCCCACTTCTGGGCGGCAACCTCGAGGTCTTCTCGCGCATGCTGGGAACGCCCTATCTGCCCGACCTGCGTGGCGCCATCCTGTTCTTCGAGGATGTGGGCGAGCGTCCCTACCGGCTGGATCGCCTGCTCACCCAACTGGAACTGGCTGGCGTCTTCCAGGCGGCGGCCGGGCTGGTCACCGGCGAATTTTGCGATTGCGACGAGCCCACGGGATCCAAGCCGGCGTCTCCCACGGCCGACGAGGTACTGCGCGAGCGGCTGGGCCGTCTGCGCATTCCCGTGGTCTTGGGCGCGCCCTTTGGCCACGGCCGGCGCAACCACGCCTTGCCCTATGGAACGCGCGTCGAGCTGGACGCCGACGCAGGCACGCTGGCAGCCCTGGAAGGCGCGGTTTCCTAGCTGCCGCCTTCTAACTAATCAGATTGGGCTCGATGGGTGGCGCAGGACCGGCTTCCTCGATCTTGCCGAAGACCTGCTCGTAGCGGGCAATGTTGGACTCCAGCGCGCGCAGCATGCGTTTGGCGTGGCGAGGCGATGAAATGATGCGCGAGCGGACCCGGGCGCGCGGCACGCCCGGCTGGACGAACACGAAGTCCAGGACGAACTCGGCGTCGGTGTGATTGATGAAGACCAGATTGGCGTAGGCGCCCTGGGCGGTCGCCTCGTCGAGGTCGATTTGGATCTGCTGGGCTTGCACAGGCGGTTTGGCTTGTTCGGACATGGGCAAAGTTGTACCGCGACGCCAAGATTCGCGAAAGACGTTGTAGACTGCCAGCCCGCAATGAATAGGGTCATCGGCATCGACCTCGGGTCGCGTCGTATCGGCGTGGCTGTATCGGACGGCCTGGGGCTGACGGCCCAGCCGCACACCACCATCGCGCGCCACGGCGGCAAACGCGACATCGAGGCCATCGCTGCGCAGGTGAACGCCGCGGGCGCGGGGCGCATCGTGGTGGGCCTGCCGCTGGATCCCGACGGTGAGGAAGGGCTGGCTGCTCTCAAGGCGCGCGCCTTTGCCGAGAAGCTGCACGCGGCTCTGGCCGTGCCGGTCGACCTCATCGACGAGAGCTTCAGCACGGTGGAAGCCGAAGTTCCGCTGCTGGCCGCGGATGTTTCGCGGGCGCGCCGCAAGCAAGTCGTGGACAAGCTGGCCGCCGCGGTGATCTTGCAGCGCTGGCTGGACTCACACCACCGGGAGATGGCGCGATGACACGACCCATGCGACGGGCTTTGTTGGTTTTCTTGCTCACCACTGCGCTGGGCGGCGGGGTCTTGGTGGGAGTGCTCAACAAGATTGTGCACTACGCGGACACGCCGACTGGGTCAGCGCGCGGAGCCGTGGAAGTGGAGATCCCCAAGGGTGCGGGCGCGCGCCAGGTGTCCGAGTTGTTGGCCGGCGCGGGCCTGCTGGAGAACCCGAGCTACTTCCGGCTGTACGCTGGCCAGCGCGGGGTCGCGGCGCGCTTCAAGGCCGGGCACTACAAGATCGAAGCGCCGGTCACGCCTCGCAAATTGGTCGAGCTGATGATTCGCGGCGCGGCTGATGAGTTGGTGGCGGTCACCGTGCCCGAGGGCAAGAACCTGATCGAGGTCATCGACATCTTGGACGCCGCCGGGGTTGCGCCCAAGACCGAGCTGATGGCCCAAGCCATGGATCCGGCCTTCGCGCGCAGCCTGGAACTGCCCAGCGCCTCGCTGGAAGGTTACCTTTTCCCCGACACCTATCACCTGCGGCCGCACATGCCGGCGGCGCGCGCCTTGGTGGCGCTGGTTCGGCGGCACCGCCAGGTTTTCGAGGAGCTGCGCGCGGCCCACCCCACCGGGATGGCCATGCTCAAGAACAAGCTGGGTTTCGACGACGCGCGCATCGTGACCCTGGCCTCGATCGTGGAAAAGGAAACCGGCCAGCCCGAGGAGCGGCCGCGCATCGCCCAGGTGTTCATCAACCGTCTTTCCAAGCCCAACTACCGGCCCAAGTTGTTGCAGACCGATCCCACCATCATTTACGGCTGCACGGTGGCGCCGGTTTTTCTGGGCAAGGCTTCACCTGCTTGCGCGCAGTGGGACGGCCGCATCCGGCGCATTCAGCTCGAAGATCAGGCCAACCTTTACAACACCTACACGCATGAAGGCTTGCCCCCCGGACCCATCGCTAACCCGGGGCGGGCCGCGCTGGCCGCGGTCATGCGCCCTGACGGCAGCCCCTACCTGTATTTCGTTTCAAAGAACGATGGCACGCACCAGTTTTCCGCCACCCTGGCCGAGCACGAGGCCGCGGTGGTCAAGTACCAGCGCGGTGGCAAGCCGCTCGCCAAAGGCAAGCCGTAGTTGCTGGCTTTCGGGGCACGCACTTTCACAGGAGCAGCCGTCATGGACATGAAGAACGAAGGGGTCTGCGCTCGCGGAGGCCCGTGTTCCCCAGTTCAGCGTGAGGGCGTCTTGTGGAGTGCGAACCGACCGCAGCGGTGACTTTCTAGGGCCCTGAGAGTACCCTCCTAGCGACCGGTGTCGCTCTTTTCCCGCATCTTGCTCTCGCCCCCTCGATGTGCCAGCGCCAGGCGTCTCCGTTCGGCCGTTGCGGGCAAAACCGTCCTTGTCACCGGCGCCTCTTTCGGGATTGGAGAGGCCACGTCTCATCTGCTTGCCGATGCCGGGGCCGCGGTGATTCTCGTGGCACGAAGCAAGGACAAGCTTGGGGAATTGGTCGAACACATCCGGGGGCGGGGTGGGCAAGCCTTTGCCTATCCTGGCGACCTCTATCATGCGGACCAGATGCCGGACTTGGCCGCCCGCATCCAGGCGGCGCATCCCCGCGTCGACGTGGTGATTTCCAACGCAGGCAAGTCCATCCGGCGGCGTATCGTCGATGTGTGGGGGCGGACCGATCTGGAGCGGTGTTTGGCTGTCAATTTCTCCAGTCCAGCCGCACTCATCACGGCGCTCCTGCCGCGCATGATCGAGCAAGGGGGCGGTCAGATCATCAACGTATCAACGGTGTCGGCCCGACAGCCAGGTGCGCCCAGGTGGTCAGCGTACCAGAGCAGCAAGGCCGGATTCGATGTCTGGTTGCGAAGCATCGCCTGCGAACTGCGTCCGCGAAAGATCTTCATCTCGTCAATCTACATGCCCTTGGTCCGCACGCGAATGATCGCCCCCAGTGGAATCTACGACCGGGTTCCCGCCCTCACGCCCTTGCAGGCCGCCCAGGTTATTGCCCGCGCGGTGGTCAAACCCGCCGACCGCATCGCACCCTGGTGGTTGTGGTGGAGCGAGCTTGCCGTGCTTTGCTTGGGAACCCTCGTCAACCGTGTGCTGACGGCCCTGGACCACCGACGCAACCATTGAGACACTGTAAGAAGCCGTGTTCCTTGCTGTCATTCGAGCTGCCCTTCGCGCCTTGAGCCGCACAGGGCTTCTAGGGGCTCATCCCTTTCGGGCCATCCTGTGTTTTGTGTGGGTGCTGCTTCGTTGCGGCTGTTCCCTCTTCACATTGGTCGCGTGGAACGCGCGACGGTTTCCCGACGCGGTCGCCGTAGTCGATCCGCATCGACGAGCCACCTTCCGCCAGCTGGAAAGACGCGCGCTACAGATGGCCCAGGCGTTGGGCCTTGGGGCCCATCACCGCGTCAGCATCTTGTGCCGAAACAGTCTGGTCTTTGTTGAAGCCCTGCTGGCCTGTGGGCGGGCGGGCGCGGACGCCGTACTGCTGAGCACGACGTTCGCTGTGGAACAAGTCACGCATCTGTGTGAAAGCGAACGCCTCGATCTTCTGATCTGCGACGACGAGTTTCGCCCGCAGGTCACGACCTTGGAGGCACGCTTCCCTGGACTCAAGGGGCGGGTTGTGTCCGCGGCCGCGCTGGCCAATGAGAATCTGAGCGAATTGCCACGGCTTGGGCGACCAGCGCCACTGCGCGGCCTTGTCAGGAAAGCAGGCGCTGTCGTCATCATGACTTCTGGCACCAGCGGCCCGGCCCGGGCTGTTCAGCACCGCCCCACTCTGCGCCAGATCCTTCGCACCGTGACCGCGCTCTTGGACCAGCTTCAGCCCAAACGCGGGGAGCCCACCTTGCTGACGATTCCTTTGCTGCATGGACACGGCCTCGCAACCCTGGGAATGAGTCTCGCCTTGGCCGCTCCCTTGTTTGTTTTTCCGCGGGCGCGTGCCGAAGACCTGCTGATCTGCATCGCACAGAACCAAATCCGGGTCGTGGTCCTGGTGCCCACGATTTTGCACAGGCTTCTCGAAGCTGGAATTGAAGGCGGCACGACCAGCGTGCGACAGGTGATCTGTGGCTCGGCGCCCCTGACCGCCAGCCTGGCCACGCAGGGAATTGAACGATTGGGTCCGGTTCTGTTCAATCTCTACGGATCCACCGAGGCGGGCCTGATTTCTCTGGCGACCCCCGAAGATCTTCGCGTCGCTCCCGCATCCGTGGGCCGGACTCTGCCCGGGGTCTCAGTCGATTTGCAGGCCAGCGACGGTGTATCGGTCGGGCCGGGACAAATCGGCCGACTCCGTGTGCGTGGTGAACTGGTGCAAGGCCAGGCGGATGCAGGCGAGGCGGTCGATACCGGAGACCTGGCCCACTTTGGCGAGGACGGGCGGTTGTATCTGGACGGTCGCGCAGACGACATGCTTATTTGCGGCGGAGAAAACGTGCTTCCCAAGACCATCGAGGACGTGATCAACCGTCGACCCTACGTGCTTGCTTCCGCCGCGGTGGGGGTGCCAAGCGTCGAGTACGGTCAATCCGTCCATCTGTTTGTCGAGCTGCGAACCGGCTTTGGGCATGTTTCGCAAGCCGCTATCGCGGACGATGTGAAAGCGTGCCTTCCGCCTGTCTTGCGACCAGCCGGCATCACAATCGTGGCGGCGCTGCCGCGAGGTCCCTCGGGGAAGATCCTTCGTCGCCAGTTGAAGGTCGACTGAGCCCAGCCAAGGACGACCGACTCGACATCCCCGCCGAGTTTTTCTGTGTCGTCTCAAGTCAGTGCGGGGAGGGGGACTCGAACCCCCATTTCTTGCGAAACCAGATCCTAAGTCTCGACGAACCTAGCCCAATCCATAGCGAAAACAATTGCTTACACAAGACAGGGAGCACAAAACAGTTACCCACGCCGCTGCATCGTTGCGATTTTGCACACTTTTTCCGGGTAACTATTCATGGACCATGGCGGCCTATGGGTCGACTTCGCGTATTCCAAGGGCATGACGCCAGTGGAAGCGGCGAGGCCCGAGTCGCGGCCCGAGTCGCAGCCAGAGTCACGGCCCGAGTCGCAGCCATGGTGCCTTTCGGTGTTCGTTTCTGGTTGCGGAACCAGAGCAATGCCACACCAAGGACGGCTTGCAAAGCCTGTCCTGCCAGAAGCGATCATGAACACGGCGACGCCTCCCCACCTACCCCCCCTGGCATGCATGACCCAGGATCGCAGGGCCGCCATCAATTCAAACGGACATAGCTAACTGGGCTATCCCAAGACGCTGGAAAGCGCCATGGCAGCCAGCAGCAGGGCAGCGGCGGCGAGCGAGCCCTTCCATGGGGTCGGGGTTCGGGTTGCTTGATGCAACCGGTAGGTCGACCAGAAGATTCCCAAACAATACGTGAGGGCGATGCAGGGCGATCCGAACTTGAGAACAGCGCCCGGATGTCCAGGGGCAGCGGCGCAGGTCGCGATGAGGAGCAAACCCGTGGAGGTCATCGACCAGCAAACCGGCAAGGCAAAGAGGGTGCCGGTAACGATTCACACGGGCGGAAAGTTCCCGGTATCGACACGGGCCATCATCCAGCGCATCAACCGAGTCTTGGCCAAGAACGGCAGCGACGAACAGCTGAAGACCGCTCGGGGCTGGCGGTACCTTCACAATTGCGGTCAGTACTACACCATCAACCTCCACTACAACTGCATTGCCCGCCACGACGTCTCCCCAAAGGATCTAGCGCGTGAGCTTGGCGTGCTGAAGCCCTACGAGGAGGTCAAGGACTGACACATCTCTGGTGCGCTCCGCACCGGGGCACACCTGGCCAGGATGACCTTCCACCCGTTTCTGGCCGCGCACGCATCAGTCAAGATGCTGTTCACCTCCACCGGGTCCACACGCTCACCTGACACGCGGACCTTGCTTGCGTACTCGACGGCCAGCCCCAGACGATCTTGTAGCTTGGGTGCGCGTTCCAGGATGCGTGCGTACGCCTCGCAGGCGTAAGCAAAGGTCTCGCGCCTCCGGTACTGGATATCCAGCAGCCATTCCCGCTTTCTTGTTTCCGGCAGCCCTATCGTGCGCCGCTTGCAGTTGTGGAAGATGTGCGCAGCCTCGTGGACCACGAAGTCGTCAAAGGCCTCTCCTTCGTGGAAGTAGGCCAGCGACACGTAGCAGGTGGTTTCCTCGCTCAGCCCTACGATCTTGGGAGCGTCTGGCCCAAGCAGAGGCGCACCCATGCTGCCGAGGTACAGGTTCGCCAGGTCCCATGCGCTGTAGGGCCACGTGCACCCGAGCAGCACCTGCTCGATGTTCGCGGCGGTGAGAAACACCAGTGACTTTTCCAGCACGGCCAGCACGGTTTCTTGCTCGTCCCGCCGGAAGAGACCACGCACCATGGGCTCTACCTTCTTGCGGGTGAACGCTACGAGGTCAACGGGAAAAGAAGGAACATGAATTTCTCCAGACAGCTTCTTCACCTCCGCCACCAGGGCCTGAAGCATGTCTGCCATTGCCTTGGTCTCCCGCTCTATGATGTTCCCTGACCAGGCGGGGAATTTGGGGTCGTACTCGCCTGTGCGCAGGAAGTGCTGCGCGGCAGCCCGACGGGCGAGGCATCGCCGATGGTTAGGTGAGCAACCGGCTTTACGTACAGGGGTTGCCGGGTGCTGTTGTTGGAAGATGGTGGTGTGACAAACCTGTTGCCCTCTTCCTGGAGAGAGGTGGCGTCGTCGGATGTGGCATCTACCAAAGGAACCGGATCGAAACTTGGCCATGTGGGTGGTTGGCCTCGATGCACTTTGGGTGTCGTATGCGCCCACTGTCGACGGCACCCTCGGGGTTGGGGCCAGGGTCAGCCATGAGAAGGACAAGACGAAAACCACGTAGGACGGCGCACAAGCCCGCAGGCTCGGCATTGAGGAGAACGGGAGCAACGGAGTAGGTTCTCGGATCATTGTCCCACCGGTCCCCAACGTGGGCGTTGAGATACAGGCCCCAGCCTGCAGGGAATGGGCTATCACCGAACAGAAGGTCAGTCCATCGGTCAGGTATGCCCGAAATGATGCGGGCACCTTGGGCGCAGGCCGACCTCGCCGCGAGCGCACCGCACAGGACCTTCAGCAGGTATCTCTCAATCTTCTCCCCGCAGACGGTGCCCGCAAAGACGCCAGGCTCCCGCGAATGCCAGCGTTCGATCAAGTCGACCAGCCGAAGCGCTTCGCCGTCGAGTCCGGAGAGCTGGGAGTTGTGGCGTTTGCAGAGCACGTTGGCTGCCAAACTGCTGATTCCGACTTGCTCGACCGTCTTCTTCTGCCAGGGAAAGCCGCGAACATAGATCCCTCCCGTGGCCGGCTCAATTCGGCGGAGCAGCGCCCGACTCAAGAAGTGTTCCGAAGACAGTCCTGGCGAGCAATCAGCCCGAATGCCGGCATAACACCGAGGGTGTGAATAGCCGTCCCGAGCTGCGGGCTGGTCTGATGGCGTCCGTGACGATCCCACTGTGGGCATTATTCTGCCAGCTTTCGGCGATGGACGGCGGAAACCATTCGTCGGAACGTGGAGAATACATCCCCGGCCCCTTCGATCTGGTTGCCCATCTCCCCCGCAGCCCATACGATGGCCGGGAAAGAAACACCCAGGAGAACCAATGTCCAACACCGACCCGAACATCACCGCTCAGATCGAAACCTTCACCCAGCAGCTCGTTGCCACCGTGGAAGCAGCCGTAGCTCAACGAATCCAGGCTGCCCTTGCTGGTGCCTTTGGCGTTCCCGAGAAGCGCGGACCGGGCAGGCCACCAAAACAGGCTGTGGCGCATGTGGCATCTGTGGCGATGGAGAAATCGGCGGGTAAGAAAACGCGGCCAAGGCAACTATGTCCAGTGCCCGGCTGCAAGAACGTGGCAGCACCAATCTTCGGCATGGTCTGCAAGGACCACAAGAACGTGGCCAAGTCCAAGATCAAGAAGTACCGGGAGGAGCGACGGGCGGGCAAGGTCACCCAGGTGGCAGGAGCCAAGCCAGTGACGCCCAAGAAGGTGAAGAAGGTCACGCCGAAGGTCAAACGGGCGCGGAAACTTCAAGGGCAGTATCTCGGTGCCTTGAAATCGCTCGCAGGCGCGGACAGGGCAAAGGTCAAGAAGACCGCAGCGGAGAAGGGCGTTGCCGAGGCCGTGAAACTCGCGCTGACGATGAAGAAGGGGAAGGCGTAGAGAGAGCGCACATGTCCGAAAACGAAGCTAGGAGAGATGAATTGGGTCGTGCCTTCGCAGGCAGCCAGATGCAGACCCAGCTATACGTCGCTCGCCGCCCCAAGGATCTGTCCGCTTCGGTCAGGGCGGCACTACGGGACGCCGAGGTACTTCGCGAAACGGTCCGGTGGGTTGCTCCTCTTGAAAGCCAGCATTTCCTGGAGCCCAGTGACGCGGGCTTCCTGCAGGCACTTGGTCTAGGTGACCTTTCTGCTAAACTCGCCGACTTCTGGCCATTTGGCGGCCCGGTGTGGGATGCGCTGGCGGTCCTCGGTGCCGACGCCCGCAGAGATGGCGTTCTTCTGGTGGAGGCGAAGAGCTATCCCGGTGAAGTCTACGGACGTGGATGCCTGGCGACCGACCCGAATTCGCTCCAGATGATCTCCGCCTCCTTGAATCGGGTGAAGCAACGGTACGGCATTCGTCAAGACACTGACTGGACTGGACGCCTCTACCAGTACGCCAACCGGCTTGCGCACGTCTACTTCTTGCGCGAGGTCTGCCACGTGCCGGCATGGCTGGTTAATCTGCTCTTCACGGATGACCAGTCCGCAATCAAGCCCACGACGCTTGAGGAATGGAAGATGGCATTGCCACTGATCAAGGTGGAGTTGGGTTTTGGCAGCTCATCAATACCGTGGGCACTTGATGTGTTTCTTCCCGCCAAGCCGAGGGAGGAACTCCTTTCGGGCTAGGTGAGGGAGGAACAGTCACCGGGCAGGCGGGGTCGGGAGTCACCGTTGCGTGCGTGCCTCCCTAGCCATCCGTGCGACGTCAGCCGCATCGACGCCGTGGACTCGGGTCATGTCAACACGGACCGTGTTTGCCACTTTCACGGCCGGGACGTGGCCGGTCTTCACCCATCTGCGCATGGTCACCACGCTCACCTTGAAGATGGCTGCCGCTTCCGGTAGCCGAAGCAGTAGCTGGGGTGAAGCGGCTCGAAGAGCTTCGATTTTCGCGGCGAGGTCGGTCACGGCTCGCTCCATGGCTGCGACACGGACAGGTATTTCAGTGAACGCGGTGAGCATAGCGGCGATGGTGGATGGGTCGATCTTCATCTGGGCCTCCTTCGGCAACGCGGTACCATCCGGTGGACGGACATGTGGAATGCTGTCCGGATGGGGCATGGCGCGTTTCCGGGGTTGCAGGCGGGTCATGAACTCGAAGCGTCGCCGGTGATCAACGTCAACTACTTTTGCCGGCAGAAATAACTGTCGCTGATCAGCCGGTGTCCTAAGTTGAGCTTGATTCGGCGGGGAGTGTCCTAGTTTGGCTAGGTTCGGTAGGATGGCGCCATGGTCGACACCCTCACCCGCGAGGAGCGTGGTGCCCGCATGGCCTTGGTGCGCAACAAGGCCACCAAGCCGGAAATGCGGGTGCGGAGCATGGCTCACCGGATGGGCTTCAGGTTCCGCCTTCACGGTCCGGGGATTCCAGGACATCCCGATCTAGTTTTCGCCTCTGCCCGAAAGGTGATCTTCGTTCATGGCTGCTTCTGGCACCGGCATCCGGGATGCCCCAGAACCCGCTTGCCGAAGTCGCGTCTCGATTTCTGGAAGCCCAAGCTACTCGGCAATGCCCGACGTGATCGGAAGAACCAAGCCGCGCTCCGAAAGCTGGGGTGGGCGTTCCTAGTAATCTGGGAGTGCGAAACCGAGAATGAGGAAGTCCTGCGGCGAAAGCTAGTCGCCTTTCTTGGCCTCGGCGGCGGCAAGAAACTTCTGTAGATCGACAACGGCGTCCTTCGCCGTTCTGGTCTGTCGCAGCTTCGCTCCCCACGAACGTCCAGGGTGCATTAGATCCCAAAGCGAAACCTTGCCTTCATGGCGACCGCTTCCAGGGTCGTGAATTCCGAACCCTTCAAGGCATAGGTTCCATGCTGGCCGGTAGCGTTGGATGAGGAAACGTTCGGCCATGGTGATCCAGAGTGGGACCACGACCAAGTACCGACACTGAAAGTCCTCAATGCGCAGATTCTGAGTTGCTGAAATGGAGTCGCAGTGGTCCTTGATGCGGTTGTAGAGAGCGCGGCTCACTCCGATTTTGGTGATGCCCTTGCGACCTCCACTAGGCTCTGCCTTCCCGACGTAGATCGGCTTGTCAGCCTTCGGCGAACACAGCGTTGCATAGTGCTCGAAGTCGCCTCGGTAGAAGAGCGCGTAGACGCCAGGCCCATCGAAGGGAGCGGAAAGCGGAAGATCCTTTGGTTTCCGCGACATGAGTTCCCTGACCAAATTCTCGGTCAGGTTGTCGTAGTCGAGGGGGTCGTACGGATTATCGTTCACGGTTGGGCGTCGCCGCTTAACCGTGAGGCTACCCTCGCAGCCACTACCGACGCAAGTCTGACGGGAACGGCGTTGCCGAGCTGTCGCATGGCCTCAGACCAAACGCCACAGAACTCCCACTGATCGGGGAAAGTCTGAATCCTGGCGGCCTCGCGCACGGTGAGATATCGCATGCGCCCATCGGGGAAGCGTATGGCGTTCTCGCCTCCCGGCACTCCATGATCCCCCGCCTTGAGGGTCTTTGAGGGCAAATCGAACGGGCTTCCGGTGTGTCCATGGTACGGACGGGCGCCAGGCTGTAAGCGGTGATTCAAGACCCCAGAAACATCGCCGTCAGCGCGTGGCTCTGGAAGATCCGAGACAGCATCGCGAATCGTGCGCCAAGGCAGTGTGCTGGGCTCGCCATCCCATCGAAGTTTGCGCACGCGCCCCGCGAGGCTGGCTGGAGTTTTGGGCTTGCGAACGCCGTGGCGTTCCCAATAGGCCCCCATAATCCATTGGTCGCTGATCAGCGCTTCGAGACTGTGCGTTGGCTCGGGGAATTCCCAATCGCACTCCACGTCGGAGCGGAAGCCCACGACGAAGACGCGGTGTCTCGTCTGAGGAACGCCGAAATCTGCGGCGTTTAGGACACGAAAGAAAACGCGGTAGGTGAGCCCCCGGCGTCGTCCGCCGGCCCGAATCGCCTTCAGGCGGTACAGATGATCCGCCATCTCCTCGCCCGGCTTTCGGATGATCTCGGGGAAGGACAACTGCAAGACAATGTGCTCGAAGTAGGCGCGGAACATCGGCCGCGTCAGCCCCCTCACGTTTTCCAAAATGAATGCTCTTGGCTGAAGTTCACGAACGGCCCTGATGAACTCGGGAACCATGTTGCGGGAATCGCCGGTTCCTCGATGCTTTCCGGCGATGCTGAAGGGCTGGCATGGCGGACCGCCGGCGATCAACTCGACTCTTCCAAAGTCACGAAAGGCGACTTTGCGCACATCGGTTTCCAAGACGGTCCATCGATCTATGTCAGGCATACGGCGGCCCGCGATGTTCGTCCTCAAGGTTTCACATGCGTCGTGATTACGTTCGATGAGCGCCGCATGAACGAAGCCAGCCTCGCGAGTTGCGAGAGCAAGCCCACCGGCCCCGGTAAAAAGTTCGATGGACGTGAGTACGGGAGTACCTTCAGCCGCCGGGGAAACCGCAGAGCGTCTCATCACCTTGTTGGCGGTCACGGGAAGCCCAAGTTGATGCACGATCTTCGTTATCGGTCGGCACCTCTTGGAAGTTGCTTCCATCGCGGCGGCCATCACTCTACATCCTTCCCAACGCGCAGAACGGTGAAACGAACCGGAGCCGTAGACGTCACGGGGTCCGGGGTGAATTCGGGGCTGGGCTTCCCTTTGGGCGACTCTGGGGTGGTCTCCTTCGCCAGCGCGGCAACGACCAGCTCCTCGACGCTCCAGATATGATCGGTCACGCCCATGGCCATCGCCGGGGTCGTGCACAGCGTGGTGTGGACGCGGCAAAGGTTGTGGTAGCAAACGTGGAGCGCCATCGATGCCATAGTCAAACCATGAAAGTAGGCTTGAAAAGGCTCGGCAAATTGGAACCTCATCAGACGGCGCTGTTTGTTGTGAAGCAAGCAACTCACATAAGGTCGCTCAAGGGAACGGATCGCCCGAAGAGACGGGGGAAATCCGAGGGAAATCCAAGCAAGCATCATAGGGGCCAAGCCTTTAGTGCGAGCTTGGCTAGCCCCTTCTGCCGCTCGCATATTTTCGCGACGCTCCAACCATTTTGTCGCCCAATCTGCTTTGTGAGTTGATACGGCGCATCGACATAGATTGCAAACTTGGTCTTCTCGTCAGCGCTTTTGAGATCGCAATTCGATGTCTTGGGAAGCAAACACAGATTGCCAAGACGTTTTGCGTAAAGCTCAACTTCGTCCGGCGTGAATGCTGGCCAATTGCCTTCAGGGTGTTCCGGCAAGACGTGTTCTAGGGTCATCTTCTCCTTGTCCTCGTTTGGCATCCACCAAGGCGTGGCCGAAGTTCCTTCGGCCACCGTCTCCATTGCTCGCAAGTAGTATCTGGCATTCCATGCCTTTGAAACCGTCGCAGTTTCAAATTGTTGCGCGAAGTACTCGTCTGATGGAATTATCTTTTCTATTGCTTGCCTGAGTTCCGCCGAAGTCGTAATGGGATTCTTTTCTTTGTAGATGTTCTTGGCAGCTTCTGCGAGCGTTTCTTCGATTGGACCGCTGCGCGTGCCTGATGCTATCAAGAGCCTCACTCCAAGAGACACAAGCATCTGGAAAGCCTGAGTGGCCTCTTTGGGATCGAACCTGGCGGCAACCGCTACGAAGCACGGACGAAATGGCTTAATGTCGAAGTCGTTGATGGTCTGGATGGCACGTCTTGCGGCATCTGGATACTTCTTCCACTTGTCGTGATCTTGATTGCATGTGGCCTCATAGATGCCAGCCAAGAATCTTAGATCATTTAGTGTTGCTATTGCCGTTGTGCTGCCCTTTACAAGTCCCTGGAGCCCTTCGTAGATTTCGTTCCTTCGCAGAAAACCCAAGTGTGTTATCAGGGCTAGTCGTAGAAAGAATAGAGTGATGTCAGAATTGTCGTCCTTGTCATCATCGTCATCATCCTTCTGAAGCGATGCTAGCGACCCATTCATTTGTGACCATGCCGCTTGTGCTTCTGGGTAGCGATCCCCCGCCATGCTGAAGAGATAGCTCTTAACAAGGTCAGCTTGCGAGGTCTTGAGCCCACGGTCATTGAGGGTCTCGAACATCCTGTACGCGTTAGCCCCGGTCGGGACTCGGAGCAGAATCACCTCAGCATTGTTTTGCATATAGTCGAGCCAATCGATCAGCAGATCTCCGTGTGTCTTGACGTTCGCGGGGGCGACTATCTTGCGAACGTACCGCTCAGCAGCAATGAACGCATTGCGTATTCTTCTGTGAGATATCGGTGATCCCGGAGGGAGTGGGTCAGTTGGCGACTGACTGGCCAACATCCTTCCAAAGAAGTCGTTGTCAATCAAATTTAGTTTCAGCTTTGGAATGTCAGCTCGTTGGCGTGAATCATATTCACTGATGAACGGTGGAAGACTCTTATTTGCGAGGTCTGGTTCAATCGCCAATAGATACCGTCGCATTTCGGACAGCAAAATTGTGGCGGTTGCCAATCGTTGTTGTCCATCTATGACTTCTAAGACTCCATCGTTGTCTGGAATTGTTACAATTGTCCCCAGGAAATACTCTTGTTCGTCCGAGCTGATTGCCTTGAACAAATCCTCGAAGAGTCTTTCAACATGTCTATCTTGCCACCTGTAGTCACGCTGATGAGGCGGCACCTTCAACCTGTAGTCCTTGAGTATCTTGGCGATCCCCGTTTGCACGAAAAGGATCTGTGGTTTGTGCGTTGTTCTACTCATCGAAACCTCCAAGCGGGATTTCTCTCACGAATGGCGCGGATCTTCCGACCGTCTCCAGCTCCCGGATCGCCGCAGCTCGAAGTCGTTCCCGAACCCACGACGATAATGAGATTCCAGACAACGCGGCGCATTGGCTGAATGATTCCTTTTCCGACGGCTGCATACGGATCAAGACCTGCATGCTCTTCGCGTCAGCGTCGTTCCTCTTCTTTTCGTTTGCCACGGGCTAAATGTATATCGGAAATATATACGCGGAAACTGGTTTCTTTGCCATGTATGTCAGAGGGATATACATTCGGAAGAGAGAGGAACATGCTTAACACAGAGCGGCCAGAGAGAGTGATTGCCTGTCTGGTTGAGTGCGCGGGGAAAAATCAGGGTGATCGTGAAGCGCATCCTGAACAAGTTCGGCTACCCACCGGACCCGCAAGAAGAAGCGGTGAAGACCGTTTTGAAGCAGGCCGAGCTGCTGTGTGCGGACTGGGTGTAGTCGACGGGGACAACCGGGCAGGCGGGCTCAGCCCTCGTGAAAACGGAGCTGTGAGGGTGCCCGTTTTGGGCGTCGTCGCATGATGCAGGAGTACCTGATCTAATGATGGGGGCGCACGTGCATCTAGGTTCAAGCTGGGCGCTCCCGGCTTGAATCTCGGTCCCCAGATTTTTCCTGCGCCGATATGCCCCACCCCCGGTACTCGGACGACGGTGGGCACGCCGATCAAAGGGGACCCAGTTCCGGTAGCCAACTCAGCACCCGAAACCTGGCCGGCCAAGGTGATGTTGCACGAGGCGCGACGCTGGCGCTCGGGTCAGAGCAAGTAACCCATCTGCGACCGAAAAGCCTGTTTTCTGTTACCATCTTGCCGCGTAGCAGAGATCGAACGATGCCAGACAAGACTAGAACCTTTCTTTCTCCCCCAAAGCCAGCCAACAAGGCAGCCGAGGGGGATGCACTCCTCGACGGACGGTATCGAATCGTGCGCCTGCTGGGCGAGGGTGGCATGGGGGCCGTCTACCTGGCGTCCCACGTCGGGTTGGGCCGGGACGTGGCCATCAAGTTCCTGCACGCCGAGTTCATCAGCCGTGAGGACGTCGTAGGGCGCTTCCACCGCGAAGCGCAGGCTGCGGCAGCCATCCGCCACAAGAACATAATCGAGGTGTTCGACGTCGGGGTGTCCCCGCAGGGTGAGCCGTTCCTGGTCATGGAGTACCTGGAAGGCGAGAGTCTGGCGGGCCTGCTCAAGCGCGTGGGACCGCTCAGCCTGGGCGCGGCCTGCGCGGTGATGGAGCCAGCGTTGCAGGCGTTGCAAGCGGCACACCGCAAAGGGATCGTCCACCGCGACCTCAAGCCGGACAACATCTTTCTGGCCTACCAGGAGGGTGAGCCGCCGGTGGTCAAGATCATAGACTTTGGAATCTCGAAGTTCACGCAAGGTGACCCGGACAAGTGGCGCACGAGGACCGGCGCGGTCATGGGAACGCCAGCCTACATGTCACCCGAGCAAGCTCGTGGCAGCGCCAGCCTTGATCATCGAACCGACCTGTACTCGATGGGCACGATTCTTTTCGAGATGCTGACCGGTGGGCTTCCCTATGCGGGGACCAACTTTGCCGAGTACTTGTCCGCGATGCTAGTGGACGACCCGAGAGTGCCGCAATCCGTGTACGCGGATTTTCCCTCCGAGGCAGAGCCCATGGTGCTCAAGGCCTTGGCCAAGAATCCCGACCAACGCTTTCAGAGCGCGACCGAAATGCTGGAAGCCCTCACGGCTCTACCCAGCTACGACGCGGGGAAAGAACGGCTGTCGTTGCTGGCGTCGACGCTTGAGGTTCGTGGTTTCGCCGCTGGTGATCTTGGGCAGGCACTTTCCAAGCCCGGCAGATCGACCGGTGACAAGGCCGCCCCATCAGGACTTCGTGGCGTCTCCACGGCTTTGGTGGGGACTGGGCGCTGGCGCTGGGTCATTGGGGTGGGTGTGTTGGTCGTGCTGGTCGCGGCAGTCGCCGTTTGGTTGCGGAAGCCGACCAAGGCTCATGAGTCCAGTCTGCCGATTGCCTCCCAACCTGCACCCACCCTGCCGGTCGCATCCCCGCCTGCGCCCAATCCGCAACCTACCTCCTTGCCCATTCCGCAGCCGACTCTCCCGAGCGAGCCAGCACCTGCACCGCGTGCTGCCAGCGTGCCGGCTGACAATGACACCAAGCCGTCGGTGGCAAGCGAGAAGAGATCCAAGAAGAAGGCACGGTTTGGGATTGCAGGACAGCCGGTAACCGGCGCCCTTCCTCCAGGGGCAGCTACCCCAGCCGCAGTCGACCCGAACGCCGGCAAGCGTGGGGACAAGAAGCTGCGCAAGGGCGCCCGAGGCACCGAGATGTCCGAGGAGTTTGAATAGGGAGATCTAATGAAGAGACAGTTGTGCGCACTTTGCGTGGCA
>Ga0265316_10000019_pt1 | contig 194648 bp, 157 predicted proteins | sample 4522metaG_FD_202092 | JGI IMG/M metagenome (GOLD analysis project Ga0265316, IMG submission 202092) | Rhizosphere microbial communities from Carex aquatilis grown in University of Washington, Seatle, WA, United States - 4-5-22 metaG | ecosystem: Host-associated > Plants > Roots > Rhizosphere... | reverse complement strand
TGAAACAGCAAAGCAGTTTTGCTGACTGGGATTTTACGACTATATGGCGGATGAGATGTGAAGGAATGAATTATCCTAAACTGAATTGGCAAGTGATTCTCGCTGCGGATTTGGTTTGTCCGGATGGCGTTAATTTTGCCGATTTCGCGTATTTTGCCGACCGGTGGCTTGAAAGCGATTGCGACTCATCCAATAACTTCTGCGACGGCGCGGATTTGAATGCTTCTGGCAAAGTCGATATGCAGGACCTCGAAATTTTCGCCGACAACTGGCTATCCAACGACTAACGCGAAAACGGAAGGCCGTTTGATTGCCGATTTCCGATTGTCGATTGACGATTTTGGGATGCGGAAGAACCCAGCAATTTTTATGACCCGCCGTGAAACGGCGGGCTAAATATATCCTCTGCGGTCTCTGCGCAATCAGCGTCTAAAACAAAGCAGTATAATCCGTGAAATCAGTGGCTAAACAAAAAAGCAGCGAAACTTGCGAAATCTGCGTCTATCAGTGGCAAAGAAAATACAAAAACCGCATCTTGACAGTTGTAGGGGCGGCTCGTATAGTAAACCCTTCATACAAACGATAGTGATGGTCGATTCCGCCTCCCGTAAGGGACGCCAAACGGCGTACGGCGGATAAAGGTTGTATCCGCCTTATTGACGGGCGGAAATATTGAAAGGAGTTATTATGAAGCTCGACCGGAAGTTGAGGATGGGAATGATTGGGGGAGGCCCCGGGGCATTTATCGGGGACGTGCATCGCAAGGCATCACGTTTGGACGGCGAAATCAAGCTTGTAGCAGGCGCATTCGATATCAATCCTGAAAAATCCGAGCAGATGGGCAGAGAGCTTGCGCTCGACCAGGCGAGGGTTTACGGCACTTATACCGAGATGATAAAATCGGAATTGAAGCTGCCTGAAAGCGAGCGGATTGATTTCGTTTCGATAACGACGCCGAATAACTGGCATTTTCCCATCGCGAGGGATTTCCTCAAGGCGGGTTTCCACGTTATGTGCGAAAAGCCGATGACGATTACGAGCAAGGAAGCAAAGCAGCTTCAGGCGATTGTGAAAAGCACGGGCATGGTTTTCGGCCTGATGCACAATTACACCGGCTACCCGATGGTGAAATTAGCCAAGGATATGGTCAAGCAGGGCGATATGGGCGAGATTCGCAAGGTCGTTGTGCAGTATCCGCAGGGGTGGCTCGCGACGGCCCTGGAAAAGACAGGGCAAATGCAGGCGGGCTGGCGAACGGACCCCAAGCAAAGCGGCGCGGGCGGCTGCGTAGGCGATATCGGTACTCACGCTGCCAACCTCGCTGAATACATCACAGGAAATAAAATCACGCATATCTGCGCGGAGCTGACGACGTTCGTCAAAGGACGCCTGCTCGATGACGACTGCAACTGCCTGCTCAAGTTCGATAACGGGGCAAAGGGCGTTCTGCACGCGAGCCAGATTTCGATTGGCGAAGAAAATAATCTCGCTATCTGGGTACACGGCGAAAAGGGCAGTTTGGAATGGCATCAGGAAAATCCCAACTACTTACATACAAGGGCAGATAACAGTCCGGAGCAGGTCTGGAAACGCGGCAATGGCTACGTTGGCGCATACAGCGCAGCGGCCGGCCGCGGAACGCGATTGCCATCCGGACACCCGGAGGCGTTTTTCGAGGCATTTGCGAACAATTACCGCAACTTCGCGGAAACGGTCAAGTGCTCAATTGCGGGCGACAAGCCCGGTGAGCTTGAGAAGGATTTCCCGGGCGTCAACGAGGGCGTTCGAGGCGTATTGTTTATCGAAACGGTTGTCGCAAGCGCAAAGAGCGCGAAAAAGTGGACGCCGATGAAAAAATAAATCTCACCGCGGAGCACGCGGAGACCACAGAGAAAAAATAAATAAATGAATCTCGGCGTTCTTTTCGGTCTCGGCGGTGAATATGTAAACATAAAATTAAGGAGAAGGAAAAATGGCAAGACCGGTAACATTATTCACGGGACAATGGGCGGACCTTCCTCTTGAGGTTTTGGCGGAGAAGGCGGCGAGCTGGGGATACGATGGGCTGGAGCTGGCCTGCTGGGGCGACCACTTCGACGTTGACCAGGCGCTGGCGGACGATAAATATTGTGAAGCAAAGCGCAAATTGCTGAAAAAGCACGGCCTTGAGGTTTACGCAATCTCGATGCATCTGGTAGGCCAGGCGGTTTGCGATAATATCGACATTCGGCACAAATCGATACTGCCCCCGGACGTCTGGGGCGACGGCGAGCCGGAGGGCGTTCGGCAGAGGGCCGCAAAGAAACTCGCCGATACCGCCAAAGCCGCGAAAAAACTCGGCGTCAAGGTCGTCAATGGTTTTACCGGCAGCTCGATTTGGCACTATGTGTATTCGTTCCCGCCGGTTTCGTCGGATATGATAAAGGCGGGGTATAAGGATTTTGCGAAACGGTTTACGCCGATACTGAATGTTTTCAAGAGCCAGGGCGTGAAGTTTGCGCTGGAGGTTCACCCGACGGAGATAGCGTTTGATATTGCGTCGGCGCAGATGGCGCTGGAGGCGGTGAAGAACCACCCGGCGTTCGGGTTTAATTATGACCCGAGCCATTTCGGTTATCAGGGGGTTGATTACGTGAAGTTCATCCGGACGTTCGGAAAACGGATATTCCACTCGCATATGAAAGACGCGTGGTGGGGGCACGGAGACGGGACGGTCGGGGTGTTCGGGGGTCATACGGAATTTGCGGACCCGAGGCGGTTCTGGGATTTCAGGTCGATTGGGCATGGCGATATAGATTTCGAGGAGATAATCGTTGCGCTGAACGACATCGGTTACCAGGGACCGCTTTCAGTAGAATGGGAAGACAGCCGGATGGACCGCGAGCATGGGGCGAAAGAGGCGTGCGAATATATCAAGAAGGCGGACTTTAAGTCGTCGCAATTGGCATTTGACGCTCAGTTTGACAGATAATGGATTAGATATGCTTACGAGGGGAAAAGGGGCCTCTTCGACCTGGCTCAGAGCGGGCTGACCCATTTTTCCCATGACAGATAAACCACGCTGAACAAGTAGTAGTTAGTTTAGTTAGGTTGTTGATTTAGATGAATGTGAACCTGAATCGGCGCCGGTTCCTAAAGCAGACGGCTGGTGCTGCAATAGGCGGTATTGCAATTCCTTATATAATTCCCGCAAGGGTTCTAGGGGCTGACGGGGGTGTTGCGCCGAGCAATCGAATTACGATGGCGGGCATCGGGGTGGGGATGCAGGGGCCGTGGAATGTCAAACAGTTCCTTCAGCAGGACGACTGCAGAATTTTAGCGGTCTGCGATATCGACAAGAATAATCTGCGAGACGGCGTTGAAATGGTGAATAGCCATTATGGAAACAAGGATTGTGCTGCTTACGCGGATTACCGGGAGGTTTTGGCGAGGAGGGATATAGATACGGTTGTGATAAGTGTGCCGGACCACTGGCACGCGATAATAGGGATAGAAGCGGCGAAAGCGGGCAAGGATATTTACTGCGAGAAGCCGTTGTCGCACGATTTGAAGCAGGGGCGGGCGATGTGCGAGGCGGTGAAGCGATATGGAACGGTGTGGCAGACGGGGAGCTGGCAGAGGTCGGAGGAAAGATTCCGATATGTTTGCGAGTTGGTGTGCAACGGCAGGATAGGCAAGATTAAACATATCGAGGTTGCGCTGTATCCGGGGCACAGAGATTTCGCGGGGACGAAGGGGCAGGAAAAAATAGGGCCAGCGCCGGCGGAGCTTGATTATGATAAATGGCTTGGGCCGGCACTATACGCGCCTTATTGTCCGGCAAGGGTGCATCGGAACTGGAGATGGAACCTCGATTACGGCGGCGGGCAATTGATGGACTGGGTGGGGCATCACGTTGATATAGCTCACTGGTCGATGGGGCTTGATTACACGGGGCCTGTGGAGGTGGAAGGCAAGGGAGAGTTTCCAGTAAAGGGCGTGTGGAACAGTCCAACGGATTATGACGTGAATGTGAAATACGCCGACGGGCTTACAATGCTGATAACCAGCAGGATAAAATACGACCTGGGAAAAGAGTGGACGGACGAAAGCGGAGTGAAGTGGTACGGGGAAAAAGGGTGGATTTGCGTTACTCGCGGGGGAATGGATTCAGAGCCGAAGGACGTGGTGAGAGAAAGAATAGGGCCAAATGATATACGGCTGTATGAATCGCCGGGGCACTGGCGGAATTTTCTGGATTGCGTGAAAAGCAGAAAGACGACAATAGCGCCGGCGGAGATAGCACATCGTTCGGCGGCGGTGGGGCACTTAGGGCAGATAGCGATGGCGCTGGGGCGCAAGATACGGTTTAAGCCGGAGACGGAAGAAATTATCGATGACGCGACGGCCGCGAGGATGCTTGGCACAGAGATGCGAAGCCCGTGGCATGTATAAATATTTTTTGTAAAGGGGACATAACGATGCCAGAGAACAATAAAGTAAATCGACGGGGATTTTTAAAGACAGCGGCAGGCGCGGCGGCGGGGGCAATAGCGATACCTTATATTGTGCCATCGTCGGTATTCGGGGCGGACGGCGGGGTTGCGCCGAGCAACCGGCTTCACGTTGGGATGATTGGCGTCGGCGGGCAGGGGACATGGGACATGCGTGGATTCCTGGATAAGCCGGAGGCGCTAGTTGTGGCGATTTGCGATATCGATGTGAAGCATCAAAAAGCCGCCAAAGCGGAGGCAGACCTGAAATACGGGAACGACGACATCAAGACGTATAATGATTTTCGCGACGTGATAGCGCGAAGCGATATAGACATAATAGCGACGGCGATACCCGACCACTGGCATTCGATACCCGCGATAATGGCTGCGGAGGCGGGCAAGGACATTCACGGTCAAAAGCCGTTAGCGAGGACGATTAAAGAGGGGCGTGCGATATGCGACGCGGTGAAGCGATACGGGAGGATTTGGCAGACGGGAAGCTGGCAGCGGTCGGTAGCTAATTTCCGTCGGGCGTGCGAGCTTGTTCGCAACGGCAGGATAGGCAAGGTCAATACGGTTGAGGTTGGATTGCCGACGGGGAGCACGCGAGGCATTGAATCGATTAAGCCAGTGCCTGCGGGGGTTGACTGGGAGATGTGGCTGGGACCTGCACCGTGGGTCCCTTACAGGGGAATTCTGCACTGGGACTGGCGATGGCTGATGGATTATTCAGGTGGACAGCTAACGGACTGGGCGGGACATCATATCGATATAGCACACTGGGCGCTGGATTTGGAGAGGACTGGACCAGTTGAAATTGAAGGACATGGGACATATCCGAAGGACGGGATATTTAACGTTCCTTACGAATACAAGGTACTGACGAAATACGCTAACGGTATAACGATGACAATCGCCAACGACAGGCAACTGCCGCACGGTATGGGGGTATGTTTTTACGGGGACAAGGGCTGGCTGCACGTTACGCGCGATGAGCCGATACACGCGAACCCGAAAAGCGTGGTAGATGAGGTAATCGGCCCCAACGAGATTCATTTATACGAGAGCAAGGACCATCATCAGAATTTCTTAGATTGCGTCAAGAGCAGGCGTGAGACGATTACGCCGGCGGAAGTTGCGCACCGGTCGCTGACGCCTGCACTATTGGGTGAAATCTCGATGCTGACGGGCAGGAAGCTGAAATGGGACCCTGAAAAAGAGGTCATCATCGGCGATGAAGAGGCGAACCGGATGTTGTCACGGCCAATGCGAAGCCCGTGGCATTTGTATATGTAGCGTAGAGCGGATAGCGAAAGATGAGAGTTTTGAGTTTAGAAAACAGATGACAGAATGCAGAACGGCAAAATAAACAGGCGTGAGTTTATGAAGGACGTCGGCGGGGCGGTCGCGGCTGGAGTGGGACTGCCCTATATAATGACGTCGGTTTCGTCGGGCGGATTTGCGCCCAGCGAACAAATCACGCTTGGATTCATCGGCGTTGGGAAGCAGGGTGTGGGGCTGATGCGGGGATTTTTGAATGAGCCGAACTGCCGGGTCGTGGCGGTCTGCGACGTTGATGAGCAGAAAATGAAGGCGGCGGGGGGAATAGTTGACGAGAACTATGCCCAGCAGAACGGCGCGACGGCCTGTTACAGGGTTTTTCGAGATTTACTTGCCAGGAAAGATATCGATGCCGTAGTGATAGCGACTCCTGACCACTGGCATTCGATAATATCGATAGAGGCATGCAAGGCGGGAAAAGACGTATATTGCGAAAAGGCGATGGCGTTGTCTGTTGTCGAGGCGAGAGCGGTAGTCAAGGCGGTAAAGCATTGGGGCTGCGTTTTCCAGACGGGGTCGATGCAAAGGTCTGATTTTAAATTTCATCAGGCCTGCGAATTAGTGCGTAACGGCTACATCGGAAAGTTGAAGAACGTCAGGTTGTGTATAAGGACGGCGACGTTTCCATTCTATCCTGTCGCGTGCGATTTACCTGAGGAGCCGGTGCCGGATTACCTTGACTGGGACATGTGGCTTGGGCCTGCGCCGTGGAGGCCATATAATTCGCGGATAGCGCCGCCGATGGGGTCGCCGGGATGGGCACACTGGCGTGATTATGAGGATTACGCGGGCGGTCTTATGACCGACTGGGGCGCTCATCATTTTGATATTGCACAGTGGGGAATCGGGGCGGACGCGAGCGGGCCTGCGGAGATTTACCCGGCGGACGGCAAAGAATTCAAGATGCTGACTTACCGGTATGCCAACGGCGTGACGGTAGTCAGGGACGACGATATGCAGTACAAGTCGATATTATTTACGGGCACGGAGGGCACGATTGAAGTGAGCAGAAACTTTATCGACGCTAAACCTCTGTCGCTATTGAGAGAGAATATAGGCCCGGAGAAGATTCATTTGTATAAGAGCGAGAATCATTACGCGAACTGGCTGGAGTGTATTCGCAGCCGGCAAATGGCGATATGCGATGCCGAGACGGGATGCAGGTCGGCAACTGTTTGTCATTTGGGAATTATCGCGAATCGATTAGGCAGGCCATTGAAGTGGGACCCCGCGGCGGAGCGTTTTATAGGAGATGGCGAGGCGGACAGGATGCTGAACAGGCCGATGCGAAGTCCGTGGATATTGTAGAGTGCTATATAGAAAGGGATTAAAGATGAATCGCGGCAGTATGGGAATTGGGATATCAATAGGTGTTATGGTATTATTATTTGTTGTGATGGGATTTTTTGTCCGCGACAGCCGGGCGGCGTTTGGTGGTTCGCCGAAGGAGTTAAAGCCGGTGTCGGATGAGATAGCGGCGAAGATTGAGGCGGCGGCGCCGGAAAAAGCGACAGCGAAACCCGCGAAAGCGAGAAAGATATTAGTGTTCTGGCTTTGCAAGGACTTTTACCACGAGAGCATACCCGTCGCGAACAAGGCGATTGCGATTATGGGCAAGAAGACCGGGGCATACAGCGTGGTTTTCAGCGACGATATGAATATGTTCGATGCGAAGAAGCTGGCGGAGTTCGACGCGATATTATTTAACAACACGACCCACCTGGATTTCAATGAACCTGGTTCGAGAGAGGCGCTGATGGATTTTGTGAAGGGCGGCAAGGGGATAATCGGTTTACACGCCGCGACGGACAATTTTTATAACTGGCGAGAGGCGGCGGAAATGATAGGCGGACAATTTGACGGACATCCGTGGACGGCGGGCGGGGTTTGGGCGATAAAGAATTACGAGCCGAATAACCCGCTGAACGCGGCATTTAAGGGAGAGGGATTCAAGGTCAGAGACGAGATTTATCGCCAGAAGAAGTTAAGCCCGGTGGAGAACCGTCGTATTCTGCTGGCGCTTGATATGAATGACCCTGCGACGAAGAGCGCAAAGGGCGCGAGGGAGAGCGACAGTAATATGCCCATCAGCTGGATAAAAGATTACGGCAAGGGGAGGATATTTTTCTGCGGACTTGGTCATAATGACGAGATATTTTATCGTCCCGCAATATTGCAGCATGAGCTTGACGGCATCCAGTTTGCACTGGGTGATTTGAAAGTTGACGCGACACCTGTTAAAGAAAGTAAATAAGAAAGGAAGAAAATATGAATCGTTCGTTAAAAGTTTCAGTCATTGCAGCCGTAGTTTTGTGTTTTGGCAGTGTGATATACGCTGCCGATTCCAACGAATTTGGCCAGTTGTTAGGCAATATCAAGACGTATGATTTCAATAAAAGCCGGGCGGACCTCGTCAAAATCAGCGGTATGATTCGCGACGCGAGCGGTAAACCTGAAATGAAGGCGATGGAAAAACAGCTCGATGAATTTCTTAAATCGGACGCCAGTTACGCGGCGAAGGATTTTGTGTGCAGAGAGTTAAGCGTTGCGGGGACGGAAGCATCGGTTCCTGCGCTGGCCTCGATGCTGACAGATGAGAAAGTTTCGGATATCGCGAGATATGCTTTAGAGCGGATACCTGGACCTGCGGTGGATGATGCGCTACGGCAGGCGTTGTCGAAGGCCAAAGGCAACGTGGAGGTCGGGATAATAAATACGCTTGGGGTCCGAGGGGACAAGAAGGCGATTGATGCACTGGCGAAACTGACTAATGACGCAAATGAGACGGTCGCGGTCGCAGCGGTAGCTGCGCTTGGCAGGATAGACGACAAGAGCGCGAGAGACTCTATTGCCAAGGCAAAAGACAAGGCGACAGGCGCGGTAAAAACGGCGGTGATTGACGCGTATTTGCGGTGCGCAGACCGGCTTGCGGCCAAGGGTCAGAAGGAAGCGGCTGGGGCGATTTATAAACAGTTGTATGCGGCAAATGAACCGATGATAGTTCGCGTCGCGGCGGCGAGAGGTATGATTTTGACCGCGGGCGATAAAACCGGTGAAGTGATTGTTGAGATGCTGAAGTCAGCCGACAAGCCGATTCAGACGGCGGCGATAGCGACGCTGAAAGAAGTGGCAAAGACGGACGTGGTAAAAGCGGCGGCGGAGCAGATGGCGAACCTGGGAGCCACGCAACAAATGCAGCTTGTTTTTGCCCTGGCGGATTGCGGGGACAAAGCAGCGTTGCCGGCGATCCAGTCGGCGGCAAAGAGCACGGATACGGCGGTCCGCGCCGCGGCATTGAAGGCGACAGGGACATTAGGCGGCGTATCATCCGTTGATATGCTTGTCGGGGTGGCGGCTTCAAGTGTCGGGGATGAGCAAAAGGCGGCACAGGAGAGCTTGTACCGGCTGCACGGCGCTGACGTTGACGAGGCGATTGTGAAGAAACTTCCCGACGCAGAACCAAAGGTGAAGGTCGAGCTTGTTCGCAGCTGTGAGCAGCGTAATATAAAGGCGTCGGTGCCTGTGCTGATGAAGACGGCCAAAGACGCGGACGCTAAGGTTAGAATCGAATCAATCAAGGCGTTGCGAGCGATGGCGGGGCCACAGGATATACCGGCACTTATTGAATTACAATTGGCGGCTTCTGGGAATGACAGGGGTGAGCTTGAAAAGACGGTAGTAGTTGTAGCGAAAAAAATTCCGGAGGACAAAGGGCAGGCGGCCAGTGTTCTCGGGGCGTTGCCAACGGCGAAGGACGTGGACGCGAAATGCTCGCTGTTGAGTGTTCTTGGTAAGATTGGCGATGAGGCAGCGTTACCTGTTCTGCGGGAGTCGCTTGGGGACAAAGAGGACAAAATTAAAGACGCAGCGGTGAGGGCACTATCGGACTGGCCCACGGCTGCGCCCGCGGCGGATTTGCTGAAGGTTGCGCAGACGTCTGAAAACCAGGTTCACAAGACATTGGCTCTTCGCGGTTACGTCCGGCTGGCGGGATTGAAGAGCAACAGGCCCGCGGAAGAGACAATGAAGATGTATAAGGACGCGATGGCGCTTGCGGCGGATGTTTCCGAGAAGAAAATGGTGCTGTCGGGTCTTGGGAGCACGGATAGTTTCGAGGCGATGCAAATGGCAGCGGGCTATCTCGATGACAAGGACTTGAAAGAGGAAGCCGAGGCGGCGGTTGTGAAGATAGCCGAATCGACGATGAAGGGACATTCGAGCCAAACAAAAGAGACGCTGCAAAAAGTTATCGACGGCACGACTAATGATTCGGTGCGAGAACAGGCGCAGAAACTGCTTAAACAGGGCAAATAACGGTTTTATACACGATACTAAACGGGAGACCTTATTATGACTAATGAAAACGTCGGCAAAGAAAAGGGATACGGTATGTCACGGAGGGAACTGCTGGGTTCGGCGATGGCAGCAGGGGCGTTTACGATTATTCCGAGCTACGTGCTGGGCGAAAGCGTTACCGGCAAGAAGCCGCCGAGTGAGAAGCTGAATATTGCGACTGTGGGCGTTGGCGGTATGGGAGGCGGTAATACGCGCAGATGCGCGGATGCAGGTGAGAATATAGTAGCGCTTTGCGATGTTGACCATAATTTAGCCGGGACGGTAAGGGTTTTCAACGAGTATCCTGATGCGAAGAAGTATAAAGATTTCCGCAAGATGCTCGAAGAGATGAAGAATATCGACGCGGTGATAGTTGCGACGCCTGACCATACACATACGGTAGTGGCAATGGCGGCGATGCAGATGGGCAAGCACGTCTATGTTCAGAAGCCCTTGACGCGGACGGTTTATGAAGCGAGGAAACTGACCGAGACGGCGAGAAAGTATAAGGTTGTCACTCAGATGGGCAACCAGGGACATTCTGGCGAGGGTATCCGGCTGATGTGCGAGTGGATATGGGACGGGGCGATTGGTTCCGTGCGTGAAGTTCACGCGTGGACAAACAGACCCGTGTGGGCGCAGGGAATAGACAGGCCGAAAGATACGCCGCCGGTGCCGGAAGGTATGGACTGGAACCTTTGGCTTGGGCCTGCTCCCGAGAGACCGTATAACCCGGCATATCATCCGTTTGCGTGGAGGGCCTGGGTGGATTTCGGAGGCGGGGCGTTAGCCGATATGGCCTGCCATATTCTTGACCCGGTGTTCTGGGCATTGAAGCTGAAATACCCGATAAGCGTCGAGGCATGCACATCGACGAGGATGTCAGGCGAGGGATGGGGCAAGGTCGGTGTGCGAGAGACATATCCGCAGGCGAGCATTGTTCGATATAAATTCCCCGCCAGAGGCACTATGCCTGAAGTGAAGATTAGCTGGTACGATGGCGGACTTATGCCGGCGAGACCGGAAGAGCTTGAGCCGGGGAGGCAGATGGGCGACGAGGACGGCGGCGTGATATTTGTCGGGGACAAGGGCAAAATGATGTGCGGCTGTTACGGCATGAACCCGCGTCTGATACCTGAGAGCAAAATGGAGGCATACAAGAGGCCCGCGAAGATGCTGCCGAGAATCAAAGACGGCATTGACGGGCATGAGAAGAGCTGGATTGAGGCGTGCAAGGGTGGTATCGCGGCAAGCTCTAATTTTGATTATTCAGGACCATTCACGGAAACAGTGGTGATGGGCAACCTGGCGATGATTAACCCGTATAAGACGCTCGAATGGGACGGCGAAAATATGAAGTTCACCAATGATGAGGCGGCCAATGCGTTTGTTAATCCGCCTTATAGAACTGGCTGGACACTGTAACTTTTGGCTACAGAGAAATACTTAGGGGTGATTTATGAAAAGTGACGGTATTTCACGCAGGAGTTTCGTGAAGGCAAGCGCGGGTGCGATAGCGGGCTTTACGATTCTGCCGAGGTTTGTTCTGGGCGGGGCGGGTTTCAAGCCGCCAAGCGAAAAGCTCAATATCGCCTTTGTTGGGATAGGCGGCCAGGGCAAGGAGAACTTAAAGGCGTGCGAAGGCGAGAACATCGTTGCTCTTTGCGACGTTGACTGGAATTACGCGGGGCCGGTGTTTCAGAGTCATCCGGACGTGAAAAAATACAAAGATTTTCGCAAGATGTTAGACGAGGTGAAGGATATTGACGCGGTGGTTATCGCGACGCCGGACCATACGCACGCGACGATTGCAATGGCGGCAATCAAAATGGGCAAGCATGTGTATGTGCAGAAGCCGCTGACGTGGTCGATAGAAGAGGCGCGTAAACTGACGGCGGCGGCGAAAGAGGCGAAGGTCGCCACACAGATGGGCAACCAGGGACATTCGAGCGAAGATATTCGGGTGCTGTGTGAAATGGTACAGTCCGGGGCGATAGGGCAGATTCGCGAGGTTTACGCATGGACGGACAGGCCGTTCTGGGCGCAGGGGATAGGCAGGCCGGCTAATTCGCCGGCGATGCCTGAAGGGCTGGACTGGGACAACTGGCTGGGGCCTGCGCCGGTTCGACCATATAATCCTGTTTATCACCCGTTTGCGTGGCGTGGCTGGCTGGATTTTGGATGCGGAGCTTTGGGGGACATGGGCTGTCATATAATTGACCACGCGTATTGGGCGTTGAAGCTGGAAAGGCCGACTGCCGTTGAGGCGTGTATTTCATCGCGTGTGGTTAAGAACTGGGATAAGATAAAAAACAGCGAGACATATCCGGACGCGTCGATTGTGCGATATGAGTTTCCGGCGCGAGGGGAAATGCCAGCGGTGAATCTGACCTGGTATGACGGCGGGTTGAAGCCGCCTCGACCGGCAGGGCTGGAAAAAGAACGCAAACTTGGCGAGGGGGGCGTTATTTTTGTCGGCGACAAGGGGACGATAGTGGAAGGGCGAATTATACCTGAGTCGCGAATGAGGGATTACAAACGGCCTGCCAAAACAATTCCGCGAATAGCCGGCACGCATGAGCAGAACTGGATTGACGCATGCAAGGGCGGGCCTGCGGCGTGCTCGAATTTCGAATACGCGGGGCCTTTGACGGAGACCGTTCTGCTGGGCAATGTCGCGATACGCACGGGCAAGCGGATTGAGTGGGATGGGCCAAATATGAAAATAATGAATATCCCGGAGGCCAATGAGCTTCTTGGCCGGAAGTACCGCGAGGGGTGGACTTTGTAAATTACGATTGTCGATTTGTTTTACCGCGTGGCTTGGCCATCCCTTCCGGGAGAGGGCGCGGAGAACGCAGAGATATTTTTAGCCACAGATTTCACCCCCACCGTTTTGAGAAACAAAACGAGACGCGGGGGCTATGCAGGGCTTCGCAGATTACACTGATTTATTTTAGACGCAGATTCCTTCGACTACCTCTCAGGACAGGTTGGCGATTTAATTCATCAGCGGACCTCACGATTGCAACCCCGGCCAGAGACCGGGGCTATATACAAACGCCCGATGCGGACGTTCAATGAGTAACCCCGGCAGAAGAACCCCGCCACTCGCCAAGGGCGGAGATGGCGGGGCTAAATACGGATGAGGAGAACCCCCAGGCCTAAAAAACCTGCCCCCCTGCCGTTTTACTTCGCCGGGCTACGCAAAACGAGACGCAGGGGGGTCTGCGCTGCGCTTCGAGGGGCTAACCGATGAGGAATCCGCATCTTTTCAAGGCGGAAAAATGGTGCGATTTTGTAATTGCCTGGGGGGGGGGAATTGGGTAATATTAAAGGGTGTTTTAAACATAGCGTGCAGCGGACAGCGTGGAGCGAATTTGGTCAGGTTTTGAAAAGGGCTACGAATGAGCAAAGACAGGACATCAACAGGGATTAACAGGCGGGAATTTATCCGTTCGACGGCAGCGGTAGGGGCGGGGCTGATTTTTTCGCCTATGGTATTGGGTGAAACGACAGGCGGGGCAGTCGCGAAATCAGACGATATAAACGTGGCAATAATAGGGGTGGGCGACGAGGGCAGGGTGCTGCTCGAGTCGGCTGTGAAAATACCGGGTATTCGCTTCAAGGCACTTTGCGATATCTGGACGAGCTTCAATCAGCAGAACGTGTCGAGATTCCTAAAGGCATATAAACAAGAGCATAACGTGTACGTTGACTACAAAGAGATGCTCGATAAGGAAAAGGATTTGCAGGCGGTGATAATCGCGACGCCTGATTTCTGGCATTCAGAGCAGACAGTGGCGTGTCTTAAAGCTGGATTACATGTTTACTGCGAAAAGGAGATGTCGAACACGCTGGATGGCGCCCGCAAAATGGTTGTGGCGGCGAAAGAAACGGGCAAACTGCTCCAGATAGGGCATCAGCGACGGAGTAATCCGCGGTATCTGCACTGCTATAATAAACTCCTGAAAGAGGCGGGAATCCTCGGTCGTATCACGACTGTTAACGGTCAGTGGAATCGCTCGGTTCAGCCGACGAAAGGTTTTCCAAAAAACAAGGAAATCGATGAGGCGACGCTGAACAAATACGGTTTCAAGTCGATGGAGCAATTTTGCAACTGGCGATGGTATAAGGGTCTTGGCGGCGGCCCAATAGTTGACCTCGGCTCGCACCAGATTGATATATACAACTGGTTCCTCGGCGTGTCGCCTAAAACTGTTGTTGCCAGCGGCGGGACTGATTACTACGACAAGAAAGACCACGAGTGGTATGACAACGTAATGACTGTTTATACTTACGATACTCCAAAGGGGGTTGTCCGGGCGTATTACCAGACAATCACTACCAACTCTTATCAGGGTTACTACGAGGTGTTTATGGGCGACCAGGGCTCGCTGCTTATTTCAGAATCGGGGAGCAGGGGCGAGGCGTATCGTGAGCCGACGGCCCCGCAGTGGGACGAGTGGGTCAAGAAAGGTTACCTGCTTGCGCCGCCTGAAAAGAAGGAAGAAAAATCCGATTCAGGTGCATTAGTTGACGTGCGTGAATCGGCGGCTCCGGATATGTATAAAATCGGCGTAGTATTCAAAGACCCGTATCACAAGCCGCATTTGGAGAATTTCTTCAACGCGGTCCGCGGCAAAGAGAAACTAAACTGCCCGGCTGAGGTCGGATACGAAACTGCGGCAAGCGTTCTCAAGGTAAATGATGCGGTCGAGGCGGGCTGCAAGCTCGAATTCAAGCCGGAAGAATTTAAGGTTTAATTGTTCAAGGGACTGGCTGAACATTGCGAAATGGATTGATTGCCAAGGCATTGTTTTTAGAAGTCGTACTGGCGACAGGAATCGCTGTCGGTGCGGAGGCGAAACTTGGCGATACTCCGGACGGCAGCAGGAGTAATTTCGTTCACTTAATACCGCTGCTTTCAGAACCTATCCCCGGCAAGGAGCCGGACCAGGTTCACCCGGATGCTGACCCAGTGCTGCCTTTCTCCACTAAGGCGACCTGCGGGGCGTGCCACAGTTACGACAAAATCAGCGACGGCTGGCATTTCAACGCAACCGACCCCAATGTTAATCCGGGCCGAAAAGGGCAGCCGTGGATATTCGCGGACCCGACAAGCGCGACCCAGATACCACTATCATACCGTAAATGGCCGGGGACATTCAGGCCTGAGCAGATAGGTCTGACGCCGATGGCGTTTTTGCAGTCATTCGGCAGGCAGATGCCGGGGGGCGCTATCGGGGAAATGGTCGATAAAAGCGATAATCCCGACGAGGTACTGCGTTCGGATGTTACCGGTAAGCTGGAGATAAACTGTCTTGCCTGCCACGACGGGAGCCCGGAGATGGACATGGGCGGGGCGAGCGGGTATTCAATACAGGTAATTCTTCGCGGTAATTACCGCTGGGCTGCGACGGCATCCTGCGAATTCGCATACGTCACCGGATCAACGAAGGGCCTGCCCAATGAATATGATTTCAGGGCACCTTTTACGTCCAATGATTCAAAATTAAAGCCGCCCGTTGTGGCATATCGCAAGGAAGCGTTCGGCCACAATGACTGGGCGGGCTTCGATATTCGCAGAGAGGCACCGAAGCAGCGATGTTATTTCTGCCATTCGAATGTTGACGTCCGCGACGGCAAAACAGAGAAGTGGAATACAGATGAGGACGTTCATATTGCATCGGGATTGATTTGCGTGGATTGTCATCGCAACGGCCTTGAACATAATATCATCCGCGGGTACGCGGTAGAGTCGCGGGACAGCAATAATCCTTTAACAACAATTTCATCGTGCGAGGGCTGTCACCTTGGTAAAAACGGAGATAAACCTGTTGCCGGACGATTCGCGGCGCCGACGCCCAAGCACGTGGGGATACCAACCGTTCATTTTGACAAATTAACCTGTACGGCGTGTCACTCGGGGCCGTGGCCTAAGGATGAGACGATTCATACAAAGACCGCGAGGGCCCACGCGCTGGGTATCGCGGGCGCGAGCAAGGAGGGCGAAATCCTGCCTCATCTGCTGTACCCGGTTTTTGCGAAGGGACAGGACGGCAAAATCGGAGTATTCAAACTTTTGTGGCCCGCTTACTGGGCTACGATGGCGGACGGCAATGTAACGCCGTTGGCGATGGAAACAGTCAAGTCGGCAACTTCAAGGGTAATCACGAAGACGGCGTTCTCAAAGACGGGCAGCTGGCCTGATTTGAAGGACGAAGATGTTGTTAAAATTCTGACCGCACTTGGCGAGAAAGCCGACGCGGGAGCAAAGCCCGTTTATATCACGGGAGGCAAAGTATATTCGCTGGATGCGGGCGGGAAGCTTGTGTCGGCGGACAATAAAATGGCGAAGCCGTATATGTGGCCTATAGCGCACGACGTCAGGCCCGCGGCCCAATCGTTAGGTGTTCGTAACTGCCAGGATTGTCACGCGACCAATTCGCCTTTTTTGTTCGGGCTTGTTTCGGGCGATTCGCCTTTGAAATCGGCAGCGGCAGGCGTGAAGATGATTCGGTTTGAGAATCTGCCGGAACGCTCCACAGAGTGGTTCGCATGGTCTTTTGTGTTCAGGCCTATGTTTAAAATAGTGTCGGTACTGGCGTCGCTGGTTATAATCGGCGTGCTGGCGTTTTACGCGCTTAAGGCGATTGGATTTGTGGCGAAGGCAGTTGTGGGCAAAGATTGAACATTCGGATTTTATGTAAGGACTTATGTTTCGCTTAATTGCCATAACAGGTTTTATAGCTGTAATCGCGGGCGTTATCCTGCATTTTGTTGTCTCAAAGCCGAAATTCGATGATGTTTTCGGCAGGGACAGAGGACTACGTATATTTGACCCGCTGCGGCTGGTAATTTTCTTCATAATACTTCTTTTCGTCGAGCAAAAATGGAGTTTGGTCTGCGTGCTGAGGAAATTAGTGTTTCTGCTTGCGATTTTGTGTTTTGTTGTGCTGGTGGTTACGGGTTTTACGCCGAATATTTTTTTGGGCAAGTCAATAACGGGCTGGTGGCTGATGATTCACGCGACAGCGGCGCCTGTCTTTGCGGCTTGTATAGCGGCACTTGCGGTCCTTTGGGCGGACAAAAACCGGCTGGACAAAAATTACTGGCCCTGGCTTAACCGGGCGCTGCTTCGTCAGCCGAAGAGCACGATACCGCCTGAAAAATATGAGCTTGGGCTTAAAATAAGTTTCTGGGCGATTCTGGTATTATCGCTGCCGATGATTCTTTCCGCCATTTTGGGGGCATTCCCGTTGTTCGGCACATGCTGGCAGGGGTACTTGCTGCAGATTCACCGTTACAGCACGTTGCTCTTGGCACTATTTGCGATTATATATCTGTATCTTGCGGCACTAACTGAGATGAACAGGACCGCTGCGAAGTGATTCGTTGACAGACGCGAATGTCCCCGGCTGTGTTTGGCCGGGTTATGCAAATATGAATTTATAGTTAGGAGAACAGATTATGAGTAACGGAATGCTGCCAAGTTACCTGAGTATGGCAAAACCAAACCCCGCCGACAAGCGAGCGCCATGGTTTAAGGGCACAGCGCCTGTTTACGCGGGCATCTTCCTATGGGTCGTCTTTTACATGAAGATAGCCGACGGGACGCTGTCGAAAGCGGGCCTGGGCTTGTGCCTCCTCGGGCTGGTTGTGAGCGCCCTGATATGTTATTTCCTGTTTTACCTTGTCCCCGGTCTTTTGGGAATGAAGACAGGTTACCCGCTTTACGTCGTCGGTTCCTCGACGTATGGCACAGTGGGCGGTTTTTTAATGCCTGGGCTGCTGATGGGACTTTTGCAGTTCGGCTGGCTTGCGGTCAATTCAGCCGTATCGACAAGTTTTATCCTCCAGGCGTTAGGATATGATGCTTCGCCTGGAACGCCCAAGTTTATCGCTGTGTCGATAATCTGGACGATTCTCGCTGTGTTTGTCGCGCTCAAGGGGATTCAATATGTCGGCAAGGTTTCGACATTCCTGCCGATTGTACCGTTGGTTATGATTCTGCTTGTGTTTTTCACTAACGTCGGCTCGGCGGGTAATTTCAAGCCGACACCCGGCGCAGACGCGTCTGAGGGATTTCTCACGATAATAACCATTGTTGTGGGCTTCTTCGCAACCGCTGGCGCGGCGGGCGTCGATTTCGGTATGGGGAATCGTAACGCGAAAGATGTTCAATTGGGCGGAGTTGTGGGCATAATGCTGGCGATATTGGTTGCGGGCGGTTTGCCTTTGATTGCCATAGCAGGCGCTCACGCGGCTAATCCGAAGATGACAAGTTTTACATTTGACGCTGTCATTGGCGCACAGGGCGGGGCATTGGCTAAGTCGATGTTTGTGCTGTTTGCGATAGCGAGTTTTGCTCCGGCGTGTTTCAGCACATTTATAGCTGCCAATAGTATCGGCACGATGTTCCCGAAGGCAAACAAGGTTGTAGCTGTATCGATAGGCGGAATTGTGGCTATCGTACTTGCTGCGACCGGCTGGGCGCTGAATCTTATCTGGGTTTTCAGTATTATCGGCGCGTCGTTTGGGCCGATTTGCGGTGCGATGGTGGCGGATTATTTACTGAGCGGCAGGAAGTGGGCAGGCCCGCGCAAGGGAATTAACCTGGCGGGGTATATTTCCTGGGCCATTGGATTTGTCGTTGCGATACTGCCGACAATAAATGCCGCAAAGTTCGGTTTTATCAGTCCGGCCCCGGTAATCGCGTTCTTTATCGGATTTATTGTTTACGCGGTGTTAGCCAAGGCAGGATTACAGCCGGCTGCTGTTGAGATGCCGCAGAACAAGTAGTTGTTGTCGCTTGTTTTTATGAATTGATTATACGGCAGGGGCCTTGGAATGCGGGTCTCTGCCGTTTTATTTTAACGCAAAAAAATGACTGAAAAGAAATACAGGTTATCAAGACGGGCTTTTCTGCGGAATGGGTTTGCCGCAGGCGCGGTCTGCGCGTTACCTGTTATTGTCTCATCTTCGGTATTTGGCGAAGACGCGCCGAGCAACAGAATTACCATCGGCATAATCGGGACGGGGGGCCAGGGTATATTGAATCTTAAGGCGTTTTTGCGTAAGCCGTCTGCACAGGTAACAGCCATTTGTGATGTTGATTATGCACATCGTGAAGAGGCGAGGAGAATAGGCAGATTGTCCGCAGATCCGTCATACAATGATTTTCGCGAGCTGCTGGCAAGAGCGGATGTTGACGCGGTTGCGGTTTGCACGCCTGACCAGTGGCATGTGCCCATATCAATCGCCGCGGCAAAGGCGGGCAAAGACATATATTGCGAAAAGCCGCTCGCTTACAACGTTGCCGAAGGCAGGATGTTGTGCGAAACGATAAAACGATACGAGCGTGTTTTACAAACGGGGAGCCATCAGCGGTCGGATAATAATTTCAGGCAGGCCTGCGAGCTTGTTCGCAACGGCAGAATCGGGAAGCTGCAAACAATCAAAGTTGAGATACCGGAAAACAGCAGGCCCAATCCGCTTACATGGAAAACTGAGCCGCCGCCTGCGGGACTGGATTATGACCTGTGGCTTGGCCCCGCACAATACAGGCCTTATATTCAGCAGGGATGCCATTACAACTGGCATTTTATCTACGATTTTGGAGGGGGACAACTGACAAACTGGGGAGCGCACGCGATAGATATCGCTCAGTGGGGCAACGACACAGATTTGACGGGCCCCGTGGAGGTCAGCGGGATAGGTGTTTTTCCCAAAGAAGGACTGTTTGAAACACCGTTGAGTTACGATATAGAATACAAATATGCCAATGGGGTTCGCTTGTTATGCAAAACGGGCAAAGCAGGAATTCAGGAATCCCCCGTTTGCTTTGAGGGGACCGAGGGCTGGATATTTGTAAGCCGGGAGAGTTTTTTTTCGCAGCCGGCATCGATTGTTCAGTCAACAGCAGCACCAAATGAGGTTCATCTTTATCGCAGCAGAGACCATCATCAGAATTTTCTTGATTGTGTTCGGCTGCGGACAAAGCCGGCGGCGGACGTTGAAACGGGGCATCGTTCAGTTACGGTTTGTCATTTGGGCGATATAGCGATCCGGCTCGGCAGGAAACTGCGGTGGGACCCGGCAGGAGAACACTTTATAAATGACACCGAAGCGGATAAAATGCTGGCCCGGCCTATGAGGTCGCCGTGGCGTTTGTAAAATAATAATAGTTGTGAAGGAGCAAGTTAATGGCGTTATTATTTGGTTATGATATCGGCAGCTCGTCGATAAAGGCGACGCTGATGGAAGCGGAGTCAGGCAAAGTGCTCGCGTCGGCGACAGTGCCGGACAGGGAGATGGAAATCATCGCGAAAAAGCCCGGCTGGGCGGAGCAGCACCCGCAAACATGGTGGGATAACGTTGTTGCCGCTACGCAGAAGATAAAGGCGCAGACCAATTTTGCCGCGGGAGACGTTCGCGCAATCGGGATATCGTACCAGATGCACGGCCTGGTGGTTGTTGACGCCAAACACGAGGTTCTCAGGCCCGCGATAATATGGTGCGACAGCAGGGCGGTCGAAATCGGAAAAAAGGCGATGAAAAGTATCGGCGAAAAAAAGTACCTGACACATCTTTTGAATTCCCCAGGCAACTTCACCGCGTCAAAACTCAAATGGGTCAAAGACAACGAGCCGAAGGTTTACGCGAAAATTTACAAGATGATGCTCCCCGGCGATTACATCGCGATGAAGATGACAGGCGAAGTCAAGACCACGCCATCCGGGCTTTCGGAAGGCATAATGTGGGACTTCAAGGAAGAAGGATTGTCACAGCTCGTTTGCGAGGAATACGGGATTTCGCAAAATCTTGTTGCGGAGGCGGTGCCGACGTTTTCTGTTCAGGGGCATCTTACGAAGGAATCGGCCAACCTGCTGGGGCTGAAGGCGGGCACTATTGTTTCTTACAGGGCGGGCGACCAGCCGAATAATGCGCTGTCGCTGAATGTTTTCAATCCGGGCGAGATAGCGGCTACTGCGGGGACATCGGGAGTTGTGTATGGAATCGCCGCCAAGACGAAATATGACGCCAAATCGAGGGTTAATACGTTTGTTCACGTCAATCACAGCGAGGACAAGCCAAGATACGGTGTGCTGCTTTGCGTAAACGGCACGGGAATACTTAATAGCTGGCTAAAGCACAACACGGGGGCGATTGATTATCCTGAAATGAACGCTCTTGCGGAAAAAGCGCCGGTCGGTTCTGACGGGCTTGTGATTCTGCCTTTTGGCAACGGTGCGGAGAGGACGCTGGAAAATAAAAATCCCGGTGCCTCGATACACGGCCTGAATTTTAATATCCACAACAAATCGCATTTACTGCGGGCAGGGCAGGAAGGAATTGTTTTTGCGCTGAATTACGGGCTTGAGATTATGAGAGGTGCGGGCGTTGAGGTGCGGACGGTCAGAGCGGGCTGCGCAAATATGTTCCTTAGCCCGATTTTTGCGGAGGCATTTGCCACGGTTACAAAGTCGGTGGTGGAGTTGTATAATACCGACGGCTCGCAGGGGGCCGCACGCGGGGCGGGAATCGGCGCCGGGTTATACAGGGATGCCAAAGACGCGTTCGCCGGGCTAAAACCAGTAAAAAAAATAGAGCCAAATAAAAAATTGACAACGGCATACGAAAACGCTTATAAGAAATGGTTTGGGATTCTAAAACAACAGTTACAGTAAACGATTACTGACGATTAATAAGGAGTAGATGAAATGGCTGAGACATCATTACATAGTATATGCAGGTGGACGTTTAATGCGGGCAAGGGCGGGTTTGTGCCCGGCGATATGAGGCCTGAATGGGGCGGGTCTTTCGACACGCCTGAAATGATTGAGCTGACGGCTAAAAAGGTCAGGCCTCGCCTGCCGAAAAATGTCGAGCTGGGTATCGAGATGCACTATGATGCCGAGGTCAATGATAAAACCGCCGCAGCCGTCGCCGATGCGCTTATTAGCAATAAATTGTATCTGGCGATGATAACGCCAGGTGCCCACAGCCATTTCGCTTATGGTGGAATCGTGTCGCTGGATCCCAATGAACGAAAGGCCGCAGAAGAACTGGGAACAAGAACGGTTGACCTTGCATACGGGACGCTGAAAAAGGCGTGGCATCCTGATATTAAAAAGGCACCGGCGTTTGTGATTTGGAACGGCTCATTCGGCTATGATATCGCTACTGTGGGCGTTAAGCAGATGTATCAGAACCTCAAGGAAAGCGTCGCGGGGCTGTGCAAGTACGAGCAGAAAAAGGGCGGCAACCTGCATATCGGATTTGAGCCAAAACCGAATGAAGGGCATCCCGCTATGCTGATACCGACGGTGGCAAGCGCGTTATTATTCTGGAGGAGAATCGAGGAGGAATTCGGCGTATCGAGAAAGAACAAGGGCGTCAACAAGGAATTCGGCCATTCGGAAATGATCGGGCTGGACCATGTTTACGACAGCGTCGAAGAATTAGACAACGATATGATGGTGCATATGCACCTTAACAGCCAAGGTTATAATGACGGCATAATTCTCGGTGGGCCGGGCAAGTATGATATCGACCACGGCGCAAGAATCAACGGTATGAATATAGCGATTGCGGGGCTTATTCAGCAGGCGGGATATGCCCGCTGGAAGGGGCATGATATGCAGACCCGTGCGTATGATAACGCTGAGCAGGGAATCGACAGGGTTATCAGGAGCGTATTGAGCTGGGAGGCGTGCGAAAAGGCCGCCAAAGGGCTGAATACGAAGGAATTGATGGCTTTACTTGCCAAACGCGAAACGGCAAAGGCCGAGGATATGATGCGTGCTGCGGTTGTGGCCGCCCAGAAGTATTTTGACGAGATGTACAAGTAGCCGATTGGCCGCGATTGACAAGACGCTGCTGAATCAATAAAATGAATAAACCCTTTTATTGGTTTTGTGGGTGGCTTGATTAATTTTAACGAAGGAGATATACGCAAAATGGCACGCAAAGGCATTCGCATAACAGCAAGCATAGCGTTGGTAATACTTTTTGGATTTGTTGCCACGGCAACACTTAAAGCCCTTCCCAAATCCGCCGACGGCAATACACCTGCAGCGGATACCAATGTTGTCGAGTCAAAGCCCGCCGGCGATTTAGTACCGATTCCGCTGGTTTTGCCCAAGCCGCAGTTTGTGGGCACACCGCCAAACATCCAGGGAATCGCAAATCTTGAAAAGCCGTTAGGTAAGCCGAGAGAACCGTTTTACGCCCCAAAGGGGACGACAAATGTTGCTCTTAAGAAGCCGGTGAAAAGTTCGGATGAGCAGCCGATTATCGGCGAAATAGAGATGATTACAGACGGAGACAAGGAAGCGACGGATGGCAGCTACGTCGAGTTGGGCCCGATGAAACAAAGTATAACCATCGACCTTGGGGCGTCATACAATATCTACGCCGTCGTTGTCTGGCATTATCATAAGCAGCCCCGCGTTTATAAGGACGTTATTGTGCAGATCGCCGGCGACCCGGATTTCATTAAGAACGTCCAGACGATTTTCAACAATGACACAGACAACACACTGGGCCTCGGCGCGGGCAAAGACAGGAATTATGTCGAAACCGCTGAAGGCAGGCTCATCGACGCCAAGGGTGTGGTGGGCCGGTATGTCAGGTGTTACAGCAATGGCAACAGCGCCAACGACCTGAATAATTATATTGAGGTCGAGGTTTACGGAACGCCTGCGAAATGAAGTAGATGAGATACTGGCTTGCAGTATCAGCCGTACTGATTTTGGCCGCAGCATTGCGGATTTCCCGTTTGGATATCCGCCCGATGCACGGCGATGAGGCGGTCCACGCTTATCGATTCGGGCAGCTTCTTGAGGCAAACAACTATCGCTATGACCCGACCGAATTCCACGGGCCGACGCTGAATTACTTTACGCTGATTCCTGCATTGCTTTTCGGGCAGCATACCTACGCTTGCCTTACAGAAATCACGCTGCGAATTGTGCCGGTATTTTTCGGACTGATTTTAGTCCTGATGCCTTTGCTGCTGATGGATGGTCTTGGCAGGCCTGTTGCGGTAATTGCTGCTGCGCTTACGGCGATTTCGCCCGCGTTTGTTTTCTACAGCCGATACTATATCCCGGAAATGCTGCTTGTTTGTTTTACTTTCGGGATGATTGTATCGGGATACAGATACGCCCGCAGCCAAAAGTGGATGTGGGCGCTGCGGACGGGAGTATTTGCGGCGTTGTGCTTTGCCACAAAAGAAACGTCCGTTATTGCCTTTGGGGCGATTATAGTTGCTTTGGCGATTGTGCTGCTAACCCGAAAAGACGGCAGTGCGGTGCTTAACCTGGTGCGTCCCGGTCATTTGGTTTTGGCGATTATTGGTGCGATAGTCATATGGGGATTATTTTATTCTTCCTTTTTCAAGAATCCGGCGGGACTTATAGATTCGTTCAGAACCTACGCGATATATTTTGAGCGAGCGGGCCATAATCAGCTTCATATTCATCCGTGGTATTATTATTTGCAGTTGCTGATTTACAGCAGGGCCGGGATGGGGCCGCCGTGGACTGAAGGGTTTATAGTGGTAATGGCTTTGGTCGGCCTGATTTTTATTGTCAGTGGGCGAGGTGTGGCTGGTCTCGATTTGAATCTGCTTAAATTTATTGCCTGTTACACTGTGATAATGACCGGTGTTTATTCGGCGATACCCTATAAAACGCCATGGTGCCTGCTGAGTTTTTATCAGGGTATGATTCTGCTGGCAGCGGTCGCCGTTGTCGCGGCAGTTAATTTGCTTGGGCGAGTGTTGTCTCGAATAATAATGGTCCTGTTTTTTCTGGTATTCGCAACGGACCTGGGTTTGCAGGCATATATGGCAAACCGGTTTTTCAATATCGAACTCGGCAATCCTTATGTGTATGCCCATACGACAAAAGACGTGCTGAAAATTGCCCGGCGAGTAAAAGAAGTTTCACGGGTGTATCCGGCTGGGGTGGATATGCCGATACTGGTGGTTTGTCCCGATGGCTATTATTGGCCGCTACCGTGGTATCTGCGCTCATTCAAAAACGTGGGCTATTATAATGATGTTAACGAGATTCGCACGCCTGCGCCGGTCGTAATCGCGTCCGCCGGGATTCAGGAGCGGCTTATAGGTCGATTGTTTGAGATTTCGCGGGCGGGTGAGAAAAATCTTTATGTCTCCCTGTTCGATAAAAACATTGAGCTTAGGCCTCAGGTCGAGCTTCGCGGCTACATAACAAAAGACCTGTGGGATGAATGGCAAACGAGCAAATCCGATAATCAGGCCGTCAAATGAGAGCAAATTATGGCTGGGCAGCAACCTGATACAATCTCGTTTGAAAAAAAACAGTGTGGAATCGCCCATCTCAGGTCGTTTAAGCATTACGCGATGGCGGCGACGTTCGAGATATTCATGGTTCATCGAGACGCTGTTTACGCGGAGCAGGCCGCATGGGCGGCGTTCGAGGAGCTTGACCGCATCGAAAATAATCTCAGCCGGTTTATGGATAACAGCGATGTTTCGCGAATCAATTCTCTCGCCGCGAGACAGCCGCTGCAGCTTGGCCCGACGGCATTCGAGTGCCTGGCGACGAGTATTGAGATGTGCAAACGGACAAAAGGGGCTTTCGATGTTACTATCGGCCTGTTGTATGACTGCTGGCTGAACAAAGACCGGACGCCGCGCAAGCCCACAAAAAAGGAGTTTAAGGATGCCCTGAAAAGGACGGGCAGCAAACTGCTTGTGCTTAACGAATCCGAACATACCGTTACACTGCAAAGCGACGGTGTCAGAACCGATTTAGGCGCGGTTGGCAAAGGTTACGCCGCAGACAAAATCGCACAGTTACTCAGCGAGTGGGGGATAAAGGCCGCTCTCATATCAGCAGGACAGAGCACGATTTTGCCTGTTGGCGTACCGGATGGCTTGGCGGGCTGGCCTATATCATTGTCGGACCCGGCGGATTACAGCCGACTTATTGCGAAGATTAATTTGGCGGGCAGGGCGATTAGCGCGTCGGGATTGCGCAAGGGACAGCACATAATCAATCCGCGTTTAGGAAAGCCGGTTACGAGGCCGGGTGCGTGGTCGATGGCAAAATCTGGAGCCGAGGCGGATGCTCTTTCAACAGCTTTTATGGTGATGCCTGCTAACGCGGTGCGTATTTTTTGTGAGAAGCACAAGGATACTTCGGCACTATTGGTTATGCCGGGTAAAAGCAAGAAAACGGGCAGTCAAATCCTTCGTTTCGGGCGGTGGGGCGAGGCTAAATTTTATTCTAAGTAACGCAGCGAATTTGCGTTTATCTAAGTAGCTTTTCTTATTTTGAGCAGTTCGGAAAATATTCGCCATAAGCTCTTTGTCGGTGAAAGCCGGCTGTCGAGGTCGCATGTCCAGTCGATGGGAAATTCCGCAATTGTGTAGTGCTGATTTAGAGCCCGGCGGATTATTTCGATATCGAACATAAAGCCGTCGGTTACGCACTGACCGTAAAGGAGGCGGGCGACGTCACCGCGATAAATTTTGAAGCCGCACTGTGTGTCGGTAAGCTCCTTCGGAATTTTCATTATATGAACGACGAACCAGTGAAAAAAAACCGAGCAGATGTGCCGGTAAAGCCCGTGATCAATTTTGATATTTCCTCCCGCCAGGTTGCGTGAGCCGTGAGCGATATCGCATTTGCCTGTCTTGAGCAACTCCAGTCCACGCAAGGCGTTATCTAAAGGGACACAACCGCCGCTGTCCGCGAACATAACGTAATCGCCGTTCGATTGTATTATTCCGCTGCGAACGGCATATCCTTTGCCGTGGTGCTGCCTGTTTCGGATTACATTGATTAGTATCCGGCTGTTATATTTATCGCCCGCTTTTTGTGCTTCGTCAGCTGTTGTGTCGGAGCTTCCGTCGTCGGCAACTATAACTTCCCCGTCGAAGCTGTTTTTCAGGAGAAATTCGCAGGCGGATTCGACGTCGCGTCCGATTTTGCCGCATTCGTTAAATGCAGGGATAACGATTGACAGCTTCATCAGGTTCCTTGATTCTTACACCGGGGAACAGTTTTAGCTTGCCTGGAAACGAACCTTGCCCTGGCCGATGAGATAGAAACTTCCCGTAATGCAGACAAGGTCTTCCTTGCCTACCGCATTTTTTGCCAGACGAAGCGCCTCACCCAGAGCGGGGGCGGTTTGGCACATCTTGCCGGATATGGCAATGTATTTTTCAGCCAGCTCATCAGGCGACATCGCTTTGAGGGAGTTGCTGCGAGTGAAAATTACCTTGTCAGCGCCGAATTGCAGCTCATGGAGCATTCCGGCGGCGTCTTTATCTTCGTTGCAGCCGAAGATTACTATCATCGAATCGTAGGGGATGCTCTGGCCTATCGCGTGCATAAGCGCTCTTATGCTCGCGGCGTTGTGCGCACCGTCTATGAGGATTCGCGGGTCTTCGCAAATCATCTCCATGCGGCCCGACAATTTGACTTTTGCAAGACCTGTGACCGTTTTATCGTTATCTATCTCGAAACCGCAGCCCTTGAGCTTGTCGAGCATTGCAAGGGCGAGACCACAATTTACCGCCTGATGAATGCCAAGCAGCGGGACTCGAAAGTGCTCAAATTTGCTGGTGGGCGTTGTCAGGCACACGCGATTATGGGGCCCGTACTCGGACGACGTCTCGAAGCGATGCGAGAAATCGATATCTACGCCTGTTACGCTGATTGGCGCCTTGACTGCCGCGGCCTGCGCCCTCAGCACCCGCATCGCGTTAGGGTCCTGCTGGACCGTTACGATGGGGACACCTTGCTTGAAAATACCGGCCTTCTCCTTCGCGATTTCTTCTATTGTGCTTCCCAGCTGTTTCTGATGATCGAAGCTCAGATTGGTGATGCCGACGACCTTGGGTTTTATCACATTGGTGCTGTCTAATCGACCGCCAAGGCCCGTCTCAATTACCGCGACGTCCGCCTTTGTATCCGCAAAGTGCATAAAGGCGATTGCCGTCATTATCTCAAAGAAAGTCGGTGCGCTGGTTTTTGAAACGGTTTCGACCGCTTTGTATATACGATTAAGCAAACCGAGCATCGCGGTTTTGTTTATCATTTCAGAGTTGACCATAATTCGCTCGTGCAGGTTAACCACGTGCGGCGATGTGTACAGACCGACCTTATAGCCGTTTGCTTCGAGCATATTCGCCAGCATTGTGGCGGTACTGCCTTTACCTTTTGTACCGGCTATATGGACTGTATCGATTTTGGTGTGGGGATTACCTACCAGCGAAAGCAAATGCTCCATCCGCTTCAGGCTGAACGTATCGACATTGTATCGTAAGTGCTTTTCCTGCTCATAGTTAGTTCTATTGAAAAGATATTTGATAGCCTCATCGTATGTCTTGAAGGGCTTGCGTGAGACCACCGCCGCCGTTTTAGAGGCGTGGCCCTTTGCCTGTTTCTTCCGAGCTTTCGTAACGCTTCGTACCATAAGAATTTAAGTATAACACAATATATTGTGCTTTTCAACTATATTGGCTCGTTAATCGCACAGAATGCCGTTTTTTACAGGCCCATAACAAACATAACTCTTTGTTGAACATAAAGTTATGAGTGCGATAATAGTACGGTTCTTTTGCCTGTGGCGAGTCGTAGCATTAGAAACTCGAAACACGTTATTATGAGTGCTTATAGTGCAATAAGAATTCATAAGCTACCAAGCCTAAATCGAGATTATTTACGAAATTAACGGGTGTTTGTTCGCATGACAGCAAACATATGGCCTGTTTATCTGTTTTTATCGTCGTACCATAATTTAGCTTGACCTTATGCGATAGTGACATATACTTTCGTAGTAATCGTTTTAAATTCAGGTTGTTCGATGCACCCAAATTCACCAGATATCGAGAAGTGGCTGAAACTGGCAGGCGCGGAAGGTGTTGGTCCGGTTACTTTCGGCAAGTTGCTCGCTTATTTCGGTTCGCCGGAAAGAGTTCTTGGTGCGTCGGCTTATGAATTGGCGAAGGTTGAAGGGATAGGTCTTCACACCGCGGAAAAAATTGCGGCCAGTCGTGATAAAACGGATGCCGAAGCCGAGCTGGCATTGACTGAAAAGCTCGGGGTATGGATTATTCATCTTCAGGATGAACGTTACCCAGCGCAGTTAAAACTTATTTATGACCCACCTCCTGTTTTATACGTCAAGGGAACTCTCGCTGAGCAAGATAATCTCAGTGTGGCGATAGTTGGTTCTCGCCGGTGCAGCTTGTACGGCAGCGAGCAGGCATCGCGGTTCGCGCACATATTGGCAGGCGCTGGTTTTACAATATGCTCAGGATTGGCCCGCGGCATTGATACGGCGGCTCATCAGGGCGCTCTTGCCGCAGGCGGGCGCACCATCGCCGTCCAGGGCTGCGGATTAGCCAATGTATTTCCCCCCGAAAATAAAAAGTTATTCGATTCAATTGCCGAATCCGGCGCATGCGTAAGCGAATTGCCTCTTCGTTATGAACCACTGGCCGAGAATTTTCCTCCCCGCAACAGGATTATAGCCGGCTTATCTCTGGGGACAATCGTTATCGAGGCGGGCAGCAATTCCGGTGCGGCTTCATACCGCCAAATCGGCCCTTGAATATAATCGCGAGGTTATGGCCGTGCCTGGTAAAATCGATTCTCCGCTAAGCAGTGGAGCCAACCGGTTGATTAAACAGGGGGCCAAATTAGTTGACTGCGTCGATGACATAATGGAGTCGCTTGGGTACATAGGCGATAAAATAAGAGGGCACGTCAATCAGCAGGCCGATTTGCTTACAGCAAAAGCCGAGATACCTTTGTTCGATATTGCCCGGCTGAACCTCAGCCCCGGCGAAAAGTCGGTATATGAGTGTCTGCATAGTGAACCTGTTCATATTGAGCAGCTTATCGAGGATTCGCAATTGCCCGCCGGCAGCGTAAACGCCTCGATTGTTTCGCTGCGATTGAAAGGGCTGGTCAAGCAGTTGCCGGGCAGTATGTTCGCGCGGAAGTAAACAGTTTTTATTCCCGTAATAATATTTTGAGAGCTATTAGAGGGGGCAGGAAGAGCTTATTAATATACTAAAATCACTTTTTGCCTGCTCACAATAATAAAGTGTGCACTTCTGAATCCGTGTTGTTGTGCTTAGCGGTTGACAACCAGCATTAAATAATCGCGACATATTGATTGTTTTTACAGAGCATCTTTTACATTGATATGTTCATAAGAATTTGTTATTCTTATGCGCTGGTTGTTTGCTCAAAATGTGAATTGTGTAGGCGGACGCCAAAAGGTAAAACGAATTATGCATATGGCGAATGAATTATTGTCGGTGCCGGTGGCCACTGGAACATTGGCGATTGCGGCGGGGGGGCTGGGGCTGATTTGCAAAAAAGTCAGCAGGATTGTCAGTTCGGACAAGCTGCCCCTGATGGGCATTCTCGGCGCGTTCATATTCGCAGCACAAATGGTCAACTTTCAGCTTCCGGCGATGCCAGGTACAAGCGGCCATATGGTCGGAGCGGTTCTTCTTGCGATTATATTAGGCCCGCATCTGGCGGCGATTGTCATTTCATCGGTTATTATCGTGCAGTGCCTCATCTTCCAGGACGGCGGCCTGCTTGCCCTTGGCTGTAACATCATAAATATGGGTCTTGTCCCGTCTTATGTTGGCTATTTTCTTTATAAAATAGTAACCGCAGGCCAAAGTAGCAGCAAGCGAACATACATCGGCACGATGCTGGCTTGCCTGATTGCCTTGGAAAGTGGAGCGATTTTAGTTCCCATCGAGGCGACTTTGTCCGGCGTGCTTGCGGTTCCATTCTCGACTTTTCTTGTAACAATGGTAGGCGTACATTTTCTCGTGGGTATGGTTGAGGGGCTGATTACCGTAGCTGTTCTGGGGTATATTCAGCAGGTCAGGCCCGATTTGGTTTTGGATTCACTGCCCGGCAAAATCCGGCTCAGCAGAAAAACGGTGCTTGTTACATTGCTGGTTTTCGCGATGGTTGCGGCCGCCGGACTTTCACTGCTGGCATCGAAGATGCCCGATGGGCTTGAATGGAGCTATCGCGAAAGACCGAATCCGCCCGATTTCAAGCCGGTTGTCGCGAATGAAAATACAACAATCAAAGCAGTTGATCAGTTGCAATCAAGATACACGCCTATGCCCGACTATACCGTGCGAGGCGCATCCGCCGAAACTTCAAAGGGCTGGACAAGTTTCGCGGGTGTTTCGGGTTCACTCCTGACGATGCTGGCGGTCTGGGCGGGCATGTTGCTGATGAGAAGAAAAGAAGCAAAGACGATGAGTGGTTCGTAAATGCACCATGCGTACATAGACAAATTCGCTTACCAGGATTCGCTGATACATCGTCTTGACGCGAGGGTTAAGTTTATTATCACGGTTGCTTTTACCGCTGTAGCGATTTCGCTGCCTCGCACTTCGGTCAGTATATTATTTTGTTATGCCGTCGGGCCTTTTGTCGTTTTGGTAATGGGCGGCATACCGCTTCGCTTTGTGCTCAAGCATATTCTGTATGTCAGCCCGTTTGTGCTTGTGCTGGCGTTAACAGGCCCTTGGTATGACAGGGCAGCCGCGACGGTTGTTTTTGGTCCGTGGATTTGGCATACGACCATCGGCTGGCTTCGTTGCTGGGGTATCCTCAGCAAATTTGTTGTTACTATGCTGGCCCTGATTGCGCTGATTTCGACTACCCGTTTTGCGAATTTGCTTGCGGGCCTTCAACGGCTCGGCGTACCCCGGTTGCTGGTTATCCAGATGGGATTTTTATATCGATACATTTTTCTTTTGATTGACAGTGCTCATCATATCCTTCGTGCCCGTGCCGCACGCTCGGCGGGCGGAGTGACTTTCGGCAGGGGAGTCAAAGTTGCCGCGGCTATGGTCGGTTCATTATTTGTCAGAAGTATTGATGCTGCTGAGCATATAAACGCCGCGATGCAGGCGCGCGGTTTCGACGGCAACTGGCGAACTATCAATCGGCTGAAAGTCCGTGTTGCTGATTACGTTTTTATTGTTATTGCTGCATGCTTTATTGTTGGATTGTATTTTTTTGTAAAACCTGTTTTGGGATAGCCGGCTATGATAAAAGCGATAGAGGTTGAAAATTTTTCATATAGGTATCCCGACGGGACAATTGCTCTTAATGGCGTTACGCTCGACGTCGAATATGGAGAGCGTCTCGCCCTTATAGGTCCCAACGGCGCGGGCAAATCCACACTGCTTTTAGCGATTACCGGTTTTGTCAGGGGAACTGGCAGGGTGGCTGTTGATGGTCTGGAAATCACAAACGGAAATCTCAAGCAGGTGCGTTCACGAATCGGTTGTTGTCTTGAAAACCCCGAAGACCAGCTTTTTATGCCGACGCTTTTCGATGACGTGGCATTCGGCCCGTTGAATATGGACCTTGATTCGCAACAGGTGAAAGAGCGAGTAAATCTTGCCTTGGCCGAAGTCGGTCTTGCAGGAATGGCTGAGCGTGCGCCGCATCACCTTTCCGCAGGCCAGAAACGCGCGGCAGCAATAGCTACCGTGTTGTCAATGTCCCCTAAAATTATCACCCTTGATGAGCCGGACGGCTCGCTTGACCCGCGAAACCGGGACAATCTTGTCAAGCTGCTCGTTGGGTTATCTCAGACGCTCGTTATAGCGACCTGCAATATGGATTTTGCCGCTGTTGTTGCTGATAAGGCGGCTGTTATTGACGGCGGAAGGGTTGTTGCCGCCGGCCCTGCAAAAAAGATAATGTCTGATTCAAAACTTATGACGAGTCACGGGCTGGAAGTCCCAAGGAAATTTATAAATGGCTGGTCGCCGGCCTGATTATTTTGCGGTTAGAAGGTGATTCTGAAATCGGTGAGTTTCGGGTCGGGCGTTGCATCCTCGATATCAATATGGCTTATGGTCCCCACGAAGGAATCCTGCAGGTCGCGAATGCAGTTATCTATCATTTCTGCCATCCCATGGGCGAGCATTTCGACATCGCCGTCCGGAAGATTTCGCACATAGCCCTTAAGCTCATATCGATTGGCTACATTCAGGGCCGTAAACCTAAACCCGACTCCCTGAACACGTCCTGAAAAAACAATATGTTTTGCAATCACGTCCATAGATAATGTCTTATCGCAAAAAACTACCTTTCTCAACATTCCATGCTAACCAAAAAACATATTATATGCAAGGGCGTGTTAATGGCTAATTTGATATTCACGGATAGCCCCGTGTCGGGTATAATCCCCGGATTGTTTGTTACGAAAAATAACGATTTTCTCCGCACAACTATGCGGTTTTATCAGTATTGAGTGGCTATGCCTGTAAGAACGAAAGAACAGATTGAACGAGATGAGCAGATATACCAGATAACAACGCTGGTAGCCGGCCGCTTTACGCTCCAGGAGGCGCTCGACAAGCTTGCCGAGGCCGCGGTCAAAATAACCGGTCTCAAGGCCTGCTCGATTCGTCTGCTCGATGAAGATGCCGGCGACCTGAAGATGCGCAGCACCTACGGGCTGAGCGAAGAATACCGAAACAAGGGTGTTGTCACCAAAGACGACCCCGTTATCAAGGCCGCCTTCGCGGGCGAAGCCGTCGTCCTCGATGATATGCAGGATGACGACAGGGTCTCATTCAGGGAATCCACGATAAAAGAGGGACTTGTCGGTCAGCTCACCGTCGCGATGAAATTCAGAGATAGGCCCATCGGCGTCCTGCGACTTTACAGCGGAAAACCTGTGCATTTTGAAGATGACGATATTGACCTTGCAAGAGCCATTGGTTCGCAGTGCGCCGTCGCTATCACCAATGCCAAGCTTTACGCCGAGGCAATTGAGGGTGCCCGAATCACCGAGCAGATGCGCCTCGCGGGGCATATCCAGCGGCGAATGATTCCGGAAAAAGCACCTCAGGTCTCAGGACTTGATATAGCAGCCAGGTATATCCCCTGTTTCGACGTGGGCGGCGACTTTTACGATTTTCTGGAACTGGGCGACGACAAAATAGGTATTGTTATTGCGGACGTTATCGGTAAAGGTATCCCGGCTGCGATTATGACAAGCTCGTTTCGCGGTGCGCTGCGGGCTTATTCTGAATGGACCGATGAACTGCTCGAAACTGTTCGCCGACTCAATAAAATGGCGTGCAAGGAATGCGCCGCCGGAGAATTTATCTCCCTGTTTTACGGCATTATCGACGTGAACAAAAAGACCATCACTTATTGCAACTGCGGCCACGAACCGCCGGCTCTATACAGGGACAAACATACCATTGACCTGAACAAGGGCGGCCTTGTTCTCGGTGTTTTGCCGAATGCTGAGTACCAGTCCGAGACCGTCCAGTTAAACGAGAACGATTATTTACTTTTTTATACCGACGGACTGATTGACGCCGCCAATTTCGAGGGCGATACCTGGGGCAGGGATCTTCTTCTCAAAAGCTTCGGTAAATGCCATATGAGCTCTGCTTCCCAGGTGATTAATAATATACTCGCATACCGCAGACGGTTTGTCGGCCTGGCCCGGCAGGTGGATGATACGAGTATGGTCATCGTCAGGGTCGCAAAACCGGCTGGCCCGCTTACACATTAAATGGTTGAAGTTCTCTGTGTGCTCTATGGCTGAACAAAAAGAAATTGTTTCCGGCAAATTTGTTATTACTATCGATGGTCCAGCCGCCAGCGGCAAAAGCACCGTTGCCCGCTTACTAGCAGCGAAACTTGACGCTGTGTTTCTCGATACCGGCGCGATGTATCGGGCTGCCACTCTGGCCGCGATGCTTGATGGCGCGGACCTGACTAATCAGCAGCGAATACTCGAAGTGATTGACGAAACCGTATTTGAATTTAAAGCGACCCCGGACGGTATGCTCGTGCAAATCGACGGCGTTGATGCCACATCGCAGATACGCGATCCCAGAGTTACCGCAAACGCACGTTACGTTGCTTGTCTTGCCCCTGCGCGCCAGCGTCTGGTCGATATGCAGAGGCGGTTTGCCAAGGCATACGAAAGGATTGTTACCGAGGGCAGGGACCAGGGCACGGTTGCTTTTCCCGATGCTAACGTCAAATTTTACCTGACCGCCGACCTCAACGAGAGGGCACGTCGAAGACAGGCGGAGCTGAAAGCCAAAGCAATACAGCAAACCGATGATGAAGTCCGTCAGGCCATTCTCAAAAGAGACCAGAGCGATGAAAACAGAGCCGTTGGCCCGTTGAAGCCGGCCAATGATGCGGTTATTGTCGATACCATGGGCTTATCTATCGATGAAGTCGTCGAAAAATTAGTTACAGTTGCCAAACAAAAATGCTGAACGAAATTTTAATAAATCACTGGAGTTTATTTGCACGGTGGTGCAGCCGGTTATTCTGCCGACTGGTTTTCCGTATGCGATTTATCGGCCTGGAAAATATCCCGGCGAGCGGGCCTTTTATCCTCGCCGTCAATCACCAGAGTTTTTTGGACCCGATCTTTGCCGGCATTATGTTTAAAGGGCAGCTTTGTTTTATGGCACGCGACTCACTCTTCAAAAGCAAAATATTCGGCCTGCTCCTTAAATCTGTCAAGGCGATACCCGTTCGCAGGGGACAGGCAGACCTCACGTCAATAAAGGCCATTATCGCCAGGTTGAAGCAGGGCGACGGTGTTTGCCTTTTTCCAGAGGCGACACGAACTACCGACGGCAAAATCGCTCCCTTCAAAGGTGGCTTCACGCTTTTGTCTCGCCGTGGTAATGCCCCTGTTGTCCCCGTTCTGATTGATGGTGCATTCGAATGCTGGCCCAGGCATCGAAAGTTATTCAAAATCGGCTCGAAGATTACCATTACTTACGGCCAACCGATATCGGTTGAAAAAATAACAAGTATGGAAGATGACGATTTCGCCGCTATGCTGACCGATACAATGAGACAAATGCAGTCCGAAACCAGAATCGCCGAAGGCAAGGAACCATTTAACTATTGAGTATCCGCCGCAGGTGATACTGAACCTGCATCTGAAATCACAAATAACCCTATGTTGCAACCATTTCCGCCACGCTAACCTTCTGCCTCGCGGCGACTTGCTCAACAAACGCCTCAAGGCGAGTTGTTAGCGTTACGTCCTCCTGGCCGTCGAAGCTGAGATTCAGAATCGGCATCTCATTGCAGTCGGCGCTCAATCGCCTTGTCTGTGTGCTGACTATCGTCGAGGGCATACAGGTAAAAGGCATTACGTTTACCACGCCGCCGAAGCCGTCTTTGTGGTATTCGACCATTTTGCCTATGCTCAGTATCGCTTCACCTTCAAATGATGCGTCGATATATGGTTTTGCGAGGTCGATTGTATGTTTTGTGGGGTGTTCGGCAAGCCGGCCAAATCTTTTTTCCATCGGTTCCGCCAGCGACCGTTCAATCCTGTGCTGGAAGAAATCCTGAACCGCGTTATTGAGCAGGTTTTTCCACTGACCTCTGCGATATGCCATTTTATGGCGTGTGAAATTCGTATAATAAATCCATTCCGCGAGCGGGGCGAGGTCGCAGGCCGCCCCAAGGTCCTCAAGCCGACGAATGATATTGAGATTTGCGAACGGGTGATTGCGGACGTATATCTCGCCCACGATGCCAATCCTGGGCTTTTGCAGTTTGTTGTTCAGTTTGACTTTCGCAAACTCTTCGGCGAACTGATTAAAAAGCAGAACCTTGTCTGAGAATCGGCTGCGTTTTTCCAGATGCCGGGTCCATTGCTGAAGACAATTTTCATATATCTGCTGTGCCTGCCTGGTATCGAGTGCGAACGGGCGCAACCGCAGAATCAATTTATACAGCAAGTCGATGCCGACGATTGATGTCCAGATGTCTTTCATAAAAGTTACCGGCCCCGCGCCGTCGAAATTGCTCACGAAATGGCTGTAGAAGTTGCTGTCCTGATTCGGCGAGAAGATAATTGCCTCATCGACGCCTGCGTGTTTTAAGACAAGCTGATGCATACAGTGATACAGGCCGAATCTGCAGGGGCCTGATGTGCCGGGCATAAAGAACGCCGCATTTTGGGGCTTTACGCCGTTTTGCTCCAGGACTTTAAGCATTTCCCCGATTGTTATTGCGCAGGGCAGGCATTCTTTGCCTGTGGTATAAGTCCTGCCTCGCATAAGCGCCGCCTCATCCGCAATCGGCATAACCTCCGCCGGCTGCCCGTATGCCCGCAGGCACGCCGCCATCCCGAATGATGTGTCACCAATGTAGGGTATATATAGCGTTCTTTTAACCGCAGAGATTGGTTTTACGGTTTCTTCTCGGCGGCCTCCGCGTTCTCCGCGGTAAATCTCCGGTTTATAGTTCTTCAAGCTTTCGAGGAATGCCTCAATCCGCGTTACTACCCCCGCGTCCGCGGAATGCTCATCTATTTCCAGTTGCAGGCAGGGTTTATTTCCCATTATGTTTTTGAAGAGGGGCATCAAAAATGAATCAGGCCCGCAACTGAAATTAGACAGATACACCGCGAAGAGGCGGTTGTCCCGTTTGATAATTTCCGCCGCACGCAGAATTTTTTGTCCGTATGACCAGTAAATTTCACTGTGCAGTTTTTCATCGCTTAACCGGGCTTCTTTGAGGTCGAGCATCTCCATCGGCATCATTTCCACGCCGGCGTCGACGAATTTCCCGGGCAATTGCAAGCTCACGCCTTCGTCGCAGCCGTTGTATGGCCTGCTGACTAACACAAACAGTTTTTCATTTGGCCCGATGTTGGCCAGAATTTCTTTGCCTTTGTCCAATATCGCCTGCTCAAAGCCCTGTTGTGTCTCGAATCCTTTTATTATCGCCTTGCGAACCAGCGATGATGAGACATTTAATTTTTTGCCGAGTTCAGCGAACGTTTTTTGCATTATGCTGTCGCCCTCGCCGAGACGCAGGGGGGCAATTAATAATTTCGTTTTGCCAAGCTTATCGCCGAATGCGCTTCGCACCTGGTATGGAAACGACTGAACATACGGGCAAAAATGATTGTGCTTGTTCTGTGGGAAGCTGCCCGCCACGGAAACTATGCTTGGCAGAAAGATATAATCCACGCCTTTTTCAATCAGCTCAACGATATGACCATAAGCGACTTTAATCGGGAAACATGGTTGAGCTGTTACTGATTCCAAACCCTTGCGAATCGTCTCTTTGTTTGTTCGACCTGATAAAACAACCTCGAAACCAAGCTCTCTGAAAAATTGTGAAAATGTTGGCAGCAACTGCCAGGATGCAATTGCCATAGGGATGCCAATTGTTTTGGATTGCCGATTGTCGGTTGCCGATTGTCGATTAAACCCTGCAAATTCAAGCATCTTTTTTTGGCGGTATTCGAATGTGCTGAATCGGCTTTTCTTTTGAGCTGTTTTCTTCAGGTTATACCTGTCGCATCGTGACCCGTAATGTAATGGTTCCGAGCCGGCCAGTTGCACCTTCTTTATCTCGCAATGGTTCGAACAATGGTCACAGGTGAACGACTCTACGGTATAATTGGTATTGACAAGATTTTCGAATCCCTTGAATTTGCTCCCGGCCCTGATGCCTGATTGTTTAGCGGCCTGTTCGATATGTTCTGCAGCAATTGCCGCCGCGCCGAGAGCGCCGGTAATTTCATGATGGTCAGGAACCATAATGGGTTTGCCGGTTACTTTTTCGAAAGCCGCCCAGACAGCCGTGTTAAACGCCGTGCCGCCCTGGAAGCAGATATTATCTCCGATTTTTCGTTGCCCGACGACGCGGTTGAGGTAATTGGCGACAATGGAGTAAGCAAGACCCGCGACAAGGTCTTCAGTGGTTGCTCCCTGCTGTTGATAACTCAGCAAATCCGATTCCATAAAAACCGTGCATCGCTCGCCCAATTTGACGGGCGATTTGCTCGCGAAGGCAAGCCGGGCAAACTCTTCTTTAATGCTTATCCCCAATCGACTTGCCTGCTCTTCTATGAATGAACCTGTCCCCGCGGCGCAGGCGTGATTCATCTCGAAATCCACGACCACGCCATTGTTCAGCGATATGTATTTACTGTCCTGGCCGCCTATTTCGAAAATGGTGTCCACTTTGGGATTTATGATGGCTGCCCCGGTGGCCTGGGCGGTAATTTCATTTATAACGACATCCGCACCGATAAAGTCGCCTGTGAGGTATCGCCCGGAGCCGGTGCTGGCTGCGCCGATGATTTTGACTTTATCTTTAACCTGCTTGCCGATTGCTTTCATCACCTGATGTATCGCATCTAGAGGCCTGCCTGCGGTCATAAGGTAGATTTTCGCGAGGATGCGTTTATGTCCATCCATCACAACGGCCTTTGTGCTCAATGAGCCGACGTCGATGCCGAGGTATGCCTCTATTGGTTCAGCGGCTTTTGCAAGCAGGTCGTTGCTAACATTATTTTTCGGAGGAGGCAAAACCGGCGTTGTGAGTGGTTCCCTGCGAGGAGCGTTTTGAAGTGATGAACCCTGCTGACTGATATATTCGTCGATATTCTCAATCAGCAAGTCGGCGGAGATACTGTGTTGTAATCCTTTGCTTTTTGCGATTAGACAAGCGCCGATTGCGCCGGTGAAAAAATGGACTTCGGGGACGATGAGCTGGCCGTCTGTGGTTTCAAAGACCTCGGAGATTGCCTTTATGACGCCGGCGTTTGCGGCTACACCTCCTGTAAAGATGATTGGTTTTATAAACTCACGTCCGCAGCCGAGGTTGCTTTTGAGATTTCTCGCAAGGGCCAGGCAAAGCCCCGCGAGGATATCGGCTACCGGCGTCGCCTGCTGCTGGAGGTGAATCATATCGCTTTTGGCGAAGACCGAGCATCGGCCCGCCATTCGCGGGACGTTTTCGCTTTCAATTGCCAGCCGGCCGAATTCTTCTTCTATATTTATGCCTAAGCGGTCCGCCTGCTGGTCGAGAAATGAGCCGGTCCCAGCGGCACATACGGTATTTAAGGCAAAATCTTTCACTAATCCCGCACCCGGCTCGTTGTGCAGGAAAATTAGTTTGCTGTCCTGGCCGCCCATTTCAATGACGGTGGCGTTTTTAATATCCGGATACAGATACGATACCGCAGCGGCCTGTGCAGCCACTTCGTTTACGAAGGGAATTCCCAGTAATTTGGCGGGCAATCGCGCCGCGGAGCCGGTCGCCGCTATTGTCTTGACGTTGGCGGGATTTATCTTTGCAAATATCTCCCCCAATTGCGTGCGGAATGTTTCTACGGGTTTGCCTTTTGTCCGCCTGTAGTCCGAAAGGACGATTCCGTTCCGGTCATCAAAAACTACGACATCGCTGCTGGTTGACCCGAGGTCAATACCGAGAAAAAGAGCTCCTGTGCCTCTGATAGGTTCGAGGTCGAGTCCTTTGGTTGTCTTTGATGAAATAATTTTCGGCTGTCCTTGCTCCATATTCGGCTTCCTGGTCCCCTGAATCTCGTAACCGTCAGGGACACGTTACTATAACCGATTTTTCGCTGTTGACAAGTGGCGGGATAACGATAAATTTGAGCCCGGACGAGCACCTGTTTCGAACCGATACAGACGAGCGTAAAGTCGTTATTTACGAGAGGATGAACTGATGGGTCAGACAAAGAAGTCAGCCATTGATAAGAAATCGGATGTTGCCATTCGCTTCAATATCTGGCCCTGGGTGGCGATTATCGGGGTGATAATCGCAGCGGCTGTTATTCGAAGTCGGCTGCTTTCTGTGCCATTCGAGCGGGACGAGGGCGAATATGCTTATATAGCGCAGCAAATGTTAAAGGGTGTGCCTCCTTATGTCTCGGCGTACAGTATGAAGCTGCCGGGAATCTATGTTGTGTATGCCCTTATAATGACCTTGTTTGGACAGACGCATACGGGTATTCACCTCGGTCTTCTAATCTTCAACGCCGCGACGATATTTGTGGTGTTTTTGCTTACCAAAAAATTATTCGGGTCGATTGCCGCGGTTGCCGCCGGCGGCGTCTATGCTGTATTATCCATAACTTCGGGAGTAACAGGGCTTTGGGCGAATGCGGAGCAGTTTGTTGTCCTGCCTGCGCTTGTGGGCCTGTTACTCATTTGTAACGGCAAAACAGGGTATGTTCGATTGCTGATTGCAGGACTGCTTTTCGGTCTTGCGTTTATTATCAAGCAGCACGGCATTATGTTTGCCATTTTTGGCGCGTTGTATCTGCTTTATTCCGGTTTGCGACAAAGGCCGATTCAATGGCTAAAAGTCATTATCTCTCAGATTATTTTTAACACTATGGTTTTTCTGCCGTTTGTTGCGATATGTCTTTTTTACTGGTTTTACGGCACGTTTGATAAGTTCTGGTTCTGGACGTTCACATACGCCCGCGAGTATGCGGCGGGTGTTCCCCTGGGAGTCGCCTGGAAGCTTTTAATGCATCAGGCAGGGATTATGTTCGATGAAGGTTTTCCAATATGGTTTCTTTCCGTTTTTGGTTTTTTCGCCGTTGCTGTTATGAGAGGATACCGTCAATGGGCGGTATTGATTGCCGGATTTTCTGTTTTTTCATTTTTGGCCGTTTGCCCGGGTTTTTATTTCCGTGGGCATTATTTTATTTTTCTCCTGCCTGCGGCGGCAATTTTGGTCGGAGTTAGCATTGCCGTGATTGATGGGTTATACGCGGGAACGATACCGATGCCGATGCGGCTGGCCATAACCGGCACTATTGGTCTCATTGTTATCGGCTATACGTTGTATAACCAGCAGGAGTGTTTATTTGAGCTTTCACCTGAAGATGTTTGCCGGAAGGTTTATACCGGCAACCCGTTCCCGGAATCGTTGCGGATAGCGGAATTTATCCGGGGCAATTCGCGTCCCGATGCCCCAATAGCTGTTATCGGCTCCGAACCGCAAATCTACTTCTATTCCGACAGACGTTCGGCTACCAAATATATTTATACTTATCCGCTTATGGAGCCGCAGCCATACGCTAGGCAGATGCAGGAAGAAATGATTGCTCAAATTGAAACAGCCAACCCTGAATTTGTGGTTTTTGTAAATGTTCCCATGTCATGGATGGCAAGATCAAATTCCGTTGAAAAGATATTCGGGTGGTTTCATTCATATTTGTTCACACATTACGAGGTAGTCGGTATCGCCGACATTGTTATTAATGGGCCGACTATCTGGCGGTGGAACAGTCAGGCAGCCACTTATAAACCAGCATCGGTATCATCGGTTGTTGTTTTAAAGAGGAAACAATGATACCGGAAGCGGTTTTGCGCTACCGAAGACAATGAAGGACCGCTATAATGTCCTTATGTTCGCGAATAAAAAAGTAGTTGTTGTGATGCCGGCCTATAATGCTGAGAAGACCCTTCGCAAAACCTATGATGAAGTGATGGCGCAGGGAATCGTTGATCTTGTTGTTATCGTTGATGACGCAAGTAAAGACGGGACGGTCGATGTGGCGTCAAAACTGCTTCATGCCGTTGTGCATACGCATCCGCAAAACCGCGGGTATGGCGCCAACCAAAAGACCTGCTATAAGCTTGCCCTCGAAAATGGGGCCGATATCGTAATAATGGTGCATCCCGATTACCAGTACACGCCGCTGCTGATACCGGCGATGGCGTCTATGATTGCAAACGGGCTTTACCATTGTGTTCTCGGTTCGCGAATCCTCGGTGGTCATGCTATGGCGGGCAATATGCCGGTTTATAAATATGTATCAAACCGGTTTCTAACGCTTGCAGAAAACATTTTTACGGGCGCGAAACTGTCCGAGTATCACACGGGCTACCGCGCTTTTTCCAGGCAATTGCTGGAGCGGCTGCCTCTGGACGGCAATTCCGACGATTTTATTTTTGACAACCAGATGCTCGCACAGATACTATGGTTTGGGTACACGATAGCCGAGGTAAGCTGTCCGACGAAATATTTTCCTGAGGCGTCATCAATTAACTTCTGTCGCAGCACCAAGTACGGTTTCGGCTGTTTGTGGACTGGATTAAAGTTTCGCCTGGCTAAAATGAAACTGATAAAATCGCCGTTGTTTCCGAGAATCGAATCGTAAAATCACTCGCAAGTCGTCTGGACGGACTGAGGCGATTGAATTAAGACGGCAGTTTATTAAGCAGCGACAACGCCAATGATAAAAACAATCCTGCTTGACAGTTACCTCGTCTGCAAATAGAGTTTCTTCTGATGTCCAGAACCCTTTACATAATTGATGGTCACGCGCATATATACGCTGCGTATTTCGCAAAGATGCGGAAACTGACAAGCCCGTCAGGCGAACCCACCCAAGCCACTTATATTTTTACATCCGCAATTCTTGGTCTGATGAAAAACAAAAAACCCGATATGCTCGTCGTGGCGATGGACAGCAAGGGACCGACATTCAGAAATGAAATGTATTCCGATTATAAGGCGCATAGGCCCCCTATGCCCGATGATATGCCCGTGCAGATAAATCGTATCGAGCAGATTCTTTCGGCTATGAATATACCTATGCTGCGAATCAACGGATTCGAGGCGGATGATATAATCGGAACACTTGCAAAAAAGGCATCGAAAGAGGGAATCGACGTTTATATATGCACAAAAGACAAGGATGTTCTCCAGCTTATTGATGACCGCGTTTTTGGATATGATATCAAGACGGGCGAGGTAACCGACGAGGCATGGGTTAAGGCAGAGATGAAAATTGCACCCGCTCAGTTTATTGATGTTTTGGCGCTTCAGGGAGATACCGCCGATAATGTCCCCGGCGTCGCGGACGTTGGCCCCAAGACGGCTATTGAGTGGATACAAAAATACGGCTCGATTGATAACCTGTTGGCACACGCCGACGAAATCACAGGCAAACGAGGCGATAATCTTCGCAAATCGAAAGAAATTATTAATCTCAGCAAACGCCTGGTAACGATTGACTGCGATGTTCCGGTGAAAATAGATTATGACGCCTTTGCGGTAAAGCCGGTTGATGAGGCACGGCTGACACAAATTTTTAATGAGCTTGGTTTTGCCCGGCTGCTTGGGCAAATGGGGCTTTTGCTGACTGAACAGCATGTTCAAACACAGCAGCCGCAAACAGCACCGGTCGGGAGACCTGTTTCTGCGGCGACAGCGGAACATAACTATCAACTTATAGATACGCCCGAAAAATTCGAAGCGTTTTTCGAGGAGCTTAAAAAGCAGAAATCGTTTGCCGTTGATACCGAGACAACTTCTATTGTGCCGATGCGGGCCGATTTGGTGGGCATCAGTTTTTCTTGGCAGGCGAAGACGGGGTTTTATATCCCGGTTCGTGCGCCGATGGGGGCAAAACGCCTGCCTTTAGCTATGGTGCGGGAGAAACTTGCCCCGATATTCGCGGACAAGACAATAAAAAAAATCGGGCAGAATATCAAATACGACATGCTGGTTTTGCGAAACGCTGGGCTGCCCCTTGGGGGTGTGTATTTCGATACGATGGTTGCGTCGTATTGTCTTGACCCTCTGCGAAATAGTCATTCGCTTGATAATATGGCCTTGGATTTCCTCGGCTATACAAGCATTCCGATATCCGCACTCATCGGCAAGGGGAAAAATCAGCTCACTTTTGATATGGTCGATACGGCTGCGGCCTGCGAATATTCCGCGGAGGATTCGGACCTGACCTGGCGGCTGTATCAGTATTTTACGGCGCAATTGGAGCGACGACCGCAGATACAGCCATTATTTTACGATGTTGAGATGCCTTTGGTAACCGTTCTCGCAGAGATAGAATATAACGGCGTATCGCTGGATACCGAGATTCTTTCGGATATGTCGGAGGACATAACAGCGTCGATTAACCGGCTGGTTGACGAGATTTACCAGACGGCAGGTGCGCCGTTTAATATCGATTCACCCAAACAGCTTGCCGAGGTGTTATTTGGCCGGCTGGGATTAAAATCCGTACGTTCGGGCAAAACAGGCCAAAGCACCGACGCAGCAGTCCTGGATGAGCTTGCCGAGGAGCACCCGATTATCAATCTTATTTTCGAATACCGCACGCTGAGCAAACTGAAAAATACATACGTTGACAAGCTGGGCTATCTTGTGAATCGCCGCACGGGCAGGGTGCACGCGTCGTTTAACCAGACGATAACCGCGACGGGCCGATTAAGCTCAAGCGACCCCAATTTGCAGAATATCCCGATTCGCACGCCTTTGGGCGCGAAAATTCGCTCCGCGTTTATTCCCAAAAACAAAACCGACTGCATCCTCAGCGCGGATTATTCGCAGATAGAGCTTCGCCTGCTGGCGCAATTTTCGGGTGATAAGGCGCTGCGTGAGGCGTTTGCCGCAGATATGGATATTCACCGTTTTGTAGCGTCGCAGATTTTCAACGTTCCCATCGAAAAAGTTACGTCCGAGATGCGCTCGCGGTGCAAGGCGGTGAATTTCGGGATAATTTACGGGCAGGGGGCTCTTGGTCTGGCGCACGGAACGGGGCTGACCCTGGCAGAGGCGAAAAAATTCATCGAAGATTATTTCGCCAGATACAGCTCGATTCGCCAGTTTATGGACAGCATAGTCGAACAGGCGACGAAAAACGGTTATGTCGAGACGATTCTACACCGCAGACGCAAAATTTTGAATCTCGAAAGCGGTAATCCGGGCAAAAGGGCGCAGGCGAAGCGATTAGCCGTAAATACGGTTATCCAGGGGTCGGCAGCTGATTTGATTAAGGTCGCTATGGTCAATATCCAGCGGAAAATTGAATTGGAAAATCTGCCCGTTAAAATGATTTTGCAGGTTCACGATGAGCTTGTATTCGAGTTGCCGACCGCCGAGGCCGAGAAGCACTCAAAATGGATTGCCGAGAAAATGACCGGCGCGATTAAATTAGATGTTCCGTTGAAAGTGGATGTTACTTATGGTCCTTCCTGGCTGGCGGAAAAGTAAACATGCCGGTATTTACGCCGATTTCGGAAAAGGCAGCGCTCGGTTTCCTGGCTTATTTGCTCGGCGGGCGATGAAAAAGTAATCACTTTTATTGACGTGGTATCTGCTAATACATAAAATCATCTTTTCTCAGACAATAGCAAGAATGCGGAATCACTACCAAAAGGGAAAAATATAATGGCAACGGTAAACGAGAATTTTTTGAAATTGCAGGCGGGGTATTTATTCCCCGAAATAGGCAAACGCAGGCGTGCGTTTCAGCAGGCGCATCCTGACGCGAAAATAATAAGTATGGGAATCGGCGACGTTACGCAGCCGATTGCCCCGGCGGTAATCGAGGCGATGCACAAAGCCGTAGATGAGATGGGCAAAAAAGAGACGTTTCGCGGCTACGACGATGGCGGCATAGGGTATGCCTTCCTCAGGGAGGCGATTGCCAAAAACAATTTCAAATCTCGCGGCGCTGATATCGATATCGACGAGATTTTCGTCAGCGACGGCGCAAAATCCGACACAGCCAATATACAGGAGCTGTTCGGCCTCGATAACATAATAGCGGTGGCTGACCCGGTGTATCCCGTTTACGTCGATACCAACGTTATGGCGGGGCGAACAGGCGCGGTCGCAGGGCAGGGCACGTATCTGAAAATCGTATATATGCCCGCGACGGCGGACAATAATTTCGTTCCTGAGCTGCCTAAGGAAAAGGCGGATATGGTTTACCTGTGCTTCCCGAATAATCCGACCGGCGCGGTTGCGACCAAAGAGCAGTTGAAAAAATGGGTCGATTACGCGAAGGAAAACAGGGCCGTGATTCTTTTCGATGCTGCATACGAGGCGTATATAAGCGATTCGCAGATACCGCATTCGATTTATGAAATCGAAGGTGCAAAAGATGTAGCGATTGAATTTCGCAGTTTTTCAAAGACCGCCGGTTTTACCGGGCTTCGCTGCGCTTTTACCGTTGTGCCGAAAGAGCTTCGGGCGTTCACCAGGGCGGGACAAAGCGTAGTTCTCAATCCGCTCTGGAACAGGCGACTCTGCACCAAGTTCAATGGCGTATCTTATGTTACGCAGTCAGCGGCTGCCGCGGTTTACACCGATGAGGGCAAAAAGCAGATTCGCAAAACGATTGATATTTATATGAACAATGCGAAGGTGATTCGCGAATCGCTCACCGCTTTAGGATATAAAGTATATGGCGGCGTTAATGCTCCGTATATCTGGGTTAAAACTCCTGAGGGCGTCGGTTCGTGGCAATTCTTTGACCTGTTGCTCAATAAGGCGCACGTCGTAACGACCCCCGGCGCAGGTTTTGGCCCGGCAGGGGAGGGATATGTGCGATTGACGGCGTTTGGCAATCCTCCTGATGTTGTCGAGGCGCTTGGTCGAATCAAGGCCATATCTAAATGAGCGACGTAATCACATACATCGGTTTGGGCGGCAATCTTGGCGACCGGAAAAACCATATCGACAGGGCCGTTCAATTGCTGCGTGAAACGCCGGGTGTTTCGGTCGAGCGTGTTTCAGCCGTCGTCGAAACCAAACCTTTGAGCGACGCGGAACAGCCGGAGTATTTGAATTGCGTCGCGGAAATACGAACTTCGCTTACAGCCGCAAAACTTCATCAGCAGTTCATTCGCATCGAAAATGCCCTTGGTCGCAAAAGAGGCGAAAAATGGGCGTCGAGAACCATTGATATTGACTTGTTGCTGTTCGGCAATGAGGTAATAAATAGCGATACGCTTACCGTTCCTCATTCGCAAATGCACCTGCGTTCGTTTGTGCTGGCGGGCCTGTGCGAGCTGAATCCGAAGCTATTGCATCCTGTTCTCAATGAGACAGTCGATACGCTTGCGGGCCGGCTGAATGGTGGCGATTTTGCTCTCAAACCTGATATGCCGCAGCTTATAAGTATCGCGGGCAATATCGGCGCGGGAAAAACAACACTTACGAAAATACTTGCCGACGCATTTAAATGCAGAGCAATCTTCGAGGCCTATGATACCAACCCGTTTTTATCGAAAGTTTACGCGGGCAATCACGACCTTGCCCTCGACAGCCAGTTATATTTTCTTTTTACGCGGTTCGAGCAGTTGAACCCGGCATTGCTCGCAAAGGGAAAAGCCGTTGTTACCGATTACCTCTTTCAAAAAGAGCAGATATACGCCAAACTGACTCTGAACACCGAGCAATTGGCTTTGTATCAAAAATTTTATTCGATTGTGTCGCCCGCTGTGGCGGACCCCGTATTAGTGATACACCTGCAAAACCCGCCCCGGCAGTGTCTTGAGCGGATTCACAAACGAAGCAGGCCATACGAACAGCGAATTGAAAGCAGTTTTCTTGAGGCCGTCAGTGCCGGCTACGAACAGGGTTTGCGCGACTGGAAAATTTGCCCCGTCATCCGGCTCCTCGATTTCGACTGTTTCGACAAAAATGCGGTCGATTCGCTCGTCAGGCAGTTGAAATATTACGTTGCTTGCGGATAATAGGTTTGAAATGAAAGTCGCCAAGACAATTAAATCGGTCAGGGCAGCCATTAAGGCCGCTCGTAAAGCAGGCAGAATAATCGGTTTTGTTCCGACGATGGGTGCGCTGCATCGCGGACACGCATCACTAATCGAGCGTTCGGCAAAGCACGGCGATTTTGTCGTGGTCAGCATCTTTGTAAACCCGACGCAGTTTGGCCCAAAAGAAGATCTCGCCAAATACCCGAGGCCCTTGCGCGAGGACTTGCGAATCTGCAAGGACAACGGCGTTGATGTCGTTTTTGTTCCCGATGCGAAGGAAATGTATCAAGAAGAAGAGCTTACCTGGGTCGATGTTGATAAAATTTCGGAGCCGCTTTGCGGGCGTTTCAGGCCCGGACATTTTCGGGGAGTCGCTACCGTCTGCGCGAAACTTTTCAATATCCTGCAGCCCGACATCGCGTATTTCGGCCAAAAGGACGCCCAGCAGCTTGCTGTGATAAAACGAATGGTCACGGACCTCAATTTTGGGCTTAAAATAGGGGGTTGCCCGACGGTGCGTGAAGCCGACGGCCTTGCGCTTAGCAGCAGAAACGTATATTTGTCGCCCCAGCAGAGAAAAGACGCGGCCTGTATCTGCCGCTCGCTAAAAATAGCCCGTGAAATGATTGAGGCAGGCCGGACAAATCCACAAACAATCGCTGCTAAAATTCGTAAGATAATTACCGCTGCAAAATCGCTCAGCAGTATTGATTACATAAGCATCGTTGACGCCGAGACCATGCAGGACGTCAGCCGTATTACAGGAAAGGTGTTGATTGCCATCGCGGCACGGTTTGGCTCGACCCGGCTGATTGACAACCTGACAGTGGACTGCCGGACAAGATGATGTATAATACTCATCTTTAATTTTATAAGAAGGCAGGTAAATAAATGCTTCTAAAGATGTTAAAATCGAAACTGCACAGGGCACGTGTAACCGAGACCCGGCTTCACTATCCAGGCAGCATTCTAATCGACTCGGCGCTGATGAAAAAATCGGGCATTTTACCTTACGAGGGTGTTCTCATAGCCAACCTGACCAATGGGAATCGCTTCGAGACATACGCCGTGCCGGCTCCCGCAAATTCGGGCCAGATAATTGTTCTTGGCGCTGCAGCCAGACGGGCAAAGAAAAACGATATTATAATTATCTTTAGTTTCTGTTACTGCACTAATTCCGAAGCCCGAAAACTCAAACCAAAAGTCGTCCTTCTGGATGAGCGTAACAAAACCATAAATAGAAAATCATAAATAGAAAATATTTAATGCATCCTGAACTATTCAGAATACCTTTTACGTCGTTAACGGTTAAGGGCTATGGCCTGATGCTGGTCGTTGGTTTTCTGATTGCTGCGCATATTATCAGGCGACTAAGCAAAAACATCACGCCCGACCCGGAGATGATAACCAATGCCTCGCTATATTGCCTTGTTGTGGGCGTAATTGGCGCTCGCATATTTTACGTTCTGCATCACTTCGACAATTTCAAATATAATCTGATGAGCGTGTTTGCTATCTGGGAAGGGGGGCTTGAGCTCCTGGGCGGCGTTATTGGCGCTATCGGGATAATTGTTCTCTACCTTCGATACCACAAACTGCCCGCACGCCAATATCTCGACATCCTTGTAATCGGGCTTATGTTTACGCTTTGCTTCGGAAGAATCGGCTGTTTCCTCAATGGCTGCTGTTACGGCAAACCATGTGATTTACCCTGGGCAGTCCGGTTCCCTTATGCCTCATTTGCCTACACAAGCCAGGTCGAGCCAAACCCAGCTCGAAATCGCACTTCACCCCAGATGCGGCTGCCTGACGACTTTTTTAATTCAGGCATACTGAAACCCTACGACCAGCTGACCTCGCAGCAAAAAGAAATGGTTACAACAGGCCCTTACCGCTGTATGGCAGTCCACCCTACGGAATTGTATTCCTCCGCAGACGCGGCTATTATCGCCGGCTTGCTATACCTGTTCTGGAGAAGGGCACAAAACGCCCAGAAAGCCAAAAACTTTCTCAAACCACTCACAAAACCGGGCGGCACCTTCGCACTTATGTTTATCCTTTACGGTTTTGTCCGCTTTTTTGAGGAGTATTTACGTGACGACAATCCATTCGAATACGGCAGGTGGATGATTTACAAGGGAGGCACTATCTCTCAGAACCTCTCCATTTATATGATTATCTTCGGCATTGTCCTGATGCTCGTCTTCCAGATGCTACCTGCCGACAAACAATCATCCAAAACCCGCTGATTTTTCTGAATGATTTGCGGGCTTTTGATATAATAGTAACAACTGTTTTCTTAAGGATACTATGGGGCTTTACGAAAGAGATTATACCCAGGAACAAAATGATGCGCAGTCTCGCTATGCGCCGCAGATGCGCCTGGGTTTCCCGTCTGTAACCCCCGTCGTAAAATGGCTCCTCGTCGCCAATGTCTCCGTATTCTTAGTCAATAGCATTTTCTCATCCCAGGAAGGGACGGGAATGACGTTCCTTCAAAGGTATTTTGCCCTGATACCAGCCACCCCGATGCTCACCCTCCAACTATGGCGACTGATTACCTACCAGTTCCTTCATTGGGACCTGAGCCACATATTCTGGAATATGCTCGGCCTGTTCTTCTTAGGCCCATCGCTTGAGCGTCAGTGGGGCGGGAGGAAATTCCTCACGTTTTACCTTTCCTGTGGTGTGGCAGGGGGGGTCTTTTATATCCTTCTGGTTAAGGTTGGGTTTTTGGCTGCCGGGCCGATGATGGGTGCGTCAGGCGCAATTCTCGGTGTTCTCACCGCCTGTGCGATTCTCTTCCCGCATTTCGTCGTATTTATCGTTATTTTTCCTGTGCCTATCCGTGTTGCCGCGGTCATTCTGATGGGTATCTCCTTTTTTACCGTTCTCTCCAAAGGCGCAAACGCCGGCGGCGAGGCGTGTCATTTCGCCGGCATTGCCGTGGGGGCGATATATGTCCTGTCGGATTCCTGGCGGACCGCCCTGAAATTACGCTTGAAGGTGTCAAAATGGGATAAATATATCGAATCCGAACGCCGGCTTCGCCTTGAGGTGGACCGAATCCTCAAGAAAGTCCACGATAACGGCATACAATCCTTAACCGCGTCGGAAAAACGCATCCTCAAAAAAGCGACCCACCTCGAACAGGAACGCCTGCGTAAATAACAGAAACAGCGAGGCCCTGCGAATAACTCGCAAGGCCTCGTTTAAAATCCGCAATCTGAAATCTGCAATCTACAATTAGTTATCCCACTCGAATTTTTCCGGCTGGTTGATAAGCTCGGTAACACGCTCTTTAACCTTCTGGCTCTTGAAATCCTTGCCATTCCATTTCTCAACCTCGGCCTTCCTCTGGGCGACTTCCTTTTGCAGGTCCGCCAGTTTCTTAGTCAGGTCTTCATACGCCATTTGTTTTCGTTTGACAATCAGGTCAAACTGCTGGCCGACAATCTGCTCTAAATCCGTGGTCAGTGTTTTCTTCTGCTTTTCATCAGTCGTAGCCTTGATTTGTTTCAACAGTTCCGCCCGTTTGTCTTTAAGCTCCATTTGCTGTTTCAGCACTTTCGCAAGATTAGGGTCGTCTTTGACCGCTTCGCAAATCCTGCCGTATTTCTTCCCGCTAATCATTAACGCTCTGACATACTGTTCGGGATTATCTTTTTTGAGCTGTTCCAGCTTTGTTGCTTCATCCGGGTAATTTTCCTTGAGGCATTTGAGGTACTCATCGGTTCTTTCCTGGATTCTTTCACGCATAAATTCTGGTCCGGACATATCGTGTCCGGCCTTCGGCGGTGCGCCGGGTCCCGGCATCGCATGTGGCTGACCTGCGGGTCCGCCTTGCTGCGGCCCTTTCTGCTCAAGCATACGCGACATAAACTGCTCTCGCATACGGTTTCGCAGCTCATTTCTGAAGGCATTGGGGTCTTTTTGCCTTAACTGCGTAAGCTCGTTGGCCTCCTGAGGGTTCTTCTCCTTTATCTCGGCCAATATGTGGTCCATCTGTGCCGGCGTCAGTGCTGGCCCATCAGGTCCCGGCGGGGCAGCAATAATCTGCTCCTCCTGTGCGAGGTCTCCCGCTTTTGTTTGGCTTACGCCCATAATTGCCATTACGCAGGCCGCAACCAGGATCGCCTTCCATAAGTTTATTCTCATATCCTTATCCTTTCCACATATCGCCGTTAACTTCGATTAATTCTGTTTCCAAATCCCCGGCTGCTGAGTTTGTGCCGCCGGTGCTGATGGAGTCAGATTGAGCCCCCGACAACTCACTCTGTATATTTTCTATTTCCGCCCTCAGCACGGTAATATCCGTGTCATCCGCGCCTTCCCAGACCTGTGAGGGTATTGATGTTGACTTTGCGATCATCCTGGTTTGTTGGCTGTTCTGTGGGTTGCCATACCGCATTAGCGCCAGGACTGATACTACAATTACCGCCGCCGCGACAGCCGCACCCAGAATCCTTTTCTGCAATGCGACTGACCGCCTTCGTTTTAGGGCGGCCACGACGTTTTTCTTCACCTCGGCGAGTACCTGTTCATCCGGCTGAGGCGATTGATTTGCCCCCAGAATTTCTTCACCCTTTTCTATATCCTCAGCCGTCTTCCGGGCTGCCGCCTCATCCATAAAGCCGGCCAGCAACTCTCTCAAATTTTCATTCGCTGAATTATTCATATATGGTTATCCCATCAACTCCCGCAATTTCTTTAATCCACGGTGCACCTTTGATAATGTCGTCCCGATTGGTTCCCGCCTTGATTCCGCGATTTCCTTGAACGACATCTGTGAGTAAAATCTCATCATTATCAGTTCCCGCACGTCGCTGTCTAATTCCCCCAGCGCCATTTGCAGCTTGTCGGCGTCGTCATTTTTACCGCCTGTAACACCCTCCGATTGCGACATTATCCGTCTGCTGTGTTCATCCAGAAGTCGCGTCTGCCGTTGTTTGAACCGCAAATGGTCGCGGAAGATATTCGACGCCATTGTGAACACCCACCCGTCAAAGTTGCCGCCGCGGTAACTGCCTATCTTTTCCACTAACTTTGCAAATAGCTCGCTAAGCAATTCTTCGCTCAAATCCCTGTTGGCGGTCAAGCGGTAGAAATATCCGAAGCATCGCCTGCCATATATATCGACGAGTTGTGCAAAACACTCCTCGTCGCCCTTCTTGCATCCTATAATTACCCGTTCGATATCATGCTGCGCCATAATTGGCCATTTTTCACTTATTTAGACGCACCAGACCGCTTGTTTATTGCATTTACACGCAGAATCGCTATACTTATATCCCAACTATGGCCATAACAGAAGTAAAACCTTCTTCAAAAAACACCTGGGCCGCCAAATTAAAGCGGACTGTAACCGCCTTTTTGCCTGTCTCAAAAACCCGCCGGGGCCAGTGTATTCGCTGTGGCGCCTGCTGCAAACTCCCCAATGTCTGCCCCTGGCTTAAATTTGACGCCCAGGGCAACGCCGTTTGCAAAATATACTCCTTCCGCTCCATGAATTGCCGAAAATACCCAAGGACCGAATCTGAACATATCACACAAACGGCCTGCGGTATCCACTTCGAGAAATAACAAGCTGTTTGAGAATTATTGACCATTCTTCCTAATAATTTCAGCAAGTAGCGGCGCAAAATCTGTCAAAGCCCCATACCTGGCCGAGTACCGGCGTAGAGAGATAAATCTCTTAACATAGTTTGGCATCAAAAAAGTTGCTTTCAAAAACTCACACAATGCGTTATTAAATATAACGAACCAAATGACCAGCTTAAAAAGATTGTTAAGGGGTATTTTGTGATTACTCGGCATATTGTTCAACAAATGAGAATGCGAGTCACAACACATGGAGCAAGGATGTTTGGGAGAATGCTTTGGCTTGTTTTTATCTGCCCGGTTTTGTTTAGTTCCGTGTGTTTTGCGATTGGTCAGGAACAATACGTGGCCTCCAATCCCGGTAAGGGCGGTTTTTGTATTGCACAAAAAAACGATGTCGCAGGCATATACGTGGATTCAAATGATTACCCCGGCGTTATTCTCGCTGGTAATGACCTGCAGGCGGACATTAATCGCGTCACGGGGCAAATTGCGAAAGTATTAAATACAGAAACCGGTTTGGGAAAAAATACGATAATCATAGGCACGATTGGCAAAAGCCCGATTATCGACCGGCTGATTAAAGCCGGCAAAATCGATGTGAATCAAATTGCGGGCAAATGGGAATCGTTTCTCATCCAGGTTGTGCCGGAGCCGTTGCCAGGTGTTGAAAATGCCCTTGTTATCGCGGGCAGTGACAAAAGAGGCGCTATTTACGGCGTATATGACGTTTCGGAGCAGATAGGCGTATCGCCCTGGTATTGGTGGGCGGATGTGCCTGTGCAGCATAAAGATGCTCTTTTTGTGAAGGCGGGAAGATATGTTCAGGGGCCGCCCGCGGTCAAATATCGCGGAATTTTTCTCAATGATGAGGGCTGGGCGCTCAGTCCCTGGGTTAAAGAAAAATTCGGCGACTATAATAGTAAATTCTACACCAAAGTTTTCGAACTTTTACTTCGGTTAAAGGCCAACTATCTCTGGCCTGCGATGTGGAACAATGCCTTCGATGAAGATGACCCGAATAATCCCCGTCTTGCCGACGAATACGGCATAGTGATGGGAAACTCTCATCAGGAGCCGATGCTTCGTGCGCAAAAAGAGTGGGACAGGCGATACAGCAAAAAATGGAACTATTATACCGACGCCAATACTCTCCAAAACTTCTGGCGGGAAGGCGTCAGACGCAACAAGAATTATGAAACCATCATCTCCATCGGGCTGCGCGGGGCTGATGACACGCCGATGATTCCGAACGGCACGGTGGCCGAGAGTATGGCCTTGCTGGGAAAAATCGTGGCTGTTCAGCGAAAGATAATAGCAGAGGAGATTAATACCGATGTGACCAAAGTGCCCCAGTTATGGTGTCCTTATAAGGAAGTCCAGGAATATTATGAAAAGGGGCTGCGCGTTCCCGATGATGTTACGATGCTGTGGTGTGACGACAACTGGGGCAATATCAGGCGTCTGCCGACCTTGGAGGAACGCAAAAGAAGCGGCGGGGCGGGCGTCTATTATCACTTCGATTTTCACGGCGGGCCGCGTTCATACGAATGGCTCAATACCACTCAAATCATCAAGGTCCAGGAGCAGATGAATCTCGCGTATAATTACGGCGCGACGAAGATATGGATTGTCAACGTGGGTGATCTCAAGCCGATGGAATTTCCAACCGAATTTTTTATGAGCTTCGCCTGGGACCCGCAAAGATGGCCTAAGGAAAAGATTTCTGAATTCACGAAACTTTGGGCGCAGCGTGAGTTTGGTCCCAAGTATGCCGATGATATTGCTGACATTGTATCCAAATACACAAAGTATAACGCGAGGCGTAAGCCGGAGCTTGTTGATGCCAGCACGTTCAGCGTTGTCAATTATCGCGAGGCAGACACTGCAGTTGCCGATTTTAATGCTATTACGGCCAAAGCCGAGCAAATCTATCAAAACCTGCCCGATAGCGTCAAAGACGCATTTTTCCAGCTTGTTCTCTACCCGACAAAGGCCTGTGCCCAAGTTACCGAGCTTTATACCACTGCGGGCAAAAACAAATTATACGCTGAGCAAAAACGCGCAAGCACCAACGACCTCGCAGCGAAGGCCCGTGCGTTGTTCAAAGCCGATGCTGAGCTATCCGAGTATTACAACCGTAAAATGGCCAATGGCAAATGGAACCATATGATGGACACAACGCATATCGGTTATACATCCTGGAATCCGCCGCCGAAAAATAATATGCCCAAAGTCGAGGAAATCAACGTCCCGGCCGAAGCAGATATGGGTATCGCGGCAGAAAGTCCTATGGAATTTAGCGTATTTGGTGAGCAGCGGCGATATATCGATGTGTTCAATCGCGGCCAAACACCGTTTGAATTCTCGGCCAAACCAGGCGCGGACTGGATTGTCCTTTCTTCAACGAAAGGAACTGTTGAAAAGGAAACGCGCCTCTGGGTGAATATCGATTACAGCAAAGCGCCCGCAGGCGACGCTAACGGCTCTGTGAAGCTTTCCGGCCCAGGCGCAAAAGAGGTAAACATCAAAATCAATTCATTTAATCCTGCCGAACCCAACAAGGATTCTTTAGAGGGTTTTGTTGAAGCCGATGGCTATGTGTCGATGGAAGCGGAGCACTACACGAATAAAATTGATGTCGGTTCTGTTCGCTGGGAGAAAATAGAAGATTATGGGCGGACCGATTACGCTATGACGATTTTTCCTGTTACAGCTCAAAGCGTTACGCCGCCGAAGGATTCTCCTTGTCTCGAATATAAGATGTTCCTGTTTCATTCCGGCAATATCGAAGTCGAGACGATTGCCGCTCCCACGTTAAATTTCGTCCCGGACAGGGACCTGCGTTATGCTGTATCCTTTGATGACCAGCCGCCGCAAATCATAACCATTGTGCCGAAGAATTATATCGTTGCATACTCAAACGAGGACTGGCAGGAAGCTGTAAGAAACAATGCTCGTACAGTCAAAAGCAATCACTTGCTCCCTGGTGCTGGTTATCATACACTTAAAGTGTGGATGGTTGACCCCGGTGTTGTGCTGGAGAAAATTATGGTTAATACAGGTGGTGTCAGGCCGAGTTATTTTGGCCCGCCCGAAAGTTATCGTAAAACTTTAGGCGGCGAAAAATCAAAGACCTCTGAGAATAATGCGGATGGTTCCGGCGCTTTCGCGACGGGTAATTATCGTAACCTGTTTGTCGAAGCGGGCCATTCTCAAAAGGAAGTTACAGAAAAAGTCAACGCTGTTTTCCAGCAATTGTTTCACGGCGCCCCCCGCACGCAGGCGGTGTATTTTCCCGCCGGCAGCAACGGAAATGATCCGCTTGCCTATATCTGGGACATAGACAACAATGATGTGCGTTCCGAAGGTATGTCCTATGGGATGATGATTGCCGTGCAATTGGACAAAAAGGCCGAGTTCGATGCCCTGTGGAATTGGGCAAAGACATATATGTACCGCGATTTGCCGAATCACCCCTCTTATGGTTTCTTTGCCTGGTCGGCCAAGATCAATGGTGTGCCGAATGATGAGATGCCCGCGCCCGATGGCGAAGAATATTTTGTTACGTCGCTTTATTTTGCCTCGAATCGCTGGGGCAATGGTCAGGGTATTTATAATTACAAGGCCGAGGCCGACCGGCTTTTAAGCGATATGAAAAACCGTCCGCTTATCACGGGTCCAACGGTAAAAGGCACAATGACAGCCGGCGGGCTTTTCGATGCCGAACACAAAATGGTTCGCTTCACTCCGGATATTGTAAACATCGAGCATACGGACCCATCTTATCATTTGCCCGCTTTCTATGAGCTTTGGGCGAGATGGGGACCCCAGGCAGACAGAGCTTTCTGGACGCAAGTCGCTTCGGCGAGCCGGGAGTTTTTCCAGAAGGCCGCAAATCCTGTCACGGGTCTTGCTCCTGAGTACGCTAATTTTGACGGGACGCCTTGGGCAAGTCCCTGGAACAGCAATTCCGCTAATTTTCAGTTTGACTCGTGGCGCACCGCGATGAACTGGTCGGTGGACTGGGCATGGTGGGGCAGGGATATACGCGAAAGACAGTTAAGCGACCGGCTGCAGGCGTTTTTTGAATCGAAAGGAATATCCACATACGGAAACCAGTTTACCCTTGATGGCAATCAGTTCGGCTCAGACCACTCTGTTGGATTAGTGGCGATGAATGCCGTTACCGGTCTTGCTGCTGCCGATCCGCGGGCAAAACAATTCGTCGAGGCGTTTTGGAATACACCTGTCCCGACAGGGCAGTATCGTTACTACGATGGGATGCTTTATATGCTCGCAACCCTCCATTGCAGCGGTGAATTTCGAATCTGGCCCCCCAATAATCGCCCATAAAGGGTTATTTGGTTTCGCAAGCGATTTCTGAAAGCCCCGGATAGGATTAGGGATAGGGGGGATGTCTTTTTACCTGCTAAACCATTGTTTTTTTCTTAATTTCGCGGGTCAGGGTGCGATTTGCCTGAAAAACAGAGTTTTTTCAAAAAAACGAAAAAGTTCTTGACTTACCGCTGCGTAAAGGATATTTTGTAAGTAAACGATTACTTAGTGCCTTATAATAGCAAGAGAGTTCGGCGGATTCGCCGGATATTATAGGCCTTGTAATAAAGTAAAGGTGAGAAGATGGATGACATTCCAGAGATATGCGCCAGATGCGGTCAGAGTTTGTACGCATATCGCACGGATACAAATATCTCGCAAGGTTCAATGGTTGAAAGTCAATAATTAAAAATCGAATTATGTAAGAAGAAGAGTTTGAATATTAACCATTTTTTAAAGTTTTGAAGGAGGAGTAGAGTATGAGAAATAAAATTGTCACGATTTTACTTGCCGTTGCTCTGACGTCTGTAAGTTATGCAGCTGATAAAGTTATCGGCAACTGGGAGACCGGCAATGACGGTTGGGGTGGATGGATAAGCAACAACGTAGTAGCCGCCAGTCCAATGCCCATCACTTTGAGTAATGGCGTTACCTATTCTCTGGGTACAATTGGCGCTACGCTCGGCAGCAGCAGCTTGCATATGCATCAAACAGGTTGGGGTCAGAGTCTTGCTGTAAGCTTGAGCGGGGCTGATGTTATGAGCCACAACACATTCTCCATCGATATGACGGTAGCAGCGAATGATGGCACAATTACAGGCGGTTACACACAGGTTTATGATGTTACGATGAATGCTGCCACTACCGGCTGGACAGATGTAGATCCGGGCACCCCCATTAACTTTTATTGGTGGGCGGGGTCAGGCCAGCGGACATCGACACTGACTGTAGATTACAGCGCTTTCCGCGCTGCGAATGCGTCATCCAGCTGGGCTCAGATAATCATTACGTTCAATACAGGCGGTGGAGCACCACCAGATTTTTATCTTGACAATGCAAGGTTAACAGGTACTCCTGAGCCGGCGACAATGGGCCTGCTCGGACTCGGCGGTCTTGCTTTGATTCGCAGGAAACGCTAATTAGCTGAATTAACAAGTAAACTGAAAAGGCGCCTTCGCGATTCCGATATTGAAACCTTCCGTCGGAAACGCGAGGGCGCTTTTCTTTTTGGACTGCTGATTACCAAAGAAAACTACGTCGCGGATAGTTACGATTCTTTATATTCGAAGAAATCGAAATCTGCGTGTTTGTGTGCGCCGGACAGGTCCTGGCAGCATAAGCCGATGAATGTGCCGGTAAAACAGCCATCTTTGCAGTATTCGTCGCTGAGTCGGGTCGCGTCAAGTGAAGGGCCTGCCTTTTCCCATTTCTTGCCATCAGGACTGTATGAGAATTGCAGTGAGCCGTTGTCATAATCGGCTCTTAAGAAGCATCGAGACTGATTACCAAGCGAGATTTCATATTTACGCAATTCGCTGTAAGAACCGTTGTCGGAGGTAGCTATACCGAGGTGTTTTCCCAGCTTTTCATCGTTGCTTATTCGCAGGTAGAAGTAGTTTTGAATGTCATAGAACAGGATAAGCCCCGCCATTTGCTGAAAGTTTTCCGGCTCAAACTCGACGGATGTTGTTATCTGGCATTTAAGCGAGGTGACCCTTCTGGCAACCAAGCTTTGCTCATGCGGGGACGCGAGCGATTCTCTGCCCTTGAGGCGCAGATGGCCGGGCCTGTCTTTCAAATTTAACCAGCTCGGGTCCGCTGGGATTCTCAGTGTGCTGAAATGGACGCCAAGCACATCGGAATCAAAGTCGTCCCGGGTAGGTTCGGGGGGGAATTCTGCTGTCGGCAGGCCAGGCGGCTCGACCGTGACGGAAGGATTATTGCCGCCTTCGACTTTAAGCCAGCCGTCATTTGTCCATTTGCATTTCTGAATAGCTGTTTCCCTTCCAAGCATACATCGCAGCTTCGGCTCGTTCTTGCTTTTAACCGGTCTGCCGCACAGGTGCGCCAAGAACCAATCGCCCTTTTGTGTTTCAACCAAACTGCCGTGTCCCGCTCTTTGTAATTCCAGTTCTGGTTTCCCGGCGGAAGTTAATAGCGGGTTAGAAGGGTCAATTTCGTATGGGCCAAAAAGGTTTTTTGACCTGGCCATTGTTACGGCGTGTTTGTAATATGTCCCGCCTTCAGCGGTCAGAAGATAGTAATAGCCGTTTCGTTTGTATATATGCGGGCCTTCGACAAGACCGATTTTGGTCCCCTGGAATATATTTTTCACGGGGCCGACAAGTTTTTTGTTTTTGGGGTCATATTCCTGTATTAATATGCCGGCGAAGCATCCTTTAATGGATGCGTGCTCGTCTTCATTGGCCCCGTCGTCATGGTTCGGTTCGACTAATTTTAGTTTGCGATGGTCCCACAACATATTAACCAGCCATTTTTTCCCGTCGTCATCGTGGAACAGGGAGGGGTCGAAACCGCTGGAATTAAGGAATATGGGTTCAGACCAGGGGCCTTCGATATTTTTCGCTGTTATCAGGTAGTTGTAGACGTCCTTGAAAGGCCCTTTATATGACCTGACGTTTGAGTAAATCAGGTAAAACATACCATCACGGTAGCTCAGGCAGGGGGCCCATACGCCGGAGGACGATACATTGCCTCTCATATCAAGCTGGCTGGTTCGGTTAACCGGATGCGTTAATAATCGCCAGTTGACAAGGTCTTTTGAATGATGAATTTGGACGCCCGGGAACCACTCAAAGGTGCTGGTTGCAATGTAATAGTCATCATTTACCCGGAGAATTGATGGGTCAGGATTAAAACCGGGCAAAACAGGGTTCCTTATTTTTTTCATATTAATCTCTTGCTTTGAATAATAAATGCCGAATTTTAGTTCGCGGTAGCTAGTTTGCATTTTAGTTATAACTTAGTCAATGCGGTTATGCAAACGATTTTTGGGCATAATAGCATTTCTTAAAGGGCTGGTTTTGTGCCCCCAAACGGGCGATATGAACATCAACAGGGTGTGGAGTATGGCGATTTTACCCGTTTGGCGAGCAGTTTGCATCCTGCGGGTTATTGCACTGCATCCACTGCGGCCCAAAGCCGGCAAAGTCGCGGAAATTAACCGCGCCGTCAGTCGGCACAAAATCGGCGTTTTGACAATTGCCCGGTGCGGCACAATCGGTATGTAGCCAGTAGTCGGCCATTATCTCCAGGTCCAGCAAGTCAACGTAACAATCGCCATTGAGGTCGGAATCGATGCCATAACCTCCTGCCTGAACAGCGGCGCAATCTGCAAATCCCGACAAGTGAATTGTCGTTATTGACTGTTTGGGGAGGAGTATTTTGGATGAAGTGCTGAATGTTCCAATATAGGCAAAGTTCGCGTCAGATTTAGATTGGTATATCTCGGAGTTTTGCGGCGTAAAACCGTTCAAGGCGAGTATTAAATTCATATCGGAAGTGGTTGAAGTATTGATTATTACAATTGCCGCGTTTGGCTCGCAGGGGTCCTTGTAGGCCGATATCCTCAAATTGGATGAGTTAGTGTCGGCATTCACTCGCTGCCAGTTGGGGTCTGTAAATTTAGAATAATGTTTCATAGCGTAGTAAACAGGATTGATTGTATAGCTTGTATTTGAAACGCTCACCAGACCGCTGGGGGATACCCAGAATAATTCCCAATACAAATATGCCGAAACTTCCTCGACTGTCAGGGCGTTGTGCATCAAAATCGCCAGGTTCATTGCGTCCGTCCAGACGAAGGGGCCGCCTTTGGAAAATTCTGTCTGTAGCAGTGGCTTACCATCACCGCCTATAGCCGCCTTGAGGGTGGTCATCGGACCGATAAGGCCGTCAGGTGCGTCGGCGCTGCCGTTATATAGATGATGTGAATAACCATAAACATTGGACTTGTCGGCGGCAGTTAGCGCGTTAACATAGCTTGGGGTGCTGGTTGTATCCTGGCCTTCGGGAGCAAGAAGTATTGGCCGGCTTGGTAACGAATTCAGTTTGGTGCATAAAGCGGCAAAGGCCTGTTCATAACCGGCGTAGGATGAGTCCTCGTTAGGATCGAATTGACATGTATCCCAGCCCGAGTCTTGATAACCTGGCTCATTTTGCATATTCAAATAATATGAGTTTACCCCAGCATTGGACCATGCGGTCAAACTGTCAGCCCACCACTGGGCGAAGTCGGCATATCTGTAATTGCCAGAGCCATCTTTAGCGAGAGTTCCCTGGCTGGTGTTGCTGTTACTCTTGAGAGAGGCCTGCGGCGACCATGAGGTATTCATAACCCGTATCGGATGCCCCAAGGCGTTATTAGCGGCTTGGACGATATTAGCAGTGTCGCTAATATAGCCGCTATCGATGCCGTAAGTGTTTCGAATCCGGTATATATCAATGCCTAAGTCGCGGAAGAGTATATTATAAATTTCCGGATGAGATCGGGAACAGGAAACGACGCTACTTTGATACCAGGCGCCGGCGGCGCCGAAACCTTCGAGAGTTTGATGAGTAACATTAAAATTAATCTGACCTGTCGCGTCTAGGCTTGCCGCGCCGGGGACCGCGCCATATACATTGACGTCATCTAAGTATAACTCTATTCCTGTGGCAGGACCTTCGACATATATAAAAAGTCCCGTTAGTGTGCCATTAACGGTCAGAGTATAGGAACCTGAAATGTACGTCCATGCACTATTGTTGGCGGTTCCACTGGCTCCCCATGCATAGGTGGTTCCACTGCCGTCGGTTTTTGCAAAGGATAAATGAACGGTGGAATTGGCCGTAGTATTTGTTCTTACCCAGCCGGATACCGCATAGGTCTGATCCTGTACCATTTTGCCAAGCACATTCTGCTGAATTCCATTATATGTTCCAGAATTTCTGTTGTATGCTCTTCCGCTGTATGTGCCGCTGTGAGGGGAGGGGGACGATGAAACTCTTTGGAATGAGTCGCTGTAGGCTGCCCAGTTGCCTGTTGTGCTGCTTTCAAAGCCGGGGTTGACAAGGATGTTGGCTACATCGCCATGGGATGTTCCCAATAGAAGGACTAAACTAAAAAATACGCATGCGTAAAAGCGATTTCTGTTCATTTTGATCTCCTAAGCCATTCTCAGGGGTAACTTTAGGTGGCTAAACCGGATGTTAAGATTCGGAAACCCTAAGGATTTGGCTTTTTAACTTTTCATCACGTCCTATAAAATGCTTAATCACCCCTGCGGAGTCGCTGATAGCTGGCTAATTGCACCCTGCCCCGACTTTTGCCGCAATCATAGTAAACGATTACTTAACTATAACCTAAATGTATTAGGCCAGTCAAGACTATATTGATGTAATAAAATAATAGCTCGCAAAAATTATTGTGCTCCCCTGAAATTGTCCGTTTCCGGCAAACGAACTTATGTTTTGGTCAGTAAATGCTATGTTTTTTGATATCTACCCCCCTTTGAATCGGTAAAAAACGGGTTTTTGCTTCTCAAACCATATTTTCTGCAAATATAACGCCACATTTTTACAGGTTGATTTCGGTGAGTTTAGGGGTAAGAGAATTTTTTTTAAAAAAAGCTGGACATTGCTAAATGACAATGCTAATGTATAAGTAAACGATTACTGGACGTTCAAGGATACAACGCTCTTCGCAAATTTGAATAATATGCAATCTTATGCGAAGCAAACCTTATTGCCTTCCACATAGATTAGCAAAAAGCATAAGAAAAAGCAATATATAGTGAATACAAACCTGTTAATGGTTTCAGGTTTTTAGATGTTATGTAATAAGGTGAAGAAAAAATGAGTACCCCTCGAAGCAACGGCGTACCGACCATCAGGGAAGTTGCTTCTCATTGCGGTGTAAGCCAGGCGACTGTCAGCCGGGTATTGAACGGAAATTTCAAGCATGGTTTTTCCGTCAGGCGTGAAGTTCATCAACGTATTGTTGATATTGCAAATTCACTCGGGTATCGTCCCAATCTTGCGGCCAAGAATCTTGTCAGAAAACAGACCAGCGTAATCGCGATGCTCGGTTGTGACATTGTTTTGGGATTTCCCGGCAACATATATCAGGCTATTATCGAATCCTGCGTTCGCGAGCTGCATACGGGCAACTATGATGTCTGCATGTCTGTTCCCAATCTGGTAGATAACCGCTGCGAACTGCCCCCATGGAAGGTGGATGGAGCGATAGTTCTTCAGAAATGTTCGCAGGAAACCATCGAAGAGATGGAAAGAGCAAATCTTCCTTATGTGGTTATCAATGGCGTTGGTGGTCCAAGCAGCTCATCGGTCATTCCCGATGATGTTGAAGCGACAAAGATGGCCGTGCGTCATCTTGTTGAGCTCGGACACACTCAGATAGCTTACGCGGGGCCCACCAGTGAGCACTATAAGCATAGAAGCATCAGCGACAGGCATGATACATACCTTTCCGAGCTGAAAATACGGGGGCTTGAACCGGTGAAAAATCATGACAAGGTTTTCAGTTCGGCATCTGCCTTTTTGGCTTCCGCGGTGATTAAGCATCACGCAACCGCAATTCTCGCGTACGACCATATTGAGGCGATGAGAATTCTCCACGGTGCTAATATGCTTGAAATTCAGATTCCCAAGCAGGTCAGTTTGCTTTGCTTTAACGATGAGTACCTGTGCAGCATTGTCGCTCCGCCCCTTACAACGGTGGCGGTGCCGTCAAGACAGATGGGGCAGATAGCCGCGAATTTGCTGCTCAAGCATCTCCAGTCGCCTTCGGAATATCATCCTGAGTGCATAAAACTTTCGCAGGACCTTATAGTGCGGTCTTCAACAACGGCGATGGTTAATAAATCGACAGGGATTATGCTTTAAGTGGTGTGGATGAAAAGAGACGGGCCGGATATGCCGGCTAAATATAAAAACGTGAAGTTAGTAAAGAGTAAACAAGGGTGGTGAATCGGAAGCATATATTTTAGGAGGCTTTATGATGATGGAAAAGAAATTACTTGCGGTTGTATTAGTTTTTGTCGCAGTTGGAGCTGCGATGGCGGCAGATGTCATTAATGTAGACATCAAGAGCTATGGAGACAACACGCCCTATGTCGGCAACGGAGCATACGATGTAGGCGCAAATGCCGTATGGACTGTTTATTATGGCGGGTGGGGGATGCCAGTAGGGTCATCGAGAAGTGAGGCTCTTGTTCCATCTACTGTGCCTCTGGCACATCAGTGGTTATCCAGTGTTTATGCCGCCCAGGTCTGGATTGGCGACGACGGGGTGAATCACACTTATCAGTCAGGTTCAAGCTTGATGGACGATGGTTTCGTGGCTAATTCAGGTACCGAGCCGGTCCTGACGATTTTCGGCGCCAGCGGAAGTGCCTATGGTGGACTTTACGACATCTATGTTTACGGGAAAGATGCCGGGTCCTTTGATCTGACTCGTTATGGCGTGACGACCACAAAGACGGTAACGGGAGGTGTACCTGCGGGAACGTTTATCGAGGGCGGTAACTACGTGGTTTTCCAGAACGTGGACGTTAACTCAGATAGTTTAAGCTTGGGTTATACAAATAAGCTCAATGGGCTTCAATTTGTCAAAAAGAAATCTCCAGTTGATGTAAACAGCAGTCCCAACGGCACCAAAATCAGCGCAGGGCTCTGGGATGTAGCGGGCGATAGAAATACCTCATCTGATGAAACTCAGCCATTTGGCCCGGATACGTTCCCTATCGTCGATCCCAACTCAAGTCGGGCTGTCGGCTATATAGAACCAATGGAGTTTATGTTCTATGATGTTAATGTCTCTAATGCCGTTAAAGGGCGTTATAATTTAACTATTGATGTTAATGTCGGCACGAGTAATTTCTGGATGCCGTCAATGAATGTTTATTTCGACGGCAAATACGCAGGAAATACACATTATACAACGGGGGGCATTGAAGGCGAATCGACTTCTGTTTCCCTGAATCTTCCTGCCGGCATTCACACGGTTGGATGGCAGCTTCCTTCGGGAACTAATTATGGGTTTAATCTAACTTATTTGCATTTAGTCCGGACGGGAAATATTTCAATGAATAACTGCGACGAAGTCGGTTTGTACGGCTATAATTTATCGGGAGACCTGTCAGGCAACTGTTCCATCGGTCTCGAGGACTTTGCTTTAGCGGTGAATAACTGGCTGATTTGCAATAACCCGGATCCGAACGGATGTTTCTAACGGTTTGAAATCTATATTGCGATGAAAAGACAAAAGGACATAAAAAAAGGAGAAGGAAATATGAAATATAAATTTGAATTATCAGTTATGATTGCGGTTGTTTTCGGGCTGCTGACCGGAATTGCTTCGGCGGACAGTGTTACAAAAACGCTATACGTGGATGGAGCAAAAGTGGGGACTTCAATCACTACCCAGGCGATTAGTTTCCCTTATCAGCGTCTGACAATCGGGTGCGAGGGAAACGCATGGGTTCGTTACAGCGGTCTTGTCGGCCAGATAGATGAATTTGCGGTATATAACCGCGTATTAACAGACACTGAGGTTGCGACGCACGCCGGTGCGGGAGCAGGTGGTTACGTTGCTGCGGTTACAGCAAGTAATCCTGTGCTTTATTTGCAATTTGACGACGCTGCCAGCAGTGACGGCAGTAAAGCCTTGAATAGCGTCAACGCAGATACAAACTGCACTTACAAAGGCGCTGTTACCCTTACAGGGGCCGGCGGCGGCTATACCGGTGGTAGTGATAAAGCGGCGATTCTGAGCGGCAGCGACTGCATTGACGTTTGTGATTGGGATGCAAAATTCTCCACGATTGACATATCTGTTGAATTCTGGGTAAAGACAACGCAGAGCAGCGGTTACCCGAGATTTTTCCAGCATAACGGCGGAAGTACCGAAGAGCACAGTTATGGCGCTATGTATTCCGCGGGAACCAACGCCGTCGGTCTTATCGGAGGCGGCAGCACGGGCTACCTTAGCAGCACGCTGAATGACGGTGCATGGCACCACGTTGTAGTTACATTCAATTCGATAAAGCCCGGTCCATACGCGGCGGAAGTAACGGCAGATGACCCGTGTTTGTATTTGAAATTCGACAATCTGCTTTCTGTGGATTCTTCTGAAAACCATTACTGGGCAGGTCTAACCGCGAATGCAAGGATAGAACCGGTTAAAGGCGCAATGGCCGGAGAGGCAGTGCATTTGTATAATTCCGGCAACGGTAGCTCGGGAAGAGTTTATACCTGGAATAACTCTGGCGGCACCAACTACAGGGAAAATCCGGGCTATACTAACAGGTGGGGCCCCCAATATGCATTTACTCCGGGAGCCACGACTTTTGAGTTCTGGATGAAGAGTGATCCTAATCAAAGTATCGATACATACGGAATTATATTCCAGCAGATTGACGGTATGAGCTGGGATACAGGGGGTAACGGGCCGATTAAAGAGCCCAATGCCCCAGGAATGGGCTTATATACGGACTCTGGTGTAAGAAAACTGCGTGTGCTGGCTGGCAGTCAATGGTGGTATCCGGGAGTGAACGCTCCTCTTGACGGCGACTGGCACCATGTCGTTGTTACATACGAGCCGAATCAGAATGCCGTTCCGGGGAATGATATGGCTGTTGAACTATACCTGGACGGCACGCGTTATGCACAAAGGATTGTTGACGACGTCAATCATTGCGCAAGGCTTGGCCCCAATTTCTTTTATACTCTTTTGATTGGCTGCGAGCAGAACTTTGGATACGGCGGCAACTGCTTCGGCGGATATATCGATGAATTTGCCGTTTATTCCGGTGTTTTGAGCGCGGATAGAGTGGCGGCCCATTATGCCGCGTGGCAGCCCAAGGATTGCGCCGAGGTCATGGCAAGAGGATTGACTTTGCCCGGCGATTTGAATGGCGACTGCCAGGTGGACCTCGAGGATTTCGCTATTCTTGCTTCGCAATGGCACCTGTGCGATATGCCGGGCAGCGCTGGTTGCGTATCTAATTGGTAATAGTATATTTTGCCACCCGCCAAAGGCGGGCAGAGGGCACAGAGATTGAGTATGGGTTTTGGTGTGTTGGGGTATTTTAATTAGAATACTCTCTGTGCCCTCGGTGTTCTCTCGGTTCGACAAGCTCGCCGTTCTGAGCGATGTCGAAGGGGTGGCTAAAAAACTCTTTGGCTGAATATTGGTTTTGTTGAATATTGTAAGGGTTTTTTGAACGGTGATATTATGAGAAAGTTAAAAGGATTTACGCTGGTTGAGCTTTTGGTTGTGATATCAATTATCGCTTTATTGATGGCGATATTGCTGCCGGCCCTTACCAAAGCGAGGGCTTTCGCACGAAGGATAGTGTGTGCCAATGTGGAAAAAACTTTCATAACAGCCAACATTATTTATTCCCAGTCATGTGACGGGAAATTCGTGCCTATTTGCTGGAAGATTAATGCGGGGAGAAGTGTTAACGTGGATAAATGGCTCGAAAATACTCTTTATGGCAGAATTTTAATGAAGACAAGTCGTCATAACGCTGAAGTTGAAATTGGCGCCAGCGGCACAAGTGGGTTTGTTATGCCAAAAGAGCTTCTGTGCCCTGATGATGAAGTGAGCAAAAACATCTATAATGCAACTACTGCCAGTGGAACTTATCTGGGGAGTTATGGTTACAATTCAACCGATTTCGTAGCGCAAGGCGGATGGATTGGTAGTCCGTCCAGTTGGAATACCTCTGACAATGAAGTCGGTCATTCGATGCAATCAATAAGAAGGGCCCCCGAAAAACTTTGCTTTACCGAAGGTCCTGACTGGTGGCTGACCTGGGACGGCGCTGATTATACAAACGCGTGGGATAAACTTCACCAGGCATCACTCCAGGATTACAGAGACCCTAGTAAGATAAATCCTCTAATGTGGGGTGTGGTGTTTTATCGTCACGGTGAAGGCCTCAATGCGGCATTCTATGACGGCCATGTCTCTTATATGAAAAAACAGGAAGCATTTAATAAGGCAGACCATGATGCCCGTCCGACAGTGCCCGGGATTTGGGTAGCTGACCTTGGTATGTATCATACGGGACATCCTTAATAAAATAATCGCAGTTGTTAGTGTCAGAGCGATGCCGCTGTAATTGCCGCAGAGGCCAGGGAAGGATTCCTTGACATTGTGGTTTTTCAGAGCTATTCTGCTTTTCAATCCTTTCTAAAGTGTGTTGCTCTACGGCAAAACCGGCTTACAATAGATTGTAAACCTGAAGGCAATAATTCAAGGGGACACAAATGCAGGATGCATCGAAAAAGCTCTCGTTTCTGGAAAAATCCGGATATAGTTGCGCCGACGCTGCCGCGAATTTCGTCTTTATGACGATGATTCACTTCCAGACGAATTTTTACACGGATGTCTTTGGGCTTACCGTAGGGGCAGCGGGAACGATTCTCATCGTCGCGCGTCTATGGGACGCCTTTGCCGATCCGATTGTGGGAGTGCTCGCCGACCGCACCAAAACCCGCTGGGGGAAGTTTCGTCCCTGGGTACTGTTCACGGCGATGCCCTGGTGCGTTGTTATGATCCTCGCCTACACCACCCCCAAGGGCTGGAGCATGGGCGCGATGATAGCGTACGCCGCCATCACCAACATCATGCTCATGTCGATTTACTCAATGAACAACATGCCGTATTCCGCGCTGGGCGGCGTGATGACCGGCGATATTAATGAGCGGGCCAAACTCAATTCGTTCCGGTTCATTTCAGTGAATGCTGCCCAGTTCATCGTCGGCGGGTTAACTTTACCGCTGGTTGCCAAATTTAAGGTCGGCCATGATTCGCAATACGGCTGGCGGATGGTCATGACCATCTGGGCGGTACTTTGCTTTGTGCTGTTTTTAATTACGTTTTTTACTACTAAAGAACGCATTCAGCCGCCGCCGCAGCAAAAATCGGATTTCAAACAGGATTTTGCCTGCCTGGTCAAGAACAGTCCGTGGGTCGTGATGTTTGCCATGACTTTGGTCCATTTCTGCATCCTGTCATTCCGCGGCGGCGCGCTTTACAACTACTATCATCACTATGCCGACAAAGCGGCCATGTATGATTGGGTGCAAAAGCTGGGTCTCACTGCAACTGTGCCCCAGACCGGTATTCTCGATTGGCTCGGTTATATTGTGTATGCAGACAGGTCCAACCTGGCAAATTCAAACGTTGCCGATGTCTTCAACAGCATCATCAACATGATTGGCACAGGCATTACCATTATCGTTCTGCTTCTGTCACCGATCCTCTCCATGAAATTCGGCAAGAAGGCCGTCGCGGTTTGCGGCTTCGGATTGGCTGCATTGGGCACCTTCGCGTTTTATCTGCTTGAGCCTGCCAATGTCAACGGTATGGTTTTGTTGACGATTCTTATAGCGATATGCTATGCCCCGACCATTCCGCTAATCTGGGCCATCTACGCGGACGTGGCGGATTACTCCGAGTGGAAAACCGGACGCCGATTCACCGGCATTGTTTTCGCCACCATCGGCTTTGCGTTAAAAACCGGATTGGCGCTCGGCTCGTCCTCGTTCCTGTGGTTCATGGCCGGGTTTTTCAACTACAATACCAAGTTACCTGACGCGCCCCAAGCGATACAGGGCTTCCGGGTTTGCAGCGGGATAGTGGTTGGCTCGCTATTTGCCGTCTGCGCTGTCCTGCTCATCATCTACAAGCTCAACAAACGCCTGACCATTCAGATGGCCGACGAATTAGCGGAACGACGCAAAGAGTTCAAGTACGCTTAAACAGAAAAGGAATTTGCAGTGAAAGTGATGATACCAAGTTGCGTGGTGTGTTTGATAATTGTTTTGACAGGCACTATCAGGTGTTTTGCTGATGCGGATGTTCCGGCTCTCAAGGATGTGTTCGCGAAAGCGTTTTTAATCGGCGCCGCTGTCAACGATGACGTGGTTTCAGGGAAGGATTCTAAGGCCGCCGCTATTGTTGAAAAGCACTGCAATACCATTACGCCTGAAAATGTTATGAAGTGGGCGTTGATTCATCCGGAGCCGAACAGGTATGACTTTTCCGCGGCGGACCGTTTTGTGGACTTTGGCCAAAAGAACAAGATGTTCATCGTGGGCCATACCCTTGTCTGGCAAAACCAGATACCCGCCTGGGCGTTTAAGGGCGATACCAACAACCTGCTTGGCCGGGATGCGATGCTTGCCCGTATGAAAGACCACATATTTACCATTGTCGGTCGTTATAAAGGCCGAGTCAACGGCTGGGACGTTGTCAACGAGGCGCTCAGCGACGAAGGTCAGCTTCGCAAAACGAAGTGGCTCGAAACCGTCGGCGAGGACTTCATTGCGAAGGCATTTGAATACGCTCACGAGGCCGACCCGAATGCCGAATTGTATTACAATGAATTTTCTAACGATAAGCCGGCCAAACGTGATGCCTGCGTTCGCTTAGTGAAAGACCTCAAGGCCAAAGGCCTCCGCATCGACGGCGTTGGTATTCAGGGGCACTGGGGGATGGATTATCCGCCGCTTGAAGACCTTGAGGCGTTTATCGATGCTATGGCCGCACTTGGCGTCAAGGTTATGGTTACCGAAATGGATATCGACGTGCTGCCAAGCGCCAATAACTATCGCGGGGCGGATATCAATGTCAGGGTAGAACTGCAAAAAGAGCTTAATCCTTACGTTAAAGGCCTGCCTGATGATGTGCAGAAAAAACTTGCTGACCGTTACGCGGAGCTTTTTGCGATTCTGCTCAAACATAAAGACGAAATCACCCGCGTTACATTCTGGGGTGTTTACGATAAGACAAGCTGGCTTAATAACTGGCCCGTAAGGGGACGCACGAGTTATCCTTTGCTGTTCGACCGAAACTACCAGCCGAAACCGGCCTTTGATGCCGTGATTAAAGTCGCAAATACGAAATGATTATAAGTATGAAGTATTGGATTCCGCTTGTTTCGTCTGTGTTTCTGGTCTTCGGCTGCGCACAACAACAACAACCGAAAACTTTTGGCAATCCCATTATATCCGGTTTTTATCCTGACCCGAGTATCTGCCGGGTAGGCGACGATTATTACACTGTTCATAGCTCCTTCGAGTACTTTCCGGGCGTCCCGATTTTTCACAGCAAAGACCTTGTGCACTGGCGTCAAATCGGGTATTGCCTGACTCGTAAAAGCCAGTTGCCCCTGAACAAAGTCCGTGCATCAGGCGGAATTTATGCGCCGACGCTTCGCTATCACAAGGGCACATTTTATATGGTAACAACCAATGTGGATGGCGGGGGCAATTTTTATGTCACCGCCGCAAATCCGGCTGGGCCGTGGTCTGAACCGGTTTGGCTCGACCAAAGCGGCATGGACCCCTCTCTTTTCTTCGATGACGATGGTAAGGTCTATTACACCCGCCACGAAGGTCAGGGCGATGGCTACATTGCTCAGGGAACACTCAATCTTGGAACAGGTAAACTTGCAGGCCCTCTGAAAAAGATATGGGGCGGTACAGGCGGCGTCTGGGCGGAAGGGCCCCATTTGTATAAAATCAACGGCAAATATTACCTGATGATTTCAGAGGGCGGAACCAGCTATGACCATAGTGTGACCGTTGCCCGCAGCGATTCGCCCTGGGGGCCATTCGAATCTGACCCGAACAATCCCATTTTAACGCATCGCAATATTCCAAATCATCCAATCCAGGTTGTCGGGCATGCGGATATGGTTGAGACGCCCGCCGGGTGGTGGTTGGTTTGTCTCGGAACCCGGCCGCAGGGCGGTCGCTTTCACCACATCGGCCGTGAGACATTCCTGGCTCCGGTTGTTTTCAACAAGGAGGGCTGGCCGGTGGTTAATGGAAACGGCACAATAGAACTGACTATGCCCGCTCCTCGCTTGCCGCAGCATATATGGGAACAGCCCTCTGCAAGGGACGATTTCGATAAATCTTCTCTCGCGTTGCAGTGGAATTTTCTCAGGAATCCAGATGCTGCTGATTATTCTCTAACCGAACGACGCGGTTTTCTGCGTCTTCACGGCTCAGCGGTAACTATGAGCGACAAGGATTCGCCTGCTTTTGTCGGCCAACGCCAGACAGATTTCAACTGTCTTGCGATGACATCGCTTGAATTTAATCCCAAGAGTGAAAATGAAGAGGCCGGTCTTGTTGTTCGCGGTAATGACAAGCATCATTATGAAATCGGAATCACACTGAAGGATGGCAAGCGGCAGGTTTTGTTCAGGAAAGTTCTTAAAGGCAAAATCATAGAGCCCGTTAAATATGTTGATTTCGGGGCCGGGCCTGTTATTTTGTCGGTGAAGGCGACTCCGTTGACTTACAGATTTTCCTGCACATCATCAACAGGTGATTGGCAAGTGCTGGGCACAGCATTAACGAAGGATTTATCCGTTGAAGCGATTGGTTTTGAAGATGGAATGTGTTTCACAGGCGTGTATTTTGGTATGTACGCAACCGGCAACGGACAAAAATCCGCAACCCCCGCAGATTTTGACTGGTTCGAATACTTGTCCTATTAGTTCTTGTAAATACTGAAAAGACATAATAATGAAGTCAAAGGTAGCAAAATTTTATTCGACAGTATACTGTTTTGTATTGTTGATTTCTCAGGCCGCCATTTGCCAGGTTCGGCTTCCATTTTTGATAAGCGATGGTATGGTTCTGCAAAGAGACGCCGATGTCAAAATCTGGGGCTGGGCCGCCGAAGATGAAAAGGTAACAATTAACTTTAACGGCAAGACATATAATACCACAGCAGGGACAGATGGCAAATGGGCGGTAATGTTTTCTGAATTAAAAGCAGGCGGCCCATACAATATGGATATTAACGCCAGTAATCATATAACTCTGACAAACATCCTGATAGGAGATGTATGGGTATGTTCGGGCCAGTCGAATATGGAACTGCCTATGAACAGGGTAAAATACCGCTATCCGGATGTAATCGCCAATGCTGACAACCCTAACATAAGGCAGTTTATTGTTCCGCACATATATGATTTCAAGGAACCAAAGGACGATTTTAAGTCAGGTAACTGGGTGTCGGCCAATCCCAAAAGCGTGCTTGAATTTACCGCGGTGGGTTATTTTTTCGCGAAAGAATTATATGAAAAGTATCACGTTCCCATAGGTTTGATAAATGCGAGTTTGGGCGGCTCACCTGCCGAGGCATGGTTGAGCGAGGACGCCTTAAAGGCATTTCCTGCATATCTGAAAACGGCGGAAAAATACAAAGACAGCAACTACGTAAACCAAATAATGGCAAAAGATAAAGCTGTAAACGACGCGTGGTATAGTCGTATTCAGCAACTTGATAAAGGGCTGGAAAAAGGGCAAAAGCCGTGGTTTGATGTAAATTACGACGCTTCGCAATGGCCCGTAATGAATGTGCCCGGGTACTGGGCTGACGGCAATCTGGGCAATGTTAACGGTGTTGTTTGGTTCAGGAAAGAAATTGATGTCCCGGCTTCTATGACCGGTAAGCCGGCAAAGCTTTGGCTGGGCAGGATTGTGGATGGCGATTTTACTTATGTTAATGGCAGACCTGTGGGCTCTGTTTCATACCAGTACCCCCCGAGAATATATGATATTCCTGCAGACCTTTTAAAGGCAGGTCGGAATATCATTGTGATGAGGGTTATTAGTAACTCAGGCCGGGGAGGTTTTGTCTTGGATAAGCCATATTATCTCTCAGCAGCAGGGCAGACAATCGATTTAAAAGGGCAGTGGCAATACAAATTAGGCACAACAATGGAGCCGTTGCCGGGCAAAACTTTTATTGAGTGGCAGCCGGAAGGATTATACAACGGGATGATAGCCCCGCTTTTAAACTATAAGATTAAAGGAGTAATATGGTATCAGGGCGAATCCAATACCGCAAAGCCGAGTGAATATCAAAAGCTGTTTTCTGCGGTAATAACCGACTGGAGAGGAAAATGGAATCAGGGAGATTTCCCCTTCTTGTATGTTCAACTGGCCAATTTTATGGAAGTTAAAGCCAGTCCTTCCGAAAGCGGCTGGGCCGAGCTGCGAGAAGTACAGTTTAAGACGCTGGCAGTCCCCAATACCGGAATGGCCGTAATCATTGACCTCGGCGAATGGAACGACATTCATCCTTTAAATAAGGAAGACGTAGGCAAACGGCTTGCACTGGCGGCACAAAAAGTGGCTTATGGTGATGAAAAAACGGTTTATTCAGGCCCGATTTACCAGTCGATGAAAATCGAAGGGAATAAAATCATTCTCACATTTACAAATACAGGCAGCGGATTAACGGCAAAAGGGGAGGGGGAGTTAAAGTGCTTCTCTATTGCTGACGCTGACAAAAAATTTGTCTGGGCAAAGGCGAAGATTGATGGGAATAAAATTGTCGTCTGGAATGACCAGGTGCCAAATCCTGTAGCCGTGCGGTACGCCTGGGCTGATAATCCTGAAGGAGCAAATTTGTATAATAAGGAAGGATTGCCGGCATCGCCATTTGGAACCGATGAATAAAAGTATTAATTAAAAGTATTTCGAGGCGGGAAAATGAAAAAGGTAAATGTAATTCTGTTAACATCTCTCTTTTTTACAACAGTCAACGCGGGATATGCCGGAACAATTGCTTCTCCTTACCAGGTGGGTAATTGGCCCGGATTTCGGACAGCGGCAATAACCTATACTTTCGATGACGGCTGTTCCAATCAGCTCGCTATAGCAGTTCCTATGTTCAATGAATTTAATTATAAGTTGACGCTGTTTACTGTTACAGGATGGGGGCCTACCTGGACCGGCCTGCAAAACGCCGCTAATCAGGGTCACGAAATTGCCAGTCATACTGTGACACATCCTTCTTTGGGCGGATTGACCATTGCGCAGCAAACGACGGAGCTGGAGAACTCTCAGAGTACCATTAACTCGCATATAACAGGCCAGCAGTGCGTTACGCTGGCCTATCCCAACTGCGTGCCCAGCGACCCGACACTTACCGCGCAATACTATATTGCTGCCAGACACTGTCAGGGTTATATCGAAGCAAATACTCCCTCGAATTTATATCAGATAAGCTCGTTAATTTGCGGCAATCAGGGTTCGGTGCAGACACCAGCGGACTTCAATTCAAAATTTGCAAGTGTTGCGTCCACAAAAGGCTGGTGCGTATTTCTCATACATGGCATCGACAGCGATGGCGGATATTCGCCGCTTCCGTCAACAACACTCAGAGCAGGCATTCAGTATCTTGATGCTCACAGGAGCACGTTCTGGGTGAATACATTCGGCAACGTCGTGCGATACATAAGAGATCGCAATGATGTGTCGGTTTCGGAAACGTCCAATACAGGCGATAGCATCACTTTAGCGGTAACAGACACTCTCATCAATACGATTTACAATTATCCGATAACCATACGCAGGCCTCTTCCCGCGGGCTGGGGATCTGCTAATGTTTCACAGAATGCTCAGGCAGTACCTTCGTCTATTGTTAAGGTGAATTCAACAGCATATGTTATGTTTGACGTGGTGCCTGACGGCGGAGACGTTGTGCTCTCAAAAACCCTCTACGGCGATTTTACGGGCAACGGCGTTGTAGATCTTAATGACCTTTCTGGCTTTTTAAACTTCTGGCTGGTGAACGATTGTAACGGAATTGTCGGGTTGGATGTGGATGAAGATTGCGTGGTAAATTTCAACGAATTTTCTGTTCTGGCTGGAAACTGGCCGTAAGAACCATAATCGGCAGCGCAACCGGCAACGGACAAAAATCCACAACCCGTCCCCCGTCGATTTTGACTGGTTTGAATACCCCCCGTGGCAACAAGGAATGCTATCTGTCCGTGCGGCCGGAAGACCCGGCTTCCGCGAGCGAGTTATTGAACAGCATTTTAGCCAAAACGAGGAGCAACTGACACTTTTTTGACACTTTTTGCTGTTTTGAGTTATTTTTGACGCTTCAAGGGTTGGCAAAGCAAGCAAGAAGTTGTTATATTACAAGCACTTAAAGAAATTAGGCGCCCGTAGCTCAGTTGGATAGAGCAACGGATTTCTAATCCGTAGGTCGCGCGTTCGAATCGCGCCGGGCGTAGTGGATAAGCAAGGATGTTTTGCTTCAGCGGAGAGGGCGTTCGGAGGCACGGGTTTTGCATCTTCCCAAATACGGCTTTAAAATCCCAAATAAGCTAAAAAACGCGAATAAATTATGCCGGAAAATCACAAAAAAAACTCAAAATGGTAATAAAACGGTAACTTTGCGCATTATAATAGGTAAAGGACATAATAAGGCAGGGGAGGCCGCGTAACATTGTTTTTAGCGTGAGAGGTGTGGTTGTGAAGAAACGTAAAAAATGGATTATTATTACCATAGTCGCGGTTTTGGCGCTGCTGGTGATTGACGGGCTGGTCATCAAAAGTCAAAGAGGCAAAGCCAAAGAGGAAGTGGTGCGTATCGAGGAGGTCAAGCGAGGGGATTTGATAGAGCGAGTAAGCGCAACGGGTGAGATTGAGCCAAAGGAAATGGTCCAGATAAGCGCAAAGGTGTCTGCCCGGATAATTGATATGCCCTATGACGAGGGCAACGTTGTTACCTGCGGGGACCCGAACGCGAACCCGCCTATACCTGCGTCGGTGCTGGTCAAGCTTGACGCAAAGGATTTGGAGAGCCAGTTGAAATTAGCTGAGGCCAGCAGGTTGGCAGAGGAGGCACAGGTAGAGGTTGAGAAGTCGAGGATTGAGGGCAGCAAAGCGAATCTTGTGGCTCTCGCGGCCACACTGGAGCAGTCACAAAAGGACCTCGAAAGGAAAAAAGGGCTGTTTGAATCGAGAGATATAAGCAAGGCGGATTTTGACCTGATAAAATACAAGGTCGATGAGCTTGCGGGGCAATATCTATCGGCCAAATATAACCTTGAGGCGTCTGAAAAGAATTTAACGGTATTGAAGCATAATCTCGACGCCGCGGAGGCCAGGATTGAGGAAGCGAAAGAATACTACAGTTACACTACGATAACCTCGCCAATCAACGGCGTTGTAACGCGTGTCAATGCCAAGGTGGGCGAACTGGTAATGACTGGGACGATGAATAACCAGGGGACGGTGATAATGGAGGTGTCGGACCGCTCTAAAATGCTGGTGGTGGCACAGGTTGATGAGGCGGATATCGGGGCGCTTGAGGTCGGGCAGAAAGCGGTTGTAAATGTCCAGGCGTTTCCAAATGTCAAGTTCACCGGCGTAGTGGATGAAATTGCCCCAAAGCACCGGTTCAACAACAACGGTGCAAGATATTACCGCACGGAAATCCTGCTTGATAATGACTCGAATGTCTCGAAGCTTTATACCGGATTGACGGCCGACGTTGATATCGAAACGAGGAAACACCCAGACGTTATCACTGTGCCGAGCCAGGCGATACTGGCAAGAGAGGTTGACAGTTTGCCAGTGGATATTCGCGATAAAAGCGCCGAGCTTGATAAGGGTAAGAAATTCGCGACGGTCGTTTACAGGTTTATTGACGGCAAAGCCGTCGCTACTCCCGTTCAGGCAAGGCAAAGCGATTTGACACATACCATAGTTCTGGCGGGGCTTAAGGAGGGCGACAAGGTTGTAGTCGGACCTTATAAGGTCCTGGACAATCTCAAGCATGACCAGAAATTGAAAGACGAGCGGGAAGCAGCAAAAGAAAAATCCAAAAACAAAAACGGCAAGAGCGACAGCAATGAATCAGCAGGCAGATAATCCAAACGAGAAAGTGGTAATCCGGCTCAGGGAGCTGAAACGATTCTACAGAGTCGGCGTGGAAGAGATACATGCGCTGGATGGCGTGGATTTGGAAGTGCGAGAAAACGAATACATCGCGGTGATGGGCCATTCCGGGTCGGGCAAAAGTACGCTTATGAACGTGCTGGGGTGCTTAGACCGGGCGAGCCAGGGAGTTTATGAGCTTGACGGCGACAACGTTACGGAGCTTGCAGATTCGGAGCTGGCGAAGATACGCAACGAGAGAATTGGTTTTGTGTTTCAGTCGTTTGAACTTTTACCCCAGATGAACGCCTTGAAAAATGTCGAGATGCCGTTGCTGTATGCCCGCGACGGGTGGTTTGGAAGGGCGGCCAGGGCAAAAAAGGCCCTTGAACGGGTAGGCTTGGGCGACAGGGTTAAGCACAAGCCGAATCAGCTTTCGGGCGGCGAAAAACAGCGGGTTGCAATTGCCAGGGCGCTGGTTTGTAATCCGAGCATACTGCTTGCCGACGAGCCGACGGGAAACCTCGATACCAAGACAAGTGACAGCATATTATCGCTTTTCGACGAGCTTCACAGGCAGGGACAGACGATTGTGATGGTAACGCACGAGTACGACGTCGCGCAGCACGCCCAAAGAATAATAAGGATGCAGGACGGTCACATTCACAGCGACAGGACGACCCGAGAGGACAATATACACGAACAAAAGCCGGACCAGAAAGCGAAGGATGCAATATGAAGGGACTGCTTGCCGTGCCGCTTATGTTCATCCGGCTTGTTTACCAGAGCGTTTATCTTGCCCTTGGGCAGATATGGGCCAACAAAACGAGGTCGATACTTACGACGGTTGGGATAGTTATCGGTGTCGCGTCTGTGACGGCGGTAATCGCGGCATTGACGGGCCTCAAGGCGAAAATACTCAGCCAGGTCGAGACGTTCGGCAGCAACACGATAATAATTCAGCCGCAGCTGCCGGATAAGGGGCTTAAACGCACACTGACATGGTGGGACATAAGGTTTAGAATAAGGGACTTCGAGGGGCTTCTGGAGCATTGCCCGTCGCTGGAGCGCTTCACAAAGATAAGTGAGGCCGGGCAGTACACGATAAAATACAATGAGAAGTCGGTGCAGAACGCTCACATTTACGGCGTTGAACCGGCGTGGCATTCGATTGAACACAGGCCGCTTGTCATAGGCCGCGAACTGTCGGATATAGACACGGGGAAAATGGTTTGCCTGATTGAGCCGGAACTTCGCGATAAGCTGGGTATGGACCGGGACTGCATCGGTGAAACGATTCGAATAGGATTCAGGAACTTCCGTGTAATCGGGGTCATTGAAAAACGCAACGATCTTCAATTCGGCGGCGGGGGACAGGAGCGATATGAAATAATTGTTCCTTTCGATGCGGCTTCAAAATTTCAGAGGGAATTCTGGATATGGGCACTTGCCGATGGGAAGTCGGCAGAGGTTGTCGATGAGGGTGTTGGTGAGCTGAAATTCTTTTTCCGCCGCGAACGACATCTTAATCCTGACGAGCCGGATACCTTCAGGGTTGAGTCCCTAAAAAGTGCGATACAGACCTTCAATAATATATCGCTTGTGGTAACGCTGGTCGCCGGCGGCATAGTCGGGATTTCGCTGCTGGTCGGCGGAGTAGGCATTATGAACATAATGCTCGTCTCGATATCCGAGAGGACGAAGGAAATAGGGCTGCGAAAAGCCGTTGGCGCAAAGAAGTCCGCCATACTGACGCAATTTTTAATTGAGGCGATAATATTGTGCTTTGTAGGCGGTCTTGTCGGCGTAGGCGTGGGCAAACTTCTGACTTTCGGGATAGCGCACATGAGTCCGCTGCTGGAAAAAACATATATACCCGCCTGGGCAATAGCTTTGTCGTTTGGTTTCGCGGGTACAGTTGGAATAGTTTTCGGGATGTTCCCGGCGATAAAAGCTGCCCGGCTCGACCCCATTGAATCTCTGAGACATGAGTAGGAGAGTGATTGTAGTGAAAAGTTTTATTTTGATACTTTTGCTGGGAATGTCGATTGCTTTGGCCGGCTGCGAGGAGTTTGCCAAAGAAGATGATTTTCTTGAGGTAAAGGTTAAGCCCGAGCAGACCAGAGAGATTAAAACGCTAAAACTGGAAGAAAAGAACGACCCGAATGAGGGAGTAGAAGTCAATAAACCGGCGCAGGGTGAGATAAAACTCAGCATCGAGCAGTGCCGGGCGATGACTTTAAAGAATAACCTGGATTTGAAGGTCCAATTGATTGAGCCGACGTTAGCGGCCACGCAGGTAAGCGCAGAAGAAGCTAAGTTTGAATCGTCATTCTTTACGAATTTAAGTTATAGCAGCATAGACCAGCCATCGGTTGTAGTTGAACAAGCACAAAAATATAAAAGCCAGACGGCGGACCTCGGAGTTCAGGTCCCATTGCAAACGGGCGGGACAGTTAAATTCGACATGGCTGATACTCGCACCAATACCCCTTTTACAATTCAAGACCCGGTTACCGGCAACATTACTACGCATGATATAGTAAGTTATACGCCTTCAACTACATTTTCAATAAGTCAGCCGCTGTTGAGAGGGGCGGGTAAGCGTGTGAACACATATTCGATAAGGATTCTGAAATATCAAAGTCAGATTACCGATGCGATGACGAAGCTGGAGGTAATGCGAGTTTTGGCTAACGCTGACCGTGGGTATTGGCGGTTGTATGCGGCAAGAAAAGAGCTTGAAGTCAGGCAGCAGGAATATGAATTGGCGCAGGCGCAGCTGGAGCAGACGCGGAGAATGGTGGCACTTGGGGAAAAAGCGGCAGTGGAAGAGACGCGGTCTGAAGCGGGGGTGGCGGAGCGGCTGGATGGAATAATCAAGGCCAAAAAAGAGTTAGAGGACAGGCAGAGAGAGCTAAAACAGATAATGAACGAGGCGGGCCTGGGTATAGATTCGCCTGCTGTGGTAGTCCCAATGACTGAGCCGGATCCTGTGCGGTACGAGATAGATAAAGAACTGCTGACGAAATCCGCGGTGGAGAACCGCATGGAGATGCTGGAAGTGGAATTGCAGCTTGCGCAGGATTCAAGCTCAGTGGATTATTACAAGAATTTGGCGCTTCCGCTGGCATCGCTTAACTATTCATATAACCTGAACGGAATCGGGACGACGAGGGGCGATGCATACGATATGATTTATGACCGCCAGCTGGAAAGCCACATAGTAGGAATGCAGCTTGTAGTGCCATTGGGTAATGAGGCGGCGAAGAACCGGCTTCTTGAGGCGCAATATCGCAAAAGGCAGCGATTATTCACAAAAGAGAACCGGCGGATACAGATTAAGACGGAGGTGCTTGGCGCGATAGAGCAGTTGGAGGCGAACTGGCAAAGCATCCTGGCGGGCAGGCAGAATTCAATTTTAGCAGGCCGGTTATATGAGGCGGAAAAGAGGCAGTTTGTTGTTGGGCTTCGCACGGCCACCGATGTGCTTGACGCGCAGGCAAAATTCGCGAATGCCCAGAGTACCGAGATTAGCGCGCTGACGGAATACCAGATAGCACAGATTGACCTTGCATACGCGACGGGGACGCTTCTTGGTGCGACAAAAGTGAGCTGGGAACCAGGTGTTCCTTAAAGAACATCCTAAATACAGATATAATTTCCCGATACAGTTGCCGCAGGATAGCTGATTTGGGGCACAAAGAGTTGTTTCCCATCATACGATATGATAAAATGAATTCTTCATCAAAGTGTGTTGCCGAGATTGTCACGTAACTGGATTTTGGGGTGGCAGAGCCGCGATGGCTGTTAATATAGAAACTCGTAATGTCCGTGGACCGCTGGCGACCGAGATATATATCTCGGCGACTCTTGAGAATTGCGCAGCGGCCAAAGACACGCTTCTGGAGATGTTTGCGGGTATTCGTAAGATACTGACTGAAGAGCGAGCTAACATCCTTGAGGAGCGGATATTTACCGTCGATGGAGCATTGCCTGTTGTTTCAACGGCGCGAGCCGGGGCGTATGGCGAAATAGACGATGGTGTTGCGCCGAGCGTGTTGACGGGCAGGGAAAGCAGGCGGGGGCATACTGTTGGAGTGCAGGTTCACGCGGTATCGCGAGTGGGCAAGCCCGAAGTTGTCAAGATTGACGGCAGGGCATGCGGGCGAGTGATTAGAACGTCAGGGGGGGTATATTTAACGCTTTCGGGGATACCGGCAGGCAAATCGGGCGAACGTCTTGGGCAAACGATAGCGATGTTCGAGAAGGCGGAATCTGCGTTGAAGCAATACGGAAGTGATTTCAGGGCGGTATCGCGGACATGGATGTGGCTCGGTGATATATTGTCCTGGTATGGCGAATTCAACAAAGCGAGAAATCAATTTTTCGAGAAGCGAGGTCTGATTGGCAAAGGTATCAGGCAGTCGATGCCCGCAAGCACGGGCATAGGACTTGGGCTTGGCGGGGACAGGCGATTCGGGATGGATATGACGGCTGTTCTTGAGCCGGCGGGTTCGATTGAGCTGTTGGCGGCGATTGGCCGGCAGCAGTGCGCGTTTGATTACGGTTCGGCGTTTTCGCGTGCGTCGCGGGCGAGCAGCCCCGCAGGCAAAACGGTATTCATTTCGGGGACCGCCTCGATAGACGCCAAAGGAAATACGACGCATATCGGGGACGCGAAAGGACAAATTGCTACAACAATTGAAAACGTCAGGGCTGTGCTGCGTGATATGAATTGCCAGGACAGGGACGTCGTTCAGGTTGTCGCGTATTGCAAGACGGCTGAGGTGGAGGGTGTTTTCGAGGAGCTTAAGAAACAGCTCGACTGGCCGTGGATAACGACAATCGGCGACATCTGCCGGGACGACCTTTTATTTGAAATCGAAGCCACGGCAATGCCACAGGCAGGGCGATAACGAGGGAAATATCCATCTGACAGGCACTTGATTTTGCGGCGGATTAGGATTATTGTGCGGCAAATTCGAGGTTTGACCGGCATTCGGCAAGGAAGCCGAAATCTAAGGTTTGGAGACAGGATATGGACAGCAAAATAGTCAGGGAATTCCAAAACAGGGTCCAAAAGGAGCTTGATGAGGATATTGTGCCGTTCTGGTCGCAGCGAGCAATCGACCCCAAAGGGGGGTTCATCGGCAGGATGAATAACGAAGGCGTCATCGAGGAGAAGGCGCCAAAAGGACTCATACTGAATACCCGGATACTCTGGACGTTCTCCACGCTTTATTGTTTCGAGAAAAAACAGGAACACCTTGCCCTGGCGAAGCGGGCATACGACTATGTTATGGAGTACTTCTGGGACAAGGACAACGGCGGGATGTATTTGCTGCTGGATTGGACCGGTAAACCAATAGATAACCAGAAACTGGTATACGGGCAGGGCTTCGGGATATACGCGCTTTCGGAATACTACAGGGCAAGCGGCGATAAGGAGGCCCTCGCTAAGGCGATGGAGCTTTTCGGCCTGCTGGAAAAGTACGTCTGGGACAAGCAATACAAGGGGTATTTCGAGAAATACGACCGCGACTGGACGAAGTCAAAAACCCAGCAGCTCAGCTCCGGAGATATGGCTGCTCCGAAATCGATGAATACGTCGCTGCACATGCTTGAGGGAATCGCTAATTTATACGATGTAAATAAAGATGAGCTGGTCGGCCAGCGGGTTGGCGAGATGCTCGACATATTCGCGGATTATATCCTGCACCCCTACGGGACGTATTGCCAGTTGTTCTTCGATGAGAAATGGTACCCCAAAAGCCAGATGATTTCGTTCGGGCACGATATCGAGGCAAGCTGGTTGTGCTATAAGGATGCGAAGATTTTCGGCAAGCCCAGGACGATAGAGAAGCTTCGACGGATGGCGATAAAACTGGCCGAATCGACGTATGAAAGAGGCCTGGATAATAATAAGAGTATGTTCTACGAGGCCAACCTTAACGGCGTCAGCAATTCAGGCAAGGACTGGTGGGTGCAGGCCGAGGCGGTGGTGGGATATTTGAACGCCTATCAACTGACGGGCGACCAGAAATATTTCGACGTCGCTCAGAATATCTGGCAGTTTATCGAGGATTATGTCGTCGATAAGAAGGGCGGCGAATGGTTCTGGACGATTGACGCGAAGGGCAACGTTGACAGGACAAAATTCAAGGTCTCGGAGTGGAAGTGCCCATATCACAACAGCAGGGCGTGCATCGAGATAATAAAACGTTTAGACCAGATTGCAAAGAAGGTCTGAAGACAGTTAATCATTCGACCTGACGAGCTTAGCTTCTGAGTTCGGAAAGGGATCAGGCGTTTCCCTGCTTCTTAAACTCTAAAAACTCAACCGGTGCGCCGTTGTCTTCTATAAACGCGATTCTTAGTGTCTCATTGGCGTAGAATGGCTTGATAATAACATTCTTTCCGGCGGTCGCCTCGTCCAGATCATCTACCGCGAAGCCGACATGGGCTACTGTTTTCACTAATTCCGGAAAGGGACAATCTTTCTCATAGCGAAGCCATTCTACGTTGTAAGGACTCTTGTCGCACCCGACCATCCAGATTTTGAACTTCTTGTCGTATGTTTCGCCTTCCCTTGGTGTCCGCGTCGGAATCCCTATATGATGATACCTCATTCCTTTTTGCATTTTCATTTCCTTTAGGCATTTACCTTCTTTGTAAACTGTAAAAATTCGAATCGGAGTATAACTCCTAATTTTACAATGTATCAACAATGTAAATCTTGTGTCCAGCGGTGTCTAACAAATTCTCTGTGGGCTCTGTGGCTCAAAAAAGGAGAGGCCGGTCAAATGATTGACCGGCCTCGTAATTCCTGGCGATACCTACTCTCACCCCGAAGGACTACCATCGGCCTGACGAGCTTAGCTTCTGAGTTCGGAAAGGGATCAGGCGTTTCCCCGTCAGTAAATTCACCAGGAAACTTTTTATCCCCCTAAGAAAGGGGTACATATTCAATTGTCAACTTGTCGCTTGATACAAGAAAAATATGCGGGTGATACTGTTGAAACTGTAAAAAGTGGGGCACAACCATCTGAACATTCATCGTCAGATTACTTATGTTGAACAACCAATGAATGATATGGTCAAGTGATTGAGCGTTAGTACCGGTTAGCTGAAGCGATTACTCGCCTTACACACCCGGCCTATCAAACTGGTGGTCTACCAGTGCTCTTTGTGACCGAAGTCACTGGAATCCTAATCTTGGAGGGGGCTTCCCGCTTAGATGCTTTCAGCGGTTATCCTTTCCCGACATAGCTACCCGGCGGTGCCCTTAGCAGGACAGCCGGTACACCAGCGGTCAGTACTTTCTAATCCTCTCGTACTAAGAAAATATTTCCATCAAGATTCCTACGCCCACGGCAGATAGGGACCGACCTGGCTCACGCCGGTCTGAACCCAGCTCGCGTACCACTTTAATCGGCGAACAGCCGAACCCTTGGGACCGCCTTCAGCCCCAGGATGTGATGGGCCGACATCGAGGTGCCAAACCTCCCCGCCGCTATGAACGCTCGGGGGAGATCAGCCTGTTATCCCTAGAGTACCTTTTATCTGTTGAGCGACGACCCTTCCACACAGGATCGCCGGATCACTAGGTCCTGCTTTCGCATCTGCTCGATCTATAGATCTTGCAGTCAAGCATACTTATGCCTTTGCGCTCTAAGCGCGATTGCCAACCGCGCTGAGTATGCCTTTGAACTCCTCCGTTACCTTTTAGGAGGAGACCGCCCCAGTCAAACTGCCCACCTGACACTGTTCTTCGCCCAGTTTCATGGGTCGAAGTTAGGTGACTAACAGAACAAGGGTGGTATTTCAACGGTGGCTCCGCCCCGACCAAAATCGGGACATCATCGCCTCCCACCTATCCTACGCAAGTTATGTCAGGCATCAATATCAGGCTACAGTAAAGGTTCATAGGGTCTTTCCGTCTTGCCGCGGGAATGCGGTATCTTCACCGCATCTACAATTTCACCGAGTCCGTTCTTGAGACACTACTCCAGTCGTTACGCCATTCATGCACGTCGGAACTTACCCGACAAGGAACTTCGCTACCTTAGGACCGTCATAGTTACGGCCGCCGTTTACTGGGGCTTAAGTTGCCAGCTTCTCTCGTATTGCTACAAAATGACCGGCTCCCTTGACCTTCCAGCACCGAGCAGGCGTCATTCTCTATACATCCACTTTTGGTGTTAGCAGAGAACTGTGTTTTTGATAAACAGTCGCCAGAGCCACTTCACTGCGCCCTCCCCGTACCATTTTTCCCAGCTCGTACATTATCAACGACATTCAGGGCTTCTGAAAAACAGAGAAATGATAACGCCAAATTTCTGAGAAAAATGGTACGGGGTAGGGACCCCTTTTCGCAAACTTACGGGGTCAAATTGCCTAGTTCCTTAAGAACGGTTCTCTCGAGCGCCTTAGGATATTCTCCTTGCCTACCTGTGTCAGTTTTAGTACGGTTATGCATCGTTGTCCTGTTTGAAGTTTTTCTTGGCGGAATTTCGGGCTGCTAGGGTATCTTAAATCGACCCTCGCGGTCCCGCAGCGTTTTGCGCCGGTATTTTGCCCCCGGCAACACTACGGGCACGATAGCCACTACTAGTCGGCTTCCAGCCGCAGCTTCCGCGTCACTCCCACAGTTAAAACCTTCGATACATAGTGCAGGAATATTAACCTGCTGTCCATCGTTTACGCCTTTCGGCCTCGACTAAGGGACCGACTAACCCTGGGCGGATCTACCTTCCCCAGGAAACCTTAGGCTTTCGGCGAACAGGATTCTCACCTGTTTTATCGTTACTCATACCGGCATAATCACTTGTTGCCGCTCCACCGCTCGTTACCGTACGGCTTCTATGCTGACAACAACGCTCTCCTACCACTTATCTGAGGGCGAACCCTCAGATAAATCCGCAGCTTCGGTATCCTGCTTATTCCCGATCATTATCGGCGCCGGACTGCTCGGCCAGTAAGCTGTTACGCACTTTTTAAATGGTGGCTGCTTCTAAGCCAACATCCTGGCTGTCGCCGCAATCCAACTTCCTTAATAACTTAGCAGGATTCTGGGACCTTAGCTGGCGGGCTGGGTTGTTTCCCTTTCGACCACGGAACTTATCTCCCGTAGACTGACTCCCGAGGTAAACTTTACGGTATTCGGAGTTTGGTTGGGGCAGGTGACCGGGTAGGCCCCTAACCCCATTCAGTAGCTCTACCCCCGTAAAGCATTCCTCAAGGCTAGCCCAAAAGCTATTTCGGAGAGTACGAGATATCTCCACGTTTGATTAGACTTTTACTCCTCCTCACAGCTCATCCCATAACTTTTCAACGTTAATGAGTTCGGTCCTCCTCAGCCTTTTACGGCTGATTCAACCTGGCCATGAGTAGATCACGTGGTTTCGCGTCGTACCGCCTGCGACTATATCGCCCTATTCAGACTCGCTTTCGCTACGGCTACTCCCCTTAGGGGATTAACCTTGCCACAAACGGCAACTCGCCGGTTCATTAAGCAAAAGGCACGCGGTCATCCATTACCCGCCCGAAGACGGGTCATAGGACTTCCACAGCTTGTAAGTGTATGGTTTCAGGTTCTTTTAACTACCCTAATAGGGGTTCTTTTCATCGTTCAATCGCCCTACTGATTCACTATCGGTTGCCGAGTAGTACTTAGCCTTGGAGGGTGGGCCCCCCTGATTCGCACGGAGTTCCACGAGCTCCGTGCTACTCTGGAACGCTGATGTAACGGAGGGTGCACGCAGTCGCATACAGGGCTATCACCTGCTATGGCTCAACTTTCCAGAAGATTTTGCTTGCGTTACCTTTGTAACTCCAAATCAGCGCCCGCAACCCCAAGAAGCAAGCTTCCTGGTTTGGGCTATATCCGCTTTCGCTCGCCGCTACTTACGGAGTCTCGGTTGATTTCCTTTCCTGCAGGTACTTAGATGTTTCAGTTCCCTGCGTTCGCTTCAGCCGGCCTATACATTCAGCCGGCGATGACAAGAACTGGTTGCCCAGTCATGTCGGGTTTCCCCATTCGGAGATTCCGGGATTAACGGTTGCTCGACACCTGCCCCGGACTTATCGCAGTCAGCCACGTCCTTCATCGCCTCTCGGCACCAAGACATTCCCCATACACTCTTAGTAACTTGACCATATCATTCGATGATTGGTCAACCATGAGTAATCGCCAAAAATAAATATCCAGACATTGCGCTCCACTTTATAAATGGACTCGCCACGTTTTGGAAAGACAATAAAAAATTTACTACACCCGCATATTAACTTGTCAAACAACTTTACCTGGCAACCCAAAGGGTTAACCTTTGGGTCAGCCAAAAATCCGCTTTTGGCGGATTCAATGGAGACGACCGGGATCGAACCGGCAACCTCTGGCTTGCAAAGCCAACGCTCTCCCAGTTGAGCTACGTCCCCGGAGCCGCATCAGGAATCTTAAATTTGAAATCTCAAATCTCAAATTCCGAGTGGGCCCGGGAAGAGTCGAACTTCCGACCTCACGCTTATCAGGCGTGCGCTCTAACCAACTGAGCTACGAGCCCGTTCAATTGCTGATTTATGATTGCGGCTTGCTGATTGAAAAAACAAATTTCAAACCACAAATCGACAACCGATAATCGACAATTTAGTCGAGGCCGGATAGTTTACATATACACATAAAAAAGAGCAACAAAAAAACCGCTGCCTAACTGCCAGCGGTTTATAACGATTCATCCGCTTTTCTCAGCTAAGGCAAAACTTTCAACGCTTTGAAAATTCTGTTCAAATTCACCTACGCTTTCCACCCACATCCGACTATCGCTAATGCCACGCCGGATAACTCCGTACTGGCATATAAAAGCTCTAACGCCAGTATTAGCATATCAAGCATATGTGATTATCGACTGTGCGTCAAGAATATTTTATGGAATTTTTTAATTTTTTTTTAATAGTCCCCAAACCCGCTTCTAACGGGGTTATATGGCTGTTCTCGATGTGTGTTCAAAGTAAAAAATGATTATTGGTTGTTTTTCGGCGGCGAACAGGTAGCCGTCCGATGGAAATCAGAAACGTTTGGTGTGGATATAGCAAAAAGTAAAACCCTTTATAGCGAAAAACCAGATTCGCCACAAGGCCGATACTTTTATTCCGCTCGAAAACAAAACCTCATCCTATAAGCCTTGCTGATAAAGTAATGCAACTTCATCCGCCGTCAAGGCCCGATTGTATATCCGCACATCATCAATTACGCCGTTAAACCAGCCGATGGAATTGCTTCTATTCCACCTTTTCCCAATGTATAACGGCACAGCCCAACTAATATCTGCGTTGGAGGTAAAGCTCTGGTCCAGTGAGCCATTCACATAAATTGCGTGACTTGAGCCATTTTTTGTATAAACGATATGCTTCCATAAGCCATCAAGGGTAGTAGCGTGGAAAGTCACGTTCACGTACCCGACCCCGCTGCTATTGCCGCCAAGTTCTAACCCCGTCGAAGACAAGGTGTACCATGTTCCATAACCGCCTGAGTTGTAACGATTGGATACCAAAACTCCATTTGTTGAAGTTTGCATCCACGCACTTACGGTTATATTGTCATAGTTGCTTGGCCCGCTTCCACAGTCAACATAATTACTGGTACCATTAAAACTCAATGCTCCGCCAATTTTACCTGTTGTCCACGTCGCTCCATAGATAGTTCCATTATTGCTGTCAACAGAATCATAAGCAATAGTCCCTGTTCCTTCATCAAACTTCCACCATGCCGCAGGACCGTTTGTCTCGATAGTTGTGAATCGCCAGACAGCGCCTTTTGTGCTGCAGGCAGGGCCTCTTTCATCGATGCGCCAGTAATAAGTCGTATTTGTACCAAGCTCATTTGCGTAGTTATTACTGTCCCAGTAATTCACACCTTGGTTGCCCATATACACATCTGAACTGGTTGTATCGGCTGTATCAACCGCATTGAAGTCGGTGCCGAAATAAACATCGTGCGAAATACTATTCTCACCCGGCGACCATCGTAATATCGGATATCTGCTTATATCAAGGGCATGGTCGGCCGGCTCAGGGGCGGCAGCGAAGGTTACATAGCAGGCCAACCAGTCAGCGCACAATTCGGTGAGGTCGTAGATATCAACAATACCATTTTTGGTTATATCGCCGCTATTGGGGTCACAGGGGTCTGGTGATAGTTGCCAGTTGCGCGCCACAAAAGCATAGTCGAAAAAGTCCACAAAGAAATTACCGTTCAGGTCAGAGTTATGGACAGCGACAGAAGTGGGATAGTGATATCCCATATTGACAATACCGGTATCCGGCACCCCGTCGGTTCTGGTTGTTAACGAATTCATATTGAGGTTTTCCTCGGTATCACTTCCGGTATCAACACAGGGGCTGTTAGTTGCCTGACCTGCGGCGGTCTGACTGAGATAGTAGTTGCCCAGCGGCCCCGCAGCAAAACATGGGTCGGCATTGATATTGCCCGTATTGGCAAAGCCGCCCTGAACGTCGCTATAAGTTACATTTGCACTCCCCACGAATTGGTCAATTGGCGTATTTGTCCAGATGATGCTGTCCTTTATGACAGCAGGCCCCAAAATTCCGCCGCCATTATTAGTTGTCGAATTATTCGCGATAGTACAATTGGCTACTGTTAAACCACCTTCGTTGTAAATACCGCCGCCCATGCCCTCATATCCCAGGGCGGTATTATTAGTTATGAGGCAGTTACTAATTGTTGCCTGTGCGGAATCATAAACACAAATTCCGCCTCCCCATCCCCAGTTACCAACTGAATTACCGTTGATGATGCAATTGGTGATTAATGGATTGCTCCCGCTGCCAATGAAAATTCCGCCTCCGAAGCAAAAGCAAAGAGATTCTGGTATCAATTGAGCATGGTTGTTGATCACAAGACATTTATTTATTGTAGGCGATGCTCCATCTATATAAATACCTGCGCCGCCTTCGCACATTACTGCTATATTAGCATCGGTGATAGTTAACCCTTCGAGGATTGTTGCTCGTCCCTCGCTGTTGATGAATTGGAATCCTCGATTATTGGTGTTTTGGCAGTCGATGATTGTGGAAGCAATGATGCAGGGGTCATTTGGGTCTGCTGAGCGAACGGTAATGGCTTTGCCGAGAAAGACGATGTCGCGGTTGCCGTCGCCGGTGTATGTACCTGGAGCTATGATTATGGTATCGCCATTGCTTGAGGCGTTGATTGCGGCCTGGATTGTTGGATAATCACTGGGGACATGGTGTTCTGTTGGCCTGGGTGTCCCCGAAACGGTAAATTGTGTTTCCTGTGCATACAGCGGATAGCCGTCGATTTCTGCCCAAAGAGTATATACGCCGGGGGATAAAGGGCCGACATACTGTATCTGCTGCCATCCCGTAACAATCTGTGCACATGCCCTGCCTGGCGGATAATTAAGAGACACCTCGAAGTATATGTTGTTGCCAGACACCCAAATATATGATTCATTGGGAATACAAGAGTCGCCCCACTCTCCCCAGGCGGTTATCATTATAGTATTCTGTGAAGTGGGATTAGGCGGGACAATCGATACATTCAAAGGTCCTGGATGTGTATCGCCGTATGTTTGACCTGTCATAACAAAGAATAATACACACAGAACCAACCTGATATGTTTTCCTGTTTTCACACCCATTTTTTTGTCCTCCCAAAAAATGGTTTTATTATTCAACTATTATGTGCCTGGCAGTTCTGGAAAGTCAAGAGAAATCCTATTTTTTTTGGGGGTAATTATGTGTACCTATGGTGTTATTGTACTGTTTTAGACAGGCAAAATAAACAATGGGCGGCGTTACATAACTCTATGTGTTTACGTGAGTTAAGTCGGAATTAGAAACGTTTGGTGCGGAAGTGGCAGTAGGGGGCACCGCCGGTTTTGCCGTAGTAATCCTGGTGGTAATTTTCAGCGGGCCAGAATTCTTTTGCTTGCTCAACCGATGTAACGACTTTAAGACCTTTTTTCTTTAACTGCTCAATTAAATTTTCCGCGATTTGCTTTTGCTGCTGGTCCGCGTAGAAAATGGCGGAACGGTATTGATAGCCAATATCAGGACCTTGCCGGTTACGCTGGGTTGGGTCATGGATTTCGAAGAAGAGTTTTGCAAGGTTTTCATAATTAGTTTTGTTTGGGTCAAAGACGACTTCAACGGTTTCGGCGTGGCCTGTTGTGCCTGTGCAGACCTGTTTATATGTGGGATTTTTGGTAGTTCCGCCCATATAGCCGGCTGTTACGGAGACGACGCCTGGAGCGGATTTTAACCAATAATCGACGCCCCAGAAACAGCCGCCCGCGAAATATGCCTTTGTGGAGGGTTTGCTGTTGGGGTCGTTGGCGTCTGCTTTCGCGGCGGGAACAAAAACCAGAGAAATTGAATTGACACAATGCCTGATGTTTTTCTCAGTTAAACCCTCGCCCGTGAAGACGTGGCCGAGGTGCGCGCCGCAATTTGCGCACATAATTTCAGTGCGATGGCCGTCGGGATCCGGGACGCGTTTTACTGCGCCGGGGATTTCGTCGTCGAAAGAGGGCCAGCCGCAGTGTCCGTCGAATTTGTCGGAACTGCGATAAAGCGGCGATCCGCAACGCTTACAGACATATGTGCCCGATTCTTTATTATTAAGGTATTTACCCGTGAAAGGGGCTTCGGTGCCTTTGTGAACGATTACATATTCTTCTTCGGGAGTCAGTTTATTGTTGGTCATTTGTTTATCTCCCTTCTGCACAGCCAATGCAGCCAACGCAATGCCTAAAACCACTATTCCCGCGTATTTGAGCTTCATTTTCATATCCTCATATAACTTCTACTCTTTAATACGCAAGTATGCAATCAGCCGTTCAGGGGATTAAGGTTGATAAAGATGCAACAATTGTCGTTTTACTTGTCGCGTTTGAATTCAAGTGTGGCAATTGGTTCATCGGCGCGCTTGCCGTTTACAATGTTGTAAGTAACCGACTTCATTGTATTAGCATCGATTTTAGAAAGGTATCTTACAAAATAATTCGTTGAGCCATCAGGGATATCTTGCTCAAGGTTTAAAATGAGCTTATTGTCTTTTATTTCCCATGTTCCTGTATAGATGCGACCTGAACCATCGATGCCCGTATAAAGAATCGCCTTTTTGGCCGGTGAATAATAGACAAACGCGTTATGCTCATTTTTGCCGGCTTTTGCCTCGATAGAAATTGCATAACCGTCGGCTTCCAGTTCAAACTCTGCTTCAAACTTTTGATTTGAATCGCTTGTCGTTTCCCATTTACCAAAGAGCCAGTCGAAACCGTTTTCCTTAAGTATATTACCAATATTGTTAGGTTCGGCTGCGATTGCCGTCATCGCCGGCAACAAGACAATCGCTAAATTCAAAAGCAGGCAAGATTTTTCTTTTGTCATGATAAATGTCCTTTCCTTTTTAGAGCAGCTACCTGGCTTTTTTAAATTCTGCGATTGCCGCCTGCATAACCTCCTTGACGCTGGTGTTATGCTCCTGTGCAGCTTTGGCGCAATCCGCAAATTCCGGCTTGGCATTTACGACCTTGTCGGCCCACCTCCCGACCTTGACTTTTATATTTCCGAACCGCGTCGCCACCGTTACAAATTCCCTCGCCAGCTTGCTTCGCTCGACGATTTGCCTGCGGACGCCGAAGGTAATCCCGCTTTGGAAGATTATTTCTTCCATTTTGGCGATATCGGCTGTCTGGCAGATGACGGTCAATTTTACGGCGGGGCGGGTCTGCTTCATAATAATAGGCGTCGTGAAAACGTCCAGTGCTCCCGCCGAAAGCAGCTTGTCCATCGCATTGGCTATTATCTCGCCGGTTGAGTCGTCAATATTTGTCTCAATCAGACAAACCCTGTCTGTCGTTGCCGACGATTCCTCCGCCGACCTGCCTAAAATCAGGCGGACGACGTTCGGAACGTGCTCGCTGTCCAAAGTTCCCGCTCCATAACCAGTCGCCTCGATTGTCATAGGTGGTATCGGGCCAAAACTTTCAGCGACCGTCGTCAATATCGCTGCGCCGGTTGGTGTGAGCAGTTCCTTATCAATTGGCCCGCCGATAGTGGGAATTCCTTTTAATAGTTCCGCTGTCGCGGGTGCGGGCACAGGCATTATCCCGTGGGCCGCTTTGACCTGTCCGCCGCCGACTGCCAGCGCCGAGCAGTAAACCTTTTCTATTCTCAGGGCGTCAAATCCAATCGCCGCCGATACGATATCTACAATCGAATCCATCGCGCCGACTTCGTGAAAGTGAATATCGTCGGGGTCTTTGCCGTGGACCGTTGCCTCGGCCTGTGCCAGCCGGCCAAATATGGCGATGGCTGTCTGCTTCGGCTTTTCGCCTATTTTACTGTCATTGATGATTTTCTTTATATCGCCAAGGTGCCTGTGGTGATGCTCTTCTTTGATAAGCGGTACAAAATGTTTCGCTCTTAATCCGGCGCGTCTGGTTTCGCTGACCGTAATATCAAGATTTTTCAGGCCGAGAGTCGCTATTTGTGATTTGAGGAATTCAAAATCCAGACCGGCGTCGAGCATTGCCCCGGCTATCATATCGCCCGCCGCTCCGGAGAAACAATCGAAATACGCAATTTTCATAATTGAGGCACCTTCCAAAGACCGCTTTTTCACCTATTATCCGGCCCAATCGGTTTTTTTGCAAGCCGATTCATCCTGCGAGATGACGATGTTTGGCAGGGGGGATAAGGCCGAGGATATAAAAATGGTAAGGGATATTATGATGCAGGTGGCGACGGGGGGGGGGAAATCGAGGTTAAGTATTTGCGCCGGCCGTCTGGCGAACGGCAAGCTCATAACCTTGCATTAACTCGTCGATAAGCTCCTTTACGGAAACGAGCTTGTTGACTCTATAGGCATTAGCACCCGCAAAGGCAAAGCCGTGGTCCAGGTTGCCTTTCTTGGCGTTGGTCAGCGCCAGGGCGATGCAATACGGCACGTTTTTGAAATCGCAGGTCCGCAGGCACTTCCATGGGCATTGGAACTTTTCCTTTGAACCGGACGCGACCCTGTCAAGAAAATCGCAGCGGATGGCTCTTCCAGGCAGTCCCACGGGGCTGTCAATGATAAGAATGTCGTCTTTTTCGCATTTAAGGTAGGCCTGTTTAAATTCGTCGGAAGCGTCGCATTCGTATGTGGCGACGAATCTTGTCGCCATTTGCACGCCGCTTGCCCCCATCTGCATAAATTTGTAGATGTCTTTGCCGGTGTATATTCCGCCGCCGGCAATTACAGGTATGTGTTTGCTGAACTGCTGCTCGTATGGTTTTATCGCGTTTATTACGTCGGGCAGTATCTTTTCCAGGGCATAATCAGGGGCGTCAATTTGTTCTTTTCTGAAGCCCAGGTGTCCGCCTGCCATTGGGCCTTCGACCACAACGCCGTCAGGGACGTAGGAAAAATGTTTTGCCCATGTCTTGAAAATTAAGTCCGCTGCTCTGCCCGATGAAACTATGGGGACAAATTTCGTATGCAGACTGCCAAGTGCATCCAGCGGCAGTGTATGTGGAAGCTTTACCGGAAGACCGGCTCCCATAAAGAGGATATCGACTTGCTCATCCACGGCACACTGCAACATCTCGTCAAAATCCGAAAGGGCCACCATTATATTGACACCTAAGATTCCATCGGTGTTTGCCCTTGCTTTTCTTATTTCCTTGGACAGCGCTCTTTTGTTTGCTTCTTTGTAATTGGTGTCCACGTCGCTTTCGAACTGCCCGATTCCCGCTGTCGCGATTACACCGATTGCGCCTGCTGTTGCGACCGCGGAAGCCAGCCCGGACAAAGAAATGCCTACACCCATTCCGCCCTGGATAATCGGAATCCTGGCCTTGATGCCGCCTATCGACAGTGTTGGTATTTTTTCAAAAATCGTAATATCTCACTTTTCATTTCTAGGGTTTTTTCAACGGGTGATAATCAACGGGTAGTTTGCGTATTATACGCTATCGGCTGTTAACCTGTCACAAAAAAAATATATTTTTTTTTGTACCTGCACAAAAACAAAAACTCACCACCCAAAACCCGCAGAAATTATTTGCGTTTAGCGTTGGTTCTTGCCGAAGGTAAGGGCGGACAATAGACGAACGTTTATCCTAATACCCTCGTATCGGGAAAAGCCAAATTTGGCGGATAAAAGATTTCAACTTGGCCGCAAAATGTTATAATACCAAACTTTGCCCGCCGAAGGCGTAGTTTATCCGTCGCAGGCGGGTTGTCCTTGATTGTCTAAATAGACAGATAGAGATATTATGGCAACCGATTTCACGAAACTGAATGATGGCGAGTTATTGGACCGCTCCGCGGCAGGCGAAGAAGGTGCGTTTCGTGAAATCGTCGAGCGTTACAAAAACGGCCTATACGCCTTTTTGCGCAACTTCCTGAACCGGGCCGATGCTATAGAAGACGTCTTCCAGGAGACCTTCCTGCAATTGTTCACCAGCAGGGAAAGTTTTGACCGGAGCAGACCTCTTCGCCCCTGGTTATATACTATCGCCGCGAACAAGGCCAAAGATGCCCTGAGAAAAATGCAAAGAAACGCCACTGTTTCTATCGGCACGATGAGCGATTCGGACGAAATGTCGTTTGATGATATGCTCAATGTCTTAAGTTCTGAAGAAGAAAGGCCTTACGACGACCTCGAAAAGGGCGAAGTAGCGGCCAATGTAAGAGGGGTTATATCGAATATACCGGATAATCTGCGAGAAATCTTGGTTATGGCGTATTTTAACCATTTTTCTTACAAACAAATGAGCGACGTCCTGCGTATCCCTATTGGCACGGTTAAAAGCCGGTTGCATACGGCGGTGGGCCGTTTTGCCAAGGACTGGAAGGCAGCCGTTAGGAGCAAAAAGACGCAATGATATTACTAAATAATCAGCAAAAAGAGCTTCTTTTCGATTATTGCTTAGGGATTACATCAGAAGCAGAATCAGCACAGGCGCAGGAATTGGTATTCTCAAACGAACAGGCAGCGAAATTCGTCACTTCAATCAAAGCGTCATTATCACCTCTTGAAAGCATAACCCCCGAGGAATGTCCTGCTGAGTTGGCCGAAGGAACAATTTGGCGTATCAAACAGACGCTGCGAACAAGCCAGGTGGGGCTTAATGAGCTTCTTAAGGCCGAACAAAAGCGAAAACCGGGTTTCTGGTATGATATTTTTGGCCGGCTGGCTACGGCGGCGGTCTTTGTTATTGTGGGCTCTGCCCTTATCACGGGTGGTAAAATGGCCACAAACTATGCCCGCCAGATGTCTTGGCAGACCAAGTGCAGTTCCCAAATGGCCAGCTTATTTAATGGCCTGAGCAACTATAAGAATGACAACAATGGCCAGATGCCTGCCCTCGCATCAGCAGCGGGCTCACCCTGGTGGAAGGTTGGAGACCAGGGTTCAGAAGACGTGTCAAATACGCGCAGGATGTGGGTATTGGCAAGGAATGGATACGTTAAGCACGATGCTTTTATGTGTCCCGCCACAAGACCTTCCTGTGATTTCAGTTGCAACCCCAAAGAATACAATGATTTCCCTAAACGAATTTATGTTACTTATAGTTTCCGCGTCGGCTGTCCGAATGCGGGACTGGAAAAAATGGGCAGGCAGGTAATAATCGCTGATATGAGCCCCATATTCATGAATGTATCAGCGGCTGAAAAGGAATTGAATGTAAGTCTCAGCGACGCCCTGATGAAGAAAAACAGCCCGAACCACGGGGGCAGAGGTCAAAACGTTCTGTTCTGCGACGGCTCGGTTGTATTCGTAAAGGGCCACACAGTTGACGTATCAATGGACGATATCTACACAATTCAAGGCAAGCAAACCTATCAGGGCGTAGAAGTGCCCACATCTGAAGCAGACGTGTTCTTGGCCCCGTAAACACAGGCAAACCCCCTGCTTAACTATGCCCGCACTGCGTGCTACGCAGGTCAGCCGGCTAAAACGGGGAGAGTTTATGTTTACAATTATTGCTTTGTGGATATAATCAGAATCGCAGGCAGGGTCAAGGTGGCTCTCCTTGAAATTTTTATTGAATGACAAAATTAAGGAAACCAAAAAAATGAAGAAATTACTGGGGTTAACTGTGGTGTTGGCGGTATTGGGTGTTTGTGCGCCATCGTATGGATACATTCTTGTTTACAAAATTACCGGTGGAATGAAGGCGGTGGATTGGAACAGCGAAAAAATAATCAACGTTTCGGTCAAGGGGTATGCGGCGATAGATATTAACGATAGCAATGTGGTCACCAACAAGCAAATGGTGCTTTACGGCAAAGATGCGAGCGGCAAGCTCAAATACTATGAGGATTCGCTTGACACGGATTACGCCGGCGCTTACTTCGACGCGACAGGTGGTGTTGTTGAGGTTGATATATGGGATTATAACAGCCCCTTTGACTATGAGTTTATGATGACCGGCAAAGTTAAGGCCACAGATGTCGGCTTAGGCGCAAGTAACAAAAAGTTTGCTGCAAGCAGCTTAAGTGGAAGTTTGGTTACGTGGTGGGCCCAGCTATTGGACGACAACCAGGAACTTTTCGGGTCGGGCGCGGCCACAATGACGCTTGATACCAAGCAGACCAAGGCCGCAAATGCCGCCAATGCCAAAACTCCTGGGTCAATAACGGTTGATACTATCATTAGTACGTTTATAGGTGGACTCAGAGGTTATCAACCAATTAGTTTTGGTTGATTAAAGAGACGATTCCGCTTTGTGACTGAACGCAGGCACTTCGACGCTGCTCAGTGCAGGGCGGAATCGTTTTTGTTTTTTTACTTTCTCTGTGACCTCTGTGGCTATCAGGTGTCGAGCATATCCCATTCGAAGCCGACGAGCCAGCGAAGGGCGGATAGTTTGCCGTTGAGCATTCCCCATTCGAAGTCGTCGTAAGGGCCGAGGTTCTCGATGCCGTATTTTGCCTCGATTTTGCGGGCGTTTATCTCGGCGTCCTTCCAGATTTGCGGGTCGCACTCCTCTTCGCCGTCTTCGATTGCTTGTTTGAGGTCCTGGTGCCTGTTGTACCAGATTTTGTCAAGCAGCTCACCGAGTTGCTCGTCTATTTCTTCCTGCGTTCTTTGTCCCGGCATTTCTGCATCTTCCTGGTCATCCGGATTAAAGGAATTTCTCGATATCATAGCCATTCACCCAAAATTAAGGTTTATCATCAGTTTTTTCCTGCGGGGTAATTATAGCCGGCATTGATGATAGGGTGCAAGGGTGAACAGAAGCGAGAAAAAGGGGGTTTAAAAGGGTATTTATGGCTTAATGGAAGGGGTATTTAGGCCGATAATAAGAATAGTTTTGAGTTTTTGGTTTTTAGTAAATGAGGATTACCTATGAGTTTGATAAAGAAGCTGATGGTTGAGCCGGGCAAGAAGGCGCGTCTTAGCGACTGGGACCCGGGTTGCACGGGCAGATACGAGAGCAAGGAACAGGCGATGCCGATAATGGCGAAATTGGCAGGCAGGATAGCGGATCTGCAATACCTGCTCTTCGCGGAGAACAAGCGGGCGATGCTGATAGTACTTCAGGCAATGGACGCGGGCGGCAAAGACGGGACAATCCGAACGGTAATGGGGCCGATGAACCCACAAAGCTGTAAGGTGACGTCATTCAAAGGGCCGACGGATGAGGAACTGGCGCACGATTTCCTCTGGCGAGTTCACAGGTTTGTGCCCCGCAAGGGCGAGGTGCGGATATTCAACCGTTCGCACTATGAGGACGTGCTGATTGTTCGCGTGCATAATCTTGTGCCCAAGTCGATATGGTCGGAGCGATTCGAGCAGATAAATAATTTCGAAAAGCTGCTGGTTGAAAGCGATATTCATGTTGTCAAATTTTTCCTGCACATCAGCAAGAGCGAGCAGAAGAAGCGATTCAAGGAACGACTTGAGGACCCGACAAAGTTCTGGAAGGCCGAGCCCGCGGATTTCGAAGAGAGAGAATACTGGGACGAATATACCGAGGCGTACGAAGACGTGCTGACTAAATGCAGCACCGATTATGCTCCCTGGTACGTCATACCCGCCAATCACAAGTGGTTCAGGAACCTGGCAATTTCGGAAATACTGGTCCATGAATTTGAGAAGTTAAAGATGAAATTTCCGGAACCACGCTATGATATTTCCAAGCTGAAGATAAAGTAGCGACGGCTAATCGGCATCAGTTTACCGCGTTTCACGTTTAACACGCAATTCGTCTAACAGTATTTTAACAATTAAATAACGATTCTCTAATCATCAAATGCGACAATACAATCCGATATATAGTTAAGTGACTGCCTGTCTTAGTGTTAGCGTGATGTTAAGCTGGGTAAGGCCGATAAAAGGGCAGCCAATATTAAAAACAATAGAGGGCAAGGAATTGAAAACAGAGGCGATACTCGAAGACGCGATTAATCTGTGTGGCGGGAATGATTTTGAGCAGCAGCATGCTGTGCAGGTCGCCAAATTATCGCTTAAATTGTTTGATAAACTCCAGCCCCTGCACCGGATGGGCAACAGCGAGCGAATCTGGCTTCGAGTTGCTTCTTTGTTGCACGACGTTGGCAAAAGTGTCAGCGGCGAATATCATAATAAGGCGTCGCGTGACATCATAGTCAACGAGGCAAATTTGCCCTTCAGAAAGCGCGTTCGTAAAATGATTGGGCTTGTCGCGCGGTACCATAAGGGGGCTACGCCCAAAGATACACATAAGTATTACAAGCAATTAAATGAAGACGACAGGCGATGTGTCAGGATGCTGGCAGGGATGCTTCGGCTGGCAGATGGTTTAGACGCAGGGCATAAAGAACTGGTTACGGATTTGGCTTGTGATGTTCAGAGAAAGCGTATTGTCCTTTATGTTTTGGGCAGGGATGGCGTTGATTTGCGCAAGGCCGTAAAGAAGGCAGATTTGTTCGAACAGGTATTCGGGTGTGAAGTTGAAATTAGAACCGCGGCAGCCGGGAAGGTTCGCGACATAAATCTTGATTCCAGTCGCTCAAAAGTGTATGCTCACGCAGCTTAGGGTGTACAAAAATAAGCGAGTTATCTTATGGGACGACTGGTAATACTTTCGGGGCCGTCTTGTGTCGGCAAAGGCCCGTTGCACAGGGCGATTAAGGTATTTTATCCGCAATTGGCCGGCGAATTGAAAAAAGTCGTACTTTACGACAGCCGAGCACCCAGGCCCGGAGAGGTTGATGGCGTTGATTTCCATTTCCGAACACGCGAATATATCGAGCAACTGCGAAGCAGGGATAATTTTCTCGTTACCGATGTGCGGGGTGATTTGCAGGCGCTTGACCTGAAGTATTTGCGGGAGAAGATTGCAGCGGGTAATGCCTTTTTCGAGGGCAATCCGATTATTGGTATGGAGCTTATGGAATTGGCGCTACGGGAGAAGATTACCTGTCTGAGCGTGTTTTTGTCGCCTTTATCAATGGCGGAAATTGAGGATATCAGGGGCCGGCGCGATATTAATTTTGAAACGATGCTGACAGATATAATGCGCCAAAAGCTGCTCCGGCGAACCAAAAAGCAGAAGGGAATACTATCGCTTGCAGACCTTGAGAATATCGAAGTGCGAGCGGGTAGCGCATATAAAGAAATGAAAGAGGCATGGCGTTACGATTTTGTGATACCAAACCACGACGGCGAGGATAGCGAGAACTGGGACGCCTTTGGTTATCCGGTAGGCGACGCGAGAGCGGCGTTATTGTGTTTTACGGATATTTTATCCGCCGTCGGCTTTACCGACCTCGAGACCTCGCCCGCCGCTTTGCGGCGAGGCGGGAGCGGCCGAGATTCGGTTTATGCCCCAAAATGGTCGGAAGGGCTGTTGCCTTAGAGTCGGAGTTGATTTGATGAGTGCTTCAAGCGAAATAACGAGGATTGATACGAGCTATCAGTTCCTGGCGTGCCAGTATATCAAGGTTCAGATACGTGAGCTGAGCCGGCATCTGCGAGGCGCCCGGCTTGCGCGGAATACCGAGTATGTTCACCAGGCCAGAGTCGCTTCTCGTCGGCTGCGTGCGGCGCTGGGAATGTTTAGCGGATGTTTTCCTGATGCGCGGATGAAAAAATGGCAAAAGCAGATTAAACAACTGACCGGTCGTCTTGGTGCAGCCAGGGACGCCGACGTGCAGATTGAGTTTCTCAAGGATTTCATATCGAAGATTCCGCTTGCGGGTAAGGGCTTGAGGCCCGGACTGCGAAGGGTAATGCTGCGGGTCAAACAGAAACGCAACCGTATCCAGCCAAAAATTGTTAAGGTGCTTGACCGCATAAAAAAAGATGGGACCCTATTGGATATGCGTGCGGAAGTGAAACGCACCGAAAGACGGCTGTCGCGGCAAAATATAGACATTCGCAGCCCCTATGTTTTTGACCAGGCCAGACGGCATATCGAAGGGCGGCTCGAAGGATTGCTTTCCTGCCAGAACTGCCTTGAGAATGCAGACGACAAGGCGGGACATCACCAGATGAGAATTGCCGCCAAACGGCTTCGTTATACACTGGAAATTTCTAATCTGCCTTTCGAGAGACGGCTGAGCGCCAACATCGAGATTATGAAGAGGTTGCAGTCGCTTCTTGGCAGGGTGCACGATTGCGATGTGTGGCTCGATGACCTCGCTAAGTTCACCGGCAAGGAGAAAAAGCGTACGGTCAAATACTTCGGCAGCGAAAGGGCGTTTGGCCGGTTAAGACCTGGAATTGAATATCTCGTGGGGCATCGGCACGCCGATAGGGAATTGTTCTTCGAGAGGAGCATGGCGTTGTGGAAGGAAATTCTCGAGGCGGGGCTACCGGATAATCTGCGTGCGATGATTCAAACCCCAGGTTCAAGGTCACAGCGTGTTTCAGGGGCTGATAAGAAAACGGCTTCACAGGACGACAGCCGATGCGAGAAAAAGAAATAATAGTTCCGGTTTTCAGTGACGTGCACGGCAATTTGCCTGCGATGGAGGCGGTGCTGGCTCTTGCGAAAGAATATAAATATGAGCAGGAGCATACGCACCAGGTCGAGCGGCTTGCGCTGGAGATTTTCGACCAGCTTGGCCGATTCCATAAACTTGGGCGGGCGGAAAGGTTCCTGCTGCGATGTGCCGCTATCCTTCACAATATCGGCTGGCTGGAAGGGCAAAAGGGGCATCACAAGACGGCTTTGCGGATTATTATGGATAGCCCCGTTTTGCGGTTCGATTTGGGGACAAGGCGTATAATTGGTCTTATTGCAAGGTATCATCGCAAGGCGATGCCGAAGGAACAGCATACTTATTTCTGCGACCTTGACGCCAAAGAGCGGGACATTGTCCGTAAACTTGCGGGCATATTGCGGGTGGCCGACGGGCTGGACCGGACGCATCGAAGCAAGGTTAAGGATATAAGCTGCGAGGTGGACAAGAAAGCGGTTAAAATGGTTTGTTTCTCGGAAGAGTCGATGGATGAGGAATTTGCCTCGGCGAGGGACAAAGGTGGGCTTTTTGAGCAGGTTTTCGCCGGAAAACTTGTGTTTGAACGACATGCGTGTCGATAATTAATTATAGGCCTTTGTGGCTTTAACGGATTTAAGTTTTAGTTGATGAGGGTCAGGATGAGCCCTGTGAAAAAAACAAATCAGCAGGCCCCTGGCGTCAGGACGCTTGGCGCGATAGATATCGGGTCCAACTCGATACGGATGGTGATTGCGCAGGCGATGCCCGATGGCGAGATAGAGGTTTTGGAACGCCTGCAACGAGGCGTGCGCCTGGGTCAGGACACATTCCGCGCCGGGAGAATCAAAGGGACAACGATGCGGGCAGTGGTGCTGATTCTTCGGGATTTCATGAACGTGCTGAAGTTGTATAACGCCGATGTCGTGAAGGTGGTCGCGACCAGCGCAGTTCGTGAGGCAGGCAATTCTGACGCGTTTCTGGACCGTATCCTGATGGCTACCGGATTCGATGTGGATATTATCAACTCTTCCGATGAAAGCCGGCTGACGGTCGCAGCGGTTCGCCACGAGGTGGGCAAAAGGCAGTTGGCAAAACAAAGCTCCGTGATTGTTGAGGTGGGTGGGGGCAACACCGAAATAAACGTCCTTCGCAAAGGACAGATTGCCGCGTCGCGCAATCTTGCGATAGGGGCAATTCGCCTGCAGGAGCTGCTTTCCACCAGCACCAAGTCGGCGGACCAGGCCTCGGATATGATACGCCAGCAGGTGGCAGGGATAATATCCTCTATGCGTGGTCTGCTGCGCCTTAAGCAGGTGCGGGTCTTTTATGCCGTTGGCGGGGACGCAAGGTGGGCTGCCGAAAGGGTAGGCAGGAAAACAAAAATAGCCAACCTGCGTTCGGTATCGAGAAGAGACCTCGATAAATTAGTCAGCAAGAGCCGCCATTTTACTGCGGACAAATTGGCCAGAATGTATGGGTTACCTTTCAGCGAGGCCGAAACGCTTGTCCCGGCGCTGCTTGTTTACCAGGTGCTCCTGAAGTCAACCGGCGCAAAGGAAATCATCGTATCGAATGTGTCGATGCGCGACGGCCTCCTTCTCGACCTTGCTCAGCAGGCGACCGGTTCGGTCGAAGAATCGGCATATGCAGATATTATCCGCTCGGCGACCTCGATAGCGGAAAAATACGGCGTGGATTTGAAACACGCGATGCACACACGGCAAACTTCAGTGCGCCTCTTCGATGAGCTTGCGGCCGAGCACACGCTGGATAAAAGGTATCGGTTGCTTCTTGAAGTCGCGGCGCTGCTTCACGAAATCGGCACGTTTGTGTCGGGCAGGGCGTATCATAAGCACAGCTTTTATCTTATCGCCAATTCTGAAATTTCCGGGCTGACGCAGGAGGAGCTTCAGCTTGTCGCGCACGTCGCGCGATACCATAGGCGAAGCAGACCAAAGCCGGCACATATCGAATATATGGCGCTGCCCCGGGAAAGAAGAATGACAATCAACAAGCTGGCGGCATTGTTACGGGTCGCCGATGCCCTCGATGCCAGCAGGACGCAGCACGTCCGGAATATCAATTGCAGGATAAGTGATGAATACCTGCAAATCATCACGCCTACGACGGCGGATATTAGTTTGGAGGAGCGGATGCTGGCGATGCAGGGCGATTTATTCGAGGATATTTACGGGTTGCAGGTTCGGCTGGAAAGAGAATAGGTGAACGTTATGGGCAGACAAAAGGATTTTAAATCGCCTAAGTTACTGATAAATCGCGAAACGAGCTGGATCGAGTTCAATAACCGTGTGCTGCAGGAAGGATTTCGTGACGACCTTCCTTTGGCGGAACGGCTGAAATTTCTCGCGATAGTCAGCTCCAACCTCGACGAGTATTTTATGATTCATGTGGCGGGCCTGATGCAGCAGCGTATGGATGACCCACGGGCGCTTGACCCGAGCGGTATAACCGCCAAAGCCCAGCTTGATTTGATAAACAAGCGTATCCACAAAATGGTCGCCGAACAGACAGCGGGCATCAAAGATGTCTTCGGCCAGCTTACTAAGAATGGTTTTCATGTTTTGTCGCGGGCGGACTGGAACGACGAGCAGGCCGAATTCCTGAAACAGCATTTCAATAACGAGATACTGCCCGTTTTGACGCCTGTGGCAATCGAGGGGCTGAATCCCGCTCCTGTGCTGCCCGGGTTGCAGTTATTTGTAGCGTTTTCGGTAAGCACGGGCAGGGCAAGGACGAAAATCGTCGCGGTACCCGTTCCTGGTATTTTCCAGAGGTTCGTAAATATACCCACCGAAGGCGACACATTTGTAACGCCCGTCGAGGAGGTTATAGCGGCAAATGCACAGACGCTGTTCGGAGACGGCAGAATCGTCTCGGCAGCGTATTTCCGAATTACGCGGGACGCGGACGTGTCAATCCAGGAAGATGAGGCGGCGGATTTACTAAGCACGATAGCGAGAGCGGTGCGCGAGCGAAGAAGGCGTTCGGCTGTCCGGCTGGAGATTTCGGCAAACGCTGAACCGAGGATGAAGAGGTGGCTTACGAAATTTTTGCAATTAGGCAGCCAGGATATTTACGAAGTGGATGGTTTGCTTAACGCTTCGGGAATAATGCAGTTAGTCGATTTGCTGCCTTCAGAGGAGCTGAAATCGCCTGACTGGCCTGCGCAACCGGCGAGAGACCTCGACGGCAGCGAAGACCTTTGGGCGACGATACAGGAAAAAGACGTGCTGCTGTTTCACCCCTATGAAAGTTTCGAGCCGGTGATGAAGCTTGCGGATGAGGCGGCCAACGACCCTAACGTGCTGGCAATTAAGCAGACGTTATACCGGACAAGCGGTAAATCTCCCCTTGTCCAGTCGCTTGCCGCCGCCGCCAGAAACGGCAAAGAGGTTACTGTTCTTGTTGAGCTTAAGGCCAGATTCGATGAGTCGCGGAATGTCAACTGGGCGCTCGAGCTGGAGGATGCCGGCTGCCACGTTATCTACGGCATCGCCAGGTTAAAGACGCACGCCAAGGCAATGCTTATTGTGCGTCGTGAGCAGGGACGTATAAGACGATACGCTCATCTTTCAACCGGCAACTACAACGACCGCACGGCTAAATTGTATTCCGATATCGGCCTTATGACCTGCAACCCGGATATTACGGCAGACGTGGCGGCGTTTTTCAATTTGCTGACAGGCCAGTCGGAAACGGTCGGCTGGAAACAATTGACTATCGCGCCTACGAACCTGCGGCAAAAATTCCTCGACCTTATTGATCGCGAGATTCGGGCGTCAACGCCCGGCGACAGGGGGCTTATTATCGCAAAGCTCAACGCATTGCAGGACCCGGTGATTTGTCGGGCGCTGTATCGCGCAAGCCAGGCGGGCGTGCGAGTGAAACTGAACATTCGTGGAATCTGTGTTCTGCGACCCGGGATAAAGAAGGTCTCGGATAATATCGAGGTGCGGTCGATATTAGACACGTATCTCGAACATTCGAGAATTTATTATTTCCGCAACGGCGGGCACGAGGAAATTTACCTGAGTTCCGCCGACTGGATGCGAAGAAATCTCGACCGCCGGCTGGAAATTCTCTTTCCCGTTCTGGACGGCAGTGCCAGGACACGCGTTATGGATATTCTTAAGACATTCTTCGATGACAACGTGCAGTCGTGGCAGCTATTGCCCGACGGGAAATATAAACGTATCGAGGCACGAGGTAAGAAGATCCGGGCACAGGAGAAGTTTTATCAGGAAGCAGTTAAGGCCTCGGCAACGGCAAAACAGGTCCATACCAGATTTCACCCGATGAGCCGGCCGGAGAAATGATGCTGCTTTAATACCGGAAAGGGTGGTTTAGTGCGCCCGACAGGAGTCGAACCTGTAACCTCCGGGTTCGAAGCCCGGCACTCTGTCCAGTTGAGCTACGGGCGCAAATATCATTCCCGATTGGCCAATAATAGCAGGTTATTCGGCAAACTTCAATCATTACCCCATGTTACCTCATGTGGTTTTCCGTCATTTTTATTTGGCTATTCGGCCGATAAATACGTATAATTAAAAGCTTATTATTTTGTTAGCGGGGGAAAAATAATGACAGATATGACAAAAACACATGTAAAAATGACGCTCATTGCCATTTTGTTGGCTGCAGTCTCGGTTCCGGCTGCTGCCGATGACGCGATGTGGACATGGGTCAGCGGCGTAAAAAATTATAACCCATTAGGCACAAACTATATTCCCGGCGGACGAGATGAAGGTGTTTCCTGGACAGACGATGACGGAAACCTGTGGTTTTTCGGTGGGCAGGGAATAGGTATTACCAGCACAAGCCCGGGCCTGTTGAACGGTTTATGGGAGTATGATGTGGTGAGTGAGAACTGGAGATTGTTAGGGGGCAATGAAAATGTGACCAGTACATTCTACCAGGCCGGAATATACGGCACTAAAGGGTCTTCTGATTCGTCTAACATTCCAGGCGCAAGAAGCAACGGTGTTTCATGGACAGGCACCAGCAGTACCAGCGGTTATCTCTATCTTTTCGGTGGATACGGATATGATATCAACGAGGATTTGGGATTCTTAAATGATTTGTGGAAGTTTAACATCAGTAGCAGTAACTGGACATGGGTGAGCGGCTCCAGCGCCGTTAGTCAATATGGCATGTATGGAACAATGGGAGTTGCTAATACAAGTAATACGCCCGGGGCGAGAGCGTTGAGTGCAACCTGTGCGGACAGCAACGGAACATTTTGGCTTTTCGGGGGCTACGGCTACGGCAGCAGCGGCTCACCAGGAGCGTTGGATGATTTATGGAAGTATAGAGGCTCCAAATGGACGTGGGTCAGCGGCTCAAAGAGTATTTCTCACAAGGGAGTTTACGGCACCCAAGGCGACGCAAACTCGGCTAATATGCCGGGGACAAGATATGGAAGCGTCCTGTGGATGGATACCAAAGGTAATCTGTGGCTTTATGGTGGCCACGGCTACGACAGCAAGGGCAAAAACGGGCTTTTGAGCGATTTCTGGAGGTTTGACGTTGACAGCAATGAATGGACGTGGGGCAGCGGCTCAAATCTTGCCAATCAGCATTCAGTCGGAGTATATGGAACAAAGGGGCAATCTGCTGCGAATAATGTTCCCGGCGACCGCGATGGATTTGCCTCATGGAGAGACAATTATGGATATCTCTGGCTATTCGGCGGATACGGATACGATATCAGGGGGGCCCAAGGGCCATTAAATGACTTATGGAAATTCAACGGTTCTGTCTGGGAATGGGTCAGCGGCTCGAACACTGTGTCACAATCCGGCACATACGGCACCCAAGGAATCGCAAACTCGAATAACACGCCGGGGGCGCGCAATTACAGTTTCTACTGTATCGATACAAACGGCCTCTGGCTCTTCGGCGGAAGTGGATACGATGGGTCTGCCCACGACGGCAATTTGAATGACTTGTGGAAATTCAAGAGTATAATCCCGCAAGGGGTTCAGCTAAGGGTTTTCTGCGAAGCAAATGAAATTATCAGCGACCAGAATGCTCCTGTTGTTCTGGGGACCGCTCCTGTCAGGGTTACGGGGCCGAGCAAAACCTTCACTATTCGCAATAACGGCAGCGAAACACTCGTATTGGACGTGCCTTTTGCCAAGCCGACGCATTTTACTATTACACAGCCCGCAGAATCGAATCTGGCTCCGGGTGAGTACACAACCTTTACCGTTACGCTGGATACAGCCGAGATAGGCGTTTTTCAGGAGACCATCTCTTTTGACAACAACGATGTCGATAACGACCCCTTCTCGTTCACGGTTAAGGGGACCGTTGCCCAGTGGCTATTCGGGAATATACCCGGCAACAAAAACGCAAAATTTACGGCCCCCGACGTCTGCGGCGTCTTGGTTACGTTCAGTTTGACGGGCGGTGGATATGGCGAAATAGTCGGCGATGCCAATTTCAACCAGGTGAACCTGTATGGCACAGGCGAAAAATCACAACTGACAATCGCGGCAAAAACGGAAACCAGCGTCGGCGATATCAATTCAGCCGGCTCACTGAAGACAATTACAGCCAAAACGACAAACCTGCGAGGTAATATAAAGGTATCTGGTTCGCTCGCAAGCTTGATTATCAATGACGTGAATAATTCGACCGACCATACGATTACTGTCGGTCATTCATCGAACGCAAAAGCAACTGCATCGCTCGGCTTTGACCGGGTGGCCGACCTGGCGTTAAACAGCCAAATACCGGTAAAGGCAATTTCGGCGACCGAATGGCTCGGCGGCGAAATTAACGCCCCATCCATCGGCACTATCACGACCAAGGGCGACAAGAAACGAGGCATTACGGGCGACATGGATGTGAACGTTACGCTCAACGCCTCTGTGGGCAGTATCAAAACCGCGGGAACTCTGTCGGGTGAGTGGAATTGTAATGCGATTAAAAGCGTTTCGGCTTTGAATATTACCTCGGCAACACTGGCTTTTGCTCAGGCGTCTAATGCCAAAGTGCTCGCCCTAGGTGCTCTTACTGCAAAGAGTCACATTACCGACAGTAAAATAATATCCGATGGAAACATTGGCACAATCAATACCGGGGCGATGATAAATTCGGCTTGTTTCGCAGGCGTTAAAGACGGTGTTACCGGGTTGCCCGACCCGAATGTGGACATCAATTACGTACCACCGGTTGCCTCCATTAAGAGTATCACGGTGAAGGGCATCAGAGGCGAACTGAATTGTTTCATTAACAGCAATATAGCTGCGGCGAATATCCTGAGTGCAACTTTGAATTACCCTAAGAATGATAATAACGATGTACCATTCGGTGTGTCCGCCGGCTTTATTAAATCGCTGAAAATTAAAAACGCAAGCGGGATGATTACGCTCAAAAACCGCAGTTCGCCCAGCGACAACAACGATTTTGACGACTTTAAAATTCGCCTCTATTAAAAGCCAATTTGTTGCCAAAATTCAAATCACTCGCCTAATACTGGCGAGCCGGCTCAATTTATGCTATAAGCACAGGTGATGTTTGGCTGTCCTGAACAGCAGGGCGGCGATAATTGTGTTTCCGGAGAATTTGTAATGAAGGCGGCCGTGCTGACGGGCATAAGACAGGCACAAGTAGTCGATTTGCCGAAGCCATCCATAAAAAACGACAACGATGTTCTTCTTAAAGTCGCTGTAGTCGGGGTCTGCGGCAGCGACGTCCATTATTACCTCTCAGGCAGAATCGGTTCAAAAATCGTCCAATACCCCTATGTCGTCGGGCACGAATGCTCTGCGACCGTAGAAGCGGTAGGCAAAAAGGTAAAGCACGTCAAACCCGGCGATACGGTCGCTGTCGAACCCGCTGTCTCCTGCCACGAATGTCCCCAGTGCAAAATGGGCAGAGAAAACACCTGCTGTAACCTGGAATTTCTCGGCGTTCCGGGTGAGCTGGCCGGGTGTCTTTGCGAATATATCGTTATGCCCGGAGATTGCTGCCTGCCGACAACCGGCCGATTAACTCACGAACAGGCCGCTCTCTGCGAGCCGTTCGCTATTGGTGTTTATACCATTCAGCAATCCCGATTAACCAAAGGCGGCAAAATAGCCATTTTTGGCTCAGGCCCTATTGGATTAAGTTGTCTGGTTGCCGCGAAAATACAGGGCGTCGGCTCCGTTTATATGACAGACAAAGTCGATTATCGCGTTGAGTTCGCAAAAAAGGCCGGCGCGAGCTGGGTCGGCAATCCTGATAAAAATGATGTCGTGAAGGATATTCGTCAGCTTGAACCATTGGGCATTGATATCGCCTGCGAATGTGCGGGCAAGCAGGAGACAATCGACCAGGCAGTCGAAGTTCTCCGACCGGGTGGTATCCTTATGCTCGTGGGTATTCCCGAATCTAATCGCGTCAGTTTCAGTATCGACCGCATCAGAAGAAAAGAAATTACCATTATCAACGTCCGCAGACAAAATCGTTGCGCTTCGCGGGCAATTGAGCTTGTGGCGTCGGCTAAGGCGGCGATTGATTCGTTCGTTACCCACCGTTTCAAACTTGAACAGGTGAATGATGCGTTTGACATTGTCGCTGATTACCGCGGCGGGGTCGTCAAAGCGATGATTATTTTGTAAGATGAGAGCTATGATTAAAGCATGCGTAGTCAGTATAGGTAATGAGCTTCTCAACGGCCATACGACCGACACGAACTGCTCGTATATATGCGGCCGGCTGCTTTCAATCGGCATACCTGTTGCCAGCGCTTATACGGTAGGCGACGATATAAAGCAAATCGTCCGTTCGCTCAAACGTGCTGCCGAAGACGCGGATATAGTCATCGTTACGGGCGGTCTTGGGCCTACGGATGATGATATCACTCGACAGGCCTTCGCTGAATTAATGGGAGTCAAATTGCAGGTCAAACCGGCCCTGTTGAAGGACATCCGGAAATACTTCGCCGACAGAGGATTGACGATGCCGGAAAAAAATACCATTCAGGCCTGTATTCCCAAAGGCGCATCAGCGATTGATAATCCGTTTGGCACAGCGCCCGGCATTTTTGCCAAAATGAAGCGGAAACTGTTTTTCGCTATGCCCGGTGTGCCTGTCGAAATGAAAGAGATGCTTGAAAAATCCGTCCTACCTCGTTTGGTGCAAAAGGGGAGCACCGGCTTTACTATCGTCAAAAAAGTCCGATGTTTCGGTGCGGGCGAATCGGCCCTTGCGGAAAAACTCGGCGACCTTTTGACTCGCGGCAGAAACCCGTTAATAAATATAACCGTCAGTTCGGGCGTCATTACGCTTCACGTTGTCGTATCCGCCAAAACAAAAAAACAAGCCGAGCAAATGGCAAAAAGCGAAGTCAACCGTCTCCGCTCGCTTCTCGGCAACCTCATATTCGGCTTCGATGACCAGACGCTGCCGGAAGTGGTAGGGCACTGGCTAATGCAAAACCGAAAGACAATCACTGTTGCTGAATCCTGCACAGGCGGCCTTTTAACAAAACTTATTACCGATATCCCCGGCGCAAGCGAATACTTCACCCGTGGCTGGATAACTTACAGCAACAAGGCCAAAACCGAACTGCTTGGTGTGCCAAGGAAACTCATTGAAAAACACGGCGCGGTCAGCGAGCAGGTTGCTTCTGCTATGGCGATTTCCGCAAGACAAAAAGCAAAATCGGATTTCGCTGTTGCTATAACCGGTATAGCCGGCCCCGCGGGCGGCACTGAGCAAAAGCCCGTCGGCCTGGTTTATATCAGTGTCTGCGACGGCGATGATTGCCAAACGAAAAAATGCCTGTTTTCTTATACGAGGGAGTTGATTCGCACCAGGGCCGCTATTACCGCCCTTAATATGCTTCGCTTGTGGTCTTCGCGTGCTCAGCGATTAAAACCTTAATCGGGGCGACAGGACTCGAACCTGCGACCCCTTGCACCCCATGCAAGTGCGCTAGCCAAACTGCGCCACGCCCCGAATATAGGCATTTTAACACCGATCCACCTGTTCAACAAGGTTTTTCCGTCTGTAAATAATATATGAAAAATGTTTGACAAAATCCCCTGACTATGACAAAATGTTAGGCGTAACTAACATTACTGTCGTATAAATCACAAAGGGCATTGTTTAATTATATGGTTTTCAGAAAAAATAACGTGTTGAGCGCTTCGCAGGAGGATTATCTTGAGGCCATTCTGAATGTGGCTGACGCTTCGGGTATGGCACGAAGTACCGATATTGCCGTATCTCTCGGTGTAGCCAAGCCGTCCGTTACAGGGGCGATAAAGCTGCTGGCTCACAGAGGTCTTGTTAATTACAAGCCATACGGATGTGTGACGTTTACACAGAAGGGTTTTTCGCAGGCGGGACGAGTCGCTCAAAGGCATGAAATCATAAAGTCGTTTTTTGTGGATGTTCTCGGTGTCGATGCGGCTGTTGCTCAAAAAGCTGCCTGTAAGGCGGAGCATCTTTTAGGCCCGGTCATAATATCACGTATGCGGGATTTCACGAATTCAACCAAAAAGAAAGCCCGACGCGGAAGTAACTCAACAGGGATTGCAAAGGTAAAAGGAGCGAAAAGGTAAGATATGGAAACCACAATCGCAAGACCATTGTCGGAAATTGAGGAAGGCCAAACCGTCAGCATAATAAGAATCGACGGCGGACGGGGCATGAGAGTCCGCCTGACTACGCTGGGGCTTTTTCCCAAAACGCAGGTAACGGTGGTGCATAACGGAAGGTCCGGCCCATTTGTAATAAGCGTAAAAAACTCTAAGATGGCCCTCGGCAGGGGGGTAGTTGATAAGATTATAGTATCCTGATTATTATTTTTTTTGCTTTATAAGTTAGGTGTTACTAACTTGTAACTCGGTGAGATATGACAGACAGTAAGCTGAAGAAAATAACCGTTGCTCTGGCCGGCAACCCGAACAGCGGTAAGACCAGCGTATTTAATATGCTGACAGGCGCCAGCCGCCATGTCGCCAATTACCCCGGCACAACCGTCGAAACGGTCCAGGGGACGTGTACGCACGAGGATTATCGTATTATATTTGTTGACCTGCCGGGCGCATACGGCCTGACCACGTTTTCCGCAGAAGAGCTGGTCGCCCGAAAGTTTCTTGTTGAAGAAAAGCCCGATGTCGTGGTAAACGTTATCGACACCTCGAACCTGGAGCGAAACTTGTATCTGACCACCCAGCTCATCGAGCTTGGCGTGCCTATCGTCCTGGCGTTCAATATGAGCGATATAGCGGCTCAGCGAGGCATCGTCTTTGATACGGACCGGCTTTCCGAGCTGCTCGAAGCCCCTATCGTTCGCACTGTTGCAAGCAAATCACAGGGCCGGGTTGATTTGCTCAACGCGATTGTCACTGAAGCGGACAGTCAACGAAAGCCAAGAACTCATCATATAACTTACGGCGACGAAATAGAAAATGCGATGAAGCAAATCGAACCGCTTGTTCGTTCGGAATATCCGGGTCTTGCTGCTAAATATGATTACCGGTGGCTCGCCCTCAAACTGCTCGAACAGGATAGCGACATACTTTCAAAAATCAGCGGCGACTGGCTTGCCGATACGGTCGGCGAAGCAATTACCAAACTTAAAACCATTTTCGGCGACGACCCCGAGGTTATTATCGCCGAAAGGCGATACGGCTTTATTTCCGGCGCCTGCCAGGAAAGCGTAAAAAATACCGTTGAGCTTACTCATACCACAAGCGACCTTGCCGACGCGGTTCTCACACACCGCGTATTCGGCCTACCCATTTTTTTGTTGATGATGTACCTGGTTTTTTATTTAACGTTTTCAATTGCCGCTTACCCGATGGCATGGCTGGAGCGTTTTTTCGGCTGGTTATCATCAGCGATTGCCTTAGTCTGGTCCGTGAATGATGGTAACTGGCTGCGTTCGCTTATAATCGACGGCATAATCCCCGGCGTGGGCGGCGTCCTCGTATTTTTACCCAACATTCTTCTTCTGTTTCTCGCAATCGCTGTCCTTGAGGATTCCGGCTATATGGCCCGTGCCGCCTTTATCATGGACCGGCTGATGCACAAGATTGGTCTCCACGGCAAGAGCTTCATTCCTATGCTCGTCGGCTTCGGCTGCTCTGTCCCCGCGATTATGGCCACCCGCATCCTCGAAAACAGGCGCAATCGCCTCACAACCATTATGATTTTGCCCCTGATGAGCTGCGGCGCACGCCTGACTATTTACGGCCTTCTCATACCCGCTTTTTTCCCGCAGAGCTGGCGCGGGCCTGTCCTGTGGCTTATATATCTGACCGGCATTGTCCTGGCTGTCATTGCCGCAAAGGTCTTGCGCCTCACGGTTTTCCGCGGCGAGAACACCGATTTCGTTATGGAACTGCCCCCTTATCGTGTTCCTACCTTCAAATCGCTTTCTGCTCATACCTGGCTGCGGGGCTGGTTATATCTCAAGAAAGCAGGCACCGTTATTCTTGTCTTTTCAATTGTCCTGTGGGCCGCAATGAATTATCCGAGGGTTAGCGTTCAGTCTATTGCCGGTCTGTCCCAGGATCAAATCCGGCAGACGCAACTTGCAAATTCTGTTATCGGCAGGGTCGGGCGGGCAATCGAACCGGTTATTATGCCCCTCGGCTTTGACTGGAAAATCGGGACCGCTCTCATCGGTGCAACCGCAGCAAAGGAATTATTCGTCTCACAATTGGGCATTATATACGCCATTTCTTCCCACAATGATTCCTCCGCCACCACGCTCCGTCAGCATTTACGGGCCGATTATTCATCTCTTGTCGGCTTTTGTATAATGCTGTTTTGCCTGATTAGCTCCCCCTGTGCCGCCACGATTGCCATTACACGCTCGGAAACCGGTTCCTGGCTCTGGGCTGCTTTCCAGTTTGTTTCCCTCACCGTGCTGGCATATATCATTACCTTTGCTGTTTACCAGATTGGCTCACTCTTTATGGCTTTATAACGGCTTCAATATTGATAGTAGAGGGGGTCGATTTGCAGCCAGTCCTGTGCAAGTATCGCGAAATCGGCGAAATCTATAACGCCGTTGGGAGCGAGCAGCGAATCAAGCGGTGAATCATCCGACAGCCAGTCCGCTGTCAGAGTCGATAAATCATTGTAGTCCACAGCATAATCTATTGGCGGTAAATCGCCAGCCATAATCGGATGAAGTTCAAAAGCAAAGCCATAATTGGCTGTCTCGTTGCTCGTCGATTTATTTGAAATCACAATTGTATAATCACCCGGTGTGAGTATTGGCAGGTCGCATTTTATAAGATTGTCGTTGGTATTATAGCTAAACCTGGTTTTACTAAAAATCGCATTCGGCTCATATGGCGAATAGACCGTCATATCAAGATTCGCTAAATACGCCATGAGATTATTATCCACTCTTCGCTGCCAGGTGGTCGTTGCTATAAGGCGGCATCTTTGTGCTATATGAATCGTGTATGTGTTTGACTGTCCTTTTGCAATCTTACCGTATCCCCAGCCCCTGTCCTGTGTGATTGTCGTCCCCGGCTCAACTTCATTGGTATCCAGCAGTTGATAAGCTCGAAGACAATCAAGTCGGCCATAACCTCTGTCTTTATGCCATGTATTGTTCGGGTCCGCCGGATTTGTGCTGACGCCCGTTTTACTGTTAACATTCGGCATCGCGGAATTAATCAGGACTGCCTTTATTACCACGCTGTTATTGTCATTCGGACCCGGCGTTGTATCTGCAAGCCCCAGTAACAGAGCAGCTGCCCCCGCGACATGCGGTTCCGCCCAGCTCGTTTCCCCGCCTGTTGACCCAATCGTTGTCCACGCAGTATCACTGCTCGATGTCGGCACGGTCTGACTTTGTGCCGGCGCGGTTATGTCCGGTTTGCGTCTGCCATCTGTTGTTGGTCCTGAACCGCTTACGGAACCAGCCATTCTATATTCATATTGATTACTCGGGTCATTCAGTCGAAGCCCGCCCGTGGTTATGCCGTTATACGCATCGCCGAATACCGCGACATAAGTATTTTCGTTGCCCGCCGCGGTTATAAAAATAACGCCATACTGATACGCGTAATAATCGTAAAGGAGTGTCCATTCGCTATTGCCGTTAGGTTCGGTTCCTGTTCCTGTAGTAAATTCAAACCCGGTAACTATAACCCGGCAGTTATAAGTGTTGATGAGCGTATCGAGTGCGTTATCAAACCAGTCATCTGAAATGCTGTTGCCGCTCACAACCCGTGCACAGTAAATATTCGCATCGGGGGCAACCCCGATATCGTTCGGATACGCAACTCCGCCTCTGCTCGCGATTATTCCTGCCAATTGCGTGTCGTGTGCGTAAATCAAATTACCGTCGTTGTCGCCTGTGAAGTTGTAATTGAAAACGTGGGTAACACCGTTGGCGTCTTTGAAGGCCTCATGTGTGGTTCGTATGTTGTAAATTGATATGAATCCGATATTAACGCCTTCGCCTGTTTCGCCGAGTTGATGCACCGCTATTGAATTGGACCCGCCTGGGCCGGTTGATTCTGCCAGACCGTATGCCTCCTGCGTCAGCACAAAACACAGTGCCGAAACGATAACACCCCATATCCCTGCTATTCGGGCGTATCTGCTCATACCATCCTCCATAGGTAATCAGCAAGAAAACGACATTTCATATTATAGCCCAAAGCAGGCCCAAAAATCAAGGGAAATCGTCTCTATACATGTTTAAAACAGGAAGGATTTGATATTTTGCGTTTTTTACTGTCTGAACCACTCGACGAAGCGTTTCAAGCCATCGCTTATTTCGGTATTCGGATTATACCCCAAATCCCTGTGGGCTTTTGTAACGTCCGCAAATGTCCGTTCCACGTCTCCCGGCTGCAAAGGCAATCGCTCTATAGCCGCTTTTTTGCCCAATGCCTTTTCAATCTCGCCGATAAGGTTATTAACTGTTATCGGTCTCGATTCGCCGAGGTTATAAATATTATAACCCGCACACTTCTTAATGCCCGCCATTGTCCCGTCGATTATGTCGTCGATATAGGTGAAGTCCCGCATCATACTACCGTCGCCGTAAACGGGTATCGGTTTACCGTCCTCGATTAGCCGGGCGAATTTGTGAATCGCCAAATCAGGCCTTTGCTTCGGCCCGTAAACCGTGAAAAACCGCAGGCAGGTCATCGATATGCCGGCGAGGTGATGATAGGTATGACAAATCAGCTCGCCCGCTTTTTTGGTCGCCGCGTATGGCGAAATCGGAAAATCAACGTTGTCGTCTTCCGAGAAGGGCACTTTTTTGTTGTTGCCGTAAACGCTTGAGCTTGAGGCGAACACAAACTTTTTTATATTGTTCTTTTTAGCCGCTTCGAGCAGTGTCACCGTCCCGTTTATATTCACGTCCGCGTAAAGCGCCGGCTGCGCAATCGAGGGCCTCACTCCGGCTTTCGCCGCCAGATGAACGATTACGTCTGCACTTTCACCTGCGACCTTATTCATAGCTGCCGAATCACGAATGTCTGCCTCGACCAATTTGAATTGCTTGTTCCGCAGACAATCTTCGATGTTGTTACGTTTGACCTGTGGGTCGTAAAAATTATCGAAGTTATCCACCCCGACGACGGTCCATCCGTCTTTTAACAGCCGTTCGCACAAATGCGACCCGATAAATCCCGCTGCTCCCGTTACTATTGCCTTCATATTAAAATCTCACAAAACATCCGGCCTGCCCACGCTGTGGTATTCGATACCCGCTTTTTTTACGATGTTGAGGTCGTAAAGGTTTCTGCCGTCGAAAATAACCGGCTTTTTAAGCTTTTTGACGATTAGCTCAAAATCCGGATTCCGGAATTCCTGCCATTCTGTAAGGATTACAAGAGCGTCTGCACCATCGAGCACGTCATAGTCATTCGCGAATATCTCGACTTTATTGCCCAGCGCCGTTTTGCCGGTCATCCCTGCTTCAGGGTCGTATGCCCGGATTTTAAAACCCTGCTCTAATAGTTTATTCACGCAGTTAATGGCGGGCGATTCCCGCACGTCGTCGGTTTTCGCCTTGAACGCAAGTCCCCATACCGCCAGTGTTATACCGTTGCCCTTGCCTTTGAAATAGTCACTTATGCGTCCGGCGAATCGCTCTTGCGATGCCTCGTTGGCTTTTTGCGCCGCCTTGGCCATCTTCACTTCCATTTTTTGCTGTTCGCCTATGTATATCAGCGCCCGAATATCCTTCGGGAAACAGCTCCCGCCGTAGCCAACTCCTGGGAACAAAAACGCTCTTCCTATTCGAGAGTCGCTTCCGATTCCCTGCCGAACCGATTCTACGTCGGCGCCCATTTTCTCGCAAAGTCCCGCTATCTCGTTCATAAACGATATCCGCGTCGCTAACATCACGTTGGCCGCATATTTTGTCATCTCCGCCGACATCGGGTCCATAAATATAATCCGGTTGCCTTTTCGCATAAACGGGCCGTAAAGTTGCTTCATCGTCTCCCTGACAGATTCTTTTCCCGTCCCGATTATTATCCGGTCCGGGCTCATAAAGTCCTCGACAGCCGAACCTTCCTTCAAAAATTCCGGGTTGCTCACATAATCGAATGGCTTATTGGTTTTGGCTCCCATTACTTCCGCCACTTTTTTATGTGTTCCCACCGGCACTGTGCTTTTCGTAACAACAATTCTGTAGTCGGGCATAATTTGGGCAATATCGCCCGCCACGGCCAATACTGTCGATATATCCGCGGATCCATCCGGCTGAGATGGCGTCCCAACCGCAAGAAATATTATCGGCGCGATATCCACCCCGTGTTTCAAATCCGTCGTAAACTCGAGCCGTTTGACTTTTTCGTTGCGCTGAACTATCTCGCTTAGCCCCGGCTCATAAATCGGTATTACGCCTTTTTTAAGCCCGTCGATTTTTTTTGCATCGTTATCAACGCAAATTACGTGATTGCCCGCTTCCGCCAGACAGCCCGCTGTAACAAGCCCTACATACCCGATTCCTACCACACAAATCTTCATACGACCTAACGCTCCTTTTGTTTAATTTCCCTCGTTCTCGTCAATCGCTTCTATTATATCCGTACCTATCTCTACGCTGGCCGCCTGGCCAAGCATATCTATCTGTAGCACAAGCCGCGTCTCATTCCTGGTCTTTACGACTATGCCCACAAGCCCCGCCAGCGCGCCGCCAATCACTTTGCATTTTTGCCCGACCTTGATATAATCGTGAGGCGACAAATTTGCCCCACCTGCTATCGCACGCTCTACCTGCGACAATTCTTCGACTAATCGCTGCTGGTCTCTGACGTCTATCAGGTTCGCGACACGGTTGGTCTTCAGCGTCTCAACCCGTTGCCTTTCGTCTCCGCAAAAAAACAAATATCCGCCGAATATCGGCAGCAGCGACTTTATTGTCCTGCCTCGCGTCTTTTTTACTTTCCAGCTCATCGGCAGAAAATAACTTATGCCCTTGTCCGCCAAATCATTCGCGAGCGCCTTTTCATTCCGGCTTTTGGTGTGCGCAACCCACCATTGCCCCGCGAACTCGCGAAGCGTTTTCCCTTCGGGCCAAATCATCGCCGGATTGTCGCTGGGCTTCAGCAAACGCGGTTCTCCATAATCCTATTTATAAAACTCAAGCACCGTTTTGCCAACGTGCTCTATCTGCTCGGATGTCAGCTCCTGGTATATCGGCAGCGATAAAACGCTTTTCGTAAGCTCTTCTGCAGCCGGGAAGTCGCCTTTTTTATACCCAAGCCCTTGGAAACAATCCTGCATATGCAATGGCTGCGGATAAAATACCCCGCTGCCGATACCCTGTTTTGACAGATACGCATGCAGCATATCTCTCTTCGGCACGGTTATTGTGTATTGATGATAAATGCTCACGTTATTTTTCTCAATCTTCTGCGGATTAACAATCGTCCCTGTAAACATACTATTATAAATTGCTGCGTTGTCCCTTCGTTTTTTGTTCCATTCATCAAGATATTTCAGTTTCACGCTAAGTACCGCGCCCTGGAGATTATCCATCCTGAAATTGCCGCCTATCATTCGATAGTAATATCTCGGGTTTTCGCCGTGCACCCGCATCAGCCGAATTTTTTCCGCCAGCGCGTCGTTGTTTGTTACAACCATACCCGCATCGCCGAATGCTCCGATGTTTTTCGTCGGGTAAAACGAGTAGCACCCGATGTCGCCGATGCTGCCCGCCTGAAGGCCATCCTGGGTTGCTCCCATTGCCTGTGCCGCGTCCTCGATAACGAGCAATTTGTGCCGGCGTGCGATTTCCATAATCGGCCCCATTTGCGCTATCTGGCCGAAAATATGCACTGGTATAATCGCCCGTGTTTTTTTGGTTACTTTCGCCTCAATCTTCGCCGGGTCGATATTAAACGTCCCGGCATCGATGTCAACAAAAACGGGTTTTGCCCCGACTCGCGATACTGTTCCCGCGGTCGCGAAAAAAGTAAACGGCGTCGTGATTACCTCGTCGCCCGGCCCTATTCCCGCTGCCATCAAGCTCAGCAGCAATGCGTCTGTCCCGCTCGAAACCCCCGTCGCGTATTTGCATCCGCAGTACGCCGCGGCTTCCTTCTCGAATCGTTCCACCGCAGGCCCGAGGCACAATATCTGGCTGCTGCATACCTCCTCAACTGCCCGCATCAGCTCGCTTTTATATTTCGCGAACTGCGCCTTCAAATCAAGCATTACAACCTGCATTGTTTCACCTCGTCCTTGTCTTATATCGTTGCCGTCAGGTATTCCGTTTCCGCTGAAAAACGCATCACTCCGCCGTATGCCGCCGGAATCAGTATCGTATCGCCGCCCCTGAATTCAACCGTGTTTCCTTTTCCAGCAATCGTTCCGAATCCGTTCATAATCATAATCGTCTTCATTTTCCCGGCAGTCAGCAGCATCTCGCAGTTCCTCGTCTGATGCCCCTTGTCAACCTTGAAACAATCACTGTCAACAAGTCGTCCGACCGATGCTACCGAAAGGTTATCTCCAGAGGAGTCAAAATGAATGCTCTCCAGCGCCTCTTCGATATGAAGCGGCCTCGGCTTACCCTTGTCGTCAACCCTGTTCCAGTCAAACACCCGGTATGTCGTATCCGATGGCGTCTGAATTTCCGCTATCAGTAATCCCGCCCCAATAGCGTGAGGCGTCCCTGCGGGCAGAAAATGACATTCGCCAACTTTCACAGGCACTTTGATTAATAGCCGTTCAACTGTCCCGTCTTTTATCGCTCTTGCAAACTTATCTTTTGTTGTGCCTTTTTTCAGCCCCTTGTAAATCACCGCCCCCGGCTGCGCCTGAATGATATACCAGCACTCCGTCTTGAAATCTCCTTTGCCTATTCGCTTGCAGGTCGCGTCATCCGGGTGAACCTGCACGCTCAGCACGTCTCCGCAGTCCAGTAATTTTATCAGCAGCGGGAAGGGCAGCTTGAATTGTTCCGCCCCTGTTATTTCCTTGGGGTATTTATGAATCACCGATTCAATCGTCTCGCCCGCAAGTTCGCCGTTGACGATTTTCGACTTGTCCGCGGGCAGGTCCGCCAACTCCCAGCTTTCGCCTATGCGTTTGCCCCTGGGCATTTCTCTGCCGAACACCTCGTGCAGTTTGTTTCCGCCCCATATTCGTTCTTTATATATAGGCCCGAATTTTAATGGATAAACCTGCATAGCCCCTATGTTAATCGGCAAGAGCGGTATTGTCCAGCCCCGTAACTTCCTCCGGCGTCCTCGGCAGCTTTTGCTCAAGAGGAAGCGATGTTAGATATTGCGACGTCCCATAAATGCTGTGATGATGTGTTGTTATTGGCAACGACTTCTTCACTTTAGCGGCTCTCAGTTTATGCTGTCTTTGCTTAAGTGAGGCCCTTATTAGTCCGAAAAATCATTGTCGCACTTGTGTTTCTATTAGCGTAAAAAAAGGGTTTTGAATGGTCTCTGATGTTCAAAAGTTGATTACTGATACGCCGCTATTGATGGTTTTTGTAATATTTATGACCGGGGTCCTCACCTCGCTCAGCTCAAGCACAATTGTGCGTGTTCCTGTGGCGCTCGGTTTCATCGCCGGCGCGACCGAATCGAAGAAAAAAGCCCTGTTTATTACCTTCCTTTTCGTCTTCGGCCTCGTCGCTGCCTACACCCTTTTGGGAATGTTCCTCGGCATGGTTGGCCGTGTCGCCTTCACGATTGTTCAGTGCAACAAATACATATTTTATCTGCTCGGCATCCTGCTTTTCGTTTTTGGATTGTTCATTGCGGGCCTGCTCAAAATAAAACCTCTTCCGGCTGTTCTCCAGTTCCGCGAAAGCTTCAAACACGTTACATTTTTCCGCGCGTTTTTCTTCGGGACGTTATTCGCCCTTATCGAGATGCCGACCTGCCCGACGAACGCGGGCCTGCTCCTTATGCTCGCCAGCTTGGTTGTTACGCATAATCTCTCGCAGTATGCCGTAGCGATTTTTGTCAGTTTCGCCCTTGGCCAGAGTTTGCCCGTTCTCGTTGTATCGTTGTCCGCCAATTTAGTCAAAACCGACGTCATTATGTTCCTTGCCTTTAAAATCCAGCGGGTCGAGGACCACATTAATTTAATCGCGGGTAATATGCTTATTATGTTTGGTATCTATTATCTGGTTATAGCCTGAGTTAATTTGCCTATGATGTCCCAAGACGAAAAACTTGAAAGTATGCTCGCTGACCCCTGGATCGCAAAGCCCGGGACGAGATGGTCTGTGAGTATCGTGTTTGTTGTACTGGCCCTCTTTGCCCTTAAGCCGGTTATTATCAATCGCCTCATTTCACGCGCCGAGGCCTATTCTTCGTATAGTATGTTTAATAATGCCGAAAGAGAATGTCATAAGGCCATCTTCCTCGACGGCGACAATATTCGTGCATGGAATATCCTTGGTAACGCTTATAAAAGCAGGGGAGACACAGCCAACGCCGTCAACACTTACCTTAATGCCATTAGCATTAACCCCGCCAACAAAGTCGCGCACTTCATGGTCGCGATGATTTATACTCTCGATAAGAATTATAACGGTGCTATTCCGCATTTTGAGCTGATTAGAATCCTCGGCCCCGAATCCCCACAAGCTCTTGCCTGTGACCCCTTCTCCTATTATCATGCCTCACTCGAAATGTTGTCGCTTTGCTATGAAAAAACGGGCAGAACCGACAGGATGAATGATATAGTCAAAGACCTTGCAAGGACTTGCTCCGGCCGTCAAAAAATGAAGATATGCTCCGCCTGCCAAACGCTAAATAAATTCTCACAAATTACCTGTCTTCACAAACCACATTTTGAGCCGGCAGCAATTTTACTATTCACTTTTTTCACGAACTAGATATGATAGTCCGTAATTATGAAAGTCCTGAAAACTGTATCTGAGCTTGGTCAGTTGCCCGATGGCTGCGTCCTGACCATCGGCAACTTCGACGGTGTCCACACCGGGCACCAGCAGAATATAAAAGTCGCCCGTGATATCGCTACTCTCGAACACACTTCGCTGGCAATTATGACTTTTGAGCCGCACCCCGTCGCAATCCTGCACCCCGAAAAAGCCCCAGGCGTTCTCACGCCGCTCCCTCTCAAAATTCACCTTTTGGAAGATTGCGGCGTCGATTACCTCATCATCCTCAGAGATACCACCAGTTTGCTTCGTCTCTTGCCGACCGATTTCGTGGACAAATTTCTCTTAAAAGACGTTCGCCCGAAAGTCCTCGTTGAGGGCGACGACTTCAATTTCGGCGCAAACCGCGCCGGCAATATCGATACCCTCAAACAAATGGCCGAACCCGACGGCTTTAGTGTCGTCGTCGTCCCCTCAAAACTCGTCAAACTTCACACAGGACAATCTCTTCGCGTCTCAAGCACCACCATCCGTTATATGCTCCAGTCGGGCCACGTTGCCGACGCCGCTTTCCTTTTCGGCAGGCCTTATCGTCTTATAGGCAAAATAACCTCAGGCAGGGGCAAAGGCAAACAACTTGGCTACCCAACCCTCAACATGCAAATACCTTCACAGATTATCCCGCAGGAAGGTGTTTACGCCGGCTTAAGTTTAATCGGGGACTCCGAAGAGGATGTATGCAGTTCTGATAATCGTTTGCCTTCCGTCTTCAGCATCGGCCAGGCCATTACCTTCGGCGACCAGCATTCCCAGCTTATCGAAGCACACGTCCTCGATACTAATCTCGGCGATACGTCAGGCAAATGGCTCGCTATGGATTTCGTTGACCGCATCAGGCCCCAGAGGCGGTTCGAATCCCCCGAAGTCCTCGCCGCACAAATCGCCAGGGATTGCGATTCAGCAAAACAAATTTTGGCTAAACAGCACTAAACTTGGGTGAATTGATATGTTCAGTTACGAGCTTGGCGTAATAATTTTAATGCTGATTTTCAACGCGGTATTTACCGCGTATGAAATGGGCCTCGCTACCATCTCGCGTGCAAGGATTGCTATTTTCGTCAGCGAACATAAAAAAGGCGCCGATGCCGCCGCTTTTATGAAAGACCGTATGGAGGCCAGTTTGGCCGTCATCCAGCTTGGCGTTACACTGTTTACTACTATTGCCGCAGCCGCAGGCGGCGTTGGTGCGCAGGACGCCTTTGCTCCTTATCTTGCCCAGCACTGGCATATCTCCATGGCGCTGGCAAAGTTTTCCGCCGTAACTTTTGTCATTATCCCGCTGACGCTTGTAACAATCGTCTTTGTTGAGCTTGTTCCCAAGATGTTCGCACTCAACAACAAGGAGTGGATTGTTCTGCATCTCTCGCCTTATATGAAAATACTGGCGAAAATCATCGACCCTCTTGTTTCCGTTATCGAATTTGTTGTCAAAAAAATGCTTGTCGTAATTTCAAAAATGCAGCCCGGAACACACGACGCCCAAATCCCCTGGCTCCACGAACTTCGTGCAGCCGTCTCGCTTGCTCGCACCTCCAAGCTTATGGGCGAACGCGAGGAAAAAATTGTTCTCGCAGCCGCACATCTCTCCAGCCACTGCGCTCGTGATATTATGATTCCCGTCAAGGACATCTCCGCCATTTACGTAGGCAACACCCTCTCTCATGCCCTTGTCCAGGCCCATCTCGATATGCACACGCGTTTCCCTATTTGTATGGTCGAAAACGACCCGCAGACAATCGAACGATACCTCAACTTCAAGGACATCGTCTCCGCGCTCCGTATAAATCCCTCCGATCCCACCATCAAAGGCATTTCTCGCCCAATGACCAGAGTCAAAGAGGATATGCCTCTGCCGAAGTTGCTCGAAATGATGATACAGGAAAAGACCCACATCGTTATCGTCGTCTCTGCCGACAACGCCGTGATGGGCATGATTACGCTCGAAGACATCATCGAGGAGCTTGTCGGCGAAATCGAAGACGAATTCGACCGCCTCCCCACGCACATTCACCCCTGCCCCTCCGGCTGGATTATGGGCGGCGGCGTCATTATGACAACCGCTGCTTCAACCGTAGGCCTCGACTGGTCCGAAAAATTTACGGGCCGTGCCCCCACTCTTGCCGAATGGTCCAATCAAACCTTCGGTTCGGCTCTCAAAGGAGGCGAAACCGTCGAATCTGATGGCTTGCGCGTTATCCCCAGAAAATTCCGCCGCAAAAAACTCCAGGAGGCAATCGTCTCACCAATCTACTCTAATTCATAAGGATTAAAAAATGAAATATAAACCCAATATAGGTATCATCGGCTCTGGCATGATTGCCGGCATGCACCTCGACGCAATCCTTAATACGAAAAGGGCAAACGTTCTCTGGCTCGCGGACGTCGATAAAAAAATCCTCACCGAAAAACTCAAAAAGTATAATGTCCCATACGGCACAACCGATTATCGTGATATCCTGCGAGACAACAATATCGATGCCGTTATTGTCGCTGCTCCGCCGTTTGTTCATTTCAACGCCGCCGTTTCAGCGATGCGGGCGGCCAAAAATGTCCTGATAGAAAAACCGCTTGCTGTAAATCGCTCACAAATGAATCGCCTCGTGAAAGAAACCGAAAAACACAAAAACCTCGTCATTCTCGAATGTTCCGCAAGGCATACCCGCCTCCAGCCCAAATTCCATTTTGTCAAAAAAATGCTGGATAACGGCGATATCGGCGAGGTCTATCACATCCACCACAATCACCTGATGCGGGGAACTTTTATCGAGTACAACCCGCGAGGCGTCTGGTCCCTCAAAAAAAACCTCGCCGGCGGCGGCCCCTTCCTTGACTGGGGCGTCTATGACCTCTCCTTCCATCTCGGGCTCCTCGACGACCGCCCCAAACTTGCCAAAATAAAACGCTTCGCCAGAAACGGCATCAAAATCTTCTCCGACCCCAAAATAAAATCCGATGTCGAGGAGCACGGCGCAGCTTTTATGGAATTCGACACAGGCCTCACCTACTACTACGAACGCGGCGCAGGCGTCCACTGCGAAGTCCCCAACGAAACACGCATCTTCGGCACAAAAGGTTCACTGCGTTTCTCTATGCCGACCTGGAATTCGCCGCAGATTGAAAAGTTCTGGGTGAACAAAAATCGCGTCGAAAAACACACCGTCTATAATGTCGATATGTCAAAACATCCCGGCGACAACCAAGCCCTCATAAATCACTTCCTCGATTGCCTCGCGGGCAAAACCAAACCGTCCCGCGGTGAGCACGTCGAACCCGTGATGCCTGTTTATCTTGCCGCAAAACACCTCGATATACTATTTCAAATACTTGGTAAATAGCAGGCAGGGCTGGGCTTGCCCCGCCTGTCATTCCCGCGAAAGCGGTAATCCGGGAAATTAGCCCCCCGATTTATTGGGGGGTTACTTGCTCCCTGAACGACTCCCTGTTACAATCATTATTTCGCTTATATTGGAAAATGTTTAATGATATCGAATCAGAATTTTCAAAAAGCCGTCGAACTGATAAATAAATCAACCAATGTGCTGGTTACCACCCACAGCAAGGTTGATGGCGACGCCGTCGGCTGTTGTGTAGCGATGTCCGAAGCTTTTTTATCGCTGGGTAAAAAAGCTCAGGTTCTTATCCTCTCCTCATTGCCCGACTGGTATAGCTTCCTGTTCGAAAAGCCCGTTCTTGTCCTCGGCAAAGACATTTCAAAAGACCAGCTTCAACAAAACAAATTCGACCTCGTCATTATCGCCGATACCAATAGCTTCAGCCAGTTGCCCGTTTTCGAGGAATATCTCAAACAAACCGATACCCCCGTCCTAGTTATCGACCACCACACCACCTCCGATAATTTGGGCGATGTCGAGCTCGTTGATTCCGCCGCCTCAGCTGCCTGTTCTGTTGTTCTCGACCTGTTCCGGTTCGCCCGCTGGCCCATCACCCCCAAAATTGCCCAGGCCCTCTTCGCAGGCATCGCCACCGACACCGGCTGGTTCCACTTCGGCAACACTACCAGCCGATGCCTCCGCGATTGTGCCGACTTAATCGACGCTGGCGCAAACCCAGGCGATATTTATCGCTTCATATATCAGACCTTCACACCACAGCGTTTCAAACTTATGACCGTGATGCAAAGCACCCTCGAATTGCATTTCGATGGCCGATACGCCTTGCAGTTTCTTACACAGCAGGATTTCAAAACCACCGGCGCAAAATATGAAGACACCGAAAACCTCATCGACCAGTGCAGGCGCATCGCCTCTGTCGAAGTCGCCGCGCTCTTTGTCGAATTAAAAGATGGCAGAATACGCTGCTCGCTCCGCAGCAGGGGAGCCGTGGATGTCTGCAAAATCGCCCGCAAATTCGACGGCGGCGGCCATACCGCCGCTGCAGGAGCATACCTCCCGGGTCCGCTCGATAATGCAAAAAAACTCATCCTCGACGCCGTCAAATCGCAATTATAATTGTAAAGCGGGGCTTGCCCCGCCAAACAAACTATTGACGAATGATTCCGCGTCAGGTTAAATATTACTCTTTACGAACTTATTATAAGGATGACTGATATGATTATGAAAGTTAGCAAAAGGGCACAGGCCGTGCCTCCGTCAGCCACGTTGGCTGTTACCGCAAGGGCGAAAGAGCTCAAAGCACAGGGTGTAAACGTAATTGGCTTCGGTGCAGGCGAACCCGATTTCGATACCCCGCAATACATAAAAGATGCGGCCATTGCCGCCCTAAACGCGGGCAAAACAAAATATACCCCCGCATCGGGAACCATCGAGCTTAAAAAAGCAATCGCCGAAAAACTCAAAAGAGACAATGGCCTCGATTATAAACCGGAGCAAATTGTCGTTAACATTGGCGCAAAGCACTCGGTATATGGTGCGATGCAGGCCGTCCTCGACCTAGGCGATTCCGTTATTCTACCCACCCCGTTCTGGCTCACGTATCCCGAAGCTGTCAAGCTGGCCGGCGCGAAAGTAAAAGTTGTCAAAACCAGCCGCCAGAACAGCTACAAGATTACACCCGAACAACTGAAAAAGGCCATCAGTCCCAAAACCAAAATGTTCGTCCTCAACTCCCCCAATAATCCGGGCGGCTTTACCTACACCCCCGACGAACTGGCCGCTCTTGCCAAAGTCCTTGAGGGCACCGATGTCGCAGTCCTTTCCGATGAAATTTACGAACGTCTCGTTTACGCAGGCACCAAATTCATCAGTTTCGCCTCGCTCAGCAAAGACGCCTACGACCGCACCCTCACCATCAACGGCTTCAGCAAAACCTATTCAATGACCGGCTGGCGACTCGGTTACACCGCAGGCCCCGTTGATGTCATCAAAGCAATGGGACGACTCCAGGATCATTCCACAAGCAACCCCGTAACCTTCGTTCAGGATGCGGCAATCACGGCGTTAAAAGACCCCAATAACGAGGTCGAAAAAATGCGCGTCGAATTCGAAAAACGCGCCCAGTATATGGTTGACCGTCTCAACGCAATCAAAGGCGTCAAATGTATCCAGCCCACGGGCGCATTCTACTGCTTCCCCGATATCTCCGCTTATTTTGGCAAAACCAAAGGCGGCATCGAACTCAAGGGCAGTATGGATTTCGCCAAGGCCCTCCTCGAACAGGCCAATGTTGCCGTCGTCCCGGGTTTGCCTTTCGGCTGCGATAAGAATGTCCGCCTCAGTTTCGCAACCTCGATGCAGAATATCACCGAAGGTATCGACAGAATCCAGAAGTGGCTTAGTTCGTAACCGGCTGCCTTGGCCCAGATCGGACTATATCGAATCTGGACCTCGGGACCCGTTACCTCACAATCATTTGAATAATATCGCGACCTTTTTCTTTTGTGCCGCCGTTATCGCTTTTGGGCTTGTCCAAACCGCCATATCCAAACTTCGTCTGCAGTCGCAATCTTCGCAGACCATCTCGTGCCTGTCTGCCAGAATTGCCTTAATCAGTTCGAGGCAGTTACCGCTTGCCCTTTGCAGGTTTCCGATTATCTCTCGCAAAAGCTCCTGCTTGTCCCTTTTTTTCTTCTGGGGTTTCCAGCAGTCGTAATCGCTCACTAACGCGACCAGAGAATAGCATATTTGCGCTTCCCTTGCTAATTTCGCCTCCGGCATTGCCGTCATCCCAATCAGGTCTCCCCCCCAAATCCTGTGCATAAGCGATTCTGCCCTCGTCGAGAACATCGGCCCCTCTATCCCGACGTATGTTCCTTTGCGATGCGTCCTGACGTCCAATTTTTTCGCCGCCTCCGCGATAATATCTCCCAGTCGATTGCACGTCGGCTGTGCCATCTCGGTGTGCACCGCTCCGTAACCGTCGAAGAACGTATTTTGGCGGCGGAAGGTTCGGTCGATAAACTGGTCAACTATGACAAGCTCGCCGGGCTGGATTTTTTTACGCAGCGAACCTACCGCACACGTTGCTATGACCGTGTGGGCGCCCAGTTTTTTTAATGCGAAAATGTTCGCTGCGTAAGGCACCTCACTGGGCGATAATTTGTGGCTTGGGCCGTGGCGGTTGATGAATGCCACCTGCCTCTCGCCTATCTTACCAACCATAATCCTGTCGCTGGGCTTTCCGAAGGACGTTTTCACGTCGTGAAACTTCGCGTCTTCAATTTTGCCGGCCAGCACATCACCCAGCCCCGACCCACCTATCAAGCCAGTCAATCCTTGCTCCATCTTTGCCTCCAATTACCCTAAATTATCAACATATCTGCTTATATCGTCGATTAAAGCGTATTTTCTCTAATTAGCTTTTCTGTTATTCAATGTCTTGGTATAATTATGGATTACACCCGGTTTTTATGCGTAAAAAATGACGATAACTGAACAGATAAAGCAAACGGCCTTGGAGTTGGGCTTTGACCTCGTGGGCGTTACTGATGCTTCTCCCGTTGGCACCGAGCAGGTCAGTCGGCTTCTTGGCTGGCTCGATGCCGGCTATGCTGGCCGGATGACTTGGCTGCATTCAAATCTCGAAAAACGCACCGACCCTGCCAAACTCCTGCCCGGCGCCAAATCCGTTATCGTCGTCACCCTGAACTATAAACCGGCACAACAGAAGACCCAGGCAAAGACAGCCCCTATGGGCCGGGTTGCCCAGTTTGCCCAATATGATGACTATCACCCGTTTATAAAAAAATTGCTGCGCCAGCTCGCCGATTTTATCGCTTCAATGACCTGTCCGTCTATGCAGTTCAAGATTTGCGTTGATTCCACGCCTTTGCTCGAACGGGCGTTGGCAGTCAGAGCGGGATTGGGCGTAATAGGGAAAAATAGAATGCTGGTCAATCCTCGCTTCGGCCCGCAGATTTTCCTTGGTGAAATCGTTACCAATATCGAGCTTGACCCGGATAAGCCGTTGAAGGATTCGTGCCCCGGCTGCGGCAAATGTGTCGCGGCCTGCCCGACAGGGGCGTTGAAACAGGATGGCTCATTCGACGCCACTAAATGTATCAGCTATTTGACTATCGAGGCCAATACCGATGTGCCCGCGGAGCTGGCGCCGAAGATTGGCAATCATCTTTTTGGTTGTGCCGAATGTCTGCTTGCCTGTCCTTACCAGCAAAAAGCGCCGACCTGTACCAACAAGGAATTTGTCCATCACGCCGACCGGGCCCAATTGAATTTGAATGATTTACTCAATCTTACCGAAGAGCAGTTCAAGAGTCAGTTTGTTCGTTCGCCGGTTCTTCGCCCCGGATTGATTCATCTCAAAAAGATTGCTCAAATATGTTTGGATAATCTGTCAAATTCCTGAGAGCATCTCGCCACGGCGAAGTTCTTAACGAAGCCAGGGGCCACTGCTCAACTGTTCCGCTCTATACTTTCCCGCGCAGCGCGGCAGGGGGCTTTAATCAGCTTTTGACGCCAAGCTTGTGTAGTATGAGCATCATCGGGCACCAGTTTGTAAACGCCGACTGAAACAGGTTCAATCCAACAAAGGCCGTAAAAAACAGCCAGTACGGCGAATGATAATACGCCAGCAGAACACTCACTAATATAAAAAAGCCCGCGATTACTCTTAATGATCGTTCAATGTTCATAAATTCACCTCAATCATGAAACTCAAAAAAAACGCTTCTAACCCTATTATTTATACGTCTGGCGGGGGGATTTAGTTTTTTCCGCCTCACCCCAAAGGGGTGGGCGAGAGAGCTAATTGCAGATTTGGGGAAATAAAAAAGCCCCGGTCAGGTTTCCTTAGACGGGGCTTTTCGTGCTTTAATCAGGAGATTAAGATTATCTCATAGTTGGCTGTTGTCTGTTAATTTCATTAACGGCAGCGGCCTTGTCGGTCACTATTGTAAATACGCTGTCCAGGGCCGTTACCGAAAAGATTCCTTTTGTCGCTCTTGCCACACTGCAAAGGAGCAGCGACTGGTTGCAATCCATCAGGAGTTTCCGCAGTTTGAGCAGCTTTGACAAGCTCGATGATGTAACGATATCAACGTGCGAAAAGTCAATTATAACGTCGCAGCCATTGCCTCTTTCGCGGACAGCGTCGATAGTTTTGCCAAGCTCTGCGTTCAAGGCCGGTTCCGGGGAGGCCTCAACAAGAAGTATGTTTTCCGACAAGTCCCTGATATCCATTTTATCACTCCCAATCTATCGAAAAGTACGGACTGCTCTATATAAATTATGCTGAAGTAACGGTTGCTTTGCAAATACCCTATAATTCTTTCGTCAGTTTCGCCCAGAGGGATTACGTATTCCTGGTAGTTGCAAAAATGGAATGCCGCCACCCGCTTTTATGGGACTAATTGCTGTCCGGCGAGGCAATATCCCATCCGCCGCCCAGGGCCTTGTAAAGGGCGATTAAATCCGTTGACAGCGTGCGGTTGCTCTGAACCAGAGCATCCTCGGAGCTATATAAAGACCTTTGGGCATCCAGCACGCTGATGAACTCGGTTTGCCCCTCGACATAGAGCTGAGTAGAGATTGCGACTGCTTTTCGGTTTGCGGTAACGGAATCGATAAGCGCCTTGTGATGGTCCTGTTCGTTGGTGTACGCGATAAGGGCGTTCTCGACATCCTGAATCGCGGTAAGGACGGTTTTTCTGTAAGTAATGACGGCCTGTTCGCGGAGAGATTTTTGGGCTTCGATGTTGTAGCCGATTTGTCCGGCGTTGAATATCTGCCAGCTTGCCGATGGTCCAAATGACCAGTTTCGCTGGCTCCATCGCATATCGCTGAGTTTAGGCGCGCTGATGCCTATATTGCCGGTGAGACTAAACTTCGGGAATAAATCCGAGGTCACGACGCCTATTTGTGCCGTTTCGGAATGTATCTGTGCTTCTGCTCGTCTTATATCAGGACGCCTACGAAGTAAATCAGAGGGCAGGCCCACGGGGATTTCGGGCTGCGCCAGCGGTATCGAGGAAGGGGGGGAAAGTTCTTCGAGCAGAGAAGCGGGCTCCTGACCGAGGAGAACGCTGATATTGTAAATTGTCTGTCGCGCGGAGGTCTCCAGCACGGGAATCTGAGCCATTGTCGTGGCGACCTGGGCGTCGGCGTTGGCGACATCAAGCGCGCTGACGAAACCGCCTTCATAGCGTTTGTGAACCACATCGGCGCTTTGCTGCTGTGCTTTGAGGTTATTCCCGGCGATGATTATTTCCTGCTGGAAGCCGCGAAGCTGCACATAGTTATTCGCGACTTCGGATATGAGAGTTATCATAACGTCGCGCCGGTCTTCAATTGACGCATTCACGTCGGCTATGGCCGCCTCGATACTCCGTCTTATCCCCCCGAATACATCAAGATTCCACACGGCATCGAAGCCGACCTGGAACAGATTGCTTTTCACCCCGGCGGAGTTTCTGTTGCGACTCGCGCTGCTGGTAACATCGGCAGTGGGCCAGAATCCGGAACTTGTTGCGCCGCTGACTGCCCGAACCTGGCGTATTTTCTCCTCGGCTAATCTGATGTCGAGATTCGATTTCATCGCTCGCTCGACCAAGGATGTGAGATTGGGGTCGTTAAATTCCGTCCACCACTTCAGCAGCATCGCGTCGGGTGAGGCGGTGTTTTTGGTTCCGACCCAGCCGGCGGGGGCGTTCGGGTCCTGCGGCTTATAGTCGGGGCCTACCATGCATCCGGCCTGTGTCAGCAGGCAAAGACAAAATATGAATAGAACAATGCTTTTGTAATGTATGTTTTTCATTCGTATCTCAATGCCTCAATCGGGTCCAGACGAGATGCCTTCCATGCCGGGTAATAACCGAAAACAATTCCAACGCTTGCCGAGACGATGACCGATGCCACAATGGCCGGCACAGATGTTTCCGTGGGCCATCGCAGAAAACGGGTTATAAGATACGACCCGCCGCAGCCCAGGATAATGCCTAAAATACCGCCTGCAAGACACAGGACCACGGCCTCTATCAAAAACTGACGCAGGATGTCCTTTGCCCTGGCGCCTACCGCCATTCGTAAACCGATTTCCCGCGTCCGCTCGGTAACTGATACCAGCATTATGTTCATTATTCCAACGCCGCCGACAACCAAAGAAATAAGCGCTACAGCGAGCAGAAGCTTGGTCATAAGCGTCGTTGTGGAAGACAACGCGTTTGTCATCTCCGTCATATTGCGGATATTGAAATCATCGTCTTTGGGATTACGGATACGGTGACGCTCGCGCAGAAGGGCGGTCATCTGGTCTATCGCCTGAGGAATATCAGCGGCGGAATTCGCGGCGGCCACAATCTGGTCAACGTTGGTAAACCGCACCGGCTTAGGGTTGTCCGCCGTCTGCGTGTCCGAAGGCACAGGGTATAAAGACGTTTGTGAATTAGGATATAACTGGCTTGGAGAGCTTGTCGTCGAGGTCGTGCTTGACGATGTGCTGCTCGACGTTGAAGACGAAGCGCCGACCCTGAATTTTATAGTTGTCCAAGGGGCGAGGACAATGTCGTCCTGGTCCATACCCATCATATTTGCGCCTTTGCTGCTGAGGACCCCGACGACCTTGAATGATATGTTCAGAACCCGCATTTCTTTTCCTATCGGCGAACTGCCCTGGAAAAGCTCCCGCGCAATCGTCTGGCCTATGATACATACCTTTGTCGAGTTACGAACGTCTTTGTCGGTGAAAACGTCACCCTGCGACAAATCGGTCCAGTCCCGCACATCGAGGTAATCGGCGGTCGTTCCGTAAATGTTCATCGGGACCCAGTTGCGGTCCTGATAAACTATCTGACCTCTGGCGCGAACAAGGGGGGCGGCGCTTTTTACGGCAGGGCAGTCACGGATAATCGCGTCGCAATCCTGCGGTGTGAGCGTCATGCTGGTGCCTGCGCCAAAACCGATGCCTCCGCTTGTGGCGGCGCCGGGCAGGACAAGGAGAGTATTTGCCCCCATTCTCGCGATGGTTTTAGCGATGGCATCCGATGAGCCGGTGCCGATTTCCATCATCGCGATTACCGCGCCGACTCCGATGATTATGCCCAGCATCGTCAGCGCCGTCCGCATAGGATTTCTGCGTATTGCCCGAAGCGCGGTTCGCAGTATTCGTATTAAGCGAAATAACCTCATTGCGAACCTCCCTGCGATTGAATGCCGTCCACGATTAAGCCGTCGTGAATACGAATCTGCCGCTGAGTGTGTCGGGCGACATTCGGGTCGTGCGTTACAATAATAACCGTGATACCCTCCTCAGTGTTGAGCTGCTTAAACATCGCAAGCACCTCTTCACTTGTTTTCGAGTCGAGGTTGCCTGTCGGCTCATCCGCGAAAAGCACCGAGGGTCTGTTAATCAGCGAACGGGCAACTGCGACTCGCTGCTGCTGACCGCCTGATAATTCCGACGGCTCGTGGTGCATCCGGTCGCCAAGCCCGACGCGGGTCAGAAGCTCTTCGGCACGACGCTTCACTTCGCTATCAGACACATGCTCATGTGTATATGACAAAGGCATCATCACGTTTTCAAGCGCGCTTGTGCGGGCCAGAAGATTGAAATTCTGAAACACAAAACCGATTTTATGATTTCTCAGATTCGCCCGTTCGTCGGCGGATACCCTCGATATTTCCCGTTCCTCAAGCCAGTATTCGCCGGATGTCGGGTGGTCAAGGCATCCTAAAATATTCATTAGCGTGCTTTTGCCCGACCCCGATGCCCCCATAAGCGCGACAAACTCTCCTTTGCCTATTGAAAGAGTAATGCCCTTGAGAACAGGGACATCGATGTCGCCCATATAATATGTCTTACAAATATTTTTAAGTTCAATAAGTTCCATAGTATTCGCAGCGAACCTGCAAAATTTATTAACGTCCTGCCGGTCTGGGTCGTCCGATTTGCGGCGTGAAAGGATTAACCGTCCCCGAGCTGCCCGCAGACATCTGTTGTTCTCCCGTGATTACCTGGATATCCTCCTTGATTTCGTCGCCCTGCACTTCGGTCATTGTATCGTCGGTTGTGCCTGCGAGCACCTTGATTGGCTTAACTAAGCCGTTCTGACTTACCCACAACATGGCTTTCTTGTAATTCGATGTCTGTGTTTTCGGTGCATTCGGGTCACGCTGTCTTTTCCCTGACCCTTTGCCCTGCTCAGCGGGCTCGTTTAATGTTGATTGATACTCCGGCGCAACCTGCTCAGCCCTTGGTTTCCATCTAAGAGCCGCGTTTGCGACCTCCAGAACATTGTCTTTCCGGGTGACCTCGAAATTAACGTTCGCTGTCAGGTAGGGAAGCAATTTGCCGCTTGAGTTATCGGTGACAACTTCGACGGTGTAAGTGACGACGTTTTGCGTCATAGTCGCGTTGAGTCGAATAGTGCCTACCATACCCTTAAACGTCTGGCCTTCGTATGTTGAAGTGGTAAATGTCACCGGCTGCCCTTCGTAAATTTTACCGATGTCGGCCTCATTGACCGCGACCCATACCTGCATCCTTTTGAGGTCCTTGGCAATCAAAAACAAGCTCGGCGTATTCAAGCTCGATACCACCGTTTGCCCGATGTTGACCCTGCGGTCTATAATGACGCCCTTCACAGGCGATTTTATTGTGCAGTATCCGAGATTTCGTTTGGCTTTTTGAAGCGTCGCTTCTGACTGGTTGACAGACGCCTTGGCCTGCAAAATCGACGCATTGCCGATTGCCACATTGGCCTGTGCAACCTCGAAAGCCGCCTTATACGAATCATAACTGCTCTTGGCAAGCGCCTCAGAAGGTCCTAACTTCTGGGCACGTTCCCAATCCAGCTGGGCCTGGTCAAGCTTCGCTTTCAACTGTAAAAGATTGGCCTGGGCGTTTTCCACTCCTGCTTTTGCCTCGTCCAGTTGCGCGCTCGCAAGAGCAACATCCGAGGCGTAAGTCGTATCGTCAATTTTCGCCAGCAAGGTGCCTTCCGCGACTGGTGAGCCGTAATCGACCTCATTGCCTTCTTCGTCTTTGCCGAAGGCAAGGACCTGTCCGGCAACCTGTGCGCCGACATCCACCAGCTCTTCCGGTTCCACTGTTCCCGTCGCGCTTATGGTTGACAGAATGTCGCCGCGTGTTACCTCGGTAGTGCGGAACGTGACATTTTTTGCCTTGCCCTTGTTAAAATACCACCATCCGCCGGCGATTCCGGCCACTATTCCTATTACAACTATCACTGAAATTATCTTCTTCACGTTATATTCCTAAAAAAGCACCTAACTCTTTTGATATGCTATCGTTATAAGAAATCTATCGTTATTAGACGCTTGCCCCTTAACTTATATTGCCTCGTTCTTGCCTAAATTAACAGTTAATCTGAAACTTTACGCTATTTGGATGGGCATGTTCAAATAGGACGGCTACAGAGGGCTGATATCCGCATTATTATCATACCAAAATTGCCCCTTCCGAATCAAGGTTTTTTGCAAAGATTGGAGGTAAGACGATTGCTTCATCCGATGTCAGCAGATAATATCTAACCTGGGTCGTTTCTGAACGAAATTTAGATGAATAAGGAAGCAGACAGCTATGATTAAAAAGGATATAGAGGCCTTTCAAAAACGGGTCAAAAGCGAATTATACGAGAATATTATCCCGTTCTGGCAAAAGCACACCGTTGATAATGAATGCGGCGGTTTCGCGGGCCATGTAAGTCGTGATTTGAAACTCGATAAACACGCAAACAAAGGATTGATACTCAACGCCAGAATACTCTGGACCTTCGCGGCGATGTATCGTTTTGACACCAATCCTGAATATCTTGAGCTGGCAAAAAGGGCGTATGATTATCTGAACAAGTATTTCTGGGATACCCAGTTCGGCGGAGTGTTCTGGAGTGTCGATTATCGCGGGCAATGTGCCGATGATTCCAAAAAGATTTACGGCCAGGCGTTTTATATTTACGCCCTCGCCGAATACTATCTTGCGACAAAAGACGCCGGCGCACTTGCGCGGGCAAATGAGATGTTCGAGCTTATCGAGCTGCACAGCTTCGACAAAGTCAATACCGGCTATTTCGAGATATGCAGCCGCGACTGGAAGATAGCTGAAGGCGCACGCCTCAGTGACAAGGATATGAACGAAAAAAAATCGATGAATAACCATCTCCACATAATTGAGAGCTATACGAATTTGTATCGCTGCGAGCGTAGCGAGCACAACCCGAAAGTCGCCGAAAAAATCCTCGGCCTTATAGATAACTTTACCCGCCGAATCATCGACCGCAAAACATTTCACTTCAATCATTTCTTCGACGAGCTTTGGCGACCAAAATCGGATTCATACACCTTCGGCCACGATATCGAGGGAAGCTGGCTGCTTTATGAGGCGGCGGAAATTCTCGAAAAGCCCGCGTTAAGTAAAAAGGTTGCGGCAGTTGCCCTTGAAATGGCCCAGGTCGTTTTCAATGAAGGCCTTGATAAGGATGGCGGACTGCTTTACGAGGGCAGGGGGGGCAAGATAATTAATTCAGACAAAGAGTGGTGGCCCCAGTCCGAAGCGGTAGTGGGCTTTCTGAATGCCTATCAGCTTTCAGGCAAAGAGCATTTTCTGCAGGCCGCTTTGAATAGCTGGGACTTTATCGAACGCTGCATCGTTGACCACGAAAAAGGCGAATGGTTTATGAAGGTCTCGCGCGACGGCTCGCCCGATTTAACCGACCCCAAGGTTTCCGAATGGAAATGCCCTTATCACAACACCCGAACCTGCTTGGAGGCGATACACAGATTAGAGGCTATTAGCAAATAGGGTTACTCGTAACGCAGGGCCTCAATCGGGTCTAAGCGAGATGCCTTCCACGCCGGATAAAAACCGAAGATGATTCCCACGCTCGCTGCGACTACGAAAGCAGCCACTATCGCGGGTACCGAGGGCATTGTTTTCCATTTCAGAAACATCGTAACCGCGATTGAAGCTCCCCGACCAAGCAGTATGCCCGCCGCGCCACCGAGAAGACAAAGAATTACCGCTTCTATCAGGAACTGACGAAGGATGTCTCTGGCTCGAGCGCCTATCGCCATCCGGACGCCGATTTCTCTCGTTCGCTCCGTTACCGAGGCAAGCATTATGTTCATAATGCCGACGCCGCCTACTATAAGAGATATCAACGCTACGCATGTCAACAGGCGTATCATTGTCTTCTGCGTCGAGGCCAGCGTCTGTGAAATTTCCGTCAGATCACGGATTCTGAAGTCGTCGGGTGCGCCCTCTGAAATACGGTGTCGCTCGCGGAGTAAGCTCGTAATCTGCTGGATGGCTTGCGGAATTTCTTCCTGTGAGGTCGCCGATACCCAGATATCGTCGAGGTCGTTAAACCGCGTCATCTGAGGTGTGTTAGCCGCCTGCGTCGTGGATTTCTGCGGGTAAAGCTGTACCTGCTGGTTTGGATAAAGCTGGCCGGATGCTTTGACTTGAGTCGTTGTGGTCGCAGAAGCCGTTGTACTTGCCTGCGATTGTCTTGCGCCGGACAACTGGAATTTGACGGTAGTCCACGGTGCGACGACAAAATCATCCTGGTCTCTGCCCATCATATTCGCGCCTTTTGCGCTTAGGACGCCGATAACCTTCATCGCAACGTTCTTGATGCGAACCTCTTTGCCGACAGGGGACTCGCCTTTGAAAAGCTCCCTGACAATCGTCTGTCCGACTAAGCAAACCCGTGCGCCGCTTATTACATCCTGTTCAGTAAACACATCTCCCTCGGCCGGGTTCGCCCAGTTGCGGACCACTAAGTAATCAGGCGATGCCCCCAGTATGTTCATCGGGGACCAGTTGCGATTACTGTAAACAATCTGCATTCTGCAATCGACGCTTGGAGAGCCGCAGCGAACCGCGCTGCACTCCCGAAGTATCGCCGCGCAGTCATCAGGACTTAGCGACGGCTTGCCTCCTGCGCCGGAGTTTACGCCGCCTACAATAACATTGGCTGGGTCAATCTGTATGACGTTGGCGCCAATCGCCGCTATTGTCTGCTGTATCGAATAGTTTGTCCCCTGACCTATTTCTATTATGGCGATGACGGAGGCGATGCCGATTACGATTCCTAAGCAGGTCAGCGCCGACCTCATAATATGCCGTCTTAAAGAGCATATCGCCGTCCGCAGCGTTCGATAGAACGAGTGCATTATTAGCTCAAATCCTTGTCATTTTAAACTTTGTCACCGTCACCCTCGGCAAAAACCCTTAAAAACGGGGTATTTAGGCCGACACCAAACTATATTATACCAAAAATCAAGCTTTTCAGCACTATTAGCCGATTTTATTATAGGTCAGTAAAACACTTGCATTTGCTGATTTTCCGGCTAAACTGCTTGGCTTTGTGTTTACGGTTCGCAATTGTTTAACGTCTTATTACCTGATTTTAAGGAGAACACAGTGAAAACACGGGTGAAAAGTGCTGTTTTAACGCCAACAAGGGCGTTTTTGGCGGCGGCGGTCGCTTTGTTGTGCGGCGTGCCGGCAGCTATGGCCAGCGAAGCCGATCTGATACTGCCCGACCTCAGGTCGGTCAAATTCTTCGGCGACAGGATTGACGGCTGGTCGTTGTTAATCGGGGGGCTGGTGATATGCGCCTTCGGCATGATCTTCGGGATGGTGCAGTACTGCAATATTAAGAAAATGAAGGTGCATAAGTCGATGCTCGAAATCTCTGAGCTTATCTACGGCACCTGCAAGACATACCTGTTAACACAGGGCAAATTCATTGTTGTCCTCTGGGCTCTCGTCGCGGTCATTATGTGGGTCTATTTCCACATCTTGCGTGGGATGGCAAACTCCACGGTTGCGATAATCCTCGTATGCAGCTTGATAGGTATCGCGGGCAGCTATACCGTCGCGTGGTTCGGCATGAGAATCAATACCTTTGCCAATTCACGCTCGGCCTTCGCAAGCTTGAAAGGTAAACCCTTCCCGGTTTACGAAATACCGCTTAAGTCAGGTATGAGCATCGGTATGCTGCTCATTAGTATCGAGCTGTTCGTTATGCTCTGCATCTTGCTGTTCATCGATAAGACGTTGGCTGGTTCGTGTTTCATCGGTTTTGCCATTGGTGAATCCCTGGGTGCGTCAGTGCTGAGAATCGCGGGCGGCGTCTTCACAAAAATCGCCGATATCGGCTCCGACCTTATGAAAATCGTCTTCAATATCAAGGAAGACGACGCACGCAACCCGGGCGTCATCGCTGACTGCACGGGCGACAACGCGGGCGACTCAGTCGGCCCGACCGCCGACGGTTTCGAGACCTACGGTGTAACAGGCGTCGCGCTGATTTCGTTCATATTGCTGGCAATCAAAGATCCGGTTGTTCAGGTCCAGTTGCTCGTCTGGATTTTCGTTATGCGGCTTGTAATGATTTTCACAAGCAGCGTTTCCTACTGGATTAACGCCGCCATAGCAAAGGCACGCTTCGGTGACCTCGACAAGATGGATTTCGAGAAACCGCTGCTGTCCCTCGTGTGGCTGACCTCGTTCGTATCGATAGGCCTGACCTATCTCGTTTCGTGGTTCGTCATACCGACCCTCGGCGATGGCTCGATGTGGTGGAAATTCGCGTCGATTATTACCTGCGGCACAATCGCAGGCGCTTTGATTCCTGAATTGGTCAATATGTTCACAGCCGTCAAATCGGCTTATGTTCAAAATATCGTCAACGCCTCACGCAAGGGCGGAGCCCCCCTGACAATCCTCGCGGGCTTCTGCACCGGAAATTTCAGCGCATACTGGATGGGTCTGACCATTATGGGCCTGATGGCCATCGCTTATGGCGTCAGCACGTTCGGCTTAGACGCAATGATGATTGCTCCTTCGGTATTCGCGTTCGGTCTCGTGGCCTTCGGCTTCCTTAGTATGGGGCCTGTGACAATCGCCGTTGACTCATTCGGACCAGTGGCGGACAACGCACAATCCGTTTATGAGCTTTCGCTGATTGAGAGTATTCCGAATATCAAGGCGGAAATTAAAAAGGAGTTCGGATTCGAGCCGAATTTCGACAAGGCCAAGAGATTTCTCGAAGAGGCCGACGGCGCGGGTAACACCTTCAAAGCAACCGCAAAGCCCGTCCTCATCGGCACAGCCGTTGTCGGTGCGACAACGATGATTTTCTCAATCATCATCATTCTCACTCAGGGCCTGAAGCCCGAGCTTCTGGCAAACCTGTCGATTCTGCACCCACCGTTCCTGCTTGGCCTGATGGCTGGCGGCGCGATCATCTACTGGTTCACGGCTGCCTCCACACAGGCCGTATCGACCGGCGCATATCACGCCGTGAAGTTCATCAAAGACAATATCAAGCTCGGGGTAGGCGCGGAAAAGGCGTCCAGCGAAGACAGCAACAAGGTCGTCGAGATTTGCACCAAGTTCGCCCAGAAGGGCATGATTAACCTGTTCTTAGTCATATTCTTCAGCACGCTCGCCTTTGCCTGTCTTGACCCCTATTTCTTCATCGGCTATTTGATTTCAATCGCCTTGTTCGGCCTCTACCAGGCAATCTTTATGGCAAACGCCGGCGGCGCATGGGATAACGCCAAGAAGTACGTCGAAGTTGACCTCAGAGAAAAGGGCACCCCCCTGCACGCCGCAACCGTTGTCGGCGACACCGTTGGCGACCCGTTCAAAGATACCTCCTCAGTCTCGATGAACCCCATCATCAAGTTCAGCACCCTGTTTGGCGTCTTGGCTATCGAGCTTGCCCTCGTATTGAGCAGGAAGGTTGACATCACCCTGGCCGTTGTCTTCTTTCTCATCTCGGCCTTCTTCGTTGCACGTTCCTTCTACGGCATGAGAATTAGAGACGAGGATTAATCCGCCGAAACGTATTTTGATGTAATGCACAAGGGGATTTGCGGTTTCGCGAATCCCCTTTTTTATTTCACCTTCTATGGTTAGCCGTTGTCGAGACGACAACGGATTCCAAACTCTAATTTCTGCCGCAATTAGCAGGGGGGTATTCGTCAATTCTACTTAAGCAGTTTGGTGATTGCCTTGGCGAGATGTTTGGCGGCGGCGACAACCTCTTTCGTCGGCTGTGCCCCGAATAAAAGCGTCTTTGGCTGTATGCCGATGATTATCGCCTGAAACTTGAATGATTCGAGCAGGTAACCAATTATTATCTTAAGCGGCAGCGAGTGCGTGCAAAATGAAGTTCCGCCGATTGTTCCTGGTTCCATTATCTCGATATGTCCCGGCTTTTTGTTGAGTTCGGCGGCGTCAATAATTATCAAATGCGTCGGCTGAAACTTCTTTATCTCGCCTGTGAGATTTTCCGGCGCCGTTTCGCCGATAAAGACGCGGACTTCCGGCGATGTAATTTGCTTTGTGATTGTTTTTTCGATTTGCTGTGCGACCAAAAGCCCTGCGATGTCATCGCTGCGTAATTCCGACCCGACGCCTAATACTGCGACCCGTGTGGCGTTTTCAAGTTTTTGTTTTAGGATGTCTAAATCAGACACGGATTAACACAGATTTATACTGTTTATAATTCAGTTCTCTGTGTCCTCTGTGCTCTCTGTGGCTAACCTTCTTTTTTAGTATCTTTGCCGGTATTTTCACCGAGAACTATCAGGAGTTTGCCGTGTTCGAGCTGGGCCAGTTCGAAGTCAGGGGTGGCCTCAAGTGCCTCTTTGGGGCAGGTATCGACGCATTGGGCGCAATACAGGCATTTGGCGAGGTCTATCTCGGCGACAAATTTCTTTTCGCCCACGGTCTTAATCGTAATCGCAGCCGACGGGCAATCCCGCATGCACATTTTACAGCCGATACATCTTTCCTGATAGAACCGCAACTTGCCGCGGAAATCCTTCGGCATCGGCTTTTTCACAAACGGATACGACGACGTCGCCGGCTTCTTGAAAAGCGACCGCAGCACCTGGCTTGTCATTTTTCCCGGTCTGAACATTATTTAATGACTCCCTTAAGAATCAGGTCCGCGATAAACTGCAAAAAGGCCAGCGGCGCGACAACCTTCCAGCAAAAGTTTATCATCTGGTCGATTCTCAGCCGGGCAACTATCGTCCGGGCCAGTGAAATAAGTCCTATTATGAACAGCACCTTTACAAGATATAAGGCAAATCCCGCCGCCGGCCCATAGCCCAGGCCGAATGGCAGGAACACTGCCGCCAGTAATGACGCACCGACGACCAGCTCCATATCAATCGCCAGTCTGAATATCGCCAGAAGTCGCCCGCTGTACTCGGTAAATGCCCCCGCGACGATTTCCGTTTCCGCCTCGGGTATATCGAAGGGCACCTTTTCAAGTTTCCCCAGAAGGGCGATTATCGCGATTACAAAACCCAAAAGGTTACACAGGATGGCCCACGGATGAGCGCTGAAATATACTGATATCTCGCTCAGTGACCATGTATCCGCCAGCATTGCCGGCGCCAGTATGCTCAAAAACAGCGGAATCTCGTATGCGAACAGCTGTGTCAGCGAACGTGCCGCCCCAATCATCGAATAAACGCTTCGCGAATACCACCCGCCGAGAAAATACGTCAGCGTGGGGACAGTCAGCAGATATACCACAACAACAAGGTCCCCCTTGAACGCGAATAACGCCTTAGAACCCCACATCGGGATATAAAGAAACGCCGTGAGAATCGACGTCATTGCGATAATCGGCATCATCTTGAAAACAAGTGTGTCGGCGTTCTGCGGCACCACGTCTTCCTTCGCCGACAGCTTTATGAAGTCAGCCAGGGGCTGAAACCACGGTGGCCCAATCCGGTTTTGCATCAACGCGTAAAGTTTGCGGTCAACGTATTCAGCCGTCAGCCCGAACGCCGCGACGAATAAAAACCCCGGAAACACAAAAATATTGAACAACGCTTCTGCCATTAGTTCGACTCTCTCATAGTTCTCAGTTTTCGGTTCAATTCCGCAAAATCAAGTCCCTGTTTGCTGTACCAGTCAATTCCGTATGTCCGCAGCGTAGGCCAGTCCATTCTGTCCGTCCGGCCGTTGTCAATGTTCGTCGTCGCGATGGCCCTGTCTGTGCAGGAAAAGCACGGGTCAATTGCTGCTATCACAATCGGCGTATCAGCCAGGTATCCGTCCTTTAACATATGTGCCACCACCTGCACGTTGGCAAGCGTCGGCGCTCGCACCTTCACCCGTTCCGGCTTATCGCTGTCGTTTCCCTTGACGTAATGAACGTCCTCGCCCCGCGGCGCCTCATATCGGCTTATCGCCTGCCCCGCAGGAATTTTTCGCGGTGCCTTCACCACTATCGGTCCCTCGGGCATCTGCTTCAATATCTGCCTGACTAATTTATATGCTTCCATCAGCTCGCCTACTCGAACTAATGTCCTGCCGTAAACGTCGCTGTTGTTAGCTGTGATTACATTGAAGCTCAATTCTCCGTAAACCGCGTATGGGTCGTCGCGCCTGACGTCCCTGTCAACACCGGATGCTCTCGCTGTCGGTCCTACCGCGCCTAAGTGAATCGCGTCCTCTTTCGAAAGTTTTCCGACTCCCGAAAGCCGTTCCCGCAGCGTGATTTCCTGTGTGGCTACCTGAATATAATATTTTGTCCGCTCTTCGAGGGTATCGATAGCGGCCAGTATCTGCGGTACCTGCTCCGCTGTGATATCTCGTCTCACTCCGCCGATTGTATTCATCCCGTAATTGACACGGTTGCCGGTCAGCAGGGCCAGTATATCCATCACCAGCTCCCTGTCTCGCCACGTGTACATCAAAAGTGTATCGAATCCGATTTCGTGTCCCGCGACCCCCAGCCAAAGCAAATGACTGTGAATCCTCTCAAGCTCCGAAATCAGCGTGCGGATATAAAGCCCCCGCTTGGGCACTGCAAGTCCTGCTATCTCCTCGACCGCCTGTATAAAGCATGTCGAATGTGAATGCGAGCATATCCCGCAAACTCGCTCGACAAGGTACATATCCTGGATATATGTCCGTCCTTCGCAGGCCTTTTCAATCCCGCGATGATTATAACCCAGCCGGACCGTCATATCCGTGATTTTCTCGCCTCTAAGCGTCAGCAAAAAACTCTCCGGCTCTTTCAGCATCGGATGCTGAGGCCCTATCGTTAATTTAACTTCTCGTTCAGGCATTTTCTTTTACCTCCTCGCCTCGGCTCGCTCCTGATTCTGGCGAGACGGGCGTTTTCCCGATTGTGTCTGATTTCCAGTCCTTGCGGAGCGGGTACTGGCCCGTGGGCCACCCGTCGGGAAGGGGGTATCTGTTGCCGGGCGGCAGGCCCTCTACCTGCATACCCAGTAAATCAACCATCTCCCTTTCGTAAGCGTCCGCCGCCGGAAATCTCGCACTAACTGTTTTTATTACAGGTTTATCTTTCGGGACACTGATGTGTAAATTCAGTATTATCCCGCTTTCTCTCGCTATGTGATAAATTACGCCGAGCGTCGGCCCCTCATCGAGGCCGGTTATCGTCGCAAGAATTACAAATCCCAGTTTGTCCACAGCGTAATCAAAAATCTCGCCGAATTCAGTCGCCGGCACGTCCGCCCAGATGCGTCGTTCCCGCTGAATCGTAATCTTTTCCGTCGATAATCCGAATCTCTCGGCCAACTGCTGTTTTATTTTTTCTTCTTCAACTGACACGGGTCGCTCCCAATTATGTTCCACTAACTACTGTTTCCTTGGCGGCCTTTGATGCGTTGTCCACGCTCGCCAATAGTTTAACCACCCCGTCTATAATTGCCTTTGGGCTTGCAGGACATCCGGGTATATATGCCGAAACAGGTATCACCTGGTCTATGCCGCCCTCGACGTTATAGCAGCCGTTGAATACTCCGCCAGAACAGGCACAGGTCCCGACCGCCACGACGAATTTCGGCTCAGGCATTTGCTCATATATCCTTATCAGCCGGTCTTTTATCTGCCTCGTAACCGGCCCTGAGCATACCAGAACATCCGCATGTCTCGGCGTGCCTCTTAATATCACCCCGAAACGCTCCACGTCGTATATTGGTGTTAGGGCCGCGATAATTTCAATGTCGCAGGCGTTGCACGCCCCCGTGTTGAAGTGAATTATCCACGGCGACTTGATTCTCGCCCACGTTACTATTCTTTCAATCAGAGACATTTTTTTACCTTTTATTTCAAATTTTCTCTGCGTTCTCAGCGTGCTCTGCGGTAAAAAATCCGCAATCCGAAATCTAAAATTCCTTTTACCTCTTATACAATACGAATAAGCCGATAATCGCGCCCAGTATGTAAACTACCGCTATCAAAAACGACTGCATTGTCGCTACAGGCACAGTCGCAATCATCAGCGCAACAACGTGCAGTATCGTGAAATAAAACGCGAACGGGAAAAACTGCGTGTAGTCGGGCTGTATCATGTGCGTCTTGATGTCTTCGCCGCAGGAATATTCCTTCGTCAGCCCCGCGGGGATTTTCTTTGGTTTCAGCGCCAGCTTCGATAAAACATACGCCCCCAAAACAGCCGCCAGCATTATTGCGACAAATGCCGCCGGGGGCGACAGCAATAGTTCATTTGACATCGTTATCCCTTGATATTTCTTAGCAATCTTCCGTCTATCGATTTGATGTTCTTATATACGCACAAAACTATTCCAACCGCTACGGCGATTACCACCACCTCGATGACTATCAACGTGATGGCAAGCGCCTGCGCCAGCGCCATTCGACCGGTAACGTATCCCGCGAGTATAATAAACAGTGTTACACTCTTTGTCAGAATCTCCAGTCCAATCAGCGCCCTTACTAAGTTGTAAGTCATTATCAAACAATAAAAGCCCGTTATCAGCAAAAGTATCGCGCCTATGCTGAACAGCCAGAACACCTGCGGCACTTCTTCAATCATTCGCTCAATCCTTAAACAACGCGACCACCCCAAATGCCCCGGCCAGCAGAATCACAATCTGCCCGATCAGGTCAAGGTGTCGCATGTTCCATATAATATTACGGACGTCGCTCTCACCTGGTGCGACCTGTAAATGGAAATCCAGCGGGATATGAACCTGGTACAAAGCTACACCCGTCAGCACAAGTATTACAGGTAGAAGCCAGAATTTGGAAAATCGCTCTTTTTGCCTTGCCTCCACCTGCTCATCTGTCAGCCGCTGTGTTAAGCTTATGCAGCTTATGAATATGGCGGATATCAATCCCGCGCAAACCGACAGCTCAAAAACCGCCGCCAGGGGCGAGCTGAGCTTGAACATAATTATCGTCAGAATCATGCTGGTTAGCGCCAGCCCTATCACCGAGCGTAATAGGCGCACAGTCATTACCGTCCACGCGGCCGCTAACACTAACGCTATTCCAAGTATGATGTTTATTGTCATATTTTTTATTCTCTGTGACTAAAAATCCGCAATCTACAATCCTAAATCCGAAATTCCTTTACCTTTTAACTTTTTTTTATTCTCTGTGCTCTCTGTGGCTAAAAGTTATTTCAAAAAACTGCTTATAGGCATCAAAACACTGTTAAACATCCAAGGGAAAGCTACGCCGATGCCGACCGTTATCGCCGCCAGTATCGCCGCGGCTGCTGTTATCCCCAAACCGGCTTCCTTTACGTTAGTCAACCCTTCGGCCGGCTTGCCGAAGAAAACCTTTCGCTGCATCATTAGCAGATACGCAAGCGTCAAAACGCTCGCCAATACCGCTATCGTTGCGTATGCGTACAAACCGTTCTGCCACAACGCTATCACGATAATCAGCTTGCTCCAGAATCCCGCAAGGGGAGGCACGCCCGCCGTTGACAAAAACGCTATAAGCGAAGTTGCATTGGTGACGGGCATCTTTGTTCCCAGCCCGCCTAATTTGCTCATGTCCGTCGTGCCCGATTGTTTCTCTACCGCCGCGGAATTGACAAACAGTAATGACTTGAAAATCGAGTGATTGAACAGGTGGAAAACCGCTCCGACTATCGCCAGGTTGGTCCCGCAGCCCAGTGCGAGGATTATGTAACCTACTTGGCTGATGCTCGAATACGCCAGCATCCTCTTGAAATCTATTTGTCCCATCGCCGCGAATGCCCCGACGAGGATTGAAATCGTCCCTGCTAATAAAAGTATGTGATTTACAGATTCGTTGTTCGCGAATACCGATGTCGTCAGCCGAATCATCGCATATATGCCCGATGTCTTGGTTGCAATGCCTGCAAGCAGCACCGATGCCGCCGCCGGCGCAGCAGAATATGCCCCGGGCAGCCACCCGTGAAACGGAACAACGCCTCCCTTGATTAACAAACCGCAGATAAATAGGCCGATTGCCACCATCACTAAAGGATTGCCCTGCGATTGTTTCACCGCGCTGCCCGCCGCCGCGAAAGATGTGTCACCGACCACCAGCAGCATTATCGCAATCGAAAGCAGCATCATTATCGTCGCCGTCGCCGACAAAATTATATATTTGAATGCCCCTTCGAGGGCATTTGTATCACGCTGGAAAGCGATGAGGATAAACGACGCGACCGCCGTTACCTCGATGAATATATACAGCGAAAACAGGTCCGTCAGCATCACCGTCCCGTTCATTCCAATCATTGCGACTAAGACGAGGTTCACAAAGCTGAATCGCTGCTTTTCGCTGCCGATTGTCTGCATCCCGACCAGTATCGTCGTCAGTGTTACAATGCCGATTGACAGCAACAGCACAAGCGTCAGGTTGTCGCAGGTCAGCCCCAGCGAAAAATACTTCGCCCAGGTGTCTGTGCCGCCGCGACCCGTCGCAATCATCGTAACTGCGAGAATCTGCCACAGCGACATTATCACCCCGAACAAAAACGACAGTTTCTGCGTTATGCTTCGGATCGGCAGATTCAGCAGCACTATCGCCAGCAAAGGCAGCAGTAAAAACGGTGACAGCATATTGCCCCTTAACTAAAACGACTTCATTAACATTATTACGGCAAACAAAACGCCTATTAACGACCAGACGACATACAGCGAATAACTTCCCGTATGCGCCAGCTTTATCAGGCTCGATAACCCCGCTGCGATCTTCACAGCGAAATCCTCATACAGCCAGTCAATTGTCCTGTCTATCCACCAGCCGAATCTCGATAGCCCCTGGACCACTTTCATACCGACGTCGTATGGGTCGAACCAGTGGTTCTCGGCCTTTGTATAAATGCCTTCAAGGAACGGTGCGTGCCGGATATGGTCGCTCGCCTTGTATCCGCTGCCGTTTACTTTCACCGCGAACAAATGATGCAGCAGAGCGCCAATAAGCACAATCACTGTTACCGTAATCAGCATCGTATTGGGGCCGAACTCCTGTCCCGCTAATCGTTCCTCGCCCAGAATCGGCTTTATAAGGTTATCTAAAGGCAGATAATGCCACACGCCGAAAACCACGCATAACGATGCGATAACTATCATCGGCACAAGCATCGCCCATGATGTTTCCCTGACGTTCTTGTTCGCATCGCTGATCTTGCCCAGAAATGCCGCGTGCCCTAATTTCAAAAATGATGCCGCGGTGAGGAATGTCCCTAAAATCGCTGCTAAGTAAAATATATTCCCTCTTACTAATGCCGCGTCATAAACCAGCTCTTTCGAGTAAAACCCGTTAAATGGCGGCACGCCCGAAATTGACGCCGCCGCTATCGCGAAACATATGAAAGTAACCGGCATCTTTAATCCCAGCCCGCCTAATTTTGCCAAATCGGTTGTCCCCGTCTGCTTTTCCACCGAGCCGCCCGTAAGGAACAAACAGCTCTTGTACATCGCATGGTTTATCATATGAAACAAGCCGCCCACAATGCCTATGGGCAGGCATGTCCCGATACCGAGAATCATGTACCCGACCTGACTTATGGCGTGATACGAAAGCAGCCGTTTGTAATCCTTCTGCACAAGGGCCATCATCACTGCTGCCAGGATTGTAATCGCCCCGATTATCATAAGCAGCATGCTAAGCCACGACTCGCCGCTGAGTTTGAACATATCGAGAGATATTCTCGCCAGAAGATAAATGCCCAAAAGCTTCTCGAGTGACGCGGGCAAAAATGCCATAAATGGCAGCGGTGCGTCAACCGCCGCGTCGGGAATCCACGTATGGAAGGGCATCGAGCCGGCCTTTGAAATCGCCCCCATCATCATAAGTATAAATGCTAAAGCCCCCAGCGAATCGACGACGGGCAAACTGATTTTGGAAATTGTCATTGTGCCCGCCATGTGTCCCGCAAGGCCTATCCCCATCATCAGGCACAAATCGGAAATGCCAACGATAACAAACGCCTTAATCGCCGTCTTATATGCCCAGGTCCTGCCAATCGCAATCATCCCGAACAGCGTCAGCATCAACCCCTCCCAGAAAAACAGCATCAGGACAAGGTTGTCCGCTAACACCGCGCCGTTGGTCATCGCCAGTGTTATGAGCAGGTAGCTGTAAAATTGATTAAGGCGGGGCTTGTTCCACATAAATGAGCAGCTGTAAAGCACAAACAGAAACGAAAATGCCGCTGCCGCGACAAGAATGAACGCGCTAAAGTGATACAGCCGCAAAGCTAAATCTATTCCGAAACCTGTCCAGGGAATTGAGAAATTTATATTTTCTTTGAAAAGCGTTATGGTCAGCCCTAATGTCGCCGCTGTGGCAAGCAGGGCAATCGCCTCCTTGACGCCTCGAATTTGCTGACCTATCAGCAGGACCACTAAGCCGGCGACGAAAGGTATGACTATTGGCAATAAAATAAAACTGTCTGTCATCTGATTACCCCCGGCAGATGTTGAATCGCGGCCATAACAAACTGCGTAGGCCACGCAATCGCGAATCCCGCGATAATCGATAATACCGCAAGCGACGCGACGCTGATAACCATCGTCGCCGAACCCTCACGAACGGGTTTGGTCTTTGGCTCACCCAAAAACACCATACTGAATACCCGCAGCAGGTAAATAATAGTCATAATCGCGCCTATCAGGAAAGTCAGCATAATCCACATGTCGCCCGCCTTGATGGTGCTCGTCATAACCATAAATTTACTGAAGAACCCGCCGAATGGCGGTATCCCCATAACCGAAAACGAACAGAACAGAAAAGCTATCGCCGTAACAGGCATCGTCTTAATCAATCCGCCCAACTTAGTAATATCTTTTGTATGGGTGTTCTGCTCAACGATTCCCGCGCAAAGGAACAACCCGCCCTTGGCCAAACCGTGCATCATAATGTAAAGCAACCCGCCTGTGATGCCGATTTCGTTACCGATGGAAAGGCCCAGGAAAATAAACCCAATCTGGCTTACGGTAGAATAGGCAATTATGCGTTTCAAATCGGTATCAATCATCGCCGCCGCCGCGGAAACTAATGCGCTTGCGCCCGCGACTATCGGCACTATCGTATGCCATGAATCATCAACCGTAAATGTCGCGATAAACAACCTCGCGAACACATAAACGCCTATCTTAACAAGCAGTGCCGCGTGCAGCAGCGCCGTCACCGGACTCGGTGCCACACCCGCATCCGGTAACCACGTATGGAAGGGTAGGGTGGCGGATTTGGAAAAGATGCCGGCGAGCATCAGAAGGACCGCGATATTCGATAAGTGGGTGGTGCCGAGGGTTTCTTTTATGGTCTGGAGGTCGAAAGAGCCGGTTTGATTGTAAATAATGACGAAGCCGATGAGCATAAGGAGCGAGCCGAACATCGTAACAAGGAATGCCTTGTCGGCCTTAAGGACGTGCTGCTTTTCCCTGAAAAAGCCGATAAGCCGCCAGCTTGTTATCGCTGTGATTTCCCAGAAAAGATATAGGAATACGAGGTTGCCTGAGAAAATCAGGCCTAACATACCGCCCAGGAACAGAAGCACCATCAGGTAGTATTCGTTCTGGTTTTCGTAATGGCTGATGTAGCCAAAAGAGTAAAAAATGATGATTGAGCTTAAGAAAGCGGAAACAATCGCCATAAATATCGCTAAGCCGTCGGCGTACAGGGTGAAATTGAATATGTTATTGATATTGGCCGTGAAATTGAGCGGGCCTGCGGAGACGACCGTCGGCAGGATAGCGATTACTAATAGAAGGGGTATTAAAGCCAGCGCCAGCGCAAGGAGATTTCGCAGGCCTGTTGAAATCCGGCCCGCCAGGGGCAGTATAAACGCCCCGATACACGGCACTAAAACGATACAAAGGAGCATCAATCGATTATCCATAATCGCCCGTTTACCTGAAAAAGAGTCAAAACTGTTACCCTAAAAAGACGGCTACATTACATTCACTGGATGCTAAAGGCAACTAAAGAAGTTGGAATATTAACAGCCCGCTATTCGGTAGTCAACAAAATAACGGGCTTTTTGATTCTTGCGGCATTGGGTTGCGGGGGGGATGATAGCACATCAGGTTCGGGGGTGCAAGGGGGAAGTCATCGCAAAAAGCAAAGGGCAAAAGGCAAAAAGTTAAAAGGGAGAAGATGTTCGATTCTGGATACTCGATACTTGATGTCGGATCAGATAGAGGTTGCGATGAAAAGCAATAGCGTGCTTAAAGCAGCGACAGCAAAGGATATTCTGGTCCATTTGTTATGCTTTGCCAGACCCGGGTGAAGGTCTTCAACCTCGTGGTAATAATCCTCAAGGTCGTGATTGTATCCTGTCCTGAGTTTGTGGGACAGATAGAGATAGGCCGAAAAGGATATCAGAAACATCGGCCCGGCTATTATGTAGAGTATAAATTTCATTGGAACAGGATTTTAACCGTAGTCAGACGCCGGACGCAAGACCCAAGACCACAGACGTAAGGGAGAAGATACTCGATACTTGATGCTGGAACGTCGCTCGTGTATGGCGGCACGCCCCCCGCCGTCCCTAAGGGACGAGACGCGGGGGCAGGTAGCATATAAGTATATACGTATGTACTTATATAATGATACAAGAGTCGAGTTTTTGGCAAGAGGTTTTTGGGATAGATTTTCATTAGAAGTAATGCAAAAATGCGATTTGCCGGGTATAATAAGCCGGAACACTGAAAACGTGTGGAAGCCGGTATATATTTTTACGTTATCCTGAAGAATGATTATGATGAAAGCCGCGAAAATAAAAACAGTTTCAGTCAGCGACAAGATGCAGAAAAATTATCGTTACGAGATTACGGCGCCGGCCGGCAAGGATTTCGATACGGATTTTCAGCCGCAGCTTACTCCCGAAGAAATGCTTCGGCTGGGTGTGTTCGGAGGAAAGTATATGACCGACTGCCGACGGGAGTTTCCGGGAGAATGGTTTAAGAAAGCAAAACTCAGCCCGGCCAAACATGAGCCGGCGCTTAATTATTTCAAAGTCAGCGCGAGCCAGACGCTTAGCGTCTGGCGGGAAAAGGGATGGATTTATCCCGACGACCCACGCGGATGGTTTCAGTGGTATTGCCGATATTTTATGGGAAGGCGCATCCCGGCGGAGGACAAAAGACAGATAGCCAGATGGAAAGCAATGAAAAGGCACGTCAGCCAGTTACGCAAAAACTGCCGGAGGGGCGATATTTCCTGCCGAAGAAAACAGAGACAAGCCCTTTTGCAATGGGCCTACGACAGCAGAAAGATTTAGGTTTAGACGCAGATTGCGCTGGTTACGCTGTTTTTTTTGTTTAGCCACCCCCTAAGGGATGCCTTTCGGCAAGAGGGCACCCCTCTTCGCTACGCCGGGGCAGGCAGCGTGTAGCGGACAGTGAAGAATTTAGAAATTAGAAGTGAGAAGTTAGAAGTTAGAGGTTAGAAGGCCCAAAGGAAATGTCCAATATTGAATGTTAAATGTTCAATGTCCAATCCGTCTGCGCCCCCACAACTATTTCCTGTGGAAAAAACGACGTGGGGGTCTTCGCTACGAGGGGTAAATCAACAAAAAGGTCCTATATGCAAATTGTCTTTTTTTTGTCGGGCCAATAAAGGAGAATTATGAGACCCATGCAAAATTATTTGACAATTAATATGCATAATAACCGACGCATCTCATTATGTTTATTATACTTAATATTAAGTAAGCCGATGAATACCTGGCGGCAATATAATAAACAGCCGCACATCTATAAAGCATATTGGACTCATTTTTGTATAGCGGGGGTTTTGGGGAAGATAACATCCGTTTTTTTACGAAAAGGAGGCACAGCAATGAAAACGTTAAAAGTGTGGATTGTGGTTCTGGCAATGCTGGCTGTAAGCGCTCCGTCATTCGGTTATGTTCTTGTTTATAACGTGGTTAGCAGGATAAACGCTGTTGACAGCATAGCCAATTCCTTAGTTGGAGCAGCCGCTAAAAGTTATCTGTTTATGGATATCAATGAAGTGGATGGAGAGGTCAACGATTCGTACTGGCTGATTTACGGCAAGGACGGCGATGGAACCAAAACTTACATATTGGAAGAGCCTTACCTGGATTCGTTGGTTTGCGGCAAATACCAAAGCATCCATTTTGAAACAGTGGAGGGTGGATGGTCAGTGACTGTTATAGGCAAGGTAATGAGTAAAAGCATCGGCACGACGAACAAAAAACTTGTTGCCTATGCCATGTCGGGTAATCTTATCATCCAGAGCAGCGGCATCGTTCTCGACATGAGCCAGTCGTTAACAGGGGCGGGGTCTATGGTACTAATGCTGAACTCTGTGAAAACCAAGGCCGCGAATAACGTGTCGGCGCCGATGACAATAGACGATGCAGTCAGTGATATTACTGACGCATGGGACGTGGCCGGCTATATCAGCGGATAGCACAGCTGCTAAGGCGAACCAGGCTTAGTTGCTATCGGGCCTGGTATGGTTGGACGAAACATACGATGATTCTGCTCCACATGAGACGTGGGGCAGAATCATTTTTTTTCAGCGCATAAAACAAATCTTATGCAAAGCCAAATATTTTTTGAGCGTTTTTTTCGTTTCGGTTGCGGCATCTGTGATGGCATTTTTAAAATCGTCCTTGATATTGCGTCGGGGTTTTGATATTAACAACCGCTTATGAAAACGAGCTTGAAAAAATTACTGGTTTGTATAGTTGTCGTTTGCGCATCAGCGGGGATAAGCAGAGCCGATTTGGCGGGGAAGGTCGAGACGATTGTCGCGTCGCAGGCACAGGGCAAGGTGCGCATCGCTGTGAAAATCGTAAATCCCGCAAATGGGGCCGTCATTTACAGCCATAACGCGTCCCAGCAACTGATACCGGCGTCGAATATGAAGCTCGTTACGTCTGCAGCGGCGTTACATTACCTCGGCCCGGACTTTGTTTACCTGACGGGTGTGGGCATGGTCGGCGATTCCGTCGCGGTAATAGGCAGCGGCGACCCCGTTTTGGGCGACAAACCAACTATGCAGAAAAATAATCTCGACCCGCGCTGGGTGCTGAAAGACGTTGCCGAGATTCTGCGCAAGAACAACGTAACGACAATTTCCGACGTTATTATTGATGACACGGTATTCGACGATGAATACGTTCAGCCGAGCTGGGCGAAAAAGGAGCTGATTCACTGGTATGCCGCCGAGGTCGCGGGCATTAACTATAACGATAATTGCATCGAGATTATTGCCGAGACGGCTGGTTCAAAAGTCGAGCTGACTCTCGACCCGCCGACAAGCTACGTAAAGATAATCAATAATTGCAAGGCATCGGCCACACAAACGAATACCACTATCGGAGGGGCGAGGCCCGACGGCTCAAACGTCATAACTGTTTCGGGCGTCTGCTACAAAAAATGCGAGCCGATACGCGTTACAATCGACAGGCCTCAGGCGTTTTTCGGAACGCTGCTTGCCGAAGAGATTAAACGGGCCGGCGTCGGCATCAAGGGGCAGTTTGTAGAAAGGGAAATTTTGCCGCAGGACCAATTCAAACTCCTCGCCGTTTATCGCACACCTATATGGGATGTTTTTGACCGCTGCAACAAAGACAGTTTGGAAGTCGCCGCGGAATCACTGCTGAAGACGATAGCCGCATATCGGCAGCCAAGCGGCAAGGGCGGCACGTGGGCGCAGGGCAGGCAATTCGTATCGGATTACTTAGTTTCGCTGGGGGTATCCGCTGACCAGTTCGTTCTCGATGACGGCTGCGGGCTGAGCGAGAATAATCGTCTCAGCGCAAACCTGCTTACGGCTATTCTCCTGGATATTTACAAAAAGCCCGATTGGCAGAAGTTCAAGGATACGCTGGCGGTAGGGGGGGAAGAAGGGACAATCGATAAATGGTTCAACGAGCCGAAATACAGGGGCAAAATTTTCGCAAAGACCGGCTATATCGGCGGCGTCAAATCTCTGTCCGGCGTATGCACGACTGAAGGGGGCGACCGGGTATTTTCGATAATCACCAACAACACAAACGGCAAAAGCCGGCAGGCCATTAACGATATCGTCAAAGCTATAATAGACGAATCGCGATAAAAATGGACACTGATTAACACTGTAATTTTTAGACACGGATTTACCCCCTTCTTCGCCGAAGTGGCTACGCAGGGCAGGCAGATTGACACTGTTTTTTTAAAAGTTGGAAGCACTGGTTTCGACACATAAAATCTGGCAAATAATGTTAAAAATCGGCAATATAATTCTCGATATTCCCTTTTTTCAGGCGTCGCTTAGCGGATACAGCGATTACGCTATGCGGGCAATTGCGAGTGAGTGCGGAGCGCCTATGACTTTTGCCGGGGTATTCCTCGCCAAAAGCGTCATCCATCCGCGGGTCTTTAATGATCCGTCATTTAAACCCGGCGAGGATGAACATCCGATAGGGGCCCAGCTTTTAGGCGAGGACGCTGAGATAATGGCAAAGGCCGCCAAGGTGGTATCTGGGGCGGGTTACGATTTAATAGACCTGAATTTTGCCTGTCCTGCGCCGAAAGTTATTCGCCGAAAGCGGGGGGGATTTCTTCTCAATGAGCCGGATAAAGTAATGGAAATATATAACGCCGTAAGAGAGTCCGTCGATTGCCCGGTAACTATGAAATTGCGGACGAGCTTCGATAATGAGTCCTATGATAATTTCTGGGACATCTGCACCAGGGCCGCGGCCGGCAAGGTCGATGCGTTAATTGTGCATCCTCGCACTGTTTGCCAGAGATTTACCGGTTTGGCAAACTGGGAGTTTTTATCAGAGGTTAAAAAACGGTTTCCCAGCACGATAATTATAGGCAGCGGAGATTTATTTTCCGTCGATACGATTAAAAGTAATGTAAAAAACACCGGGGTGGATGGCGCGGTAATTGCTCGCGGCGCGATTGGCAATCCATGGATTTTCAATCAGCTTCGCGAGGGAGATGATTTCGTCGCCCCGACTCTTGAGCAGCAGGGCGGGGTAATTTCAAAACATTTTAATTTAGTTCGTAAGCTCTATGGGGACAAAAAGGCCATCACGCATTTTCGGAAATTCGCGATTGCCTATTGCAAGCTTCATCCCATGCGCAGAAAAGTCCAAAAAGCCCTTTTTGCAGCGAACACAGCCGAAGAATTTCTCGCCTCCGTGAAACAATGGTATGGACTGTAACAACAATATTTTTTAGTTGTTGGCATGTCCGGCACGGGTTATTATTTTAACTATGTCTGAATCTGCGAAAAAATCTTTCGTTATTTTCACATATTTTGTTTTGATATTGAGCATCTTGCTGGTCTTCTGGCAGGTACACAATTTCGATTTTATTAATTACGATGATGGCGACTACGTATATGAAAATCCGCACGTTTTGAACGGCCTGACCGGGGATGGTGTCATCTGGGCTTTTACCACTCCGAACGTAGGAAACTGGCTTCCGCTGACGTGGCTTTCCTTTATGCTTGATTGTCAATTGTTCGGCACCAACCCCGGCTGGATGCATCTCGTAAACCTGCTTTTGCATCTTGCAAATACCCTGCTGCTCTTTGCGGTGCTCAGGAAAATGACGGATTCGACAAGCTCACCGCAGGCCGGCGCATTATGGCAGAGCGCATTTGTCGCGGCGGCTTTTGCTATTCATCCGATGCACGTCGAATCGGTCGCGTGGATTACCGAACGCAAAGATGTATTGAGCACGTTGTTCCTTCTGCTTACATTAGCCGCTTATGTCAGCTATGTAAGACGCCACAGTGTGGCTCGTTATGTGCTGACATTGTTGTTGTTCGTATTGGGCCTTCTTGCAAAACCAATGCTCGTTACTTTGCCGGGTCTGCTGCTGCTTTTGGACTATTGGCCGCTCGAACGAATCAGAGAACAGAGGACTGAGGACGGAAAACGGAAGACAAAGAGTGGATTTCAAAAATTATCGGCAGGACAGTTAATAATCGAAAAAGTTCCTTTCTTTGCACTGTCGGCTGTCTCAAGTGTGGTAACCTTTCTTGCCCAGCGAGGCAGCGGGGCGGTAACGGGTATCAATGCTCTGCCAATTGCCAATGCCTTCTTGTCGTATGCCAAATACATTGGCAAAATGTTCTGGCCGCAGAACATGGCGATATTCTATCCTTTTAACACCAGCAGCTTTGCGTTTTGGCAGGCGGCGATGTGCGTTTTATTATTGCTTGTTATATCCATTTTTGTAATTCGTTTTGGACGAAAGCAAAGGTATTTGCCGGTGGGCTGGTTCTGGTTTGTCGGAACACTCATCCCGGTCATAGGCCTTGTGCAAAGCGGCGCCCAGTCCTACGCAGACCGATATACCTATATTTCCTATATAGGTCTTTTCATAATGATTGCGTGGGGCCTGCCTGAGCTTCTTTCGAAATGGCCGCAGCGAAAAATAGCTCTTGGCTTATCGATGGTAATAGTACTGACACCTTTCGGAATATGCGCACATCAGCAGGTCAGCTATTGGAACAACAGCATTACCCTGTTTTCACATGCCGTCGAGGTAACGCAAAATAATTATATTGCGTACAATAATCTTGGCGCTGCTTACGACAGCATTGGCCGCTACAAGGATGCGATAGAGGCCTACAAGCAGGTCGTCCGAATTAAGCCGGATGAGAAAGCATACTTTAATATTGGTGTTGCCTATGACAAACTTGGGCGTAGGCAGGATGAAGTAGAGGCCTATAAGCAGGCCATAAAAATCAAGCCGGATTACGCCGAGGTATATACTAATCTTGGCATTACATACTACAAACTTGGCCGCTATCAGGATGCGATAGAAACCTATAAGCAGATCATAAGAATCAAGCCGGATTACGCCGAGGCGCACGGCCATCTTGGCGTTGCCTATTTAGCAACCGGCGACAAGGATTTGGCCCTTGAAGAATACAAAATCTTAAAAACCATGGACGCTGAGAAGGCAAACGAATTGTTTAAATTGATTAATAAGTAGGTGTTTTTTTAGCCACTGATTTCACTGATTGACACTGCTTTTTGCTATACGCTGAACGCTATCCGTAATTGCCCTTGCTTTTGACGACAATCGTGAGGATAATACTGATAAAAGAGAAGGAAATGTTATGAAACGAATCCTGTTTTCGATGGTGTGTATTTCTCTGGTAGCTTCGGCTTTTGCCGGGGCGGAAGTATCCGACAACAACACTCAACCGATTCAAGCCTCGCCTCCCTTCAGAAGAACCCAGGATAGCACATCTGAGCTGCTTCAATCTTCGCCTGGAAACGGCGAGGCGATAATATGGCATCTTTATCACAGCGGTTTCGTCCTAAGAACTGCTCATCATTTGCTTATCTTTGATTATGTGCCCGGCAACAATATTCCCACGGACAGGAAGGGACTTGCTGCCGGCCTCATCGACCCTGAGGAAATAAAGGTGGAAGACATCATTGTGTTTATCTCCCATGAACACGACGACCACTTTTACAGGGATTGCATAGAGTGGAAGGATAAGGTCAAAACAATCCGCTATGTTGTGTCCCCGGAAGTATCCCGTGCTGACAAACGCTTTGCATCCCAAGAGGATTCAATCATATCCATTCCTCCAAATAAGACGGCTGACATTAACGATGTATGGGTAAAGACGCTATTGTCAACGGACTCAGGGGTTGCATTTCTTGTAAAGACGGATGGCCTGACAATCTATCACTCAGGCGACCATGCCTGCTGGAACTGGAACAATGATCCCAATATGGAGTCGCGATTTGTGACGGAACTCCTGAAGCCCTTAGACGGCGAGGACATCGATATTGCTATGCATGTCTGCGATCCAAGATTGAAGAAGAGCGGCTGGGGCGGCATTGGTGCGTTTACCAAAAAATATAAACCAAGGATGGTCGCGCCTATGCATTTGTGGGGGAAGTACAAAGAGACACAAGAGATTGAGTCATTTCTCAAATCAATAAATAGTCCGTCTTCATTCTGGGCTATTCAAGGCCGTGGAGATTGTGTGATTTATCAGCGGGAAAAGACAGGGAAACGTCTCTGACCCTGATTGAGAGTCACTTTTTCGGCAGGGTGATTGTAAAAGTGGTACCTTTGCCGGGGTGGGAATCGACGGTTATTGTTCCGCGGTGAGCGTCGATAACCTTTTTGCAAAGGGAAAGGCCGAGGCCTGTGCCTGAGCCGGCGATTTTTTTGTGCTTTGTGGTGAAAAACGTGTCGAAGACACGCGATATTTCCGATTGCTCAATGCCGCAGCCCGTGTCGCTGATTTTTATTAGAATACTGTTGTTGTCCGCCTGGGCGGAGATAGTCAGTTTTCCGCCATGGGGTATCATCGCCTCGCGGGCGTTCAGGACGAGATTCATAATCGCCTGCTGCAACTGAACCGGCGAGGCGTAAACCTGCAAATCTGCGCTGACTAATATCTCAACCGTTATTCCGTCTTTTGTGAAATCCCTGCAAAGGCAATCGAAGGCGGAGTTGACCATCGGAAGCAGGGGGGTTAAGGACTTTTCTACGCAGCCCGCTTTAGCCAGCGAGAGGATGCTTTCCATTACCTTTCCGGCCTGACGGCAATTTTTGGCGGTCCTGCGAAGGGTGCGTTCGGCAAGCTCTTTATCGTCTATGTGTTTGAGCGATAACTCCGCGTAATTAGTCAGGGGGGTAAGGAGATTATTGATTTCGTGGGCTATCATCGCGGTCGCGGAGCCGAGGTTTGCCAGGGCTTCGAGCTGCACCATATCCTTTTCGAGCGACTCATTGCGTCGCTGATGCTGTGCTAATTGCCCGTGCAATGCCCTGCGTTTTGCGATAATACTTGTCAACGCCGATTCCCTGCGGTAAAATTCCTTTTGAACCGTTAATGTACAACTACTTGTATCGACCTTTTTCTTGTTCTTTCTTGAACCCGAACGTATGAACGAGCAGAGAATACTTGAAGAGCTTGTGATGCTTCTTGAGTCCAATGGTGTGGCGATTCGGCGTGAGCCGCTTGCGGGCGGGGCAGGGGGGTTGTGCACCGTCAGCGGCAGGCATATATTCTTTCTCGATACGCAGGCATCGTCGGTTGAAGTTGCGTCCGCTGCCGCGGAAGCCGTGGTGAAGCTCATTGATATCGAGAGTATTTATCTTCGTCCGGAAATACGCCAGTTTATCGTGTCACACGGGTAATTATTAAGGAGTGATGACTATGGCTAAATCCAAAAAAGTAGCGATAATGTTGGCTGAGCAGTACCAGGTCACCGAAATCTGGTATCCTTACTACCGGCTGAAAGAAGCGGGGTTCGAGTGCGATTTTGTCGCAGCCGAGGCGAACAAGGATTATCCATCGAAAGAAGGGTATCCATGCAGGTCAACGGTGGCCGCCAAAAACGCAAAAAACGACGATTACGTCTGTATGGTTGTGCCGGGCGGGTTCGCACCTGATTTTATGAGAAGAAACGACGATATGATTAAGTTCGCCAACGATATGGTGAACGCGGGCAAAACAATAGCCGCTATATGTCACGGGCCGTGGCTGTTGTGCAGCACCAAAATTCTCAAGGGCAAAACAGCGACGTGCTTTATGGCGCTTCGCGACGACATCAAAAACGCGGGCGCAAAATACGTCGATGAGGAATGTGTCGTCGATGGCAACCTGATTACCTCCAGAAAGCCGGATGATTTGCCGGCGTTTTGCGTGGCGATACTAAAAGCGATTGGTAAATAAACTTTTAATTCGGCGGAGTTACTTACTATGACAAAGAAAAAACTCAATAACCAGCCAAATAAAACGTCTGTCATTCTCATCGTTGACGACAACCGCGAAAACCTCGAATTGCTGGAGGCATATCTCGAGGACATTGATTGTAAGACAATCGCCGCCTATGACGGGCCTGAAGCCCTTGAAATCATTAAGAAAGACAAGCCCGACCTAATCCTTCTTGATATTATGATGCCAAAAATGAGCGGCTTCGAGGTTTGCCGAAGGGTGAAAAACGACACGGCGACCGCCCATATTCCCATTATTATGGTTACCGCGCTCAATGATTTCGGCGATATGCAGCGGGCGGTCGATTGCGGCACGGATGATTTCGTTTCCAAGCCCGTAAACAAGCTCGAAATGCTGACTCGCGTCAAAACTATGCTCAAGCTCAAGAACCTGACCGACAAGCTCGAACGCACACTGGCATATCTGGCGGAAATCGAGAAACAGGCACAAATAAGCGATACAACAGTATGATGGTTGCAAAACAACAACATTAATGTGCGTTTGATAAACCTTATCTCGGCAGGGGGCAAGGTCCCAAAACAAACCGGGGGTTTTTCTGTTTCAGGCGGAATAGTCGTTACAGCCGACACTTTGGCGCATAAAAAGTCCCCTTGTCGGCCGATTTCCATTAACCATGCTCAACAGTCAATATCCATGTGCCGATAATGCCTGTGGACGGAGGTTCCAGCCATCAGGTCTATAAAACAAAAGACCGGGCTTACCGAGTGGGATGGCTTCCCAATTGAAACATACAACTTATGGGTCAGTTACTATCGATAATAGGAAACGGCATCGGGGTTGAGATAGCGGACCTGATATGGCATTGTCTTCGGCAGTCCGCGGAGACGCTCTCCAAAACCGACCCCGCACACGCGCAGATGCTTGAGAAGGTAGTTGACCTGGCTGACGCGAGAAAAGCGTCGCTGCTTCGTCATCGACTCGACGAATACCGCGCTATGCATCCGCGTTCACAGTATGTCAATCTTGCGGCGGCTGCGATTGCCCTGGCAGACAGCCGGCTAAATGACGCCTTCGAACTGCTGAAATCGGTATATTCCAAATGCCCGCGAAATGTTACCGCGTTATATGCCCTGGGGCATTGCTGCGAGCGACTCGGGCGCGAGGAAGACGCAATTGCCTTTTACCAGGATTGTCTTAAGTTCAAAAATCATCTTCAGTTCCCGCGTCAACGTCTGGCAGCGATTTATTTTAGAAACGGGCAAATCGAAAAGACCATTACCGAGTACCAGCGGCTTACCGCCGAATATCCTGATGACCTCTCAACGTTACTTACGCTGGCACACCTTTATATAGCCGTCTCGCAATACAAGCTGGCGATTGATACGTTTTCTAACGCGATTCTCATGCAGCCGGATAATTTCTCGCCTGAAAATGACGAAATCGATTCGCGTATCGAGGCAGGGCAGTTCAATGATGCGATTGATATGATTGAAAAGGCCCTCGAAGAATACCCGGACAGGCCCGATTTGCTTTTAAGGCGTGCCTCCATTTTCGCCTCGCTGGGGCAGGATGAGCAGGCGCTTGACGAATTCAACCATACCGTAGCGGTTTGCCCGCACTTCCTCGACGCCAATATCAAGCTCGGCTCTCATTATATGCGAATGGGTAAGCCCGCCTCCGCGGCGATTCAGTTTACACAGGCCGCCCTTATTAATGACCGTCTTGTTGACGCCTATATAGGCCTGGCGACCGCCCAGAAACTCAGCAATAGTATATCTGAGGCGATGACTTCGCTTTCTTTGGCCGCGACAATAGATACCAACGGGCCGATGCTGTTCGCGCAGGCCGCCTGTCTCCAGTGCAGTTCATCGTATGCTGACCTCGAATTAAGGCCAATCGATACCATATTGGATGCCCAGACGCAGATGCTTAAGTTGAGGCCGCAAAACCCGGAATTGCATTACCGGCTGGGCATACTACTGATGAGCATAGGTCGTATTACCGAGGCGACGGAGCTATTCAAAAGGGCGTTGACGCTTAATCCCACCTTTGCCGCGGCCCAAAATAAGCTGGCCGTATGCCTGTATGAAACCGATGAAACGGCCTTTGCCCTCGAAACATTGACCCCGCCCATCTGTCTTCAGCACGATACCCTCGATTTGCATTACCGTGTCGCCCTGCTTTATTGTGATAAAATTAAATTCGCTTCCTGCCTGCTCGACCTTGAGCAATGGCTGCACGAAACGCTTGCCTCAACCGACGCGGTAGTCAATATCTCGATTGTTCTGCAAAACCTCGGCCTGCTCGACCCGGCTTACTCGACATGGGATAATCTTGTTCCGACTGCGGGCTGCGCAACTGAATAAACGCAGCAAACGCCTGTTATAGCCGCAATCCAGCCAAATCTGCTCAAACCCGCTTAAAAACCTGAATGAAACATAACATATATTATGAGACGTTAAATGTTGTCTTCAAATAGGCGGGGGATTGCTTTAAAAAGTCAAGATTGCCTGTCGAAGGCGGGTAAACTTCAATGACAGAATTTATATGGCGAGCGAAGCTACCTCGCCTCTGTAGCACCGCAATAAACATAGTCACGCAAGGCCAAAGGCGGGCCGAGTATCTCGTAATTCAGAATTGCCTTACGAAAACCATCCTGTGTCGCATATTGCTTCGCCAGTTCCGCCAGATATGGATGCCGATAATGAATTTTCACTTCGCTTGAGACCTTTGCGTTTTCAGATGTGAATACGTTAACCCTTTGTAAAGCCAGTTCGACTTTTTGCAAAGTCGGCTTATCGACTGGTAAGGGTGTGCCAACATCCGGCTTTTCGGGGCATTTTGCGACCCTAAACTCAGGTCTTTCCTGCTCAGGCATGCTTTGTATCGGATAAGCCGGTTTTCGGATTGGTCTTGGCTCAGGTCTGCGTGGCGGCGGTATTTGGGGCTGAGGCGACCTGACAGGGGGGGGAAATTGTTCATTTTCTTCCTGCTGGACCTCCCTGCCGGCCTCTTTTTGGGCCTCCGCGTACCGCTCCCTTATTTTCTTGGCCAGTCCATCAAAGCCGGGTTCGTGTTTCTTCTGGCCTTGGCCTGAATACTCTTCCGTGCCTGTTTCTGTGTCTGTGCCCTTTTTACCCTTTTGTGCGGCCTTGGCAATAGCGCCAAACAGCCATATCACAAAAAAGATAACCAGCGGCGCAAACTTGCCAAGATTATTCACGTCGTCGTTGGCCAACAGTTTGTCTAACCAATAACTTATCATCTCTTAATCTTTTTACTTCTTGTCAACCTTTGAAATCGAATCTCTCATCGACGTATCCGCGCTTATGTTCTTCATCCTGTAATAATCCATTATCCCGAGATTGCCCTTGATGAATGCCTCGGCCATCGCAAGCGGGACTTTCGCCTCATTCTCAACCACCAGTGCCCTCATCTCCTGCTCGCGGGCGACGGCCATAGCGCGGCGACCCTCCGCTTCGGCCTGGCGCATTCGCTTGTCTGCTTCAGCTCTTTCGGTTTCCAGCATGGCTCCGACGTTCGATACCTCCCTGTCTTTAGTGCTTACGCCGGCAACGCTTACGTCAGCGATATCGATAGAGACAATTTCGAATGCCGTCTGAGCATCGAGACCGCTTTCTAATACTTTCCGCGAAATTCGGTCTGGATGTTCCAGGACATCTTTATAAGTTTCTGCCGAACCAATTGCGCTGACAATGCCCTGGCCGACACGGGCAATAATAGTTTCATCGGTAGCGCCTCGTACCAACTGGTTAATGTTTGACCGGACGGTAACCCTGGCTCGCACCAATAACCTGATGCCATCCTTGGCAACGGCATCAAGCAACATTGCCCTGTCCAGCGGACAATCAATAATTTTCGGAGTAACAGTGGTTTCTACCGCTCTGAGTATGTCCCGCCCTGCCAGGTCGATTGCGCGGGCGACCTCAAAGGAAAGTGGAATCTTGGCCCTATTTGCTGCAATGATAGCCTGGACTACATCTATGACATGGCCGCCCGCGAAATGATGCGCCTGCAACTGTGCGAAAGTGACTGAAAGGTCGGCCTTACGGGCAATAATCAAAGCATTGACGCAAATCATGACATCGCCCTGCGCCTGGTACGACGCTAAAAAACGTTTTTTTTGCGCAGCTTTTTCTTTTAACCATGGTTCATTAGGCTGCATATCACCGTCTCGCTCCTGCAGGTCCTTGTAGCGAAACACATTTTTATCAACCAGCCATACGCTTTCGAGCTGCTGGGTGGTTAAATCAGTAATGCCGGCCTGCACAGCCGCAATTTTGGCGCGAACAATATATTCGCGAGGAACACGACGCAAATACATTCCAATCAACTCAAGAAGGCTGACGTGTGCCCCGCTAAAAAAGGCCATAATCCAAATCCTTATGAACGAAATAAAGATAAGGAAAGGAATAATTACGATTAAGCCAACTATAATCACTAATATCAGCAGGACGTTGCTGGCTTCAGCCAATAAAAAAGTCGTTTCCATTCTTGTATGCTCCTAATTAATACATTTATAAAGTGTTAGTTTATTCTACTAAAAATCACTTTTTTTTGTGACAACTATATTATTTCCTTCAACTTCTTTAACTGTTATTTCAACCGATGCCTCGATCATTCCACCCTGGGAGACGACGCTATATCGTTTACCACCTATTTCAGCAATACCTGATGGCCGCAGCTCTGTAACAGTTATCCCGCCTTTATCTCTAAGGCGGCTGAAATCTTCGTCACTGATTCCGGGCTCGCCGCGAGCTTCATCGAATTCTTCCTGATGTTCCACCAGTATCATTCTACGCCCAAAAGGTATCTTCGGAAGAAGCTTGACCCCAAGTAAAACCAGCACAGGAACACTGATAAAAATAACAAACAGGATAACCAATCCCATTGATACGCTGGATATAAAGCCAAGTATTACGGCTGCCAATAAAGATACTATTGCAAGAACACTCAGTATGCCGCCGGAAGGCAGAATCGCCTCAAAAAACACCAGCAGAATTCCAACAACCAGTAATAAGATAGCGTACGCCAAAAAACTCCCCTCAATAGCATTTACTAAGAGACACTTTGGTCACCAGATATTTCCTTTACTACTATATTGTTTCCTTCAATAGATTCAACAATAATTTCTTTGTTCTCATCTATGAACTCTCCGCGGGAAACGACGTTCACCCGTTCTCGTCCAAATTGAGCGATACCGGAGGGTCTTAGCTGGCTGAGGGTAATGCCTTTCTGTGCAATTTCGACCAGCGGTTTCTCAGAGGACATTCCATATTGTACCGCATCAGTTTCCGCCGCCGAAGCCAATATCAGCTTTTTAGCGATAGGAATTTTATGCAGATATTTTGAAAACAGCCAGGCCAAAACGACAAAACCTGCTACACCCGAGAACAGGCCTAATGCGCCATTATTGAATAACTGCCAATCAATCTGGCTTTCCGGCCATGGTATTTTATTGGGCGGATTTTTAATGAGCATGCCGAACATGCCCGCAAATACGCAAAGCAAACCGAGTACACCTGCAATGGCGAAACCGGGCAGCACGAAAACTTCGACCGCAATCAGAAGTAAACCCGTGACAAATACCGCTATTTCAAGCCAGTTTGCCATACCGGTCAGATATTTGCTGCCGACGATTAGTACAAAACATAACACTGCCGCCAGGCCCGGCAGCCATACTCCCGGCGTCTGAAACTCAATATAAAGCCCCAGCAGCGCAATCGTTACCAACACCCCCATAACCGCCGGCGAATTCAACCATCGCACCATTTCTTCCGACCAGTTTGTCTTGAGCACTGCAGGCGGCCCGCTGAATTCGACTTCGTCTCGTTCTTCGAGGAAACTCAACGCGCCGTTGATGTCCTTGACAACCGCCATGGCGATGCCATATTCTTCGGCCTTGCTCGCTGTAAGCGTCAGCAGCTCTTTGCTGCTCACGATACGCTCTTTGCCCTCCAGGTCATAGGCGTTGGCATCTTTCGGCAACTGCTCCGTCTCGAAATACTCCCATTGGCCGGTCGCCGTATTTTTTACCCTGTAAACCTCAGTCCCCACGGTTACCATCGCCTTCAGCAATGGCATGGGGTATTTGTTTGCCTCGGCTGCCCTTGCAAACGTCGCCCGCACAAACGACTCTATCTTTTCCCTCTCAACCCCTTCTAATTTGCCGCCAAGCGTTATCGGGGCGCAATCGCCTATTGTCGTATTTTCGCGCATTATAATATCTTTGCAGGACACCGAAATCATTGACCCTGCCGATATTGCCTCGGTATTTATGTAGGCAACCGTATGCGCTCTTTTGGCAACATCGAGGATAAAATACTTTGATATATCATCCGCTGCGGCAACCTCCCCGCCGTAGGTTTCTATCTGGTAAATCAGGTAATCAACGCCACCGCTGATCGCTATTTCCGTTCTTCGCTTTATCGATTTATAAAGCCCATCGTCGATTGTCCCCTTGCAGACAATAACCGCTGCCTGCACCATTTTTTTCTTTTCCGGCGCAGGGGTTTGCTCCCCGCGAATGACAGATAACCCCCCTATTGCCAATACTGCTCCCAATAGCATTATCCGGCTTAAATTCTTCATAGCCAAAATCTCGCTCCCGCCTAATTTAACTCAACACTAAAAACTCAAAACTGATCTCACGCCATTTTGCGCAGAATTTCGACGCCCTTGCGTATCTTGTCGTCGCTGGTCGCGTAGCTTATGCGAAAATGCGTGTCCTTTTCGCTGAACACGTTACCCGGTATTACAAGGACGTTGTTAGTTATTGCTTTTTCGACGAATTCGCCTGCTTTGCCGTCGGGCGCTTTTACGAAGGCGTAAAACGCCCCCGCTGGCTTAACTATCTCGAATTTGTCCTTCAAACCTTCGTAAATCAAGTCACGTTTTTTGCGGTAGGCGTTTACAATTGGTGTCACATCGTAGTCCATGGCCGCGGCGATTGCCTTCTGGAAAGGTGAAGGCGCACATACGAATGTATATTGCTGTATTTTTATCATCTGGTCGATTGCCTCGCCGACTTCGCCCCCTGCCGCGGCATAGCCGAGGCGCCAACCCGTAACGCCGTAGGTCTTGCCGAAGCCGCGAAGCAGTATCGCCCTGTCGCAATACTTCGCTATTGTTTCGCAGGGACCATCGTAACAGAATTTTTCGTATATTTCATCACTCAATATAACAATATTCTTTTTAGACGCAATATTCGCAATTTCTTTCAACTGCCCGCTGCCGAACACCGCCCCCGTCGGATTGCACGGCGAGTTGATTATTATCATCTTTGTTTTGGGCGTAATTGCGTCTGCTATTTTGCCAGGGTCAAGCTCGAATTTCGGGTAGCAATCGACGAACACACATTTGCCGCCCAGCATATTAACCAGGTGTTTATACATCACAAAATACGGGTCGGGTATAATCACCTCATCGCCGGGGTTAATTAACGCAAGAAACGCCAATAGTATTCCGCCGCTGACGCCGCTGGTTATCATCAGCTTTTGTTTTTCCCAACCGAATTCCGCCTTGAGGCCTCCGCCTATTTTGGCGAGGAGTTCCTCATCGCCGGCCGTCTGGGAATACTTATTGACGCCCCGTTCTATTGCCTGTATTGCTTCCCGTTTAATCGATTCGGGCGTATCGAAATCCGGCTGACCTATCGAGAAATTAATCGGGTCTTTCATTTGTGCCGCAAGTGCAAAAACTTTCCGTATGCCGCTCGAATCGATATACTTCATTCTGTCTGCAAGTATTTTCTTCATAGCCGTATAATATACCCCCCTTTTCTCTTCAAGCCAACTGAAAAACTATCCCACTGGATGTTGACTAAGCCGATGTTTGCCGATAGAATCAATTTTGTAAATCGTAATAAAGCGAGAATGGCAGGCACAAACAGTTAGGATTGAACTTAAATGGGCGAATCGGCTATAAGGGTACTGTGGGCGGAGGACAACCTGGGCGATATTCTTCTTGTTAAGGAGGCCTTCAAGCAGGCAGGCCTTGCCCCTCATCTTAACGTGGTTGACAACGGCGTTGAAGCGACGGATTTTCTTTTTCATCGCGGCCGATATGCGCATGCGATGCCGCCCCAGCTTATAATCTTAGACCTGAATATGCCCAAAAAGAACGGCCGTGAAGTCATACAGGACATCAAGACCGACCCCGCCCTGATGCAAATACCGCTTATTGTCCTGACCTCTTCAAACGACGACCTCGATGTCCTCCACGGCCTCGACCCTGGTCGCTGCCTTTATCTCGTCAAGCCGACGACCTTCCAGGCATTGATTGATTTGGCCAAACAAATCAACAACTTTTGGCTGTCGATTACCAACTCAGACACAAAACCTTGACGAACCTTCTCACTTCTGCATCTTTAGACCGTTTCTGTATTGGATGTTATTCCGAGCGAGCGAAGCGAGTCGAGGAATCTGCTTATTTTAACAGATCAGCGGTGCCGTGCATCGCTTCGGTCGAAATGACAAATCATCTTTCTCTACAAAGCAATCATAAACGGGAAATGCCAGCGGCCCCTGCGACCGATAAAATCTGCGAAATCACCGCAATCCGCGGTCAACATTATATGTGTTTTTGCGGCAAATAACGCGATTACCCCCCCTGCTGCCCGCTTTTTTCTTGATTTTTGGTCTTTTTTCAGCTATACTTATCTTTGTAGTTTCGGGGAAGAAAATTCAACAGCGAGAACGAGCACGTGTTTGCGAAGGTGTTATGCCTTGCGCAACCTGTTGGTTTTTATACGGGCGACACAGCTTATGAATACCAGATGCTTATCGGCGATGTTGGCTGCTATTTTCCTCGCCGCCGGTCTGCCTTCTGTGGCCAATGCTGCTTTTTACGACGGCACTAATACATTAATTTCGGGCCATGCCTCTTTCTTTAATTCTTCCTCTCAGCTTTATGGTTACGTCGATTACGCCGTTTATTCACCCGGTGATTTCACCGGTTCCGATTCTTTCCCAGATGAATTCTTCTATTGTTACCAAATCTTTGACTCCCCGACGTCCTCCAACATTGGCAGATTCACTGTCAATCTGGATCCCGGCGAAACCGCATATTTTGCTGATTCTTTCGTTTTCTCAGAAGGCGACATTGGCCCTATTACGGAATTTATCAGCCCAACCACTGTCACATACCTTTTCAACTCCAGCTACCGTATCACCGCAAACCACAACTCATCTGTGCTGTTTTTCGCTGCTGATTCCGGGTCAGTAATTAATTCGGTTATTATCACAGGAACAATAACAGGCAGTGTTTCCTTCCAGATACCAACTATGACGCCTGAGCCAGCATCTGTGTTATTCCTGTCGCTGGCAGCGCCTTTTCTGCTGAAAACCCGCAGGCATAAGGCGCAATAAAAAAGGCCGGCGATTTCACCGGCCTTTTCAAGTATTGTCCAAGTATCTGTCTTATTTTTTCTTTGCCTCTTTTGCCGGTTTTCCAGCAGCGGGTGCTCCAGCTTTTGCGGCCGGCGCTCCTGCCTTGGTTGCCGGGGCTGCTTTTGCGCCTGGTGCCGGAGCCGCTCCTGCTTCGGCTGGTGCGCCTTCCGCACCGGCCACTGCGCCCTCTACGCCTTCTTCTTTCGCTTTGGCCACCTTCTTGGTATGGACTTTTCTGTGGCCAACCTTGGGCAGTCCGAGAACAGACCGACCATCATCCCATTTTTCCTCGTCCTGCAATTTCTCTATGCGCTCCGCCCGTGTCAACACGTTACGGTGCCTAACAAGTGCGTCCTTCAATCTCAACGACCGGTCAATCGACATCAAATCTTCTCCTAAAACTTAATCGTCAAACCTCTTCCCATAGGCGTCACTAAATGGAGCAGGTCCGAACGTTTCGAACCCAACCGGCGCTTTATAACCCGCGCCAAGCTCAATTATTTTCTGCTTGGCCAGGTATCCGTCGGTCCCCGCCTTATCGGGATTATCATATTTATTTTTTGTTACCAGATAATACCAGTTGCCCTTTTCAATAATCTCAGTTGCAACACCCATTTTGTCAAAGTACTCTTTTGCCGGCTCGAGATGCGACCTGACCTGGTACATCTTCAATACAATCCGGTTCCTGCCCGTCGAAGTTGCCGACGTCGCCTGATTCGCCGTCACATCCGGGGCAGGGGCACTTTGCACTGCCGGCTTTACCTGCCCACCGTTGGGTGTCCCTGACGGGACTGGGCTTGTCAAAGGGGTGACCACGGGCTTTGCCGCCGCCGGCGTATTCGCCGGTATACCCCTGTTGCCAACCCGCTGGCCTAATCGAAACAACACTACAGCCGCCAGCAGAATACCAAGTGCAACCGCTATACCAACCTGATACGGTATCGAAAATTCAATCCGGCCCGAGTTAAGCTGAACAACACCGGGCTTTCTCACCCATCGCACCACATTGGGTAAGGTTTCCGGATTAGTCGAAGGGTTTTCACCTGCCGTGCCATTCGGATGTAAATGCTCATAGCCCGACTTCGACCCGGCCCTGCCAATAACCTCGTACAACGCTTTTTTCTTCGTATTATGTACCATAGCAGTCGCCGCCTAAAACCAGCACCTTTTTACACTATTGCCGCGTTCTTTTCAACAACAAAATTCAACTATTTAACGCTTATCCGCCTGCTTTAACGTTTTTTCCTGTCTTGCTTTTGCCCCCTTCGGTATTCTTTAAGCAGATGGGTTTTTTGCATGGGGCTATTCATTTTCCCTGTATTTTGCAGAAAAAATGTTTCTGCAGTGCCATACAGTTGTCACACCCCCCAAGAAATTCCTTGAATTTAATAAGGATTCGGCTGATTCTGCTTTCTGTTGCACACTGGAAGAAGCGCCCACACCCAGCAACACTTTCACAACGCCCCCCGCCCGTATCGGGGGGTTTTTTATTACCTAATTACATGGTCAACGATTTTACGAGCAGAGGTTTCGCACGGCGGTAACGCAATCCGGGGAATCGTTTTTCGGGTATCGCTTCTGCATCGCCGCGGCGACAAGCCCCACAAACATCGGCTGCGGACGCAATGGGCGGGAGGTCAGGCAGGGATGCGCCTGGGTTCCCACGAAATATGGATGCTGCGGCAATTCGAGGATTTGCATAATGGGTTGCCCGGGAGCTTTGCCTGAAAAAACAAGGCCTGCTTTTTCAAGTGTCTCGATGTATCGCGGCGAGACTTCATAGCGGTGTCTGAATCGCATTCTTATCTTGCTTGATTTTGCAAAAAGCTGCCAGGCGAGGGTGTCAGGTTTCAGCTCGATATCGAAGCCGCCAAGTCGCATATTGCCGCCGAGACCTTCGATTTTTAACTGCTCCGGGAGATAATCGATAACGGGGTTCTCGCAATCCTTTTCAATTTCGGTGCTGTTTGCGCCGGCTAACCCGCAGACGTTGCGTGCGAATTCGATTATGGCCATCTGGAAACCGAAGCAAATCCCGAGATAAGGAATGTTATTTTCGCGAGCGAACTTTATACAGTCGATTTTACCTTCTGTGCCGCGAGTGCCGAAGCCGCCGGGGACGATTATGCCATCGACGCCGGCAAGATGCTGGGCCACGTTAGTGTCGCTGATGCCGGTTGTATCAATCCACTTTATATCCACCTTAGCACCCAGTGCGATATCAGCGTGTTCGAGCGAGTTGATTATTGAGGCGTAGCTGTCGCGGACGGAGGTGTATTTACCCGTGATGCCGATAGTAATGGGTTTTTTCGCGGCGTCTATTTTGTCGGTGAAGTCGCACCACTGTGCCCAGCTTTTGCGTTCGTGGCGAAGATTAAGGCGGTCCTCGATTTTCAAAAACCGGGCGACCTCGAAATCAAGCCCCCTGTCTCGCAGCATAGCCGGTATCGTATAAATGCTTGCGGAATCCTGGAGAGAAATGACCCGTTCGAGGGGAACATTACTATAAACACTGATTTTCTGTCGAACGGTTTCCGTTACTGCGTGCGTCGCCCGACAGGCGATAATGTCGGGTTGCACCCCAAGTTGCATCAACTGCTTGATTCCAAGCTGCGCGGCCTTCGATTTCTGCTCACCCAATGTCTGTGGTTCAAGAATATACGTCAGCGCGACAAAACAGGCGCTGTTCGGGCCTTCTTCGTAGGCCAGCTCGCGCATCGCCTCGATGAAATATGCGTTTTCGAGGTCGCCTACCGTGCCGCCTATTTCGACGAACACAACGTCGGCGTTTGTTTTCATCGCGAGATTCCGCAGGCGTAATTTGACTTCGCCCGTAACATGCGGAATCATCTGGACGTCACGCCCCAGGTAATCGCCGTGGCGTTCCTTGTTGAGGACGTCGCTAAAAATCTGCCCCGACGTGCAGAAGTTCGCCTTGCTCAAATCCTGGTCGAGCATACGCTCGTATGTGCCCAGGTCCATATCGCATTCCATACCGTCGTCAAGGACAAAAACCTCGCCGTGGCGGAACGGATTGAGAGTGCCTGAATCGATATTAAGATAACCTTCGAGCTTGATGGGGGCGATTTTTAGACCCTTATCCTGCATAAGCTTCGCGAGGCAGGATGAGAATATCCCTTTGCCTAAGCCGCTCATCACGGTCCCCATCACGAAGAGGTATTTCGTTTTGCCTGGCTTATAGCCGGGCGGCATAGGCGAGAAAAATTCACTGTCGGTTGATGTTTTACTTACTGATGTCAACAGTTCACTGTCCTTCATAAATCCCCCTTATTAATATCATTGCTTTTATAAACTTCAACCTCTGAAAAAGAAAGCAGGCCGGAATTAAGAGTTCTAATACCAACAAAACGCGTCTTAATCTCCGGCACACTAATATGCCAACAATCGTCTGTACCTTTTTCTGTAACGGTCTGTTTATGAGACAAGGTGCTGCCATCCGGCGATAAAAACACTTCAAACGGGATTGCCAAGCTGCTATACCCGCCTCGCATCTTGTAAATGACGATTTCGTGTATATCTTCCTCTGCGCCAAGGTCAACCTGCCACCATGCCTGTTTTTTATCGCTTGCAAAAAATCCAAAAGTACCATCCCTGTCGCCGTCAATGCCGAGAGAGCTGTATGACGCCATTTCCACATCACTCATCGTTGTTTTTCTGCCATAGGCAACATTGTAGCGGGACGACAAATTCGGCTGAATCCGCTCTGAAGTCCACAAGTAACGGGTACCGATATTACCGCCGTTGTAAAAACTATAAAAAATAACCATTAGCAACAACACACAAAATACCATCGCAGCAATCAGGGCATACCGCCGTATTTTTACCATTCGAGGATTGCCACATAAATACCATATTACAGCGACAAACGCCAGACAACTAACAACAGCCCCGGCAGAGGTCGCGGGAGAGCAATACCTGAATTCTACCGAGTGTTTTCCCGGCAAAATCCTGACGGCATGCTCGATTGCGTTGCACCGATACACAGGTTCAATTTTGCCGTCAATTGTCGCCTGCCATCGAGACGAATACGGACAGGAGAAAACAAAGAAAGCCGGCTGCGCACAAACAACATCAAAAATAAGATTGTTAAAAGAACTGAACTTCAACTTCACTGAATCGATATTTGGATCCGAATTCGAAAAATTGCCTTTACCCTGCCAACCCTCAATATAAGCCAAATCTATTTCCCGCAGTTTGCCGAGCTGCTGATATGCATCCTCTTTTGAATTAACGGTTTCATATTTTCGGCATATCCTGGCCATAGTGGGTTCAAGAAAAGTACGCTTGAGGTGCTCCTCGGTCATAATCCTGCAACGGTCTCCGGTGGCATCCAGATAAAGGAGGTGCCGCGTCAATGTGTTTTGCATCTGGGCAAAAGTAACGGTTTTTTGGCAGCCCTCCACAATCCATGTGCCATAACGCAGCGCAGCAATAGTCCCCGTCAGCACAGATGCGACCATAATCACAGCCGCTACCGTTCGAAGTTTATTTGAGATTCCGTAAAGGACAATCGATGCAAGGCAGATAGCTCCGGAGACAAAAAATACCGACGAGACAACCGCAGGGATAACATTCAGATTGGCTGGGACATATCGGCTCGCGTCTATAAGTTCATTATAATCGAAATCTTTGGGAATAATAAAAACAATCAGGGCAACAACTGCGGCCGGTACAACAGGATACGCTGTTATTTCGCGGCCTATAAGCCGCAGCCGAACCGGTTTTTGCTGAAACATCCAGGCCAATATCAACATAAACATAAACGGAAGAACCATACACAATCTGCCCGGCACTCGAAACATCCGGGCAAAAGGAAAGTATTGCCAAAAATAATAATATAATGGGCCATTGGAACCTGCCGCCAGAATCAGAATAACAACGCAACCCGCCCATAAAACCATCACCGGCCATGCCCTGCGAAGACAAAACATACCTGCAACAGGCAGCAGCATCGCCAATAAAATAAACGAGGAGCCGCCGAAAATTGTGTGCACATCAGCCAGAAAGGGATTAAAGAAGTTACACAGAATCCCGCCAAACGTGTCCTGATACAAACATGCCCAGTCAAATCCAAGCGAAGCGTCACGATAGCTTTCTTTTAGAAACTCAAAATAAAAAGGAAGAATATAGACGGAAGCCAGAAGTATACCGAACATAACGGAAACAGCCGTACGGCCCCAGAATTTCACAATCCTCCTCAGGGACAACTGCGACTCATCCGCCGGCAGGCAACTTGCATAGAAAGGAAAAATAATACATACAGAAGCCGCCCCAAGAAACCCGATGAACATCATTTGCGGGTGACCGCCGACAACAAGAAGCCAACTGCATATACAAATGAAAAAAGGCAAAAAATAATTCGCAGGCGACAGGTAAAACCATCCTATTACGACGCAGAGCGACAGCATCGCGGCGTAATTTTCCAGTGATGCGCCGTATCGGAACGTATCGAGCATCCGCAGATTTAGAACGGTTATCAAAGACAGCGTCACAGCGGGCAGAATCGAAAGACGCAATTTTCGCAGAAACAAAAAAATCAATACATCGACCGCACCAAGTTCTGCTATTCGAAGCAACGTGCCGATTTGCTGTGCGTGACCATTCCAGTAGCCGGGCGTAATCACTGCTATCCAGGAAATCGGGTGAAATAACTGTCCGAGAGTAAGTGCGCTGGAAGTCCAGCCGCCGTTATATCCCGGCATATACAAAGGGAATGTACCGTTAAAGACAGAGAACATCAGGTACGTCTGATTTGAAATCCAATATTTGCCGTAATCGTTTCCGATAGAATAGCTGCCAACAAACGGCACCATCCACCACAGAATGACAAAAGGCAGCATCAGGACTAATGCCATCGCTGCCCTCTCCCGGTGAAAAACCCATTTTACTTCAATCTTATTCACAGAGCCAAGACCTCGCAGCGACGTTTACGCCGTTTAATAACAGCTTTGTGTAAGAGATTTTAATTGTCATTACCTGTTTCTCAGTAGTTAAATATCTATGAGTATCACCTGCGGTCATTTTGTCTCGTATATCTTTCCACAAATTCCGCGTATTGTTCTGGCGTGTCGATGCCGGCACAGGTGTGCTTGACCTTGGCGACGAGTATATCGAAGCCGTTTTCGACAGCACGCAATTGTTCGAGTTTTTCGAGTTTTTCCAAAGGCGTCTGCGGAAGCTTTGTTATTTGCAGTAAGAAATCCCTGCGATAAGCATATATGCCGATATGACGCAAATAGTTCTTTATTTCACCTGTCCCGCCCTGCTGACGGTCGTAAGGTATCACCGACCTTGAGAAGTAAATTGCTTTGGTGGGTGCGTCGTGCGTATTGCGTCGTGCGTATTGCGTAACGATGACTTTAACGAGATTTGGGTCGGCGATTTGCTCTTTTGTCTCGAAATCAGCAACCAGCGTTGCCATTTGGCATTTGGGGTCATCAGCAAGCAGCTTTGCGACGGTATCGATATTTGCGGGGTCGATTTCAGGTTCGTCGCCCTGTAAATTTACGACTACGTCGTCAGCGTTTAGCGTATAGCGTATGGCGTTTAGTTTTTTGCCTTTTCTATTCGCTATCCGCTGTCCGCTGCCCGCTAACTTTTTTATCGCCTCGGCTATACGGTCTGTGCCGCTTGGGCAATCAGGGTTAGTCATAATACATTCGGCACCGAATGATTTCGCAGCATCTGCGATTCGTTTGTCGTCTGCGACGATGATTACCCTGTCTGGTAATTTGGCAAGTTTGGCCTGTTCGTAAACATGCTGGATGAGGAATTTGCCTGTATCTTTGGCGAGAACCTTAGCTGGGAATCTTGTCGAGCCGTAACGGGCTGGAATACAAACTATGATTTTCGGTTTTGGCATTGCCGGTAGTTTTTTTTCCAAACTACAGCTACAGTATATTACCAGCATCGCTCGTTGATGTCAAGACAGGCAAGTTAAAAATTTGCGATAATATTTAAGAAAGAGCGGACGGGAAAAATACTTTACAAGCGGACGATTAAATGGAAAATAGCCGGTGGTTTGAAGGTATATGAGGCGAAAAATTCGTCAGAGCTATTACTAAAAAAAGCAGGAGAGCAAACCGATATGAAGCTACTGAAGAATATGTGTATAGCGGCATTTTTGTTTGTCTTTTTGATGCCCCTTAAAACCGCAACAGCCGCCACCGGAGGCGCAGTGTCCCATCTGCTTACTCTATCCCCGATAGATATGCTCATAATAGCGATTTACTTTGTGGTAGTGCTCGCGATAGGTTTTTATCTGAAAAAATATACCAGCACGGGCGATGCCTTTTTTATGGCGGGCCGGAAAATGACGGCCTGGATAGCCGGTTTGAGCTTCATCTCAGCCAATTTAAGCTCGCTGGAAACAATGGGCTGGTCGGCAATGGCGTACCAGTACGGGATGTTAGGCGCACACGCATACCTGATAGGCGCGATACCCGCGATACTGTTTTTAGCCATTGTTATGATGCCGTTTTATTATATTTGCAGAACACACTCCGTGCCCGGCTATTTGAAGCTGCGATACGGCGAAGGTCCGAGGGCGCTGGCAGGCATCTCGTTTACGTTCCTGACAGTGATGGTCAGCGGCGCCAGTATGTTCGCAATGGCGAAAATCCTCAACCTGCTGCTTGGCTGGAATATGAACGTGAGCATCTGGGTGTCGTCGATAACGGTCGGCATCTACGTGTTCTTGGGCGGCCTGCTGTCGGCGGTATTTAATGAGGTGCTGCAATTCTTCCTGATATGGCTGGGAACGCTTTTGGTTCCCATCCTTGGGATCATCAGCGCCGGCGGATGGCACAAGATGCTGGAAACCGCGCAGAAGAACGCGGCGATAATCCATCCGACGGTGCAGAACGCCGACTTCACAAGCTTGTGGCGCAACCTCGGATCGTTCGACACTAACCCGATGGGCATCGACTGGTTCGGGATGGTCTTCGGCTTAGGGTTAGCCGTGAGCTTCGGCTACTGGTGCACGGACTTTTTGCAGGTTCAGCGAGTCATCATCGCCAAGGACCTGCGTTCCGCCCAGAATGGCACGGTCATCGGGGCAATGCTCAAGATGCTTGTGCCGATTATCGTAACCATCCCCGGTCTGCTGGGGCTGGCAGTGCTGCTCAACCCGAATGGAACCCCGATGATATTAGTGCCTGAGAGCGACCCGCGTGCCAACATTACTTGTCGCACATTCAACGACGTGCTGCCGCTGTTGATGGGCCAGTATCTCGGTCCCGGTCTTCTGGGGCTGGGTGTGACGGCGATGATTGCCGGCTTTATGTCGGGTATGGCAGGCAACGTCAGCGCATTTGCGACAGTATGGACTTATGACGTTTATAAACCGCTGCTGAACAGGAAAGGCAACGACAGGCACTATCTGAGCATGGGCCGGTGGTGCTCGATACTGGGCGTGCTGATATCCATTGCCACCGCTTACGCCCTGTTTTATTTTTCGAACATCCTTGAGTTTTTGCAGGTGCTTGTGTTCTTCTTCATCGTACCGCTGTTCGGCACGGTCATTCTGGGGATGTTGTGGAAACGAGCAACGCCGGCGGGCGGTTTCTGGGGTTTCCTGGCCGCAATAATCGTGTCAATGAGTATGTGGGTGTTCGTTCACACGTTCCCCGAAGGTTCGAGGCCGCATCCCTCGGTTGTCATCAGCAATAATGCCGTGGTATCAGTAATAAAACAGGGCGACGACAAGATATCACAGGTTATAGTCGAAAGCGGCCAAATCCAGACCACGAACGTCGCAATACCGCTCGAAGCGGGCAAAGAGCCGGTAACGTCGGGTCAGTATGTGGTGCCGCAGACAGGCATTGAGCTGTCAGGCGTGGTAAAAGACGCTTCTATCGCCAAGAACCTGCGAGTGCTCGTCCCCGACGCGGTGGAGGCAGACACCAAACAGCACACCAAGTTCGGCGTGGAGGGCATTTCCCTGACGCTCAAGCCCGGCGTGACGATTAAAGCGTCATATATCGCGAAAAAATTCGATGCTGCTGCGTTCAATCCTGCGTACACAAAATACGTGGCGCGCTCAGAGAAGGCCAAGCCGATGGCCGTTAATATGTATAGTGCGTTCTGGTCGCTGGTGGTGTGCCTTAGCGTAACGATTGGGGTAAGTATTTTCACCAAACCAAAGCCGGTCGAGGAATTGAAGAACCTGGTGATGGGCCTGACGGACATCCCGGATGAGGGACCGTGCCCGTGGTATAACAACCCGAAACTCTGGGCGGCGGCCGTGTTTATCGTGCTGGTAGTTATCAATATAATTTTCTGGTAAGGGGCTGATTATGCAACAGGAACATCAAATACCAATCTGGTTTTTCGTAGGCCTGCTGCTGCTGGTTTATGGCGTGCTGATTTTCGGGTACGGTATTTACAATTTAATATGTCCGCCCGAACATCCGGTGAAACTGGCAAACCTGCACGCTGACCTGTGGTGGGGAATCCTGCTTTTGGTAATCGGGCTGATTTACGTCATTAAATACCGGCCATCCAAAAAGCAGCGATAATCATTTAGTTTTATGGAGTTTGAAAAAATATGCTTAAAAATATACCGGAAGTGATTTCTCCTGAGCTTATGAAGGTGCTTATGGAGATGGGACACGATGACGAGATTGTTCTGGCGGACGGCAATTTTCCCGCCGCAAGTGTCGCGTCTAAACTTATCAGATGCGAGGGGTACGGCGTTCCCGAAATCCTGGAAGCCGTCCTGAAATTTCTTCCGCTCGACCAGTACGTTGAACACCCCGTTGCGTTGATGGCGGTTGTGCCGGGAGACAAAACAAAGCCGACCATCTGGGAAGAATACCGAAAAATAATCAAGGCGAGCGGCGAAAAATTCTCCGATTTTGAGTTTGTCGAAAGGTTCGCGTTTTACGAAAGGGCCAAAAAGGCCTACGCGGTAGTCGCCAGCGGCGAGAAGGCCCTGTACGCGAATATAATCCTTAAAAAAGGCGTTTTATAATACTATATCGAATTATCAGGGAGATTTGACAATGGCAAAGAGAATCGAAGCAGCGAAACTGCCGGCGACAAAGGGCGAGCCGAAGATTCCGGTGATTGGAGTTTTTGCGACCGGCGACCCAAGGATAGACGAAGCAAGTCGACAGCGCTGTCAAAATATCGTAAAAATGACGGCCGACACAATCAGCGGCAAGGTGGTCCTGCCCGACAAAAAACCGGTGCCTGTTGTTTACTCAATCGTTTTAGTCGATGGCGAAAAGCAGGCGGACATCGTCGCCGAGCAATTCCGCAAAGCCGGCGTCGATATACTGGTCTGTGTCCCGGATACATGGGCTTTCCCGCAGCTTACGGGAATTTCACTTTTGCAGCAGTTCCCCGCGAATACCCCAATAAATATCACCTGCGGCAACAGCGGACCTAAACCGGGCGTCGTTTACGCTCACGCCCTCAACGGCGCAATCAGCCAATACGGACGATTATGCACTCTCAACGTCGGCAACTGGCCTGATACCGGTGCCAATCCGAAAATGAGCGAAGAGACCTCCAAATGGCTCATCGACTGGTGCTATGCCGCCGTGACCGCAGTGGGATTACGCGGCAGGCGGGTCGTAATTTTCGGCCACGACTCAATGGGAATGGAAACAGCCCTTGCGCATATACTGCCTACGAGGAACACCTTCGGAATTGAGATTACCCGGCTGGATATGAAACTTCTCGCGGATATGCTGCGCAAAGAGGCATACGACAAGAAAGAGTTGAAATCGCTTCGAGGATGGATAAATCGATACGTTGGCGACCGCCTTGAATTACGTGATGAAGCAGGCAGCGAACGGTTCAATATGAGTTTGGCGATGTATCTGATTGTCCGCGATATTATGGCGGACCTCAACGCCGTAGGCGGCGGGTTTATGAGCCAGCTCGAATGGGGAAGCGACAAACGAGGACTCCCGCTGCCTGTGGCCGACGCGATGGAATCGTTGTTTAACAGCACCTTCGACCACACGGGACGTAAAGCCCCTATTGCTTATGCGACAGAAGCTGACGTACAGGGACTTTTGACGATGCTTTTTATGACATATCTGTCGGGAGGCAATCCGCCATTATTTATGGACTTCAGAAAGGTCTGGGAGGCATGGGAAATTAAAGAGTTGGCCGGGAAAATCGGCCTGACAAATCTCGATGAAACCGCGGACTGGTTCAACAAGGGCCTTGTCGATGGCGACAACTCCGGAAGCGCGGCGTTTGACTGGTCGACTAACCCCGGCGCATCGGTAAAAGACATTATGGCTGGCGTCAGTATGCCACTGGCAGACCCTGGTTATTTCCCCGGCGGCGGCAACTCGGTAACGTTTATATCCCCCGCGGGCATCGAAGGCATCGCCGGACGGCTGGCTTTCAGCGGCATAACAGGGTTATTCAGCCTGATTTGGGACCAGGCACAAACAACAGAAGTGCCCGCGGACCTTGCCAAAGCGATGTGCAACCTGACAACGCCCACCTGGCCTCATACCTTTGTCGTGCCCAGGTTCGCCAGCATGCTCGAATACAAACAGTATGCCCCCGCCAATCATTTTCATATGACCTGGAATTTATCAGTTGCCCGACTGCAATACTGGATGGACTTGACCGGCGTTTCAAGCGTTACCCCATGGGCCGCAAGACCTAAATTCATCGAAGGCGTCGATAGACCTCAACCCCTGATGAATTTACTGAATGGACGCAAATAAAATTATAGAGTTTATTTCGTTTCGAAGTGGCCCAATGTATCGGTGCTTTTGTAATAGATGAAGTATTTGCCGTTTATTTTATAGGGAATGCTATTGGTCCATCGGTTTTTAAGGTCAACGCCATTTATAAACAGGGCGTCTATATTCATAGAGTAAACATAATTGCCGAGCGAGGTTGATTCCCAGCAGTATTCGCCCACCCCGTCAATGGAAAAAGGCGGCGATATGTCGGTCCTGTCGCTGCACCCCGCGGCACAGGTGCATCCGGTCGCCGTTGGTTCTATCACTGTAATATTGGCAGGTAAAGACGTTGTCGTCCCCCCCTTTTCATTAATAGCTCTGACGGTCAGAGCATATTGGCCGGCGGGCACACCGCTCCATGTAAACAAATAATTCGAATACTTGCTTGAATAAAGCAGTTCGTCATCCGCGTAAAAATCCAATCTTAGCACGCTGCCGCCAATGTTAATCGCGCCTGCGTAAATTGTGATATTCGCTGGGGCGGCGAACATCGAACCGTCGACAGGCACGGTTATTGCGGCAACGAATGAGCCGTGTGCCGGATTACCGGGATAAGTCCCCATAGCGGCCATTGTCCGCGCGGGAAACATCGCGTGATTTATAACAGCCCCATTATTGGATTTGTTCCCCTCTGAAATTATCCAAGATAAACTCATCACAACGACCAGCAGGTTTAGTAACGCCCCTTTGGGCCACCAGAAGCCAGCCGCTTTCAAATACAACAACCACCCGGCGTAGGCCTTGAATAATTTAACAAAATGTAACTTTCTCTTAAGCATTATTCATTTATACGGAACAATTTTGCAGTGAGCCTTGATTTGCAACTAAGGTTTTTGCTTAATTAGAACGTAATTATCGGCCGATAAGGTTTTTTGCGATTTTTCACCGGTTCGGTATTGACAAAAAGACACCAATGTGGTAGATATAGTATAATTATGAAGCAGATTAATCGCAAGAAAGTTAATTTATGGTGGTGGCCTGTTGGACAATCCGACGGGCAGGCGGGAAATCTGCACTAAGAAAAAGCAATAAAACAAAGTTATTTACGCGGCCTGTTGGATTAAAAAACAACAGGCCGCTTTTTTTATGGCCGGATATAACCCAAATACTCATAATAAGGACGCAAAAAAATGGATGATTACAAACAGATAATAGAAAACGCGAAACCGGGCGAGATAATCCCGATTGTCAAACGAATCGAGATGGCCGACCCGATGGACTTTTTCGCAAAGATAAGCGACTACGGCCGGACAAAGAACTGCTGCCTGCTCGAATCGAAAGAATACCTTCGCGGCTCAAGCGCCTTGAGCTTCGGCACAGCCAAACCTGCGCTATATCTTACGGGCAAGGGAAGGGAGTTTGAAATCAGGGCGCTGACAAAAACAGGCAGGAGAATGATTAAATACCTGACGTTCGACCCGAAACGATTCGGCTTTTGCGAAACAGCGGACTTCAACGCCGAACGGATTAAAGGAACCATCAGGAAGCCGGCAGGATTGGTTGACGAGCAGACCCGCCTGTCGAGCACAAACCAGATGGATGTTCTGCGCGCGGTGGCCTTCTCATTTCGCCTCGCAAGCAAGCCGTTCCGTGTTACCTGCGGATTGCTCGGCGCGTTAAGCTACGACTTCATCGACCAGTTTGAGAAGTTGCCCGCCAACGAAACCGACCTTTTAGGTAATCCCGATTACGAATTGTATTTCGCGGACAATATCTTCCTGATGGACCACGAAAAAAATGAGGGATACATCGTTGTCAACGTAATCATCACCAACGGCAACAGGGCGGAGGTGATAAACGAGGCGCAGGAGTGTTTCGACTATTATGAAAATATCGCGAGGTTCGAGACGCCCAAAGCCAAAAAATACGAAGTCCCCCTGCCGACGGAATCGACCGATACCAGTCAAAAGCAATATGAGCAAATGGTTCGGGATGCCAAACAGCACATACTCGACGGCGACATATTCCAGGTTGTCCTGAGCAGGACAAAGATTGAGCCGTGCACCGATGAGCCGCTGGATGTGTATAAGCGATTGCGTGAGCTGAACCCATCGCCCTATATGTTTTACATAAACACGCCAAATACGACGTTATTGGGGTCAAGCCCCGAATTGAATCTGCGTGTAAGCGGGACGGAAAATCGCAGCGTGGAAATCAGACCGATAGCGGGAACAAAGCCGAGGGGCAAGGTCAACGGCAAACTCGACGCCGACATCGATTTCAGGTATGAAGCGGAATTGAAAATCGACCGCAAGGAATTAGCCGAGCATATGATGCTGGTTGATTTAGCCAGAAACGACATCGCCCGCGTGGCGCAACCGGGAAGCAGAATTGTAACGGAACTATTGACCGTCGAAAAATACGAATCGGTGCAGCATTTGGTAAGCAACGTCAAAGGGGTATTAGCAAGCAATCTCGATGCCCTAAGCGCGTATCTTGCGACAATGAATATGGGAACGCTGACCGGCGCGCCTAAGATTGAAGCAATGAAAATCATCCGCCAATTGGAAAGAACCAAACGCGGCTACTATGGCGGCGCGGTTATGTACCTGACCGTTGACGGCCAGTTCGACAGCTGCATAACGATAAGAAGCTTGCAGATTAAAGACCGTAAGGCCTATGTTCGCGTCGGTGCCGGAATTGTTCACGACAGCGTCCCCAAAACGGAATTCGAAGAAACCGAGCACAAAGCCGGCTCATGTATGCGGGCCTTGGTAAAGAAATAAACGAGGATAAAAATATGAGCGATAAAAAAAGAAAAGTTTTGTTTATCGACAATTTCGATTCGTTCACGTATAACCTTGTCGATGACTTTTGCAAACGCGACTGCGACGCGAAGGTTTACAGGGCGGACACGTCAATCGAGGACTTGAAAAAAGTGGCCGATGAGTTTAAGCCCGATTTGCTGGTGATTTCACCGGGCCCTGGAACGCCTGCTACCGCGGGCGTAACGCTTGCCGCGATTGATTATTTCAAGGACAAGCTCCCCATATTCGGAGTTTGCCTCGGCCATCAGTCGATAGTCGAGTATTTCGGCGGCAAAGTAGGCCACGCCCCAGAGCCGGTGCACGGCAAACCGTCACGCGTAACGCACAACGGCCAGGGCGTATTCGCCGGCGTTGAGAACCCGTTACAGGCGGGCCGCTATCACAGCTTGTGCGCATTGACGATGCCCGATTGCTTAGAGCCGACCGCGCATTTTGAAGGCGTGAATATGGGCATCAAACACAAAACGCTGCCAATATATGGGGTGCAATTTCACCCCGAAAGTATCCTCACACCCGCGGGCGGCAAAATCATCGAAAACATTTTAAAAATCGCTGAAGAACACACAAACAAGCAAAGGGCTTGAGTATGGCAACAATAGCCGAATACATTGAACCATTGCTTCGAGGCCGGCACCTGACCTTCGAGCAGGCGGGCAAGGTTCTCGATATTATCTTTGAAGGCGAAGTGCCCGAAACGCAAATCGCCGCGTTTTTGACGGCGATGCGATGCAAGTCGGCTTCCTCTGCCGAGCTTGCCGGGCTTGCCAAATCGCTGCGGACTCATTGCGTCAAAGTTGATACCGGTATTGAAACCCTTGTCGATACTTGCGGAACAGGCGGCGCATCAGTTAAAACATTCAATATTTCAACCGCCTCGGCGATTGTTGCCGCGGGAGCGGGTGTTCATATCGCCAAACATGGCAACCGCGCGATAACAAGTAAATGCGGTTCAGCGGACGTTTTCGCCGAATTTGGCGTCAATATCGAGGCCGGGCCGGATATCGTGGCAAAGTGCATAAAAGAAGCGGGGATAGGTTTTATGTTCGCGCCGAAATACCATCCCGCGATGAAATATGTCCAGCCCGTGCGCAAATCGCTGGGCTTCAGGACGGTATTCAACATATTAGGCCCGCTGGCAAACCCTGCTTTCGCACAGGGGCAGGTAATGGGCGTACCCGAAGTCGGTCTTATGCCGATTGTCGCCGAGGCGCTGCATTTGCTTGGTGTTAAAGGAGCGATGATTGTTCACAGCGAAGGCCTCGATGAAATCAGCACTATGGTACCGACAAAGATTATGCAGCTCAAGGCAGGCAAAATAACCGAGTCGACGCTTAACCCGGCCGACTATGGGATTAAAAAGGCCACGCTCGAAGACCTCAAAGGGGGCGACGCCAAGAGTAACGCCCAAACCGTGAGGAATATAATAAGCGGAAAAGAAACCGGCGCCAAAAAAGATATTGTTGTGCTAAACGCGGCGGCGGCGATAATTGTAGGCGGACTCGCGGACGACTTTGCCTTGGCGATGAAAATAGCCGAAAAGGCGATCGAAAGCGGTAAGGCAATACGGCATCTTGAAAAATTAGTTGCTGTTTCAACAGGTTGAGAAAGGGACTTCAATGAGAATGGTGGCGGTCAAAGTGAAGATTTGCGGCTTCACAAACTATGATGACGCAATGGCAGCGGCGGATATGGGCGCCGATATGCTCGGGTTCAACTTTTACCCCAAAAGCCCGCGATATATAAAACCTGCCGACGCCTCGAAAATCATTGACCGACTGCCCGCCTTCGTTGATATAGTGGGACTGTTTGTCAACGACACCTTCGAGCACATTGAGCAGGTAATCGACGAATGTCGTCTTGACTGGGTTCAGTTTCACGGCGACGAAACGCCGAAATACTGTGAGCAGTTCGGGACGCTCAACGTGCGGACTATGAAAGCGATTCGCGTCAAGGACGAAAAAGACATCAAACGTTCGGAAGAGTATTACACCGACGCGATTTTGCTCGACGCCTTTGACCCCCAAAAATACGGCGGCACTGGACTCATCTTCAACTGGAACATCATAGGAAATATAAGTAAACGCGTATTCCTTGCGGGAGGCATCAACGCCGAAAACATAACCAAGGCGGTGGAACTGGGAATCTACGGCATCGACGTTTGCAGCGGTGTCGAGAGCAAACCAGGCAAAAAAGATCCTGTCAAAATGCGGAAACTTTTTGACATCATTCATAACTTGAGAGGTTAAATAACGGCTATGAAATACAAAGGCAGATTCGGTGATTATGGCGGTTTTTATGTCCCTGAGGTACTGATACCGGCGCTCGAAGAGCTTGAAAAGGCGTTTTACCGGTTCTACAAGGACAAGGGCTTCGTTAATGAGCTGTCGCAGCTGATGGCGGACTACGCGGGCAGACCAACCCCCCTGTACCACGCCAAACGCCTCAGTGAATATGTCGGCTTCAGCGTCTATCTCAAACGAGAAGACCTACTTCACGGCGGTGCGCACAAGGTCAATAACACGCTGGGCCAGGGATTGCTCGCCAAATATATGGGCAAAACAAAGCTTATTGCCGAAACCGGAGCCGGCCAGCATGGTCTGGCAACTGCGATGATTGGCGCGCTATTCGGAATGGAAACGAAAATCTTTATGGGCGCTATCGACGTCGAACGGCAAAGCGTCAACGTTCACAAAATGAAACTTTGCGGCGCGCAGGTCATATCCGTCAAAGGCGGCACAAGCACGTTGAAAGACGCGATTAACGACGCCCTTCGATACTGGACATCCAACGTTAATGATACATTTTACCTTTTCGGCACAGCCGCGGGACCACACCCCTACCCGACGATTGTGAAGCATTTTCAAAGCTGCATAGGCAAAGAAACGAGACGGCAATGCCTCCACAAACTGGGTCGGCTGCCTGATATGGTACTCGCCTGTGTAGGCGGAGGAAGCAACGCGATAGGTATGTTTTCCGGCTTCCTCAACGACAAAAAGGTCCGCCTCATCGGCGTCGAAGCAGGCGGCAGGAGCTTATCGAGCGGCAGACACGCCGCGTCAATATCAGCGGGCAAACCGGGCGTTCTGCACGGGGCAAAGGCGTATCTCCTCCAGAACGCCGAAGGGCAGGTCAACGACACCGAAAGCATCAGCGCAGGACTCGATTACCCATCGGTTGGCCCAGAACATTGTTACCTCAGCGATATTGGCAGGGCCACTTACGTCGCGGTAGAAGACAAAGACGTCCTCGATACATTTGAATTGATGTGCAAAACAGAGGGCATTTTGCCCGCTCTTGAAAGCACACACGCGATTGCTTACATAGTCAGCCAGAAAGGTAAACTGCCCGCCAAAACAATCGCGGTCATAAACCTCTCAGGACGAGGCGACAAAGACGTTGGTATCGTTGAAAAATTCAGACCAGTAAAAGATTGACGATTTATAATAAGGATTGAAAAATGAAATCTTATAAACAAGTTTTTGCGGAACTAAAACACGCGGTTGTTATACCCTTTTTCGTAGTCGGCGACCCCGATTACAAAACAAGTTTAAAAATTGTCAAATCAGCCATCGACGCCGGCGCGGACATACTCGAGTTAGGCATACCGTTCTCAGACCCGATAGCTGACGGCCCCACTATTCAAAAGGCGGACATTCGCTCGCTCAAAAGCGGCATGACCGTCAAAAAGGCATTAAAATTTATCACTGAAATCAAAAAGCACAAGGATATCCCCATCGGCCTGCTTATGTATTACAATCTGATTTTCCAATACGGCACAGAGAAATTCTTCCGCGATTTCCATAAGGCAGGAGTCAATAGCGTCATTGTCGCCGACCTGAGTATCGACGATGCCAAAGAGGTTATCGGCCCGGCGAAAAAAGCAGGCCTCGATACCGTCTTTATGGTTACGCCCAATACTTCAAAAGAACGATTGAAATCAATCGTCTCAAAAACCACCGGTTTCATTTACGCAGTTTCACTATTAGGCGTTACAGGGAGCCGGAAAACACTATCGACTTCGGTTAAAGGCCTTATCAGCAGAATCAAAAAAGAAACCGATGTGCCTGTATGTGTCGGCTTTGGCATCAGCACACCCGAACACGCCGCAAAGGTCGCCAAATCAGGCGCCGACGGCGTAATCATCGGTTCAAAAATCGTAAGCTTGATTGAAGATAACCTCAAAGACAAAAAGAAATGCCTAAGCGAAATATCGAAGTTTATAAAAAAGGTAAAGTCCGTTATTCCAGAATCCTGACTACCCCCCTGTCGCCATCCACATGGATGGTCTGGCCGGTTTTGATTATTTTTGTCGCGTTGCCGACGTTTACGACGGCGGGTATGCCGTACTCGCGGGCAATAATGGCTCCGTGTGAAAGCAAGCCGCCCTGGTCCATAACAATCCCGGCAGCGGGGATGAAATATGGCGTCCAGCCGGGGTCGGTAAATGGAGCGACGAGAATTTCACCGGCCTGAACCTGCTCGTTGTCATCGGCTCTCAGTATCACCCGAGCCTTTCCGCTGACAACACCAGGACTTACTGCCAAACCCTTTAACTGTTGGACATCGGCATTTACCTCTTCAGGAACATACCTGTCAGGGTCGAACTTGCCAATGATTAAATTGGGCGGCGTTATGGACTGCCATTTCTCATACTCGGCGCGACGGGCAACGATAATCTCTTTGATATCGACTTTGGATTGACCCCGTGTCAACTGACCAAGTTCCTCCAGCTTAAGGAAGAAAACATCGTCGCTGTCCCCTATTAAAGAGTGGTTTGCCAGCTTCCGGCCGAGTTCAAGCAGCATCGAACGAACAGATGCCATAAATTTTATGAATTCGCTTTTAATGTTCTCGCGAAATGCCGAACCATACTGAGCGCGAACGAGCAGATGATTGAAAACAGCCCGCTTGACAGGATTGGTGAGTTTTCGACGGCAGTTCTGCGCAAGTTGCTCACGCTCAACGGCAAGTCGTCTGTAGTTTTCAAGTGGATTGGTTCTGTCCATAGAACCCAGGTAACTACGAATAAGGCCGAGGATATAATCAGGTGTTTCGGACCACCGCCGGTTATAAAGCTCAATCTCGCCGCGGCAGTGGTGTCCATGGGCTTTCATAAACCGGTCCCAACTCATTAGAAACTCCTGACCATAGGAGTTTTTGCAAAGCCGTTCGTAAACAGTATCCCATCCGGCATTCGATTGAATCAATTCCTTTAGGGCAGGACTATCGTTGACTTTCACAGCCAGCCGCCAAAGGTCGAGACCGGCTTCTGCGTCTTCCATATTACTCAGACCAACGAGCAACCTTCCTGCACAGGATTGTTCATCGGGAAGCCATTTTCTGCATACAATATCGAGCAGCGGGAAATAGACCATCCAGTAACACATGGAAAGTAAACTGAAATCTTTTTTGATGATTCCCTCGTTAAGGTCGGGAACGGCTTCCGTCAGACAGTCAACCAGCCGTTCAGCAGACAACCCGGAAGTATCGATACAGGCCCATTTTTCGTTTATCTTCCTGACATTGGCGAGAATGGATTGAGATTTGCGGCGTGTATTACAAAGCATAGTGGCTATTAGCAAAGGCAATTTCAAAATGAACTTCATGTGGTTGTGCCTGATTTTGGGCAAATCTTCCGTTGGTGTATTCTTTAGTTTTTCAAGTAGTTGGCCCAATTCCGGGTCACTTCCGGCAAATTCGTTCCAGTCCAAATTTCTTGTAATCCTGAATTGCCTTATGACAACGGCCCAGAAACCGGCATTAAAGTACACTCGGCCG